>OJWJ01000001.1_pt1 | contig 617280 bp, 555 predicted proteins | sample 1600461 | NCBI WGS metagenome assembly OJWJ01 (sample SAMN04436619, study PRJEB24849) | human gut metagenome | biome: human gut; feature: NICU; material: stool | host: Homo sapiens | place: USA: Saint Louis, MO | collected 2010-01-01
GCCGCGGGCGCGGTTGCCCATAAACGCCTGGGGTACGGTCAGGTACAGCCGCTGCTGCCCGGCATCAAAGCGGGTGGTGGCGTCTTTGATCATTTCGGTTAACGGTACGCAGGCATCTGCCGCCATCACATCGATACCGGCAATGGCGGACGTGTTGACGCCCATGCTGGCCAACTGTCCGCGCGTCAGGCAGGGTGCCAGTCCGTGGCCTTTTTCATCAACATTAAAGGTAATATCGCGGGTGGCCATATACCCGTCATTGAGGTAGATATCCGCGCGGTAGGTACCCGGCGGCAGCTCCTGGCCTTTTTCAAAACCGGACAGATCCGCCACGGCAGCGGGATCGTCCGCTAAAAAACGTGGGTTGAAATAGAGTTCTGCCTGCGCGTAAAAAGCCGGTGAGGCCAGCAAAAGGGCAAGGGGGATCTGCGCAAATGCGCGAGCAGCTCCTGGAGTAACACGCCGGGAGCCCAGGTGGTCGAGTCCATATTTCAGATGTGACATAGTCCCTCCGGTAAAAGTCGCCCGGCTGTCAGTTCTTATTTTTATTTCCGGGAGAATGGGTCTCCCGTCAGTTATTGGGTCGCGCCCTGCATCCGCGGAGTCAGCGCGCCGTAGTCGTTAATCGTCCGGTATGTAATCTCGCGACCCGCATCGGCGGGTAAGCTGACGCTGGCTTCACCCATCGGCGGAACCAGCGCATTTTTCAGCACCCGGGTACCGGCGTTGAGTTCGGTGACCGTCAGGTAGTAGGGAGTGGGGTTGATCAGCGTAAGCGTGCCTGCGCCGCGGCGGAACTTCAGCTTTTCCGCAGCCTGATCCGGCGGCAGCGCCAGCTTTGCCGGGCGGTAATAGAGCTTGATGCGGCTGATGATCGCCAGCTGGAGAGTGTTGTCGCTGAGCTTTGATTTATCCATCGACGGGATCGCTTTGACGTTCATCCAGAACAGTGTCTCCCGATCCTGCGGCAGCTGGTTGCTGGTGGCATCAATGATGCGCAGGGTATTCTCTTTTTTTCCCTGCATGGCGAACAGCGGCGGGGTGATGACAAAGCGGCCGTCCTTCGCGCCGTCGGCATTCTCCACCCATGACTGAATCAAATAAGTGCTCTTTTCGTCGTTGTTGGTGACCGCCAGCTGAACCTGCTTTTGCCCGGCAGGATAGATGACGCGGGTCGCTCCCAGCGCCACGCCGGCCTGGGCCTGAGCGCTAAAACCGCTGGTGGCGAGCAGTAATAGAGCCGCCAGTAAACCGCGCATCCCGCGCCGGGTAGCCAGTGTGTTTTTCATGCTTATCTCTTTCTTTTTCAAAATTATTTCCTGTTACCGGCGCTGATTACTGGTAGGTCAGGGAGAACCATGCCTGAGCGTTGGCCGCTCCCCCGGTCACCTGATTCCCGGTGGCTCGATATTTAGCGACAAAATGCAGGGTGGTCGGGCCGGTGTGCAGCGGCGACCAGCTTCCTGGCGGCGCATTGAGCGGGATCTGGCTGCCGGTTTTATCAAACAGAGCAACGCCCACGCCGGTCGCTATCCCCGGTCCTTCGCCCACCGATAGCACGTCCGGGTTTTTACCATCGGCAACGCCGTAAAACGCCACGCCAACGCGCTGGCTGACGGCGGTGCTGCACTCCTGCAGGTGGATATCGAAGGGGACGGGGTTAGTGTCTTCCCCGGCCGAATGAAACCGATTGCTGCTGATTTGTCCCATATTGACCGTCATCTGGCGGTCGCCCGCTTCAACGCGGCACGACTCGGCAATAACTATCCCCTGAAAGCGCATGTTTCCGCCGGGCAGCATAACGTTCCACTGGTTACCGGCCAGCGCCAGCGGCGGGAGCAGGAATATCAACAGACCTGACTTCATCCTTTGCATCGTTATTACCCTCAGTCTTTTTCGGATAACGGGCCTTCCTGGCCCGACGTGCCTCCCTGCCTGATGAAGAAATTACTCGTACTGCACTTTAAAGGTGGCGTCCGCGTTAGCGGTACCGGCAGTCGCGACGCCTGTTGCAAAGTAGCGTGCCTGGAATGGGATGACGTTGGTACCATTGCTAAGCGTGGTTTGTGCGCCGAAAGACGCGCCATCCAGCGCCAGCGGGGCGCCGGTACGGTCAAGGATCTGTACGCCGACGTTAGTCGCGCCGCCTGCGGCAGAACCCTGCAGGGCCAGTACCGTTGGGTTTGTACTGTTAATCGCCGTGCCAGCAAAAGCGATCGCGGCCTTCTCGGAAACGGTGATATCGCAATCATTCAGTTGGATGTTGAAGCCAACAGGAGAGCTGGTGCTACCCGCGGTGGCAAGTTTCGCTGAGCGCACCTGGCCTAACTGCACGGTTTGATCGAGAGAACCGGCATCAACTGCGCAGGCCGCATTAACCACTTCCCCTTTAAAATGCACCGTACCGCCGTTCACCGTAACGGTATCGGCCAGAGCCGCAGCAGAACTCAGGGACAATGCTGAAATAACGATAAGTGCTAATTTGTTCATGGTAAAACTCCTGTTTATGAATAATCCTGAAGCTATGCTTCACTTGAAAAGACATTTATTGTTGAAAAATAATTTTTGAAACGTAATCCTATTTTTACAGCCTAATTTATTCATCAGGTTGCGGCGATGCGTATAAATAGTCTTAAGTTTCACGCCAAACTCTTCTGCGATCTCCTGGTTGCTTTCCCCTCTGCTTAACATGCTTAACATCTGCTTTTCACGCAGACTTAGCCGGAATTTAGTATGGTAATTTCCTGAGGTCTCTTTCTTTAAAAAGAAATTCAGGATACTTCGGGTATTACTTTTCTTATCAAGTACGGTTATTTTTTCAAATAGTTCGGACTTATAAAAAGCCAGGTCGCTGGATGCAAAGGCGACAATGTTCTTATTCGAGAAGTAAATCCACTCCGAACCCGTAAGATCGTTGGAGTCGAGATCTATAATCAAAAAGAAATTGTCAATAAATTCTTCTCCAAGCAGTTCAATCAGGCCCAGAGTAAAATATTTATCCTTAGATAAAATATTAGTTGATAGAGTCATATCTGAACGCGATCTCATCCTTGGGTTGACCTTTAACTCAACGTTAATAAAACCATTCAGCGAATTAAGAGTAATCTAACATTGCCCACCTCAATGAGGCATGTGGTCGATGCTCTAAAAGAGATAAAGGCTGTAGGTATAGGTTTGCTGTGTTTTATTATTCGAGTTTTTGCTGTTTTTTTTGGTGTTTAATTTTATGTGTTGCATACAAAATAGATTTTTATAAATTAAAAATGATAGGATGTACTTATCGTTAAACCATGAACAATAGTCACACTCTTTGTATTGGAATTTTCTTAGGGAATATTCCTTGAGTAAACGCGATGATTTTTATCTTTAGCGTATCCGGTTTTTTTTAATTACTGAAAATATCCCGACAAGAGACTCGGGAAGTGACCACTCCCGCTAAATTCAGAACGTTAATCATGAGGGTGATAATATCATCGTAGATAATTTCATACGTCATGAAATTAATTACGCGGAGTTATCATTCCATTAGCCTTTAAATTTCTCTTTTCTACACCTCCGGAGCATTTTCAGCTCAGATTTCACGAAACCCCACTCACTCGATACGGTTATTTCTGCGTTCAGTTAATACTGATAAGCCAGGCGCGTCGCTGGTTTCGATGAGAGCTATAGTACCATTGTGATTTATTTTAGTTATATGTATTCTGTTTTATCGATTTTTAGGAGCTATAATTTAATTTACAAGTAAAATACCGTTATATACAGCATAAAATGCTATGTGTGCAGATGTTTTGCGGACGGTGTGCGGCTGAGGATAATTTGTAAGGCTAGTTTATGATGTACAAAATTCAAGGGACGATCTATTTCAGAAGTGATGACGGCCTGATGTGGCTGGATGAGGATGCATCCGTCACGCTAACAGCAACCACCGGTCGCCTGCTTAAGTTCCTTTTAGACCACAGAGAGCATGTGATTTACAGGAATGAGATACTTGAAAAAGTCTGGGACGCACATGGGCTGCGGACGTCCAGTCATAGCCTCAATAAGTATATTTCAGATCTGAGAGCCGTTTTCAGAAACCTGGGCTGCACCGAGGAGATTATCGTTACCGTTCCGCGGGTGGGTTTTATGATATCTGCAGCCATTGTTATTGAAAGAATGGATTATCCTGCTCTCGCGGTAAATGACGAAAGCGAAGGAGAAGGGGCGGTTGTCGGTCGGGGCATCGGTTCAAATGAGGAGAGCGAGACATATTCTGCGGGGAGGGTTAAAAAGGCCCGCTATGCACTACTTGCGCTGTGCGCGTTAGTCATGCTTTTTCTGAGCATTCAAGGCGAACTGTATCGCCCACTCTTTGCCGCAGACGAGGATGAAATCTATTCTCTGGGGAGCGTCGATTCATGCCCGGTCAGAACTTTTAACGTAATACCTCAAGAGCAGAAGCCAAAGATGATGGCCCTGGCTCAGAAGCTTATTAAGAAACAAGGAATGCTGTGCTCAGGCAATAGTGTTTTTTACTTTAATGTATCAGAATCTGTATTAAAAGCCTCTGAAGCAAGAGTATTTTTAGCCCACTGCATTAACTCAAAAGTTAAGAAAGGTGATTGGTATTCATGTGAAAATTATTACAGGCCAGATTATGAAATACCAGGATAAAATCAGGACCAAAAGCATTTACATACTCTTTCTGGTGTTGGTGATAGGGTTGATTTTTCTCTGGCTGGTAGGGCATCTTTATCGCAAAGACGACTTTGATTGCTCAGCCAACCTGAGAATTGAATCAACTTCATTTGCCTTTGATGCAAAATTTAAAACCTTCTTGCTTATGCGGGAAAATAATACCGGCTATTTTGATGTATCCGGGAAGGTGCTAGTCGATGACGTGAAGTACAACGTCGAAAGGGCGTACCATTTCAACTATGAAAGGAAAGCGAATAATATTTATCACCTAACCAATACCACAGTCTCTAAGAGAAAGGCCGACACCATGATCGAGGGTATGATGCAAAAAGTCTTTTTTAGTCCCGATCCGGATTCAGGACGCTATATCAAGATACAAAAAATGAAAAACGCCTGGATCGTTCAAAGTCTGTATTCCCCTTCGTTTATCTGTGTAACCAATTGAAGATAAAGGTTTTTAGATCATGGTGTTGTTGCCAGGGGAGTGACGCTCTCCTCGTATGCGATCCGCGCTAAGGCGCTTTTATATTAAAGAAGGCCGTTTCTCTGTCAGATATCTCAGAAAGCAAAAAGCCTGCTTCAAAAGCAGGCTTCTTAAATCTGGCTCCTCTGACTGGACTCGAACCAGTGACATACGGATTAACAGTCCGCCGTTCTACCGACTGAACTACAGAGGAATCGTGTGAACGGGGCGCATATTAACGATGCCCTTCCGCCTTGTCAAAGGGTGAATCGGCTAAGGTCGTTTGTTTGCTGACAATTTCAACAGAGTGCCCGTTTTTTCTGCATCATGCCGCGTCGTGCACCGTTGCAGTGCATTTATACCCCTAATGGGGCATACCGCAATCCGCTGACCGGGCAAAAAAATCGCGCTTTGCTATCACTATCCCTTATTACGCGGCTTACAGCGGCGTTTATCTCTCCGGCCAAAAGCTGGCAAGCAAATTGCAAAACCTTCTGCATCTAAACGGCCAGTGTTGGTACTGGTGTTCCTTACAGGAGGCAAAATGAACTTAAGACGACTGAAGTATTTCGTAAAAATCGTCGATATCGGCAGTCTGACCCAGGCCGCTGAAGTCTTGCACATCGCACAACCGGCGCTGAGCCAGCAGGTTGCGACCCTGGAAGGCGAGCTGGACCAGCAGTTGTTGATTCGCACCAAACGCGGCGTCACGCCGACCGAAGCGGGCAAGATCTTGTATACCCACGCCCGTACTATTCTGCGCCAGTGCGAGCAGGCGCAGCTGGCGGTAAATAATGTCGGTCAAACGCTAAGTGGCCAGGTATCGATTGGCCTGGCCCCGGGCACGGCGGCTTCGGCCATCACTATGCCGCTGCTGCAAACGGTGCGTAACGAGCTGCCGGAAGTGATGGTCTATCTCCAGGAAAGTAGCGGAACCCTCCTCAACGATAAGCTTATCGACGGTCAGCTGGATATGGCCGTACTTTATGAACGTTCCCCGGTTGCCGGGATCATCAGCCAGCCGCTGCTAAAAGAAGATCTCTACCTGGTCGGTACCCGGGATTGTCCGGGGCAGAGCGTGGATCTGACGGCGGTCGCGGAGATGAATCTGTTCTTGCCGCGCGATTACAGCGCCGTTCGCGCAAGGGTGACCGAAGCCTTCACCCTGCGTCGCTTATCGGCCAAAATTATCGGTGAAATTGAATCCATTACCACCCTGACGGCAGCCATTGCCAGCGGCATGGGCGTCACCGTTCTGCCGGAGTCCGCCGCCCGTTCGTTGTGCAGCGCGGCCAACGGCTGGATGGCGCGCATCAGCACGCCGTCAATGAGCCTGTCGCTGTCGCTCAATATGTCGGCTCGCGGCAGTCTGTCGCCGCAGGCGCAGGCGGTGAAGGAGATCCTGATGTCGCTGGTGAGTCGCCCGTCGCTGGAGAATCGTGAATTACAGTTAGTCAGTTGAGCTATATTCCTGAATGGAATAAGTTGCTGGTTTTTATTATTTGTTAGCAAGGACAACAGACTTTAACAATAGAGCATATGTTATGTCTGATAGCCCGGAGGAAAGGGTGAACTTCCAGCAGCTCAAAATTATTCGTGAAGCGGCCCGTCAGGATTACAACCTGACGGAAGTCGCCAATATGCTCTATACATCGCAGTCGGGCGTTAGCCGCCATATTCGTGAACTGGAAGAAGAGCTGGGGATCGAGATTTTTATCCGCCGCGGCAAACGTCTGCTGGGGATGACCGAGCCGGGCAAAGCGTTGCTGTCGATTGCCGAGCGTATCCTCAATGAAGCCAGCAACGTTCGTCGCCTGGCGGACCTGTTTACCAACGATGCCTCCGGCGTCTTAACCATCGCCACTACGCATACCCAGGCGCGCTATAGTCTGCCGCCGGTGATTAAAGCCTTCCGTGAACTCTTTTCTGATGTCCGTCTTGAACTGGTGCAGGGAACGCCGCAGGAAATTGAAACGCTGCTGCATAACGGCGGCGCGGATATTGGTATCGCCAGCGAGCGTCTGAGCAACGATCCGACGCTGGTGGCTTTTCCCTGGTTCCGCTGGCACCACAGTCTGCTGGTTCCCAAAGATCATCCTCTGACCCAGGTGACGCCGTTGACCCTCGAGGCGATTGCCCGTTGGCCGCTCATCACCTATCGCCAGGGCATAACCGGCCGTTCACGCATCGATGAAGCCTTTAACCGTAAAGGGTTGATGCCGGATATCGTATTGAGCGCACAGGACTCAGACGTCATCAAAACCTACGTTGAGCTGGGGCTGGGCGTGGGGCTGGTGGCGGAACAGTCGGGAGATGAGCGGGAGTCTGATACCTTTACGCGTCTTGATACCCGCCATCTGTTCGATGCCAATACCGTCTGGCTGGGCCTGAAGCGCGGACAGCTGCAGCGAAATTACGTCTGGCGTTTTATTGAACTCTGTAATGCAGGCCTGTCGCTGGAGGAGATTAAACGCCAGGCGATGGAGCCGGAAGAGGCGGCGATCGATTATCAAATTTAGCAGGATGATAAATCAGATATGACATAGCAAACGAAGCTATAATTCATTCACGATAATCGCCACAGAGGAAGGGAAATTGTGCGGCGCGTGAAACTGCTTTGTTCTTTTATTATGCTTCTCACCAGCCAGAGCGCTCTGGCGGTGAGCTACCCGCTGCCGCCGGAAGGAAGCCGTTTGGTAGGCAGCCCGTTGACCATCACGATTCCGCAGAACAATACCCAGCCGCTTGAGGCCTTTGCCGCTCAGTACGGCCAGGGCCTGAGCAATATGCTGGAGGCCAACCCGGGCGTCGATGTGTTCCTGCCGAAATCGGGCACCACGCTGGTGGTGCCGCAGCAGCTTATCCTGCCCGCCACGGTTCGCAACGGCATTGTGATCAACGTTGCTGAAATGCGCCTTTACTACTATCCGCCTGAAGGCACAACGGTCGAGGTTCTGCCGATTGGTATTGGCCAGGCAGGGCGCGAAACCCCGCGTAACTGGGTGACCGCAGTTGAGCGTAAGCAGGAGGCGCCAACCTGGACGCCAACCGCCAATACTCGCCGGGAATATGCCAGCCGGGGCGAAAGTCTGCCGGCATTTGTGCCGGCCGGGCCGGATAACCCGATGGGACTGTACGCCATTTATATCGGCAGGCTGTACGCCATTCATGGCACCAACGCCAATTTCGGCATTGGCCTGCGGGTGAGCCAGGGCTGCATTCGCTTGCGCAATGACGACATCAAGTACCTGTTTGATACCGTTCCGGTAGGCACGCGGGTGCAGATTATCGATCAGCCGGTGAAATATACCGCCGAGCCGGACGGTAGCCGCTGGGTTGAAGTTCATGAGCCGCTGTCGCGAAACCGCGCGGAGTATGAATCGGACCGCAAGGTACCGCTTCCCGTCACGCCGGCGATGCAGGCTTTTGTGAAGGGCGAGGGCGTTGATGTGAATCGCGCCGGGCAAGCGCTTGAACGCCGCTCCGGTATGCCGGTGGAGATTGGCCGTTCAGCGTTGTAAGCCGGCAGCGGCTGGTCGCCTTTTCCTGCAAACTCGCAGCAACAGAACGCGCCCGTGGTTTTCGGGCGCCATCGGTTGTCGTGAATAGCGCCCTTTATTATTCCGCTTTAACTCATCTCAGCGATAGGGATGTTTTTTAAACGCAGCATGATTTTCAAATAATTCGGCAAGCGACTGAATGTGACGAAACTCTTGCGCATCAACAATATCGGGGATCCTGGCCTGAATAAAGGTCCAGATAACCGTACTCGTCACGGCAACCTGATCGGGGTCCGTGGCAATCGGACGATCTTCCAGTAGCGTATTCCATTCCCTGCAGGCTGCTAGCAGTTGACGGGTAATGCGCTCTATCCACGGGTGATGCTGTTTTTCCGTCGGGCGAAGATGATGTTCATACACATTTTGCACCGCCTTCTCACCCGCGGCGAGCATAAAGCCCAGTACCTGCAGGTCTCTTGCCAGCGCATCCGCAGCGATCGGCAGGAGTTTTCGCTCCCTGGCTGCCTGTGCTTCGAAATAGTCCAGTATCAGCGATGAATCCATCAGACGTATTCCGTTATCCAGCACCAACGTCGGCGCTTTGACCACAGGGTTGATCTGCGAAAACGCGTCAAAGCTGCTGAATACCGACAGCGGATGGCTTTCAAACTCGACGCCGTAAAGTTCAAGAGAAATCGCCACGCGCCTTACATAAGGAGAGTCCATCATACCAATAAGCTTATTCATGATTCCTGTTTTCCTGTGCTGGTGAAATATGCTGGGGGTTAACGCTTCATTACTGACGATGAAAAGACAGTACAGTAAATTCATTCAGGCGAATATCTTCAGTATCTTACGGGTTAGGTTAGTATTACTGACAGGTTATGGGTCACCTTTTAAGCGTCACGGTGAGGGAGTAGTAACATGGCGGATTTTCCCCCGATTGCGAGTTTACGTAGTTTTGAAGCCGTGGCTCGTCTTGGCAGCGTTACGCTGGCGGCGAAAGAACTACAAGTTACGCACTCAGCTATCAGTCAGCAGATTAAAGTGCTGGAGGAGAGGGTCGGCTTAAAGCTGTTTATTCGTCACGGTCGCGGCCTGCAGATTAATGAAGAGGGACGACTCTACGCCTTGCAGGTACGCGAGGCCCTGAACCATATCGCGGACGCCACCCGACTGGTGCAGGTAAAGCCCCGCAGACAGGAGCTGACGATAGCGGTGGTACCCTCTTTTGGAGGCCACTGGCTTTTGCCTCGTCTTGAGCGTTTTCGGGCGAAATACCCTCAAATCACGCTGCGAATACAGGCAAACCTGGCGGTCACTCATCTGCAGCAGGAAGGGGCAGATTTGGCCATCCGCATGGGAAAAGGGGACTGGGAAGGCACGGAGAGTCATTATCTTTTCTCCGATGAGCTTATCGTTGTGGCTGCTCCATCTTATAACGGCGGTGAGCTACCCCGTACGCCGTCAGAGATAGCGCAGAGCAAGATTATCTTTTCCATGGAATCGTGGAAAACCTGGTGTATCAAGGCAGGGCTTGAAAGAGAGATTGTGCCCGGCGGGCTATGCATAAACGACTCAAATCTGGTGCTGGAGGCCGTCCGGCTCGGTAAAGGTGTTGCGCTGGAACGCCGCTCTTTAGTCCAGGATGCTATTGCCCGAGGAGAGCTGGAACAGCTTACCCCTTTCGCCGCGCCTTATCCGTGGCCTTACTGGCTGGTCTCATCGCAAGTTGCAGAAAAGAAAAACGAAGCTGTGCTTTTTAAGGACTGGCTTAGTGAGGAGGTTGTTGCCTGGCGTCAGCAAACGGCAACGGTAGAAGAGAGATAAGAGACGTTTTTTGGTAAACAGTGAAGGTGAGTGTTTTTCTGACGGCTCCCGCAACATTATTCCGCGTAAGTGAGCTTTCACCTTCAGCTGCGCACAGCGCTACCCTTCCGGATGTATGACACTCCAGGACCTCGATCATTATGAACTATGTCGTGGTTATCTGTTCCTTGCTCAAAAGCGCTCCTGATAACGAAAAAAGTTATTGATATCGCGACTTTCAATAATTTACATCTGAATGAGTGTAATATGCATTATATGTCTTTTTGGTAATTAAATTTGAAAACAGACAAGGATTATTTGTTTATCTTATTGTTTTTTATAGATTTAAATTTATAAGTCATAAGTTTTGATTTCTTTTTTGCAATTACTTTTGCTGGTGGTATAGTTATTACAGACCACAGATGGTAAAAGGATTACGCTCATCATGCGACCGAAAGAAGTTCAGGCATCGGCAGTCAGTACGATGTTCAGAGATGAAAGTAGAGGTTTGCTTTCCAGTAAAGTCGTTATTGTTCTGGGTTTACTTAGCGCCGTTGCTGCATTATCCACTGATATGTACTTGCCTTTATTTCCAGCTATCGCCAGCGATCTGCATACGACGCCTGACAAAGTTCAGCTTAGCATCACCGCTTTTATGGTGGGCTTAGGTATTGGGCAGCTGTTTATTGGACCATTATCCGATCATTACGGCAGACGTAAATTATTGCTGGGCGGGATGGCCCTATTAACCATCGCTTCATTAGCTGGCGCTATATCTACGAACATTCAGCTGCTCATTGTTACACGGTTCTTTCAGGGACTGGGAGGAGCGGCTGGTATCGTTCTTTCCCGAGCAATTATTTCTGATCTGTGCCCGGGGACTAAAGCCGCTCGATATTTTAATCTGGTGCTAGCGATACAGGGGATCGCCCCTGTTATTGCACCATTACTTGGTGGAGTGGCTGCATGGTTTATCTGGCCGGTGGTTTTTGTTTTTATGGCTACAATATCATTAGTTTCCACTCTGCTCAGTAGTCATTTTATTAGCGAAACATTACCCCGTCATCAGCGATTACCTTTCAATCTGAATGAGTTTATCAGTCAGTTTATCGAGTTGCTAAGCAATAAGAAATATATTGGTTATACTCTAATTTTTTCAATCCAGTTTGGGGCGCTATTTGCTTATATATCAGCATCACCATTTATCTATCAATCGACGTTCGATTTATCCTCAGGAAAGTTCGCTGTAATATTCTCTATCAACGCCGGAGCCATGATGTTTGGTAGTATAGTCAGCGCTCGCTATGTTATGAAATTTGGTGAAGATAACCTCATAACCATGGGGGTGATAAGCACGCTGGTGATATCTATATTGCTTTGTATCGTTGACAATATTTCTCATTTCCAGTTTGAGATCGCGGCGGTACTACTGTTAATGATGATGTTTACTATGGCTTTGACATTTGGCAATGCCGCGAGTATGGCCATGGCGGCATCCTCTCACTTAAAGGGAACGGGTTCTGCTATTTTAGGGGCTTTTCAGTTTGGTATCGCTGCGATAACCCCGTCACTGCTTGGATTTGGAGACCCGTTGTCACTACTGCCGATGTCGCTGATTATCGCGGGATGTTGTTTAATTGCCATCATGGCATTGTTATTGACAGGTAAAAAAGGATAGTGTGATGAAAACCCATGACGCTATAAAAATCATTGGTGCAAGGCAAAATAATTTGCAAGATATTGATGTAGAGGTCCCTAAAAATAAAATAACAGTTTTTACCGGTGTTTCCGGATCGGGAAAAAGTTCTTTAGTATTCGGAACTATAGCGGCGGAATCTCAGCGACAGTTAAATGACACGTTTCCACCTTTTATTCGCCATCGCTTACCACATTATGGTAATCCTGAAGTCGATGAAATTGAAAACCTGTCGGTGGCCATTATTATTGACCAAAAACGTATTGGTGGCAACGCACGTTCGACGGTGGGCTCCGCATCAGATATTTATACCCTGCTACGGCTACTCTTTTCTCGTGTCGGCGAACCTTTCGTAGGTTATTCGAATGTTTTTTCATTCAATCATCCTGCGGGGATGTGTGCGACATGCGACGGGTTGGGCATTGCCAGTACTATTGATATCAACCATCTGATTGATTCAAATCTGTCGTTAAATGAAGGTGCTATTCGTTATCCTTCTTTTGCGCCAGGCTCATGGCGTTGGAAACGTTATGTTTATTCAGGACTTTTTGATGCCGATAAAAAAATCGCGGATTATTCAAAAGAGGAGCGAGAATTATTACTTTATGCGGATAATCTCACTCCTGAAGCGCCGTTAGCCGGTTGGCCTAAGAGTGCAAAGTTTGAAGGCGTCATTACGCGCTTTACGCGAAGTTATTTAAAACAAGAAACTAAAGATACTAAAACTGAGGAATTTCAGCGCGTCGTTAGTTTGCAGGTTTGCCCTTCTTGTCAGGGTATGAGGCTTAACGAGGAAATACTTTCCTGCCGGATTAGAGGGAAAAATATTGGCGAATGCGCAACGCTGCCTGTCACAGAGTTAAAGCTGTTTGTAGAAAAGCTCGATTATCCTGAAGTCAGGCCGCTGATCGAAGCATTGCTGGAAAGGTTGGATGCCATGTGTGCAGTAGGCTTGGGATATCTGGATTTGAACCGTACGACCCCTAGCTTATCGGGCGGTGAGTCCCAGCGGTTGAAAATGGTCCGACATCTGGGAAGTAGTCTGACCGGGATCGTTTATATAATTGATGAACCCAGTACCGGCCTGCATCCAGCAGATATAGTGAAATTGAATGTTTTAATTGGAAAACTACGCGACAAAGGCAATACCATTCTGATGGTGGAGCACGACCCGGACATGATAGCGATAGCCGAGCATATTATTGATTTAGGGCCAGGAGCGGGTAAGCAAGGCGGGAATATTGTCTTTGAGGGCGACCTGTCGGCACTTAAGCAATCCCAAACCTTGACGGGTCGATATTTCTCTTCACGGGCAGAGATAAATAAGAAACCGAGATGTGCCAAGGGTTATATATCGGTAAGAAACGCCACATTGCATAACCTGCATAACTTATCGGTAGACGTGCCTTTAAGCGTTATGGTCGCTGTGACGGGAGTCGCTGGATCGGGCAAAAGTTCATTCGTTATGGGGGCCCTGGCGCCACAATGTCCGGAGGCGATCGTTATCGATCAAAAACCGATACATACCTCAATTCGATCGCATATTGCTTCCTGGTGCGGTGCATTTGATACGATCCGTTCGCTGTTTGCCGAAAAAAACCAGGTGTCAGCGTCGTGGTTTAGCGCTAATGCCAAAGGGGCTTGTCCGGAATGTAATGGGCTAGGGGTAATACAAACCGATCTGGCATTTATGGATACGGTTACGTTGCCATGTGAGGCCTGCCAGGGGCAGCGCTATAACCCACAAGCGCTGAAATATCGTTATCAGGGAAAAAGTATTGCTGAGGTATTATCCCTGTCGATTAATGATGCCTGCGAATTTTTCCTGAATGAGCCACAGCTCAGGCCAATTTTTCGTAGCCTGGTCGAAGTCGGGTTGGGATATTTACGCTTGGGTGAATCGTTAAATCATCTTTCAGGCGGTGAATGCCAGCGGCTGAAGTTAGCGTCACAATTAAATCATGATAGTGACATGTATATTTTCGATGAGCCAACCACGGGTCTTCATCCCAGTGATGTAGCCTCGCTGTTGAAACTATTTAACCGACTGGTAGCGCGCGGAAACACCGTCATTATTATTGAACATAATATGGAGTTGATCGCTCAGGCTGACTGGATTATTGATATTGGACCTTATGCCGGGAAAGAAGGGGGGGAATTATTGTTTAGCGGTACACCCGAATCGATGCTGGCCTGTCGCCATTCATTAACCGCAGAGTGGTTGCGCAAACATTGCCGGATGGAGTGAGAAATGGTGGTCGGGACAGCCAGTAGAGACTGGCAATAATGTGATGCATGCCCATTATTATACTGATGTATTGTCCCGTTAATCTTATTCGTCTAAAGGCCAGTGGTAATCGCGATCCAGCCAGCCATCCAGGTCATAATCCATCATACATTGTTCGGCGAAACCTTTATATTCTTGTACCTGCCCCGACATCTGTGCGGCGAGCAACAGCTCGATACGAACATTTTCATGACTACCGGTATAATTTCGTTCATAGAGTTCGTGTCTGCTGGCGAATTCTGTTCCTACGGAGTCCCAGATTAGCTTCATGAGCTTGACGCGTTCAACGGCATCCATACCGTTGGAGCCCCGCATATATTTTTTCAGATAAGGTTCCAGTTCCGGCGCAGCGAAATCTTTGGCATGCGAATTGATATAAATAAGCGCGCTGCCAAGATCTTGTTCAATAATTTCTTTGATCCGTGGATAGCCGAGACTCATAAACCAACGGTAGGCTAAACCATAATCCAGGTTAGGCAGGAGGGCGCCGTTGTGCCAGGGGTTCGGCGATTTAGCCATAGCATCACTTATGGCCCAGAAGAGGTTGCGCCAGGCCAGCATTTCCCCGACGCGCGTCTGTATGCCGCGGAAATCGGCTACGCCGGTGGCTTCCACGCCTTTAATGAATAAACCACAAATAAAATCGATTTTTACCGCCAGACGCGTTACTCCGTGGAACGTTGAGCGGTGCAGGAAGCCAGAACTGGGTAAAAACGTGGCCGCTTTAGCGGTATCGCCGTAAATAAAAATGTTTTCCCAGGGAATCTTCACCTTATCCAGAATGAAGATCATGTCATTCTCGTCGTAGCGTGAGGATAGTGGATAGTCAAAAGGACTGCCGACCTTTTCGGCGGCTAAGGAGTAAGAGGGGCGGCAAACCAGCTTCAGCCCTGGGGCATTCATGGGTAATGTGCATACCAGGGCAAATTCTCTTTTTTTGACAGGTAAACCGTAATGCGCGATGAAATTGTAATGCGTCAAGGCTGAGCCGGTAGCAACCACCTTGGCACCGCTAACAATCACACCATCATCACACTCTTTTTCGACGTGAATGCAGATATCTTCAATCTGGTCGGGCGGGAGATTGCGGTCGATAGGGGGGTTAATGATGGCATGATTCCAGTAAAGTAGCTCCTCTTGCGAACGTTTGTACCAGTGCCTGGCGTTATCCGTATATTCGCCGTAGGCCTCGGGATTGGCGCCCAAAGTCGTAAGAAACGACGCTTTGAAATCAGGGCTTCTTCCCAACCAGCCATAGCTAAGCCGTGCCCATTGCGCGATTGCGTCGCGATCGCGTATCAGATCGTCAACAGAATGAGGAACGCGGAAGAACGGATGGGTGACACCACCGCTGCCGGTATCACAAGGCGTGGTTAATATAGCCTGATACTTTTCGTCATGGAGCGCGTCGTATAATTTAGCTATGGACAGTGCTGAATTGCGAAACGCTGGATGTGTAATAACATTGTCCACCTTTTCACCATAAGCCCATATTTCTCGCCCATCATTTAGACCCGCTAAAAAGTCATTACCGGTAGGTAATGATACTGATTTATTTTCCATGTCAGCTCTCTCCGAATGTCGGTTTTCAACACTTCCTTTTAAACGGCATCTTGTTGGCTAAGAGTTGCCGTTGTTGTTAAGGCGTTCTGTATCAGCCATTGATAAATAGAAAATGCGTCTTGCGTCAGGAATGATTCGTTATGAAATTGTATGGAGGCAACGTTGCCTGACGATAATGCGACAATTTCACCGGAAGGAAGTCGCTCCAGCTGGACTGTTTTGTCATGCTCCGGGCTGTACCAGCATGGCCGCTGATGTAGTGCGGAGAAACTGTTATAGAAACCAACGGTATGAGGTTTTCCCTGAATGAATATCTGATGTTGGCTACCCTGACGGTTATTGACCAGCCGCTCGATCGGAATGCCTAATTCGGCGCAAATTAACTGATGTCCCAGACAAGTCCCGATTAGCGGACGCTGCTCCCGGAGCCGTTGCGCAATAATTTTTCGGCCCACGCGTATTTTTTCGAGTTGTATATTGGTTGGATCGCCAGGCCCGGGACCAATGAATACGATGTCGCGATCGATGAGTTGCGTTAGCTTGCTCGGACAGTCATACCAGGGAATGAGTGTGACGGCGCAACCCGCGCTGCGTAACTGATAGGCAATCATGGCGGTGAAGTTGTCCTCCATGTCGATCAGTGTGATGGCATGATGAGAGAGTAGAGCGCGCGGGCCCCATTGCAAGTTATCCAGCCAAAAGGAGGAGGTGCGTGCATTCCGTTGTGCCAGTATCTGGTCAGCCCGATGGCAAAGTTCTGCAGACAATCCTGTCCGGTTTGGCGTCCCGGCGCCTGGTTCAGAGAAGAACGAATGCATTAGCCCTTGTAATTTGGCGCGTGTTTCACCGGCTTCACTTTGCGCGATGGAACTTCTGACGATGGTTGAACCCGCCGTAAGCCGAAAATATCCCTGAGCGGAAATATCGGCCGTGCGGATCATTATGGCCGAGTCCAGATAGCGTTTACCTTCTTGCGCACCCGTTATAGCAACGATGCCGCTGTAATAACCGCGTCCGCGGCGTTCTCGCCGGGCGATAACTTTACAGGCGCTTTCTATTGGGCTGCCGGTCACTGTTGGCGCAAATAGCGATTGCCTGATGATTTCTTTCAGACTGCGATCTGATTTGCCATGGATAAAATATTCGGTATGCGCGATGTGCGACATAGCCTTGAGCTTCGGCCCGGATACCTGAATATCACGCTGACAGATGCTACTCATCATTTTGAGTTCTTCATCTACCACCATAAATAGTTCGTCGCGCTCTTTTTTATCCTGCAGAAAATCATCCAGTACGTGCGCCATATTCCCGGTATCGGGGTATTTTAATGTGCCGCTGATAGGATTCATCGCCACGTTCTGCTCATCAACCCGGATATGCTGTTCAGGCGTACTACCCATGAAATAGCGGCTGCCGGTAAAGATCATCCATGTCCAGTATGATCCGCATTCCGATTGCAGCAGCCGTTTGTACAGCGTCAGCGCGTGGCGGATACTAAAGTCGGTTATATCGCCCTCCAGGCTGCGTGAAATCACAAAGTTGCTGCCTTCCCCGGAGCTGATTTCCTGATCAATCACGGTATCAACAATGTCGCCATACGTTTGGTCATCAAGATCGAAGTGCAGGTTTCGTGGCTTGATATCATGGTCATTAATGGCTGCGATAAATGAATCTATAGGATAATGGTCTTGCCGTTCAATGTGCATTACGATCGTCTGTTCACCATCGTCAATACAGGCATATCCTTTTTCTTTCAGCTGATTAAATGGCAATAATATCAATTTGTTAAATGAGATTTTGCCTGTCGCGTCCAGAGGAGGATCCAGCGCTAATTCTGAAAGGGACTGGCTTAGCTCAATATCCCCTTCAAGAAACAATACTGCGTTGATAGGTTCGCATTGGGGGCGGTAAATACAGGCAAAGGGTCTATCAAGATTGGCCAGATGAGCCGAAAGCTCGTCGGGATTTGCTGAATCTTTAGATAACATCATCATCTCCTGAAGTGCCGTGAGGATCTTTAATGTTCCAATGCATCGATAGCTTGTCGGGTTGACAGCACAACTGAGCTGGTTTCCGCAGCTAGCTCAAGCGCTAGACGATGCTTTTCTTCGGAGAAATCGGCGAGCGCATCGGCAATAAAAAATGTCTCGATATCATTGGAATAGGCCTCTTGCGCTGTGCACAAACAACCGATATGGGCGTAAACGCCGCAGACAATCAGCTGATCGCATTTGAGTTCGTGCAAAGTACTCAGAAGAGGAGAGTTAAAGAAGGCGCTGTAACGCCACTTCGTTAATACCCACTCATTTTCCAGGGGCGTCAACGGAGGAACAATCTGTTTATGTTCCTGGCTGCCGTTCATGCCTGAACCCCATAGACTGTGCAGCAAGCCGCGCTGTTGTGGCGTCATGTCGCCGGGTTGGGCAGTATAAAATACTGGAATATGCAGACGTCGGGCGACACTAAGCAAGCGGTAGATGTTGTCGATGACCTGCGCTATCGGCGAGGCGTCAGCAGTGTAAAAATCGAGAAAATAACGCTGCATATCATGTATGAGTAGCGCCGCTCTTGAACTGTTGGGTCGCCAGTCTGCAATTGATTTGGGTAATTGACGTTCTGTCGGCAATGGGTAGGGCCGTATCTTTTCCATGTTATTCTCCTTGTACGCTTAGCAGCTGCCGAGTGCGGCACCACCGTCGACCAATAACGTTGATAGCGTGGTTTGCCCTGATTCTTCGCACAGGTAAAAGCAGACCGCGGCAGCAATTTCTTCCGCCGTGGCGACTTTGTTGAGTGGAATACCAATGCGAAATTGTTGTGGGTTACCGTTGAGCGTGTTTTGCTTGTCACTTTCGCTATGCCACATGCCGCGCAGCATCGGCGTATCGGTTGAGCCGGGAGCGACAACATTACAACGTATCCCATACGGAGCGACCTCCAGCCCCAGAGCATAGGTAAATGCCTGGGCAGCGGCTTTTGAAGCGCAGTAGGCGGCCATCGTCGCCCGCGGCACGCGCGCTGCATTTGAGGCGATAGTTACGATGCTGCCTTTACGCTGAGCCATCATCAGATTGGCCGCATGGCGGCTGGTGTTAAATACGCCAGTCGCGTTGACGGCAAATGTTTTCGCCCAATCCTGAGGTTGTGTTTCGGCCACGCTGGCGTGGCACAGTACGCCGGCGCCGTTGACCAGATACCCTACCGGGCCCAGTTGATGACCGACTGCGGTAAAGGCCTCTGCTACGCAGCGGTCGTCGGCAACGTCCACAGTAAAGCCTGCAATGGGCTGCGGATGGTTATCTTGTAGTGTGGCTACAAGGGTTGCCAGCTGAGTGGCGTTATTATCAAGAAGCGCTAGTGACAGCCCTTCTTTCGCCAGCGCGTGGGCAACGGATTCGCCAATGCCACCGCATGCGCCGGTAATAACGGCAATATAATCTTTATCAAAAGTCATGTTGTCCCTCTTTCCAGTGAGTTAATAACATCTGCGTTTGCGCTACGTTCAGGCGTGGGTCGCAGAGAATTTGCTTAAGTTCATGTTCTTCAGGGTGATTATTTTCACTGAAGCATTCGATGACCGGGTTCGGCGTTGCTTCCAGATGGAGTCCAGCGGCGCAGGCGTTATGTGATTTCACCTGCCTCAGGAAACCGGAGATTTCAGCCATCATGTCGCTAAGCTCGCGGCGTTTATTGCCCGCCCGTGTTTTCCCGGTATTCCCATGCATTGGATCGCACATCCATAACACCGGCGTTTCGGTTGCTTGTGCGGCCTGAATCAACGCGCCCAACCGATGAATGTGTGAACGGCCAAAACGCGAAATAAAAGTCAGACGCCCAGGAATACGCTGAGGATTGAGCTGTCGGCAAAGTGACGCGATGAACGATGGCGTTACGCTGGCGTCAATCTTGCAGGCAACAGGGTTGGCGATATTCGCCAGCATGGCGATATGTGGGCTGTCAGGCGCAAGAGTACGAATGCCTATCCAGGGCCAATGGGTGCTGGCTAAGTATGATTCTCCGTAGGGATTAGTGCGGATTTGAGTGGTTTCATAGTCCAGCAACAGCGCTTCATGGCTGGTCCAAATGTGATGAACATCGCGGGGATATTCCCGTTCGTAACGTTTAATTTCGGCCAGCGTTTCCGCAGCAGCACGATAGCTCAGCAGCATCCGTTGCGGATCGTTACGCCTGGCTTCTGGTGTCGCTTCGGGCCGGTTGACTGAATCACCGCGCCACACGGGAAGTACCCTGTCGCCATCGACTTCGTTTTGTTGCGAGCGGGGTTTAGCATATTGACCGGCAATTCTACCTACCGTCAATATCGGCAGCCCCGTCAGTGTTGAGAATTCGCGGGACATTTGCTCAAGGAAGATCAATTTTTTCCGTACATGTAACGCGCCAGATTCGCAAATTCTTTCAGCGCAGTCGCCGGCCTGAAATATCATTGTTTTTCCTGCATAAACGGCGGCTAATGCTTTATTGAGTTCACTTATTTCTGCAAAACTTAATAATTCTGGAAGAGTGTCTAATTCACTTTTGACCAGGGCAAGCATGTCCTTATCGCTCCAGAACGGCTGTTGCCAGTTGGACTTATTGCCAGGAAATGATGTCATTTCTAATCTCTCACTCGAAATTTAACAGGTTTTTCGTTTGTTTTTTAACAAAAAAGCGATGAGAAAGTGCTATTCCTTGTCTGTTTACTGGACATGAAAGACGATACGGTTTGCACAAATATTGCACGCCAATGAGTGCATTATGTCAATCAAAAAAATTTATATTTGATTTATGTTTTTACATGTTATTGATTTTTATGGTTATTATTTTTGATTGTTTTTTATTTTTTGCTATATGATTTTTTTTTGGAAATCAAATTGACTGAGGGTGAGGTTCGAAGATAGACTATTGAAAGCAACGCTTAGTTATGTTTGTGTTGCTTATATGTTGCTTGTTTTGCGGTGTTTTCTTAGAAGCATCTCACGGTAAGCTGGCGGCATTTCTTTAGATCTTTAATTTCTTCTTCAAGAGAAGATTTTATGCGTGTGAACGTTCCTAATTCTCCAGGAGAGAGTGATGACGCATTCAGCATATGTCTATCAGTTAAAGGCTGTCCCTGATATATTTGATGAGATTTCGCAACGTTTTCCGGACAGGGTTGCGTTAATTTTCGATCAAAGAAAAATAACCTATCGAGAACTTGCTGAGCAATGTTCAGCGCTGGCTGCAGTGTTGCAAAATAATTGCCTGATAAAAGGCGATATCGTTGCAATAAAAATAGAACGTAGCCCGGAGTTATATATTTTTATGCTGGCGCTCATGAAAATAGGCGCTGTTATGGTTCCCGTGAACTCGAATAGTCCCGAACGCTATATTGGTGAGGTTTTAAGTGCGGCGGGAGCCAGATACCTGATTAGCGATGATGTAACAAGCGTGCCCGGCGGAGCATGGCACGTCTTGTCGAGCAGGACGCTGATACAAAACTGCGCTCAACAAAGAAGCGGGAATTACCCGGTATTAAGCGCTGATGATCCGGCGCTCATATTGATGACCTCTGGTTCAACAGGAAAACCGAAAAGCGTACTGATTGCTCATCGCGGGATTGCCAGACTGGGTCTGCCGGTACCGGCGTTGGGGAATAGCGAGCGGGACTGCTATTTGCAAATTGCAGATATTTCTTTCGCTGCCTCAGCTAATGAAATCTGGATGGCTTTATTGACCGGAGCATGTCTCACGATTGCGCCGCCTGGCTTGCCGGATTTAATGGCCCTGGCACGGCAGATCGAATCGGATAACGTGACGATGCTATTCCTCTCTGGCGGGCTGTTCCGGCTATTTGTCGAGGTTTCGGTCGAAACACTGCATATACCTGATTGTGTGGTGGTGTCGGGAGACTTTGTCAATCCTCGCTTATTTAGCGTGGCAGTGCAGGCCGGTAAAGCCAAAATATTTAATGGATTAGGCTGCACGGAAAATTCAGCGATCTCGTCTCTCTATCATATTCAGTCGGAGGAGCAATTATCCAGTGAATCTCCTGTGCCGGTTGGTACTCCACTCCCTCTGGTTGAGATGGTGGTATTCAATGAACGGTTGCAACCCTGTACCTGCGGTGAATATGGGGAATTATTTATCGCAGGGGCTGGAGTGGCTCTGGGGTATTCCGATCCGCAACTGACGGCGGAAAGGTTTATCACCATACCGTATCAAGGCACTGACATGCTTTTCTATCGTACCGATGATCGGGCAACTTACGACCAGGATCGCAATATCGTCCTGGTCGGACGAGGCAACCATATTTGTAAAATACGTGGCTTCCGCATCAATATCGCCGGTATTGAGCACCTGTTGCGCTTACATCACGCTGTAGAAGATGTGCTGATTGTGGTAGAGGAGACGCCGGATGAACCGCGATTACATGCTTGTTATGTCACGCAGGATGACGGGCTATCCGTAGCGGATTTAAAGAATCACCTCGCAATGCATGCTCCTGCCTGGATGATACCTGAAAAATTTAGCCGTCTGGCGGTACTGCCAATGACCGCTAACGGTAAAAAAGATCGTTTACGGTTAAAAAATTCTTTACTGGAGCAGGTGTAAATATGGACAACGTTGAGCAACAGCTACTCTCGATTTGGCAGGCGATTATTCATTCAGAGGCGATTAACCCGCAAGAAAATTTACTAGACCAGGGTGGTAACTCATTACATTTCATAAAGTTGGCGTCAATGGTAAGCAAGACATTTAATTTGGCTGTCTCGCCGGCGGACATTTTCACTGCCGGAACTATTGCTGCGCTGGCTCAGACCATTCGGCAACGGCAAAAGCTCTAATACCTGGGGTTGGGACTACCAGCAAACAGGAAGGATTTTACAGGGAATTTTAAGAGGGGGATAAAATGCCATCATTCAATAGCGGCGAGTCAAAAAAGGGCTGTTTGAACAAGGAGTGTGGAGAAAGTGCGGTAACGTATCTGCCAGCTACGCCCGGGCAGCAGGCAATGTGGTGGCTGGATAATACGCTGGAGCAGCCCCAATGCTATAACGTGCCGGTGCTGCTGACCGTTAATGCGACACTGGACGCTGATATTATGCAGCGCGCTGTGGCTGAGCTGACCTTGCGCCATGAAATATTCAGAACGCGTTTTGTTTATCTTGACGGTAAATTACAACAGCGTATCGGCGCTGATGGCTATCTCTCTTTTTCCCATCGACAACCAGAGCAGACGGAAACCCCTGAATCCGTCACGGCACAACTGGCGGCTAGCCGTTTATCATTAGCTGAGGGGCCGCTGAGTATCATTAATATGCTCAGTTCAGACTCAGGTACAACCTGGTTAGCATGCTGCTTCCACCACATCATTATTGATGCCCCCTCAGTACGTATTGTCTTGCATGATTTGCTGCGAATCTATTGTGCGCTTGACGAGATGCGCGTTCTGCCAGCGTTTAACGGCACGGGAAGCTATCAGGAATTTACTCGTTGGCAGGCCGCGTCCCTTGCGGCGGCTGAGTGCGAAGATATGCGGGTTTATTGGCGACAGGCACTGCATCCAGCTCCACCCTTGTCGGACCTCCCGGTCGATTTTCCCCGTCGTCTTCGGGAAGATACCAAAGCCGCCTATACCATGCTGGCGCTGAACGAACAGGAAGCGGACTCACTGCAGCGGCACGCGAGATCGTTGTCAATGACTCCATTTATGTATATGTCCATGTGCTGGCAATTTTTCCTCAGCCGTATGAGCGGGCAGAACGATATTACCGTTGGCGTGCCTTTTACTCTGCGGGATCGCAGCGAGTTTGCCGAAACGCCGGGATATATGATCAATACTCTGCCGGTTCGCGTGCAGGTCAATGAAGATGACACGGTCAGCACGCTGGCTGCAAAGGTACGTCAATCTTTTATTGGCGCACATTTCAATAAGCTGCTCCCTTTCAATGAAATTGTCGCACTGTCGCGTGAAAACGCGGGGCAGGACAGTCCTCTATTCAGAACGCTGTTGGTTATGCCCGATACCCGGGGCGATATTTTCAACGACTTGCCTTTTAAAGTCATGCTGGATGACTATTTTAGCCAGATGGCAAAATACGATCTGACGCTGTTCTTTGAAGCGCAACCGCAGTGGAAGCTGACGCTGGAGTATAAGACGGCGTTGTATCACCCGCAGACCATTGACTACTGGTTGAAAATCTTTCGCCATTTATTAAGCGCGATGGGCGAGGACGGCGAGGTATTACTGTCATCCCTGAGGCTGTTGGATGCACCGTTAAGTCGTGAACTGGTTGTTCGATCTAGTCTTAAATCGTGCGCGGAGGCCTGGCGATTTGACGCCCTGGCGGCTTTCAATCAGCATGCTATAAGCCACTCTGCGGATACTGCGTTAATTACCGCTAATGGCACACGATCGTATGGTTGGTTAGCGGAACGTTCAGGGCAGATTGCCGCTTACCTACAGCAGCAGTTAAATATCGCACCTGGCAAACGTGTTGCATTATTACTGGAAAGGAATGCCGAGGCGATTGCCACTCTTTTTGGCGTGTTAAAAACCGGCGCGGCCTACATTCCGATCGATCCGCAATACCCGCAAGAGCGAATTGGTTACATGTTGCAGGACGCCAGTGTGGATTGCATCGCCACGACACGATCGCTGGTAGCAAAATTCCCAGTGTCTGGCTCCGTACCTCTGTTGTTAATCGATGATATTCCCCCGGAGTACCCTGGGGAATACTCTTATATCAAAAGAATGCCCGACGATGAGCTGTATATCATTTATACATCAGGTTCAACCGGGCAGCCCAAGGGAGTACGGTTATTAAATAAAACGCTCAATAACCTGATTAAGTGGCAACGAGATGTTTCTGAGTGCGATCAAGGAGATTGTACTCTGCATTTTATGTCACTTTCTTTTGATGTCTCGGTTCAGGAGATCTTCGGCACGTTAGCTGGCGGTGGGTGCTTATATATTGCCAGTGAAGAAGAACGGAGAGATCTGGATCTTCTGCAAGAGGTTATCCAGGAGCAGGGGATTAATCGTCTCTATTTTCCCTATGTTGCTTTGCAACAGTTCGCGCATTTGAGCGCATTGGCCAACAGGCAATTCCCGAGTTTAAAAGAGGTCTACTCCACCGGGGAACAGCTCGTACTCACCGCGGATATTAAACATTTTTTCAGGCAACCCGTTCGCCTGATTAATCTCTATGGTCCCTCAGAAAGTCACGTCTGTTCCGCGTATGTGCTGCCACCGGAAAGCGATAAATGGGGAGATGCAGCGTCCATTGGTTACCCTCTACCCGGATTTACGTTGTTGGTGGTGGATGAGCATTTGCAGCTGGTTCCCGCCGGTGTCGCCGGTGAACTGCTCATCGTTAGCGATTTTCTCTCTCCCGGCTATCACAATAAAAGTGAAGAAAGCGCTCGACGTTTTATCTCTGCTGAGGGCTTTGCCACACAAAGTTGCCACGCATATCGTACCGGTGATCTGGTGAGGCTGGAGCATGACGATCGGTTTAGCTATCTTGGCAGGATAGACAATCAGTTAAAAATTCGCGGTTTTAGGATCGAACCGTCTGAAGTAGAAGCGGCCATCAATGCCCTGGAAGGCGTGCAGGTTTCAGCGGTAGTTGGCAGGGCAGATACTTCAGGAAGCAAGCAGCTCGTCGCTTTTATTGCTGGCTTAATGGATGATAAAAGCAATCAAAAGGATAAGATCAAACGCGGCCTTCGCCTGGTTCTGCCGGAGTATATGGTTCCCACAGAGTTGGTCTTTCTGGATAAGCTGCCTACTACCCCTAGCGGGAAAATCGATCGTAAAGCGTTGCTTAAGGTGGATATTATTGTTGAATCATCCGCGCAGATGCCAGAACGGTCTCTGACGAAAACGCAGGAGCAGGTCAGGGCGCTATGGGAAACGCTATTTCCGGGTCGTCACATCGCACTGCACGATGATTTTTTCGCCATTGGCGGACATTCCTTGTTGGCCACGCAGCTGGTTTTTCTGCTCCGTAAGGCATTCAATTGCGATATTCCTCTACGTTTGTTATTTAATCACCCGACGTTGTTGGCTATGGCAGAGTGCATCGACGGCTATGTTGTCAGTGAAAAGGGGCTCGTCGATACCGTTGATCGTTCCTTTGTTCAGGATGGATACGAACGCATACATTGGCAGGGGGGAGAGTGTTCAACCCCTGGGCTGACGATGCTCACCGGGGCGACAGGATTTTTAGGCATCTACCTGCTGCGTTCACTGCTATTGGCCGGGACCCAATCCGTGATTTGCCTGGTAAGAGCCAGGACAGATAAGCACGCATTGGCTCGTTTACGTGAAAATGCGATGCGCTACGGAATCGCCGATGAGATTGATTTTTCCCGGGTTGAAGTTTGCCTCGGTGATATTGGTCAGCGCGATTTAGGGTTAAGCCCTGACGCGTATAGTCGGTTGGCAGAGCGAGTGAACACGGTATTCCATGCAGCCGCACAGATTAATTTTTTGCTCTCTTATTCTTCTGTTAAACAGTCAAATGTGCAGGGTACGCTAAATATTTTAGCTTTCTGCGGTTGTGGCGGACGAAAAACGCTCCACTATTTATCCACTATCGCCGTATTTTCTCCACGCTATCCTGAATCGCCTATCGTGGAACATTGTGTGCCGGGGCATCCGGAAGCACTGTCGATTGGTTATACGCAAAGTAAGTGGGTGGCTGAACGCTATGTTATACAGGCCAGAGAACAAGGACTTGATGCTAACGTATTTCGCATCGGACGTATTGGCGGAGACAGCCGAACTGGGGCCTGCCAGAGCGATGATTTTTTGTGGCGCCAGATAAAAAGCTTTATCCAGATGGGATTGGCGCCCGATCCGTCTTCCCTGTCAACGGACCTGCTGCCTGTCGACTTTGTCGCTGAAGCGATAGTTGCTTTAGCGCGTTCAGAGGCTACTCGACAGGAGAACTTCCATATTTTCCATCCTCAGAGCATCCGGTTTGACCCGGTGTATCGGGCGATTCGTTCTCTGGGCTATCCGTTAGAAACGACTTCTGACGGCGAGTGGTTGCAACAACTTGAGCTGTGTGTCACCCAAGGGCGCGAGGTTGCGCTGGGGCCGGTCATTCATCTCTTTAAAGAGAATTTGTTGGATACTGGCGATAACGCCTATGGTAATCCAGAGACGACTAAGCGTATTACACAACTGGGCTTGCGCTTTCCTGAACTGTCGGAGGAGACTTTCAAACGTATGATTGTTTATTTCCAGCGGCAGAAAGAAATTGTCTAGCAAGCCGTTTATCAATTTCATCAAGAGGATAATACAATGGTTCCAGCACTATTTGATAAATATATTTCGGCAGTGATGGAGAAGTCATCGGACAAGCTGGCATCCCTTTTCTCTGTTAATGGACGTTTGTCGTTGCCTTTCCGTCGCAATAGAGAGGTGATTGTTGGCCGTGAAAATATTCGCTTACACTATGCTAATGGCTTTGGCGTTGCGCCCTTACGCTTTACCTCTATAGAGGATGAACGATTCCACTATACGAATAATCCCGATGTCGTCATTGTTGAATATAAACTACATGGGAATACTCTGCCAGATGGGAAACAGTTCTCTTTGTTATATGTTAATGTGATTGAAATAAATGATGGCAAGATAACTGAATTAATAGATTATGAGGATGTTTTGAACAGAGAATATATCTTTCAGGATTAGCAGGATGATTCTTATGTTATTAATGGGGGCGAAGGTTATGATAACTTTTCATTCCTTGAAGGGTTATGGTAAAATGGTAAGCTTAACTTATTGTATACGGCATCAGGAGAATGTATGGAAATGAATAAAAAAGTGGCTAGTGGTTCCGAGCGCGAAATATCATTGAATCGTCAATTTGAAGATGCTTTAGGGAATTTGCAATGCGTACTTGTTGCACGTCGATCGTTGATTAATCCTGATGGTATTAACTGGCCGCAATACGATACGTTGTATATTTTACGTCAGTTCCAGCCGATGACTCCAAGCGCAATTGGTGAAAAGCTCGGATTTGCGCGTAGTAAAATGTCCAAGATCCTGCGGATGTTGAAAGATAAGCACTTTGTTGAGCAGGAGTCGGCAGAAAGCGACAAGCGAGAAATGCTGACGAGGATTACGGAAAAGGGTATTGAATTCCTGAATTCTGCAGAGTCCAGCAGGCGCATAATGGCTGAGCAGGTGGCATCCTGTATGTCGCAGGGAGAGATTGCTATTTTCGCTGAGCTTTGTACAAGGGCTGCAAATATATTACACGAGAATATTAAAGGTAAACTCGAAGATACCAGTGAAAATTAATAAAGTTTATGGTGATGAAGCGTTAAACGGAGCGCTGGCGTGGTATTCTCTTTGCCGAATATGGAATCGAATATATGGCATCGGAATTTTGCTAAAATGTTGCTATGCGACGATGGTGAAAGTGGACCCGATACTAAGAAAAGATTTTTACCGCAGATGGTAAAAAAATGCTGATTCGTATCGTTAATATTTTTGTTTGCTAAAACCTTGTCTCATTGCAACGTGCGTTGATGTGCCCGAAACAGGCTTGAGCGGATAGTTTTCTGTCAATATAAAATCAAAGCTGTCTGGCATACTGGCGATAATGGGAGCAGGCCATTGCTCGGATTATGGCCGCAGTTTTTATTTTTCACATAATAGCCTTCAATCGTATCCTCTCGTTTAGCGTATTCTCGCACTACGTCTGGTGAGGACAGGAGTTTTGGCGAATACCTGTAGCAGATATTTCTTTACTTTCAATATATCGATGAATAAATGTGAAAGTAGCAGGTATGCAACTGGTGCATTTTGTTCTCTTCCATCATTGCCCCCGCAAAACAGACAGCCGAGTAAATGATTGCCCCTGCTGATAATGATCGATTCAGCTCTTGCGTACAGAGAAATGATCCCGCTACCGGGTGCATCTGAGGTGCTCAAGCACGGAACGGCCACTCGATGCAGATCTGCCGTCAGGATTAACCAGAAGATAACGTTCGTGCTATGTGAAAATCTTCGCAGGCTTCAGGCTGACAATTGGCGTGTTGTTAAGGGAGAAGTGGGACATGCTATGCGCAACAAAGATAGTGCCCGCATTTCCCGGCACGGAGGAGAAAAAACCAGAAATGCACCGGGATGTGTTCCCATGCTAGCCTGTTGAATCAATATCTGAAAAAGATTCGCAAGGATAGCTGAAAACAGGAATTTGGCTCCTCTGACTGGACTCGAACCAGTGACATACGGATTAACAGTCCGCCGTTCTACCGACTGAACTACAGAGGAATCGTTGTGGAGTCGTATCTTAGCGGCGAAAAAACTTTTGTCAAACATCAATTCGCCTTCCGCCGCGCAACTGGCGCATCCATCAACAAATTGTTGTTATTAGCGACAATCTATCGGGAAAAATGCTTTGCAGGATTAGCTTTTCTCTATCATCATTTGAAATGTAGTTTCAACTTTTCTCACTAAGGTCTCCCTTGAACGTCACCTCCGCATTACGCCAGTCCGTCGAACGCACGTCCTGGTTTAAAAAACGCAAGACCTATCGCGTCCTCTACTGGCGTGAAATCAGTCCTCTTGCGGTCCCGATTTTGCTGGAAAACGCCTGCGTGTTGCTGATGGGCGTGCTGAGTACTTTTTTGGTCAGCTGGCTCGGTAAAGAAGCGATGGCGGGCGTTGGCCTGGCCGATAGCTTCAACATGGTGATCATGTCTTTTTTTGCCGCCATCGATCTCGGTACGACCGTGGTGGTAGCCTTCAGTCTGGGCAAGCGTGACCGGCGGCGGGCAAGGGCGGCAGCGCGACAGTCGCTGGCGATAATGACCCTGTTCTCGATTATTCTCGCGGCGGTTATCCATGCTTTTGGCGCGGAAATTATTAATTTTGTCGCCGGAGATGCGACAGAAGAAGTGAAAGGCCTGGCGCTGACCTATCTTGAGCTAACGGTGTTGAGCTATCCGGCAGCGGCAATCGCCCTGATCGGCAGCGGTGCGCTGCGCGGAGCCGGAACCACTAAAATTCCGCTGTTGATCAACGGCGGGATGAATATTCTGAATATCATTATCAGCAGCATCCTGATTTACGGCATTTTTTCGTGGCCCGGCATGGGGTTTGTCGGCGCGGGTCTGGGATTAACCATCGCCCGCTATATTGGCGCGGTGGCTACTATCTGGGTATTAATGATCGGCTTTAACCCGGCGCTGCGCATTTCGCTGAAGAGCTACTTTAAGCCGTTCAACTTCGCCATTATCTGGGAAGTGATGGGCATTGGTATTCCCGCCAGCATTGAATCGGTTTTGTTCAACGGCGGCAAGCTGCTGACTCAGATGTTCGTTGCCGGGATGGGGACTAACGTGATTGCCGGCAACTTTATCGCCTTCTCCGTGGCTGCGCTGATTAACCTGCCCGGGAACGCCCTGGGTTCCGCATCGACAATTATTACCGGCAGGCGTCTCGGAAAAGGGCAGATCGGCCAGGCTGAACGTCAGGCGTGGCACGTCTTCTGGCTATCGACGATCGTATTGACGCTGATCGCCTGGGGAACCGCGCCGTTTGCCGGCCTGATCGCTTCGTTCTATACCAGCGAAGAGGATGTCAAGGTGGTGGTGAAAGAGCTGCTGTGGCTCAACGCCTTCTTTATGCCGATTTGGGCGATGGCCTGGACGCTGCCGTGCGCCTTTAAAGGCGCACGTGACGTGCGCTACACCATGTGGGTATCCATGCTCGGCATGTGGGGCTGTCGCGTCGTGGCGGGCTACACGCTGGGGATTGTGCTGGGTATGGGGGTGATTGGCGTCTGGTTGGGGATGGTGCTTGACTGGGCGGTGCGCGGCGTTTTGTTTTACTGTCGAATGGTCAGCGGGCGGTGGCTGTGGAAATATCCGCGTACCAAAGCGCAGGCAGAGGAGAATCAGGCGCAGGCTGAATAGGCGAGTGATAAGCGGATAAACGCTACTTTTTGCGCAAAGTGGAGGATTTTTCGGCAAACGATTTGAAATGTGCAAACAGCCTTTGACAAGATCGGGCGTCATCGATAATATGCGCCTCGTTCAAACGATTCCTCTGTAGTTCAGTCGGTAGAACGGCGGACTGTTAATCCGTATGTCACTGGTTCGAGTCCAGTCAGAGGAGCCAAATTTAAGAAGCCCGCTTAAGGAAACTTAAGCGGGCTTTTTGCTTTCTCTTGCATAGTCACGATTGTGGCAACGCCGGGGCCTTGCCTTCGAACACGGTTTTAAAACCAGGATACCACAAGGGAAACGAGCCCGATCGCGACCGTCCAGAAAAAAATAGTTGCTATTAAAATAAACAGGCGGATATTCCCTATGGTTAATTTCATAAAACTGTCTTCCATACTTTTACGAAAATAGTACATTGCTGATGGCGACCGATAAGCTTATCCATGATTGCATATTGGCGACATGTGCAATTTTATCTGTTGTGGTTGAGTAACAAGATATTTGTTGTAAGTAACCTGACGCTATTAAATGATGATTCGATAGCAGAGTAGCGGCCATAGATAACTCTTTGATTATTTTGATCTCTCTCGAGCGCTGCCTGTTCTGTATGGCAGTTTTGTTACACATAAATTTTTTTAATTAATTTAAGGGGTTATGAGACGTAATTCAAGTGTTACCCAGTCTGCTATTGTGCGTTTTATGACCATGCGGCAAGTGATATAGATATGTTAATGGAATATTTACTTTTATAATCGGCGTGGCAGTTTTTAACTACGAAAGTTTGCACAATAATATTTTCAGACAAGCAGTGTGGCTACGTTCAGAGAAATGGTTAGCACTAAAGAAATAAATGTTTTAATTTATAGCGAAAGGGTAATGGTGATTATCCCCTGGTCCGAATGACTCTCTTTCTCTAACGCTCAGTCCGGCGGGTGGCCGCGTAAATATGTCACGCCATCCGGACTGAGTTTATTCTGCTCGTGTTATCTATACGCTTAACGGAACGGCGGTTCGTTGAAGGTTCTCAGCTTGCGCGAATGCATATGGTCGCCTTCGGCGCGCAGCAGGTCAATCGCCCGAATACCAATCTGCAAATGTTCGGAAATCGCCCCTTCATAGAAGCGGTTAGCCTGTCCCGGCAGCTTGATCTCACCGTGCAGCGGCTTATCGGAGACGCACAGCAGGGTACCGTAGGGAACGCGGAAGCGATAACCCTGCGCGGCAATGGTCGCGCTTTCCATATCGATAGCCACCGCGCGGCTGAGGTTAAAGCGCAGCGCCGAGGCCGAGTAGCGCAGTTCCCAGTTACGATCGTCGGTGGTAACCACCGTTCCGGTACGCAGCCGCTGTTTAACCTCTTCGCCGGGCATTCCGCTAACCTGCTTGGTGGCGTCGTAAAGCGCGCGCTGAACTTCGGCGATGCTCGGAATAGGGATATCCGGCGGTAGCACCGCATCCAGCACATGGTCATCGCGCAGATAGGCGTGAGCCAGCACGTAGTCGCCAATCGTCTGGCTTTCGCGCAGGCCGCCGCAGTGGCCAATCATCAGCCAGACGTCCGGGCGCAGCACCGCCAGATGGTCGCAGATGTTTTTAGCGTTAGCCGGGCCTACGCCAATGTTAATCAGCGTGATCCCCTGACCCTCTTTAGTGATCAGGTGCCAGGCCGGCATCTGATGCTTTTTCCACGCCAGATCGGAAATTGCCTCTTCCGGGGCCTCTGTGTCCGCCGTTATCCAGATACCGCCCGCGCAGGAGAGGGCGATATAGGGGCTATCGGGATCGAGAATTTGGCTACAGCCCCAGCGCACGAACTCATCGACGTAGCGGGTATAGTTGGTAAATAGCATATACGGCTGGAAATGCTCAACCGGCGTGCCGGTGTAATGACGCAGGCGCGCCAGCGAGAAATCGACGCGGCGGGCGTCGAAGTGCGACAGGGGATAGTATTCCGTGGAATGGAACAGGCCATCGGCAGTCTCATCGCCAATTTGCGACAGCTCGGTGGTGGGGAAAAAACGCGTTAAGCCGGCGCTCATTGAACGGTCGAGCGTGAGCTCGGAGCCATCAATCACGTACGGATAGGGGATCTCATGCTGCGATAGCCCGACGGTAATGCAGGCATCGTAATCCTGATACAGCATGGTGAGCTGTTCCAGCAAATAGGCGCGAAACAGTTTAGGATTAGTAATGGTGGTGGTATAGCAGCCGGTATGGGTAAAACGGCCCCAGGCCCGGGTTTTTAAGGCTTTATGCTCCGAGCCGTCCCACGATACCGACAGCTCCGGGTAAACGAACAGTCCTTCCGCACGGGCGCTATTATCGGGAAGCGTATTATGGTGAATATATTCGCCGATAGCTTTACGCAGCGCATTGACCGATTTTTCATAGAGCGCTTCGAGTTGCGTGAGCGCTTCTTCTGGGGTCAGCCTGGCGGCTTTCTGGTTCATGACCTACTCCTTATTTCTGCTCTGCTGACGTTGTGCTTAGTATGTCACAGACTGAAACAGGCGTCGGACAATTTACCCCGCTTAGCTAAGAAAGTACTGAGATTAGAACCCGTTGAAGCTGGACACTATCCATTAACAGGTGGGGGCATTGTCGATAGCGGCCCAGCGATCGGCGCTAAAATGGGTGGCGTTGAGCACCTTTACGGTGAGGGTTTTATCGTTATTAATGCAGTAAAGCGCGTCCGCCAACGGCGTCAGCTTATCGCCTTCCTGTAGACGCCGGGCGCAGGGAGTCAGTTCCGCCACAATCGTTAACTGGCCGCTTTGCAGAACCGCCCAGGTATGTGTAGACGTTGTGGCCTCGCGTAGTTTTTTAATCCACCATTCCATTTGTTAATTCCTGACCGGTTACCCCCGGCGATAATTCCTGTTTGCATCTCATCTGACAATAAGAACAGGCAGTTGGTTTAGTCTATGTTTAAAAAGAGAATCGCAGGATCTGCTGCGCTCCGGGTAATAATCCCACCCGGTGGATAAAGAGATAATTCGGACAGAAATATGGCAATGATGCGTTTTACCCGGCTGCTGAATAAGTCGGGCTTAAGAATGGTCTCGATGGCGAAAAAAGCCATCATTGGTCTACTGGTGGTGGTGGTGGTCTTTTTTATTGGCCGCATTTACGAATCGCAGCGCGGCCCGGCGCTGCACCGCTGGCACACCTGGACGGCGAATGAAATGACCGCCAGCGAGATTGACCTCGCTACTTTTGCTGACTACCAGACGCGGGAAGCGACGATTTTCCGCGATATGAAAAGCCACGTTACCGATGCGCTGAGCGACGATGAAAAAACGGCGATTAACCGTTTTTACGCACAAAGCCTGGTCTATCCGGATAAGTTTCATCCGGACTGGAATCGCTCCTTTATTTTGCTGCCGCAGGGCAAACCGCGCGGCGCGGTGGTGCTGCTGCACGGCCTGACGGACTCTCCCTATAGCGTGCATTATCTGGCGCAGCGCTATCAGCAGCAGGGATTTGTCGCCGTCGCCCCGCGGCTGCCCGGGCACGGTACGGCTCCGGGCGCGCTCACCGCCGTGGACCGCGAGGCGTGGATAGCGACAACCCGTCTTGCGGTGCGCGAAGCGACGCGCCTGGCCGGGGATAACGTGCCGCTGCACGTGGTTGGCTACTCCAACGGCGGGGCGCTGGCGCTAAAATACGCTCTCGATAGCCTGGAGGATAAAGCGCTGCGCCGGCCGCAGCAGATAATCCTGCTGTCGCCGATGATTGGCGTCACCGCCTTTGCGCGTTTTGCCGGACTGGCCGGTTTACCCTCGGTATTTCCGGCTTTTGCCCGCGCGGCATGGCTGAATATCGTCCCGGAATTCAATCCCTATAAATACAATTCGTTCCCGGTTAAGGCCGCAAGGCAGTCATGGCTGTTGTCGCAGGCGCTGCAGCAGCAAATCGTGCAGGAGGCGCAAAATCATCGGCTTTCCGAACTGGCGCCGGTGTTAACGTTTCAGTCGGTGATGGACTCCACGGTGAGCACCCGGGCGGTGGTAGAGTCGCTGTATCGCTATCTGCCGGATAACGGAAGCGAGCTGGTGATTTTCGATATTAACCAGGCGGCGAATCTACGCGCGCTATTCCGTCCCTCGCTCTATTCGGCGGTGAATACGTTATTGCCGCCGGCGCCGCGGCCCTATGCCACCACGGTGATTACTAACGCTGCCCCCGACACCTACGAGACGGTGGCCCGCACCACGCTTGCCGGAACGCGAAGCGAAACCGTGACGCCGCTGCATCTTGCCTGGCCGCAGGATATGTATTCGCTGTCGCACGTGGCGGTGCCGTTCCCGCTGACCGATTCGCTCTATGGCCGGGAACCGGCGGAGAAAAATCGCTACGGGATCAGCATCGGCACGATCTCTTTGCGTGGGGAAACCTCGACGCTGAGCGTCGGGCTGGATACGCTGATGCGCGTGACCTCCAACCCGTTTTTCCCGTGGATGATGGTGAGGATTGACCATCATATTGCCTGCAGCGAGCAGGCTGATGTCGCTGCCTGCCTCCGTCCGGAGTCGGTGGCATCAGAATAGCGTCAGGTGCATCACGGTGCGGATGGCGATCCCGGCGATAGCGCCGGCGGCGGCGAAGCGGAACAGGCGCACGAAGCGCGAGCTGACGCCCAGAAAGATACCGATACCCGGGAGGTCAAACGTCTGTACTAACAGACCTGCCGAGGCGTTGATCTGGCTGATGGTCACTTTTCCCTGCTGCACGAGTTCAGAGATCACGCCGAAATAGGCCGTCCCGCCAGCCACGCATTTGACCAGCGCCGGGAGCACGAAGTTAACCGGGATGTTCAGCCACAGCAGCAGCGGTAGGAGCAGACGCTGGAGCATCTCAATCAGGCCCGCCGCCTGCATAAACCCGACGATAGCCAGCGACAGGATCAGCATGGGCACCGCGCCGAGCGCCAGGCGAATCGCGTCGGAGCCGGCGCTGTTAATCACGGCGATAATCCCCTGGCTGTTCTGTTCGGCCTCGGGCAGCGCTTCGGCCCGCGCGTTTTCAACCATCGATAGCCTGCGGCCGGTGATATGCCAGGTCACCGCGGCGGCGCACAGTCCGCCGACAATGGAGATAACGATAGAGGCCAGCCAGTGCAGGCCAAAGGGCGTTAATGGATAGAATACGTTGCCTTGCCCCATGGCAAACAGCATGGCCAGCGTAGCGGCCATTTGCCGGTCCGAGGCGCCGCGTTTATCCATAATGGCAAGGGTCGCCAGCGGGGCGGCAAAGCTGACAAAATTCATCTGAATCAGCGCAAATGCGCTCATTCCGGTTAAGCCGAACGGCTTGAGCAGCGGCGCGAGCCAGCGCACGATGATATCCAGCACCCCGCGTACTTCCAGATATTTCATGACGATGAGCATGACAACCATGATTGGCAGCAGCGTATAAAGGGCCACATCGACGGAGGTTTTTCCCGCCGACATAATAATGCTGATGAAGTCCATCTATTTCTCAATCACTGCGGACAGAAAGGATAATTAGCGTCATCATAATCCCACCAGCAAGGAAATGAAATCACCGCAGCGGCTCTCTCTGTCCTGAAATGGGGCCGCAACTGGACTTGCCATTATCGCCGGCCAGCGCACAAAATTTCTTGGCCGATATTTGCAAAGCCTGTTTTTTGTTCTCAAACTGAATTAACACCGGGCGGTTTTCTTTAAGGATAAAACTATGCAACGTTGTCTACGGGTAGCGTGGGGAATTGTGTTTATTTTCGCCTTTTCGGTACAGGCTGAAACGAAGATATATGGCGAGCAGCGCATCAGCGGCTGGTGGAGCTGGTTAAAAAACGATGTCTCGCAGACCTGGAATGAGCCGCAAAACTACGATCTGTATCTTCCGTTTCTCAGCTGGCATAACCGCTTTATGTACGATAAAGAGAAAACGGATAACTATAATGAAATGCCGTGGGGCGGGGGTTTTGGCGTTTCCAGATATAACGCAGAGGGCAACTGGAGTTCTCTCTACGCCATGATGTTCAAGGATTCGCATAACGAGTGGCAGCCGATAATCGGCTACGGCTGGGAGAAGGGGTGGTATCTTGATAGTCGCCGCGATTTTCGTCTGGGACTTGGCGTTACCGCCGGGATCACCGCCCGCGATGACTTTGCCAACTACGTACCCCTGCCGATTATTTTGCCGCTTTTTTCCGCCAGCTATCGCCGTCTGAGCGTGCAGTTCACCTATATTCCCGGCACCTATAATAACGGCAACGTGCTGTTTGCCTGGCTGCGCTACGGTTTTTAAATGCGCTGGCGGTCATGGCCTGAATCGGCGAACGTCAAATGGTAATCACTTTTTTCACCACCGAATTTGACAGCGCCAGCATTGAAATCAGTACCGAAGTGATAAACGTGAGAACAATCAGCATTAATTTGGTACCCAGTGAGTTAATCGGGATAAATGCAGTGAGCAGGTGAAAAACGGAGTAGTGGAGAATATAGACGCCGGTCATCGTTTTGCTGATGGTGGCGAGAACGGCCTCTTTAAACTCGCTGTTTTTACGAAACCGAACGCCGTTGGCCGCAATCACCAGCGCGACGACCAGAATATAAATTTGTGAACCGGTAAGAATGAAGGCATTTCTGTCGGCCTTAAACAGGGCGAAAAAGAAATGGCGCTCGTAAAACCAGGTGAAAAGATAAATAAACGGGATGGCGATCATCGCCCCTTTAACCACTTTTTCGCGCCTGAGCCAGCCGGCGACGAGCGGATCGCTGAACAGCTGACCGGTCAGATAAAACAGCAGCCATGTCCATAACCGATACTGCGGCGCCAGGCTCAGCGCATGGATATCAGGGTACAGCGCGGACAAAAGATCGTACCCATACGAGAGCAGCAGCAGCGAGAAAACTGCAGCAAAAAACAGTTTACGCCGCTGGCTAAGCCACTCGATGACTGGGTGAAAGGTGTAAATCACGATAAACGCAAAGACAAACCACGGCTGGATAAGATAGCCGCGCTGATAAGGCTCCCACAGATAGTACACCGTCATCCAGAACAGAAAGACGATAACCACGCTTTTGATTTTGCCCATTTGCCACTGCGAATCGTGGCGGGACTGCGAGTCGAGATAACCGGCCACCACAAAAAACAGCGGCGTGGCGATAGTCGAAATAAACGTCAAAAACCCGAGGATCCAGTGATAGTCGTAATCATAGCTATCCCAGGTGTTGTAGATGGTGAAGAAGGTCACCGCCGTCATGCATCCCAGCGTTTTGATAATATTTAACCCGGTACTATTCATGGTTGTCGCTTCATGTCCTTATTGTGGAAACAGGCGTAAATTACCGGCAGAACCAGCAGCGTCAGAATAGTAGCAAAACCCAGACCAAACATGATAACAACCGCCATGCTCTGGAAGAAAACGTCCAGTAGTAAAGGCGCCAGGCCAAGCACGGTGGTAAACGCCGTCAGCAGGATAGGGCGCAAACGCGACGTGGCGGCATAAATAATCGCCTCCTGCTGCTCTTTTTCCTGCTTCTGCTGTTCAATCTCCTCAACCAGCACGATGCCGTTACGGATCAGCATTCCACTCAGGCTGAGCAGACCGATCAGCGCCATAAAACCAAAGGGGATGCCGGTGATTAAGAAGCCCGGCGTTACGCCAATCAGCGCCAGCGGTACGGTCAGCCAGATGGCAATCGCATTTTTCAGCGAACTGAACATCAGTACGGTGATGATAAACATCACCAGGTAACCCAGCGGCAGGGTTGTGAACAGTCCCTGCTGCGCCTCGCTGGAGTTTTCCGCATCACCACCCCACTCGATGCTGTAGCCGTGCGGCAGCACCAGCGCATCGATCTGCGGTTTCACGCGAGAGAGGATATCCCCGGAGGTCTGGTTGCTGAGCGGGTCGGGATCGGTCTGCACCGTCAGCACGCGGCTGCGGTCGCGGCGCAGGATCAGCGGATCCTCCCATTCAAGGTGAAAGCCGCTGACCACGTTACTGAGCGGAATATACTGCTGGCGGCTTTGGCTCCAGACCAGCACGTTATTTAAGTGATTCGCATCCTGGCGCTCGGCGGCGGGTGGGCGGACTATCACCGGCAGCAGGTCGGCACCCTCACGGTACAGTCCCGCGCGGCTGCCGGAGAAGTTCATCTCCAGCGCGTTATCGATATCCTGTTTATCAACGCCCAGTTCGCGCCCAAGGGCGGTGGAGTACTGGGGACGGATAACTTTGCTGCGGTTTTGCCAGTCGTTGCGAACGCCATCGGTGGCCGGGTCTGCAGAGAGGATATCGCCAACCTGGCTGGCGATCAGGCGCAGTCTGTCTGGGTCGGGACCTTTGATCCGCACCTCGATGGCGCTGTCGCCGGAAGGGCCGAACATCACGCGTTTTGTGCTGGCGTTCACCTGCGGATAGTTACGCGCAATATAGCGATCTACATGCTGCGTCAGGGCGGCAATGCTGCGCTGGTCGTCCATTCGCACCATGATCTGCGCATAGTTGCTGTACTGCCGTTGCCCGCTGTAGGTCAGGATAAACCGCATACTGCCCTGGCCGACGGTAGCCACGGTGGTGACGACTCCGGGCTGGCCGTTAATGGCAGTCTCAATATCGCTGGTCATCTTTTCAGTGGTCGCAATATCGGTACCGTAGGGAAGCCAGAGATCGACAAAGAAAATGGGCGTGTTTGAAGAGGGAAAAAAGTTTTGTCGCACCGAACCAAACCCCCAGATAGCGGCGGCCAGCAGCGCCGCCATGACGGTCAGGGTGACGGTTTTGCGCAGCAGAAGGGCCTGCAGAGTCAGCTGATACAGGCGGTAAAAGCGTCCGCCGTACGGGTTGGTATCGGCCTGTGCCACCGGCTGAGATTGAGGCTTAAACAGCCACCACTTAATGAGCACCGGGGTAATGGTCAGCGCCGAGAACCAGCTCAGCATGAGCGAAATCAGCAGTACCTGGAACAGCGATTTACAATATTCCCCGGTCGAGTCCTGCGACAGCCCAATCGGCGCAAAGGCAAGAATCGCAATCACCGTGGCCCCCAGCAGCGGCAGGGCCGAACGGCGAATCACATAATTAATTGCCGTAAGTCGCGTCGATCCCTGCTGGCGGGCGATCAGCACGCCTTCGACGATAACGATAGCGTTATCGACCAGCATGCTCAGGGCGATAATCAATGCCCCCAGCGAAATACGCTGCAGCTCGATCCCCCACAGATACATAATCAGCAGCGTGCCGAGTACGTTGAGCGCCAGCGACAGGGCGATAATAATACCGCTGCGTACGCCCATAAAGATCAGTAGTACGCCAACGACAATCGCCAGCGCCATCAGAAAGTTGGTGATAAAACCGTTGACCGAATGGGCGACTTCCGCCGCCTGATCGTAGAACAGGTCAATGTTGATCCCGGCCGGTTTTTCCGCCGACATCTGCGCCAGTTTGTTTTGCAGCGCACGGCCAACATCAATCACGTTAACCCCGGGGATAAACGACACCCCCATGGTGACCGCCTGGCGACCGTTGGCGTGGTAAATGCTGGAGGGCGTTTCGCTCAGCCCGCGCGAGAGCGTGGCAATATCGCGCAGCCGCGTCGCCGTTCCCGAACCGTGCGGGCTGATTAACAGATCGCCCAGCTCGTCGAGGTTGGCAAACTCGCCCGTGGGATGCAGGCGGATCGATTCGCTGCCGGATTTAATTTCTCCGGCGTTAGAGACGACGTTCAACCGGCTGAGGATCGCCGCCAGCTGGTTGAGCGTAATCCCGCGGGCGGCCATTTTCGCCAATGAGATATCAATGTTGATTTGCTGGGGGATCGCCCCGCCGATGGCGACTTTACCGACGCCGGGCACCAGCACCAGTTCACGGCGCAGCTGCTCGGCATAGCGAACCAGCTCAGGGTTGGTAAAGCTCTCGCCGGAGAGGGCGAAGAAGAAGCCAAAGACATCGCCAAAATCGTCATTCACGAACGGAGAAGCGACGCCGGGCGGGAACTGGCGAGCGGCGTCGCCAACCCGGCGGCGCAGTTCATCCCAGATTTGCGGCAGCTCGCTGGAGTGGTAGTGCGAGGCGATGTTGACGGTAATTTGCGACAGGCCGTTAGAGGAAATGGAGCTGACGTTATCGAGATAGGGCAGCTGCTGCAGCGCGTTCTCCAGCGGCAGGGTGACTTCTTCTTCCACCTGCTGCGCTGAAGCGCCGGGATAATGGGTAACCACCACCGCGGTTTTGATGGTAAACGCCGGATCTTCCAGCCGGCCGATGTTCAGCAGAGCGAAGATCCCGCCGATGCCCAGCAGTAAAATAGTCAGCCAGACGCGGATTGGATTGTTAATAAACTGGCGGGAGATATCCATTACAAACCTCGTTCACGCGTCCAGATTCGAACCGGTTGTTGCGCATGTAATTCGCTGACGCCCGCCGCCACCACGCGTTCGCCGACGCTGAGCCCTTCGGTAATCACCACGCCCTGTGAGGTGATCTGACCCACGCCAACTTTGCGCTCTTCCAGATGGAGCCGATCGCCGCTGCCCTGAACCACCCACACGTGGGGTTCGTTGCGCGGGCGATTATCCGGATTAAACACCGCTTCGACAGGCACCACGACCGCATTTTTGCCGGCGCTGGCGGGCAGGTTCGCCAGATTAACCGTCACCGTTCCGCTCACGCCGCCGACCGAGGGGAAGTCGGCAGGTCGCGGCATGGTCAGTATGATTTGCCAGGTGAGCGTGCTGCTGTCGCTGCTGCCGGTATGTTCTTTGTATTCGGCGGTAAACTGGCGATCCGGCATGGCGTTAATTTTAACCACCGGACGATACTGCGCGTTGCGAATATCCAGCGCAGTAAAGAGGTTTTCCGGAACGCTAAACACCACGTCGAGCAGATCGGTTCGCGTCAGGGTGACAATCGGCTGTCCGGCGGCGACCACCTGATGGTTACGTACCGGAACGTTGGCGGCTACGCCGCTGAACGGTGCGGTTAGCGTCGTTTGCGACAGCTCTTCCCGGGCTATTTTTAGCGCGGCATTAGCGGAGTCGCGGTTGGCTCGCTGGATATCCATTTCCGCTTTTGAAATCGCCTGACGACCGGCCAGGGTCTGGAATCGATCGAATTGCCGCTGGGCGAGGGTGGCGGCGGTTTGCCGCTCATTCACCCGCTGCTGCGCTTCCCGGGCGTTAAGCCGGGCAAGTGTCTGCCCCTGAGTCACATTAGCTCCCTGGCGCACATCAAGAGATTCAATCTGGCCGCCGCGTTTGAAAGAGAGGTCAGTGGAGTCTCCGGACTCAATACGGGCGGGGAATACGCGCTGCTGTGACTCGCCGATAGCCACCACCTCAGCGACCTTAACCATCCGCGGTAACGGCGTAATTTCTGGCGCTTTCCGATCGCAAGCCGTTGTTATTAAAATAACAAGCGGGATGAGAGAAAAATAACGGTTCACTGTATTCCCCTCGAAGTAAAAGGCTATCTTTTACATATTATTCACAATCGCTGTGTTTATTCAGCGAGGGCCGAAACAACCCAATAAGTAATTAACCCGGTAGCCGTACAGGCGATTATTGCCAGGGCAATAAACAGGCTCAGGCGAAACAGACTGTAACCGAACATTGTTCCTCCTTTAGCTCTAATGCTTAGCTAAGTAAATTCTTATCATAATAATTATTGTGGGGCGGCAGAAAGTGAACAAGCCACTGATAATGAGGATAGTCGCAGTAAAACAGAAATGTTAAAAAGAGCAAAAATTACGGTGATGGCGACGATTTTACCGGGTTGGCAGTTGAATTGTCTGGCTGTGCCTGACTCTGTGATATTTTTCAATATATTAATTGGCGGGTTAATCATGTTAACCGTGGTGTGCTACGTTTAATTATACCTACACGTCCAGCAAATTTTGTTCTTGAGATTTCCTCCTCAGTACCAGCGCCAGTGCCTGGGCTGTTTTCACCACCTTTTTTATAGGTAATAAAAGGATTGTCTCTATGTATAAAAATATCCTCGTGCCGGTTGATGTGTTTGAAATCGGTCTGGCGGACAAGGCCTTGTCCCACGCCCAATTCCTTGCGCAAAGCTCCTCCGGAAAGATTCATCTTCTTCACGTGATTCCCGCTTTTTCTCCAGTGCTGACGCGCGGCTTTATTTCCGATGCACGGAAAATGGAAGATTATCTGATGAATACTTCTAAGGAAAAGCTGGTTGAACTGGTTAAAAAACTCACGCTGGCGGAAAACGATATGCAGATTCACATTCGCAGCGGCAACATTCGCGATGAAGTGACCAAACTGGCCGATGAGCTGAAGGCGGATGTGGTGATAATCGGCTCGCGTAACCCGAATATTCAGACGCATCTGCTGGGGTCGGAGGCGGCAGGGATCGTTCGCTATGCCCATGTTCCGGTTTTTGTGGTGCGCTAAGGACGGCCTGAGGCTGTCCTGATTTCCGATACAGGAGTGAGGAGATAACTATGAATACAGAAAAACCGGGCGGCCCGTTCTATCAGCTCTCCGTCGAAGAAACCCTGACCAGCACCAACAGTACCCCGGACGGCATCAGCGGTGCTGAAGCGGCAGCGCGCTTGCAGCAGTACGGCGAGAATGCTCTACCGCAAAAAGCAGGAAAGCCGGCATGGCTGCGCTTTCTGGCGCATTTTAACGATGTGCTGATCTATGTGCTGCTGGCGGCGGCGCTGCTGACGGCGGTCATGGGGCACTGGGTGGATACTCTGGTGATCCTGGGCGTGGCGGTGATTAACGCCCTGATCGGCCATATTCAGGAGAGCAACGCGGAAAAATCGCTTCAGAGCATTCGCAACATGCTTTCCAGCGAAGCGGTGGTCGTTCGTCAGGGCAACCATGAAACGATCCCGACAACCGCTCTGGTACCCGGCGATATCGTCGTGATCCGCGCCGGCGATCGCATCCCTGCTGACCTGCGGGTTATCGAAGCGCATAACCTGCGGGTGGAAGAGGCGATTCTGACCGGCGAATCGACGGTGGTGGAGAAAAGCACCGAGGCGCTTAGCGGCGAGCTGCCGCTTGGCGATCGTACCAATCTGCTGTTTTCCGGCACCACGGTGAGTTCGGGCGGCGGAAAAGGCCTGGTGGTGGCCACCGGCGGCGATACCGAGCTGGGTCATATTAACCAGATGATGTCGGATATCGAAAAACACCGAACGCCGCTGCTGGTGCAGATGGATAAGCTCGGTAAAGCCATTTTTATCATCATCCTGGTGATGATGGCCGCGCTGTTTGTCTTTAGCCTGCTGTTCCGCGATATGCCGGTTTCTGAGCTGATGCTGTCGTTGATTAGCCTCGCGGTGGCGTCGGTACCGGAAGGTTTACCGGCAATTATCTCCATTATTCTCTCGCTCGGCGTGCAGACCATGGCCCGTCAGAAGGCGATTATCCGCAAGCTGCCTACGGTGGAAACCCTCGGGGCCATGACGGTGATCTGCTCGGATAAAACCGGCACGCTAACCATGAACGAGATGACGGTGAAAGCCGTGATAACCGCCGATAAAGTTTATCGGGTGGAGGGCGACAGCTACGAGCCGATAGGGAATATTCACCCGATCGATGAGCCTGCGCCGGTAACCGTTGCGCCGGGCACGCTGCTGGAACGTTATCTGCGCACTATCGATCTGTGTAATGACAGTCAGCTTATTAAAGATGAAAGCGGGCTGTGGAAAATTACCGGCGGCCCGACCGAAGGGGCGTTGAAAGTGCTGGCGGCGAAAGTCCCGCTCCCGGCGGTCAGCACTGAGCTGCGCAGCAAAATTCCCTTCGATTCACAGTATAAATATATGTCGACGCTGTACCGCATCGGCGATGAAGAGATGATTTTGATTACCGGCGCGCCCGATGTCCTGTTCCGCCTGTGCCAGCATCAGCAAACCGACCATGGCCTGGAGCCGCTCGACCAGCCTTACTGGGAAGGCAAAATCGAAGAGTATGCGCGGGAAGGGCTGCGGATGGTGGCGGCAGCGTGGAAACCCGCCGCCGACGGTCAAACGGAACTCACCCATCAGGATTTGCAGCAGGGCGTCATTCTGCTCGGGATTGCCGGGATGATGGATCCGCCGCGGCCGGAGGCGATTACGGCCATCGGCGACTGCCTGCAGGCGGGGATCCGCGTGAAGATGATCACCGGCGACCATCCGCAAACCGCGATGAGTATCGGCAAGATGCTGGGGATTGGCAATGCGGAAAACGCCATTACCGGCAGAGAGCTGGAGGTGATGGACGACATTCAGCTCAGCGAAGCCGCGCAGAAATTCGATATCTTTGCGCGTACCAGCCCGGAGGATAAATTCCGCCTGGTGCAGGCGCTGCAAAGCAAAAAAGAGGTGGTCGGGATGACCGGCGACGGGGTGAACGACGCCCCGGCGCTGAAGCAGGCCGATGTCGGTATTGCGATGGGGATTAAGGGCACCGAAGTGACCAAAGAGGCCGCAGATATGGTGCTGACCGATGATAACTTCGCCACCATTGCCAGCGCCGTCAGGGAAGGCCGCCGAGTGTACGATAACCTGAAAAAGACCATCCTCTTTATTATGCCGACCAACCTCGCGCAGGGGTTGTTGATTATTATTGCGCTACTGGCGGGAAATTTAATTCCGCTGACGCCGGTGCTGATCCTGTGGATGAACATGGCGACCTCCGCCACGCTGTCGTTTGGTCTCGCTTTTGAGGCAGGTGAGAAGAACATCATGCGCCGGCCGCCGCGCGACCCTAAGCTGCACGTGATGGACGGCTTTGCTATCTGGCGGGTGATTTTTGTCGGGTCGATGATTGCCGTCAGCGCCTTTGTTCTTGAAGCCTGGCTACAGCCGCGCGGCTATTCGCCTGAGTTTATTCGTACGGTGCTGTTACAGACGCTGGTTACTGCTCAGTGGTTCTATATGCTCAACTGTCGCGTGGCGGATGGCTTCTCGCTGAGTAAAGGATTGCTGGCGAACCGGGGGATCTGGATTGTCAGCGGCGTGCTGCTGGTGCTGCAGCTGCTGATTATCTATGCGCCATTTATGCAGATGCTGTTTGGCACCGAAGCGCTGCCGTTCCGCTACTGGGTTATCACTTTTATTATCGGTTTTGTGATGTTCCTGATTGTGGAAGTCGAGAAGCCGCTGACCCGGAGATGGCGTACGGCCTGATATTGACCAGAAAGCAGCACTCTCGGTATCCCGGCTCAGTGCGGCGCGAGCCGGGATATTCCCGAATGGCGGCTATCGCCTTAGCCGAATGACAAAACTGTCCGGGTGCCCGATGATGTGATGACTGGCTATCCCGGGCAGGCACAACGCTGCGCCTGCGAGGCTAATCGCGTAGCTTGCAATTGAGATTGATATTAGCAATCATTATCAATAACGATAATGTGCCGGAAAAATTAACCGATGTCGCTTCGCAACTCTTGTTTCGCTTATCCGCCGAAAGGGCGGATTTTTATCGCCGCGCTGGTTACCACCTTGTATGCACTTAACGCTTACGCCAAACCCGATATGAGCCCGCTGGGGCCGAATATCGCCGATCGCGGTTCTGCGTATTATCATTTCAACGTCACGACCTTCGATTCCTCCGATGGTGAACGACATTATAAGGTCTGGACGGCGATACCGAATACGGCGCCGCCCGCGCAGGGGTATCCGGTTGTGTACGCCCTGGACGGCAACGCGGTGATGGACCGGTTGTCCGACACGCTGCTCGAAAAGCTGACGCAAAAAGCGCCGCCCGTCATTGTGGCCATTGGCTATCAAACGAATTTGCCCTTCGATCAAACTGCCCGAGCCTATGACTATCGGCCGAAAGTCGAAGAGGATCCCGCCGATAACCGCTGGGATCGGCGGAAAAGCGGCGGTAGCGGGGCGTTTCGCCGCCTCTTAGAGGATACCATTATGGAAAAAGTTGAGCGTGGGATCGCTATCAACCCTCAGCGACGGGCTATCTGGGGGCACTCCTACGGTGGATTATTTGTTATTGATGCCTGGCTGACGTCATCCCGCTTTCAGCTCTATTTCTCTGCCAGTCCTTCTCTGGGAAGAGGCCAAGCCGCGCTGTTAGACAGAATGGCCGGAGCAAAAGGCGAGGCGTTTAATCGGAACGCCTTATTCCTGATGGAGGGCGCGGTTGCGACGCAGCGCGGTTCTTCCGCCGGGGCAGTGGATACGCGCAGTAAAGTTCAGCAGACGGTTTCCCGGCTCAGGAAAAATGGCGTTGCGGTCAACTGGTGGCCTTATCCCGGCCTGTCGCACGGGGCAATGTTCAGTGCCTCGTTGCAAAGCGCGCTGCTGACGATAAGCGGGACCGAGAATAACCAGGCGTTACTGCAGATAAAACAGCCTGCTGTTGAGCAGAGATGACAAACCTGTTTGAGCTATTCAGGCCACACATCTGCCGGGTGGCGACTTAACCGGCTTACGAAAACCGGCAATTTCACCATGGGCTCAATCTCGCAAATCTGCGGATTCGCTATCATCTGTCGATTCACATCGCCAACTTAGGCTTACCGGGTTGTGACGATAGGCCGCCAGCTTTGCGCACATCCCACTGCTGCTGTTATTGGCCGCGCTTACCACGCCGGTGGTAGCGCCGCCAACCTGGAATAGCGCTGAGGCTTTATTTAATTAGCGGAGGAAATTTACCCGAGCGAACCAGCAGAGTTTAGTCATGAATAGGCAAACTCTACAGTTTCGTTGCTTAAGGCAGTTGGCGGTAGGCTTCGTCGGTCACCGGCTCCAGCCATTCGTTAGATGCGCCTTCGGCAGGGACGGCAACGGCAATATGGGCAAACCAGCTGTCGGCGGCCGCGCCGTGCCAATGCTTGACGCCTGCGGGAATATTCACAATATCGCCCGCGGTTAGTTCTCGCGCCGGTTGATTCCACTCCTGATACCAGCCGCGTCCGCCCGTCACCAACAGGATCTGCCCGCCTTTATGGTGAATATGCCAGTGGTTACGGCAGCCGGGCTCAAAGACCACGTTACCGATATTGACCCCTTCCGTGGAGAGCATATTCAGGTAGCTGGTGCCCTGAAAATACTGCGCATAGGCCTCATTTTTCTCCCCTTTGGGAAAAATGCCGTTACCGTCAAATTGTTCGTTCATGGTGTCTCCACATTTCAGTTTCGGGCGTTTAAGCAGCCCATCTGGACTGGCAGAACAAAGTGTAGAGAAGGTTTGATTAAATGATAAGATGGTCAAATATGAATACACTGGTGCAAAAAATTCACCAATGATGAGCAAAGAAAAACTCAACGATCTGCAGGCCTTTGTCACCGTAGCTCAGGAGCGAAGTTTTACCCGGGCGGCTGCAATGCTGGGGGTTTCCCGCTCGGCATTGAGCCATACGCTGCTGGGTCTGGAAGAGCGTCTGGGGGTGCGGTTGTTAATCCGCACCACGCGTAGCGTGTCGCCCACCGATGCCGGAAATCGCCTGCTGGCCGTACTGGCGCCGCGGCTGAATGAAATAGAAAATGAACTGGCTTCGCTGCGCGCTTCACGGGATAAACCCGCCGGCACGGTACGCATCACCGCCAACGATCATGCCATTGTCACCGTGCTGTGGCCCCGCCTGCATCCATTATTAAATCGATATCCGGATATCCATATTGAGTTCAGCGTTGGCTATGAGCTGACCGATATTGCCGCCGGGCGCTTCGATGCCGGCGTGCGGATGGGCGATCAGGTGGACAAAGATATGATTGCGGTGCGCATTACGCCCGATGTGCAGATGGCGGTGGTTGCCGCGCCCGGCTATCTTTCCGGCAAAGCGGCGGTGGCAAGGCCTGAAGATCTGATGGCACACAACTGCATCAATTTGCGTTTGCCCACCCACGGCGCGCTTTACGCCTGGGAGTTTGCAAAGGGCAGCCAAAAAACCAGCGTTCGCGTCGAAGGGCAAACCGTTTTTAATAATACCTTTTTGATGATTCAGGCCGCTTTGGACGGGGCAGGGATTGCCTATGTTCCTCACGACCTGGCGGCAAAATATATCGCTAACCGACAACTGGTGCCGCTGCTGGCCGATTGGTGCCCGGTTTTCCCGGGGTACTATCTTTATTATTCTGGCCGGAATCATCTTCCGACGGCGTTTACGCTGGTGGTTGACGCCCTGCGCTGGCACGCAGAGGGTAAATTGCGCAGCAAAAGGGTGAAGTAAGACGGGGTTATTGCCAGAAAAGCAAAAAGCCTGCTTGAAAGCAGGCTTTTTAGAATTTGGCTCCTCTGACTGGACTCGAACCAGTGACATACGGATTAACAGTCCGCCGTTCTACCGACTGAACTACAGAGGAATCGTGTGAACGAGGCGAATACTACTGGTCTCGTATTTTTGTGTCAACACTAAATTTAACTTGCTGATTCAAATGGCTAAATTTAGTGCAGGTCGTTGTTTTAGTGTACTGCAGGGCTATCGCCATCCTCCTGCGGGCTATTCTCGCGTAATCTCTCCAGCGGATCCTGGCGATAGAAATGGCAGAAACGCTGCCAAAGCGCGGGAAAGCGTGGGGCAAACAGCTCAGGGGCGCTGAAGAAATATTCAGAGAGCACCGCAAAACATTCGGCAGGGTCGCTGGCCGCGTAAGCGTCAATACTGGCGGCGCTTTCGCCGACCAGATCGATCTCATCCTGAATATTGTTCATTGCTGCATGGAGATCGTGTTCCCAGCCAGCGACTTCGCGTAGCGGAATGAAGGGGACGCCGCTTGCGCGATCGCCATTGCGGGTATCCAGCTTATGCGCCACTTCATGGATAATCAGATTGAAGCCAGAAGCGTCGAAGGAGTCCTGAATATCCAACCAGTTGAGAACGATCGGCCCTTGTTGCCAGCTTTGCCCTGATTGTACGATTCGCTGGCTATGCACCAGGCCGATATCATCTTCCCATTCGTCGTCGACAACGAACGGAGCAGGGTAGATGAGCACCTCGTGAAAACCATCTAACCACTCGATCCCCAGTTCGAGAACCGGCAGGCAAAACAGTAGCGCAATACGCGCGCTCTGCAGGTGAGTGAGCTCAAGCCCCTGTAATGCAACCAGACGCTTTTGCTGCAAAAAGCGGGAAGCCATTTGCACGAGCTGCTGCTGCTCATGGTCGGAGAGGTTGGCTAACACAGGGATGGCAAGCGCCTTTTCCCAGGGGATTTCCGCGTTGCCGGACTCTTCATCTACTTTCCAGGGCCATTTAAACATCATATTGCTCGCAAAGTCGTCACTTGAACTGATTTAAAGAGACAGGAACTATTAAAATGCCAAAGAACCTGGCATTATAGCAACCTCAACAGCGGAGAGATGCCGGAGCGGCTGAACGGACCGGTCTCGAAAACCGGAGTAGGGGCAACTCTACCGGGGGTTCAAATCCCCCTCTCTCCGCCACTATTCAAACACTTACGTGATTTCCTTTCAACGACTCCCGTCACAAATGGTATTGTGCCTTTTTAAGGATACAATCATCATCTTCCTGGTTTACTGCTCTGGCAATCGTTAGAGATCGCAACATTGTGTGTTTGACTCGTCGCGATGCCAACGGTTTACAGATGAGGTTCGCCGTTAAAAAACAAAAAACCCGCACGAGGCGGGCTTGAGATAAATGCACTAAACAATCTTAGAACTGGTAGGTGATACCTACAGCGAACTGATCGTCAGTTGATGCGCCAGTGATATAAGAATCTTCGTCATCCACCAGGTTGAATTTGTATGCGGTGTAAACGTTGAAGTTCTTGTTGAAGTAGTACCAGGTACCCAGTTCAACGTAGTTCATGATATCGGCATCACGGTTACCGTTCAGATCTTTGCCTTTGGCATAGACGTAGCCCAGGGACGGACGCAGGCCAAAGTCAAACTGATACTGAACAACGGCTTCAATATTCTGAGTCTTGTTAGCAAAGCCACCATACTCCATGTGAGTCATGTTATGGGACTCACCGTACATGACAGATGCGTAGACGTTATTAGCATCATATTTAGTGGCGAGGCTCCAGACTTCAGCGTTTTCGCCTCTGCGGTCCGCAGCCTGTTCATCAGTACGGTCAGAGTTGCTGTATGCGCCAACGAAACCGAAGCCGTCGATGTTATAGTTAACGGAGAAACCGAAGCCGTCGCCGTTGGCTTTAGCGCGGTCAGTGTCGTTGTTTTTACCCTGATACTGCAGAGCAAAGTTCAGGCCATCTACCATGCCGAAGAAATCGGTGTTGCGATAGGTTGCTACGCCGTTGGTACGCTGAGTCATGAAATTGTCAGTTGCGATCAAACCATCGCCACCCCATTCAACCAGCATGTCGGTGTAACCTGCCGCGTCATAAACCACGCCGTAGTTACGACCATAGTCAAATGAGCCGTAGTCGCTGAATTTCAGACCAGCAAACGCCAGACGGGTATCATCAGCCTGCTGGCCTTCTGGTTTGTCTGCTTTGATATTGTATTCAAACTGGCCGTAACCGGTCAGTTCGCTGCTGATCTGGGTTTCGCCTTTAATACCGAAACGCGCATAGGAGGTATCGTCGGAGTTGTTGTTGTCGCCATCATGGGTCATGATGTGCTCGCCAACCATTTTGCCGTAGAAATCGAGTTTGTTGCCGTTCTTATTATAGATTTCTGCTGCATTAGCCGCGCCAGCGACTAATAAAGCTGGAACCAGAATTGCCAGTACTTTTCTTTTCATTATATATTCCCTTTTAATCATAATTAATATGAATTGTGTCACTCCCTCCGGGTTGACTATTTGATACTAGCGATTAAGTTCATTTTTCTTTAAGTGAAATATGTAAGTAAATTATATCTAATATTACAAAATGTTTCTGTTATATTCATTATATTTAAATTCTATCATTTTGTGATGACTTATATTTTGTTTTTATGCTTATCAATAACAATAGCTTATGTGTTTTGGTTGAATTATTCTTGTTACAAATAAGTTGCGTGAGGGCTATGATTGTTTTTTTTGTATTTATATATTTAATGTATTATTTAAATGACTCGCAAGGAGCAATTTCGTGCAACGAGAAGGCGTTTTCATGTACGCGGTTTAATAAAATTAAATATTGTAAATGCAATGCTGATGCCGGCAAAAATGACCGCGAGAATATATTTTTTATCATTATTTTGTATTATTTCAAACGGCAACGAATTGATTAAGTATATATGGCGGCCTCTCTGGTATTGAACAAAACTCACGCACTCGGGCGTCCCGGTCAGTAAGATCTGCTACCTTGCAAGAATTTTCATTATATAATGTGATGAATATCACTATTTTTCACTGCGTCTGTGATGTTGGTTGTTGAATATATGGAGAACAAATTAATGGAAGAGAAAGCGAAAAGAAGCCCTGGCGGGAAGCTGGCACTATGGGCGTTTTACGCTTTTTGCGGCTATTTCCTGTGGGCGATGGCGCGTTACTGGTGGGTTGTCGGGCAGATCCAAAGCGTACCCGGCGCGACGATTGACGGTGAGCTCGGCTCAACGACAGGGAAATGGATCGGCGCGCTGCTGGGATTTCTGGTATTGGGCATTGTCGGCGCTATTCTCGGCGCAATTGCCTGGTATACGCGTCCTGACCCGCAGATGTATGAACATCACGAATAAAGTTGCTATGCTCGTTGCTGACCTGATCTCAAAGGAGCGCGCATGGATCTTTATCAATGGCAGCAACGATTTGAAGCCTGGCTAAGTGAACATCACTCGCAAGGGGATGCCGCTCACGATATTTCACACTTCCGCCGGGTATGGGCCACCGCGCAGCGGCTGGCCGAAGAGAGTGATGCTGACCGGCTGGTGATCCTCACCGCCTGCTATTTTCACGATATTGTCAGCCTGGCGAAGAACCATCCTGAGCGTAGCCGCTCTTCGGCGATGGCTGCGGAACAAACGCTGACTATCCTGCAGTCAGATTTTCCCGATTTTCCGCCGGAGCGCTATGCGGCGGTTCTGCACGCCATTGAAGCGCATAGTTTTAGCGCGGGGATGGCTCCCCGCAGTGAAGAAGCGAAAATTGTCCAGGATGCCGATCGGCTGGAGGCTTTGGGGGCGATTGGCCTGGCGCGCGTATTCGCGGTATCCGGTGCGCTGAACAATATCTTGTTTGATGCCGACGATCCCTTTGCCGATCGGCGTGAACTGGATGATAAAAAATACGCGCTGGATCACTTCCAGTGCAAGCTGCTGCGTTTACCGGAAACGATGCAGACAGAAAAGGGTAGGGCGATGGCGCTGCACAATGCGCGCTTTCTGGTTCAGTATATGGCCAAGCTCAGCGCCGAACTTCGCGGAGACTCGATGTCCCTTGATGACAAGGTTTTGCAGCGCTTTGATCCACTAGCATAAAACTGCCCGCGCTATTTATGGTAACCTCTGCAAAAATAGTCGGGCTGGTTGAGGTTATGGCGCAAAATTTATCCAAGGAAAATCCCCCGTCTTTTAAGGTTGAGCATACCGAAGAAGACGCGCAGACGTTATTGCGCCAGCTAATGGCAATTTATGACGTTAAAACGCTGGTGGCGCAGCTGGTTGCCGTCGGTGAGCAGCATTGGAGCCCGGCTATCCTCAAACGCGTTGCGACGGTATCGCGCGCGGCAGGGCGCATAAGCGCGCAGGAGCAGGCACATCTTCGTTCGCTCCTGCCGCAGCCTCCAGCGCATCATCCCCACTATGGATTCCGCTTCGTCGACCTGTTCGCCGGCATCGGTGGTATTCGTCACGGTTTTGAGGCGATTGGCGGGCAATGCGTGTTTACCAGCGAATGGAATAAACATGCGGTGCGCACCTATAAAGCCAACTGGTACTGCGATCCTGAGCAGCATCGCTTTAATGAAGATATCCGCGACGTCACGCTGAGCCATCTCCCTGAGGTGAGCGATGAAGAAGCCGCGCAGCATATACGCCAGGCAATCCCGCAGCATGACGTACTGCTGGCCGGCTTCCCCTGCCAGCCTTTTTCACTGGCCGGCGTCTCAAAGAAAAATGCCCTTGGACGCGCTCATGGTTTTGCCTGTGAAACCCAGGGAACGCTGTTCTTTGACGTGGTAAGGATCATCACCGCCCGCCAGCCGCCAATTTTTGTGCTGGAGAACGTCAAAAACCTGAAGAGCCACGACAAGGGGCGGACCTTTCGTATCATTATGCAAACGCTCGATGAGCTGGGTTACGAGGTTGCCGATGCGGCGCATACCGGCGCGGACGATCCTAAGGTGATTGATGGACGCCATTTTTTACCTCAGCATCGGGAACGGATTGTGCTGGTGGGTTTCCGGCGCGACCTCCAGCTCCATGAGGGTTTTACCCTGCGCGATATTGCCCACCTCTATCCTGCCAGCAGACCTACTTTTGGCGAGCTGCTGGAACCCACGGTTGACGACAAGTTTATCCTCACCAGGGTGCTGTGGAAGTATCTCTATCGCTATGCGCGTAAGCATCAGGAGCGAGGGAACGGTTTTGGCTACGGGCTGGTTGATCCAACGAATCCGCACAGCGTGGCGCGCACGCTCTCTGCCCGCTATTACAAAGATGGCGCGGAAATCCTCATCGATCGCGGCTGGGATCGGCCATTAGGCGAAAAATATTTTGATGACCCGGAGAATCAGCAGCGTCGTCCGCGCAGGCTGACGCCGCGGGAGTGCGCGCGTCTGATGGGTTTTGAGACGCCGCAGGGGTATCGTTTTCGTATCCCGGTCTCGGACACTCAGGCCTATCGCCAGTTCGGCAACTCGGTCGTGGTGCCGGTATTTGCTGCGGTAGCGAAGCTGCTGGCGCCGCGAATCGAAAAAGCGGTAGCCATGCGTGAATCGGCTGAGTTCAGCGAAAGCCATTGATAGCAGAACGGCATGGTTCAACCATGCCGTATATCAGTGTTAAACTCTTACGCCAGTACCCCAATCGGCCAGGGAACAAACTCGTTTTCCCCTAATCCCAGGGCTTCACTCTTACTTTGCTCACCGGAGGCAATGGCGATGATTTTTTCGAAGATCGTCTCCCCCATCTGACGCAGCGTGGCGTCGCCATCGATGACCGCGCCACAGTTGAGATCCATATCTTCCGTCATACGCTGATACATCGGAGTGTTGCTGGCAAGCTTCACTGTCGGTGCGGGCATTGAGCCAAAGCAGGAGCCGCGCCCGGTGGTGAAGGCAATCATATTGGCCCCGCCAGCAACCTGGCCAGTAGCTGAAACAGGGTCATATCCGGGGGTGTCCATAAAGACCAATCCTTTTTGCGTTACCGGATACGCATAGCGGTACACCTCCATTAGCGGAGAGTTACCGCCTTTTTTAGCCCCGCCCAGTGATTTCTCTAGCACGTTTGCCAGTCCGCCTGCGTTATTGCCAGGGCTAACCCGGCCGTTGATCTGGCAATCGCGTCCTTTATTATATTCCAGCCACCAGTTGATGCAGTCGACGAGTTTTTGTCCCACTTCGGGGGTGACGGCGCGCGCGGTGAGAGTGTGCTCAACTCCGAAAATTTCAGTGGTTTCCGAGAGAATCGCGGTTCCGCCTTGTTCGACCAGTAGATCCATCGCAACGCCCAGCGCCGGGTTGGCGGAAAGTCCGGAGAAACCGTCGGAGCCACCGCACTGTAGCCCGATGGTCAGATGCTCAACGGAGACCGGCTGGCGTTTGATTGTATTAGCTTGCGGCAGCATGGATTCGATAATAGCGATACCTTCATCAATGGTTTTCCGCGTTCCTCCGGTATCCTGAATCACCAGCTTGCGCAGCATGGGAGACTCTTCAAGACCCATTTGTTCAAAGAAACCGTGGATGTTGTTGCGCTCGCAGCCCAGCGCCACAACCAGCGCGCCAGCGGTATTAGGGTTGTTGATATAACCTGCTAATGTGCGGCGCAGTAGATCCATGGGTTCCCCGCTCATCTCCATGCCGCAGCCCAGTTCATGAACATAGGGCACGACGTTGTCAACGTTTGGCCATGCTTGCAGGCGTTCTTCAGTAAAGTGAGCGGCTATTTTACGCGCCACCGTCGCGCCGCAGTTTCCAACCACGAACACGCCGAGAATATTACGCGTCCCGACTCGACCATCTTCACGCACGTAGCCGTTGAAGGTCCGTCGCTGATCTGGCGGAACGGTTTGTACCGGGCGATAGTCGCGACTAAAGGCGTAGTCACGCTGAAAATCTTCAAACACGATGTTGTGGCTATGTAGCCATGTGCCTGGCGGGAGGTCCTCAGGCGCGAAGCCGATGACCGTGTTGTACTTGAGGATCGGTTCGTCTTTTTTAATAAGTCTTGTTGCTACCTTGTGCCCCAGCGGAACATCCTGCAGCGTGGTTATATTCTCGCCAGCGATCGGGGTACCGGAGGCGATGGCGACCCGGGCGACCACGACGTTGTCTTTTTCATCAAGACGGATAACCGGAGATTTTGTCATAACATTGCTTCCTTATTTATTTCTTTAGTTTCTGCCCGCTTGCCGGCGGAAAGAATTTAGGTTTCAGGCTTCACGTTTTTGCATGGAGGCAGCGTCATCACGTGGAGCAATTTTCAGGCGCTCAATCTTACCGACGATGAACCAGTAGCTGCAGACGGCGATAATGCCGTGGGTCCCAACGAAGACCAGCGCGTTGGCGAAAGAGCCTGTTTCTTGCAGGATGTAGCCGATCACCACCGGCGTGACGATGCCCGCGATGTTACCCAGCGAGTTGAACAGGCCGCCGGTGGTACCGATGATCTCTTTCGGCGCGGTATCCGCGACCACCGCCCAGCCCAGGGAGCCAAAGCCTTTGCCGAAGAACGCGGCGCTCATCAGGAACATCACCAGCGCTTCTGAACCTACGTAGTTGCAAAGGATCATACTGGCGCTCATGGTCAGACCGATGGTGATCGGGACCTTACGTGCCAGGCTCAGATTGTTGGTTTTACGCAGCAGCCAGTCGGAGAAAAAACCGCTCATAATGCCGCCCACCAGCCCGCAAATTGCCGGGACAGAGGCCATAAAACCGGCCTGAAGAATTGACATCCCGCGCTCTTTCACCAGATAAATCGGGAACCAGGTCATAAAGAACCAGGTAATCGCGGAGATGCAGTACTGGCCGATGAAAATTCCGATCAGCATCCGGCTTTTGAACAGCTGGCCGATCTCCTGCCAGCCTGCGCGCTTGCGTTCGCCTTTTACGCTTGCAACGGTGTCCAGTTCAACCAGTGCGCCGCCTTCCTTCAGGTACTCCATCTCTTCGTTATTGATTCCTGGATGCCTGGTCGGGACGTAAAAGAATTTAGACCAGCAGAAAGCGATGATGATGCCGATGACGCCCATGACGATAAATACGTGATCCCAGCCGAAGGCGTGGCATAGCCAGGCCATCAGCGGAGTGAATATCGCCAGTGAAGCGTACTGCGCGCTGTTAAAGATGGCGCCGGCAACGCCGCGTTCTTGCGAGGGAAACCAGGCCGCGATGATACGACCGGCTGAGGGGCCAACTGGCGATTCGCATACGCCGAGCAAGAAGCGCAGGATTAGCAGGGCCGGGACAACAAAAGTGATGTAGCTGACTAGTCCCATAAATACTGTCATCACTGACCACAGCAGGATCCCGAGAAACATGGCCCGTTTGGAGCCAACTTTATCGGCCACCCAGCCCGCAGGCGTCATACTGATGACGTACGCCCAACTGAACGCGGAGAAGAGATAACCAATTTCAACGGCGGTAATACCGAGCTCTTTTTGCATCTCCGGCCCGGCAACGGAGAGCGTGGCGCGATCCCCGGTTGCCAGCGTTAAGACAAGGGTTATCATAAATAAGATGTAATATCGGGCGTGCGTTTTCTTGCCTGCAATGCTCATTGTGCATTCTCCCGTTCCGGCAGCTAACGCCGGAAAAGTTTGTAGGGTAGAGAGTGGTTATTGGTTTTTTATTTGTAAGTAGTGTCTTGCGCCGCTCACCAGATGTGGGGTGAGCGCAGTCACCAGATAATGAGCGCCCCAGCTTATCGCCTCAGCCGCGCGCTCCGGAGTTCCCACGTAGGTTCCGGCAATATTGCCGCTGGCGGCGATTTTGCGAATACAGCGCTCTATGGTTGCCAGCACATCGGGATGGTTGAGATCGTGTCCATAACCCATCGAAACGGCCAAATCCCCCGGCCCGATGAAGTAGACGTCGGCCAGCCCGGTGGCGAGGATCTCATCCAGGTTTTCTACCGCTTCTATTGTTTCAATATGTACCGATAGTATCCGCGAGGCGTTGGCTTCAGCCAGATAACGCGCTTTATCAGCGCACATTCCGTAGCTGGCTGCGCGCGGCAGGAAGGCAACTCCGCGTTCGCCCTGCGGGGGAAACAGCGTGGGCAGGGCGGCGGCGCGGGCATCTTCTACAGTATTGACCAGAGGTACCTGTACGCCATCGGCGCCGAAATCCAGCGCTTTGCGCATATATTCAGCCCGGTTGTATGGGACGCGCACCAGGCACGGCACCTGCTGACAATGAGAGGCGCGCACCATATCTTCCACCGTTTCCGGGTTCATATTGCCGTGCTCGTTATCGATAAGCACAAAATCAAATCCGATGGCAGCGGTAAATTCAGTTATTGCTGCTGAAGGGAAGGTAACAAAGCAGCCGTGTAACGGCCCGTCGCGGAGCCGTTGTTTCAAATCGGGAAAACGCATGTTAGCTCCTTGCTTTGACCTGGATGCCGGAGAGCTGCTCAAACACTTTTATGATGTTGGAGTGATCTTCGTTGCCAACGCCCTGCGCTATGCAGGTTTTATATAATTCGCGCACCAGGCTGGCGATTGGCATGGCGGAGTCAATACCCTGGCTGAGCTCCATTGCCAGATTGAGATCTTTGTACTGCAGACGAGTCATAAATCCGGGCTCGAAGTTACGCTCCAGCAGCAGGCTACCGCGAATATCCAGCGCGCCACAGCGGGCGTATCCGGCGGAGAGCACCTCGACGATTTTGGCCGGATCGACGCCAGCCTTTGCCCCCATCACCAGCGATTCCCCCAGCGCAGCCATAGTGGCGGCGGCCAGAACCTGGTTACAGGATTTCACCACCTGGCCTGCGCCGTTGTCGCCGACATGAGTGACGCGGCAGCCAAGCACTTCGAGTACCGGTTTACAGCGTTCAAAGACTTCGGTTTCGCCGCCCACCATAATTGACAGCGTACCGCCTTTCGCGCCTTTATCACCGCCGCTTACCGGGGCATCAAGCATTCGTGCTCCCAGCGACTTGATGGTGTCAGCAAATTGCTTTGTCGCCAGCGAAGAGATGGTGCTCATATCGATAACGACTTTACCTTCACGCAGCGCTGGTGCCAGGCCATTTTCGCCGAACAGGACATCTTCCACCTGCGGCGTATTCGGTACCATGGTGATGGTGATATCTGCCGCTTCGGCGACCGCACGAGCGGATGCCTGACCGATAGCGCCATCACGGGCAATCTCTTCCACATCCTGCGCCACGATGCTGTAAATATGGACGCTGTAGCCTGCTTTCAGCAGATTGCGTACCATCGGTTTGCCCATAATGCCCAGACCAATAAAGCCTAAAACTGGTTTCATCTGTATCACCCTTAATAAGTTTGGTATTCAATAATGCTGCGCAGCTCCGCAACATCGATATCTGCGAATGCGCACCCTTCGCGATGGCTTAACCAGGCGGCCGTTCCGGCTGCGAAGCCCGTCAAAAAGCATTGCGCGGTGACGCGGGCCGAGGCCAACGCCTCATGCTCGGCGCTCAGCGTACGGCCTGCTGTAATCAGGTTGGGAACGTTTTCTGGCACCAATGTGTCGTACGGAATGTCGTACCAATCATTGTCGAGGTAGAACATAAATATGCCGTCCTGGCCGTGTGCTTCGATGCACCAGGCGCTGCTGGCAACTTTGCGTTCGCTTTTGCGCGCCTGGAAAACATCGTCGTTGGTCAGGCGGTAGCGACCTGCAATGGTCCGACTCTGGCGGATGCCAATTTGCGCCGCGACATCGTTCAGGCGCGCCTGCTCGAATCCAGGAACCCAGGCGCGCAGGAAACGCTCGTATTCGCGTACCTGTTTGCGTCCCTTCAGTTCGGCAAACGTCAGATCCTCTGCGCAGGTGGCGTCAATCGGTCTGCTATCGTCGCGCAAAATGCTGGTGACGTTGCACATCACTTCGTCGGGGCGAGGTGAGGGCAGCAGATAGATATGCTTGCGCGGCAGGTGATATCCCTGTGCCTGCGCAGCTTCGACCCAGGCTTCCAGTTGGGCGACCGGGTGGCCAATGCCGCGTTCGATATCGACATTGCTCATACGAAACACCATGGTCGGATACTGGACCATACCGTTGCGCCCGCAGGTGTATGGGACGCCCGCTTTGACGCAGAGATCGCCATCTCCGGAGGCATCGATAAAGCGGCGGGCGGTTATTAACTGGCGTCCACTTTTGTTCTCAATAATCACACCGAGCAGCTGATTGCCATCCATTACTACGTCAGTGGCAAGGGTGTGGAACAGCACCCGTGCGCCGCTGTCGGAGAGTAAATCGTCGGCCACCTCTTTCCAGGTGTGCGGCTCATGGACGACCAGCCGCGTTTCGCCAAACGGGAACGGTTCGCTGACGGCACCCCGGTGTTTCAGATGCTGGTAAAATTCACCGGCAAAACCGTGCACCAGCTGCTTATGGGGGCCTTTGCCGGAGGTAAACAGGCCGCAAATCGCGCCCGACATACCCGCTGTCGCCATACCACCGCAAAAACCGTAGCGTTCAATCAGCAGGGTATTTTCCCCAGCTCGCGCAGCGGCGGTGGCTGCCGCAACACCGGTTGGACCACCACCCACTACCAGAACATCAACGTCGTAGGTGACGGGGATCTTGTTGGCGACTTCGTGCCAGGTTTGCATGACGTGCCTCCTCTGTCATGAGGGTGAGACAGTCACCCTCATAATTTAATGATTAGTCGATATTTTTCGCGTGGATGCGTCGTTTCCCCAGCACTGCGCCCTGCGCAATCGGCTGGACCAGTTGGGCATATTGCGACAGATAGGTGCCGCTTCCGCCGCCCAGCGGCAGAGGTTTGGGCTTCCATTGCGCCAGACGGGCATCAATCACTTCCTGCGGAACATCCATATTGATGCTGAGGTCGGTGAAGTTGATATGTACGGTTTCGCCTTGTTCTATCACCGCCAGGGGCCCGCCTGCGGCGGCTTCAGGCATTAGTTGGCCAACGATAATTCCGCGATTCAGGCCCGAGAGTTCACCATCGGTGATCACCGCTACGTGCGCCGCGATTCCCGCGCCGTTGAGGGCTGCTACAAAGCTACAGGCAAACACCGTACCGGGGCCGCCAGCTGGACCCATATTGCGCAGAACAATCACGTCGCCTTTCTGTATTTTCCCTTCGCTCAACGCTTCAATGGCTTCGTCTTCACCTTCGTAGATATTGGCTGGACCGGTAAATTGTTCCAGCTCTCCCGGTACGGCGGAGAGCTTAACAATCGCGCCGTCCGGAGCGAGGTTGCCGCGCAGGATGGCGACGCCAGGGCGCTGGCTGACCGGGTTATCCAGCGTGCGGATCACCTCGTGATTTTTTACTACCGCGTCTTTAATGTTTTCACCGACGGTTTTTTGCGTGACCGTTAGTGCATCCAGATTGAGGAAGTCGCGCAGCTGATTCATCACCGCCGTAGTGCCGCCCGCCGCTTCCAGATCTTCAGTGCGGAAGGGACCGTTAGGGCGAACAGAGGTCAGCAACTTGATGTCTTTTCCGTATTTTTCATACAGGCTGACCACATCGATGGGGAGTTCCGCCTCGGTGGCAACCGCAGAAAGGTGGCGAACAGTATTGACTGAACCGCCGACCGCCAGCACGGTCATCACTGCGTTCTGAATCGCTTTTTCGGTAAGGATGTCGCGCGGCAAAACCTGTTGCTGAGTGAGTTCGACGATCCGCTTCCCGGCGGCCTGGGCGTACTCTTTTACCTTACGACCATTGGCCCAGATCGGTGAGTTGCCCGGCAGCGTCATGCCTAATGCTTCGGCGACGATATGCATGGAGTTAGCGGTACCCAAACCGGCGCAGACGCCCGGCGACTGGATTGCGACATCGGTCATGTCGGTCAGTTCTTTTTCGCTGATGGCACCTGTTGCCAGCGCGCCAACCTGCTCGTAAACGTCATCAATATCGAAGAACTGATCGTCGAATTTTTCATTTGAACACTTGCCGCCCACCTGATAACCGCAGGTCAGCAGCAGGGAAGGGACATTCAGCCGCGCCGCCGACATCAGATGCGCTGGCGTGGTTTTATCGCAGGAGGAGAGGCAGATCATCCCGTCCAGCACCGCGCCTTCCATCATGCATTCCACTTCATTGACCATCAGGTCGCGGGTCGGCATCAGATAACGCGCTTTTTTCCCGGCGCTGGTGACGAAGTCGCTGGGGGCGACGGTGCGCACTTCAAACGGTAGTCCGCCCGCATCGCGGATTGCCTGCTCGACGATCCGGCACAGTTCATCCAGATGGACATAGCAGCAGGAGAGTTTGTTAGAGGTATTAATGATCGCGATCTTCGGTTTATACATGTCTTCTTCGCGGATCCCCATGCTGCGCCATTGCGCACGACGTACTGCCCAGCGGGTGGATCCCGGCTTGAAATTGCTTCTGTACATCTTGAATTCCTTTATCGGGTTGTGGTTTTACGATTCGAAATATCCTCTGTTTGGGTTGGTTGTCCAACCAATTTTTAAGGGAAATGTAATTAAGATCACATAACGGAGGATTTTTAGACGTTTTTGCCCATGAAGATGGAAAAATAGCGCACCTGGCAGTCAATAGTGGTACAGTGGTCCATCCAATTTATGATTGCAGTGATTGATGGCGACGCCGCGCAGGGAAAATAACCGCTTGTAAGCGCGAAACGTCGTTGGGAAGAGGTAACGGTATGCCGGACAAGAATAAATTTACGATGATCCCTATTAAGCGCACGGATGTTTTTCAGACGATCATTCAACACATTACAAATCTGCTCGACAGTAAGCAGATCAAACCCGGCGAGCGGCTGCCCTCGGAGCGCGAGCTTGCCGAGATGCTCAACGTCAGTCGCACGTCGGTGCGCCAGGCGCTGAAGGTGCTTGAATCCTCCGGGCGTATTGAGACTCGTGTGGGGAGCGGAACCTTCTTAACCGAGCCACCGGCGGTGTCGCTTAGCGATACTCATAGCCTGTCGAAGCTGATTGAAGGCGGGGTAACGAAAGAGTTTCTGCGCAATCTTATCGTGGCGCGGACCTCTATTGAACGAGCCATCTTTGAAGACTACGCCTGGCGCGCTAATAAAACGGGGATTAATCAACTGCGGGAGCTTATCGAGTTTAACCGGGAAAAGTTTTCGCGTCAGGATTGTGATGACGATGATAGCGCGCTGGATCTGAGCTTCGAGAAAAAAGTGGCGCAGCTTGGCGGTAACCCTATTTTGATCAACATGCAGGAACAGATCCATCATCTTTGGGTACTGGCGTGGAAACAGTATGGTTTTACTCCAGAGCAGACTCAGGTGCTGCATGAAGAACACTTAGGCATTCTGGATGCGCTGGCGGCGAAAAACTCGCAGCGGGTGGCGGATCTGATTGTGCAGCATGTAGATAAAGAGATTGACTGAGCTGGCCGTCATATGTGATTTTTCCCGGCTCGCGCTGCGCTTAGCCGGGCTACAGGTTCCCACTCGTCTGCGGGCGTGGTTTTTTCCCTGGCTCGCGCTGCGTTTAACAGGGCCACAGCTATCTGTAGATGGGGAGCCCGGGTAAGGCTTTTACGCCGCGACCCGGGGATTCCAGGCATGACTGTACTGAGCTAATGTTGCTAAACCGGCAGAACCCGGTGGAAAAAATCGATGCCCGCCTCAACCGATTGCTGGTTGATTTTATGCCCCGACAGCGGATCGATAAGACAGGTGAGGTTGCCACTGCCGATGGCCTCTCTGAGGTGTTCAGCATATTTAACATCAACAACGGTGTCCTGCTGACCGTGCCAGACAAACAGCGGACGCTGCGCCAGGCGTTCTTCTTTCCCGGCAATGTCATAAGGCGCAATCCCATGCAGGCAGGCTGCCAGCGTGCTGGCCGTTGGGGGATGGATCTCGCTTATTGCCTCGGTAAAATAACCACTTGCCATATAGGCTGCTCCGGCCTGAATTTCCGGATACTGCGCCATCGTCCCCAGTACAGCGAAACCGCCCATCGAAGTGCCCATTACGCCCAGTCGTGAAACATCACCGAGCTTTTCCTGCTGGCAAGCGGCCAGCAGCGCGGGAAATGTCTCTAACGAGTGCTGTAAAATTGACCAGAAAGAGGCGTCGCGAAGCGTAGTATCATCCCTGGCGCTATGCATCATCGCCTGCGGACACACCACGCTGTAGCCCGCCTGCGCCAGCATATATCCCAGATTGGCATCCAGTTCTCTGGATGCCATGAAGCGATGAAACAGAATGATAAGCGGCCTGTCACTGGCTACGTCATCATCTGCCCGGAACCAAAGTACAGGTGTTTTTACCAGCAGGCGGTCTGAAATAACGATATCCATTGATTATCCCTGTGCAACCAGATGCCGTTCCAGCACATCGAAATCCGGATTAAAACCGAGACCCGGCGCGTTCGGCAGATTCATCACCGGCTGGAAGCGCATAAACGGATGCAGCGTTTGTTCGAACATCAGCCACGGCACTTCCAGCGGAACGGGCTCTGGCATCACGCTGAGCAGGTGAGCGCTGGCGAGCAGGCCAGGGCCGTAGTAAAAACAGTGCGGCAGCAGGCTGACGTTTTCATGCTCGCGCGCGCGTTTGATAATCTCCAGTACGGCGGAAATACCGCCAATTTTGGCTACGCTCGGTTGCAATACATCAACCGCGTCTAAGGCCATACTGAGCGCGAACTCCTCACTGTTATTGAAATTTTCGCCCGCAGCAATGTGCGCACCCGTTGTCTGGCGCAGATAGCGGAGCTGGCTTAAATTTTCCGGCGGAAAGGTGGGCTCTTCCACAAACGCGACGCCAGCCGCCTGCAGCTGCGGCAGGATGTGCTCCGCCTGCGGGACATCCCACGCGCAGTTGGTATCAACCATCAGGGTGATATTATCCGGCAGCACCCTGGCGACTTCAGCAATTGCCAGGGGATCTCGTTCGTGCAGTTTTATATGTCTGTATCCCTTATGAATTAAAGGGTTAATACAATCCATTAATTTAGCGACATCACCATCGAAGCTGGTCAGGCTGGGATAGAGTTCCACCTGCGCACGGGTACCGCCGAGCAATTGCCACAGCGGCAGGTTCTCTGCTTTAGCGCGCAGATCCCACAAGGCGATATCCAGCGCGGAAAGCGCATACATCATCACCCCGCCGCGACCGTAGCTGTGAAAAGCGTAATGCGCTCTCTGCATTAACGCCGCCGGGTCAGCGCATTCCTCCCCCGTAAAGAAGGGGGCGAGGAGACCGCTGAGCAATGCCATGCTGGCCGGGTTACAGGCGTGGCCAAACGCCTCTCCCCAGCCCGTCAGGCCCGTATCGGTTTCGACTTTCACTAACAGCGAATCCAGCGTAGGATGCAGCGCCCGCGCGGCGTTAAAGCGCCCCTCTTTGTTGGTAGTGCGCGTCAGTGCTGGCGTATAAGGCAAACGGACCAGAAAGCTTTCTATGTTCGTAATACGCATAAAGTGTCCTTAATGATGTGATAGCGCGAACTGCACGCCTATTGACGCCGGATGTTGAGGCGTGCTGACAAGGGGGCTGTCGATAGCCGCCGTTTCAAGACATACAAAGTTCTGCCAGCCATCGTCCGACATGTCGCTTATCTGTTCTGCCCGCTGCTGCCAGGGATTCCATACCACTACGTTGCTGTTATTAACATGGGTAAGCGTCAAGGTTCTGGCGGGCGTGACAAGTGCAGTTTGTTTTTTTGCCTGAGGGAAGATCGTGCCAAATTCCCCGCTGAGCGACAGGGGGGACGGCAGATTCTGCACGGGTTCCCCGGCGACCGTGTCGTAGCCTTGCATGCCCACGCCATAAATCTGCGTCGCTCGTATATCCGGCGTTGAGAGGTAGCTATGTAGGGCTGCGGTGGCGCTGAAACTCCCGTGGGCAGTGAGCAGCAATTCGCAAACCTCTGCGGTGAAGGTCAGCGTCATCTCCAGTTGAAAAGTGTGATCCCAGAGCTGTCGTGTTTGTGGAGTGTCATTGAGCGTCAACGTCAGCGCGAACGACGTTTTGTTGTTATCAAGCGCCGTCAGTCGCCACGGTAAAATGCGGGCAAAGCCGTGAAACGGTTCGCCGCCGAGATCGGTAAACCACGGCCAGCATACCGGCACGCCGCCGCGAATGGGCACGCCGATTTTAAACGGTGTGCAGTCACTCAACCACAGTACGGGGTATGCCTGTCGGGATGGTTTCCAGGTCAATAAATGCGCGCCCTGAAGAGCAATTGCGGCCTTGCAGAAGGGCGTCTGAATGACCACAACCTCCAGTTCATCCATTTTTCGCCGGGTAATACCGGGACTTAACGTCTCCAGTACCGGCAGGGTAAACAGCTGTTTAATCAGGCTCATTGGTTCAGACATCCGTGCGGGTAGTAATATTTTGCTGCCGAAGCTGCGTATCGTTTACGGCATAGCGCGCCAGCGTCCGGCTGTCGAACTCAATGCCGTGTCCTGGCTTTTCACCAGGGCGAATTGTGCCGTTCATTACCGGGCAAGGCGTCGTGATAATGCCCATTTCGCTCAGGCTCGCGCCTTTTAGCCCCTCAAACAGCTGGATATTGGGCAAGCCGCAGCCCAGATGCGCGATAAGCTCCATACCAAAATGCGGGATCACGGGAACGTTGTGGCTTTCGGCTAATTTTGCGATCTTCACGAATTCAGTAATCCCGCCCACGCGATAAACATCTGGTTGGATGTAGTCGCAAGCTTCTTGTCCAATCCAGTGGGCGAATTGGTATTTGGTGTACAGGCTTTCTCCCACGGCTATGGGGACCGGACATTTCTGGCGTAGCAAACGGTGGCCGTTGATATCGTCGCTGAGTAGCGGCTCTTCCAGCCAGTACACACCGGCATTTTTGAGTACCGCCATTCGGCGCACGGCATCGGCGGAAGACCACTTCTTGTTGGCATCCACGGCGATGTTGATCGCGGGTCCCACAAATTTGCGTACCGCCAGCAGACGCGCCAGATCGTCTTCTACGTTCTCACTACCGATTTTCATTTTGACCGTACGGTAGCCCGCGGTCAGAAACCCTTCCATCTGTGCGAGCAGGGCATCAATCGAGAGATGCAGGTTGACACCGCTGCCGTAACCGGGAAGCGACTCCCGGTAGCCGCCGAGCAGGCGGTAGAGCGGCTGATTTAGCTGCTGGCCAATCAGATCCCACAGCGCGATATCCACTGCGGCGATAGCGTGCGTTGTGATGCCCGCTGAGCCAATATCGTGGCTCTCCAGCCACATACGGCTCCACAGTCGCTCGACGTTAAGCGGATCTTCGCCAATCACTTTGGCGACAAGATAATGGTCTATCAGGTTCTTAAACGCACTGCCGCCGATGCCCGTGCTGAATGTCCAGCCGGTACCCGTATGCCCGGTATCGCTTTTTAACCACAGCACGACAAATTCCAGACTGGAGAACGCGTAGTTCGACGACCCCCAGTTTTCGGTAAGCGGCACGCGGTACAGCCCGGATTTAAAATCAATAATTTTCACGCTCTTCTCCTCCGGGATCAGGCCAGGGCTTTATGCTCATCGCGCTGGGCGGCTTTTTTGACGAACAAAGCCACTACGGTTGCACCCAGTACGCCGAGGCAGCCCGCAAGAATAAAGGCGGCAGAATAGGAGCCGGAGCCAACAATAAAGCCGGTGACGGTTGGCGCGACGATGCCGGAGATATTGGCCAGTCCATGCATCAGACCGCCAGCGCTGCCAACGTACTCTTTCGGCGCAGCGTCCTGAATGAGTGTCCAGTAGGCCGGGGCGGCGATTTGCATAAAGCCGAAGGCGATAGTCATTAATGTGACAGCACCCATGGCGGTCTGCGTCTGGCTGATCAGCCCTACGCAGATAGAACAGATGCCGAAGCAGGTCACTAGCACCACTTTACGGGAGAAAAGCTGCTTGCCGGTTTTACGGTAGATAAAGTCGATAATGAACCCGCCGGATACGTAGCCGAGCGTTCCGGCAACCCAGGGCAATACGCCGACCAGACTCATGTCTTTCAGGCTGATCCCGGTAGTATCAACAAGAAACGTCGGGAACCAGTTCATAAAGAAAAACAGGACATAGTTAAAGCAAAATAGCGACAGGGCGGTAGCCAGAATTGAGGGCTGGAGGATTGCGCTCCACATGGAGGGGGCAGGCGTTCCCGGTGCGGTCTGCGGAGCCACGTCTTCTTCTTCGCCTTCAATAAGCTGCGCTTCTGCCGCAGAAACGCGTTTGTTATCACGCGGCTTATCGGTCGCGATCAGCGCCCAGATGATGGCCCAGGTAATACCGATAAACGCAATAATGATAAATGAGATCCGCCAGTTAAACGTCAGGCACAGAAAGCCCACTACGGGGCCGGAAATGGCACCGCCCAGCGGGCCGCCGGCCTGGTTAATGCCGACCGCGCGTGCGCGCTCATTGAGCGGAAACCAGTTGTTGACCACTTTATTGGCCGTTGTGGAGATGGGGCCTTCTCCGGCGCCGAAAAAGGCGCGGGCAATAAACATGGTCCAGAAGTTAAAGCAGCCCGCTGTCAGGCCGCAGATAATTGACCAGACGGACATCGACCAGCAAAATACCCGCTTGGGGCCGAATTTATCGGCCAGTACGCCGCCGATAAAATTAAATAACGCATAGCCAATAGAGAAACTGCCAAAAATAATCCCTTTTTCCTCAGGCGTTAGATGAAAGTCTTTGGTAATAAAGGGCATTGCGTAAGCCAGCGCCGAACGGTCGAGGTAGTTAATAACCATCGCCAGCGTCAGCATAACTAAAATGACACGACGGAATTGCGTATTCATAGAGATACCTTTCACTAATATAGGGTTAGCGGTAAAAACAATGCACAATTTTCGTAATAATTATTTTTTATTATTATTTGAGGTTTATCACTCCCTGATGGGATCCAGGTAACGTATTTTCCGGGTGACATAAAAACCACCGTCAAGCGTTAACATCGCGCCATTAAAACTGTGAATTTGCGGATCGGTTAACAGCGCGCAGGTTTTGGCTATCTCCGTTGCGCCAGTATATTCCAGCAGCGGAATACCATCATCTTTATGTAACTCTCTGAGCTGCTCGACGAACGTTTTTTGCTGCGGATCCTCTCTGGTGAAACCGCGAAACAGGGTGTTGATTTTTATGCCATAGGATACCAGTTCCTGAATGCCGGAGCGGCAGGTATTCATCAGCGCTAGCTGGCTGGCGGCACCGTAAGAATAATACTCCGTCGGCACCAGCGCGGCGATGTGCGCCAGCGTAACGACGCGCCGCTCAACCCCCTGTTGCACCATCTTTTTACAGGCGCTTTGTACCCACCATAGTCCGCGTTCCAGGTCGTCGTTCATGGTGTTCGCAATAATATTATCATCGTCGTCCAGCATTGAGCCACGAAGCGGCGGCGGAGAAATATAAATGAAAGCGTTTAGCTTTCGCCCGTCAATAATAATGGTATTGATAGCCTGATTTATTTTTTCATATTCGGTTTGCTGGCTAAAATAAACCTCCCAACCCTGCTGTAAATACAGATTTTCCAGGGTGGATAGCAGTTCGGGTTCGGCCTTGCCGCCAGCAATCAGAATCGTATTTTTGTGTTCCATCGTCATTCTCCTGATTAAATACAGCGGATATGCTGGCCGCCATCAATTTTAATAAAATCACCGGTAACTACCGCGCCTTTGTCCCCGGCTAAATACACTGCAGCCGCGCCAAGCTCTTCGATGGTTGCTGGCTGACCAACAGGAATTGTCGCCAGCAGTTTCTTGCGCCCCTCGCGCGTGGCCAGTTCAGGTTTAGGATCGTTGATATTAGTATCGACAAACCCCGGCCAGAGCTGGTTCACCGTGATGCCGTAGCGTGCCAGCTCGAAGGCCATCGACTGACTCATCTGGTCGATAGCAGCTTTGGTGGCAGCGTAGACTCCCATCAGCGCCATTGGACGGCGCGCGTGGCCTGAGGCGACGTTGATGATGCGCCCGCGGATCCTTTTTTTTACCATCATGCGGGCTGCGTGGCGGGCGCAGTCATAGGTTCCTTTAATATTGATATTCACCGCATGGTCAAAAGCCGGTTTACTGATTTCGAGGAACGGTTCCCAGACGCATACGCCGGCGTTGTTAACCAGAATATCGAGGCGTCCAAAGTGAGTATCGATATCATTAAACATTTGGCGTACTTGTTCAGGATTGGATATATCGGCCTGGACAAGCAGGGCGCGCCTTCCGAGTCCGCGGATAATGCCGGCAACTTGTTCTGCTTCTTCTGGATTCACAACGTAGTTGATGACGATATCAGCGCCAGCTTCGGCAAGGGCGCAGGCAATACCTTTGCCGATCCCTTTCATATTTCCCGCACCCGTCACCAGTGCGACCTGGTTATGTAGATTCACGACTTTCTCCTTTTAGTGTGCAACACATGATGAACGCATCCTGCGTTGACGATATCTTAGTCACTTAATCAACAACTGATATATTAGTTGGTTATTAGATTTGCACTTCGTGAAAAAAACATCCATCATCTGTTGGGCTAAATACGATGTCGATCACAAGTTTTGTCGTAACTGTTTAATTAACTGAGAATTTTCGATTTTCATTTTTGCTGTATTGGGCGGATAATGCTGCAATTCAGCAGGGAGAACGCTAATGAATCCACCCGTCAATAAAATGAATCAGGCCTATGAAGCCATTGAAAGCATGATTATTTTTCAGGATCTTGCGCCAGGCTCGATGGTGTCTGAAGCGCAGCTCATGGAGCTGACCGGCTTTGGTCGTAGCCCGGTAAGGGAAGCGTTACAGCGTCTGGCGAATGACCGACTGGTGGAAATCTATCCCTATAAGGGCGTATTTATTCCGGCGATTTCCGTTGAAGTACAGCTCAAGGTTCTGGAGCTACGCCGCTGTGTAGGCGAGTTCGCTGTGCGTCTTGCGACCCGGCGTGGCACGCACCAGCAGAAGAAAGAGATGCTGCTGCTGGCGGAATCTTTTGAGGCGATTAGCGATATTTCGCATATGCGGCAGTTCGGCGCGCTGTTGAAACAAACCTATGCCTTGATTGGCCTGGCCGCCGAGAACGAATATCTCCAGCCGTGCCTTTCTCCGCTACAGGGGCTTTCTAGTCGTTTCTGGTTTGCGCAGCTTAGCGCCAGCAACCAGCAAGAGCTGGTAAAAGCATCGCAGCTGAATGCCACCATGCTGCGTAATATCTGTCATGGTGACGAAGAACTGGCTGCCAGCGCGTCGAAAAACGTCAACGATTACTTCACCGAGTTTACCTATAAGTCTCTAACTCGCTGATTAAAATATGAGATTAACCATGGCCGACGTCCACGATAAAGCCACCCGCAGTAAAAACATGCGCGCGATCGGCACCCGCGATACGGCAATTGAGAAACGGCTGGCGGGGCTGCTGGCGCGTGCCGGTTTTTCCTTTACCGTACAGGACGCCGCGCTCCCCGGCCGTCCGGATTTTGTGGTATCAGACTATCAGTGCGTAATCTTTACTCACGGCTGCTTTTGGCACCATCACGACTGCTATCTGTTTAAGGTGCCCGCGACGAGAACCGAATTCTGGCTCGACAAGATAGCCAAAAACGTGGTGCGCGATCGCCGGGATATCGGGCTACTGGTGGAGCAGGGATGGCGGGTGCTGGTGGTCTGGGAATGCGCGCTGCGCGGGCGAAAGAAGCTTAACGACGAAGCGCTGGGCGAACGACTGGAAGAGTGGATCTGCGGCGGCGATCGGTGCGCGCAGATCGATACTCAAGGCATAGGTCTGATAGACGTTACTTCTGCGCCTTACAGGACGTAATTTCGCGACGAACCGGGAACAGGTATTTGCCGAGCGTCACCAGAATGACCGCAAAAATTATGATGCCGAGCGCCAGCCACTCTACGGGAGATAAGCTTTCCCCGGCAAAACCGGTGCCCAGCAGGACGGCGACTACCGGGTTGACGTAGGCATAGCTGGTCGCCACGGCTGGCGTCACGTTACGAATTAAATACATATAGGCGTTGATGGCGATAAGCGATCCGAAGATAGCCAGATAGGCGACGGCAAAAATGCCGGACCATGAGGGTATCTGAGTTAACTTTTCACCGCTCAGCGCGGAGGCAATCATCAGCACAATCCCTGCCGCCAGCATTTCAACCGCGCCCGCCATCATACCGGTGGGGAGCTCAATCCGCGAACCGTAGACCGAACCAAAGGCCCAGCTCATCGAGCCGATCAGAATCAGCAGCGCTCCCCAGGGGTTACCATTCAGGTTGCCGCCGCTGTTAAGCAGAACAATACCTGCCAGACCTATCGCGATCCCTAACCACTCAAGCTTGCGGGTCGCTATACCAAAAAAACGGCTAAAACATAGGGTAAACAACGGTACCGTCGCGACCATGACTGCCGCAATACCTGAGGGGACGTGCTGGTGTTCGGCAAGCGTCACAAAACCATTGCCTACGGCCAGCAGCAAAACGCCGATCAGCGCCGCGTTGAGCAGCGGTTTGCGCGACGGGAGCTTATGGCCCGTGGCCAGCAACCAGGCGAGCAGCACCGCGCCAGCGGAAAGAAAGCGCACGCCAGCCATCATCAGCGGAGGCCAACTGGCGACGCCAACGGCGATAGCGAAATAGGTGGAACCCCAGATGATATACAGCGCAAACAACGCCCCGATGAGCGGCAACAGCTGACGGGTAGACATACTTCCTCACGACGGTGCAGAGATAGAAAGGAGACGTATAGTAAACGTGAAAACTATCGTGCTGGCGAGCGCTTTAGTTAGCCTGCCGCGGTTAAATTTATGTTGACTAAGAACGCCAGTGGGCGAAAAAGCGCTTTTGCTTCATACTTCATGAGGAACAATCATAAATGAAGGAATGCAATTTTGGCGGGAAGTAGTCTATTAACCTTATTGGATGATATTGCCACTTTACTCGATGATATTTCGGTCATGGGGAAACTGGCGGCAAAAAAAACGGCAGGCGTATTGGGTGATGATTTATCGCTTAATGCTCAGCAGGTAACCGGCGTGCGGGCCAACCGTGAATTGCCGGTGGTATGGGGCGTAGCTAAAGGCTCATTGATCAATAAAGTGATTCTGGTGCCGCTGGCGCTGTTGATTAGCGCTTTTATCCCGTGGGCGATTACGCCACTGCTGATGCTGGGTGGCGCCTTCTTGTGCTTTGAAGGCGTCGAGAAGGTGGTGCACACTCTGCAGGCGCGTAAACATAAAGAGGATCCGCAGGTTCGCCAGCAGCGGCTTGAAGCCCTGGCCAATCAGGACCCGATGGCGTTTGAACGAGATAAGGTAAAAGGCGCGGTGCGCACAGATTTTATTCTGTCTGCGGAAATTGTCGCGATTACCCTCGGGATTGTAGCTGAAGCGCCGTTATTAAATCAGATTCTGATTTTGTCCGGCATTGCGCTGCTGGTGACGGTGGGGGTGTACGGTCTGGTGGGGATTATCGTCAAGCTTGATGATATGGGCTACTGGCTGGCGGAGAAAAGCAGTGCGCTGGCGCAGTGGACGGGGAAAGCTTTACTGGCGATTGCGCCTCGTCTGATGAAGGTGCTGTCCATCGTCGGCACCCTGGCGATGTTCCTGGTCGGCGGCGGCATTGTGGTCCACGGTCTCACGCCGCTGCACCATGCCATTGAAAATCTGGCTCAGGGGCAGAATGGCGTCATTGCCTCGCTGCTGCCAACGGCTGCAAATCTGGTGCTGGGATTCATTATTGGCGCCATCGTGCTGGCCGTGGTGAAAGCGATAGCCGCTCTTCGCGGTTCTACGAAGTAAATGTGCTATCTATCATGCAAAGTGGTTCACCTTCGTCTAAGGTAAATCTGTTTCTTCCTGATACCGGAGGCAAAAATGGTCTTGTTGGTCAGTGATGAAGTGAGACGCAAAAACGGCGGCCCCCGCATGGTCGTTACCGGATTCGCCAGCGGCATGGTGGAATGTCGTTGGTATGACGGTTACGGCGTAAAGCGCGAGGCATTTCGTGAGGATGAACTTATCCGTGGAGGAGGAGGGAAGCTGAGCCGCACCTGACCCTCCATCAGCGCCCGGCATCCGTCGGGCGTTTTCATATTGTGAATTATTTTACCAACAGGGAGCGTGGATGAAGTTTGCTTCTTTAACCGTGCTGCGAGAAAACGATGGATAAGCTGATGTGGGTGAAAAAGCTGCGCCAGATTTTAAGCCCCGGATATGTGGTTAACCTCTGTTTTTTTATCGTCTTCTGCTTCTCTACGCTGTTGATATGGCGTGAGATCAAGGTTCTGGAAGAAGCCTACGTCGCTAACCAGCGCAACAACCTTGAAAACGTGGCACATGAATTTGACAGCCTGCTGCAATTTAATATCGACAGAATGATTTTTTTTCGTAACGGCATGCATTCCGCGCTGGAGACGCCGTTAGATTTTGCCGTGCTGCGCAAGGCCGAAGAGAGTTATTTAGCGAAGCGACACGATCCGATCTGGTCAGTTGAGATTCACAATCGACGAACGCTGCCGGTCTACGGTGTTGCCGATGCCTTTATCGACGGCAACGAACTTCTTTCCCGCGACACTCCCTTTTCCGGGAACGAGCTGATGGCTACCCTTGAACTCGGTTATATGCTGCGCCTGGCCAATAACAACCGGGGTTTCGCTAAGCGTATGCTGTACGTGTCGCGCAGCGGCTTTTTTATCACCACTGAGCCGCTGAAAAATTCGACGCAGGCGCTGGCGCTCTATTCTCAGGCTACGAGCGATGCCTGGTTTACCCGCCAAACGCAGCGTAATAACCCTGCTCGCGGTATCGTATGGCAAACGTTTCCCGGCGATGAATCGCCGCGTGAAATACCGGTGATAACGGCGTCTATTCCGCTTGATTTCCAGCGTTTCTGGCTCGGTGTCCTGGCGATGGACTTCTCGGTACAGGAGATGAAGGCGTTTCTGGTCAATGCGATAAAGACGGGTGAGGAAGGCGAGTATCAGCTTTATGATAATCAACTTAATTTGATAGCTTCTTCTGCGCCGGGCAACGTGCTGACGCTGCTGTCTGCGCATGAACAGGAGATGCTGAAGCGCGCTTTTGCTGGTGAGAATCAGGGGGGGATTCGCCTGGTTACCCGTTATATCAGCTGGGAGAAGATCCGCAATTTTGATGGGGTGCTAATCCGTATTCACACTATTCAGGAGGGGGTACGCGGCGACTTTGGCAGCATCACTATTGCCCTGATGCTGATGTGGTTAATGTTCACCCTGATGTTGATGATCTCGTGGTTCGTTATTCGGCGAATGGTGCGCAATATGAGTATGCTGCAGACCTCCCTCGAATGGCAGGCCTGGCATGATGCGTTGACCCGCCTGTTAAATCGGGGGGCGTTATTTGAACGCGCCACGGCAGCTGCTCGCCAGAGCGAACGCCTGAAGCGTCCAGTGGCGGTGATTCAACTCGATCTTGATTACTTTAAAAGCGTTAACGATCGGTACGGGCATCATGCGGGGGATCGCGTGCTGACGCTGGTGGCCAGTACTATCGCCAGCCATATTCGCGAAGGCGATTTTGCAGGGAGGGTTGGCGGAGAAGAATTCTGCATCGTCCTGCCTGATACCAGACTAAAAGAGGCGACGGCCATTGCAGAACGGATCCGTATACGGGTCAATAGTCGTGAAATTTTACTCGGCAACAGCGCCTCTTTACGTATCACCGCGTCGTTTGGAGTGAGCTGCAGTGAGGATTCCAGCGACTACAGCTTTGAGAACCTGCAGTCGGTTGCCGATCATCGTTTGTATCTTGCCAAGCAAAACGGGCGCAATCAGGTATGTGCGGACGGGTGATGTATCATTTATCGTGTGAATAAAATGAATTTAAATCATCCGTTTTGGCTATTTTAGTGAGATTATTCTTAAAAACATTGAGCGATGCGCAAACGTTCGTGGAAGAATAAATAGCGAGAGTCCTTGCCTGGCGAGCGTTGCCAGCGCAGGCGGCTTTCTTGACCCCATTTTTCAATAATTTACTCCATGAATGTTTGTTGTCATGCAAAATAATTGAGGGTAATGTTTGTAGCGCATCGGATATCCTGGTGTAACGAATTTTCAAGTGCTTCTTGCATTAGCAAGTTTCATCCCGACTCCTGCGAGTCGGGATTTTTTTCACGCAACGATCAGCGATTAGCTTCGGTAACGCTAAAGTCATGGATATCGAGTTCAAAGGCCTCGGCCAGCTCGCGCCAGGTATGGTAACCCCGGCCATCAATGCTGACGTGATGAGGATCGTCTTGCGTTCGCTGGACTTCACTTTCGCTGATTTCATTAATCGCCGCCAGCAGGGCGTCAACATCAACGCTTCCCGTGCCTTTGTGCTCTTTGGCGATTTTCATTTCGGCTACCTCGCTTAACTCAGACAGGGCTCCTTAAGTATAGACGGTCTACAAAAACAGCAGTTGCCCGGCCGGACACTGCGCGATCGGCAGTTTTGTTCTACACTGGCTCAAAAATAGAGGAGATGAGTTATGCAGGTAAACGATCGTGTCACGGTGAAGACCGATGGTGGCCCACGTCGGTCGGGCGTTGTGCTGGCAATAGAGTCGTTTAGCGAAGGGGTCATGTATCTGGTTTCGCTGGAGGATTATCCGCTGGGGATCTGGTTTTTTAACGAGCACGGCCATCCTGACGGTATATTCGTTGAGCGGGAAGAGTGATTCGCCGCGAGTGAACTGGCGGCAGCGGCCGCCAGCGTTTTTCAACGCAGGTTGACGTGAATTCCGGATGTGATGTTTTCGGTCAGGCGGACGATGTGATAAATCACCTGTTTATTGTGGGTTTGAATCTTCTTTTTAATATTGCCCTTGTGCGAGGACACGGTCTTGGCCTTAATGTTCATCTGCGCTGATATGTGCGAGGTTCCGTGTCCGGCCATCCACATCTGAAGCATATTTGATTCGGTCTGGCTTAAGGTCAGCGTGGGAATATTAATCCGGGCAGCACGATAGTTCTCATATTTAAGACGGTTGGCGAGAATGTCATCAAGGTCTTTTTCGGTCAGCGATTTCGAGCACACGAGTAAGTTTTTGCGCACCAGCAGGTAATGGTCGAAATGAATATTGGCCAGCGACATAAAGATAATGAATAGCGTGGCGGGATACTGGCTGATGATTTGTCGGACAAGCTGGTTGCTCTCTTCATGATGAATAAAACAATCTTCATTGATAAATACTACGGCAGGGCGGCTGGCCTCACACATTGCCTTCAGGTTTGACGCACTCTGTACTTCTGCGATCTCACGCTTCTTTACCCCCCTGCTTGTCAGGTACCCGGTTAATCCCAGCCGGGTGAAGCTGCATAAATCCATGATAATCGTTGACATGACCCATCCTCAATCAACACGTAACGATAATTTATCCCTCGCCGACAAGCGCGATGAAGTCCATTTTGTTAGCAATTAAAACGACCGCTGCCGTGGAACCATTAGGCAGCCTGAACTATTCCTTAATATGCCCCTAATTTGCCAGGAATATTCTCAAAGTAAAGACTACAAAAGGCTATGTGGAGGAAATAAAAACATTAAATACCCGTCATATATAAGTTTGCCATTTTTACGCTTTTTTAAAATAGGATTATCCTTATATTGAGTGGTTAAAATAACGTCTTCGAATTAATGGCATTAATGGGATGGATGAGAATAACTTAACATTCCATGGCTATTTTTTGCCATATAACGCGGTGCAGGCGGGCGCTCTGCTTAGCCTGTACTCGATCCCGGAAGAGTGGCGGGCTTACCGCTTTAATGCCACAATGCTTTTTTTATCGGTTTGTGGGATGAATGATGAAAAAGATGGTACTGGCTGGCGCGCTGCTAGCCCTGACCGGGTGCGTGCAGGTTGATAGCTACAGCGATGTTGTTAAAGCGCCGGCGCCTGCAGGGCTGGAGGGATACTGGCAATCGGCAGGCCCGCAGAGTGAAATGATGAGTCCTGACGCGATAGCGAGCCTTATCGTGACCAAAGAGGGTGATACGCTTGACTGTCGACAGTGGCAACGGGTGATCGTCCTGCCGGGGAAATTAATGAAGCGTGATGATGTGATCTATAACGTTACCTCCGCGTTAGATGTCTATCCGCTTGAGCGTGAAGGCAATACGCTGCGCTACGATCGTATGACGCTTAAACGGGTGGATCGCCTCACTCCGGAGTGTGAACTGGCGTGGAAAAAAGCGTCGGCTGATAAAAGCGGACGGTAAGCTTGATGCGGGCTGAATCCTTCTCAGCCCGCGAAGTTTTATAGTGCTTCCTCAATCACCCACACGCTTACGCTGCCGCCATTACAGGTGAAAGTCCCGTCTCCTTCATCGTCGGTTTCAATAACCTCATCGCGGTTGCCGAGAAAATCTCGCCAGCGTTTATTGCGGTAATTTTCGCCCAGAGGGAGCGTTTTTTCCCCATCGTCGCCGTTGGATAGTACGACCACGCAGCCCGGATCATCCTCGGTGCCGCTCCGGCTGAAGGCAATACAGTTCGGATGATCGAACCAGAGCGTTTGTACACCGTGGGCAAAACGCTGGCGGGCGTCGATCAGTTCGTGTAGTTGTTCGATTACCGGCATCTCAATAGCGTAGCTCTCGCCATCGCCACCGGTATCTTCATAGCTGGCGCCGAAGAGATCGGCATAAAAGACCGAGGGAACGCCGTTTTCACGCAGCAGAATCAGCGCATACGCCAGCGGCTTGAACCAGGCCTCAACCGGCGCCTCGAGCGCCTGCAGCGGCTGAGTATCATGGTTGGTCACCAGGGTGACGGCGTGGAATGGGTCGGCTTCAACCAGCGTGCCGCTGAAAATCTGGCTCATGTCGTAATCGCGACCCTGCCGCGAAGCTTCATGAAATTTCATCTGCAGAGGGGCGTCGAACAGCATCGTCTTGCCGTCAACCATGGCGATATACTGCTGAAGCTTATCAACTTCGTGCGACCAGTATTCCGCGACGATAAACAGCGGTTTTGTCGCCACCTCCTGGACGTGTTCGATCCACTCTTTATAAAACCAGGCGGGGATATGTTTAACCGCATCAAGGCGGAAGCCATCGCACCCGGTCTGCTCCATTACCCAGCGCGCCCAGTATTTAATCTCCTCGGTAACCGCCCGATTGCGAAAATCGATATTTTCGCCCATCAGATAGTCGAAGTTGCCCATTTCATCATCGACCTGATCGTTCCATCCGTCGCCGGTGTAGTCATTGACGAGTTTAAACACGCCATCTTCATCAGGATTCTCTATATGATCGATCCCGCTGAAGCACTTATAGTCCCAGATGAATTCAGAGTATTTACCGGCGCGGGCGGGGAAGGTGTAACGCGTCCAGGCCTCGCACTCAATAATCTCATCAGAGATTTGCGTACGATCGTTTTGATCAACGCGCTGAATGCGTACCGGCTCTTTTTCATCGGCCCCCATTTTGTGGTTAACCACAACGTCAAGCAGCACGGCGATATCGTGCTGGCGCAGCGCGGAGATTGCGGCAAGGAGCTGGTCTTTATCGCCATATTTGGTGGCGACTGAACCTTTTTGGTCAAACTCGCCGAGGTCAAACAGGTCGTAGCAATCATAGCCGACAGAGTAGCCGCCGGAGGCGCCCTTGTAGGCAGGAGGCAACCAAACCATGTTGATGCCGATTTCGTTAAGGTTTGGCGCGAGGGCTTCGACTTCACGCCATAATTCGCCGCCGGTTGGGTAGTACCAGTGAAAGCACTGCAGTAACGTGGGGTTTTTCATCTTCCTTGCTCCAGACGTCATCAAGCTGACCATTGCAGTATGAGAGATATCCAGCAAAACGGAGATGTTTTCGATACGTTTTCGCTATGCCCTAAACGGCACCATATATAATAATTCGGAATAAGATGTAGCATATCGATGTTGGTGACTGAGGCTAAACGCCTTACACTGCAGCAAAATATCACTCTGTTAGGGGTATCTAATGAAATTAGCACTTCTGGGTCGTCAGGCGCTGATGGGCGCAATGGCCGTCGTTTTAATGGCTGGCGTCAGCGCAAAAACCTTTGCGGCTGAAAACCTGCTTAATCAGGTCAAAGAGCGTGGTACTTTACGCGTGGGTCTGGAAGGGACTTACCCGCCGTTCAGCTATCAGGGAGATGACGGTAAGCTGACTGGTTTCGAGGTGGATTTTGCCAACGAACTGGCGAAACATCTGGGCGTAAAGGCTGACCTTAAGCCCACCAAGTGGGACGGCATGCTGGCTTCGCTGGATTCTAAACGTATCGATGTCGTGATAAACCAGGTTACCATTTCCGATCAACGTAAGAAAAAATATGATTTCTCGACGCCCTATACTGTTTCAGGGATTCAGGCGCTGGTGAAAAAAGGGAACGAGGGCGTGATTAAAACCGCCGCTGACCTGAAAGGTAAGAAAGTTGGCGTGGGTCTGGGCACTAACTATGAAGAGTGGCTGCGTCAGAACGTCCAGGGCGTCGACATTCGTACTTATGATGATGACCCGACGAAATATCAGGATCTGCGCGTGGGCCGTATCGACGCCATCCTGGTTGACCGCCTGGCGGCGCTGGATCTGGTGAAGAAAACCGGCAATACCCTTGCTGTCACTGGTGAAGCCTTCTCCCGCCAGGAGTCCGGCGTCGCGCTGCGTAAAGGTAACGAAGACCTGCTGAAAGCGGTTGATGGCGCCATTGCAGAGATGCAAAAAGATGGCAGCCTGAAGGCGCTATCGGAAAAATGGTTTGGCGCTGACGTCACGAAGTAACGGTCGGCGGTGAAAAAAGGCGCTCCTGATAGCGCCTTTTTTTATTTCGCGCCTCACAGCGTGCATAATTAAGGATAATTCAGTCAGGAGGTTTTATGTCACTGCAAAATTTAACCCTTTTCCCGCGTCTGGAGCTGATCGGCGCGCCGACGCCGCTTGAATATCTGCCGCGCCTTTCCGATTATCTCGGTCGTGAAATCTTCATCAAGCGTGATGACGTCACCCCGCTTGCAATGGGTGGTAATAAGCTGCGCAAGCTTGAGTTTCTCGCGGCTGATGCGCTGCGGGAAGGTGCGGATACGCTGATTACCGCCGGAGCCATCCAGTCGAACCATGTCCGTCAGACGGCAGCGGTGGCGGCAAAACTTGGCCTGCACTGCGTGGCGCTGCTGGAAAACCCAATGGGTACCCGGGCTGAGAACTATCTGACTAACGGTAACCGATTGCTGCTTGATCTGTTCAATACCCAGGTCGAAATGTGCGACGCGCTGACCGATCCTGATGCTCAGCTGGAAGAGCTGGCGACCCGCATTGAAGCTCAGGGCTATCGTCCCTACGTGATCCCGGTGGGCGGTTCGAACGCGCTGGGCGCGTTGGGCTATGTGGAGAGCGCGCTGGAAATTGCCCAGCAGTGCGAAGGGGCGGTTGAGCTTTCCTCCGTGGTCGTCGCATCCGGCAGCGCCGGTACGCATGCCGGTCTTGCGGTGGGACTTGAACAGCTGATGCCAAATGTCGAGCTTATCGGCGTAACGGTGTCGCGCAAAGTAGCCGACCAGCTGCCAAAAGTCGCCGCGCTGCAGCAGGCGGTGGCAAATAGCCTGGAGCTGGAAGCAAAGGCCGGTATCCAGCTATGGGATGATTACTTTGCGCCGGGTTACGGGATACCGAACGACGAAGGAATGGCGGCGGTCAAGCTGCTGGCGCAGCTGGAAGGTATCCTGCTGGATCCGGTCTATACCGGAAAGGCAATGGCCGGACTGATTGACGGTATCAGCCAGAAGCGCTTTAAGGATGAAGGCCCAATCCTGTTTGTTCATACCGGCGGCGCGCCTGCGCTGTTCGCCTATCATCCTCATATCTGATGCAGAACACATAGAATGCAAGAGAGTATCCAACTGGTTATCGATTCCGCGCCTTTTTTGCTTAAGGGCGCGGTATTTACGCTACAGCTCAGCATCGGCGGCATGTTTTTTGGCCTGGTGCTGGGGTTTATCCTGGCGCTGATGCGCATGTCACCCGTCTGGCCGATTAAATGGCTGGCGCGGATGTATATTTCCATCTTTCGCGGAACGCCGCTGATTGCGCAGCTGTTTATGATCTATTACGGCTTGCCGCAGTTCGGTATTGAGTTGGATCCTATTCCCGCAGCGATGATTGGCCTGTCTTTAAACACCGCGGCCTACGCGGCAGAAACGCTGCGCGCGGCGATTGCCTCCATTGATAAAGGGCAGTGGGAGGCGGCGGCGAGTATTGGTATGACGCGCTGGCAGGCGATGCGCCGCGCGATTCTTCCGCAGGCCGCGCGGGTGGCGCTGCCGCCGCTTTCCAACAGCTTTATCAGCCTGGTCAAAGATACTTCTTTGGCCGCGACTATCCAGGTGCCGGAGCTGTTCCGCCAGGCTCAGCTAATCACCTCGCGCACGCTGGAAGTTTTCACCATGTACCTGGCTGCTTCGCTGATTTACTGGGTAATGGCGACGGTGCTTTCCACGCTGCAAAACTATTTTGAAAATCAGCTGAACCGCCAGGAGCGTGATCCAAAATGAGTGCGATTGAAGTAAAAAACCTGGTGAAAAAATTCCATGGCCAAACGGTGCTTCACGGTATCGACCTTGAGGTTCAACAGGGCGAAGTGGTGGCGATTATCGGACCCAGTGGTTCAGGGAAAACCACGCTGCTGCGCAGTATTAATCTGCTGGAACAGCCGGAAAACGGTACCATTCGCGTCGGCGACGTGACCATCGATACCGCGCGCAGCCTCGGTCAGCAAAAAGCGGACATCCGCCGTTTGCGTCAGCATGTGGGCTTCGTGTTTCAGAACTTTAATCTTTTTCCCCACCGTACGGTGATGGAGAACATCATTGAAGGGCCGGTGATCGTCAAAGGGGAGGATAAAAATGAATCCATCGCCCGGGCGCGTGAGCTGCTGGCCAAGGTGGGGCTTACCGGTAAAGAAAACAGCTACCCGCGTCGTTTGTCCGGCGGGCAGCAGCAGCGCGTGGCAATTGCTCGCGCGCTGGCGATGCGCCCCGATGTCATCCTGTTTGATGAACCAACCTCGGCATTGGATCCCGAGCTGGTGGGGGAGGTGCTGAACACCATACGTCAGCTGGCGCAGGAGAAGCGTACGATGGTTATCGTTACCCATGAGATGAGCTTTGCCCGCGACGTAGCGGACCGCGCTATTTTTATGGATCAAGGGCGTATCGTTGAACAGGGAGACGCGAAATCTCTTTTTGCCAATCCTCAGCAGGCGCGTACCCGCCAGTTCCTCGAAAAATTTCTGATGCAATAATCTCAGTGCCCAGGCCGCTTCCGCTAAGGCTGAGGGGAGCGGCCTGCTAAACGACGCTTAACCGAGTTTCGGTAAAAGTTAAAAGTCCAGCCTCAGGACATAATCAACGCCGATATATCTGTCAAGGTTTTGTGCCACAACTGCGGGCATACTTTTCACTCATCAGGCGCTGTTGCCAGTCGCCATCTAATAAATGCGATGGCTACCATATTTTATACATATAAGCAGGGTTTATGTGTTAGTTTTATGTATTTATAATAATGATTATCACTCAGGAGTTATTTGGTCAGTTATGAGGGACAATGATTTTTTCAGCTGGCGGCGGGAAATGCTGCAACAATTTCAGTCAGCTTCTGCAGGCGAAGGAGTTTTTCATCTACTCCAGCAGCAGGCACAAGCGCTGGAATATGACTACTTCGCGCTCTGCGTACGGCATCCCGTGCCTTTCACTCGCCCCAGGGTAACCCTGCAATCGACCTATCCTCCGGCCTGGATGTCGCATTATCAAGCCGAGAATTATTTCGCGATTGACCCGGTACTGCGCAAGGAGAATTTCCTTCGCGGGCATCTACCCTGGAACGATAAGCTATTCCACGACACCCCTGAATTATGGGACGGTGCGCGCGATCATGGCTTACGCAAGGGGGTAACGCAGTGCCTGACGCTGCCAAACCATGCACACGGATTCTTATCCGTCTCAGGAACCAGCCACAGCCAGGGGCCCTTTGAGGAAGATGAACTGGAGATGCGCTTAAGAACCCTGACCGAACTGAGTCTGCTGACGCTCTTGCGGCTGGAGGACGAAATGGTTATGCCGCCGGAAATGAAATTTAGTCGACGTGAACTGGAGATTTTGAAATGGACAGCGGAAGGCAAAACCTCGGCTGAGGTCGCAATGATTCTGTCTATCTCAGAAAATACCGTCAATTTTCATCAGAAGAATATGCAGCGAAAATTCAATGCGCCAAACAAAACGCAAATTGCCTGCTACGCGGTAGCGACGGGATTAATTTGATCTTATAGGTTGTTCTGCGTGCCAGACTTAAGACCGGCTGTTAGTCATACCTTCAGCCGGTGAATCATTACTGACGATATGCCTGCTTAATTTGCTTAACGGTGCTGGAGAATACGGCAGCCTGAGCCACATCTTCCATCTGCGCAATTTGCTTTTCCATTTTAATAATCACTCGGCCTGCATCCGCCTGACCCATGGCCTGCAGCATCAGCGTCATCATCGCTTTCAGGCACGAAACTTCCTGTGCCAGTTCTTGATTATTTTCCGCAGTGGAAAAATCTGGTGTGCTCATCGATATCCTCGTTTGCTTTCTGCGCAAATGCGCATGTCTAAAAGTGAAGGCGGCGCAGTATACCACAAGCAAAGGAAAAAAAAGGAGTGCTTGGTTTTCGTTCTCTCATTTGAATGGTGAATGTTTTAATTGGCTGAATAATACGTAATCATGAGATGTAAGCAGCTTAATTTTTTCCATGACGCCGTTTCACTGTTAATATTTGTTACATATTCAGGCGCGTATTTCTCATCTACGCAGAGTGTTGTGTTTTTACGTAATCTGTGTGATGAATGTTAAAAAACAACCGTTTCGCAACTCTATGTTAAGTATGGCTTTCCAGCAGGTGTGCAGGCAGATTTCCATAATTGCCTAAGAAATCTTTTCCAGGACATTTTTTGACTTTTAAAGTTACGCTAAAACCCGGTAATATGTAGGAGATAAGCTATCAGTGGCGTTATCCCTAATTCTGGAGAATATTCCTTTGATCAACGTCCTTCTTGTTGATGACCACGAACTAGTGCGCGCAGGGATACGACGCATTCTGGAAGATATAAAAGGGATTAAAGTTGCCGGCGAGGCCTGCTGCGGTGAGGATGCCGTGAAATGGTGCCGCGCAAATCCCGTTGATGTAGTCCTGATGGATATGAACATGCCGGGAATCGGCGGCCTTGAGGCTACGCGAAAAATTGCCCGTTCCGTTGCTGATGCCAAAGTGATTATGCTGACCGTGCATACGGAAAATCCGCTGCCGGCGAAAGTCATGCAGGCAGGCGCCGCTGGCTACCTCAGTAAAGGCGCTGCGCCGCAGGAGGTAGTCAATGCGATTCGTTGCGTGGCTTCGGGTCAGCGTTATATCGCATCCGATATCGCTCAGCAGATGGCGCTCAGCCAGATTGAACCGGAAAAGGCCGAATCGCCGTTTGCCAGTTTGTCTGAGCGAGAATTGCAGATTATGCTAATGATTACTAAAGGTCAGAAGGTCAACGAGATATCAGAGCAGTTAAATCTGAGTCCCAAGACCGTGAACAGCTACCGCTATCGCATGTTCAGTAAATTGAACATTCACGGCGATGTGGAGCTGACGCACCTGGCAATTCGCCATGGCCTGTGCAATGCGGAGTCGTTAGCAAGTCAGTGAGTGATGTTTTTGATGCAAAAGCTTTCCTGAAAACCGTAACCAGCCAGCCGGGCGTCTATCGTATGTATGATGCTGGCGGTACTGTTATCTATGTAGGCAAAGCAAAAGATCTGAAAAAGCGGCTTAGCAGCTATTTTCGCAGCAACCTGGCTTCGCGTAAAACCGAAGCGCTGGTGGCGCTTATTGCCCAGATTGACGTTACCGTGACCCACACCGAAACGGAAGCGCTGCTGCTTGAGCATAACTATATTAAGCTTTATCAGCCGCGCTATAACGTGCTGCTGCGCGATGATAAATCCTACCCCTTTATTTTTCTTAGCGGCGATACGCATCCCCGCCTGGCGACGCATCGCGGAGCCAAGCATGCGAAAGGCGAATATTTCGGTCCGTTCCCCAACGGCTACGCCGTTCGCGAGACGTTAGCGCTGCTGCAAAAGATCTTTCCTGTCCGCCAGTGCGAAAACAGCGTTTATCGCAACCGCTCGCGGCCGTGCCTGCAGTACCAAATTGGCCGTTGTCTCGGGCCATGCGTTGCCGGGCTGGTGAGTGAGGAAGAGTATGCTCAGCAGGTCGACTACGTACGCCTGTTCCTGGCGGGTAAAGACGATCAGGTACTGACTCAGCTGATTGCCCGCATGGAAAAAGCCAGCCAGGCGCTGGAGTTTGAAGAGGCTGCGCGGATCCGCGACCAGATTCAAGCCGTCCGTCGGGTAACGGAGAAGCAGTTCGTCTCCAATACCGGGGACGATCTCGATGTTATCGGCGTGTCGTTTGATGCCGGAATGGCATGCGTCCACGTGCTGTTTATACGCCAGGGGAAAGTCCTTGGCAGCCGCAGCTATTTCCCCAAAGTGCCGAATGGTACCGAACTGGGTGAAGTGGTGGAAACGTTTGTCGGGCAGTTCTATTTACAGGGCAGCCAGATGCGGACGCTGCCGAGCGAGATCCTGCTGGATTTCAACCTCGGCGATAAAACCCTGCTGGCGGATTCGCTCTCAGAACTGGCCGGACGCCGGGTTAACGTACAGACCAAACCTCGCGGCGATCGCGCCCGCTATCTGAAACTGGCGCGGACTAACGCCGCGACGGCGCTGACCACCAGGCTTTCTCAGCATTCAACGATAACTCAGCGCCTGCAGGCGCTCGCGACGCTACTCAAACTCCCCGCCGTTAATCGGATGGAATGTTTTGATATCAGCCATACGATGGGCGAACAGACCGTCGCGTCGTGCGTGGTTTTCGATAGCAACGGACCGCTGCGTGCGGAATATCGCCGCTACAATATCACTGGCATCACGCCCGGGGACGATTATGCGGCGATGAATCAGGTACTTCGTCGTCGCTACGGCAAGGCAATAGAAGAGAGTAAGATCCCCGATGTCATCTTGATCGACGGCGGTAAAGGCCAGCTTGGCCAGGCGAAAACGGTCTTTGCCGAGCTGGACGTGCCGTGGGATAAAAGTCATCCGCTGTTATTAGGCGTGGCAAAAGGCAGCGATCGCAAAGCGGGCCTGGAGACGTTGTTTTTCGAACCGGAAGGCGAGGGCTTTAGCCTGCCGCCGGATTCCCCCGCGCTGCATGTCATACAGCATATTCGCGACGAGTCGCACGATCACGCCATTACCGGCCACCGTAAAAAACGGGCAAAAGTAAAAAGCACCAGCACGCTGGAAACCATCGAAGGGGTGGGGCCAAAACGCCGACAGATGCTGCTGAAATATATGGGTGGTCTGCAGGGACTGCAGAAGGCCAGCGTCGAAGAGATTGCGAAAGTACCGGGTATATCTCACGGTCTGGCAGAAAAGATCTTCTACTCGTTGAAACATTAGGGGCTCTGTAGCAACATAGGGCTAATTTTTACTTACAACAGATAGTTACCCGTTACCATGCAATTTAATATCCCTACGTTGCTTACTCTGTTTCGCGTCATTCTTATTCCATTCTTTGTACTGGCGTTTTATCTCCCGTTTAGCTGGGCTCCTTTTGCCTGCGCCCTGATTTTCTTCATCGCGGCGGTGACCGACTGGTTTGATGGCTACCTGGCGCGTCGCTGGAATCAGAGCACTCGTTTCGGCGCTTTCCTCGATCCGGTTGCGGACAAAGTCATGGTGGCGATTGCGATGGTGCTGGTGGCCGAGCATTATCATACCTGGTGGGTAACGTTACCGGCCGCTACGATGATCGCGCGCGAAATCATCATCTCCGCGCTGCGCGAGTGGATGGCTGAACTGGGTAAGCGCAGCAGCGTAGCGGTATCATGGATTGGTAAAGTAAAAACCACGGCCCAGATGGCGGCGCTGGTGTGGATGCTGTGGCGGCCAAATATCTGGGTTGAATGGGCGGGGATTGGGCTATTCCTCGTGGCGGCGGTGCTGACGCTGTGGTCGATGCTGCAATATCTGAACGCCGCGCGCGGGGATTTGCTTGATCAGTGATCGTTTCGGCGCAATTTTCAGCAAACAACACAAGGTTTTGAAAAATATCGTTGACTCATTGCGCCAGGTAAGTAGAATGCATCGCATCGAACGGCAGCACAGTCTGGCAGACGATAACAAAATCAACTAATTAGCAAATTAGCTTGATGATGCGGGAATAGCTCAGTTGGTAGAGCACGACCTTGCCAAGGTCGGGGTCGCGAGTTCGAGTCTCGTTTCCCGCTCCAGTTTAAGACATCGGCAGTTGCGGGTGTTAAAGCATTAAGGCGCGTTAGCAAAGCGGTTATGTAGCGGATTGCAAATCCGTCTAGTCCGGTTCGACTCCGGAACGCGCCTCCAATTTCTATCCCGAGCCCGGATGGTGGAATCGGTAGACACAAGGGATTTAAAATCCCTCGGCGTTCGCGCTGTGCGGGTTCAAGTCCCGCTCCGGGTACCATTGGGATAAAGCAGAATAATCAAAGCAATAAGCAGTGTCGTGAAACCACCTACGGGTGGTTTTTTTGTTTTTGTCCCTTATGAAAAACCGCTTCAGCGCTACCTCGCGATCGTCGGGTACATTTTGTCATAGGACAAAATACTTTTCTGTTGCTATTATCTGCCAGCACTCAATCATTATCTCAATAAGTGGGGATGAAATGTTTACTGGCCTCTGCGCTTTTCCTCTGACTCCGTTACATCCACATGGCGTTGATGAAACGGCATTTGCCCGAATTGTCACTCGTCTCGTCGAATCTGAGGTCGATTCCCTCGGCGTACTTGGCTCCACCGGAAGCTATGCCTGGCTTAGCCGTGAGCAGAGAATGCAGGTGGTGCGCCAGGTAAAATCGCATGCCGGACCCATTCCGTTGATGGTCGGCATAGGGGCGCTGGGGACCGATCAGGTTCTCCGTCTGGCTGAAGACGCGCAGATGGCAGGCGCCAGCGCGCTGCTTCTGCCAGTAATGGCTTATCAACCCCTGACAGACGAGGAGATTTTGACTTTTTACCAGACCGTCACCCAACAGGTCTCCGTCCCCGTCTGCGTTTACGACAATCCCGTTACCACGCATGTGACGACTTCGGATGAACTTAAAGGCGCGATCGCCGCGCTACCCGGGATCGCCTCAATTAAAATCCCCGGCCCCGCGAAAAATGAAACCGTCCGCCGGATTCAGAGCCTGCGGCGCCAGCTACCGGCAGGGGTGAGTATTGGCATTAGCGGGGACGCCTGCGCGGCCGATGGCCTGAATGCCGGCTGCGAAGTCTGGTATTCGGTGTGCGGCGGCCTTTTCCCGCAGGTCGCCAAAGAGTTAACCGCGGCGGCAGCGCGAGGGGACGCTGAGCAGGCGACGGCAATCAGCGCCAGGCTCGCGCCGCTGTGGATGTTATTCAGTAAATATGGTGGCAGCCTGCGAGTGACCGCCGCAGCGGCAAGTATCCTCGGGCTGTGCGGGGAGGATTGCTTACCGCGACCGCTGCTCCCGCTTTCGTCGGATGCCTTTAGCGAAATTGCGGAAACACTTCGCACGCTGAAGCTCCTGTAGCCGGGTAGTTTTCTTTCGCTATTTCCGCTACTGTAAGCGCCATTTTTTACGACGATGAGCCTGTTTATGAAAACTGGACCCCTGAACGAAAGCGAAGTGGAATGGCTGGATGATATCCTGTCGAAATACGCGGTAGAAGGCACCATCATGGATGTTGCTGAACTGGATGGCCTACTGACGGCCATACTCTCCGGGCCGACCGAGATTGAGCCCGCGCAGTGGCTGATTGCTATCTGGGGCGGAGCGGATAATGTGCCGCGCTGGGCCAACGATCGCGAGCGAGACCGTTTCGTCAACCTGACGCTGCAGCATATGAGCGATATTGCCGAGCGTTTAAGCGACTATCCCGATCAGTTCGAACCGATGTTCGGCAGCCGGGAAGAGGAGGGGCAGGAGCTCACCATTGTTGAGGAGTGGTGCTTTGGCTATATGCGCGGCGTGGGATTAAGCGACTGGTCAGGTCTGCCTGCCGAGCTGCAGGCAGAGCTGGACGCCATCGCTCTGCACGGTACCGAAGAGCGCTTCGAGGCGCTGGATGAACTATCCGCGGAAGAGTTTATCGCCAGCGTTGAGCGAATTCGTCCTGCGGCCCTGGCGCTTTACAACTACTGGACTGAGCACGCTCAGCCCGCACAAGTTCAGCAGCCCATCAGGAATGAGAGCAAGGTTGGGCGCAACGATCCTTGCCCGTGCGGCAGCGGTAAGAAATATAAGCAGTGCTGTTTAACGAAATAACATCAGGGGCCGAATTGGCCCCTTTTTTATCCCACCGCCGGCAGTAATCCTGCGACTATCGCAAACTGAATCACTACGATAGCGATCCCGCAGAGCAGGACAAGCCACAGCGCCGCTGAACCGCCTGCGACCCGCCACGGGGCATCAGGGTGCTGTTGGCGGCTCTTCATTACCAGCAGCGAAGGCAGCATGAGCGCGAGCACGGCCAGCGCAACGCCCGCATAGCCTAACGCCATCACGAAGCCACGCGGATAAAATAGCGCGAAGGCCAGCGGAGGCAAAAAGGTAATCAGACCGCTCTGTAGCCGTCCACCGGCGCTGTTCTGGCGTTGAAACAGATCGGCCAGATAGTCGAACAACCCAAGCGCCACCCCGAGAAATGATGTCGCCAGCGCCAGGTCGGCGAACAGATGGACCGCCAGCTCAACGTGCGACGATGCCACCACTTCACGGATGGCCTCCAGCAGGCCATTGAGCCCGGCATTCTGCGCCAGCAGCGCGGTAAACGCAGGAGAGTCAATGCTGCCCAGCGTCGCCAGCTGCCAGAAAATATAGGCGACCAGAGGAATAAAGCTTCCGATGATAAATACCCGGCGCAGCTTGCGAATATCGCCGCCCAGGTAGCTCACAATACTGGGTATGCTGCCGTGAAAACCAAAGGAAGTAAAAATCACCGGAATGGCCGACGCGCCAGCCCCTGCTGTAGCGGCAGAGTCAGCAGGTTTATCTGGTGAATGTGCGGCAGCAGAAGCGCAAGCATAATGGCGAGGAAAATAATCTTTGCGCTGAATAAAAAGCGGTTAAAAAGATCGACCAGCGAAGTCCCGATGCAGACGACCGTCCCACCGATAGCGGTAAAGATCAGAACGCCTGCCGCAGGAGGCAGCGTCCAGTCCAGCCACTGATTGAGGCTTGAGGCCAGCAGTTCGCCGGCGCCGCTGATATAGGCTGCCGTGAGCGCGTAAAGCAGAAACAGCATGCAAAAGCCGGTTGCCCATTGCCCGTATCGGCCCAGATAACGTGCCGCCAGCGAACCCAGACCCATGTCGGCCGGCACGTGCTGATAGACTTCCAGCAGCAGCAAAGCGGTATAACACATTAGCGCCCAAAGCGTTATCAGCAAAGCTAACGTCACGCCGAAACCTACGCCCGCCGATGCCAACGGCATGGCTAACATCCCTGCGCCGATGGTGGTGCCGGCGACGATTAAAATACTACCCAGAGTGCGGTTCTTCACGCTTTTCACTATCCATTACGGCATTCACAATTCATTATGCCGCGCAGAGTATGTGAAATCAGTCGCTTCGTCAAATGAAGGTTACAGGCGTTGTAATAAAAACTTTACAGTAGCAGAGGGTTTGCTTCAAAGCTGCGCTGGCGCAAGAATTCGCCGCCCGGGCTGGTATATTCTGCGGGCTTTACGGGAGAGAATATGCCATCGATTCATGGTCACGAAGTGCTGCAAATGATGATCGCCTCAGGCGAAACTTACACCGTGGCGACGCTTGAAGCGGCGATCGTCGCGCGTTTCGGTAAAGAAGCCCGATTTCACACCTGCTCGGCGGAAAATCTGAGTGCGGCGGAACTGGTGGCGTTTTTGCAGAAAAAAGGCAAGTTTATTGCCGCTGAAGAAGGGTTTAATACGCACGAAAGTAAAATTTGCCGCCATTAATACGGCAGCGGGCGCTGGAGCCTCGCTGCCGGCCTAATTAATTTTGCGTGTCGAGCGTTGCCAGCTCTTTATCAATAAAGTACAGACCTTCGCCGCTTTTACCTGCGAGGGTTAATTTATCAATAACCGATTTAAACAGCTTCTCTTCTTCGTGCTGTTCAGCAACGTACCACTGCAGGAAATTAAACGTCGGATAATCCTGACTGGTCATTGCCGCATGTGCCAGTTCATTAATTTTTTGCGTAATTAACTGTTCATGTTCGTAGGTCGCACGGAATAGCTCGTCAAGAGAGGCATACTCAGCAAACGGCGACGCGATAGCCGTGATGCAGGGCAGACTACCGGTATCGGTCAGGTAATCGAAAAGGCGCTGCATATGGGTCATCTCTTCCTGCGCGTGGCGACGAAGAAACGCCGCCGCGCCTTCAAAGCTGTGGTAACTACACCAGGCGCTCATTTGCTGATAAAGCAGAGAGGAATAAAGTTCAAGATTCATCTGCGCATTAAGCTTATCGATCATTTCAGTTTTTAGCATCTGGCTGCTCCGGGAAAAAAGAAATAAGTTTTAGTGCGCACACTATAATTTGTTATTAATTTATTTGCAAAAAGTAAATTAATAAATTCATTTATTAATAATGCAAATGGGAATAACACGCATTGGCACTTTTAAAATAATGAGAATGGTTTTAATTCCTTATTTCGTTCACTTCGCCGTTGGGCCAAATTTCGCCGTGTTAATCCGATCCCCCGCACACAGACCTGGCCTGAGATGACGCGACTTGCCTCAGGATGAGGCGGCGTCCTGGCAGGACGGAAGGCAAAAGTGTGAGGCGAGATGCAATTTATAAAACAACTTTTCATAAAATTTGAAAGTATGTTCGTAAGGTAGTATTGTCATAGCAACGCTAACGAACTATCGCGGGAAAACCCGCACAGCATTCAGGAGAGTAAAGCATGAAAATCGCACTGATGATGGAAAACAGCCAGGCGAACAAAAACGCCATCATCCTCAATGAATTAAACGCCGTTGCTGACGAGAAGGGCTTCCCGGTTTACAACGTCGGGATGAGCGATGAAAACGACCATCACCTGACCTATATCCATCTGGGCATTATGGCCAGCATCCTGCTGAATTCGAAGGCGGTCGACTTTGTGGTTACCGGCTGCGGCACTGGTCAGGGCGCGCTAATGTCGTTAAATATTCATCCGGGCGTCGTTTGTGGCTACTGCATCGACCCTGCGGACGCCTTCCTGTTTGCGCAGATCAATAACGGTAACGCGCTGTCTCTGCCGTTTGCGAAAGGATTTGGCTGGGGTGCAGAGCTGAACGTACGCTTTATCTTTGAAAAAGCCTTCACCGGCCGCAAAGGCGAAGGCTATCCGCCGGAGCGTAAAGAGCCTCAGGTGCGTAACGCCGGCATCCTGAACGCGGTCAAAGCCGCGGTGGTTAAGGAAAACTATCTGGATACGCTGCGTGCGATCGATCCGGAGCTGGTGAAAACTGCCGTTTCCGGCCCTCGCTTCCAGCAGTGTTTCTTTGAGAACTGCCAGGATAAAGAGATCGAAGCGTTCGTTCGCCAGATCATCGGTTAATTGATTAACACATCCTATGCAAGGCCAGCGCTGCTGGCCTTTTCTTTATCTATTTCTTTTTGTTCGACACGCTGCTACCCGCATCTTTTGTCAGATGCAGAGTATCAATCATGCCGACCAGGCAAATCAGCGCAATAAAGATAAACGACAGGCGGAAGCTGATGCCCGGAAGGTGAGAAAGCGTAAGCCATTCACTGAACTCTTCCCCAATACGAATACCTATCGCTCCAAGCGTTATCCCAAGTCCAACGGCCAGCTGGGATGCGGTGCTGAACAGCGTATTGGCATAGCTCATTTGTCCGGAAGGAACATCGGCAAAAGCGAGGGTGCTGATGCCGGTAAATTGAATCGATCGGAAGACCCCGCCGAGATAGAGAATTACAAAGATGAGCCAAACCGGCGTATGCGGGGTTAAAAAAGCGCAGGCCAGCAGCGATAATACGTTTAATGCGCCATTGATCAGCAGCAGACGGCGAAAACCCAGCCAGCGAATCAGCGGCGTTGTAAGGGGCTTGATGGTGAAGTTGCCGACGAACACCGCCAGCACCAGCAGCCCCGAGTGGAAGGGATCCATGCCGAAGCCGACCTGAAAAAGCAGCGGCAGCAGAAACGGAACGGCGCTGATGGAGGAGCGGAACAGCGAACCGCCGTACATGGTGACCCTGAAGGTGGGGATCTCCAGCGCATCAAGGCGCACCATCGGCCATTCAGCGCGGCGGAAGTGCCGTAACGAGAAAAGCATGCAGCCCAGGCCTAACGCCAGCAGCGCCAGGGTCTGCCAGCCCAGAGGCTGACGATCGCCGAGAAGCTCCATGGCGGCAACCAGGCTAACCATCGCCACCGAGGTCGCAAGAAAACCGGAAAGATCGAACGGGCGGCGCTCTTCTTCCCGAATATCCGGGATGATGCGCAGCGCCAGGGCAATCGCCACAAGCCCAAGCGGCACGTTAATAAAGAAGATCCAGTGCCAGCTGGCGTAGCTGGTGATAAATCCGCCCAACGGTGGGCCAATAATAGGCGCCACCAGCGCCGGCCAGGTCAGAGTGGCAATCGCTTTAATCAGCTGATGCTTCGGTGTGGTGCGCAACACCGCCAGGCGGCCCACGGGCACCATCAGCGCGCCGCCAATTCCCTGAAGAATACGCATGGCGACAAACACATCGACATTGGTCGACAACCCGCAAAACACCGAGGCGAGGGTAAAAATCGCCAGCGCCAGGCTAAAGATTTTCCGCGCGCCGAAGCGATCGGCGATCCAGCCGCTGGCGGGTATCAGCACCGCAAGGGTAATAAGGTAGGCGCTAATTCCAATGTTGAGATCCACTGCCGTTACGCCGAAGTCTTTCGCCATGTCGGGCAGGGCGGTGGCGATGACTGTGCCGTCGAGGAACTCCATAAAAAACGCGCCAGCCACCAGCAGAGCAGGTGCTGAAAAAGAGCGGTCGTCCCTGGAAGAGATGTTTGTACTCATCGTTGTATCGCTGCCATTGCTAAGCGATCCCGGATTCACCTGGAGCCCGCAGCTCTTAACTATCCGAAATAACTCACTTTTGTTGAATGTTTAAATTTATTTTGTAAATAAAACGTGATTTATCGCACGTTGAGATTGATTTTTGTGATACAGGTCATATTATAGCTGTGTAGATATTAACACCTGCATAACAAAAATGGAGCCAACCATGAAACTGCGCAAAATTCTGAAGAGCATGTTCGAAAACTACTGCAAAACCTTTAAAGACGTACCGCCTGGCGCTATGTTCTGATAAAAAAACCTGCTGCGGCAGGTTTTTTTATATCCGAGGAATTAGGGTACTATTACGCTCCTGAAAAAAGGAGTGAAAAATGTCTCAACATCTTACCGAACACGACGAACTGGTCTCTGACGTTGTTGCCTGCCAGTTAGTTATCAAGCAGATCCTCGACGTCATCGATATCATCGCCCCTGTCGAGGTGCGCGAAAAAATGACTACCCAGCTGAAAGCCATCGATTTTGCCAGCCACCCGGCCTCGGCTGACCCGGTGACGCTGCGGGCGGTACAAAAAGCCATCGCGCTGATTGAGCTGAAATTCACCCCGCAGGAAGAAGCGCACTAGCGGCGTGAGCCCCGCCATCAACGCGATAGCGGGGCGTTATTGCTGATTAATGGGACACGGCGGTTTGAATGACGTTCTCCTGCGCATTCTTGAACAGTTTGCTGTTGCCCCAGCACTCTTCATAACGATGGCCCACTAAATCTTCCACGATAAGGCGAACGTCCGGCGCGATGTCGGCAATTTTGCCTCCCGCTTTAATGCGCGCGACTTCCTGTAGCACCACCAGGTGCGCCTTGCGATCGAGCTTCATCTGTTTACTGAACACGATGGCTGCCAGCGCCAGTAAAATCACCCCTGCACAGAATACCACCGCAATCGCGGTGACCGCACTTTCCGGCTGCGTGTGCGCCTTTGACTGGAACCCGTAGAAGCTGAGGATAGCTCCCATTGTAAAGACGATAATCGAGCGCAAAATTTTACCTGAGAAAGTCATGGCGCCTGCATAGATCCCCTCGCGACGGCGGCCGGTGTAAATTTCATCGACATCAGCCAAAAAGGTGTAAACGGTCCAGGGAATGTAGTAGACGCCGCCGGTGCCGAGACCGAACAGCACCGTGATGCCAAACATCAGGATGGTGGCCAGGCTTGAAGGCAGGTGGAAGAACCACAGCGAGGTGTAGAGCAGCACGGCAAAGATGACCACGCTCAGCGCCAGAATATACGGCTTACTGAAGCCTTTCTTCACGCACAGGCCGATAAACAGGGCCGTTGATACCAGCTGCAGAATTGAGTTCAGGCTGTTGAGCCCGGCCACCATCGCCGGATCGTGTTGCAGCACGAAGATGACGAAGTAAGTGAAGATCGACGCAAACAGCCATTCGGCGCCGAAACCGCAGAGATACATACCAAGGTGTTTACGGAATACGCGCAGATAAAAGGTTGAGCGCATATCTTTGGCCAGCATAAGCAGCGTATTGAGTAGCCCCTTTTTCTCGCCCGAGCTTTTTTCCTCTTCGCGCGGTCGTTCCCAGCTGCAGTACCACAAACAGGAGATGGCCACGATAAGAATGACACCGTAGGTCAGTCCGGTAAGGAAAAACGGGGTGGCGGATTCTTTGCCATAAAGCAGGATGAACTGCCCGGGGATAAATGCCGCGAGGAAGTTAGCCAGTTTGCCGAATATCGCTTTATAACCGGTGAGCTTCGAACGCAGTGAGAAATCATCAGTCATTTCGGTCGCCAATGTTTCATAGGGGACCATAATCGAGGTATAAATGATTTCAAAGACGACGTAGGTGCACAGGTAGTACCAGAAACCGAGACCTTCTACCCACAGCAGCGGGTAGAACATCATTAGCGGAATGCCTATTAATAAAAAGAAGCGACGGCGGCCAAAGCGTTTACCGAGCCGGGTTTTGCCAAAGTTATCGGTGAGGTAGCCCATCAGCGGGTTACTAATCGCGTCGATAATGCTGGCGACGGAGAAAATAAAGGAGGCTTCGATCAGCGTCAGCCCACAGAAGGTTGTATAAAAATAGAGCAGCCAGGCACCGCTGATCGCCAGTGCGCCGCTTCCCAGCAAATTTCCGCCGCCGTAGGCTAACTGATGGCGTAACAAAATCGGTCTTCCCTGCAGCCCGTTTGAGGCTGAAGCCGTATATCTTGCCATTAAAATAAACTCCGTGTTTTAAATTTTTGAAACACTGTTTTTATATTATCAACCCAGAGTTTTAAACGTGATCCAGATCACCAATACCCTGCTAATTCCTCCGGTTGAGCGGGAATGAGATCTGGTTAAAAGTTTTTAATGCCTTTCAGGAATAAAAACGGCGCCGAAGCGCCGAAAAAGATTGGTTCGCTGAGGGGCGATGAGGGCATTAAAGGCAGAAACACGCCTCTTTTTACGCTTTATCGCGCGCTCCGGTATTTGCCGACATGACGCTGGCGTACTGTTGGCTGACCAGTTCAAGCAGGTGACGATCGGTTTGCTGTTCGCTGGTCCCGGCCTGGTCCGCGCAGCGGACTTCATCCAGAATGGTCTCCAGCAGCATGCCATCCAGCTGCTGTTCTTTCGCCAGCAGCGCGAGGAAGCGTAGGGTGGATTCGTCGCTTTGCGCCTTCGCCTCTGCCGTCAGGCCGGAAAGCATGCTGCTGCGCTGCTGATAATCAGCAACGGTTTTGCTAAACAGGTCTTCAAGAGAGGCGCATTCCGCGCTGCAGGCTTCGTCTGCTTTAACCACGGGCCAGGCGCCGGAACTTTTCATAAAATCAAAGACCCGCATCATCTGCGTTATGCTGGATTGCGCTCGATTACGCAGAAAAGTGGCGGTACCGTTCAACCGCTGCTGAATACACCACTCGCTTAACTGCAGATACAAGTTGGAGGTATGGAACTCAAGATTCAATTGGTTATTCAGCTTTTGCACCATTCCTGGAACGACCATAACAATATCCTTATTTACTGTGCGGGAAGCGCCTGCGTCATATCCAGACGCGATTGTGACCAAGAGAGTTTGCGAAATTAAAACCAACAGATGAAAAGCTCAGAATAATTCTATTCAGAACTTAAGCCCGAACCATGGAATTAAATTTCTTGTCTCAACGAAGATAGAATAGCGCTATATCTGAATTAAGAAAACTCTCAATGGTGGTTATTTACATTATGTTACAACATCTGGATTTAACTTTATACAGGCTGGAAATGTAATAGTAATCGCTTACTGTAGTACATTGTTATTTATATTAACTTTATGATTTAACACCTCTTTTATTGGCTTCCTGATTAAAAGGTAGTATCTCTAATATTTTTTATTGAAATTGCGTTTTAAAAATAATGATTCAAAATTCCTTTTTGTGATATCGTGAGTCATCAAAGCGAAGGCTGCACTGGTTCATCTTTTCGCCTGGGTAACTGAAAAGATGATGATAATTTAAAAAAAGATGTTTTTTTGTAAAAGGCTTATGACTGCCACGCTAACGAAAGGAGACTGAAATGAAAAAAGTTGCGGTGCTGCTGGCGTCGGGTTTTGAAGAGGGAGAGGCGATTGTGGTGGTTGATATCCTCCGCCGTCTGCATCTGGATGTGGAGCTTCTCTCCTGCGCCGAATCGCGCGCGGTGGTGAGCTACCACGATATCCCAATGGTTGCGGATAGCACTTTAGCCGAACGCGCAGGGATGCTGTACGACGCGGTGGTTCTGCCCGGCGGTCCGCAGGGAAGCGTCAACCTTGCCGCCAGCCAGGACGTCGTAGCGTTTATTACGGCCCACGATAAAGCAGGAATGCTGATCTGTCCGATCTGTTCGGCAGCCGCAAGGGTTCTCGGCGGCAATGGGCTGCTCAGGGGGCGACGCTACGTCTGTTCGGGGGAGTTATGGCAGAACGTGGCGGACGGGGAGTATGTTGATCAACCCGTAGTGGAAGACGGTAATTTGATCAGCGGTAAAGGGTTAGGCCATGTTTTTGATTTTTCTTTTACCGTTGCCGCTCGTTTATTGGGGGATGAGGTGCCGGTACGCAATCATGCGGAGCATATTTATTGCCGCTGGTAATATCGACAAGGATAACTCTGCTGATGATATAGAGAATATTGCTACAGCCTGCGCTAATTGTCTGACAATTAGCGCTTTTTTTATGTCTTTTTTCGCTGTTTTTATGTACGCAATTACTGTAATTCCGCGATGTGATTGCGCTCTCGTATGGAGAAATAATTTCCGGTTAATACTATTTTAACAACGGCGGTCTTGATTGAGACTTTCCTAATGCCTTGTTTTGCGTCCGATAAAAAAATTAACTCTTAATTTTCCCTACATAAAAGCGAATTAAAGCTGGAGTTTACCATGCACAAATTTACTAAAGCGCTGGCGGCGATCGGTCTCGCCGCAGTTATGTCACAATTAGCTATGGCCGAGACGCTTAGGCTGGGTTTTCTGGTCAAACAGCCTGAAGAGCCATGGTTTCAAACAGAGTGGAAATTTGCCGATAAGGCCGGTAAAGATTTAGGTTTCGACGTCATCAAAATTGCCGTCCCCGACGGTGAGAAAACCCTTAACGCCATTGATAGCCTGGCGGCTAGCGGAGCCAAAGGCTTTGTTATCTGTACGCCCGATCCCAAACTCGGGGCGGCCATAGTCGCCAAAGCGCGCGGCTATGATATGAAAGTCATTACCGTCGATGACCAGTTCGTTAACGCCAAAGGCAAACCGATGGAGAGCGTACCGCTGGTGATGATGGCGGCCAGTGAGATCGGCGCACGTCAAGGGCAGGAGCTCTATAAAGAGATGCAAAAACGCGGCTGGGACGTGAAGGATACCGCCGTCATGGCCATCACTTCCGACGAGCTGGACACCGCCCGTCGTCGCACTACCGGATCGATGGACGCCCTGAAAGCTGCCGGTTTCCCGGAGCAACAAATCTACCGTGTGCCAACGAAATCTAACGACATTCCCGGCGCTTTTGATGCCGGTAACTCTATGCTGGTTCAGCATCCGAACGTCAAACACTGGCTGATCGTCGGCATGAACGACAATACCGTTCTGGGCGGCGTACGCGCCACCGAAGGCCAGGGCTTTAAAGCGCCTGACGTTATCGGTATCGGTATTAATGGCGTTGATGCAGTGAACGAACTCTCTAAAGCGCAGGCCACCGGTTTCTACGGCTCTCTGCTGCCAAGCCCGGATATTCACGGCTATAAAACCAGCGAGATGCTTTATAACTGGGTGACAAAAGATGTCGAACCGCCAAAATTCACCGCGGTGACCGACGTGGTGCTGATTACCCGCGACAATTTTAAAGAAGAGCTGGCTAAAAAAGGGCTGTAAGGCCGGTTGACCGGGCCTCTTGCCTTGAGCGAGAGGCCCTGTACAGAAAAGCGGAGTCGTTATGCAACAGTCTACCCCTTATCTCTCATTCCACGGCATCACCATGACATTCCCGGGCGTTAAAGCGCTGTCCGATATTAGCTTTGACTGCTATGCCGGACAGGTCCACGCCCTGATGGGAGAAAACGGCGCCGGGAAATCCACGTTGCTCAAAATCCTCAGCGGCAACTACGTACCCACTGCCGGCAGCCTACAGATCCAAGGCCAGCAGATGACCTTTACCCACACCACCGAGGCGCTGAACGCCGGGGTGGCGATTATCTATCAGGAGCTGCATCTGATCCCGGAAATGACCGTGGCGGAAAATATCTACCTCGGCCAATTGCCGCACAAGGGCGGGATTGTGAATCGGTCGCTGCTGAATTATGAAGCCGGCCTGCAGCTGCAGCATCTGGGGCTGGATATCGACCCGGAAACGCCGTTGAAGTATTTGTCGATTGGCCAGTGGCAGATGGTGGAGATCGCCAAGGCGTTGGCGCGGAACGCCAAAATCATCGCTTTTGACGAGCCCACCAGCTCACTGTCGGCCAGGGAAATCGACAATCTGTTTCGGGTCATCCGCGAGCTGCGCCAGGAAGGGCGGGTGATCATTTACGTTTCCCACCGGATGGAAGAGATCTTTGCGTTAAGTGACGCCATCACGGTCTTCAAAGATGGTCGCTACGTGCGCACCTTTGACAATATGCAAGAGGTTAACCACGACGCTCTGGTACAGGCGATGGTCGGTCGCGAGCTGGGCGATATCTACGGCTGGCAGCCCCGTGAATATGGCAAAGAGCGTTTGCGCCTCGATCGGGTGAAGGCGCCTGGCGTACGGCAACCCGTTAGCCTTTCGGTGCGTAGCGGAGAAATCGTCGGCCTGTTTGGGCTGGTTGGCGCCGGACGCAGCGAACTGATGAAAGGCCTGTTCGGCGGCAGCAGAATAACCGCCGGTCAGGTTTATATCGACGGCGAGGCCATTGATATCCGCAAGCCGGCTCAGGCGATTCAGGCCGGGATGATGCTCTGCCCGGAAGACCGCAAAGCAGAGGGGATTATTCCGGTTCACTCGGTTCGCGACAACATCAATATCAGCGCCCGCCGCAAGCACATTCTCGCGGGCTGCGTCATCAATAATGCCTGGGAAGCGCAGAACGCCGACCAGCATATTAAATCGTTGAATATCAAAACGCCCGGCGCAGAGCAGCTGATTATGAATCTCTCCGGTGGCAATCAGCAAAAGGCGATTCTCGGCCGCTGGCTGTCGGAGGAGATGAAAGTCATCCTGCTTGACGAGCCCACGCGCGGCATTGATGTGGGCGCTAAGCATGAGATCTATAACGTTATTTACGCATTAGCGGCATCGGGCGTCGCGGTGGTCTTTGCCTCCAGCGATTTACCGGAAGTTCTCGGCGTAGCCGATCGCATCGTGGTGATGCGCGAGGGTGAGATTGCCGGAGAGCTGCTGCATGAACATGCCAATGAACAGCAGGCATTGAGCCTTGCCATGCCAAAAGTGAGCCAGGCAGTCGCCTGAGTAAGGAGTCTATGATGTCATCAGTTACCACTTCAGGTACTTCCCGGTCGGCTTTTAGTTTCTCCCGTATCTGGGATCAGTTCGGCATGCTGGTCGTTTTCGCGGTGCTGTTTATTGGCTGCGTAATTTTTGTGCCCAATTTTGCCTCGTTTATTAATATGAAAGGTCTGGGGTTGGCTATTTCTATGTCCGGAATGGTCGCCTGTGGGATGCTGTTTTGCCTGGCGTCCGGCGATTTCGATCTGTCGGTCGCCTCGGTTATTGCCTGCGCCGGCGTGACCACGGCGGTGGTGATTAATCTGACTGAAAGCATGTGGGTTGGCATTGGCGCCGGTCTGCTGCTTGGCGCAGTGAGCGGCCTGGTCAACGGTTTTGTCATTGCCCGCTTAAAGATTAATGCTCTGATTACCACCCTCGCCACGATGCAGATCGTCCGCGGTCTTGCCTATATCATCTCCGACGGTAAAGCGGTAGGGATTGAAGATGAGCGCTTTTTTACCCTCGGCTACGCCAACTGGTTTGGTCTGCCTGCGCCTATCTGGTTAACCGTTGCCTGCCTGATTGTATTCGGTCTGCTGCTGAATAAAACCACCTTTGGCCGAAACACGCTGGCGATAGGGGGTAATGAAGAAGCGGCTCGTCTGGCCGGCGTTCCGGTGGTGCGGACGAAAATTATTATTTTCGTCCTTTCAGGGCTGGTTTCCGCGGCAGCGGGCATTATCCTGGCATCCCGTATGACCAGTGGTCAGCCGATGACGTCCATTGGCTATGAGCTGATTGTCATTTCGGCCTGCGTGCTCGGGGGCGTATCGCTGAAGGGCGGGATCGGCAAGATCTCCTACGTGGTAGCCGGGATCCTGATTCTGGGAACGGTGGAGAATGCGATGAACCTGCTGAACATTTCCCCGTTCTCGCAGTACGTTGTGCGCGGCGTGATTTTGCTGGCTGCGGTGATCTTCGACCGCTATAAACAGAAAGCGAAGCGTGCGGTTTAATTCGTCCAACTTTTCAGTTTAATCCTAAACCCTCGCCAGCGCCCGTTGCGCTGGCGATGACTATCAAAAATGGCGATGCTGGTCACACTGTCTATACTTACATGGCTACAATAATTTAACACCCAGCATGTTGCTGGCCATGATAAGGAGGAAACAGGGTGGCTGACCAGATTTATGTACCGCCTGCGTTAACCGGAAACTACGCTTTTTTCTTTGACCTCGATGGTACCCTTGCCGGTATCAAACCCCATCCCGATCAGGTGGTCATTCCAGCCGATGTTCTGCAGTCGCTGCGCCAGCTTGTGCAGCAGCAAAACGGCGCGGTGGCATTGATTTCAGGGCGCTCAATGGTTGAGCTGGATGAGCTTACCCGTCCTTACCGGCTACCGCTTGCCGGTGTCCACGGGGCTGAACGCCGTGACATCAATGGTAAAACGCATATTGTCTCTTTACCGGATTCACTTCTGAAGGCGCTCTCTGCGCAGTTGACGACGGAACTGGATGCTTTGCCGGGATGCGAACTGGAAAGTAAGGGGATGGCTTTTGCTTTGCACTATCGACAGGCGCCGGAGCAGCAGCAAGCGGTGCTGGCGCTGGCGCAATCTATCGTCCAGCGCCATCCCATTCTGGCCCTGCAGCCGGGTAAGTGCGTGGTGGAGATCAAACCGCGTGGAGTGAATAAAGGTGAAGCGATAGCCGCTTTTATGCAGGAAGCTCCATTCAAAGGACGCAAGCCGGTGTTTGTTGGTGATGACTTAACCGATGAAGCTGGTTTTAGCGTTGTGAATCAATTGAATGGCGTATCGGTCAAAGTGGGCGGCGGCGAAACGCAAGCGCGTTGGCGTTTGCCTGACGTGCCCGCCGTTCATCTTTGGATTAGTAACATCGCGAATCATGGGCAACAACCAGATGCGCTAACCGACAGGAGAGATGGCTATGAGTCGCTTAGTCGTAGTATCTAATCGTATTGCCCCGCCGGATGACAAAAAGGCCAGCGCCGGTGGCCTTGCCGTGGGGATTATGGGGGCATTAAAAGCAGCCGGAGGTTTGTGGTTCGGCTGGAGTGGGGAAATCGGTGACGACCAACAGCCGTTAAAAAAAGTGACTCAGGGCAATATCACCTGGGCCTCTTTCAATCTTAGCGAGCAGGATCACGACGAATATTACAACCGCTTTTCCAATGCCGTTTTATGGCCCGCATTCCACTATCGTCTTGACCTGGTTGATTTTCAGCGTGAAGCCTGGGAGGGCTATCAGCGCGTTAATGCGACCCTGGCGGATAAACTGCTGCCGCTGATTGAACCTGACGATATCGTCTGGATCCACGATTACCACCTGCTGCCGTTGGCCAGCGAACTGCGCCAGCGCGGCGTCAATAATCGTATCGGCTTCTTTTTGCATATTCCGTTCCCGACGCCGGAAGTGTTTAATGCGTTACCGCCGCATGCGGAACTGCTTGAACAGCTTTGCGATTACGATTTACTGGGTTTCCAGACCGAAAGCGACCGACTGGCGTTTCTGGATTGCGTATCGATGCAAACCCGCCTGACGACGCGCGACGGCAAAAAGCATGTGGCCTGGGGAAAACCTTTCCAGACCGAAGTCTATCCGATCGGTATCGATCCGGAAGAGATTGCGCGCAGTGCTAAAGGGCCGCTGCCGCCGAAGCTGGCGCAGCTGAAGAGCGAGCTCAAAAGCGTCCAAAATATCTTTTCCGTTGAACGGCTGGACTATTCGAAAGGGCTGCCGGAGCGTTTTCTTGCTTATGAAGCCCTGCTGGAGAACTATCCGCAGCATCACGGCAAGATTCGCTATACCCAGATTGCGCCGACTTCACGCGGGGACGTTCAGGCCTATCAGGATATTCGTCATCAGCTGGAAAACGCAGCCGGCCGTATCAATGGCCAGTATGGCCAGCTGGGCTGGACGCCGCTTTACTACCTTAACCAGCACTTTGAACGCAAGCTGCTGATGAAAATCTTCCGCTACTCCGACGTTGGTCTGGTTACCCCGCTGCGCGATGGTATGAACCTGGTGGCGAAAGAGTATGTTGCCGCGCAGGACCCGCAAAATCCGGGCGTGCTGGTGCTGTCGCAGTTTGCCGGCGCGGCCAACGAGCTCCCGACGGCCTTAATCGTTAATCCTTACGATCGCGATGAGGTCGCTGCGGCGCTGGATAAGGCATTAACCATGCCTCTGGCCGAGCGTATTGCCCGCCATTCGGCCATGCTGGCGGTGATTAAGGAAAACGATATTCATCGCTGGCAGGAGCGGTTTATTGCCGATCTAAAGGAGATTGAGCCAGGGAGCGAGGAGAGCCACTTAGAGCGCAAGGTCGCCACTTTCCCTAAACTCGCCTGAGGCCAAGACGGTTAGCGCCTCCCCGGCGCTAGCCTTTTTCCAGACAAACCAGCAGCACATCGACGCCGCTACTGCCAACAATATCTTTTGCCGAACAGGTGGCGCGAGAAAACAGACTCTGGTTGTGGTTACCGCAAATCACCAGGTCAACGCGATGCTGTCGGCAAAAATCCTGCACGTGGTGAGCAATTCCGCCGCTGGCAATGGTCATTTTCTCTATAGGATAGTCGGCGTGGCGGGCCAGCTCGGCCAGAAATCCGCGCGTCTCCTCCTGCATCACTTCGCGTAAGTTTTCCATCATGGGCGCCGCAAACTGATTATACAGCTCCGGATCCGTCGCCAGCGTAATCAGGCTGACTTTTGCATTGACCGGACGTGCAATGGAGACGGCTTTTTGAATGAGGACCCGGCTTTCCGGGGTTGGCGCCACGGCGACCAGCAGATGTGAGTAGGGCATCAAGCCTCCTTGATATACGCGAAACAACCCCTTTCTTATTGTCTTTACTCCCATTCCTTAGCATTCGCAAGGTTTATCCGCAGCGAAATACATCGCCCAAATTTCATTCCACGACGCGCCGTTTCGGTGGCCATATCTCAGTTTTTGGTCCGATCTTTTGTATTAAAAGAAACGCTGTTTTATAAATCAGTGAAGCGTGTTCATCGACTCTTTGTGTTTTTGCCAGTGAACGCTTTTGGCTGGCAAAAATGAAAAGGTAACGCCGTTCCCATGTTCTTACTGTAGCCATGTATCAACCCCCTTTTGGCGGAATGAGCCAAAAAGTGGTTCGGAGTTCTCAAAAAAAAGACACAGGATTTACGGCGATGAAAACACGTAAAATCGGTTTGGTTAACTACCTTGCCTATGGATCGGGCGATTTTCTTGGTGCGGGAACAACTGCACTCACGGCAGCCTGGCTGCTTTACTTCTACACCACCTTTTGCGGACTTTCGCCTATCGAGGCGACGCTCATTTTTGCCACTGCCAGAGTTCTGGATGCGGTAATCAGCCCGCTGATGGGCTTTCTGACGGATAACTTTGGCTCGACCTGGCTGGGAAAACGTTTTGGCAGGCGTAAGTTCTTTATCCTGCTCGGCATCCCTTGCGTGTTTAGCTACTCCATTATGTGGGTAGGGGATATGGGGTTCTGGTACTACCTGCTGACCTATCTGCTGTTTGACATCGTCTATACCATGATTCTGGTGCCGTATGAAACGCTGGTGCCGGAAATGACCGACGATTTTAAACAGAAAACCAAATTCTCCGGCGCGCGTATTTCTATGGCGCAGATGTCGGCGATCCTGGCTTCTTTCCTGCCGGGCATTCTGCTGACCATCTTCGGCAAAGACAACGCCGTCTCTTTCTTCTACGCCAGCCTGGTGTTCTCGGTGCTGTGCGCAATGATGTTAACTTTTGTCTGGTTCTTTACCTGGGAGCGCCCGCGTGAAGAGTGGACGGAGGCTGCGCTGCGCGCCGAAGAGGAGAAACAGAACCTGAGCTTGTCTCAGAGTCTTAATCGCCTGTTTATTGAATTAAGTTCGACCCTGCGCATTAAAATTTTCCGTCAGCATTTGGGGATGTATCTGGGGGGCTATATCGCCCAGGATGTCTTCAATGCGGTCTTTACTTACTATGTGGTGTTTGTCCTGATGCAGGAAGCCTCAATGGCCTCCAACCTGCTGGGGACCATGGCGATCTTCCAGTTTATTGCGGTTATTGCGATGATCCCGCTGTGTATTCGCTTCGGTCCGGCGCCATCGTACCGCATGGTGGTAGTGTTGTTTGGGCTGAGTTCGCTCTCTTACGCGGTGCTGTACTACGCTGGCCTCAGCGATGTTTATTCGCTGCTGCTGCTGATTTCCGCAGTGGCGGGTCTGGGCCGCGGCGGCATCAACTATGTTCCGTGGAACACCTATACGTATATTGCCGACGTGGACGAAGTGATCACCGGCCAGCGTCGCGAAGGCATCTTCGCCGGGATTATGACTCTGACGCGTAAGGCTTCCCAGGCCGGGGCGGTGATGCTGGTAGGGATCATCATGCAGATGTCCGGCTTTGTCTCCGGGCAGAAAACGCAGCCTTATGAAGTGAGCCATACCATTCTGCTGATCCTCAGCGTCGGCACTTTGCTGGTGCTGGCCTGCGGCTTCCTCGTTTCCCTGCGCTTTAAACTCAATCTGCAAACCCACAGCGTCCTGCGTGCGGAAACGCTCAAAATGCGTGAATCCGGACGCGCTCAGCCGGAACTGGCCAGCGCCCAGGATCGTGAAGTAGTCGAGATGCTGGCCGGGATGCCGTACGACTCACTGTGGGGAAACAACAATATTGGTTATCTGAATCGTAATAAACCCGCCGCGCCATCGCTGAAACAGCGTTCTGCCATGAATTCGACATATAACAGAGGTTAAGGATATGAAAGTTTGGCCTGTCAAACATAGCCCACTACTGCGCCAGCCTGAGCGCTTTATCGCCCGCAATGAACTGCAGGCGCTGATTCAGAAGGTCACGCAAAATCTGGTCAACATTAAAGATGAAAGCGGGCAATTTTTACTGCGGCTGGACGACGGGCGCATCATTGATACGAAAGGGTGGAACGGCTGGGAGTGGACTCACGGCGTCGGCCTGTACGGCATCTGGCAGTATTACCAGCAGACCGGCGATATCGCGATGCGCGATATTATCGATAGCTGGTTTGCCGATCGCTTTGCCGAGGGGGCGACCACCAAAAACGTCAATACCATGGCGCCGTTTCTCACCCTCGCTTATCGCTATGAAGAGACGGGCAACGCCGCGTATCTGCCCTGGCTCGATAGCTGGGCCGAGTGGGCGATGAACGAGATGCCGCGCACGGAGTCTGGCGGCATGCAGCACATCACGCTGGCGGAAGAAAATCATCAGCAAATGTGGGACGACACGCTGATGATGACCGTTCTGCCGCTGGCGAAAATCGGTAAGCTGCTTAATCGCCCCGAATACATAGAGGAGGCGGTGTATCAGTTTCTGCTGCACGTGCAGAATCTGATGGACCGAGAGTCCGGTCTGTGGTTTCACGGCTGGAACTATGAGGGGCGACATAATTTCGCTCGCGCCCGCTGGGCGCGCGGCAATAGCTGGCTGACGATCGTGATCCCGGATTTCCTGGAGCTGGTGGATTTACCCGAACACAGCGCGGTGCGACGTTACCTGGTGCAGGTGTTGGATACGCAGATTGCGGCGCTGGCCCGCTGTCAGGACGATAGCGGCCTGTGGCATACGCTACTTGATGACCCTGACTCCTATCTGGAAGCCTCGGCGACCGCCGGTTTTGCGTATGGGATCCTCAAGGCGGTACGCAAGCGCTACGTGAGTCAGGCGTATACGGAGGTTGCGGAAAAAGCGATTCGCGGCATTGTGGCGAATATCTCTGCGCAAGGGGAACTGCTGCAAACGTCCTTCGGTACCGGGATGGGGTCGGATCTCGATTTTTATCGCGACATCCCGCTGACGTCGATGCCGTATGGCCAGGCGATGGCGATCCTGTGTCTGACGGAGTATCTGCGGAAGTATTTTTGAATCAGGTGAGAACAGCCGGGTGAGGCGTCAGCCGCCGCCCGGCAAACCCGGCGTTAAGCCGGGTTCTTTCGGCACATTACATCCGTTCTACGGTTTCGATACCCAGGGTATCAAGACCCAGCTCCAGCGTTTTCGCCGTCAGCAGAGCCAGTTTCAGGCGGCTGTTGCGCGTCTCTTTGCTATCAGCGCTCAGGATCGGGCAGTGCTCGTAGAAACCGGAGAACAGACCCGCCAGATCGTACAGGTAAGAACACATAACGTGCGGCGTGCCTTCACGGGCAACGACCGTAAGGGTTTCTTCAAACTGCAGCAGACGGGCCGCCAGCTGGGCTTCGCGGTCTTCGGTGATGACTACCGGCGCCGCCACTAGCGCACTTTCATCAATATCCGCTTTGCGGAACACGGAGAGCACGCGGGTATAGGCATACTGCATATAAGGCGCGGTATTGCCCTCAAAGGCCAGCATGTTATCCCAGTCGAAGATATAGTCAGTGGTGCGGTTTTTTGACAAGTCGGCATACTTAACCGCGCCAATCCCGACCGCGTTCGCCAGTTTTTCCAGTTCATCGGCGGGCATATCCGGGTTTTTCTCCGCCACCAGACGGCGGGCGCGTTCCAGCGCTTCGTCCAGCAGGTCGGCGAGCTTCACGGTACCGCCGGCGCGGGTTTTGAACGGTTTGCCATCCTTGCCGAGCATCATGCCGAACATGTGGTGCTCCAGCGGTACGGACTCCGGCACGTAGCCGGCTTTACGTACGATAGTCCACGCCTGCATCAGGTGCTGATGCTGGCGAGAGTCGATGTAGTAAAGCACGCGATCCGCATGCAGATTCTCGTAGCGGTATTTTGCGCAGGCGATATCGGTAGTGGTGTAAAGGTAGCCGCCATCCTTCTTCTGGATGATGACGCCCATCGGTTCACCTTCCTTGTTTTTGTACTCATCAAGGAATACCACCGTCGCGCCTTCGCTTTCTACCGCCAGCCCTTTGTCCTTCAGGTCGGCCACGATACCCGGCAGCATCGGGTTATAAAGGCTTTCGCCCATAACATCATCGCGGGTCAGGGTGACGTTCAGGCGGTTATAGGTTAACTGGTTTTGCGACATGGTGATGTCGACCAGCTTGCGCCACATTTCGCGGAAATATTCGTCGCCGCCCTGCAGCTTAACGACGTAGCTGCGCGCGCGCTCGGCGAAGGCTTCATCTTCATCGTAGTGTTTTTTCGCTTCACGATAGAAACCTTCGAGGTCGGCCAGCGCCATTTCACCGGCGTTCTCCTGCTGCTGTTTTTCCAGGTACGCGATAAGCATACCGAACTGGGTACCCCAGTCGCCCACGTGGTTAGCGCGGATCACTTTATGCCCGAGAAACTCCAGCGTACGCACCGCGGCATCGCCAATGATGGTGGAGCGCAGATGGCCTACGTGCATCTCTTTCGCCACGTTCGGCGCAGAGTAATCGACCACCACGGTTTGTGCCGGCGGCTGAGCCACGCCCAGACGTTCCGATTTCAGCGCGCTGCTGACATTTTCCGCGAGGAAGGCCGGATCGAGGAAAATATTAATAAAGCCAGGGCCGGCGATCTCTACCTTATTGGCAATCCCGCTCAGATCGAGATGAGACAGTACCTGCTCTGCAAGTTGTCGCGGCGCCATGCCCAGTTTTTTGGCAACGGCCATCACGCCGTTGGCCTGATAGTCGCCGAACTGGACTTTTGCTGACTGGCGGACCTGAGGTTCGCAATCGGCAGACGCGCCTGCTGCGATCAGGGCCTGACTGACTTTTTCTGAGAGAAGAGCCTGAATATTCACCGAAACACCTTACGTTAACACGCCGTCACCCTGATGGGGCGGCGCGGGAATGTGGACAAATTAGGGCAGGAGTATACTGCATTTGCACCCACGCGTCAGCACCGCACGGAGGTTGCTGAGCCTCGCGCTCAACGAATAACCGTTCGCCGGACGTCGCCGACGATTGCCGGTTGGTCGGATGCGGAAAACGCGATAGATTAGCGCTTTTTAGCGCGTACCGAGGCTTACGATGGCGAACTGGCAGCAGATTAATGAATTAAACGATATTTCCGCGGACCTGCCGCGCTTTACCGAGGCGCTAAACGCGCTTGCTCATCGGCTTGGTCTCGATATTACGCCACTTGATGCCGACCATATTTCCCTGCGCTGTCACCAGAACGCCACGGCGGAGCGCTGGCGTCGCGGCTTTGAGCAATGCGGCACGCTGCTGTCGGAAAATGTCATTAACGGCCGCCCCATCTGCCTGTTCAGGCTGGATGAGCCGGTGGTCGTGGCGCACTGGCGTTTTAGCATTGTTGAACTGCCGTGGCCGGGCGAAAAGCGCTATCCGCATGAAGGCTGGGAGCATATTGAAATCGTTCTGCCTGGCGAGCCCGAAACGCTCAATACCCGCGCCCTGGCGCTGCTTTCCGATGATGGATTGAGCCAACCGGGCATTTTTGTAAAGACCAGCGCGCCAAAAGGAGAGCATGAGCGCTTGCCGAATCCAACCCTGGCGGTTACTGATGGCAAAGTGACGATCAAATTTCACCCGTGGTCGATTGAGCAAATTGTCGCCAGCGAACAATCAGAACGATAACAGTGTGAAGCTACGCGGCGTCTGTCGGAAGAAATCGTGACATTCTGTCGTGCCTGCCATATCGACGGAGAGAAGAATGAGCTTACTGGAAGTCTGTTGTTACAGCATGGAGTGCGCGCTGGAGGCCCAGCGCTGCGGCGCCGACCGCATCGAGCTATGCGCCGCGCCGCAGGAGGGGGGGCTGACGCCTTCCTCGGGCGTCCTTAAAACGGTGCGTGAGTCGGTGACCATCCCCGTTCATCCAATTATTCGTCCGCGCGGCGGTGACTTTTGCTATACCGCTGGCGAATTTGCCGCAATGCTTGATGATGTGGCTGCGGTGAGAGATCTCGGCTTTCCCGGCATGGTGATCGGCATCCTGGACGCCGACGGTCAGGTAGATAGGGCGCGAATGAAAAAAATAATGGCGGCGGCGGGAACGATGGCCGTCACCTTTCACCGTGCCTTTGATATGTGCGCCAACCCGCGCCAGGCCAGCGTTGAGCTGGCTGAGCTCGGCGTTCAGCGGATCCTGACTTCGGGCCAGCAGCCGTCTGCCGAAAAAGGAATTTCATTAATCAGGGAACTTATTTCCCAAAGCGACACTCCTATTATTATGGCCGGCGCAGGAGTGCGTGCCGCCAACCTGCCGCTGTTTTTGCAGGCTGGGGTAAAAGAGGTCCACAGCTCGGCAGGCCAGTGGCTACCGTCCCCGATGCGCTTTCGTAATCCCGGGTTGTCGATGTCTACGGATGCCGATGCTGATGAATACTTACGCTACGCCGTCAATGGCGAAGCGGTAGCGGAAATGAAGAAGATTATTTCCGCACAGAGAGATTAAAACCCTAAATAATTCGAGTTGCGAGAAGGCGGCGACGCAGGGAATCCCCAGGAGCTTACTCAAGTAAGTGACTGGGGTGAGCGACAAATCTGTCTGGAACAGATTTGAACGCCGTATCCCGGCGGCCCGTAAGGGCGAGGCTCATGGATGAGCCGAGTAACAAAGCCAGCGCACATGCAACTTGAAGTATGACGGGGATAAACCGTTTTTTGCTGCACATCATGTCGCCCAATATGATGATTGCCCGTACCAGGCCCCTGCCCATTAAACAGGGGCCTTTTTTTATGCTAAAAACGCGTCAACCGGCCCGCTTGTCGGCACGTTTTTTCGCTGCCAGAGACTGTTCCGTTTCCGGTTTGGTGGCAATAATCACCGCGCGCAGCGGGGCGGGATAGCCTTCGCGGGTTTTGCTACTGTCCTCTGGATCGAGGAAGTCGGCCAGCGACTCGGTGGTCATCCACTCGGTGCGGCGCTGCTCTTCGGTCGAGGTCACGCACGCATCGACGATGCGTACATCGACAAATCCGCACTTCTCCAGCCACTGCTTCAGCGCGGCGGCAGAGGGAATAAAGTAGACGTTGCGCATCTGCGCATAGCGATCGCCCGGCACCAGCACGGTATTTTCGCCGCCTTCAACGACCAGCGTCTCCAGCACCAGCTCGCCGCCGGGAACCAGCTGATCTTTTAGCTGCCACAGGTGATCGAGCGGGGAACGACGATGGTACAGCACGCCCATCGAAAAAACGGTATCAAAGGCGTTCAGCGCCGGAAGCTGTTCAATTCCCAGCGGCAGCAGATGCGCCCGCTGGTCGTTGCCCAGCAGTTTACGTACGGCTTCAAACTGGCAAAGGAACAGTTGGGTGGGATCGATGCCTACCGCCAGATGAGCGCCGGCGCCAATCATCCGCCACATGTGATATCCGCTGCCGCAGCCGACATCAAGAATAGTCCGTCCGGTCAGGTCGGAAAGGTGCGGCAGTACGCGCTCCCACTTCCAGTCGGAACGCCATTCGGTATCGATATTCACGCCGTAAAGGGAGAAGGGCCCTTTACGCCAGGGCATTAGATTCTTCAGCAGGTTTTCAATGCGCAGGCGCTGGCCTTCACCGAGCGGCGTTTCGCTCTCAGCAGTGACGCTATGCAGCAGGTCGAGGCGGTAGGGCGCAAACTCGGGCAGAAACTCGACGGCCCGTTCCCACTCCCGGTATTTGCCGTGCAGCGCTTCACGTTGCCAGGCCGCGACCTGAGCGGGTAGCGTCTCCAGCCAGTGTGACAGCGGGCTTTTGGCAATCAATTGATAAAAGTTGCTGAAATCAATCATGCCGGTTCCCCGGATTTTACGGCGATTAACGATCCGAAGTTAAAGCACTGGAACCACAATTCGGCATGTTCGAAACCGGCCTTGCGCAGGCGGGCTTTGTGGGTTTCCACGGAATCGGTGAGCATGACGTTTTCCAGCATGCTGCGCTTCTGGCTGATTTCCAGCTCGCTGTAGCCGTTGGCGCGCTTGAAGTCGTGATGCATGTTGAACAGAAGTTCGCCGACGTTGTCATCCTCGAAGCTGAATTTTTCCGATAGCACCAGCGCACCGCCCGGATTCAGCCCCTGATAAACCTTATCAAGAATGGCCTGGCGTTCGCCCGGCTCGAGAAACTGAATGGTGAAATTCAGCACCACCATCGAAGCATTTTCGATAGTGACGTGACGGATATCGCCTTCAATAACTTCGACCGGCGTCGGCGCTTTATAGGCGTCAATATGGCGACGGCAGCGTTCGACCATCGCCGGTGAGTTATCAACGGCGATAATTTTACAGCCGGCATGGGCAATGTTGCGGCGCACGGACAGCGTGGCTGCGCCAAGCGAGCAGCCGAGATCGTAAACCTGAGTATCCGGCTGAACGAAACGTTCCGCCAGCATGCCGATCATTGAAATAATGTTGGAATAGCCGGGAACAGAGCGCTGGATCATATCCGGGAAGACTTCAGCAACCCGTTCATCAAAGGTCCAGTCGCCGAGACTGGCAATCGGCGCGGAAAAAAGCGTATCGCGGTGAGACATAACGTTAAACCCGAAAAATCGAAAACGGCGTATTGTGCGCTAACGGACGGAGAAAACCAACTCCCAGGGCATATACCAGAAGTTCGCCAGCACCATCAGCAACAATGAACACCACGTCGCGCTCATGCCGGAGCGGCGCCAGCGATACAGGCGATGATGGAAACCATAAGAGTGCATCAGGCGCCCGACAATCAGCAAAATACCGCAAACGTGGACCATCCAGGTTTGCGCGCCGTTCATTTCCATAAACAGCAGCAGTATCAGGCCAATGGGAACGTATTCCACCGCGTTGCCGTGCACGCGAATAGCAACCTGCAGCTCGCTAAAACCACCGTCGCCGTAGCCAACGCGATATTGCGTCCTCAGGCGTACGACATCGTAAGAAAACTTTATTAGCAATAACGCACCTAAAACCGCATACAGCGCGCTGACCATACTCAAAACTCCCTTTTATTCCATCCGGTGGCTCAGTTGAGGATAGCAGGATATCAGAAAAGAGAGGTTTGCTGCGGAATTGACGGCGCATCACCTATTTCCGGTAGGGCGGCGCGCAGATCGCTCCACAGGATGTCGACCAGCTGCGGAGCCTGGGCGATATCCGGTGTGTGGAGGAACAGGTAGGGCGTTGTGGTTTGCGCCCATTTTGGCAGCGTCCTTATCCACACGCTAAAAAGCTCGCGATTTTGCGCCATATCGTCGCTGCCAATAAAGCGCACCATTGGGTGCCGGGCTGTCACCAGCGCATGGACGGGGACTTTGGGCTTTTTGTTTTGTGCTTCGATCATTGTCTGACTGCGGGCGATGGCGCTGTGAACCGGGCGGCTATCGAGGATAACGCGGTTGACGTTTCGCTGATGCAAGCCGCGATTAAGCTGCTGTTCCGCTTCCCCCTTGGCGAAAAATTCCGCATGCCTTACTTCGACGCCGTAGCTGAATTCACGCGGCAGGCTATCAAGGAAGTGCCAGAGGGCGGGAAGGTCTCGGGGGCCAAACGTCGCCGGCAGCTGTAGCCAGTATTGGCCGATGCGCGAAGACAGCGGCGCCAGACGAGTAAAAAACTCCTGGCTTAAGTCGTCGCAGTTGCGCAGCGCCGCCTGGTGCGAAATGGTGGCCGGAAACTTGAAGCAGAAGCGAAAATCGTCGTGGGTCTGTTCATACCATCGGCTGACAATCTCCGCTTTTGGTAACGCGTACAGGGTGGTGTTGCCCTCCACGCAATTAAAGTGGCGGGCATACTCTTCAAGGCTGGTGATACCCAGGCGCACCCACTTCGGGTGCGCCCATTGGGGAAGCCCAATATAGATCATAAGGCGGCAAGTACCTCCTCGGTACTGCGCACGCGGGCAATACGCGGGAAGATGTGCGTCATGCTGCCCTGATGCTGTTCGGCCGACGCCGCGCTGCAGGCATCTTCAACCAGAATCAGATTAAATCCCAGCTCCCAGGCGTTGCGCGCCGTGGATTCGACGCCGATGTTGGTGGATATTCCGCACAGAATGATGGTGTCGATGCCGCGACGGCGAAGCTGCAGCTCGAGGTCAGTGCCGTAAAAAGCGCCCCACTGACGTTTAGTCACTTCGATATCGCTTTCCTGTTTTTCCAGCGCGAGCGGGTAGGTCCACCAGTTTTCCGGTAGCGTATGGGCGCCAGCCTCGGCATCGACCGGCTGTTTCAGCGCTTCGGCGAAATCCGCTGACCAGCCGACGCGAACCATCACTACGGGGGAGCCCTGCTGGCGACACTTTTTCGCCAGCTTCGCGGCCCGCTCAACCACTTCATCAGCGCGATGAGGGCCGCCGGCAAACGGTAAAATACCTTCCTGCAGGTCAATAATGACCAGCGCGGTGTTTTTTGCATTGAGTTCTAACATAATATCCCCGTATCTTCTCCAGGTGGTCAGGTCGCTACAATACCGTTGCCGATTCTGCCCAAGGGTAACAATTTTTGTTAATTTTTGTGAGTGCAGGCACTAAGCGCACAGCAAAGCAACGCTGCGCGCTGCGCCGGGCTTATCGTGCGGCATAATTTCCAGTATAATAGCCGCCTTTTTTCATTCAGTAGTGACATCAGCTAAAGCTGCGACCTCGTCGCCTGCAAGGCAGGCAACAATCCGCCTGCGGCTAAGTTAAGGGATATCTCATGCGTACAGAATATTGCGGACAGCTCGGTCTGTCCCACGTAGGGCAGCAAGTGACTCTGTGTGGTTGGGTCAACCGTCGTCGTGATCTTGGTAGCCTTATCTTTATTGATATGCGCGACCGCGAAGGCATCGTGCAGGTGTTTTTCGATCCGGATCGCGCGGATGCATTAAAGCTGGCCTCCGAACTGCGTAATGAGTTCTGCATTCAGGTCACCGGTACCGTGCGCGCGCGTGACGAAAAGAACGTCAATAATGATATGGCCACCGGCGCCATTGAAGTGCTGGCAACCGACCTGACGATCATCAACCGTGCTGAAGCGCTGCCGCTGGATTCCAACCACGTCAACACCGAAGAAGCGCGTCTGAAATACCGTTACCTGGACCTGCGTCGTCCGGAAATGGCGCAGCGCCTGAAAACCCGCGCGAAGATTACCAGCCTCGTTCGCCGTTTTATGGACGACCACGGTTTCCTCGATATCGAAACCCCGATGCTGACCAAAGCGACCCCGGAAGGCGCGCGCGACTATCTCGTGCCTTCTCGTGTGCATAAAGGCAAATTCTACGCGCTCCCGCAGTCTCCGCAGCTGTTTAAACAGCTGCTGATGATGTCCGGTTTTGACCGCTACTATCAGATTGTTAAATGCTTCCGCGACGAAGATCTGCGCGCTGACCGCCAGCCGGAATTCACCCAGATCGACGTCGAGACTTCCTTTATGACCGCCCCGCAGGTGCGCGAAGTGATGGAAGCGCTGGTGCGTAATCTGTGGCAGGAAGTGAAGGGCGTGGATCTGGGGGATTTTCCGATCATGACCTTTGCCGAAGCCGAGCGCCGCTATGGTTCTGACAAACCGGACCTGCGTAACCCGATGGAGCTGGTGGACGTCGCCGATCTGGTGAAAGCGGTGGAATTCGCCGTCTTTGCGGGCCCGGCTAACGACGCCAAAGGCCGCGTTGCCGCGCTGCGCGTGCCTGGCGGCGCTGCGCTGAGCCGTAAGCAAATCGACGAATACGGTAAGTTTGTCCAAATCTACGGCGCCAAAGGTCTGGCATACATTAAAGTCAACGAACGGGCGAAAGGCCTTGAAGGTATCAACAGCCCGGTGGCTAAATTCCTCAACGCCGACATCGTTGAAGCGATCCTTGAGCGCACCGGCGCGCAGGATGGCGATATGATCTTCTTCGGCGCGGATAACAAAAAAGTGGTTGCCGATGCGCTGGGCGCGCTGCGTCTGAAGCTGGGTAAAGATCTGAACCTGACCGATGAAGAGAAATGGGCGCCGCTGTGGGTGATCGACTTCCCGATGTTTGAAGACGACGGTGAAGGCGGCCTGACCGCGATGCACCATCCGTTTACCTCGCCGAAAGATATGACCGCCGCAGAGCTAAAAGCCGCGCCGGAAGATGCGGTAGCTAACGCTTACGACATGGTGATTAACGGCTATGAAGTTGGCGGCGGTTCCGTGCGTATTCACAGCGGTGAGATGCAGCAGACCGTATTCGGTATTCTGGGAATTAACGAGCAGGAGCAGCGCGAGAAGTTTGGCTTCCTGCTGGATGCGCTAAAATACGGTACTCCACCGCATGCGGGTCTGGCTTTTGGCCTTGACCGTTTGACCATGCTGCTGACCGGCACCGATAATATCCGTGACGTTATCGCCTTCCCGAAAACGACGGCGGCGGCCTGCCTGATGACCGAAGCCCCGAGCTTTGCGAATCCTGCATCGCTGAGCGAGCTCGGTATTCAGGTGGTGGCGAAAGAGGCAAAAGAGTCTCCGGAGAATAAGTAAGATGTCATTCAAGCTCCCCGTTTCCGTTCTGGTGGTGATTTATGCCGAAGATACGAAGCGGGTGCTGATGTTGCAGCGTCGCGACGATCCCGCCTTCTGGCAGTCGGTTACCGGCAGCCTGGAGGAGGGGGAAACCGCGCCGCAAGCTGCCGCGCGTGAAGTAATGGAAGAGGTCGCCATTGACGTTGCCTGTGAGCAGCTGGCTTTGGTTGATTGTCAGCGAACGGTAGAGTTCGAGATATTTTCTCATTTACGTCATCGCTATGCGCCGGGCGTTGAGCGCAATACGGAGTTTTGGTTCCGTCTTGCGCTCCCCCATGAACGCCAGATTGTCTTTACGGAACATCTGGACTATCGCTGGGTTGATGCGACGGAAGCCGCCACGTTGACCAAGTCCTGGAGCAACCGGCAGGCGATTGAAGAATTTGTAATTAACGCCAACTAATTTCCCCCAGAATTTTAGTTATCAGGAAGGCGGCCAGTTGGGATATCACCCGGAGCTTACTTGCGTAGGTAATGGGTGTGAAACAACGCAGCCAGTGCTCCTGAGGGCTAAAAGGCGCCGGGAAAAGGCTTTTTTGGAGATATTATTTTATGGCAGGTCATAGTAAATGGGCCAACACCAAACACCGCAAAGCGGCACAGGATGCCAAACGCGGTAAGATCTTTACGAAAATTATTCGCGAGCTGGTCACCGCGGCCCGTCTTGGCGGCGGCGATGCGGGCTCAAACCCGCGTCTGCGCGCAGCGATCGACAAAGCGCTGAGCAACAACATGACCCGTGACACCCTGAACCGCGCTATTGCCCGCGGCGTCGGCGGCGATGATGATGCGAACATGGAAACCATCATTTATGAAGGTTACGGTCCTGGCGGTACGGCGGTAATGGTTGAATGTCTGTCCGACAACCGCAACCGTACCGTTGCTGAAGTACGTCACGCGTTCAGCAAAACCGGCGGTAACCTGGGCACCGACGGCTCCGTTTCCTACCTGTTCAGCAAAAAAGGCGTCATCTCCTTCGAGCAAGGCGATGAAGATGCGATCATGGAAGCGGCGCTGGAAGCGGGCGCGGAAGACGTGGTGACCTATGACGACGGCGCAATTGACGTCTACACCGCCTGGGAAGAGATGGGTGCGGTACGCGATGCGCTGGAAGCTGCCGGTCTGAAAGCGGACGCCGCTGAAGTCTCCATGATCCCGTCAACCAAAGCGGATATGGACGCGGAAACTGCGCCGAAACTGCTGCGTCTGATCGATATGCTGGAAGATTGCGACGACGTGCAGGAAGTTTATCATAACGGCGAGATCTCTGATGAGGTCGCCGCAACCCTGTGATACCCGTACACTTTCAGCCCACAGCGGTGTTGGCGTTCCTCGCTTACCCCGGTCACGTAGTGAATCTACGCTCCCGGGGATGCGCTGCGTGGCCGCCTGGCTGTGAACTGAAATCGTTAGGGTCTCACGAGTTAGTTATGACCGGGGGCGCGTGATGGCTATTATTCTCGGTATTGACCCGGGGTCGCGCGTCACTGGTTATGGCGTTATCCGTCAGGTTGGACGCCAGCTGAGCTACCTCGGCAGCGGCTGTATACGCACGAAAGTGGATGATTTACCGTCCCGCCTGAAGCTTATCTATGCCGGCGTTACGGAAATTATCACCCAGTTCCAGCCGGACTACTTCGCCATCGAACAAGTTTTTATGGCCAAAAACGCCGACTCGGCGCTGAAGCTCGGCCAGGCGCGCGGAGTGGCCATCGTCGCGGCGACGAATCAGGACCTGCCGGTCTTTGAGTACGCCGCCAGGCAGGTGAAGCAGACCGTTGTCGGGATTGGCAGCGCGGAAAAGAGCCAGGTGCAGCACATGGTGCGCACGTTGCTCAAGCTTCCGGCCAACCCACAGGCGGATGCGGCGGATGCTTTAGCTATCGCCATCACTCATTGCCACGTCAGCCAGAACGCAGCTCAGATCAGTGAAAGTCGCCTGAACCTGGCGCGCGGACGCCTCCGCTAATCTACACCGCCCCGGCGCTTGTTGCCCGGGGCGTTTTACTTTCCTCACTGACATCGTTAACTAAAAAGAGTAAGGATGCAGATTATTCGGCATAGCGTTGGATAGTCAGTTGAATGATGAAAATCCGGGTGGTGAAATCTCTCTTTTTTATGCTGCTAATTATCGTCAGTGGATATTATTTACTGACCGAATATCAGTATTACCATCAGAGTTCGACGGTTTTCGGCACAGTCGTCAATACCCGCACCGTCAGCAGCGCAGAGCGGCGCCTGGCCGACGCCTGCACCACATTTCGCGGACGCGAAGATTGTTCCGCGCTCTTTGAGTATGATATTACCTGGCGGTCAGGCGGTCACTCCTACCTCTATCACGTTGCAAAGGCCTGGTCTCCGCCCGCAGACAGACTTTGTATGAATATCGTGCAGGGAAAACCCGCTATTGCCAAACCATGTGACGCTCTCTTTTTTAACGTCAGCCGGCTCCCGGGTCTGATAGCTATCTGGGCTATCGTGGCTTTTATTACTTTGACGCTATTTTTATACCGTAAGCGTTACGCCATTTCTCGTCAGTGGCCTGCGCAGACGCTTTATCGGATTTATCACCGCAGGCACAGGCTGATGCTGGAAACCCCGGATGAACAAGAAGCGCTAAAGTTCATCAACAGCGGTTATCGAATAAGCGAAACTTTCCACCATCAGAAAGTCGTTGGGTCGGGTCGTCAAAGACGCGTCATTCACTACATCATCTACCTTGTGCGGGGTAAAAAGAGCGCATAAAAGCGCAAGCCAGGCTCGCGCCCCACCGATGTACGGGAATTACGTATTTTTCATCTGGATATCTATCCAGCCTTTTTTTATGATACCGCATTAGACTTTCGGCCCTTAATCCAGGAGCTCCATGTGATAGGCAGACTCAGAGGCATTATTCTCGAAAAACAACCCCCGCTGGTTTTACTCGAAACGGGAGGCGTAGGCTATGAGGTTCATCTGCCGATGACCTGCTTCTATGAGCTGCCGGACGTGGGCAAAGAGGCGATCATTTTCACCCACTTTATCGTTCGTGAAGATGCGCAGCTGCTGTATGGCTTTAACAATAAGCAGGAGCGCACGCTGTTTAAAGAGCTGATTAAAACTAACGGCGTCGGTCCAAAACTGGCGCTGGCAATCCTTTCCGGCATGTCCGCGCAGCAGTTTGTCAATGCCGTTGAGCGTGAAGAGCTGGCGGCGCTGGTCAAACTGCCGGGGATCGGTAAGAAAACCGCGGAACGCCTGATTGTCGAGATGAAAGACCGCTTCAAAGGACTGCATGGCGATCTGTTCACTCCGGCAGCCGATCTGGTTCTGACGTCGCCGGCCGGGCCGTCTGACGATGATGCTGAACAGGAAGCGGTTGCTGCGCTGGTGGCGCTGGGCTATAAACCTCAGGAAGCCAGCCGGATGGTCAGCAAAATCGTGCGTCCGGATGCCAACAGTGAAACGCTAATTCGCGAAGCGCTCCGCGCCGCGTTGTGAGGTAAGGGATGATAGAAGCAGACAGGCTGGTATCGGCAGACAGCAGCGGCTTTGAAGAGGCGGCGGACCGCGCAATCCGCCCAAAACTGCTGGAAGAGTATGTAGGCCAGCCGCACGTCCGTTCGCAAATGGAGATCTTTATCCAGGCGGCGAAACTGCGCGGCGACGCGCTCGATCACCTGCTGATTTTTGGTCCTCCAGGGCTGGGAAAAACCACGCTGGCGAACATCGTCGCTAACGAAATGGGCGTTAACCTGCGCACGACCTCCGGCCCGGTGCTGGAGAAAGCGGGCGATCTGGCGGCGATGTTGACCAACCTTGAACCACACGACGTTCTGTTTATCGACGAGATTCATCGCCTTTCACCGGTTGTCGAAGAAGTCCTGTATCCGGCAATGGAAGATTACCAGCTGGATATCATGATTGGTGAAGGGCCTGCGGCGCGTTCAATCAAAATCGATCTTCCGCCGTTTACCCTGATTGGCGCGACCACTCGCGCCGGCTCGCTGACGTCGCCGCTGCGCGACCGCTTCGGTATCGTCCAGCGCCTGGAGTTCTACCAGATCCCTGACCTGCAGCATATCGTCAGCCGCAGCGCCCGCTATATGGGGCTGGAGATGAGCGAAGAGGGAGCGCTGGAAGTTGCGCGTCGCGCGCGCGGTACGCCGCGAATCGCTAACCGCCTGCTGCGCAGGGTGCGCGATTTTGCCGAAGTCCGCTACGATGGACGTATCTCAGAGGATATAGCCGCTCAGGCGCTGGATATGCTCAACGTGGATGCCGAAGGATTTGACTATATGGACCGTAAGCTGCTGCTGGCGGTCATCGATAAATTCTTTGGCGGGCCGGTTGGGCTGGATAACCTGGCGGCGGCAATAGGTGAAGAGCGTGAAACCATCGAGGACGTGCTGGAACCGTATCTGATTCAGCAAGGTTTTCTACAACGCACCCCACGCGGACGTATGGCGACGGTACGGGCCTGGACCCACTTTGGCATTACGCCGCCTGAAATGCCTTAATCCTTGTCGGTGTTTAAAACAACATACCGCAAGGGTCGGTAGCCCGGCTAAGCGCAGCGCAAGCCGGGGAAATCGTTGAAGCGGTATTGCGGTTGATGTCCCGGCTTGCGGGGTGAACGCCTCAGCCGGGCGACAAAGTCCGCAGACAGCTGTGACCCTATAGCAATCTGCCGAGTTTTGATGGCGGTTGAGGCGGGCGCATAAGCGTCAGGCGGCCGGCTTCTTGCTCATGCTGATGATAAACAGCACCGCAGCGCACAGCACCACGGAAGGCCCGGCGGGCGTGTCGTAAAACGCTGAAAAGGTCAGTCCGCCGGTGACGGCAATCATCCCCATTCCTACCGCAATACCCGCCATTTGCTCCGGCGTACGGGCAAAGCGACGCGCCGTGGCTGCGGGAATAATCAGCAAAGACGTAATGATCAGCGCCCCGACGAACTTCATCGCCACGCCGATGGTCAGCGCGGTGACCAGCATCAACAGCAGTTTAACCCTTTGTAGCTTAACGCCGTCAACGAAGGCTAGATCCGGACTAATGGTCATCGATAGCAGATTACGCCACTGCCAGAGCAGGATCGCCAGCACGATCGCTACGCCAATCGCGATGGATATTAAATCCTCCGGCGTAACCGCCAACAGGTCGCCAAACAGATAGGCCATCAGATCGACGCGCACGTTCGACATCAGACTGACTACCACCAGGCCCAAAGACAGCGCGCTGTGGGCCATGATACCGAGTAGCGTATCTACCGCCAGATGAGGACGTTTTTCCAGCCATACCAGCCCGCCCGCCAGCAGCAATGTCACCACGATGACCGCATAAAAAGGATTAACGTTCAGCAGCAAACCAAAAGCGACGCCGAGCAGAGAGGCATGGGCCAGGGTATCGCCAAAGTAGGACATGCGGCGCCAGACGACAAACGACCCCAGCGGACCCGCCGCACAGGCGAGCATCATCCCGGCCAGCCAGCCGGGGAGCAGTAATTCAATCATTAACGGTCATTTCCCCGACGCAGTACAATCCGCCCCTGCAGGTCGTGGCGGTGATTATGATGATGGCGATAAATACCCCGCTGTTCCGCGCCGCGCTGGCCGAACATTGAGATAAATTCCGGATGCATGGAGACCACTTCCGGCGCGCCGGAGCAGCAGATATGCTGATTGAGACACAGTACTTCATCGGTTTTCGCCATCACCAGGTGCAGGTCGTGGGAAACCATCAGCACGGCACAATCAAGCTCCTGGCGCAGCTGATTAATCAGATCGTACAGCGCCACCTGACCATTCACGTCAACGCCCTGCGTTGGCTCGTCGAGCACCAGCAGCTGCGGTTGATTGAGCAGCGCGCGCGCCAGAAGTACCCGCTGAGTCTCGCCGCCAGAAAGCTTTTGCATAGGCGCGTCAATCAGATGACCGGCCTGCACGCGCTTCAGCGCCGGCAGTATGTCGCGCTTGTGCGTTCCCGGCCGCAACAGCATAAAGCGGCTGACGGTGAGCGGCATCGTGGCATCAAGGTGCAGCTTTTGCGGGACATAGCCTATCCGCAGATGTCCCTCGCGTTTGATAACCCCTTCTGTAGGTGCTACCAGCCCAAGAACGACTCTGACGAGGGTCGATTTACCGGCGCCGTTGGGGCCCAGCAGAGTTAAAATTTTGCCCGGCTTAAGCGTGAGCGAAATGTCAGACAGCACGCGCCTTTGGCCATAGACGACCGCGACGTTTTCCAGAGTTACAAGATTTGTCATATCAAATTAGAGGTTGCACAAGCCAGTGAATGTTATAATATCACATCTTTCTCATTCATTACGATGATTAGACGCATTATGTTACATAAAAATACGCTTCTTTGCGCTGGACTTAGCGCCGCTTTTTTGTTCGCTCATGCACCGCTGGCAAGCGCCGCGGTCGTCACCTCGCTTAAACCGCTGGGCTTCATCGCATCAGCCATTGCTGATGGGGTAACAGAGACCCAGGTACTGCTGCCTGACGGGGCATCGGAGCATGATTATTCACTGCGTCCATCGGATGCAAAACGCTTACAGAACGCAGACTTAGTGGTCTGGATTGGTCCAGAGATGGAGGCGTTTATGGATAAGTCAACGCAAAGCATTGCGCCGAACAAAAAGGTGACGATTGCCGAGCTTGACGGCGTGAAACCGTTACTCATGAAAGGCGTCGACGACGACGATGACCATCACGGTCACGATCATGGCGCCGGGGAAAATAGTGACGACGATCACCATCATGGCATCTATAACATGCATCTATGGCTTTCCCCAGAGATAGCGCGCCTTTCGGCGGTTGCAATCCACGATAAATTATTGGAACTTATGCCGCAGAGTCGAGCCAAACTTGACGCCAACCTGAAGGATTTTGAGGCAAAATTAGCCGCAACCGACAAGCAGGTTGGGACCGAGCTGGCACCGCTGAAAGGGAAGGGGTATTTCGTTTTTCATGACGCCTACGGCTACTTTGAAAAACACTACGGTTTGACCTCCTTAGGTCATTTTACTGTCAACCCTGAAATCCAGCCTGGTGCGCAGCGTTTACACGAAATCAGAACACAGCTGGTTGAGCAAAAAGCAACTTGCGTTTTTGCTGAGCCACAGTTCAGGCCAGCGGTTATAGAAGCTGTTGCCAGGGGGACGTCCGTGCGCATGGGAACCCTGGATCCACTTGGAATCGGAATTAAGCTGGGTAAAGAGAGTTATCCGCAATTCCTGAGCCAGATGGCAAATCAGTATTCAAGCTGCCTGAAAGGAGAATAACGAGGAAGTGAATACGTGCAACAGATAGCCCGCGCTGTCACTCAGGCATTTAACAATCTGCCGCGACCTCACCGCGTTATGCTGGGGTCGCTTAGCGTTCTTACCTTAGCGGTCGCCGTCTGGCGACCCTACATCTACCACCATCCCGAAACGGCTCCCATCTCCAGAACCATCGAGCTGGAACAAAGCGAAATTCGTTCTCTGCTGCCAGAGGCCTCGGAACCTATCGATCAGGCGCCTCAGGAAGAAGAAGCCATCCCTCAGGATGAGCTGGATGATAAAGCGGACAGCGATTCCGGCGGCCATGAATATGTGGTGTCGACCGGGGATACGCTCAGCAGCATTCTTAATCAGTACGGTATTGATATGGGCGATATCGCCCGGCTCTCCTCGGCGGATAAAGAGCTGCGTAATCTGAAAATCGGCCAACAGCTCTCCTGGACGCTGACGGCGGATGGTGATTTACAAAGCCTGACCTGGGAGATGTCGCGCCGCGAAACCCGTACCTACGACCGGGTGGCCAACGGTTTCAAAATGAGCAGCGAGCTGCAAAAAGGCGACTGGGTCAATAACGTACTGAAAGGTACCGTGGGCGGAAGCTTTGTCGCCAGCGCTCGCGATGCCGGCCTGACCAGCACTGAAATTAGCGCGGTGATCAAAGCCATGCAGTGGCAGATGGACTTCCGTAAGCTGAAAAAAGGCGATGAGTTTTCCGTACTGATGTCGCGTGAAATGCTGGACGGTAAGCGCGAGCAAAGCCAGCTGCTTGGCGTACGCCTGCGTTCGGATGGCAAAGACTATTACGCGATCCGCGCTGAGGATGGCAAATTCTACGATCGCAATGGTACAGGGCTTGCGAAGGGCTTCCTGCGTTTCCCGACCGCCCGCCAGTTCCGCGTCTCATCAAACTTTAACCCGCGTCGTCTGAACCCGGTCACCGGCCGCGTCGCTCCGCATCGTGGCGTCGATTTTGCGATGCCGCAGGGCACCCCAGTGCTCTCGGTTGGCGATGGCGAAGTGGTAGTGGCTAAACGTAGCGGTGCGGCAGGTTATTACGTTGCCGTCCGCCACGGTCGTACCTATACCACCCGCTATATGCACCTGCGTAAGCTGCTGGTCAAACCCGGGCAGAAGGTGAAACGCGGCGATCGCATCGCGCTGTCGGGCAATACCGGCCGTTCGACCGGTCCGCATCTGCATTATGAAGTGTGGATCAACCAGCAGGCGGTTAACCCGCTGACGGCGAAACTGCCGCGTACGGAAGGGCTCAGCGGTTCTGACCGTACCGATTTCCTGGCGCAGGCCAAACAGGTGATTCCGCAGCTGCGGTTTGATTAACCTCACGCCAGTTAAAGCCGGTGCCTTCTGCGCGCCGGCTTTTTCTTTTGTACGTTACTCCACGTATCGCTAAACTAACCCATTATCTTTACTGAGCGGAAATTCTGCGGATTGGGCATGGAAACGAAAAAAAATAATATTGAGTTTATTCCAAAATTTGAAAAATCCTTTTTACTGCCGCGCTACTGGGGCGCGTGGTTCGGCGTTTTTGCCTTCGGCGCCATTGCCCTGACGCCCGCGTCTTTCCGCGATCCGATCCTGGGTAAACTGGGGCGTTTTGTTGGTCGTCTGGCAAAGAGTTCGCGCCGCCGGGCGCAAATTAACCTGCTGTACTGCTTTCCGGAAAAAAGCGAGCAGGAACGTGAAGAAATAATTGATGCCATGTATGCCTCCGCGCCGCAGGCGATGGTGATGATGGCCGAGTTAGGCCTGCGCGATCCGCAGAGGATTCTTTCCCGCGTCGACTGGCAGGGCAAAGAAATTATTGATGAGATGCAGCGCAACAACGAGAAAGTGATCTTCCTGGTTCCTCATGCCTGGGGAGTGGACATCCCGGCGATGCTGATGGCGTCCGGCGGGCAAAAAATGGCGGCGATGTTTCATAACCAGGGCAACCCGGTATTCGATTACGTCTGGAATACCGTGCGTCGTCGTTTCGGCGGTCGTATGCACGCGCGCAACGACGGCATCAAACCCTTCATTCAGTCGGTACGTCAGGGATACTGGGGCTACTATCTGCCGGATCAGGATCACGGGGCCGAACACAGTGAATTTGTTGATTTCTTTGCCACCTACAAGGCGACGCTCCCGGCAATTGGTCGTTTAATGAAAGTATGTCGCGCCCGGGTTGTCCCGCTGTTCCCGGTTTACGATGGCGAAACGCATCGCCTGACGGTGCTGGTGCGCCCGCCGATGGACGATCTGCTGGAAGCGGACGACAATACCATTGCCCGACGGATGAATGAAGAGGTAGAGATTTTCGTTAAGCCGCATACCGAGCAGTATACGTGGATCCTTAAACTACTCAAAACGCGCAAACCCGGCGAAATCGAACCGTACAAGCGCAAAGAGCTGTATCCGAAAAAGAAATAGTCCGCGTAGACGCTGCGGGCAAAAAAAAACCTGCCGACAACTGCCGGCAGGTTTTTTTATGGCGCAGCAAATTACTCGACGGTCAGAATACGGGTGGTATTGGTGCTGCCGATGGTGCTCATTACGTCGCCCTGAGTGACGATAACCAGGTCACCGGTCACCAGATAGCCTTTATCACGCAGCAGCGTTACCGCATCGTGCGCGGCGGCGACGCCGTCGCTTGCGCTATCGAAATAAACCGGAGTCACACCGCGATACAGCGCAGTCAGGTTCAGCGTACGCTCGTGGCGAGACAGCGCGAAAATCGGCAGGCCGGAGCTGATACGGGAAGTCATCAGCGCGGTACGCCCGGATTCCGTCATGGTAATGATAGCGGTGACGCCCTTGAGGTGGTTCGCCGCGTACATAGCCGACATCGCAATGGCTTCTTCAACATTATCGAACTGAACGTCCAGACGGTGTTTGGAGACGTTGAGGCTGGGGATTTTTTCCGCGCCCAGGCAAACGCGCGCCATCGCGGCAACGGTCTCAGACGGATACTGGCCCGCGGCGGTTTCTGCAGACAGCATGACGGCGTCGGTACCATCCAGCACGGCGTTCGCCACGTCCATCACTTCCGCGCGGGTTGGCATCGGGTTGGTGATCATCGACTCCATCATCTGCGTCGCGGTAATGACCGAGCGGTTGAGCTGACGAGCGCGGCGGATTAATGCTTTCTGGATGCCGACCAGCTCCGGGTCGCCAATTTCTACGCCGAGGTCGCCGCGGGCTACCATGACAACGTCGGAAGCCAGGATCACGTCATCCATCGCGTCCTGATCGCATACCGCTTCCGCACGCTCTACTTTGGCCACGATTTTTGCATCGCAGCCCGCATCGCGCGCCAGACGACGCGCGTAGTTCAGGTCTTCGCCGCAGCGCGGGAAGGAGACGGCCAGATAGTCGACGCCGATTTTGGCGGCGGTGATGATGTCTGCTTTGTCTTTTTCAGTCAGCGCTTCGGCAGAGAGGCCACCACCCAGCTTGTTGATACCTTTGTTGTTAGACAATGGTCCGCCGACGGTGACTTCGGTGAACACTTTCATGCCCTGAACTTCCAGGACTTTCAGCTGCACGCGCCCGTCGTCCAGCAGCAGGATATCGCCAGGAACCACGTCAGCCGGCAGGCCTTTATAATCGATGCCGACTTTTTCTTTATCGCCTTCGCCTTTACCCAGGTTCGCGTCGAGCAGGAATTTATCACCGATATTGAGGAAAATTTTGCCTTCTTTGAAGGTAGAGACGCGAATTTTCGGCCCCTGAAGGTCACCGAGAATAGCGACATGACGGCCCAGTTTTGCCGCAATCTCACGGACTTTATCCGCACGGAGCTGGTGATCTTCCGCGGTGCCGTGAGAGAAGTTCATACGTACCACGTTAGCGCCTGCGGCGATAACCTTTTCAAGGTTGTTATCGCGATCGGTAGCCGGGCCTAAGGTGGTAACGATTTTGGTTCTGCGAAGCCTTCTGGACATGTAATACTCCGTTGACTGAAACAACTTTGGTGTTGCGTGAACATGGATTCGGTAGCGCCAGCGAGCAAAGTCGCTATACCGGAACATTACCGACGTTGTAATAGGATACTGCTTTGTTTCTACTTTTATTGGTCATTACTGTGTAAGCTGAGCTCTTTATCAAAGCGCGATTCCTTCAGCGCTTCCTTGACCCTCTTCAAGTTATCTCTGAATTTCGCTCCCCGACGAAGGGTAAAGCCGGTTGCCAGTACGTCAATCACCGTCAGCTGCGCTAAGCGGGAAACCATTGGCATATAGATATCGGTATCTTCCGGGACATCCAGCGTAATGGCCAGCGTCGACTCGCGGGAAAGCGGGGTGCCCGGCGAAGTAATGGCGATCACCATCGCATCATTTTCGCGCGCCAGCTGCGCCAGCTCTACCAGGCTTTTGGTCCTGCCGGTATGCGAAATAATCACCACCACGTCATCGTCATTACAGTTCATACAGCTCATGCGTTGCAGGACGATGTCGTCGGAATAAATCACCGGCACATTAAAGCGGAAAAATTTGTTCATCGCATCGTGGGCGACGGCTGCCGATGAGCCCAGGCCGAAGAAGGCGATTTTCTTGGCCTGAGTGAGAAGGTCCACTGCCCGGTTGATCGCTGACATATCGAGAGAATGATGGACCTGATCTAAACTGGCCATAGCCGATTCAAATATCTTACCCGTATAGGACTCAACGCTGTCGTCTTCATCGACGTTGCGGTTAACATAGAGGGTACCGTGCGCCAGGCTTTGCGCCAGATGCAGTTTGAAATCCGGGAAACCGCGGGTTTCCAGACTGCGGCAGAAACGGTTGACCGTAGGCTCGCTGACGCCGGCTTCCAGCGCCAGGGCAGCAATACTTGAATGAATGGCCTGCGCGGGGGTTGCAAGAATGACTTCCGCCACTTTGCGTTCAGATTTGCTAAGGTGTTCCAGTCGGGACTGGATTTTTTCCAGCATATTCATGGGTAATCAGGCGCTCATCAATGGAAACGATTTCATTAATGGGTGAAATCATCAGGCGTTTTAGCAAGAATATACCCCTCCGTAGTCGGAAACGGTGAGGAATGACTTTAAAATATGTTGTTTTTTTTCATTACATGATCAGAGTCGTATTTTACTAACTGATAATCGGTCGAAACAACGAACAATACTAGCCGCATGCCCAAAAACTCAGCCCATATTTTCCTCCCTGTGCGATTTAGCCGCGGGAACGGGAGCGGAGGGTTTCGGGAAATTCGTAAACACAGTACGATGCAGTGAAAGAAAATTACAAATACAACTATAGCCTGGCATAAGCACCGGGCTATCAACTAAGGAGAATGACATGGCGGTAACGCAAACGGCCCAGGCATGCGATCTGGTCATTTTCGGCGCGAAGGGTGACCTGGCGCGACGTAAATTGCTGCCTTCCCTGTATCAGCTTGAAAAAGCGGGCCAGATCCACCCTGACACCCGCATCATCGGCGTCGGGCGTGCCGACTGGGATAAAGACGCTTACACCAAGGTAGTGCGTGAAGCGATGGAAACCTTCATGAAGGAGAAAATTGATGAAGGTTTGTGGGAGACCCTGAGCGGGCGTCTGGATTTTTGTAACCTGGATGTCAACGATACCAAAGCGTTTACTCGTCTGGGCAAAATGCTCGATCAGAAAGAGCGGGTGACGATCAACTATTTCGCCATGCCGCCAAGTACCTTCGGCGCGATTTGTAAAGGCCTGGGCGAAGCGAAGCTGAACGCCAAGCCGGCCCGCGTGGTGATGGAAAAACCGCTGGGTACCTCGCTTGAAACGTCCCGCGAGATTAACGATCGGGTGGGCGAGTTCTTCGAGGAGTGCCAGGTCTATCGCATCGACCATTATCTGGGTAAAGAGACGGTGCTGAACCTGCTGGCGCTGCGCTTTGCTAACTCGCTGTTCGTCAATAACTGGGATAGCCGCACCATCGATCACGTTGAGATCACCGTAGCGGAAGAGGTAGGCATTGAAGGTCGCTGGGGCTACTTCGATCAGGCCGGGCAGATGCGCGACATGATCCAGAACCACCTGCTGCAGATCCTGTGCATGATCGCCATGTCCCCGCCGTCGGATCTGAGCGCCGACAGCATTCGCGATGAAAAAGTGAAGGTGCTGAAATCTCTGCGCCGCATCGACCGCACCAACGTGCGTGAAAAAACGGTGCGTGGTCAGTACACCGCCGGCTTCGCGCAGGGCAAAAAAGTGCCTGGCTACCTCGAAGAAGAGGGGGCGAATAAATCCAGCCATACGGAAACTTTCGTGGCCATCCGCGTCGATATCGACAACTGGCGCTGGGCGGGCGTACCGTTCTACCTGCGCACCGGTAAACGTCTGCCGACCAAGTGTTCTGAAGTTGTGGTGTACTTTAAAACGCCGGAACTGAACCTGTTCAAAGAGACCTGGCAAGAGCTGCCGCAGAATAAGCTGACCATTCGTCTGCAGCCGGATGAAGGGGTGGATATTCAGGTACTTAATAAAGTTCCTGGCCTTGACCACAAGCACAATCTGCAAATCACCAAGCTGGATCTGAGCTACTCAGAAACCTTTAATCAAACCCATCTGGCGGATGCCTATGAGCGTCTGCTGCTGGAGACCATGCGCGGTATCCAGGCGCTGTTCGTCCGTCGCGACGAAGTGGAAGAGGCGTGGAAGTGGGTCGATTCTATCACCGAAGCCTGGGCTGCCGATCGCGATTCGCCGAAACCTTATCAGGCGGGCACCTGGGGGCCGGTTGCCTCCGTGGCGATGATCACCCGCGATGGTCGTTCGTGGAATGAATTTGAGTAATCGCCAGCTCCTCCGTCAGGGTTATTTTACCGGTAACATGATCTGACGCAGCAAGTCGCGTAATTTTTAATCTTTTAAGCCCCGGAGGATTCACCCCCGGGGCTTTTTTTATTACACTGGCTGCAGATATTTTGCCCCTGAGCCCCAGTACTTGTGCCTTGAGTCCCAAAAAGTACCGCTAAAGCGCTGCGGCCGGACAGATGAAATTTGAGGAGCCTTTATGAATTCTGAAATGTTACGGGTAACAAATCGCATCATCGAACGTTCGCGCGCTACCCGCGAAGCCTACCTCGCGCGGATTAACCAGGCCAAAACTGACACCGTTCATCGCGCCCAGCTGGCATGCGGTAACCTGGCCCACGGTTTCGCCGCCTGCCAGGCGGATGACAAAGCCTCGTTGAAAAGCATGCTGCGCAATAACATCGCTATCATCACCTCCTACAACGATATGCTTTCCGCCCACCAGCCCTATGAGCGCTATCCGGAGATTATTCGCAAAGCGCTGCACTCCGCGAACGCGGTAGGCCAGGTCGCAGGGGGCGTTCCGGCGATGTGTGATGGCGTTACGCAGGGACAGGACGGAATGGAGCTGTCGCTGCTCAGCCGCGAAGTGATTGCCATGTCCGCGGCGATTGGTCTGTCGCACAACATGTTTGACGGCGCGCTCTATCTCGGGGTCTGCGATAAAATTGTTCCCGGCCTGGCGATGGCTGCGCTCTCCTTCGGCCATCTGCCGTCTATCTTTATTCCTTCCGGTCCGATGGCCAGTGGCCTGGCAAATAAAGAAAAAGTGCGCATTCGCCAGCTGTATGCGGAAGGCAAAGTGGATCGTATGGCGCTGCTGGAGTCCGAAGCTGCGTCTTACCATGCGCCTGGCACCTGCACCTTCTACGGCACCGCCAATACCAACCAGATGGTGGTTGAGTTTATGGGGATGCAGCTGCCCGGATCGTCATTCGTGCATCCCGATGCGCCGCTGCGCGAAGCGCTGACCGCCGCCGCCGCCCGCCAGGTGACTCGTCTGACCGGCAACGGTAATGAGTGGATGCCGCTGGGCAAAATGTTTGATGAAAAAGTAGTGGTTAACGGGATTGTCGCGCTGCTGGCAACCGGCGGCTCCACCAACCACACCATGCACCTGGTGGCCATGGCGCGGGCGGCGGGGATCATCATCAATTGGGATGATTTCTCCGATCTCTCTGACGTGGTGCCGCTGCTGGCGCGTCTCTACCCGAACGGCCCGGCGGATATTAACCACTTCCAGGCGGCTGGCGGGGTACCGGTGCTGGTTCGCGAACTGCTGAAAGGCGGACTGCTGCATGAAGATGTTCACACCGTGGCCGGCTTCGGCCTCTCTCGCTACACCCTGGAGCCCTGGCTTAATAACGGCGAACTTGACTGGCGCGAAGGGGCGACCGCTCCGCTGGACGAACAGGTTATCGCCACCTTTGACAAACCGTTCTCTCGCCACGGCGGCACCAAAGTCCTGAGCGGCAATCTCGGCCGCGCGGTCATGAAAACCTCCGCCGTGCCGGTTGAAAACCAGATTATAGAAGCCCCGGCGGTCGTCTTCGAGAGCCAGCATGATGTGCTGCCTGCCTTTGAAGCGGGCCTGCTCGACAAAGATTGCGTGGTTGTCGTCCGCCATCAGGGACCAAAAGCGAACGGCATGCCAGAATTACATAAACTTATGCCGCCACTTGGTGTATTATTGGACCGCCGTTTCAAAATCGCGCTGGTGACCGATGGTCGACTCTCCGGCGCGTCAGGCAAAGTACCATCGGCAATCCACGTGACGCCTGAGGCGTACGATGGTGGCCTGCTGGCGAAGGTACGCGATGGCGATATCATCCGCGTCAATGGTCAGACGGGCGAGCTAACGCTGATGGTCGATGACGCTGAGCTGGCCGCGCGTCAGCCCCATATTCCTGACCTGAGCGGTTCGCGTGTGGGAACCGGCCGGGAAATGTTCGGTGCGCTGCGTGAGAAACTCTCCGGAGCTGAACAGGGCGCAACCTGCATCAATTTTTAAGACGATTCGATTTATAGATCTGGCGAGAGAAAATCTGATGAAAAACTGGAAAACAACTGCAGAAGCAATCCTCACCTCCGGCCCGGTTGTACCGGTAATCGTGGTGAAAAAGCTGGAACACGCTGTGCCAATGGCGAAAGCGCTGGTTGCAGGCGGCGTACGCGTACTGGAAGTCACCCTGCGTACCGAGTGTGCGATGGACGCTATCCGCGCAATCGCCAAAGAAGTCCCGGAAGCGATCGTCGGTGCCGGGACCGTCACCAACGTTGAGCAGTTGAAAGAAGTGACCGAAGCGGGCGCGCAGTTTGCTATCAGCCCGGGCCTGACCGAATCTCTGCTGAAAGCGGCGACCGGTGAAGGCACCATTCCGCTGATCCCGGGGATCAGCACCGTATCCGAGCTGATGCTGGGTATGCAGTATGGCCTGAAAGAGTTCAAATTCTTCCCGGCTGAAGCGAACGGCGGCGTGAAAGCGCTGCAGGCGATTGGTGGCCCGTTCGCGCACATTCGTTTCTGCCCGACTGGCGGCATCTCTCCGGCAAACTATCGCGATTATCTGGCGCTGAACAGCGTACTGTGCATCGGCGGTTCCTGGCTGGTTCCGGCGGATGCGCTGGAAGCCGGTGATTACGACCGTATCACCAAACTGGCTCGTGAAGCGGTAGAAGGCGCGAAGTAATCTTCGCGCGCTTACCCGAGGCCCGGTCTGCAGTCCATGCGACCGGGCTTTTTTTATCCTTCGACGACGACCGCTGAAGCCGCCGCTTTAGCCCGCGCAACCGCTTCTTCGACGTTATCGGCTATCGCCAGCGATACGCCCAGGCGACGTGAGCCGTCAATTTCCGGCTTACCGAACAAACGCAGCTGCAGACCCGCGCCGATCGCTGCCTGGAGGTTGCTGAAGGTGACGTTCTGGCTGCTCATCTGCGGCAGAATGACCGCAGAGGCCGCCGGGCCGTACTGGCGAATCGCGCCAATCGGCAGGCCGAGAAAGGCGCGGACGTGCAGGGCGAACTCGGATAAATCCTGCGAAATCAGTGTGACCATACCGGTATCGTGCGGGCGCGGCGAGACTTCGCTAAAAATCACCTCATCGCCGCAGACGAATAGCTCAACGCCGAACAGGCCGTAACCGCCCAGCGCCAGCACCACCTGACGGGCGATGTCCTGCGCGCGTTCCTGCGCCAGCGCGCTCATCTGCTGCGGCTGCCAGGATTCACGATAGTCGCCATCTTCCTGGCGGTGGCCGACCGGCGCGCAGAAGTGCACGCCGTCCACGGCGCTGACGGTGAGAAGGGTAATTTCAAAATCAAAATTCACCACGCCTTCAACGATAACGCGACCGGCCCCGGCACGGCCGCCCTGCTGCGCATACTGCCAGGCCTCAGCCAGCTGTTCGTGGGTACGAATAAAGCTCTGGCCCTTTCCCGAGGAGCTCATTACCGGCTTGACGATGCACGGCAGTCCTGTCTCGGCGACGGCCTCGCGGAAGGTGGATTCGCTGTCGGCAAAACGGTAGGCGGAGGTCGGCAGCTTCAGTTCCTCAGCGGCCAGGCGGCGGATCCCTTCACGGTTCATGGTGAGCTTCGCCGCGCGCGCGGTAGGGACGACTTTTTGCCCGGCCTGTTCCAGCGCCACCAGGGTATCGGTGGCGATGGCCTCGATTTCCGGCACGATAAAGTCAGGCTTTTCCAGTTCAATCAGCGCTTGTAAGGCTTCGCCGTGCAGCATATTAATGACGTGTGAGCGGTGCGCGACCTGCATGGCCGGCGCATCAGGGTAACGATCGACGGCGATGGTCTCAATTCCCAGACGCTGGCATTCGATGGCCACTTCTTTACCCAGCTCGCCGGAACCTAACAGCATAACCTTTGTTGCCGCAGGGCGCAGCGCCGTACCTAATACAGTCATAACTCTCTTCCGCAGTAAAAAAACATGCGCCGCATTATAAACGAAAACGTTTGCGCATGTCTTTATGTGCATCATTTGAGTTCGCGGAAGAAATTTGATATACTGTATAAAAACACAGTGCTGAGAGGCTGCATCATGGCGGTTGAAATTAAATATGTAGTGATTCGTGAAGGTGAGGAAAAAATGTCTTTTGCCAGCAAAAAAGAGGCCGATGCTTACGACAAAATGCTCGATCTGGCGGAAGTACTGAACGACTGGCTGGTTGAGTGCCCGCTTACGCTCGATGAAGAGCAGCGCGATAGCATGGCGATGTGGCTTGCCGAGCGCAAAGACACCCTCAACCATATTCTGCGTTCCGGTAAGCTGCCGGAAGCTGAGGGCAGCGCCGATGCGCCAGCCGCGCGCGCAGAAGAAGCAGAAGAGGGTGACAAACCCGAAGAGGTCGTCGAATCGGCAGCCTCGGCACCGGCCAGGCCGCGCAAAGCGAAAGCCGCCTGAGCCATGCTGCCGCCGACACTCGTTCTGGCGGTTGGCTCCCGCGCCGCGCGCCCGGCGCGACATTTGCTCATCTTTAGCTGACGATAACGTTTCCTGACGCCGAGTCGTTTAGGCTGGTGGTATCGCTTATCGCGCAACGAGGAAATGTATGGCTAACTGGCTTAATCAACTGCAGTCTTTGCTGGGTCAGCAAGGGCAATCTTCTTCATCTGACGATCGGTCACACGGCAAAGACTTCCTGCTGCCGGGCGCGCTTGGCGGCCTGGCCGGGCTGCTGGTTGCCAGCAAATCATCGCGCAAGCTGTTAGCCAAATACGGCACCGGTGCGCTGCTGGTCGGCGGCGGCGCGGTTGCAGGCAGCGTATTGTGGAATAAATATCAGCAGAAATTGCGTACCAGCGGGCAGCAGACATCGGCGGCGCCCACGCCCGCACCTGCGGCGTCCTCCGCGCCAGCCGAACTTGATGCCCGCAGCGAAAGGCTGATTATGGCGCTGGTTTTCGCTGCTAAAAGCGATGGGCATATTGACGAACGCGAGCGGGCAAATATTGAAGCGCAGCTGCGCGCGGCGAACGTTGACGTGCAGGGGCGTGTGTTAATTGACCAGGCGCTGGCGCAGCCCCTCGACCCGCAGAGCCTGGCGCAGGGTATCAGCAGCGAGCAAGAGGCGCTGGAAGTTTACTATATCAGCTGCGCGGTCATTGATATTGACCACTTTATGGAACGCAGCTATCTGAACGCCCTCGGCGAAGCGCTGAAGCTCCCGCAGGAAGTGCGTGAAGATATCGAACGGGATATCCAGGCGCAAAAACAGGCCGTAACGCTCTAAATCCGCACGTTTCGCTTGCATCGCTGGCGACTTTTGCCACCCTTATATATTGTGTAGTCACGTCACCCTTCAGGCTGCTGTGAAGCAGCCTGAAAATTTTAGTACTCAATACAAGCCGCAGAAGAATAAGCAGATGCCACCAAAAGCGAAACGGATCCCCCATGCCATGACATTACATGGCGACACGCGAATCGATAATTACTACTGGCTGCGCGATGACGATCGCGCACAGCCGGAAGTGCTTGATTATCTGCGCCAGGAAAATGAGTACGGTAAAAAAGTGATGTCTTCGCAAAGTAGCCTGCAGGACAGGGTACTCAAGGAGATTATCGACCGTATTCCGCAGCGCGAAGTGTCGGCCCCCTATAGCAAAAATGGCTATCGTTACCGTCAGGTCTATGAGCCTGGCTGCGAGTATGCGATTTATCAACGCCAGCCGGTCGTAAAAGAAGAGTGGGATGAATGGGAGGTCCTGCTTGACGGTAACCAGCGCGCGGCCGGCAGCGAATTTTACACCCTCGGGGGGTTAGGGGTTTCTCCTGACAACAACATGATGGCGGTGGCGGAAGACTATCTCTCCCGCCGGCAATATAGCCTGCGCTTCTACCCTTTAAACGACGGCGATGAATTTGCGGAAGTTCTTGAGAACGTCTCGCCTGATTTTGCCTGGAGTAATGATTCGCAGACCCTGTGGTACGTGCGTAAGCATCCCACCACGCTGCTGCCGTATCAGGTCTGGCGCCATCGCTTGGGCACACCGGCCAGTGCGGATGTTCTGGTGTATGAAGAGCAGGACGATACATTTTACGTCAGCGTACACAAGACGACTTCCCAGCAGTTTGTGGTGATTTATCTGGCCAGCGCGACCACCAGCGAAGTGCTGCTGCTTAACGCGGAAATGACCGACGCCGAGCCGGTCTGTTTTCTACCGCGGCGCAAAGACCATGAATATAGCCTCGATCACTATCAGCACGCTTTTTATCTGCGATCCAACCGTGAAGGGAAAAACTTCGGTCTCTATCGCACTACCCTGCGCGATGAGCAGCAGTGGGAGACCCTGATCGCGCCGCGTCAGGAAGTGATGCTGGAAGGATTTACTCTGTTTACCGACTGGCTGGTTGTGGAAGAGCGCCAGCGGGGGCTGACCAGCCTGCGGCAGATCAATCGTAAAACAAGAGAGTCCCAGGGCATTGCCTTTGACGATCCGGCCTATGTAACCTGGCTTGCCTATAATCCAGAGCCGGAAACCGCTCGTCTGCGCTACGGCTACTCCTCCATGACGACGCCGGATACGCTATTTGAACTGGATATGAATACCGGCGAGCGGCGGGTACTAAAACAGCAGGAAGTCAAAGGGTTTGATGCCAGCCATTATCGCAGCGAGCATTTGTGGATTAAAGCCCGCGACGGCGTCGAAGTCCCGGTCTCGCTGGTCTACCGTCATGAACATTTCCGTAAAGGCGCCAGTCCACTGCTGGTGTACGGCTACGGCTCCTATGGCGCAAGCATGGATGCGGATTTCAGCGCCAGCCGCCTGAGCCTGCTCGACCGCGGTTTTGTGTTCGCTATCGCCCATATTCGCGGCGGCGGCGAACTGGGCCAGCAGTGGTATGAAGACGGAAAGTTTTTGTGCAAGAAGAACACCTTCAACGATTATCTCGACGTCTGCGATGCGCTGCTGGCGCAGGGCTATGGCGATCCGCGCTTTTGCTACGGCATGGGCGGCAGCGCCGGCGGCATGCTGATGGGCGTGGCGGTGAACCAGCGGCCGGAGCTTTTCCACGGCGTGGTAGCCCAGGTTCCCTTTGTCGATGTCCTCACCACCATGCTCGATGAGTCGATTCCGCTAACCACCGGTGAGTTTGAGGAGTGGGGGAATCCGCAGGATGAAGAGTATTACCGCTATATGAAAAGCTACAGCCCGTACGACGGCGTGCAGGCTCAGGCGTATCCGCATCTGCTGGTTACCACGGGCCTGCATGATTCGCAGGTTCAATACTGGGAGCCGGCAAAATGGGTGGCAAAACTGCGCGAGCTAAAAACGGACGATAACCTGCTGCTGCTCTGTACCGATATGGATTCCGGCCACGGCGGTAAATCCGGACGCTTCAAAAGCTATGAAGGCGTGGCGTTGGAGTTTGCGTTTCTGATTGGCCTGGCGCAGGGGACGCTGCCGGGCCAGGCGGAGGTATAGCGCCGGTTACTCCCCGAGATAGTGCTTCAGCGTCAGGCGCAGCTCGGGGCTCATGCGCTCCAGGTTATTAAACAGCCAGCGTAAATAGCCGGGATCGTTTTCCGCAACCTCGGAAACCGGCTTGCCGCGATATTTGCCGAAGGTAAAGGTGGATAGTAGCGCCGGGCGGCCGGTAATGGTCGCCATTTCCTCAGGCGTCCAGCCGGAGGTGTTGATAATATCGAGCAGCAGGGCGGCGGTGATATAGCAATCATAAAGCGCCCGGTGATGATGCAGTCCCGGTGGCGTCGTGACGCTAAGCTTGCGCGACTTATATAGCCCCATATTGCTGTACTTGATGCCTGGCCACAGGCGGCGCGCCAGCTTCATCGTGCAGATCCATTCGCCCTGCATCTCTGGCAACACCCGACGGTCAAAGCTGGCGTTATGGGCGACATACCACGGACTGCCCATATACAGCGGCACAATCTCCTCGATCCACGGCTTATCGGCGACCATCTCTTCGGTGATACGGTGAATCGCCATCGCCTGCGGACTGATGGGGCGGTCGGGGCGAACCAGATGGCTCATGGGATTGGTAATTTGTCCGTCGACAATATCAACCGAGGCGATTTCAACAATGCCTCCCTGCAATCCGCAGGTTTCTGTATCGATTACGCGCAGCATGGCTCGCTCCAGGCCAAAGAAACCAGCGTAATGCAACACGCGGGTCTTGCCAACTCGGATGTCCGCAGGGGACGGGAATTATTTCTGTTTCGGTTCATAGGGCAGGCGAGAGAGCGAAACGGAGGCCAGTCGATGGGCAATCAGACGTTCGCGAAACCAGCCGCGCAGATGTTCGGGCTGTTCTCTTTCGACTAAATCGGCAACCACCGGCATATTGTAGCGTTCTTTAAACGCAACGCCCGCCGCGGCGAGATCGACATTCACTTTGTCCATCTCCTCCTGGGATAGTTTAGCCAGGTTCTTTTCCATCGGTTTCTCCTCTGATAACGCCGCAAAAAGTACTAAGCACGCGGCAAAAAGGCAAGTCTCAGACGCTTAGCTCGACTGCGCCATTATACAGGGTTATTCTCTGTGCTACATACATAACAAAAAGGAATGACAACTATGCCAATCATCGCCGGACGCGCGCTGCGTCTGTCTCTGTTTCTCGCCGGTTGCCTCAGCGCAGCAGGCGCATTCGCCCACGCCCATTTGCAACAGCAGCTTCCGGCCGCCGGCGCGGTGGTGGCGGCTTCACCCCAGGCGCTGACCCTCAACTTCTCTGAAGGCATCGAAACGCAGTTTAGCGGCGTGACCCTCACCGGGCCGCAGCAGAATACCATCACCCTTGGTAAACCTGTCCGCAGCGACAGTAATAAGGCCGAGCTGACGGTACCGGTTGAGCAGGCGCTGACGCCGGGCGAATATACCGTTGACTGGCACGTGGTCTCCGTTGATGGCCATAAGACGAAAGGACAATACACCTTTACCGTGAAGTAAGCCGATGCTGAGTGGAGTCTATGTCAGCTTACGCTTTATCCATTTTATCTCGCTGATCGTCGCTTTCGGCTGTGTCCTCTATGGGACATGGTGGGCGCCGGTAACCTTGCGCCGCTTAATGATGCAGCGTTTCTACCCGCTAATGCGCCATTTATTGCTGGCGAGCGCGCTGTCGGCGCTGCTGATGCTGATGGCGCAGGGTGGGCTGATGGGCAGCGGCTGGCCGGACGTCTGGCAGCCGGCTATCTGGCAGGCGGTTGCCGGAACGCAGTTCGGTAGCGTGTGGATATGGCAGATTTTACTCGCCCTTGTGGCGCTGGCGGTGGTCTGGCTGAAGCCCCGACGATCGGGACGTTTGCTGCTGGTCCTGTTTTGCGCACAGCTGCTGCTGTTGGCCGGCGTCGGTCATGCCGCGATGAACGACGGCTGGCTGGGGATAGTGCAGCGGACCAACCATGCTATTCATCTGTTTTGTGTTGCCAGCTGGGTTGGCGGTCTGCTGCCGTTTATCTACTGTCTTCGCCTGGCGCACGGTCGCTGGCGGCAGGCGGCGATTGCCACCATGATGCGTTTTTCACGCTACGGGCATCTGGCGGTTGCTGGCGCTATCGCCAGCGGCGCAGTGAATGCGCTGTTGATCCAGGGCGGGCTCATCAGCGCCTCGCCCTGGGGGCGTATGCTGTTGCTCAAATGTGCGCTGGTGGCGGCAATGGTGGTAATTGCGCTGGTGAACCGGTATGTTCTGGTGCCACGCATGTCGGCAGGCGGAACGCGAGCGGAGCAGCTTATCGTGCGGACCACGCAGATAGAAATTGCGCTGGGGGCGCTGGCGCTATTTGCCGTCAGCCTGTTTGCCACCTGGGAACCATTCTGAATAAACTGGTTAAATCATGAAAAAAATCGTTCTGACAATGTTGTTATTGGCAAGTTCTGGCGCTGCGCTGGCGGCGCCGCAGGTGATTACCGTGAGCCGCTTTGAAGTCGGTAAGGAGAGCTGGGCGTTTAATCGGGAAGAGGTGATGCTGACCTGCCGTCCGGGCAACGCGCTGTTTGCCATCAATCCGAGCACGCTGGTGCAGTACCCGTTAAACGACATCGCCGAGCAGCAGATGAAAGACGGTAAGACCAACGCGCAGCCGATTTCTGTGATCCAGATTGACGATCCGCAGCAGCCGGGACAAAAAATGAGCCTTGCGCCATTTATTGAGCGCGCGCAGAAACTCTGCTGATCGATATTTTCATCCTACTGTTTTTACATAAAAATAACCGCCATCTCCCCATTCCGGGAGCGGCGGTTTTTTGTAGGCATACGCAATCCTGAGAGGAATTATTGGTTCCCTTTTGTCACGGACTGGAAAACCTGACACGGTAAACTATTCTTATAAGGCAAGGCGACTTAGCCTGCATTAATGCCAACTTTTAGCGCACGGCTCTCTCCCAAGAGCCATTTCCCTGGACCGAATACAGGAATCGTGTTCGGTCTTTTTTTATCTTTTTTTCAGCAATCGCAGATTCCCTTCTAAAAACCCCAGCAGCTTTTTTCGGGGCTTTTTTCTTATACCACAACAATAATTTCCTAAACATTTCTTTTACAAAAAAATCGCCTGCTAACCTTTTAATAGCTCACCGTCACCAGGACGGTATCGCTGTAGGTTCCCGCAGGCTGGTTGCTCTGGTTCGGGTTAATCTTCAGGGTGTAGCTTGCAGATTGCGCGGCGCCGGAGCCGGTCACGCTGAGATTGTTATTTTCCGTCCAGGCGCTGCCGTTGGGCTGGTAAAATTGATACTGCAAAAAGGCAGTCGGTTGGTTAGCGATGGGCTGGCTCATCTGCCGCCAGTCGCCGACGCTGGCGTTAGTACTGGCGAGATTGACGGTGTAGGCCGCGTTTTTTGTGCAGCGAATGGCAAGCTGGCCGCTGTAGGAACTAAAACCGGACGGGAGGGCGGCAGGGGCAAACTCGACGTCCGGCGCGCTGTCGATATAGCAAAAATTGGTCACCCTCACCGATACGTTGACCGTAGAGACCAGGGTGCCGTTATTCGGAATACATATCTTAATGCCCAGTAGATCGAGCCCGACGTAGCAAAAACGATACACCCAGGTAATGGTTAAGACATCGCTATAGGTTCCGGCGGGCACGTTGGCTCCCGGGGTGGTTCTGAAGTAGAGCGGCATGGTGCCATCGCTCGAGTTAAATAGCCCCAGCAGCTCAAGCAGCGTTGTCCTGGACCAGCTTATTACGCCGCCATCCTGATAGGCCGGCGAGCAGGATGCGTCAGAACAGATGCTGTAAGGGATGGCATCGCCGGCGCCGTTAAGCAGCCGGGGCACTCTGTTGCTCTGGTTAGCCGACGCCAGGGTAGCGCTTAGCGTGTTGGTCGAGTTCAGCGCCACCAGTTCCGGGGTGCAGTAAAACCCCGCGCCCGCCATCACGCCCTGAGGCGCGCTGTAGAGCGTAAAGGAATCGACAGGGCCGATCGCTGGCGCACTGGTTTTGATGCTGCAGGCGGCCAGCGCGTTGCTGGCTTGCCCAAGCGCTAAAAGCATCACGAATACCCGGATGATATTTTTCAATCTTATCTCCGCTATGAAGAGGGACAGCTGACCGGGCCTATCCGCTGCGGAACCGGCGTGGTCTCCGGAAGCTCGAACGGGATGCTGCATCGAAGCTCTCCGGCATTTATTTTGACTTCGTTAATGCGCCCGAGGTGCGAGAACCAGACCACGCCGTCGTAGCCCACCAGGGCGCGCTGTTGACTATTAACTTCCTCCACCGGCGTACCGACCGGTAGCGGTTGTCCCTGAGCATCGACGAAGATGAGCGTTGCCGAGCGCACGCGGTTAACCGGGAAATCAACCAGCGCGCCGCTGCCTTCGCGTACGGCGATGCGTTTTTCCACCGTGACGGCTTCGGTATCCGTGGGCAACGGCAGCGTATCGAGGGTGACCTTTCCCGGATACCAGGCCGAAGCCCAGGGGATCAGCAGATGACCATTTTTATCGGTCACGCCGACTTTGCGGTTTTCATAATTCACCGCAATGTTTGGATAGTTGCCGGTAGAAACGACGATAAAGGCGTCGTTAATTTGCCGGGCGAAAAACAGACTGTTATCCATCAGCACGACCGAGCCTGCGGCCTCAAACCAGCTGTGATGATCGTCACGCGACCCGTAATAGCCACCGCTCAGCGTGGACACGCGATTAATCCAGGTCAGATCCGCCTGACTATAGTTATTGCCGCCGATCGAATGGGCGAGGTTCCAGCCCAGCCCGCCTTCCGCCGGGGCAGAGCGACTAACGTTGATATTTTCCCCCCATTGGCCTGAGCTGGATCGTTGACCGCTTAGCTGCACGGAGCTTTGCGAATCGAAAGGGATAATGATTTGCAACATGCTGGCGTAGCTATTGTCCTGCAGATCGCGGTTTACGCTCAGGTTGAGGCTGCTGCTTTGCCACAGGCTGCGGCTCCAGGAGAGGTTCATGAGCCGGGTATGTGAATTATCCTCGGCTTTGATATCAAAATAGCCAATGCTGAAAGATCCGAGCGCTCTGTCCCATGGGCTCAGGCTCAGCGTCGCCTGATCTGACTGACGGCTTAATGCGGCGACAGAACCGTAGGTGCTGAGGTTGTTGTAGTCGGCGCTGCGGCGAATATGCTGATAGTTCACTCCCCAGCTGCTGGCGTAATAAGAGTATCCGGCGGTGAGTTGATTGCCGCTGCCGTTGCCCCGGCTGGCGCTGGTCGACAGGCTGAGGGTGCCCAGGTTCCCCACGCCGATATCGCTGCCTATTCCGGCATTGGTTAATCCTTTGCGGTCTTCCGTATGCGTCGACAGCGTGAGCCAGTTGTTGACTCCATAGCGATAAATTGCGCTCAGCGCGCCGGCGCCATAATCGGCACTCTTGATACCGTAGTTGTTGCGCAGGGCCCCAAGGGTGAAATCAAAATCACTCAGGCCTTCGCGCAGCAGGGTGTTGGAGACATAAAAAGGAATGCTGGTGGACACCTGACGACCCAGGGCATCGGTGGTCACCACGGTAGCTTCGCCGGCGCCGCTGATCCAGGGAACGTTGGTCAGCGTATAGGGGCCGCCATTGATTTGCGCGGAGCTGGTTTTATAGCCGTTAATAAACAGATCGACGCTTGAAGGAACCGCCGCGCTGCCGGATAAATTGAGCAGCGGATACGTCACCAGATCCGGGCGAACGCTGAAGTTACGGCTCAGCCGGAGTCCTCCCATTCGTACTGAACTGCTCCAGGTCAGGGCGTTACTGACCACATCCCCGGCCTGGTAGCTAATCATCTGTTCGCTGTCGCTGTATTTCCACAGGGTGTCGTAACGCATAAAGCCCTGCTGCTCGTAGCCCGTCGAAGACCAGTTTTGCCGGATGACGGCATTGTTAGAAAGAACGCCTGGCGGCCCGAAGAGGCGCGTCTCGGTATAGGTGCTGGTGGTTTGCGTTCCGCCGGACGAGAAGAGGCTGTAAGCGTCATAGTTAAATAACATGCCGGGACTGCTTATCGCGGCCTGGTAGTTTTGTCCCGTCGTCTCCCCGATGCGCTGCTCGGGAAGCCAATTGTCCGGCACCCGGAGATTGAGCATTTGCCCCGGCCGATCGTATTCCACTTTAACCGAGGGGATCGTCGTCACGTCAACCAGCGCATCTTGGGTCTGTAAGGGAATATGCGCCTGGCGCAAAATGTCGGCGGCGATCCAATAGCGACCCGTAATAACCTTTACCGGAGCGGCGCTCGCCACGAGATTCCCGTTGACCGATACGCTGAGATACAGCTCATACTCCTGCTTATCGCTGTATGAAGCTGCTGGCGCAGGCAACGAATCATAGGTCGCAGCGCAGGCCGTTACCGACGCTAGTGCCAACAGCCCTCCGGTCGCTGCCCTTTTCAGATCGCGCATTATCAACGATCCGCCGGAATTTCCACCGCCTGGCCGTTATCCGTTAATTTCGCGAACAGGTGCATGCCTGAGGGGACTGAAGCGTTTCCCACCAGCGGGAAACAGCTCTTTTTCTGCGCCAGCACGTAGCCGAGCAGGCCATTGGCCTGAGCTATCTGGCCCTTGCCACCGGCATTGGCCCAGTAAACCGCGCTGAGCCGGGCATGCTGATTGCCGGTATTGTCGATGCACAGCGTCTGGCGGCTATTTTGCCGCGAGAGCGACCAGCGCAGCGTGGTTCTTACCGCTTCCACGGATCCATTGTTCTTCAGCGGGTTGATGCCCTGTCCGTAGGTAAACAACGGCAGGACATAGCGCATGCGCATTTTCAGTCCGGCGGAATTCTGTTCCTTCTGCGCCGTCGGTTCAGCGGCAGGGATCTCATCGATAACAATACGGTAGGATTGTTCTTTGCCAGCCGTGACGGGGGCGATGCGCATCAACCGTACCAGCTGACGCTGGCCGGGCGCGACGGTGGTAAAAGGTGGGCTGGCGACGACGTCACGCTGATCGGCATAGGCATCGGACGACCCTTTTTGGTCCCAGGAAAAAACGCGCAGCTGTAAATTAACCGGGGTAGCGCCGCGGTTTTCCAGCCACAGCTCTGACCCCTTTTCGTGGCTTTCGATAGTCTGGAAGATGGGCCAAACGAGGACGGAGCTTGCGGCCATAACGGAGCAGGGGAGAGATAAAGCGAATGTAAACAGCACAAATCTACAGCGAATCATAGTTAACCTGTGATGATTTAATAGGTCAGCGTGACGGTGACCGTGTCGGTATAGGAGCCCACCGCCGGGAAGCCATTCGTGGCAAAAAGGCGGCCATAAACCGTATAGGTTTGCGTGGAGCTCGGAAATGATGCAACGCTCAGGGCCAGCGTACTGTTGCCCCAAACGTTAGCGCGGTTGGCATCCTGATAAAGCTGATAGGCCAGCGTGTTGCCGCCGCCGTTCGACATATAGCGCCGGGTGGCCGAACCGCCGTTTACGCCATAGTCGAGAGCGATTGAGATAGCGGTGCCGGGGGTACAGGTCACGATGATTGAGCCGGCGCCGGAAGTACTGGCGACATCAACATTGTTATAAAGCGATGACAGAGTGCCAAAACTCAAGGTGCCGAAATCCGTCGTTTGGGAGCCATCCCCCGCGCCAAGCGCGCAGCCAGCGGTTATCTGCGCGGAGACTTTGAAGGTCTTCTGGACAGTAGCGGCGTGGGCGCCCGAGGTAAAAAGCAGAAATAATATAAGCCACTCTGGTCGAAGCATGACGCCCATTTTCCTTATGCGATTACCAGGTTAACGTTGCGGTTACGATGTCGTCATACACATCGGCTGTCGGCGCGTTGACGCTCTGGTCTTCGGGGCGAATACGGGCAAAAACGGGGATAGCCTGCGGGTTGCCTGTGCCTACGATAGCGATTGTTCCGCCGGGTAAAATTTCCTGACTGCGGCCGGCATCCGCATAGAGCCGATAAGCAATCTGCTGGTTTCCTGTCGCGTTTTTCATGTAACGCAGAGCAGCATCGCCATACTGGCCGCCGTCCAGCGTCAGCGTTGAGTCAAGATCTTCGGTACAGGTCACGGTAAGCGCGTTACCTCCGCCGCTTCCGGTGACGCTTGCATCAATGGAGTTGGCTAAATCACCGTAGGCGCCGAAATTAATCGTGCCCCAGCGGTTGTTTTCTCCATTTCGGACGTTCGATACGCTGCAGCCGCTGCCAAGTGTGACCTGAACACTAATCTGGCCGCTTAATGTTCCCGCTGCGGAAGCCGGTTGCGTAAGAACTATGGCGCTCAGTAAGCCGCCCAGGATACTGCGCGATATCGTTTTCACGTTCATCGAAAACCTCTTAGTGGAAAGCCGCTGAAGAAAAACAACAATGTAGCGATAGTCGTGGGTCACCGTTTAACAACCACGGTTTTGTTGGTTAACGTATAGCTACTTCTGTGGGATATGGGTAACTTTGCGTTTATGACTGTGTTTTGGTTGTGAAATAGTTTTTTAGTCTGACTTATTGCTATTATGTTGAAATAAAATTCCTTATGTTAATATTTTGTTGGTTTTATGTGTTTTCTTTGTTTTTTGAAGGAGCGAAAAGAGAACGCGATTTTTTTAAAATCACAATCGGGCGCAAAGTTTGAAACAAAAAATCTGGACAAAAAGGCGTGTGTAGACACTTACCGTGCGGTTGAGCGACAACGAGGAGAAAACACCTGCACGAAATCAGGCCCATAGTGCAGGTGAACTTTACGGGCCAACATCGGAAGTGACCCAGTATACACATTTGTATGACAAATAGAATAATAGATAAGAAAACGCCTTAAATTTTTTGCCTATTATTTTAACGGCGCTTGTCCGAGGTATTGCAAAGAAAGGATAGGCAGCTTAGAGGCGACAAAGAAATAACGCCCAGGGCATTATTCTGGCGTCACAAAAGAGGGGTACAGCGTTGTTTCAAGGTAGCTAACAATGAACCATATTTCGTCACTAAAAATAAACCAGAGAGCAGCGGACAAAATAATCAACAGGATAGCCAGCAGGAGTATTTCTGTTTTGCTCATAACTTCACTAGCCGTCCGCAAGGAGTACAACGAAGTTATGATAGTAACTAAAGCGGCGTAGAAGATGCAAACGCCGCTGTGCTAAACGGCGTTGATGAAACGTTTGCAGCGTTAATCGATGAGAATTGTCATCTGCGCAGCCATATCATCCAGCAGCTGGAAGCGGCGACGATATTCAGCGCGCTTCTTACTGGCAATGCTCTCAAGCGTCTTTCTTTCCAGCTTCAGTGGTAAGCGCCAGCGCCATGCACCGTCGGCTACCCCTTCGATAGATTGCCAGAATTCATCATAGCTGGCGTGGAAATGGCGCCCTTTGCTCAGACGATAGCGCAGCGCGCGGAAGACGTGACCGTTATCGCTGACTCCGTAAATATGTTGAATGCCGCAACGCGCCGCCATTAGCCAGATAAACTCCATCAGCAGGCGTTTCGGGAACAGACCGTAGCAGGCGCGGGTTGCTCGTTTAATCACTTCATGCGAAATATTGCTACGCGGCCCCTGCAGGCCGCCAATAGTTAACTGCCAGCGATCCTGCTGACGGGAAACGCTAAAAGTCGCGCTGGCGAGCACGATCCCATCGCCATCGCGCAGCCATAGGGTCGTTTCACCCTCGCGTTCAGCTTTGCCCGCCGAAGAGGCGGAAAGCGTAAACCGGCTGTCGTCCTTGCCTGCCAGCTCAAGCAGCGGCAGCTCATTCGCTGCGGTCATGGCATCAGCCAGGCGCGATCCGCCCAGCGAGTCGACAAACTGGTAGTGGCTGATAATCGCGTGCGCGCGCTGGCTGGCGTTGAGCCCGCGGGTTAAATACTGACGATGAACCTTGCCCGGCAGAGTCACCTGAGCGGTCAGTAGCTGATTGAAGTCCGCGCGCGCCGACAGGCTCTCCAGCATGCTGCGCGTTGGCGCATAAAATAATGCCGTGCGCAGTAAAAACTTCAGCCGGTAATTACGTTTTTGCCAGATGGGTGCAGGGGTGAGTCGCCCCATCACCAGGTCGGCAATAAGATTGGGGCGTCGTTCAACGACCCCGGCTGAATGCAGGCTGTTATCCGTCACGATGAATACCTCGTTGTTATTTAGCCTCTATTCTAGGGATATATCGTGAGGAGCTTAATGCCCTGGCGGACTATATTTGGCTTTCGTTTAAACTCGATTGAGGTGGCAATATTACGCCCGCGGCAGCGGGAGAATTTTCCTATAATTAGGTCAGGAGGACGAAATATGTATCAGCGTATTAACGGTTCCGCCTGGCGTAATATCTGGCTGGTTGGCGACCTGCACGGCTGCTTTGCGCGGCTGATGGAAGCCCTTCGCGAGCGCAGGTTCGATCCTTACCAGGACCTGCTTCTTTCCGTGGGCGATCTGATCGATCGTGGGCCGCAAAGCGCGGAGTGTCTGGATTTACTGCGCTATCGCTGGTTTTTCGCGGTGCGCGGCAACCATGAACAGATGGCGCTGGATACGCTTGCCGATGGCGAACCGAAGCTCTGGGAAATGAACGGCGGTGGCTGGTATACGCAACGCTCAGAACAGCAGAAAGAGCGCCTCGCGCCGCTTATCGCCCGCTGCCGTCATCTGCCGCTGATTATTGAGCTCCACAGCGCTGAGCAGGTACATGTTATCGCCCATGCGGATTATCCGGCGACGCTTTATCGCTGGCAGCAGGCGGTGGATGAGCATCAGGTGCTGTGGAGCCGACAGCGTCTTACCGATCATCTCTCCGGGCGTCACGGCGCGATTGCCGGTGCTGACCACTTCTGGTTCGGCCATACGCCGCTTAAACGGCGTTACGACTACGATAATCAGCACTATATTGATACCGGGGCGGTATTTGGCGGGGAGTTAACCCTGGCGGCGCTACAGAGGACGGGCTAAAAGTCACTGTACTCCTGGGCGGGCAGCCAGAAACTATCGATAAAATCCTCTACCGGAAAGCAGCCGCCGTGACGTATTCGCTGATCGTCCATCGCTGCGGTGCACTGCCGTTCGTTATCGTACACATCCACAACGATATCTTCACAGCCTCCGTCGAGGTAACAAATAAACAGCACTAAGGCAAACATCCCGGTCTCATATCCTGAAAAACATAGTTATAAGTGTAGGAGATGTCGGGAAAGCAGGGGGAATAAATAACCCGTCTCAGGCGACGGGTTCCTTTGAATCAGGCGAGACGCATGATCCAGGCATCGGACTGACGATCGTAGTGCTTACGGTAGAGGACGGAATGTTCACCATCAAGTATGGCGGGTACGCTGGTGTCCGCGTCCCATGCATCTAGCTGCATACATAAATCCGGATCGGATTTGCAGGGTATGCTTAACGTTCGCTCTCCCTGCTGTTCGCCGTGCAGTTCGGCGTCGTCTATTTCAAACGCGCCGATACGTACGCTGGTTTTACTCATAAATTCACCCCGTTGATCTGCTGATTTGTGGTACGACCAGTTAAGGCCGCCATTTTTCAGCGTAGACAAAGGTGCGCAAAGCGCCAGTGAAAAAATGCTGTTTTTCCGTTCGTCATCACGCTTTAGTGCTAAAAAGCTTTCCGTCGCGCACCAGTTCACGGGGATAGCTGTTTTTTAAACGCGAGCCGATTTTTTTCGCCAGCCCCAGCGGCGCGCCCTGAAACGTGACAATAACATCATCCTGCTGCGGCGGTACTGCAGGATAGACGTCACGACCGCGGTACCACTCTTCCGCTTCGGCCTGGGTCAGCTCAAAAGGGGCATCAGGCGCGGCAAGCGCAATGACCGCTTCGTGCTGCCAGCGATAGCCTTTGTTGTGGGTTTCGGCAAGACGGATACCGATGCGGGAAAAGCGCACTTTGCCGAATAGCGACTCGAGCGCCTGAGGGAATAGCCAGATTTCTTTATCCCGCTGCCAGAGCGTATGGTCAGCGCCCCAATGCAGGCCAACGGCGGCAGCGGCGGTCGCAATGGCGGCCGATTCGCGGCTTTTAAGCGGGATAAAGGGGAATTTACCGACCTTATAACCCGGCGCCGGCAGCGGTGCGATGGCGGCGGTTTTACGCAGACGGGCGACGAAGAAGCCTTCGCAATCGAAAATCTGCGGGAACACGTGCAGGAAACCCTCTTCGGTTAGCGCCTCGCTGGCCTGCGGGAACAGCGAACCGAGCGGCAGTACCTCTGCCGCCTGTGGATAGCGCGCCAGTAGTCCGTTGACCACGTCTTCGTTTTCTTGCCGGTTCAGGGTACAGGTAGAGTAGACCAGCGTGCCGCCGGGGCGAAGCGCATGAAACGCGCTGTCGATAAGCTCGCGCTGGGTCTCGGCGGTACTGGCGTTGCTTTCCGGCGACCAGTTTTTTAACGCATCGGGGTCTTTCCGTACCACGCCTTCGCCGGAGCAGGGGGCGTCGAGGAGAATCGCATCAAAACACTCCGGCAGCGCGGCGCCGAATACGCGCCCATCAAAATGGGTCAGCGCCACGTTGCCGATCCCGCAGCGGCTGATATTGGCGTGCAGCACTTTAACCCGGCTGGCGGAATATTCGTTGGCCAGGATCCCGCCTTTATTGCCCATGCGCGCGGCGATCTGGGTGGTTTTTGACCCCGGCGCGGCGGCGACGTCCATCACCCGGTTCGGCATATTTCCGTCGGCAAACAGCGCGGCGACCGGCAGCATGGAGCTCGCTTCCTGGATGTAAAACAGCCCGCTGAGATGTTCAGCGGTGCTGCCCAGCGGCAGGGCGTCGTCTTCCTCGCGATCGATCCAAAAACCCTCCTCACACCAGGGTACCGGCGTTAGCTGCCAGCCGTAGGGGGCGACCAGCTGCAAAAAGTCAGCCACGCTGATTTTTAGCGTATTTACGCGAAGGCTTCGGCGCAGGGGGCGCTGGCAGGCGGCGATAAAGTCAGCGAAAGAGAGATGCGTCGGCATTGCCGTACGCATTTGAGCGAGGAATTCTTCAGGAAGATAGACAGCGTTTTGAGCCACGGGGAGCGCACCACAACGAAAAAAGGGGGCGTAGTTTACCATAAAGGCTCCGGCGACGGACACCGGAGCCTGTTATGCTTAGCGCGGCAGGGCGGTACCCCATTCGCGCCACTCTTTCGGTTCACTCTCCAGCAGCAGGAAGTGTTTACCATCCTGCGCTTTCGGCGCCAGCGGCGTACCCGGAGGCGTCGCAAAAGCGATGCCGCCGCGAATGAACTGATTGAAGGTACCGGTTTTCACCACGCCGCCGATCAGGCCAAAGTCGAGGCTATAGCCGGAAGCCAGCCAGAACACCGAGTTGTTGCGCACCAGATACTGATAACGTTTACTGATACGCAGCTGTACCATGACGCGATCCGACATCGAACCGAGCATCAGGCCGGTAACCGTACCGACTTCAAGCCCGCGGAACAGCACCGGCGTGCCGATACCCAGCGAACCGGCTTCGGGTACTTCGACGATAATGCTCAGGCCGTCGATATAACGTGAGTCGCTAATCGTGGTTTCCTGAATTTCAAAATCACGGCGCGGCGCACCGCGTCCCGGCTCCACGTTAATATAGGCCTGGAAGAGCGTATCCAGATGCTCGACGCCCGCTGCGGAAATCTGCGGAGTAATCACCGAGAAACGCGTGCCGGCGCGGGCGAAGGTGTTGACGTATTCCGGATAGAGAACCGCTTTCGCCTGCACTTCGTTTTTCGCGGTAATTAAATTCAGCGATTGGATCTGCCCAATATCAATCCCCAGGTAGCGGATCGGCATACCTTCGGCGATTTTACCGGCGTCAAAGGCGTGCAGGGTTATCTGGCCACCCACCGCGCGGGCGGCGGTTTCCGACGCATACAGCACGCGTTTATTATCGATACGCGCGCTGGCGCTGGCGCCGCTCAGATTATCAAAGCTTATCGCGCCTTTCAGCGCGCGGGAGAGGGGGGATGCCTGTACCGTCAGGCCGCTGCCGTTAAGCTGCACTTTCGCGCCGCCTTCGGCCCAGAACACGCTGTTACTGGTGAGCAGATGGCGATATTCCGGTTTGATATGGATGTTGATCTCAAAAGCGTTCTTGCGCGGCTGAACGGTGATGATTTCCCCGACTGCGAATTTACGATACAGCACCACCGATCCTGCCTGGACGTCCGGCAGCGTCTCAGCTGAGAGCGTGAGAGTGGTGGTCGGCAGATCGCTCATGCTGTTTTCCAGCGCTTTTTCCTGGTTGGCGTACAGCGGATAGCGGCTTTGCATCGCCCCTTTGTCGCCCGGAATAATGCGGATCCCGCCGTTGACCCATTCGCTGGCGCTGGCGCCGAGGAACTCCACGCCATCAATACCGACTTTGACGTCGATACGGCTATTGACCACGAATTTGCTGTCGCCGCGCACCAGTGAACGGTACTCGGGCATGACTGCGACCTGGAAAGTGACGCCGTCGGCGTTTAGCTTGCGCTCCAGAACCTGGCCAATCTGAACGCCGTGCAGGATCAGCGGCTGCCCGGCATCAATACCGTAGCTTTCCGGCGCGGTGAGCGTGACGGTTGCGACATCCGGCTCTTCCAGGATGGATTTATCGGCTGGCAGCACCGCAAACTGGTTGCGCGGTTCACCCTCGCCGGGGACCAGCTCAAAGGTGGTACCGGTCAGCAGGGCGCTGACGCTGGGATTATCCAGCGAGATTTTCGGCTTCTTCATCTGAATCAGCGTCTTCTCGCGCAGCAAGCTGACGACGCTGGGATCGACGGTCATTTCGCCGGTGACTTTCCCGTCAGCATTGAGATTTAGTTTACTGAGCTGGCCGACCTCCAGACCCTGATACATCAGCGGCGTAGAGCCCGCTTTTAACCCTGCGCCGTCCGGAAGGTCCAGTTTAACCACCACTCCGCGCTGGCTGTGCGCCAGGTCTTCGTATAAGTGATAATCGGTATTCTGCTGAGCCTGCGGAGAATCATCGGGGGAATCAAAGGCGATAGCGCCGTTCACCAGCGCGGAGAGGCTGTCGAGCTGAACTTTAGCTCCGCTCAGGCTGACGTCCGCCTTTACGCCGGATACGTTCCAGAAACGGCTCTCTTTTTTCACCAGATTGGTGAAACGCCGCTCGATCAGTACATCAATCGTGACGCCCTGATTGTTCGGATTAATGGCGTAGTCATACACCCGGCCGACCGGAATCTTACGGAAGTAGACCAGCGAGCCGCTGGTTAACGAGCCTAAATCCGCTGACTTGAGATGGATCATCAGCTCGCCGTTATTAATATGGTACTTCGGCTGGGTATCGAGGGCGACAAAGTGATCCTCGGGCTCGCCCTGACCTGGCATCATGCCGATATAGTTGCCGCCAACCAGCGCATCCAGGCCGGACACGCCGGCAAGCGAGGCTTTCGGCGTCACCAGCCAGAACTGGGTCTCCTTGCGCAGCGCATCTTTCATATCGCCTTTGACGCTGGCAGAAACCTCGATTTTACTCAGATCTTTGCTTAGCGAGATATTCTCGACCGTACCGACTTCTACCCCCTGATAGCGGATAGGCGTCCGTCCCGGAACGATGCCGTTGGCCGACTGGAAGTCGATGACGATCGTCGTACCGCGATCCTGATAGCTGGTCCAAATCAGCCAACCGGCAATCAGCAGCGCGATGACCGGCAGCAGCCAGAACGGTGAAATGCGGCGTTTAGTTTTAATCTTGGCTTCAGTCGGCGAAGCGGGCGTTTCCTGACTCATGTGCGTCCCAAAGTAAGCGGCTGTCCAGCCATTCAACAGCAAGGATAGTTAAAATTACCGCGGCGCCAAAATAGACCGCGGCGGGCCCCATCGTAAACGCGAGGAGCTGATCGCGGTTGATCAGCGACATGGTTAATGCGATGACAAAAAGATCCAACATAGACCAGCGGCCGATCCAGGTAATCAGCCGCAGCAGCAGGATGCGGGTACGTAGCCCCTGTTCACACTTGAATTGTATGCTGACCAGCAGGGTAAACAATACAATAACTTTGGTGAATGGGACCAGAATACTGGCGATGAACACCACCCCGGCGATGGCGACGTTGCTGCTGGCCAGCGACATAATGCCGGAAAGGATGGTGTCTTCCTGACGCGCGCCGTTGACGTAGATGATCGAGATCGGCAGCAGGTTGGCAGGAAGCAGGAAAACCAGTGATGCGATCAGCGCAGCCCAGCTCTTTTGCAGGCTTTGCCGGCGTCGATGGCGCAGAGGCGTGTGGCAGCGGCGGCAGCGCCCGCGCGCATCGCGATGTCCGGTATAATGGCAGCCCAGACAGACCTGAAGATTTTCATCCGGGCGCAGCGCCGGGCGCTGGGGATAAAAACGCTCCCAGAGCTCTTCAACGTTCATATGGATAAGCGTCAGAATACTGAGCAGGGTGAGGGAAATATAGGCGACAAGCCCGATACCCGGCTGCAGGAAGGCGTAATCCTGCACTTTAATGGAGGCGACGCCGATGCCGACCAGGTAAATATCCAGCATTACCCACTCCTTGAGCCGCTCCAGCATCAGCAGTATCGGTCGCAGATTCATGCCCAGCACGTTGCCCAACCACAGGTAGGCGATTGACACCACCAGCAGCACCGGCGCGACGACCGCGCAAAAGAGCACCATCGCCGCCGTGAGCGGATCGCCCTGGCCGGTCATTTGCCAGATGCCCTGAAGGACGTTAGCGTCGATACGCACGCCCAGCAGATGCAAACGTAGCAGCGGTTCGCTCCACGCAAAAGGCATCAGCAGCAGCATAGCGATCGCCATGCTGCCCAGCCGGGTAAGCGACCAGTCGCGGCCATCGCGCACTTTGGCGTTGCAGCGAGGGCACCAGGCGCTTTGATTCTTTTTGAGGACCGGTAAACTAAACAGCAGGTCGCACTGCGGGCAACGCTGATAGTGAGCGTGCGCAACAGGGGCGCTGACCGAGTAGACGATCATCTTTTTTGCTGGCGTAATCCTGGGTGTTTTTAGTGGCATTTATAACTTACAGAAATGAATGTATCTCTCTATCTTAACTCAGGAATGAATTCATCTTGAGCATGAATGCATTTAAAGCTTATTTTATTAGGCTGTAAGTGTAAGGCAGTAAGACAACTAAGCGATCATATAATGAACAAATCAGAATTCTACGCGGATTTAAACCGCGATTTTCAGGCGTTAATGGCAGGCGAAACCAGCTTCCTGGCGATGATCTCAAATACCAGCGCGCTGTTATTTGAACGACTGGCGGAAGTGAACTGGGCCGGTTTCTATCTGCTGGAAGGCGATACTCTCATCCTCGGGCCGTTCCAGGGCAAGCTGGCCTGCGTGCGTATTCCGGTAGGACGCGGCGTATGCGGGACTGCCGTCGCGCAGAATCGCGTGCAGCGGGTCGAGGATGTTCACGCCTTTGATGGCCACATCGCCTGCGATGCCGCCAGCAATTCGGAAATTGTCTTCCCGCTACGGGTGAACAATCAAACCATCGGCGTCCTGGACATCGATAGCACGGCGCATTCCCGCTTCACCGTTGAAGACGAGCGGGGTCTGGCAGAACTGGTCTCGCATCTGGAAAAACTCATTTCTGCCACGGATTATCAAAAAATATTCACCCGCGTCGCAGGATAATCAACGGATAACGTAGCATTTACCGAGGACGTCATTATAATGACGCCTGTTCATGCCTGCGGCTTGTTGGCTACGTCCGTTGTAATCAGGAAATTTCATGGAAAATCAACCTAAGTTGAATAGCAGTAAAGAAGTCATTGCGTTTCTGGCCGAACGTTTCCCTCAGTGCTTTAGCGCTGAAGGCGAAGCTCGCCCCCTGAAAGTCGGTATTTTTCAGGATCTCGTTGAGCGCGTTGGCGGAGAGATGAATCTCAGCAAAACCCAACTTCGCGCTGCTTTGCGTCTTTATACTTCGAGCTGGCGCTATCTGTACGGCGTTAAACCAGGCGCTGTCCGCGTTGACCTTGACGGCAACCCGTGCGGCGAACTGGAAGAGCAGCATGTCGCTCATGCCCGCCAGCAGCTTGAAGAAGCAAAAGCCCGCGTTCAGGCGCAGCGCGAAGCGCAGCAGGCCAAAAAACGTGAAGCCGCTGCCGCGGCAGGCCAGCCGGAAGAGGGAGCACGTCGCGAGCGTAAACCGCGTCCTCAGCCTCAGGCTCGTCGCAAAGAAGGCGCTGAGCAGCGTAAACCACGCCCGGCAGCAGCAGCCAAAGCGCCGCGCGAAGAGCGTCATACCCCTGTATCAGATGTGTCTGTATTGACCGTTGGCCAGGCACTGAAGGTGAAAGCAGGCAATAATGCAATGGACGCCACCGTCCTGGAAATCACCAAAGATGGCGTTCGTGTACAGCTGACTTCTGGTATGTCAATGATTGTACGCGCAGAACACCTGGTGTTCTGAAACGGAGGCCGGGCCAGGCATGAACAAATTCTTTAAGCTCACCGCGTTGGCGGGCCTGCTGGTAATAGCAGGCCAGTCGTTCGCCGTGGACGATATAACCCGGGTCGATCAAATCCCCGTGCTGAAAGAAGAGCCGCAGCACGCGACGGTGAGCGAGCGCGTAACATCGCGCTTTACCCGCTCTCACTACCGCCAGTTCGATCTCGACAATGCCTTTTCGGCGAAAATTTTCGATCGCTACCTGAACCTGCTGGATTACAGCCATAACGTACTGTTAGCCAGCGACGTCAACCAGTTTGCCGCGAAAAAGAATCAAATCGGCGATGAACTGCGCAGTGGGAAGCTGGACGTATTTTACGACCTGTATAACCTGGCGCAGAAGCGTCGCTTTGAGCGCTATCAATATGCGCTGAAAGTGCTGGAACGGCCGATGGATTTTACCGGCCACGATAATTTCAACCTTGACCGTAGCAAGTCGCCTTGGCCGAAAGATGAAGCCGAGCTGAACGCGCTGTGGGATGCCAAGGTGAAGTTTGACCAGCTAAGCCTGAAGCTGGCTGGCAAAGATGATAAAGAGATTCGCGAAACCTTAAGCCGCCGCTACAAGTTTGCTATCCGCCGTCTGGCGCAAACCAATAGCGAAGACGTGTTCTCACTGGCGATGACCGCCTTTGCGCGTGAAATCGACCCGCATACAAACTATCTCTCACCGCGCAACACCGAGCAGTTCAATACTGAAATGAGCCTGTCTCTGGAAGGTATCGGCGCGGTGCTGCAGATGGACGACGACTACACGGTGATCAATTCTCTGGTCGCGGGCGGTCCGGCGGCGAAGAGTAAAGCCATCAGCGTGGGCGATCGCATCGTTGGCGTCGGCCAGCCTGGTAAAGGCATGGTCGATGTGATCGGCTGGCGTCTTGATGATGTCGTCGCGCTGATTAAAGGTCCAAAGGGCAGCAAGGTTCGCCTGGAGATTCTCCCGGCGGGTAAAGGCGCCAAAACGCGTATTGTGACCCTCACGCGTGAACGCATTCGTCTGGAAGACCGTGCGGTTAAGATGTCAGTCAAAACCGTTGGCAAAGAAAAAGTTGGCGTGCTGGATATTCCTGGCTTCTATGTTGGCCTGACGGATGACGTTAAAGTTCAGCTGCAAAAGCTGGAGAAACAAAACGTTAGCAGTATCGTCATCGATCTGCGCAGCAACGGCGGCGGGGCGCTGACCGAAGCGGTTTCGCTTTCTGGCCTGTTTATCCCCTCCGGCCCGGTTGTCCAGGTTCGCGATAATAACGGTAAAGTCCGTGAAGACAGCGATACCGATGGCGTGGTGTACTACAAAGGTCCACTGGTCGTCCTGGTCGATCGTTTCAGCGCCTCGGCTTCCGAAATTTTCGCCGCTGCGATGCAGGATTATGGCCGCGCGCTGATCGTCGGAGAGCCGACCTTCGGTAAAGGGACCGTCCAGCAGTATCGTTCGCTGAACCGTATCTACGATCAGATGCTGCGTCCTGACTGGCCGGCGCTGGGTTCCGTACAGTACACTATCCAGAAATTCTATCGCATCAACGGCGGTAGTACTCAGCGCAAGGGTGTAACGCCGGATATCATGATGCCGACCGGAACCGAAGAGCGTGAGACCGGCGAGCAGTATGAAGACAACGCGCTGCCGTGGGATAGCGTCAATGCGGCAACCTTCGTGAAATATGGCGATTTGACGCCGTTTGGACCGGAACTGCTGAAGCGTCACGATGCGCGTATTGCCAAAGATCCTGAGTTCCAGTACATCATGAAGGATATTGCTCGCTATAACGCGATGAAAGACAAACGCAACATCGTTTCCCTGAACTACGCGCAGCGTGAAAAGGAGAACGAAGAAGATGATGCGATTCGTCTGGCCCGCGTTAACGATCGCCTGAAACGCGAAGGTAAGCCGTTACTGAAAAAGCTGGAAGATCTGCCGAAGGATTACCAGGAGCCCGATCCGTATCTTGATGAAACGGTTCATATTGCGCTCGACCTGGCCCATGAGGAAAAGGATCGGCCAGCGGTAGAGCCCCCGGCCAGTAAATAATCCCCCCAACGGGCACAATGATTTGTGCCCGTTTTCTTTCGCTTCTTTCCCAACGTTCATTGCCTGATTTCAACAAAATGTCAACGCTTTTGCCCAGCGTCAGCAATATGCTACAAAATGTAAAGTTGTGTCTTTCTCGTGACTTAGCGGGGGCTGATGGTTGAAAATTAGCGTTCTACCCATACCATGTGGGTAATCGCATAGTGCGTTTTGTTAAATCGAGGTAAAAAGAAAATTATGATGCGAATCGCGCTTTTCCTGCTGACCAACCTGGCAGTGATGGTGGTGTTCGGGCTGGTGCTAAGCCTGACGGGAATTCAGTCAAGCAGCATGACCGGGCTGCTGATCATGGCGCTGTTGTTTGGCTTCGGCGGTTCAATCGTTTCGCTGCTGATGTCGAAATGGATGGCGTTGAAATCGGTGGGTGGGGAAGTCATTGAGCAGCCGCGTAACGAAACCGAGCGCTGGTTGATGAATACCGTCGCGCAGCAGGCGCGCCAGGCGGGAATTGCCATGCCGCAGGTCGCGGTCTACCATGCGCCGGATATTAACGCCTTCGCGACCGGCGCGCGCCGCGATGCGTCGCTGGTTGCGGTCAGCACCGGGCTGTTGCAGAACATGAGCCGTGATGAAGCGGAAGCGGTTATCGCCCATGAGATTAGCCACATCGCTAACGGCGATATGGTCACGATGACGCTGATTCAGGGGGTAGTGAACACCTTCGTTATCTTTATCTCGCGCGTTATCGCGCAGATTGCGGCGGGCTTCCTCGGCGGCAACCGCGATGAAGGTGAAAGCAGCAACGGCAACCCGCTGATCTACTTTGCGGTTGCTACGGTACTGGAGCTGGTGTTTGGTATTCTGGCCAGCATCATCACCATGTGGTTCTCCCGCTACCGCGAATTCCATGCGGACGCTGGCTCAGCGAAACTGGTGGGGCGTGAGAAAATGATCGCTGCGCTGCAGCGTCTGAAAACCAGCTATGAGCCGCAGGAGGCCAGCAGCATGATGGCATTCTGCATTAACGGTAAAGCGAAATCCATGAGCGAGCTGTTTATGACTCACCCGCCTCTGGATAAGCGTATTGAAGCCCTGCGCAGCGGCGAATACCTGAAGTAATCGCCGCTCCCGGCCCTGAAAACAAAAATCCGCAACCTTCGGGCTGCGGATTTTTTTATGTCGATTCTTTGCCTACAGCCTGGCGCGCGGCTGCGTGACGCGTAGCCCGCTGACGGCAGCGGCGACGACGGCTAGGATCCCGGCCAGCAGAAGTGCGGTATGAGTTCCGCTATTGCCCAGCAGGTTAAACAGCAGCGCCACCAGCGCGGCGCCTGTACTCTGGCCAAGCAGACGGGCGGTACCCAACATGCCGCTTGCTCCGCCGCTGCGGTGAGCCGGCGCTGAAGAGACGATCGTATGGTTGTTGGGTGACTGGAACAGGCCAAAGCCCGCGCCGCAGAGCGCCATTCGCCAGATAATATCCAGATCCGTGGGTGTGGAGGGGAGCATCGCCAGACCGAACAGGCCACAGGCCATTACCAGCAGACCAATCGCCCCCAGCAGACCGGCGTGAAATTTCTCTATCAAATAGCCTGCCAGCGGCGCCATTACCATGGTTGCCAGCGGCCACGGCGTCAGGAGCAGACCGGTTTCCACCTCGCTGCGTCCAAGCATCGACTGCAGGAAGAATGGTAGCGAAACCATGGCCAGCATCTGGGCGCAGAAGGAGCATATCGAGGTGCAGATGGACAGGGAAAAAATCGGAATGCGCAGCAGATCGACGGGTAGCAGGGGAACCGGCATTCTGAGCTGACGGCGGACAAAAAAGAATCCAACGACCAGCATCGCAATAACCTCCGCCAGCACCAGCTCGCCGGATTGGCCCTGTGCGAACCCGCCGAGAGCGGTAATTAATAAGCCGAAAGTGAGAGCATTCATGATGGCGCTGGGCAGATCGAAGCGGGTGACCTTGCTCCCGCCGACATTGGCGGGCAGGTAGCGCATCGCGAGAACCAGTGAGATAACGCCCAGCGGAACGTTAATGAGAAACAGCCATTGCCATGAAGCCATCGACAGGATAGCGGCGGCAATGGTCGGGCCCGCAGCGGATGAGACGGCGACAACAAAAGAGTTGATCCCCATTCCGCGGCCGAGAAAGCGGCGGGGATAAATCAGGCGAATCAGCGCGGTATTAACGCTCATTAGCGCCGCGCCGCCAAGACCCTGCGCAACGCGCGCCAGCGTCAACATTTCCAGGCTGCGGGAGAGCGCGCAGGCTAAAGAGGTGAAGGTGAATACGACCAGGCCGATTTTATAAATGCGCCGATAACCGACCATATCGCCGAGGAAAGAGAGCGGCAGAAGCGCAATAACAATGGCAATTTGATAGGCGTTTACTATCCAGATTGAGGATGCCGGTGACGCGTTTAAATCGCTGGCGATCGTCGGAAGCGCTACGTTGGCGATAGCGCCGTCCAGCACGGCCATCGTCAGGCCTAATACAATGGTCAGGATGGCGCCGTAACGCTGCGGTGCTGGCAGCCCATCGGGGAGGTTTTTATCCATATAAAGTGTATGTCTTATCGGGAACTATTAACTGGATAATGATTTTAGCATTGAATATTCAGCGGCATGTCGCAGATTTGTAACGAATGGGCAGAAGAACGATTGCGGGTAACGGGATGCGAATTTATAATAAAAACCGGTTCTAATTTTTATAAAACAGTTGCGATGAGGTGATAAATGGCAGTTGCAGATTTGGATAAACAGCCAGATTCTGTCTCTTCGGTATTGAAGGTTTTTGGCATCCTGCAGGCGCTTGGCGAAGAGCGTGAAATTGGCATTACCGAACTGTCCCAGCGCGTCATGATGTCAAAAAGCACCGTTTATCGCTTTTTGCAGACCATGAAATCGCTGGGGTACGTAGCGCAGGAAGGGGAATCTGAGAAGTATTCTTTAACCCTGAAACTCTTCGAACTCGGCGCGCGGGCTTTGCAGAACGTCGATCTGGTGCGCAGCGCCGACATTCAGATGCGCGAGCTATCACGCCTGACGAAAGAGACCGTCCACCTGGGCGCCCTGGATGAAGACAGCATTGTTTACATCCATAAAATCGACTCAATGTACAATTTGCGCATGTATTCGCGCATCGGACGCCGTAACCCGCTGTACAGCACCGCGATCGGTAAGGTGCTGCTGGCATGGCGCGATCGCGCGGAAGTTGAGCAGATTCTGGAAGGCGTTGAGTACAAACGCAGTACCGACCGGACCATCACCAGCACCGAAGAGCTGCTGGCGGTTCTGGATAAGGTCCGCGAGCAGGGCTACGGCGAAGATAACGAAGAACAGGAAGAAGGGCTGCGCTGCATCGGGGTGCCGGTTTTCGACCGCTTCGGCGTGGTTATCGCCGGCCTGAGTATCTCTTTCCCGACGCTACGTTTCTCCGAAGAGCGCCTGAACGAGTATGTTGCGATGCTGCACACGGCGGCGCGTAAAATTTCTGAGCAGATGGGCTACAACGATTATCCGTTTTGATTCACTATCCTATTCGGGCTACCGTTGCTGTAGCCCGAAACATGACTAGCCGTTATCCACTACCGTGACGCTTTTTCGCAGAACAGGGCAATCGGTAATGCCGATAATACCGCTGCTGGAGTGAACATATTGTGCGGTGCTGATGCCGCGAGCGGTGAGATATTTGCACTGCAATCCTAACCCACCGGCATTCTCACTGCTGCCTATTAACACGCCGTAGCCGCTTAATAATACGCCAATCCATAAGATAGCCAGCACCACAATGGTACGAATGATCAATCGCATTGTTGCCTCAATATTTGTATTATCCCTACGTCTATTCTGTCATGCACACGAGTTGAAACAAGTCTATGATTCCTAAACTTGCCTTTCGTATTACAGTTAGCCGCGGTTTAAGATGGTCATGTTATCCTGGCGACATTTGATACTGATGCGGAGTGTGGAGTGAAAAAATTACGGTGGGTTTTGCTGATAGTCGTTATTGCAGGATGTTTACTGCTATGGACTCAGATGCTTAACGTAATGTGCGATCAGGATGTACAGTTCTTCAGCGGCATCTGCACTATCAATAAGTTTATTCCCTGGTAAGACATTTTTTATATGACTGATTTTCTTCTGCCGCGCGGGTGGTAGAATGAACGCCTTCTCTTTGAGGTGGTGAAATGAGTGAGTTACTAAATCCCGGGATTGTAAGCCTGGCATCCGTGGCGCTGTCTGTCGTGCTGTTGCTTGTCGGCCTGTTATTATGGTTTTTTGTTAATCGCGCCAGTTCGCGCGCAAATGAGCAGATCGCGCTACTGCAGGCGCTTCTGGATCAGCAAAAGCGGCAAAACGCGCTGCTGCGCCGTCTCTGCGAGGCCAATGAGCCTGAGAAGGAGAGTGCAGCAGAACCTTCCATAGCCGAGAAGAGGAAAGGCGACGACGACTTCATTCGTCTGGTCGCAGAGCGCTAATCTGATTGTCAGGCGTGCATCGTAGGGTGTGCGCCTGTATCTCACCCCGGTCTATAACCTATCCTTATCAATAAATCTTCTGCTGACGATTATCCGGCGTGCCGGCAAGCGGACGCTGTGCGTTAATCGCGCCTCTTTAATTAGTTTGTTTAATTAATCAAATAAAAGGACAGAAACGGCCTGACTGTCATCAGGTCTTCATTATTGCCGTGCAGTATAGACAATATTTTAAGTTATTCCATTTACGCGCTTCGATATTATGCAATGGTCCTGCAAAGCAATTTTTCAGCTATCGATATGAGCTTTTAAATGCATCTTTATGCAATACTTTTTGTTGCCCCCTAAAATTGGCAGTTTAGTTTTGAGCGGGGCGGGGTACGCCGAAGTTGTTGAGGAATGGCGGATAAACTCTCTTTCCGGAGCCAGTCTCTACGGCACAGACGCGGGGCGGAAAGGATAAGGCAGAGGGAGCAAAGTCGCATAAATGTGCAGGTGATCAAATGATTCCCTTATAATTTGTGCGAGCGATCGAGACCCATCTAAAAATGGCTTGCCATTATTAACGTAGTATGTGATAACACGTTTCGGGTTAAACGAGGTACAGTTCTGTTTATGTGTGGCATTTTCAGTAAAGAAGTCCTGAGTAAACACGTTGTCGTTGAATACCGCTTCTCTGCCGAACCTTATATTAGTGCCTCATGCAGTCATGTGTCAGTTTTATCTATGTAAGTGCCCACGGGCGAAGAAAACAGTCTAAGGAATTTTGCAAATGGCAAAGATTAAAGGTCAAGTTAAGTGGTTCAACGAGTCTAAAGGTTTTGGCTTCATTACTCCGGCTGATGGCAGCAAAGATGTGTTCGTACACTTCTCCGCTATCCAGGGTAACGGCTTCAAAACTCTGGCTGAAGGCCAGAACGTTGAGTTCGAAATTCAGGACGGCCAGAAAGGTCCAGCTGCAGTTAACGTAACTGCTATCTGATTCAAGACCACTGAATCTTGTAAGAAAGCCTCGCGACCGCGGGGCTTTTTAGGTTTTATTGCAAATCATGTCAATTATCCTCCCACCGTTGCGCTTTGTTGCAAAACAACATCCTTATTAGCACTGTTTAGCAATCTGTTTTGTATATATCTGTTAAATCAGGTGGTTGCAAAATAATGATGGAGCTAAGGTGCAAAAGAACAAACTTAAGTCAGCCGCCAACTTTACCCCTTTGCGGTTCGGGTTGCTATGCGTGGCCATTCTTTGCTGTATGGGGCTGCTGCTGGTCCGGGTAGGCTGGCTGCAAATTGTCTCTCCTGACAATTTGGTGAAACAAGAAGATATGCGCTCCTTGCGCGAAGAGCCTATCGACGTACAGCGCGGCATGATTAGCGATCGCGAGGGCCGCCCGCTGGCGGTTAGCGTTCCGGTAAGCGCCATCTGGATCGATCCGCAAACAACGCTCGCAAAAGGCGGCGTCGGATATGGCCCGCGCTGGCAGGCCATGGCGCAAGCTTTACATCTCAACCTTAGCGAGCTGGCTCATCGCGTGCAGGCGCATCCTCACGCGCGCTTTCTCTATCTCGCGCGCCAGATAAATCCTGAGCAGGCAGAGTGGATCGACAAGCTGCGCCTGCCGGGTATCAATCTGCGCGATGAGTCGCGTCGCTTTTATCCCGCTGGACACGTTGCCGCTAACCTGCTGGGCTTTACCAACATCGATAATCAGGGGATCGAGGGAGTCGAGAAAAGCTTTAATGCTCAGCTGACCGGTCAACCCGGGCGTCGGCTGGTGCGCAAAGATCGTCACGGCAACGTCATCGAAAATATCACGGAAGTTCCGGCAGTCCCGGCCCATAATTTGCAGCTCAGTATCGACGAGCGTCTACAAACGGTGACCGAAGACGCGTTGGATAACGCCGTGCGCTGGAACAAAGCAGAATCGGGGGCGGCGGTATTAATTAAAATTGATACCGGGGAAATTCTGTCGATGGCCAGCTACCCTGATTTCAACCCTAACAATCGCGATGATGCAAAGCTGGATGATTTCCGCAATCGCGCGATTAGCGATACTTTCGAGCCGGGGTCGACGGTTAAACCGCTGGTGCTGATGACTGCCCTCCAGCAAGGCATTGTTCAGCCGGATAGCGTGGTGGATACCCATCCGTTTATCCTCGACGGCCATCGCATTCGCGACGTGGGTTACTATCCAGAATTAACCCTCACCGGCATCCTGCAAAAATCCAGCGATACCGGCGTTTCACATCTGTCGCTGGCGATGCCCATTCAGCATCTCATCGATACCTATAAAGCGTTCGGTTTCGGCGATTCTACCGGCCTGGGATTAACCGGTGAAAGCGCCGGGCTGATGCCGCAGCGCCGCTATTGGGGACAGCTCGACCGGGCGACCTTCGCCTTCGGCTATGGTCTGATGGTCACGCCGCTGCAGCTGGCGCACGTATACGCTACCATCGGCAGCTACGGTATTGAACGTCCGCTATCGATCACGCGTATCGATCCGCCGGTCATGGGGACCCGAGTGATGCCGGAGCAGATAGTGCATGAAGTCGAGCATATGATGGAGAGCGTTGCCTTGCCGGGCGGCGGGGGGACCAAAGCGGCGGTGCGCGACTATCGGGTGGCGGTAAAAACCGGTACCGCCAAGAAAATCGGCCCTGACGGGAAATATATCGACAAATACGTTGCCTATACCGCAGGCGTTGCGCCGGCCAGCAATCCGAAATTCGCCCTGGTGGTGGTGATGAACGACCCCAGCAACGGTTCATATTACGGCGGAGCGGTGTCGGCGCCGGTATTCAGTCAAATTATGGGCGATGTGCTGCGCCTGGAAAACGTCATGCCCGATGGAATGCCGGAGGGCTCGGAAAACCTGATCGTCATGCATCACGACGGCGTTCTGCCGCCTGCGCTGTAACGGTGGCCTGGAAGGGCGAATAGCGCTACACTTTCGCCCTTTCAGCACACCGGAGTTGCCATGTCTTACAGTTGCCCTCTTTGCCACGCGCCGCTTGCGCGCCGCGATAATAGCTTTATCTGCCCGCAGCGGCATCAGTTCGATCTGGCGAAGGAAGGGTACGTCAATTTGCTGCCGGTACAGTTTAAGCGCTCCCGCGATCCGGGCGACAGCGCCGAAATGATGCAGGCGCGGCGAGAGTTTCTCGATGCGGGTCATTACCAGCCGCTTCGTGAGGCGGTCAGCGCTTATCTGCACACCTTCGCGCCAACGGATTTACTGGATATAGGCTGTGGGGAAGGCTACTACACTCATGCCTTCGCCGCTATCGTCGGCCGCTGTTGGGGACTGGACGTGTCGAAATCGGCGATTCGCGCGGCGGCAAAGCGCTATCCGCAGGTCAGCTTTTGCGTCGCCTCCAGCCAGCGATTACCGTTTGAGGATGCAAGCCTGGATGCGATAGTGCGTATTTATGCCCCCTGTAACGCGCTTGAACTGGCGCGCGTTGTCCGTACCGGCGGCTGGGTCATCACCGCGACGCCGGGACCTCGTCACCTGATGGAACTAAAAGGGTTGATCTACGACGAAGTGCGTTTGCACGAGCAAAACACGGAAGCGCTTGAGGGTTTCACGCTACGTCATCAGCAGCAGCTGGCCTATCCGATGCGCCTCAAAGGCAGCGAGGCGGAAGCTTTACTGCAAATGACGCCGTTTGCGTGGCGGGCAAAACCGCCGGTTCGGGAAACGCTGCGCCAGCAGGCGCTATTCAGCTGCCAGACCGATTTCATGATTCACTGCTGGCAGCGCGACGCTGAGGGTTAGCCGGCAAAATGGCTCCAGAGTATTTGGGCGCCGATGCCGATCAGCACGATACCGCCGAGGATTTCCGCCCGTTTGCCGAGCAGCGGGCCGATAAAACGTCCTACCATAATGCCCAGCGTTGACATTATCAGCGTCGCGCAGCCGATAGCCAGCGCGGTGGCGATAATGTTGACCTGCAAAAACGCCAGGCCAACGCCGACGGCCATAGCGTCAAGGCTGGTGGCGAAAGCGGTGGTGACCAGCAGCCAGAAACCGTGACGGCGCGGAGCTTCACACTCCTCGCCATCGCCGCCGCGAACCCCTTCGATAACCATTCGGCCGCCGAGAAATACCAGCAATACAAAGGCTATCCAGTGGTTCCACTCGAGCACGAACTGGCTGGCGAGCATCCCCATTCCCCACCCGAACAGCGGAGTGAGCGTTTCGATAGCGCCAAAGATGAGACCGGTGCGCAGAGCTTCGGAAAATTTAGGTTTATGGAGAGTCGCGCCTTTACCAATAGAGGCCGCGAAGGCGTCCATGGACATGCCGAAGGCAAGAAGAATTGTAGCGGATACATTCATGAGAGCGTCCTGACCGGGGATAATCCATATGACACATCGCCGCCCCCAGTAAAAATACGCAGCCCATCCTGAAGATGAGGCGCCGCGTACAGCAGCGATGCGTCTATGGTCTCGCCTGGTTGAAGACGTTCTTCTTCAACCCGCACGTGCCACGTTTTGCAACGAGTATGTTGACACGTACATTTTCCGACAGGCAGAAAATTGGCTACTCCCCAACGACGGGCGCAACCTTAACATAATTTTAGAATATAAAACAATAACAGAATCGCGTTATTTTAATAACCAAATGATAACGATTTTCATTTGAATTTAGAGGTGAATGATTCGTTAATAAATATCGTTGAATTAAGCGGCTGAAATATAGCTATGGCTATGTTTCAGCCGCCGGGAAATGATTAAATATAGCGTAAGCTATATTGTTAACTCATTGAGTGGAAACGAGAAGTTTGTATATCTTTTCCAGGTCGTCGATATTTCGTACGCGGATCAGCAGGCGACGTTGTTCTAATTGCATCACCAGCACCCCGTCTTCTGATAAATTCATCTCTTTAATACGCTTATATTCAATCCAGATATTGGCGAAAAAAAAGCCCTGCTTTTTGAAGATGATTTTGGGCGAACGGATCCAGAAAAGATATAACCCCATTAAGGCCAGGGCAGATAATAACCAGGTGGTGATAAGTTCGCCATGATTAGCGATGTTGTTATAAATCAGAATGGCAATAAGACCGACGAAGATAATGCCATCGACGCGATTGCGGCGGAGCAGGGGGATTGCCAGCAAAACGGGGCCATTGCGGCGCGGCATGATGAACTGGTCGTAAACCGCAAACGCGAACAGTACAAGAATAAACAGGATTAACACCAGGTCCGTGATTGTCATCCATCCTCCAAATAAAAAAGCCGGGGGCAAGCCCCCGGCGCACAACGTATTGATTACTGGCCCAGCAGGCCGACTGCGTAGCCTGCAATACCGATGACGAAGAAGCCAACGATGATCCACAGGGCGTTAACTTTCTTACGCAGCAGCCACATACAGGCGAAGGTCAGTAGCAGCGGCACCAGTCCCGGCATCAGCTGGTCAAGGATAGTTTGCACGGTGGTCACGCGCGTCTGGCCATCCTGACCGGTGATGGTGGAGACCACCAGCGGAATGTTGACGTGCGTCCATTTGTTAACCAGCGCCCCCATGACAAACAGGCCGAGAATAGACGCCCCCTCGGTCAGTTTCTGCAGGAAGCCGCCGCCCATATCTTTAACGATGTCGATACCTTTACGGTAACCGTACGCTACGCCGTAATAACGGGTCAGCAGACGCACCGCGTTAAACAGGATAAAGAACAGCAGAGGCCCGAGCAGGCTGCCGCTCATCGCGATACCGGCGCCGAGTGCGGCGAATACCGGACGAACGGTACCCCAGAAGATTGGGTCGCCTACGCCAGCCAGCGGGCCCATCAGGCCAACTTTGATACCGTTAATAGCACCATCGTCAATCTCTGCGCCGTTAGCACGCTGCTCTTCCATCGCCAGCGTAACGCCAAGAACCGGCGCTGCAACGTACGGATGGGTGTTAAAGAACTCAAGGTGACGTTTAATCGCCTGTTTACGCGCATCGTTGTTCTCCGGATACAGGCGACGAATAGCCGGTACCATGGAGAAGCAGAAGCCCAGCGCCTGCATACGTTCGAAGTTCCATGAACCCTGGAACAGGTTAGAACGAATGAACACGCCACGAATATCACTCTGAGTCAGTTTTTTCTCGGTGGTATTTTTAGTCATATCAACCATTTCGCTCACCTGTTAGTCCAGTTCGTTGTCGAGATCGTTATTACCAGCAGCCTGCACAGGCGCACCCGCTACGCGGTTATATTTCGGGCTCAGCTGGATGTAGAGCACCGCCATCACGGTACCAATGACACCCAGAGCGACCAGGTTGAAATCGGTGAACGCGGCGGTAACAAAGCCCAGATAGAAGAACGGCATCAGGTAGCCTGCGCGCATCATGTTGATGACCATCGCATAACCGACAACCACGATCATGCCGCCCGCGATGTTCAGACCGCCGGTGACCACTTCTGGAATGGCGTTCAGCATGCCCTGCACTTCGCTGGTGCCCACGGAAATCGCCACGATAACCGCCGGAATAGCGATACGCATGGCCTGCAGGAACAGAGAGGAAACGTGTAGCCAGGATATGGCCGTCAGGTTTCCGTTCTCGGCGGCCTTATCCGCCGCGTGCTGGAAGGCAACGGTGATGGTACGAACGATAATGGTCAGAACCTGGCCTGCCGCAGCCAGCGGGATGGCCAGCGCGATACCGGCACCGATGCTTTGATGGCCGGCGATAACCAGAACGGTAGAGATAATAGATGCAAGGGCGGCATCCGGCGCAACGGCCGCACCGATGTTCATCCAGCCCAGGGCGATCATTTCCAGGGTACCGCCGATAATAATACCGGTTTTCATATCCCCGAGAACGGCGCCAATCAGCGTACAGGCCACCAGAGGACGGTGGAACTGAAATTCATCAAGTACCGACTCCATACCCGCAATACACGCGACGATGAACACCAGCACAATCTGAAGAAAGGTAATCTCCATTGCACTTCTCCTGTTGATTAAGTCTTAAGTTGAAAATTGCGTTGCGATCTGCGGGGTGACTTATTTCACCTTGGCGATCAGATCCATCATTTTCAGTTTCTGGTCGGTGGAAACTTTGCGGGCTTCCAGTTCGATACCGCGGGCGTTCAGCTTTTTGAACGCTTCGATATCTTTTTCATCGACCGAAATGGCGTTGTTCACCTGCGTTTTGCCCTGACGGAAAGCCATACCGCCGATGTTGACGCTGGTGATTTTCACGCCGCCTTCAACCACGCGCTCAACGTCCGTTGGGTTAGTGAACAGCAGCATAATGCGCTCGCCTGCGTATTTGGGGTTGTTATAGACGCGGATCATTTTCGCGACGTCTACAACGTGGGCGGTAACGCCCGGAGGAGCAACCTGAGTTAGCAGCGTTTTACGTACCGTATCCGCCGCAACTTCGTCGCTGACGACGATAATGCGGGAAACGTTGGTTTCTTTAGTCCAGCGAGTGGCGACCTGACCGTGGATTAAACGGTCATCGATACGCGCAAGCCCGATAACCATGTAGTCGTTTGGACCCATTGGTTTCAGCGGCGCAGCCGCTTTCGGTGCAGCAGCCTGAACCGGAGCAGGGGCGGCCTTTTCCACCGGCTTCGCTTTCAGGGCCTTCACGCCTTCGCGACCGGTTTCCACCGCCAGGGCAACCAGCTCATCGAACGACGGGTTATCGTCGCGCGCCATCAGCGTTTCGACCAGCATCGGAATATTAACGCCCGCGATGACTTCATAATGTTCTTTATCGACGACAATGCGGCTGGCAGCGTTAAACGGGCTGCCTCCCCATGTATCGACGAGAAATAACACGCCTTTTGCTGTATCCAGCTTTGCCAACTGAGCGTTGTACTTCTCGATCAACGTTTCTGCGTTTTCGCCAGGAACGAAATCGATCCAGCCAACGTTTTCCTGTTCGCCCAGCAGCATTTCTGCCGTTTTTAACAGCTGTTCTGCAGCCCAACCATGTGTGCCTATTACAATAGCAATCGTCACTTGCTACCTCCTTTATAATCGTGAATGCATCATCTGTTGTGATACATCCTGAATCACTCTTGCGAACAAAATCGATTCAGTAAGGGTGTAAGATATAAAGTAATTACTACAGCGAATTATTTTAGACAGTGAAAAAATAATTAATGTGATGAAGCTCCGCTAATTTTGCATCGGTTGGTAATTATTTTGCAGCGCAAAAAATAGTCTTAGCTATTGCAAAGACAGGTAAATTTTTTCCAATATTGCTCTATATTTTGCTATGTTTACGTTCCGTTTAATCACTCAGGAGTATAGGGCATAGCCCGCTATATGGATCGTCACCGACGCCTTTTCACCTTCCGGCACTCGTCTGCCGCCATCACCTGCTACGTTTTTTCACCAGCAACAAGTGTCTCGTCTGTGCATGACACAGCGATGACTACGCCTGTCGTTAACTGGAGCTGCTCATGGAATTCTTAATGGATCCCTCTATTTGGGCCGGTTTGCTGACGCTTGTCGTCCTTGAAATCGTATTGGGTATCGACAACCTGGTATTTATCGCCATCCTTGCCGACAAGCTGCCGCCAAAGCAGCGGGATAAGGCGCGCCTGATCGGCCTTTCGCTGGCGCTGTTTATGCGCCTGGGTCTGCTGTCGGTCATTTCGTGGATGGTGACGCTCACTAAACCGCTTTTCAGCGTTGCCGATTTCTCGTTTTCCGGACGCGACCTGATCATGCTGCTCGGCGGGATATTCCTGCTGTTTAAGGCGACCACTGAACTTCATGAACGGCTGGAGAACCGCCAGCATGACTCCGGTCATGGTAAAGGTTATGCCAGCTTCTGGGTGGTCGTACTGCAAATCGTGGTACTGGACGCCGTGTTCTCGCTGGATGCCGTGATTACCGCGGTCGGGATGGTTAACCATCTGCCGGTGATGATGGCGGCGGTGGTGATTGCGATGGCGGTGATGCTGCTGGCCTCGAAGCCGTTGACTAATTTCGTCAACCAGCATCCGACAGTGGTGGTACTCTGCCTGAGCTTCCTGCTGATGATCGGTCTGAGCCTGGTCGCGGAAGGTTTTGGTTTCCATATACCGAAGGGCTACCTGTACGCCGCGATTGGCTTCTCGATTACCATCGAGTTCTTTAACCAGATTGCGCGTCGTAACTTTATTCGCCACCAGTCGACGCTGCCTCTGCGCGCGCGTACCGCCGATGCGATTCTGCGTCTGATGGGCGGCCGCAAACAGAGCGCTGCAGCACACGATAGTGATAACACCTCGGTGGTGCCGGTACCGGAAGGTGCGTTTGCGGAAGAAGAACGCTATATGATTAACGGCGTGCTGACCCTGGCCCAGCGTTCGTTGCGCAGCATTATGACCCCGCGTGGGGAAATAAGCTGGGTGAACGCCGAGCAAAGTGAAGAAGAAATTCGCCGTCAGTTGCTCTCTTCGCCGCACAGCCTGTTCCCGGTATGTCGCGGCGAGCTGGATGAAATCATTGGTATCGTGCGCGCGAAAGAGATGCTGGTGGCGCTGGAAGCCGGTGAAAACGTTGCCGCACTGGCGTCGGCTTCGCCGGCGATCGTGGTCCCGGAAACCCTCGACCCGATTAACCTGCTGGGCGTCCTGCGCCGGGCTCGCGGTAGCTTTGTCATCGTCACCAACGAGTTTGGCGTGGTGCAGGGCCTGGTGACGCCGCTGGACGTACTGGAAGCGATTGCCGGTGAGTTCCCGGACGCCGACGAAACGCCGGAAATTATCATTGATGGCGACGGCTGGCTGGTGAAAGGTTCAACCGATGTGCATGCCTTGCAGCAGGCGGTAGGCGTCGACGATCTGGTCGATGAGGACGAAGATATTGCGACGGTTGCCGGGCTGGTCATTGCCGTCAACGGCCATATTCCCCGTCCTGGCGACGTGCTGGAACTGCTGCCCTTGCAGTTCACCATCGTGGAAGCCAACGACTATCGCGTCGATCTGGTACGCGTCGTCAAGCAGCGCCAGTATAACGACGAAGAAGAGTAACCTTTGTGCCCGTCGGTTTCATGCCGACGGGCTGTTTATTACCGCATTTCCCGACGCTTTTCCGCCGCCAGCCACTGCGGAAAGTCCTCTACCGGCATAGGTCGGGCATAATAATATCCCTGCAATAAATCGACGCCGTTGTCGCGCAGATAGGCTTCCTGCTCCTGGGTCTCGACGCCTTCCGCCACCATCACTATTTTCAGACGATGGGCGAGAGCGATGATCATGTCGGTCACCGTTGCGTTGACGCTATCGACACCAATCGCGCCGATGAAAGATTTATCAATTTTCAACACATCAGGACGCAGTTTTTCCAGCCAGGAAAGAGAGCTGTTGCCGGTGCCGAAATCGTCGATGGCCAGCTTTACTCCCTTAAAATGGAGATGTTCGGCCATATGGTGATCGCCATCCTGGAGCACGTCGCGTTCGGTGAGTTCAACCACCAGCTGCTGTACCGGATGGGCGCTAAACCAGTAGTGGTGCAGATCGCGCAGCAGTTCGCCATTCGCGAAATGGCGGGCGGCGACGTTAATGCTGATGTGAAACTGTTTATCCTGCGGAAAGAGGGCTAATTTATGGGCCGTCTGCGAAATAACGTAGCGGGTCAGGGGCAGTATCAGGTTATAACCTTCGGCGATGGGGATAAAGACATCCGGCGAAATAGCGCCTCTGCGCGGGTTATTCCAGCGCAGCAAAATCTCCACGCCGCAGCATTGCCGGGTGCGTAAGCCCTGCAGGGGCTGGCACCAAAGCGTGAACTCGTGGGCGGCGATTCCAAGGTTAATTTCCCGGGAAAAGCTCATTCTTCCCGCGGTCGCCAGCCACGCAATACCGGTCATCAACAGGCTGATTATCAGCGCCAGGGGCAATTCGCCCGGTAGCTCATTGAAGGCGACCGCTGAGGCGCCCGGCCCGCTGACGCTAATCGTGAAAGGAAATTCCGTCGAATGCTGGCGATAGATGATTTGCTCGCCTGGCAGCGCTTCGTGATCGACCAGCCCGGTGCCGCTAATAAAGCTTTTTTCACCGACGCTGAGGCCAATTCCGGTAATTAACGCCGATTTTGCATTGAAAATTAACTCGCCCAGCAGCTCGATATTAATCACCAGCAGCACGCCGTCGTCACCGCTAAGCGAAGCGGGATACCACTGGATGAGAACCGGCGTTCCCTTGAGCAACGAAGAGTCGTAGCTGAAAGTAAGCAGCGGGTGACTGGTCGGCAAGGCGGGCTGTAACTGGTGCACCGGAATATTTCGTTGACCAAAAATACTGGAGCAGTACAGCTGTTTCGACTGCACCAGGGCGATGGATCGCACCGTCTGTAGCGACGCCGCCAGCTTACGTAACGTGAGATGAATTTCCTGACAGGGCTGGTTTACCAGGTGCAGCAGGGGGGCGTGCTGTGCCGCCAGCGGCCGCAGGATATTATCCATGGCGGTCACCATTTTATTGGTGCTGATCTGGACGCGCTGCTGATTTAGGCTACGCTGCGAAATAAATCGTATTACTAACGTCGTCGTTAGCGTAAGTAGCGCGACCAGCAAGCAAACCAGAATGCGTTTCCTGCGATAGGTTGTGATAACTTTTTGTGCAGTCTGCATGCGCGACGCCCTGTCGGCTAAAAGTGTTAATGAGAGTAACAGCCGTTATAGAGCAAGTGTAGTGGGCGCAGATAATATCGAGAGGAAAAAGAAGAATGCGCCCGTGGGCGCATTCTGTTGAGCAATGATTAGTCGCACTGAACTTTGATTGCCAGGCCGCCGCGCGACGTTTCCCGGTATTTGGCGTTCATGTCCTTACCGGTCTCATACATCGTCTCAATGACTTTATCCAGCGACACGCGCGGTTCGCTGGTGCGGCGCATGGCCATCCGACTGGCGTTGATGGCTTTGACGGAAGCGATGGCGTTACGTTCAATGCACGGTACCTGCACCTGGCCGGCCACCGGATCGCAGGTGAGACCAAGGTTGTGTTCCATGCCGATTTCCGCCGCCACGCAGACCTGCTCGGGGCTGGCGCCAAGGATTTCCGCCAGACCTGCAGCGGCCATCGAGCAGGCCACGCCGACTTCGCCCTGGCAGCCGACCTCAGCGCCGGAAATGGAAGCGTTCATTTTATACAACGTACCGATAGCGCCAGATGCAAGGAAGTAACGAATATAGATATCCGGGCTGACGGACTCGATAAAGTGGTCATAGTAAGCCAGTACCGCCGGCACGATGCCGCAGGCGCCGTTAGTCGGTGCCGTGACCACGCGGCCACCGGCGGCGTTCTCTTCATTCACCGCCAGCGCGAACATATTGACCCAGTCCACCACGTTCATCGGGTCGCTGGAGAGTTTATCGCTGGCAACCAGCATCCGCCGCAGCGCCGAGGCGCGACGAGGCACGCGCAGCGGGCCAGGCAGTACGCCTTCGGTGTTCATGCCGCGGTCGATGCAGGCGCGCATGGTCTGCCAGATATTAGCAAAATAGTCTTCAATCTCTTTTTTGCTGTGCAGAGCCAGCTCGTTCTGCATTACCATGCCGGACAGCGACATGCCGGTCTCTTTGCAGTAGCCCAGCATCTCCTGGGCGGATTTGAACGGGTAGGGTACGGAAAGTTCGCTGGCGCTCTCTTTGCCGAAATGCTCTTCATCGACGATAAAACCGCCGCCGATGGAGTAATAGGTTTTGCTGTAGATTTCTTTCTCGCCAGCCCAGGCATGAATGGTCATCCCGTTTTCATGCAGCGGCAGGTTGTCGCTACGAAAACGCATGCCGTCATTCTGCGGGAAATCGACCTCATGCTGCCCCTGCGCCAGCAGCAGGCGTCCGCGCGTTTCAACGTCGCGAATAAATGCCGGTATCGCGTCAATATCGACCGTATCGGGCTGATTGCCCGCCAGTCCCATAATAATAGCGATATCCGTATGGTGGCCTTTGCCGGTTAATGACAGTGAGCCGTAGACGTCAACCGCCACGCGCGTCACTGTATTAAGCAATCCCTTTTCGACCAGGTCATCGACGAACTGTTTACCGGCCTTCATCGGCCCTACAGTGTGGGAAGATGAGGGGCCGATCCCCACCTTGAACATGTCGAATATACTAATCACGCTAACACTCCTGACAGGGTTGTCGCGAGTGCGACAACGATGTAATCACTGCGCATAGTGTAAGAGGGAACCGGGTCATCAGCTTATGTATTCACATGAATTAAACTAATGGATAACCGCGGATTTACTAATGCTGTGAACCCGCGCTATTAAGTATATACCCTGGAGAATTCGAGTTGCAGAAAAGCTAGCTTACACGCAACCTGAAGTATGGCGGGTAGCGCTAAGGACGAGCGCCTATCTGCAGCGCCAGCTCGCGAATAATACCGGCGGTCATTCCCCAGACAAAATAATGCTGGTACCAGGATAGCCAGACGCGATGCGAATTGCCGCGGCGATGGATATCCAGCGGGTGATAGCGTCCCAGCCGCAGCGCTTCGGCCAGCGGCATTTCGAAGACCGCAGCGACTTCATCCTGGCTGGCATGATAGTGCAGGTCAGGTGGAATAATCCCTACCACCGGGGTGACCTGAAAGCCGGTGACGCTATCCACCGGCGGCAGAACGCCGATGACCTCAACCGACTCCGGCGGGATCGCGACCTCTTCCTGCGCCTCGCGCAGCGCGGCGGCGATCAGCGTCGCATCGCTGTTATCTACCGCGCCGCCGGGGAAAGCGACCTGACCCGCGTGCTTGCGCATCAGCGGCGAACGCTGGGTTAGCAGCAGCCCAGGCTGCGGGCGACGTACAATCGGGACCAGTACCGCAGCCTGACGCTGGTTAAGCGCGCTACGCGTGGGCTGCGGGCGCAGAAGCTGAAAACGCGAAAGGAAATCGTCAAGTTCGAGGGCGCTGTCCGCCATGTTTTAGCTCTCCAGTTGCTGCAGGATACGATTAACTTTATCAAAAGTTTCCTGATATTCCGCTGCTTCATCGCTATCGGCGACAATCCCGCCTCCGGCGGAGCAGTAAAGCTGCCCCTGCCAGGCCGTCAGCGTACGGATGGTAATGCTGGTATCCATATTGCCGCAGAAGCTGAGATATCCGATGCTGCCGCACCACGCATTGCGCCGCTGCGGCTCCAGCTCATCGATGATCTCCATCGCTCTGACCTTCGGCGCGCCGGTAATTGAGCCACCGGGAAAGGCCGCGCGCAGCAGGTCGGCGGCGTGCAGATGGGAAGGCAATCTGGCGGTCACGGTGCTCACCAGGTGATGCACGGCAGGGAAGGGCTCCACCACAAACAGTTCGGGCACCCGGACGCTACCGGGAGCGGCAACCCGGCCAATATCGTTGCGCATTAAATCGACGATCATCAGGTTTTCGGCGCGGTCTTTTGGCGAGTTCGCCAGCTTTTGCGCCTGCAGCGCGTCCTGCTCAGGGTCGGTCAGCCGGGGGAGCGTCCCCTTAATCGGCCTGGTTTGAATTTCGCCTTGCCGAAGCTGAATAAAGCGCTCGGGCGACAGGCTTAATACTGCCCCTTCATCCAGGCGAATAAAGGCGCTGAACGGCGCGCGATTGGCGCGGTTAAGCTGACGGAAGGCCTGCCACTCATCCCCACGATAGCTTGCCGTAAACCGCTGCGCCAGGTTGACCTGATAGCAGTCGCCGCTGTGCAGCCAGGCCTGGATCTGGCGAAACTTCTCGCCATACTCTTCGCGGCTCATATTTGAGCGCCACGCTGAGGTCAGGGTAAAGGTTTCGGCGACAGGCTCTGCCTGTGCTTCCAGCCATGCCAGGCGCGCCTGCGGATCGTCATAGCTGAATAACGACACCTCCCGACGCTGGTGATCGACGATCAATGCCCAGTCGTAGATCCCCACCGCCATATCCGGCAGCGCGATATCCGCATCCGCTCGTGACGGCAGAGATTCAAAGCGGCGGCCCAGATCGTAGCCGAACAGCCCCAGCGCGCCGCCGAGAAACGGCAGATGCGGATGAGGCTGCGGATGCAGGTTGAAGCGCGCCAGCTTCTGATGCACGAGCGTGAGCGGATCGGCGTCAGAGGTGATGACGGTTTCCCCCTCGTTGATGACGGTCGTTTGACCACGCGTTACCAGCGTGGCGCGCGGCTGGGCGACAACAATATCAAAACGATTATGCGGATGTTCGGCAAAGCCGGAATGCAGCAGCATCGCCCAGGGCCGGGAACTTAAGGAGCTAAAATAGTATTCAGCGGCATCCGGACGCCAGGGCAGGGAAATCATAGCGGGGGACAACATCGTCTTCTTCAATCCTGATCGTTACCGCCCGCTGGTATACGAGAGGACGGCGTGAAATAATTACGCCCCACAATGTAGCAGGAGTCAGTCATGTTTGCAGGTTTACCTTCGCTGAGCCACGAGCAACAGCAAAAAGCAGTGGAAAGAATTCAGGAGCTGATGTCCCAGGGCATGAGCAGCGGCCAGGCTATTGCTTTAGTGGCCGATGAACTGCGCGCCTCCCATACCGGCGATCGGATTGTGGCGCGCTTTGAGGATGAAGACGAGTAAACTCCCTCCAGTTGAGATCAGGTGCCGCTTTCCGCGAACGGAAAGATCGCATCGGGTCGTTTCCCGGGGGCGTCGTAAAGCGTCACGTGCGTCACGCGCTCGCCGCGCCAGAAGGTAATTTGCGTCCCGACTGGCGTATGATTCACTTGCACTTCCGTCAGCGGTGCGCTGTTGGCAAAATCCCACAGGCAGACAAAACGCGCCTGCGGCAGGTGACTGCGTATGACCAGATAGCTGAGATCGTGAGTCGCCGGGTTATCGGGCGCCACTCCCTGCCAGAGTTCACCATCACCGGAAAGCCAGAGCGCAACGGTATCGCCGTCGCGCGCAAAGTGGCGCGGCTGGCAGCCGTTCAGCGGCGCCATGGTTGCATTGGCCATATGCCGCAGCGGTCCGCTGAGCGAAAAGGGCTGCGGCGTGCCGCTCTGATCCAACGCCTGCGCCGCCAGGTGCAAAGTCCAGTCGAGCTGCTGGCGATGTGGGTTCTCTACGGTAGAGAGATCGATCAGCACCTCTTCAAGCCATAGCAGGCGACGGCGAAAGCGCACATCTCGCCAGGCCGTCGCGTCCCACTCGACGCGGCTATGACTGTCTAGCTCCGGCGGCGGCTTGCCCCAGTCAACCTCGCTGTCCAGCCACAGAGCGTCGCTATCCATATGCCAGCCTGATACCTGCGGATTGGCCGGAGGCTGGTTGGTCTGATTGACGGAAAGCGTATTATGGGTGGCGCTGTTTTTGTAGTAGTCGTAGTGCATTTTCGCGCCGTAGCCGGTTGTGCCCATATCCGGGAGCAGCCAGCCGTCGTGATGCCAGAGCATCAGCCCCAGCCTGTCGTAATGATCGTGTTCGCCGCCCCAGGGACTGTGCTTTATCAGCAGCGCCTGCTGCGGGCGCCGCCAGAGAGTGAGCCCCGCGCCTGGCGCAAACAGCGATTGCTGAGGAATGAGCGCCTGCGTCGTTTCAGGCAGCGGCTGGTTGCGCCACAGCAAGGTCTCGCGGACATCAGGTTCCGTTTCAATAAACTGCAGCACGGCGGCGTAGAGCGGGTCACGCCAGATAAACCAGGCGAATTCGTACAGATTCCGGTGTCGCAGCTTTTCTTGTCCGGCGAGGCAGTCGTTGAGGCGAGGGAAGGTTCCGTCCGGCAGCAGCAGCGACAGCGGGAACTTCAGCATCGGCTGATACCAGGGGCCATCCAGCAGGCTCCAGCGAGTGCCGCGCGCCAGTTTTTCAAAGGCAAAAAAGCCCTGCAGCGCGTAGTAGTGGTAGTGAATCGAACCTTCAAACCATAGCCCCTCCGCCAGCAGGCCCTTTTCCAGCTGCCAGCGCAGGCCGTAAGGCTGGTTAACGGCGAATTCCAGCAGGCTCTCATCTTCGAGAACGAAACCGAGAACGCCAAGCGCCGCGCTAATTTTGACTTCGTGATTATGAATCTGCGCAGTGCGGTGCTCGCGTAGAAACGTTGCCGCGCAGCGCAGCAGGTTGTCGCGAATATGCCGCTCTTCGGCGAAGGTTAAGCCGTCGCGGATAAAGTCATAACCCAGCGCCATCTCCAGAATACAGTTGGCTTCGCACAGCGTCTGGGCGTTCATCTTCCCCGGTCCGTTGTTGGGAATATCACCGTGAATTTGATAGCCGGGATAGACGTCAGCGTAACCCATCAGCAGCGTGCGAACTTTATCGCGATACGCCGTTTCGCCGGTCAGCCGCCATATCAGACCAAGCTGCTGACAGGCGCTGGCGTTACGACCATTCATTTCTCGCCACCATGCGCCGTCCCACGGCTCACCGCTGAAAATTTCGCCATCAACCGGGCAGGCGTGGCGATGAGGCATATCCGCCCGCCACGTCAGCCGCACGCCGTGATGGGGGCAAAAATAGTAGAGGTTCCAGCTGGCGATCCCCGTTTGTGGAATGAGCGCCGCCGCGTCAAGCTGCGGTTGCGCTTCCTGCACCAGCCGTTCAAGCAGACCGCTATCGCCGGCTGCACGTCTGGCAATGTCGGGCCAGAGTCCAGAAAATTGTTTCATTAGCGGTTATCCCTGACCTCTGACGATGGGGAAAGCGGAACAATGAGCGTGGTGATATCGTCGGGATATTTCGCTCTTAACCATTGCGCTTTGGCGCGGAACAGGGGATCTTCCGGCCAGGCATGCGCGGCGGTGGCCATATTGCGCAGCGCTTTCTTGTCGTCCATCTTATCAAGGTCTTTCCAGGGCCATGGCGTATCGCTGTTAATAAACCCGGCGATGTATTGATAGCCTTTGCGCAGGCTATGGTCGTCGAGGGTGAAGTTCCAGATATCGACGCCCGCCTTCTCGCCCAGACGACCCAGTCGGTTATAGGCTTCAAGGTTGAAATTGCCGTAGTGCCACGGACGCGTGCGCTCCAGCTCGCCCATCTGGCGGCCTTCAATGTCGAATTGCCCGGCAATGCGTCGTAGCTGGGTAATGTACAGGCGCTGTTTCGCTTCGTCAGTTTTACCGCTAAACAGGGCGAAGGTCGCGGCCTGCATATCAAAATAGCTGCCGTGGTTGTTGTGCCAGTTATCTTCTTCGAAACCGTTCTGGCTGGTGGTCATCCACTGGTAATACTCGCCAAACCACTGCTTTAATGCGCTAACGTCGTTTTCGTTCAGCGCCTCTGAGGATTGCAGCAGGGCGATAGCATCCACCACCTCTACCAGCGCGCGGCTATCAATAATGCCGATACCGCGTCCGGTATTAATGCCGGGAATGGCCTGGGCATATTGCAGGTTGGGATTCATGCGCGTTTGTGGATCGATAAACCAGCTCTTCAACTGGGCCGCCGCCTTCTGCGCGTAGCGATTGTCCTGGGTGAAGTACCACGCCAGCGCAAGGGTTGATACGTCGTTACTCATCTTCACCAGGCGGTTTTTATCGGTGGCATCGCTATTGGCATCCGGGTTGGTTTGCCCATCCTTACGAATATAGGGCAGTCCGTCTTTCGTATCAGGGTTCGGCCACCAGTAGGGAGGGAAACTATAGTAGTCGTGCTTATCGCCGCTGGCGGCGACCAGGGTTTTATCCATCACCGAGAACAGCGGATGCTTGAGCGCCAGATCGGCTTTTTTTTGCAAAGCCGCTTGCGCCTGCACGAATAGCGGATCTTTCGCGGCAATCTGCTGGCGGCTAAAGGTTAATTCCTTTCCGTCGAGCGTGTACGGCTCAGCGGCATATGAGGAGGCGCTAAGGCCGGAACAAAACAGCGCAATGCCTAACAAACCTCGGCGAGGTATTGAGATCATAGTGATAACCCTTCTGCATAATATGAGAAAAGATAACAACAGAATTATACCTGTCGCGTATTTTAATGACGCATAAAACAGGCGGTTTAATTAAAGGCGAACTATTTGAATATTCGATGGCGTGCAGTGTAAAAGACAAAGTGATTTTTTTTGTGATATCCATCAAACTTATTGTCATGGATAAATAATGGCGTTTTTAATGCTGCCGCCGTCACACAATTTCGCCTTTTTCCAGATTTTTTGAATGTTTTAACAAAATCAGTAAATTTATAATTTATTGATATTATTCGATATTTTATTTGTGTCACCTTTTTTGTCACTTCTTGATGTGATCTGCTTCTATTTTTTGATTTTTGAAACGCGATTTCTTTTTAGTGTGGTTGTATTGGGAAATACATTTCTATCTAATGAAGGGAAATATTTCTTACGTCTGCTTTATTAACGTCTTAGCGATATTCAAATACCTTGCTGTGTATTAATTAAGAATTTAATTACCTTTGTGCCCTACAATAAAGGATATGCCATCATGTCTGCCAATAAATTACGTTCACTATTACTTCTCACCGCACTCGGGCTCGGCGTTAGCCAAAGCTATGCGGCTACCACCCTCAACGTTTGGATCCGCGCCAGCAACGACTCGAAAAATATCTACAAACAAGAAGCGGAAAAATTTGAAGAATCAACCGGTATCAAAATCGCGTATTTCAACGCCACTACCGACTTTGAACAGCGGCTGGCGCGCGCCACGGCGGGCAACGACTTACCCGATCTGATTTTTAACGATGCGGCTTCGCTGGGGCAGTTTATCCAGCTGGGTATTGCCGAAGAAATTGACCCGCAAGCGATCGCCGGCGGCGACCAGCTATTCCCGACGGCCTGGAAAAGTACCCGCTATATCGACGGCAAATACTACGGCGTACCGACTTCAGCGCAAACCTTCGCGCTGTTCGTACGCAAAGACTGGCGTGAAAAACTGGGGCTGCCGCAGCCTAAGAGCTGGGATGATATCCAGACCCTGGCGAAAGCCTTCACTACCCAGGATCCCGACGGCAACGGCAGAAATGATACCTACGGCTTTATCGTTCCCGCCTCCACGACACGCGGCTACGCCAGCTGGTTTATGAGCAGCTTTATCTGGCAGGCGGGCGGTGATTTCGTTAAAGAAGAGAGCGGAAAGTTCAGCGCCTCGCTCAATACGCCGGAAGTGGCTCAGGCGATGACCTTTATACGCACCATGATGTGCGAAAAAGTCACCCAGCCGGGGGCGATTAACGCCACCACCGCCGACGTTATTCCATCCTTCCGCTCAGGGCAAAGCGGCATGTTCTTTAGCGGCCCGTACCATATCGCGCTGTTCGATAAAGATCCCGGTAAAGACAATTTTGAAGTGGTTCCGGTGGTGGGGCCAAAAGGCGAAGCGACTCTCGCGGAGGGCACCACGGTCTTTATGATGAAGAGCAGTAAACAGAAAGAGGCGGCGCGTAAATTTATCGAATTCATGATCTCGCCGGAAGGCCAGGAGATCGGCATGGGTAAAGGCAGCCAGCATATACCGGTGGTGCGCCTGCCGGTGAATAAGAACGTCGACGTCAAAGCCGTTTATCAGGACGCCCGCTGGGAAACTTTCGCCAGACTTTACAATGAACAGGGACGCTACGTGCCGCAAATTCCTAACTGGACGCCGGTACGTCAGGTGGCCGCCGACGGTTTTAACCGGATTTTTGCCGACTGCAGCAGCGATATCGCCGGCGAGCTGAAAACTATCGACGGCAAGGTGAACGCTGAGCTGAAAAAACAAAACGTGCTGGCTAACTGAGGACACAAGTGATGACGCTGCATGAGACGAAGTCCTCGCCGATAAAGCAGGCCGCTTCGCCTGACTCAACCGGATGGCTGAGTGCAAAGCGTAAGTGGGCGCTGATCCCGTGGCTGTTTTTGGCGCCTGCGCTGATTATTTTCAGCTGGTTTAAGTTTATCCCCATGATTCAGGGTCTGGTGATGAGCTTTTACAAGGTCAACTTTAATCAGCCGAACGAGTGGGTAGGACTCGATAACTTCACCCGCGCTTTTGCCGACGCAGAGTTGCACGCGGCGGTGGTGAACACTTTGCTGTACGTGGTGGTAACGATGTTCGCCGCGGCTATCCTGGCCTTCTTCCTCGCCATGCTGCTGGAAGGCCCGGCGCGCCATCTGCGCTTTATTCGAACCGCCATCTTTTTACCCGCGGTCACCAGCGCGGCAATCGTCGCCGAAATGTGGCGCATTTTGTTCAACCCGACGCCCAATGGAGTGGTTAACCACATCCTCAGCTGGTTTGGCGTCGCCGATCAGGGCTTCCTTGCCAGCTCCGATCAGGCGCTGGGGGTCATCATGCTGCTGCATATCTGGAAAGCGGTGCCCTACAACATGGTGATTTTTATTGCCGGTCTGGCGGGGATCAGCCGCGATTTATACGATGCGGCGAACGTCGACGGCGCCAGCTGGTGGAATCGTCTGCGCTACGTCACGCTGCCCGGCATGATCCCGGCGCTCTCGGTGGTGCTGATGCTCTCCTTTATCCGCGGTTTCCGCGTGTTCGCCGAGGTGTACGCCACCACCGGCGGAGGGCCGTCTAACGCCACGGAAATGGTGATGACCCATATCTACAAACTGGGTTTTGAGCAGTTTGACTATGGCTACGCCTCGGCGGTGTCGTTTCTGCTGTTCACCTTCACGGTTGTATTAACCCTCTGTCATCTGACGCTGAAAAAACGTATCGCACGTTACTAAGGAGCCGCGATGTTAAGTAAACGTTGGGATACAGCAGGGCGCTGGTGCATTTACGCGCTGCTGCTGATTGTCTTCGTCGGGCCGTTCTGGGGCATCGTGGCCACGGCCTTCAGCGGTGCGCCGGTGAAGCCGGGCGAGCTGCTGGCCTGGCCGAATCAGTTCTCGCTGGAAAACTTCATCTTTGCGTGGATGGATATCGGCGTCTGGCAGTACCTGCTGAACTCTATCCTGGTGGTGTTCTTCGGCACCGTTCTACAGGTGTCGGTCAGCGCGCTGGCGGCGTATGCCCTGGCGCGGAAAAAATTTCGCGGCGTGGCGCTGGTGAGCCTGGTGATTTTGTCCACCATGATGCTGCCGGAAGAGGTCATCGCCATTCCGCTGTACATGATTATTAACTGGCGACTGCCGCTGATCGATGCCTCGCTCTACAACAGCTACCTCGGGATGATTTTGCCGGTGGTTGGCTGGGCTTTCTCCATCTTTGTCCTGACCGAATTTATGTCGGCGATACCGAAAGAGCTGGAAGAGGCGGCGCGGATAGACGGCGCCAACGAATGGCAGATTTTCTTCCATGTGATTCTGCCGCTGGTGAAACCGGCGCTCGGTACGGTAGTGACGTTCGGCTTCATTATGATTTGGGACCAGTACCTGCTGCCGCTGATTGTGGTTAACCAGGACAGCCTGAATACTATTCCGGTGATCCTCGGCACGCTGCGTACCGATGAGAGCATCACGCCGAACATTTTTATCGCTATTACGCTGCTGGCGATGCTGCCCAGCATCATCGTCTATCTGGGTCTGCAAAAACATTTCAACCGCGGGATTATGTCCGGCGCAGTCAAAGGATAAGGAGTGACCAATGGGATCTGTTGTACTGAATAGCGTGCGTAAATCGTATGGTGATGCGCACGTCATTAAAGACGTGTCGCTGACTATCCCGGACGGTGAATTCTGCGTTCTCGTTGGCCCCAGCGGCTGTGGGAAATCAACCCTGCTGCGCATGATCGCCGGCCTGGAGGAGATCTCTGGCGGCGAGGTGCATATTAACGAGCGCAACGTTACCGAGGTAGAACCGAAGCTGCGCGATATTGCGATGGTGTTTCAGAGCTATGCGCTCTACCCGCAGATGACGGTGCGTGAAAATATGGGTTTTGCCCTGAAGATGGCGCGCCTGCCGAAAGCGGAGATTAACCAGAAGGTTAATGAAGCCGCTGCGCTGCTGGGGCTCGAACCGCTACTGGAGCGCTTACCGAAGGATCTCTCGGGCGGCCAGCGCCAGCGGGTGGCGATGGGGCGGGCGATCGTGCGTAAGCCGCAGGTGTTTTTGTTTGACGAACCGCTCTCCAACCTCGACGCCAAGCTGCGAACCCAGGTGCGCGGCGAAATTCGCGAGCTGCATCGCCGGCTTAAAACCACCTCGGTGTACGTCACCCACGATCAGATTGAAGCCATGACCATGGGGCAGATGATCGTGGTGCTGCGCGATGGGCGCATTGAGCAGGCGGGGACGCCGCTGGAGTTGTACGACCGGCCGGCGAATCTGTTCGTCGCTGGTTTTATCGGTTCGCCGGAGATTAATCAGCTGTCGGGCGTCGTGGTTTTGAACGGCAGCGCCACCAGCCTGCGTCTGAAAGATGGCTCGCTGCTGGCTTTGCCCGCTGGCCTTCAGGTGGCCGACGGTCAGCAGGTGGTGTACGCCATTCGCCCTGAGCAGGTCAACGTCGTCCACGAAGCGCGCGACGATGCGCTGGCGGCGAAGGTGACGGCGGTGGAGAATACCGGCTCGGATATGCAGCTGTTTTGCGATACCGGCGGCGGAGCGTTTACCTCGGTGTTCAAACAGCGTCTGGCTGTAAAAGAGGGCGATAAGATCTGGCTGCAGCCGAAGCTCTCCGGCGTGCACCTGTTCGATGGACAAAGCGGCCAGCGCATAGCGTGCCGGGAGGAAAACTAAGGTGGCGATGAAGCTGTACACCCTTGACGAAACCTGCCTGGAAAACGCCCGGGCGGGCTTAAAGCAGCCGTTCTCGCCGCTGCAGCTGGCGTTAAGCAAGCTGGTGTCGGAGGCCGACATCCTGCGTCGAGAGGCGCCGGAAAGCGTGGTGCATAAAAAGCTGCGCCCGGCCAGCGGCGACGCGCACGATTACTACAGTCTGGGCACCTACTGGTGGCCGAATCCGCGGCGGCCCAACGGGCTGCCCTATATTCGTCGCGACGGGCATATCAATCCGCAATGTGAAAACAACGATACGGACACCTCGCGCATTATCCGCATGTGCGAACGGTGCCTGACCCTGGGGCTGGCATGGTACTTTACCGGCCAGCGCCAGTATGCGCAGGCCGCGGCTACGCAAATACGCTGCTGGTTCCTGGATGCCGACACGCGGATGAATCCGCATCTGAACTACGGCCAGGCGATCCCGGGGATTGTATCCGGTCGCGGCACCGGGCTTATCGATACTCGCTTAATGTGGATGGTGGTAGATACCATCGGCCTGATCAACACGGCGAGCGTGCTTGATACCGATGATATTATCGGCCTGCACCAGTGGTTCCGCGACTTTAACCACTGGATGTACTACAGCGAAATCGGCCACTCAGAGTACGTCTGGCACAATAACCACGGCACCTGGTACGACGCCCAGCGGACGGTTAACGCGTTATTCTATGGCGATAAAGGGCTGGCGGCGCGGATCATTGAGCAGGGAATTACCCAGCGTATGGCGGCGCAGATTGACCAGGATGGCCGACAAACGATGGAGCTGGAACGCACCATCCCGTTCCACTATTCGCTATTTAACCTGGAGGCGCATCTGCTGCTCAACCGCTACGCCGAACACGTTGAGTTCGATCGCTGGAACACCATCCGCGACGGGCGAGGGGTGAAGCAGGGCATCGACTATCTGGTGCCGTTTATTCGCGAGCCGGAGCTCTGGCCGTACAGCGATCTGCAGGGGATCGTGTGGGATAGCGCGCTGCGCGTACTGCTGCAGTCAGTGCGGGGTTATGCAAAGCAGTCTGCCAGCTATCGTGATGCGCTGAAGTGTGTGCCCCAGGAGACCTTACAGTTAAAGGAGCAACTGATGTGGTGTCCGGGCGGATAGAACAATGCTTCTTGCCTCCCGACGGCGCTGTGCCTGGTCGGCCTGGCTGATATGTAGCCCGATAAGGCGTTTACGCCGCTATCCGGGGAATGCGCCGGATAGCGGCTTTGGCGCGGCTTCTTCCCGGGCGGCGCTACGCTTGCCCGGGCTACGGGGCCTCGGCTGTCTTACACTGCGGCGATGATTTTAATTTCGACTTTATACTTCGGATTCATCAGTTTCGCCTGTATGGTACAGCGTACCGGCGCATGACCGGCGACGACCCATGCATCCCAGGCCTGATTCATCGCCGCAAAGTCTGCACCGTCGGCGAGGAATATAGTCGCATCAAGAATACGTGATTTGCTGCTGCCCTGTTTCTCCAGCACCGCATCGATCTGCGCCAGCGTATCAGCGGTTTGCGCGCAGGCATCGGCATCGAGGTTGGACGGTACGCCGGTGTAGTACAGCGTCTGGTTATGAATCACCACATCAGACCAGCGGGCTTCGGCATCAATACGCGTAATGGTCATGTTTATTTCCTCTCTGTTCCGGTTCATTAAGCTGCGGCAAGACTGCCATAATGTTTCACCTGCGTCACTACCTGCACTGGCGAAAACCCCTCCACCCTGACATAATCACTGTCCAAATAACCAGGGGGTAATGTGATCGACGATTTTGCAGCAGACGGCCAGCTGGCCAGCGCGATTGCCGGATTTAAGCCGCGCGAGCCGCAGCGCCAGATGGCTTTCGCCGTCGCCAGTGCAATTGAAGAAACTCGTCCGCTGGTGGTGGAGGCGGGCACCGGGACCGGGAAAACCTACGCCTACCTGGCGCCTGCGCTACGCGCCAACAAGAAAGTCATTATTTCCACCGGCTCGAAAGCGTTACAGGATCAGCTCTACAGTCGGGATTTACCCACTGTCGCTAAAGCGCTGAACTTCACCGGTAAACTGGCCCTGCTGAAAGGGCGTTCGAACTACCTGTGCCTGGAGCGTCTGGAACAGCAGGCGCTCGCCGGTGGCGATCTGCCGGTGCAAACCCTCAGCGATGTCATTCTGCTGCGCTCGTGGTCTAACCAGACCGTCGATGGCGATATCAGCACCTGCGTTAGCGTGGCCGAAGACTCCCAGGCCTGGCCGCTGGTCACCAGTACCAACGATAACTGCCTCGGCAGCGACTGCCCCTTATATAAAGACTGTTTTGTGGTGAAAGCGCGGAAAAAGGCGATGGATGCTGACGTGGTCGTCGTCAATCATCATCTGTTCCTCGCCGATATGGTGGTCAAAGAGAGCGGCTTTGCCGAACTGATTCCGGAAGCGGAAGTGATGATCTTCGATGAAGCGCATCAGCTGCCGGATATTGCCAGCCAGTACTTCGGCCAGTCGCTCTCCAGCCGCCAGCTGATGGACCTGGCGAAAGATATTACTATTGCTTATCGCACCGAACTTAAAGACACCCAGCAGCTGCAGAAGTGCGCCGACCGCCTGGCCCAGAGCACGCAGGATTTTCGTCTGCAGCTGGGGGAGCCCGGCTATCGCGGCAACCTGCGCGAGCTGCTGGCGGATAACAATATTCAGCGCGCGCTGCTGCTGCTTGATGATGCGCTCGAACTCTGTTACGACGTGGCAAAGCTGTCGCTGGGCCGCTCGGCGCTGCTCGATGCCGCTTTTGAGCGGGCCACCGTATACCGAGGCCGCCTGAAGCGGTTAAAAGAGACCAATCAGCCCGGCTTTAGCTACTGGTATGAGTGTACTTCCCGCAACTTCACCCTGGCGCTGACCCCGCTGACGGTGGCGGATAAGTTTAAAGAGGTGATGGCGCAAAAGTCCGGGAGCTGGATCTTCACCTCGGCGACGCTATCGGTCAATGACGATTTGCACCACTTTACCGATCGTCTGGGCATAGGCGACGCGCAAACGCTGCTGCTCCCTAGCCCCTTCGATTATGCCCACCAGGCGCTGCTGTGCGTGCCGCGCAATTTGCCGTTACCGAACCAGCCCGGCGCCGCGCGACATCTGGCGGCGATGCTCAAACCGCTGATTGAAGCCAACGACGGGCGCTGCTTTATGCTCTGCACTTCGCACGCCATGATGCGCGACCTGGCGGAACAGTTTCGCGCCACCATGACGCTGCCGGTTCTCCTGCAGGGAGAAACCAGCAAAGGCCAGCTTTTACAGCAATTCGTCAGCGCCGGAAATGCGCTGCTGGTGGCGACCAGTAGCTTCTGGGAAGGGGTGGACGTGCGCGGCGATGCGCTTTCTCTGGTGATTATCGACAAGCTGCCGTTCACCTCGCCGGACGATCCGCTGCTGAAAGCGCGGATGGAGGATTGTCGCCTGCGCGGCGGTGATCCTTTTGATGAGGTCCAGCTACCGGACGCCGTCATCACCCTCAAACAGGGCGTGGGGCGTCTGATTCGCGACATCGACGATCGCGGGGTCCTGGTTATCTGCGACAACCGTTTGGTTATGCGCCCCTATGGCGCCGTCTTCCTCGCGAGCCTTCCGCCTGCGCCGCGCACGCGCGATATCCGTCGGGCGGTGCGTTTTCTTGCGGTGCCGTCGGCGAGGTAATCCGGCGCAAAATGTGGTAAGCTGCGCGCCATTTTGTCAATCTGCTAGAGCGAGAGCGCGACAACCCATGCGAATTTTAGCTATCGATACCGCCACGGAGGCCTGCTCCGCGGCGCTGTGGAATGATGGCACCCTCAGTGCTCATTTTGAAATCTGCCCCCGCGAACATACCCAACGTATCCTGCCTCTGGTGCAGGATGTCCTCAATGAAAGCGGCACGCTATTAACCGAGCTTGACGCGCTGGCCTTTGGCCGTGGGCCGGGCAGCTTCACCGGCGTGCGCATTGGTATCGGGATTGCGCAGGGGCTGGCGCTGGGGGCCGAGCTGCCGATGATCGGCGTGTCCACGCTGGCAACCATGGCGCAGGGCGCATGGCGAAAAACCGGCGCCACCCGCGTGCTGGCCGCCATCGACGCCAGAATGGGCGAAGTTTACTGGGCGGAATATCAGCGCGATGAACAGGGCGTCTGGCACGGCGAAGAGAGTGAAGCGGTGCTGAAGCCGGAAGCGGTTCGCGAGCGTCTGCAGCAGCTGGAGGGCGAGTGGGCTACCGTCGGCACCGGCTGGCAGGCGTGGCCGGATATGGCTACCGGCTGCGGCTTAACGCTTGCCGACGGCGAAATTGAGCTTCCTGACGCGCAGGATATGCTGCCGCTGGCTTGCCATCTGTTTACGGTGGGAAAAACCGTGGCCGTTGAACACGCTGAACCAGTTTATTTACGCAATGAAGTGGCGTGGAAGAAACTTCCTGGCCGCGAGTGAATCTCAGTAACTATATGTCTGAGAAGAAGGAAGGAGTCGCGTCATGGCGGGTCAAAAAACGGTAGTGCGTTGGTTAGTCGCGGCAGCAGTGGTTGCTGCGCTGAGCGGGTGCGCTTCGGTACCGGATGCCATTAAGGGCACCACCCCGACGCCGCAGCAGGATTTAGTTCGCGTGATGAACGCGCCGCAGCTGTATGTCGGTCAGGAAGCGCGCTTTGGCGGGAAGGTCGTCAGCGTGCAGAATCAGCAGGGTAAAACCCGCCTGGAAATTGCCACCGTTCAGCTTGACGGCGCCGCGCGTCCGGAGCTGGGTGAGCCGTCGCGAGGTCGTATCTTTGCCGACGTAAACGGTTTTATCGACCCGGTGGATTTTCGCGGGCAGCTGGTCACCGTGGTTGGCCCGATCGTCGGCGTCGTCGACGGTAAAGTCGGCAATACGCCGTATAAATTCATGCTGATGAACGCTACGGGCTACAAGCGCTGGAACGTTGTCCAGCAGGTGGTCATGCCGCCGCAGCCGATGATGGACCCGTGGATGTTCGGCCCGCGCCCGTGGGGCTACGGATACGGCGGCTGGGGCTGGTATAATCCCGGTCCTGCCGAAGTCAGAAACGTTGTAACTGAATGATTTTGTAGTTTTTGTAAGTTCAAAGAAACAGCGGCTGGTCCGCTGTTTCTTCGTTTTCAGTCAAATAAGAAAAATAAATAGTGACGCGCTTCGCAACCTGTAAAACGCCTAATTAATAAACTGGTACGCTGAGTTAATATAATGTTAACAAAATGTTTGTTGATCAGGGGCTGTGATGACGACGAATAACTATTTCAGAGGTGATGCAGTGAAAAAGGTTTGGCTAAACCGTTATCCCGCAGACGTTCCTGCGGAGATAAACCCTGACCGCTATCAATCCCTGGTTGAACTGTTTGAACACGCCGTCCGCCGCTATGCCGACCAGCCGGCCTTTATTAACATGGGCGAGGTGATGACCTACCGCAAGCTGGAGGAGCGTAGCCGCGCGTTCGCCGCTTATCTTCAGGAAGGGTTAGGCCTGCAAAAAGGCGACCGTGTCGCGCTGATGATGCCTAATCTGCTGCAGTATCCGGTGGCGCTGTTTGGTATCCTGCGCGCTGGCATGATTGTCGTGAACGTCAATCCGCTTTATACCCCGCGCGAACTGGAGCATCAGCTTAACGACAGCGGCGCCGCCGCCATTGTGATCGTTTCCAACTTTGCGCATACCCTGGAAAAGGTGGTTGATAAAACCCAGGTCAAGCACGTGATTTTAACCCGCATGGGCGATCAGCTTTCCACGGCGAAAGGAACGCTGGTTAACTTTGTGGTGAAGTACATTAAACGGCTGGTGCCAAAATACCATCTGCCGGACGCCATCTCGTTTCGCAGCGCGCTGCAGCACGGCTACCGCATGCAGTACATTAAGCCGGAAATCGTCTCTCAGGATCTCGCTTTTCTTCAATATACCGGCGGCACAACCGGCGTGGCGAAAGGGGCAATGCTGACCCATCGCAATATGCTGGCGAACCTTGAGCAGGTAAACGGTACCTACGGGCCGCTGTTGCATCGCGGCAAAGAGCTGGTTGTTACCGCGCTACCGCTGTATCACATCTTTGCGCTGACCATGAACTGCCTGTTGTTCATTGAACTGGGCGGGCAAAACCTGCTGATCACCAACCCGCGCGACATCCCAGGCCTGGTCAAAGAGCTAGCGAAATATCCCTTCACCGCCATGACCGGAGTCAATACCCTGTTTAACGCGCTGCTTAACAACAAAGAGTTTCAGCAGCTCGACTTCTCTTCACTGCATCTCTCCGCCGGCGGCGGAATGCCGGTACAGCAGGTCGTTGCGGAGCGCTGGGTTAAGCTGACCGGGCAGTATCTTCTGGAAGGCTATGGCCTGACGGAGTGCGCGCCGTTGGTGAGCGTCAATCCGCACGATATCGACTATCACAGCGGCAGTATTGGCCTGCCAGTGCCGTCCACCGAAGCGAAGCTGGTGGATGATGACGATAATGAAGTTGCGCCGGGAGAGCCGGGGGAGCTGTGCGTGAAAGGGCCACAGGTGATGCTGGGCTACTGGCAGCGCCCTGATGCTACCGCTGAAATCATTAAGGACGGCTGGCTGCATACCGGCGATATCGCGGTGATGGATGACGAGGGCTTCCTGCGTATCGTCGATCGCAAAAAAGATATGATCCTTGTCTCGGGCTTCAACGTCTATCCGAATGAAATCGAGGATGTGGTAATGCAGCATTCCGGGGTTCAGGAGGTTGCTGCGGTTGGCGTACCGTCCGGAAGCAGCGGTGAGGCGGTGAAAATTTTCGTGGTGAAGAAAGAGCCGACGCTGACGGAAGAGATGCTGATCGCTTTCTGCCGTCGCCAGCTGACCGGCTACAAGGTTCCGAAGCTGGTTGAGTTTCGCGATGAGCTGCCGAAATCCAACGTCGGGAAAATTTTACGTCGAGAACTGCGTGACGAAGCCCGTGCTAAAGTAGACAATAAAGCCTGAGCTAAGAGTGAATCGCCAGACGCCGGCTAAGCCGGCGTTTTTTATGGGCGCAAGTTAAGAGAGTATGATTTGAACTATCAGATGATCACCACCAACGATGGCCTTCGCGCCGTCTGTGAAGCGGCAAGCGCGGTTTCTGCCATCGCGCTGGATACGGAATTTGTCCGTACTCGTACCTACTACCCGCAGCTCGGTCTGCTCCAGCTGTTCGACGGCAACCAGGTCTCGCTGATTGACCCTCTGGTTATCACCGACTGGGAACCGATGCGTGAACTGCTGCTGAATAAAGATGTGACCAAATTTTTGCACGCTGGCAGTGAAGATCTGGAAGTATTTCTTAATGCCTTTCATTTGATGCCTCAGCCGCTGATCGACACGCAAATTCTTGCCGCTTTTTGCGGTCGTCCGATGTCCTGGGGCTTTGCGTCGATGGTAGAAGAGTATACCGGCGTGGCGCTGGACAAGAGCGAATCTCGTACCGACTGGCTGGCGCGCCCGCTGACCGAACGCCAGTGCGTTTATGCCGCCGCCGACGTCTGGTACCTGCTGCCGATTGCCGGAAAGCTGATGGCTGAAACCGACAGCGCGGGCTGGCTTTCCGCCGCCCTGGATGAATGCCAGCTGATGCAGCAGCGTCGTCAGGAGATTCAGGATCCTGCCGAGGCGTGGCGCGACATTGGTAATGCCTGGCAGCTGCGCACTCGTCAGCTGGGCTGCCTGCAGCTGCTGGCGGAGTGGCGGCTGCGTAAAGCGCGCGAACGCGACCTGGCGGTCAACTTTGTTATCCGTGAAGAGCATTTATGGAACGTGGCGCGCTATATGCCCACCAGCCTGGGGGAACTTGACAGCCTCGGACTCTCGGGCAGCGAGATTCGTTTCCACGGTAAGACGCTGATCGCCCTCGTCGAGAAGGCGCAGGCGCTGCCGGAAGAGGCGCTGCCAGAGCCGCTGCAAAATCTGATCGACATGCCCGGTTACCGCAAGCTGTTTAAGGATATCAAAGCGTTAGTTCAGACCGTAAGCGCCGAGAAGAGCGTGAGCGCGGAGCTGCTGGCTTCAAGAAGACAGATTAATCAGCTGCTGAACTGGCACTGGGGTCTAAAAAACGGCAACGGGCAGCCTGAACTGGTTTCCGGCTGGCGCGGTGAATTGATGGCCGATCGCCTGAATGCGCTATTAAGCGACTACCCGCGCTAGCGCCGATCGGCATAGTGAAAAAACCGGCTGCGCACAGCGTTGCCGGTTTTTTTATACCTCAGGCTCAGGGCTTCGACTCTTCAGTTTCCGGCAGGGTCACGTTCAGCTCCAGAATCGAAATATCACCGTCTCTCTGCTCCAGCTGTACGCTGACCATCTCCGGGTCGATTTGCACGTATTTGCAAATCACCTCAAGAATGTCTTTACGCAACTGCGGAAGATAGTGCGGTTCAGCGTCGCCGCGACGGCGCTCCGCGACGATAATTTGCAGGCGCTCTTTCGCAATATTGGCCGTGTTCTTTTTCCGCGAGAGAAAAAAGTCGAGTAATGCCATAATTTATCCTCCGAACAGGCGTTTGAGGAAACCTTTCTTCTCTTCTTCTACGAAGCGGAAAGGGCGTTCTTCTCCGAGCAGACGTTCAACCGTATCGGCATAGGCTTTACCCGCGTCCGAGGCGTCATCCAGAATCACCGGCTCGCCCTGGTTTGACGCGCGCAGCACGGACTGATCTTCCGGAATCACGCCCACCAGATTGATGCGCAGAATTTCCAGCACGTCTTCCATGCTCAGCATGTCACCCTTGTTTACGCGGCCTGGGTTATAGCGCGTCAGCAGCAGGTGCTCTTTAATTGGATCTTCGCCCCTTTCCGCGCGACGGGATTTGGAGGCCAGGATACCAAGGATACGGTCGGAGTCGCGAACGGAGGAGACTTCCGGGTTGGTGGTGATGATGGCTTCATCAGCAAAATACAGCGCCATCAGCGCACCGGTTTCGATGCCTGCAGGGGAGTCACAGACGATAAAATCAAAATCCATTTTTTTCAGTTCTTCGAGAACTTTGTCTACGCCTTCGCGGGTCAGGGCGTCTTTGTCACGCGTCTGGGAGGCCGGGAGAATATAGAGATTCTCCGTACGCTTATCTTTAATAAGCGCCTGGTTCAACGTGGCATCGCCCTGGATGACGTTGACGAAATCATAAACGACCCGGCGTTCACAGCCCATGATCAGGTCAAGGTTACGCAGGCCGATGTCGAAGTCGATAACGACCGTTTTCTTTCCCTTCTGGGCCAAACCAGTAGCGATGGCCGCGCTGGAGGTGGTCTTGCCAACGCCTCCTTTACCCGAAGTCACAACAATAATGCGTGCCATAGAAATTCCTTGTTAAAAAGGGATTAATTCAACGATTGAATCGTCAAAGCGCTGTCGTCTAAACGTAGACGGGCCGCTTTGCCATAAAATTCGGCCGGAATGTTATCACTCAGCCAGTATTCCCCCGCGATGGAAACCAGTTCCGCCGAGAGGTTGGTACAAAATATTTGGGCGTCTCTGTCGCCGCCTGCGCCAGCAAGCGCGCGTCCCCGCATCATGCCATATACATGGATGTTACCATCGGCGATAAGTTCAGCTCCGGCACTCACATGGTTTGTAACAATTAGATCACAGTGTGGCGCATAAATTCGCTGACCGGAACGTACCGGCTGATCAATCAAACGCGTTTTTGTGATCTGATTAACAGCTGGAGGTGGGGCAACGGGTTCAGGCGCAGCCTGGCGAGTCACTTTTTCTTTCCCTTCGGTTAATAAAGGGATCCCGGCGCGGTCAATTTCCGTTTTCAGCCGGGGAAGTTTACATCCGCTTACGCCCATAATACGCAGGCCGGTAGCCGCGATCGCCTCATGCAGAGGGCGCCAGTCGACGTCATCTTCAATGCTGCTGATATTCACCACCACGGGAGCGTGCCGTAAAAAGGCGGGAGCCTGGGCGATTTTGTCTTCTAACGCCTGACGAATAACCTCGGGATTTGCATCGTGCAAATGAACCACAGATAAGGTGAAGCTACTGCCCTTAAGTTCGATTGGCGTATTTGACATCCTGGCCTTACTCAATTTGCTGTTTATCACTCGCTGAAGTGCGGTGATATTCCGAAGACTAAAAGGCATGTTATAGTCACTCATATATTGAGGCAAGTGACCACAGGTCTAATTCCGAGTAAAACTATGTTTTGTGTGATCTATCGAAGTACTAAACGCGAGCAAACCTATTTATATGTCGAAAAAAAGGACGATTTCTCCCGCGTTCCTGACGAATTAATGTATAGCTTCGGTACGCCCAAACTGGCAATGATTCTACCGCTCGATGGACGAAAAAAACTCATTCACGCCGATTTGGAGAAAGTGAAACAGGCGCTCACCGATCAGGGCTATTACCTTCAGCTGCCTCCTCCGTCTGAAAATTTACTCAAGAAACACCTGGCGGAACAGGGGAATAAATCTGATTAACCCACAGAGGGAATATAATGTACCAACATCATAACTGGCAGGGTGCGCTACTGGATTATCCGGTAAGCAAAGTGGTTTGCGTTGGCAGCAACTATGCAAAACACATCAAAGAGATGGGCAGTGCGACGCCGGAAGAGCCGGTGCTGTTTATTAAACCTGAGACGGCGCTATGCGACATCCGCCAGCCGTTGGTGCTGCCTGAGGGGCTGGGGTCAGTGCACCATGAAGTTGAGCTGGCGGTACTGATTGGCGGTACGCTGCGCCAGGCGACGGAAGATCATGTGCTGAAAGCCATTGCTGGCTATGGCGTGGCGCTGGACCTTACCCTGCGCGATCTGCAGGGAAAACTGAAAAAGGCCGGTCAGCCGTGGGAGAAGGCCAAAGGCTTTGATAACTCCTGTCCTGTTTCAGGCTTTATTCCCGCCGCCGAGTTTCACGGCGACGCGCAGAGTACTCCGCTGAGTCTGAAGGTGAACGGCGAAGTGCGCCAGCAGGGTTCGACCGCCGACATGATCCATAAGATTGTGCCGCTCATCGCCTATATGTCGCGCTTTTTTACCCTGAAAGCCGGGGATGTGGTGCTGACCGGTACGCCGGAAGGCGTAGGGCCGCTGAGCAGCGGAGACGAGCTGGAAGTCGGTTTTAACGGCTTTTCGCTGACTACCCGCGTGCTGTAACGTCCGCTTGCCGCCTTCTCCGGGCGGCAAAACTTGCATCGGCGTGCCAGAGTGGTTATAAGGTGCACCCTGAACTGCAATGACGGACATCCCAATGAGCGAACAACCTTTCTGGCAACAAAAAACACTGGATGAAATGAGCGATGCGGAGTGGGAATCACTTTGCGATGGCTGCGGTCAGTGCTGCCTGCATAAGCTGATGGATGAAGATACCGACGAAATCTACTTTACCAACGTCGCCTGCCGTCAGCTCAATATCAAAACCTGCCAGTGTCGTAACTATGAGCGCCGCTTCGAGTATGAGCCGGATTGCATCAAGCTAACTCGCGACAATCTGCCTACGTTTGAATGGCTGCCGCCGACCTGCGCCTATCGTCTGCTGGCGGAAGGCCAGCCGCTGCCGCACTGGCATCCGCTGTTAACCGGTTCGAAGGCGGCGATGCATGGCGAACGCATCTCCGTTCGCCATATTGCGGTGAAAGAATCCACCGTGGTTGACTGGCAGGATCATATTCTGAATAAACCGGACTGGGCGCAGTAAGGCGCGCAGTTAGCCTTTCTTCGCGTGGAATAGTCCGCTTTCACCGTCGGCGTCATCTGCAACCCAAAAGTTAATATTGAACTGCGCGTCGTCGCTTAGCTCAATGCGGTGCCAGTACTGCGGCGGGCTGGTTGCGAACTGGCCAGCATTGATAACGACTTTTGCCTCAGGCTCTGTCGCCTGTTCATCGGCGAAACCATAGTAGGTTACCGTCCCTTCCATCACGCAAAGCTGGCCGAAAACACCCGCTGCGGTGTTGTGGTGCGTCAGCAAAGCGGCGGGTACGTTCTGTTTAGTAAAGAATGGGGTGGAGCGTTTTACCTTCCAGCTAGCGGGAATACGCAAATGAGACATCATGTGCTCCTTAGTTAACATTTATAAGATGTATTTAATATGCAACTTTATGGCGGCAACGTCAACGCGCAGGCAAAAAAAACGCTCCCGGAGGAGCGCTTTATGAGCAATCGGTCTTAGCGACCAAACAGATCGCGCTTTTTAGGTTTAAACGGCTGAGCGATAAGCACCAGTACACCGACCACCAGATAGGCTGCGAAGATGCCGACCAGCCACTGCGGCATTTCCAGCGTCAGGAATTCCCACTGGCGTACGGAGCAGTCGCCGGTAGCGACAAACACCTGAGGCAGCCATTTATCCAGCGGCAGCCACGTTGGGAAACGAGCGGCGAAATCGCAGGTCTGGAAGGGGGAAGGGTGAAGCTGAATCATGGTGTGTTCCCATGACAGCTGCAGCCCGCGCAGGGCGCTGTAGAGCCAAATCACAATCGCGACGTAGCGCAGAGGGGTTTTTGGCGCAATGGCGCCGACGATACCGGCGCCCATCACGCCAAATAGCGCGCAGCGCTCGTAAATACACAGTACGCACGGCTGCAGCAGCATCACGTGCTGGAACCATAACGCCACCAATTCAAGAATAAACGCGGTTAGCGCCATCAGGAGCCAGGCACCGCGTCCCCTTGAGCACTGGTTTAAATATCGCAACATAATCATTTCCCTGGAACATGCTAAATCATGGCAGTGTAAACGAAAACCGTAGCGACGCCAGCAGCTAGTCTGAAAATATTACGTAAACGAATATGGAATGCCCGGCGTTTTGAGCCGGGCATGGATGATTTTATTTCAGCAGTTGCGGCGTCACCAGCCAACCGTGCTCCAGCATCCACTGGGTGGCCGGCATCAGGGTAAACTCGACGCAGGCCAGGCCGACGAGGGTCAGGACGAGAGTATAGGGCAGCGCCATCCACACCATCCGGCCATAGGAGAGGCGAATCAGCGGGGCCAGCGCGGAAGTCAGCAGGAACAAAAAAGCAGCCTGGCCGTTCGGCGTAGCGACCGATGGCAGGTTGGTGCCGGTATTGATCGCCACCGCCAGCAGCTCGAACTGCGGCAAACTGATGGTACCCTGCTCCAGCGCGGACTTGACCTCGTTGATATAGACGGTTCCAACGAAGACGTTATCAGAAATCGACGACAGCAGACCGTTAAACAGATAAAACAACGATAGCTGGGCGTGCGGCGATGCCTGAAGAACGAACTCGATCACCGGGGCAAAAAGGTGCTGGTCAATAATAACCGCCACCACGGCAAAGAAGACCGTCAGTAGGGCGGTAAACGGCAGGGCTTCGGTGAAGGCTTTGCCGATAGCGTGTTCATCGGTGATGCCGGAGAACGTTGTCGCCAGCACAATCACCGACAGGCCGATCAGGCCGACTTCCGCAAGATGCATCGCAAGGGCGATAATCAGCCAGACGCCGATAAGACCCTGAGCGATAAGACGCAGGCGATCCTGACGACTGCGGCTCTGGCGGCTGCGATCGTCAAAATCCTGTAGCACTTTGCGCACGGTTGGCGGCAGCGGTTCGCCGTAGCCAAACAGGCGGAATTTCTCCAGCAGCAGACAGGTGATCAGTCCGCATACCAGCACCGGCAGGCTAACCGGCAGCATACGCATGAAGAATTCGCCGAAGTGCCAGCCTGCCGCCTTGGCGATGATCAGGTTCTGCGGCTCGCCGACCATGGTCATCACGCCGCCGAGCGCGGTGCCGACCCCGGCATGCATCATCAGGCTGCGCAAGAAGCCGCGGAACTGCTCCAGGACATCGCGATAGTGCTGCTCAATATGGCTGTCGTCGAGCATATTGTCATCATCCGGCCGCGCCGAAGCGACTTTGTGGTAAATACCGTAGAAGCCGACGGCAACGCTTATCACCACTGCGACAACGGTCAACGCGTCGAGGAAGGCGGAGAGGAAAGCGGATGCGACGCAAAACGCCAGCGACAGCAGCATCTTGCTACGAATGCCAAGCAACAAGCGGGTGAAGATGAACAGCAGCAGCTGCTTCATGAAGTAGATCCCCGCGACCATAAACATTAGCAGCAGCAGGACTTCAAGATTACTGGCCACCTCTTCGCGGATATGCCCCGGGGTGGTCATGCCGATAAATACCGCTTCAATGGCCAGCAGGCCGCCCGGCAGCAGGGGATAGCACTTGAGCGCCATCGCCAGGGTGAAGATAAATTCGATAACCAGCAGCCATCCGGCAATAAACGGATGCAGATAAAAGACCAGCGGATTAACAATTAAGAAAATGATGAGAGCGAGTTTGTACCAGTCCGGGGACTGGCCAAGAAAATTGCGCCACAGGGCGCGGCCATAAGACATTTCCACGACAGACATCCTTTCTCCGTCAAATTCTGAAACATGATTTTATGCGTAACTATACGCAAGATTACCAGTTGCGCAAAACGAGACGCAACTTTCTTCGCATCACATTCTTTAGCAACAGAAAATGTGAAATGAAAAGTGGAAAATGAAACGGCGATCCCTTTTTAATTACTTTCTGGCGCTATCTGCCTTATGGCCGCTCTGGTATGATGAGTCGAATAGCAACGCTGTGTAATGGAAATCTTATTATGGTCATTAAGGCGCAAAGCCCTGCGGGTTTCGCTGAAGAGTACATCATTGAAAGTATCTGGAATAACCGTTTTCCCCCTGGTTCAATTCTTCCCGCTGAACGTGAACTTTCTGAACTGATTGGTGTTACCCGTACAACCTTACGTGAAGTGTTGCAGCGTCTGGCCCGCGATGGCTGGTTAACCATTCAGCATGGTAAACCGACAAAGGTGAACAATTTCTGGGAAACTTCAGGTTTGAATATTCTCGAAACCCTGGCGCGTCTCGACCATGACAGCGTACCGCAGCTGATTGATAATCTGCTGTCCGTGCGTACCAATATTTCGACCATTTTCATCCGTACCGCTTTCCGTCAGCATCCGGATAAGGCGCTGGAGGTATTGGCGAGCGCGCGTGAAATTGAAGACCACGCCGATGCGTTTGCCGAGCTGGATTACAATATCTTCCGCGGTCTGGCGTTTGCCTCAGGCAATCCCATCTATGGTCTGATCCTCAACGGTATGAAAGGCTTATATACCCGTATCGGTCGCCACTATTTTGCCAATCCGGAAGCGCGCAGCCTGGCGCTCGGCTTCTATCATCAGCTGGCTAAAGTTTGTGAAGAGGGCCTGCATGAGCAGGTTTATGACATCGTACGCCGCTACGGCCGCGACAGCGGTGAGATCTGGCATCGTATGCAGAAGAATCTACCGGGCGACTTAGCGATTAATATGCGTTAAGCCCACGTAATGAATAAAAAACGCCCGGTGCTTTCACCGGGCGTTTTGCTTTTCAACGGCTACAGCGGGTTCTGCCGCGGCGGGGTGCGTTCCAGCAACTCGACGCTGCCATCGGCGTTTTGCTGCTCCAGAAGAACGTCAAATCCCCACAGGCGGTGAACGTGCTTAAGCACCTCACGGCGGCCTTTATCCAGCGGCACGCGGTTGTGCGGCACGTAGCGCAGGGTGAGCGAGCGGTCGCCGCGCAGGTCCACATTCCATACCTGAATGTTTGGCTCGAGGTTGCTCAGGTTGTACTGCGCTGAAAGTTTGGAACGAATCTCACGATATCCCTCTTCATTATGAATTGCGGATATTTCGAGATAGTTGTTGTGATCGTCATCCAGCACGGTGAAGAAGCGGAAGTCGCGCATGATTTTTGGCGACAGGAACTGGCTGATAAAGCTTTCATCCTTAAAGTCGCGCATCGCGAAGTGCAGAGTTTCAAGCCAGTCAGAGCCGGCAATATCCGGGAACCAGTATTTGTCCTCTTCCGTCGGAGACTGACAAATACGTTTGATATCCTGGAACATGGCGAACCCCAGCGCGTAGGGGTTAATACCGCTATACCACTGGCTGTTGTATGGCGGCTGGAACACCACATTGGTGTGGCTGTGCAGGAACTCCAGCATAAAGCGCTCCGTCACTTTACCTTCATCATAAAGGTGATTCAGGATGGTGTAGTGCCAGAAAGTCGCCCAGCCTTCGTTCATCACCTGAGTCTGCTTCTGCGGATAAAAATACTGGCTGACCTTGCGCACGATGCGCAGGATCTCACGCTGCCACGGCTCCAGCAGCGGCGCGTTTTTCTCCATGAAATAGAGCAGATTTTCCTGCGGTTCAGAAGGGTAGCGACGCGCGGCTTCGATGGTTTTTTCCTCTTCTCGCTTCGGCAGCGTGCGCCACAGCATATTCACCTGGCTTTGCAGATACTCTTCCCGGCTTTTTTGCCGCGCTTTCTCCTCCTGCAGCGAGATTTTTTGCGGGCGTTTATAGCGATCAACGCCATAATTCATCAGGGCATGACAGGAGTCGAGCAGTTTTTCAACTTCATCAACGCCGTAGCGCTCTTCACATTCGGTGATGTATTTCCGCGCGAAGATGAGATAGTCAATAATTGAGCTGGCATCGGTCCAGCTGCGAAAGAGATAGTTATTTTTGAAAAACGAGTTATGCCCGTAGCAGGCGTGCGCCATCACCAGCGCCTGCATGGTAATGGTGTTCTCTTCCATCAAATAGGCAATACAGGGGTTGGAGTTAATGACGATTTCGTAAGCCAGCCCCTGTTGGCCGTGCTTATAGGCCTGTTCGGTCTCGATGAATTTTTTACCGAACGACCAGTGCGGATAGTTAATCGGCATCCCGACGCTGGAGTAGGCATCCATCATCTGTTCGGAAGTAATGACTTCGATTTGGTGCGGATAGGTGTCAAGACGGTACAGCTTCGCCACCCGGTCGACTTCTGCCAGATAGGTCTCCAGCAGCTCAAAAGTCCAGTCGGGTCCATCGCTTAAACGGGTTGTGTCCTTGTTCATGGAATCAATCGTAGCCATTAGCGCGCCCTCGTTGTTGATGGTTCTCTCTGTACGGAAAACCTCTAAACAAGCATAGAACACGGCGTCGCAAACTGCGTCTATCCGCATTTCCTTTCTTCGCGATTTCACAATCTTAAAGGCGCTGTTTTGCGTTTTAATCAGAATTTTATTCTGTAGAAAAATGAGGCGCAGCAGGAGATGGTAAAGCGACGGGGTCAGCGCTGGCGCAGAATCCTGTGAGATAAGTCACCATAAATAAAGCGTATGTTGAATAATATTTTCATCTGAGTTATCAATTTGTAATCAGATGATTGTTCTTTAACGATTACGGAGCCGCTATGCGCGTCGTCATACTGGGAAGTGGGGTTGTAGGAGTCGCAAGCGCCTGGTATTTAAGCCAGGCAGGACATGAAGTGACGGTTATCGACCGTCAGCCGGGACCGGCCGAAGAGACCAGCGCCGCTAACGCCGGGCAGATCTCCCCCGGCTACGCCGCGCCCTGGGCGGCGCCGGGCGTCCCCTTGAAGGCGATTAAATGGATGTTCCAGCGCCACGCTCCGCTGGCTATCGGTCTGGATGGCACCCAGTTCCAGCTGAAATGGATGTGGCAGATGCTGCGCAACTGCGACACTCGCCACTATATGGAAAATAAAGGACGAATGGTGCGCCTGGCCGAGTACAGCCGCGACTGCCTGAAAGCGTTGCGCGAGAGCACCGGTATTCAGTATGAAGGGCGCCAGGGTGGTACGCTCCAGCTATTCCGCACCGACAAGCAGTTCGAGAACGCGACCCGCGATATTGCGGTGCTGCAGGATGCGGGCGTGCCTTACCAGCTGCTGGAAGCGAATCGCCTGCTGGAAGTTGAGCCGGCGCTGGCAGAAGTGAGCCATAAGCTCACGGGCGGTTTGCGCTTACCTAATGATGAAACCGGCGACTGCCAGCTCTTCACCACTCGTCTGGCCCGAATGGCGGAGCAGGCGGGCGTGACTTTCCGTTTTAATACTCCGGTGGATGAACTGCTCTATGAAGGGGATCTCATCTCGGGTGTGAAGTGCGGCGCTGAAATTATTAAAGCCGATGCGTACGTTATGGCATTCGGATCCTATTCGACAGCCATGCTGAAAGGGCGGGTGGATATTCCGGTCTATCCCCTGAAAGGCTATTCGCTGACGATCCCCATCGCGGAAGAGGACGGCGCGCCGGTTTCGACTATCCTTGATGAAACCTACAAAATCGCCATCACCCGTTTCGACAGGCGTATTCGCGTTGGCGGAATGGCGGAAATTGTTGGATTTAATAAAGAACTGCTGCAGCCGCGGCGTGAAACCCTGGAGATGGTCGTGCGCGATCTGTTCCCGCGCGGCGGCCACGTTGAACAGGCAACCTTCTGGACCGGACTGCGTCCGATGACTCCGGACGGTACGCCGGTGGTGGGGCGTACGGGGTATAAAAATCTGTGGCTCAACACCGGCCACGGCACGCTGGGATGGACCATGGCCTGTGGTTCAGGGCAGCTGATTAGCGACCTGATCTCCGGACGCACGCCGGCGATCCCGTATGACGATCTTGCCGTCGCCCGCTACGGACGCGGCTTTACGCCGGCCCGCGCTCAGCATCTGCATGGCGTTCACAATTAACAAGGAGCTTTCATGTCTCGTCCTGTAAAGGCCAGCATTGATATGTCAGCCTTACGCCAGAATCAACAAATTGTTCGCCGCGCCGCGCCCGGCTCGCGCCTGTGGGCGGTGGTCAAAGCCAATGCGTATGGCCACGGTCTGGCAAGGGTCTGGAATGCGCTTAGCGCCGCAGACGGTTTCGCGATGCTGAATCTTGAAGAGGCGATACTGCTGCGTGAGCTGGGCTGGAAAGGGCCGATACTGATGCTGGAAGGCTTTTTTCATGCCGATGAGCTGGCGTTATTTGATAAATACCGCTTGACCACCAGCGTGCACAGTAACTGGCAAATTAAGGCCCTTCAGCAGGCGAAGCTGCATGCGCCGCTTGATATTTACGTCAAGGTGAATAGCGGGATGAACCGGCTGGGGTTTATGCCGGATCGTCTGCAAATCGTCTGGCAGCAGCTGCGAGCGCTCAGCAACGTCAGTGAAATGACGTTGATGTCGCATTTTGCCGAAGCGGAAAATCCGGATGGCATCGCGGAGCCGATGCGGCGCATTGAGCAGGCGGCGGAAGGGCTGGATTGCCCGCGCTCGCTGGCGAACTCGGCGGCCACCTTGTGGCATCCGGAGTCGCATTTTAACTGGGTGAGGCCGGGGATCGTGCTTTATGGCGCTTCGCCTTCCGGCCAGTGGCAGGATGTGGCCAATACCGGGCTGAAACCGGTCATGACGCTAAGCAGCGAAATTATCGCCGTGCAGAATCTGAAAGCCGGTGAAGCGGTTGGATACGGCGCAACCTGGCGCACGGCTGAGGAGCGGCGAATCGGCATCGTTGCCTGCGGCTATGCCGACGGCTACCCGCGCTTAGCGCCCAGCGGAACGCCGGTGCTGGTTGATGGCGTCCGCACCGTAACGGTCGGGCGTATCTCAATGGATATGCTGGCGGTGGACCTGACAACCTGCCCGCAGGCAGGCATTGGCGCGCCGGTCGAGCTATGGGGTAAAGAGATCAAAATTGACGATGTCGCAGCCTCCTGCGGCACCGTCGGATATGAATTAATGTGCGCCCTTGCGCCGCGCGTGCCGGTTGTGACAGTGTAACCTGAACCGAGGCGGATCACTCCGCCTCATCTTCCGCCATCCGTACGCCAACCCGCAGAACGTGATCCTCTTCTTTTTCCGCCACCGTCCACACCATGCCGGCAAATTCCACCTGGTCGCCGACAACCGGGGCTGCGCCTAACAGGTGCTGTATGACGTCACCCAGCGACTGCTGACGATCGCGAAACTCTTCTCCCCCGTCAATGCCGTAAATCTGCGCCACGTCGGCGAACCTGGCGCTGGCATCGAGAATAAAATCACCGAAGAAGCGCTGATCGAGCGCCACCGGCGGCGACTGGCTGAACAGTTTACCCAGCGCGGGTAAATCGCGTTCGCGGCCAATCACGCAGAGAATATCGCCTTCCAGCAGGCGGGTGCTGCCGGTGGGGTGCAGCAGAGCGTTATCGCGGAATAGAGCGGCAATCCGCGTTTCCGGCGGCATATGCAGGTCGCGCAGCGCCGCGCCGACGCACCATTTCTCCGCGCTCAACTGATAGACAAACTGCTCCCACGGATTTTCCGGATGGATATCCAGCCCGACGCGTGAGATGGGCGATCCGACCGGTGGCACCACTACTTTGGCTTTTTTGGCCGCCCAGGAGAGCGACGTACCCTGTAAAAGCAGCGAGACCAGCACCACGAAGAAAGCCACGTTAAAGAACAGGCGCGCATTCTCCAGGCCCGCCATCATCGGAAAGACGGCGAGAATAATCGGCACCGCGCCGCGCAGACCCACCCAGCTGATAAATATGCGCTCGCGCAGGTTAAAGCCGCGAAACGGCAGCAGGCCGGCGAATACCGACAGCGGACGGGCGATGAAAATCATCCACATCGACAGAATGAGCGCCGGGATGGCGATGGGCCACAGGTCTGACGGCGTGACCAGCAGGCCGAGCACCAGGAACATGGCGATCTGCGCCAGCCACGCCAGCCCGTCAAAGTTTTGCAGAATGCCGTGGCGGTTGCGAATCGGCCGGTTGCCCAGCAGGAAGCCGCACAGGTAGACCGCGAGGATGCCGCTGCCGTCCAGCGAGGTGGTGGCGGCGAAAATCATGATCCCGCCGCTCAGCGCCAGCAGCGGGTAAAGCCCGGCGGGCAGCACAATGCGGTTAATCATCTGCAGCAGCAGATAGCCGCCGCCGAGACCGATGGCGATACCTAAGCCAAACTGCTGCACGATATGCACCAGGAACATCCAGCTCAGGCCGGTTTCATGCTGCTGAATCATCTCGATAAGGGTAATGGTCAGGAACACGGCCATCGGGTCGTTGCTGCCGGATTCAATTTCCAGCGTTGAGCCGACGCGTTCGTTTAGCCCTTTTCCGCCGAGCAGAGAGAACACCGCTGCGGCATCCGTCGAGCCGACAATTGCGCCGATCAGCATGCCTTCAATCAGGTCGAGTTTAAACAGCCAGGCCGCCATGAGTCCGGTCAGGGCCGAGGTAATTAACACCCCGACCGTGGCAAGCGACAGCGCGGGCCAAAGCGCTACGCGAAAGGAGCTGGCCTGGGTGCGCATCCCGCCGTCAAGCAGAATGACCGCCAGCGCCAGGTTACTTACCATGTAGGCGAAAGGGTAGTTGTCAAACGGAATGCCGCCGATACCGTCAATACCCGCCAGCATCCCAATGGCTAAGAAGATAACCAGAATCGGGATGCCGAGGCGTGAGGAAAAGGAACTTAATAAGATGCTACAGGTTACTAAAACAGAACCCAGGATAAACAGACTGATGACCGCAGCGGCGTCCAATGTTGACGTACTCCTTACCGGCGTGAAGATAAATTAAAAACTACACCATTTTAACAATCCGACGCCGATCAGGATATGCGTTAGAGGAATTTTTATTCTGTCAGTACCGGGTGGCCGCTGATGCTCAACGTCGTGGCAGAGGCGTTGTTGACCAGCAATGCTCTGGCGCCAAGCGGTAGGGTGACCGTGCGCTGCTCGTGGCCAAAATCCAGGCCGCTGATGACCGGAATGTTAAGCTGCTGGCGAAGGTAGTCGTATACCATCGGCAGATCGTATCCGGCATCGTAGTCGTTGGCGACAGCGCCGGTAAAGCTGCCGAGGATAATCGCCCGCTGGCGCGCCAGAATACCGCTATTAAGCAGCTGCAAGAGCATACGCTCAACGCGGAAGGGATGCTCGTTAATATCCTCCACAACCAGAACCCCGTCGCTAATCTTCGGCATCCACGGGGTACCGATAAGCGAGGTCAGCATCGCCAGGTTGCCGCCCCATAGCGTGCCGCTGGCGCGACAGTCGGGCCCCTCGCCGTGCCATTCAAGCGTAAACGCCGGGTTGCGCAGGGCCTGCCAGAAATGGTGTTCGGTAAATTCATTAAGCGCTTCGGCGCCAAAGTTTCCCGCCAGCATCGGCCCGCTAAAAGTGATTATGCTACCCTTTGCCAGCAGGCCCATCTGGATGGCGGTGAAATCGCTGTGGCCGCAAATGAGCAGCGGATCCTGCTGCTGACGGGCAATGAGCCCCTGCCAGTCAATTTGCGGCAGCAGGCGAGTCGCGCCGTAGCCGCCGCGTACCGCCAGCACGATACGGTTTTTGCCGTCGAGGGCGGCGAGCTGGTTAATATCGGCAAGGCGTTGGTTCTCAGTCCCGGCAAAGCGCAGTGCCCGGCGGGGAATGACTTCCTGGTGCGCCACCTGATGCCCGGCCTCCTGCAGACGTTGCACGCCGCGATTCGCCGCTTCCTGGTTGATGCAATAGCCGGAGGGGGCGATGAGATAAAACTGAGACATGACAATTCCTTGCTAAGAATGAAAGGGTTATCATGCCGCCTGGAGCGTTTATTGTCATCTCCGTGCGGCAAACTTCAGCCAATAAGGATAGATGTGTGAAATTGAGATGGTGTGTTTTTTTATTTGTATTGTTGGCCGGTTGTAGTTCAAAACACGATTATCGTAACCCGCCGTGGAATCCGGAAGTCCCGGTTAAGCGGGCGATGCAGTGGATGCCAATCAGCGAAAAAGCCGGCGCGGCGTGGGGCGTTGATCCCCAGTTGATTACCGCCATTATCGCCATTGAATCCGGCGGCAACCCGACGGTGGTCAGCAAATCCGGCGCGGTTGGCCTGATGCAGCTGAAACCCTCAACGTCCGGGCGCGATGTTTACCGGCGGATGGGCTGGAGCGGCGATCCTTCGGTGAGCGAACTGAAAAATCCCGAGCGTAATATTTCTATGGGGGCGGCCTACCTTAGCATTCTCGAGAACGGTCCGCTGGCGGGGATTAAAGATCCGCAGGTAATGCGCTATGCGGTGGTGGTTTCCTACGCCAACGGCGCGGGCGCGCTGCTGCGCACCTTCTCGTCTAATCGCCAGGATGCGATTGAGGAGATTAACGATATGGACGCCGATGATTTCTTTGAGCACGTGGTGAAGAAACATCCGGCACCGCAGGCCCCGCGCTATATCTGGAAGCTGCAGAAAGCGCTGGACGCCATGTAACGGGCGCTCCCACTGGCTTAGCTTGCCGGGGGTCATCAGCCCAGCCGATTCAGGGACAGTAAAGTGAGAAAGACGCGCGGCGGAGTCCCGCCGCGCGAAGGTTCACTGCGCGGCTTTTTTCTCCTCAACCGCAGCAGGCTGCGCCGAGCCGATATCGTCATTCGCCGCCGGGCGCGCGGTAGGCACGGAATCGCACGGCTTCTCTTTCGGGCACACCAGGTCCAGCATCTTCAGCGTGACGCCGTTGGTCCAGCCAAAGCCGTCCTGTAGCGGATACTCGCCGCCGCCGCCGCCGGTTCCCGTCGAACTGACATCATATTTTTCCACCAGCTTCTGTTTGCTGTCGTAAGTGTGCTGGACGTTGCTCAGGAAACGCCAGCTTACCTCCATCGCAATTTTTTGCTGGCCATATTTTTGCAAACCCTCCGCCGCGACCCACTGCAGCGGCGCCCAGCCGTTGGGGGCGTCCCACTGCTGGCCGCTATTCACCGTGGTGGTGGTCAGGCCGCCGGGCTTAAGTAGCCGCGTTTCGGTGGCGGCGGCGACTTTCGCCGCGCGTTCGCTGGAGGCGGCGTTAACGTACAGCGGGAACAGCGCCGCGGCGGTCAGCTGATTGCGCACCTTATGACTTTTAAGGTCGTAATCGGCGTACCAGCCCTCTTTATCATTCCACAGGTAGTTTTCCAGCGCTTTCTGGCGGGCATTGGCTAACGCGTCATACTTCGCGGCTTTGGTCGAGTCTCCCGCCGCTTTGCCGGCGCGAGCGATGGCTTTTTCCATATGGAACATCAGCGAGTTCAAATCGACCGGAACAATAGAGGTGGTACGGATAGTGCCGAGCTGCTGCGGGTTATCCATCCAGCGTGAGCTAAAGTCCCAGCCGGATGCCGCGGCAGAGCGCAGATCGCGGTAGATTTCAGTCGCCGGACGATTGGGGTTATTTTTGGCGGTGGTCACATCGTCCAGCCAGGATTCCGGGCGCGGCGTGTCGTTATCATCCCAGTAGCGGTTGAGCAGCGCGCCGTCGGCCATGCGCACCACGCGCTTACTGGCACTGCCGGGCTGAAGCGCCTCAGCGCCATCCATCCAGTACTGGTACTCTTTCTCCATCTGCGGCAGCCATTTCTTGAGTGCCTCGTCGCCATCATGGGTGGCCAGCAGTTCAACCATAAACGGGAAGAATGGCGGCTGCGAACGGCTCAGATAGTAGGTGCGGTTGCCGTTGGGAATATGACCCCAGGTGTCGATCTCGGCGGCAAAGTTGGTCACCATATCTTCGATTTTATCCCAGTGGCCGCTCTCAGCCAGGCCAAGCATGGTGAAGTAGCTATCCCAGTAATAGACTTCGCGAAAGCGTCCGCCGGGCACCACGTAAGGTTTTGGCAGCGGCAGCAGCGAATCCCATTTTTCTACTTCAACGGTACTGCGGGTCAGCACTGGCCAGAGTCCATTGATATGCTGGCGCAGGGTTTGCCCTTTTGGCGGAACGTACTGGTCGTTTTCCTGAGGCAGGGTAAAGTTAAGCTCGACAAAGTGCCGCAAATCAAAGCTGGTCTGATTTTTCTGCATCCGATAATCGGCAAGGATCATCAGCGGGTCGCCGTTAGGGATGGCGTCAGCGAACGTTTTCTGGTCAGAGAAAAGTTTGGCGCTTTGCACGTCGTTAAACAGCGGTCCGAGCAGGATATCGGGCGATTGCGGGGTAGGGCGGGTCTCTTCAGCCTGAGCCGTCAGCGTCGCCAGAGCGACAAATGCGCCCCCGAGCGCCAGACGAAGGGTTGCGGGGCGACGGGAAACCGGACTCGTCATAAATTGTTCTCCTTATCATTGCAGACTATGTGCCACTGCATTCGGCCATCAGAAAACCTTAGACGAATATCCGCCGCTGCGCGTGTCCGAGGTAACATTTTAAGTGAAAACAGAGTATTTACCGGGCATCGCTCTGTTCCGCGCCGACAAAATATTGGCGATTAAAACAGTGCTGTCTTGTATGGTACTTCGGGGGGCGCTGAATATCTGGTAATTGATAAAAAACATAATCCGTGAATAAGAAAAATAAATAGACAAGCGGCATGGTATTCCTATATGGCATTTTTATCGGCTCATCCCTGTCGCCTGAAAAAAGTTAGCGAAGTATTAAAACATGTGATCTGCCAAACAAAAAACCGGGTTCTAATACCATTGAAGGCTGACAGGATCACATAAATAAAAAAACATAAATAATTAATAAAAAAACATAATGGCATCTGTAGGAGGGAAAAGTAAAAAATGCAGACTTTACAGAAACCGGTTTCATTTTTTCGTAAAGGAGTGATGTATGTCTGCTGGCGACAAAATTTCTGTCAGAGAAAAAGTAGGTTACAGCCTGGGGGACGCAGCGAGCCATATTGTATTTGACTCCTCCGTTGCCATCTTAGCCTACTTCTATACCGATATTTATGGTCTACCGCCCGCCGTGATGGGGACGATGTTTTTGCTGGTTCGTCTGCTGGATGCGATTACCGATCCGATTATGGGGGCGATTGCGGATGCCACCTCAACCCGCTGGGGGCGCTTTCGTCCTTGGCTGCTGGCGATATGCGTCCCCTTTGCGGTGAGCTGCGTGCTGGTTTATTCCATTCCATCTTTCTCTGACTCGGGAAAAATTGTTTACGCCGTGGCGGCATATATATTCATGACACTAATGTATACCGCGATAAATATCCCTTACTGCTCGCTGGGCGCGGCGCTGACCTCCGATCCGCGCGAGAGTCTCTCGCTGCAATCCTGGCGTTTCGCTATCACGCCGATCGGCGGGGCGCTCGGTACCGCGTTTATTTTACCGCTGGCTGATCTTCTTTATCCGGGCGATCGGGCGACGGGTATTCAGGTCTCCATGGCGATATTTGGCGTTATAGGCTGCCTGATGTTTGTCGTCTGTTTCGCGACCACTAAAGAGCGCGTTCAGCCGATTAAAGAAGAAAATCTGAATATTGCCCGCGATGTGAAAATTCTTTTCCGCAACGATCAGTGGCGTATTCTTTCCGTTTACAATTTTATGATGCTGGTCGCCGTGGTGATTCGCGGCGGCGCCGTCGTTTATTATGTTAATAGCGTGCTGCACAAAGGCGCCGACGTGATTACGGTATTCATGCTTGGTGGGATGTTTGCCTCCATGCTGGGCTCGGTGCTGGCAAAACCGTTCGGTACGCGTTTTTGTAAAGTCAGACTCTCTTTCTGGATTAACCTGTTGACTGCTGCGCTGGGGGTCGTGTGCTTTATTGTACCGGTGCAGTATTGGCTTCTGGTGCTTGGGGTCCATATTCTGATCTCCATTATTCAGGGCGGTAACGGCGCGCTGCAGTGGTCGATGATTACCGATGTGAACAACTACGGCGAATGGAAAACCCAGCGGCGTATTACCGGTATGAACGTTGCGGCCAATATCTTTGTGATAAAACTGGGCGTCGCCGTCGGTGGGGCGATCCTTGGCTGGATATTAGCCTATTACCATTACGCCGCTAACACCACGGTACAGCCGGCTTCCGCCGTACAGGGGGTGGTGCTGTTATTCACGCTGGTACCTTCTGTTTTTTATGTTCTTACCGCAGTCTCTATTAAATTCTATGGCTTAACTGAAAATAGAATGAACGGCATCGTTGATGATTTGAAAAACGGAACTTTTGCTGAATCCTGATTAAACACTAAAAAAGTGCAAGGGCTATCTGATTTATTGCCTCCGGATAGCCCGGTGGTATCCGGGATGACATATACAATAACGTAATTAGGGATGTTAAAAATGAAAGTGAAATATATCGCTCTGGTTATGAGTGCCGTATTTTCTGGCGGTCTGCTGGCCGCCCAAAATAATAACTCTGTGGATATTGAAAAACGGTTGGCACAGCTTGAACAGCGTTTAATTAACGCTGAACAGCGGGCCGCCGATGCGGAAGCGAAAATTCAGACGCTAACCCAGCAGCAGAACGTGGCGGCGAAAAATGCGCCAACCGTGAAGGTCGAGTCTGCGGAGCCCGTCGCACCGGGCGCGGCGCCAACGAAACTGACGCTCTCTGGCTATGGGGATATCAAGTTTTACGGCGATGTCGAATTCAACATGGACGGCGCCAGCAGCAGCGGTAGCCTGACTTCGGTAAGAACCACGGCGAATAAGGACTGGGCGCCGGGCAATAACGAACGCTGGGACATCAACGGCCGTCTGCTGTTAGGGTTTGACGGTATGCGCAAAATGGATAACGGTCAATTCGCCGGATTTTCCGTCCAGCCGCTGGCCGACCTCAATGGCAAAATGAATCTTGATGATGCGGTTTTCTTCTTTGGTCAGGAGAACGACTGGAAGGTGAAAGTCGGTCGTTTCGAAGCCTACGATATGTTCCCGCTGAATCAGGATACGTTTGTCGAATACTCCGGCAACACGGCTAACGACCTTTATAGCGATGGCTACGGCTATATTTACATGATGAAAGAGGGCCGCGGCCGTAGCAGCAGCGGTGGCAACTTCCTGGTGAGTAAAACCATCGATAACTGGTATTTCGAACTCAATACCCTGCTGGAAAACGGCAGCACGCTGTTCCAGGATTCGCAGTACCACGGCACAGATCTCGAAAATGAGAAAAATGTGGCCTATCTGCGCCCGGTTATTGCCTGGAACAGCGGACGCTTCTCCACCGCCATCGCCATGGAAAGTAACGTCGTCAATAACGCCTATGGCTATCACGATGCCAAAGGGCAGTGGGTCGACCAGTCCGGCCGCACCGGCTATGGCTATACGATGACGTGGAACGGGCAGAAAACCGATCCGCTGGACGGCGTGGTGACCAACCTTAACGTCGTATATGGATGCCGAAGACGAAACTGACTTTACCGCAGGCGTTAACTCCCTGTGGCACGGTTTTGAGCTTGGCTACATTTACGCGCATAACAAGATTGAACGCTTTAATACCGCCAGCTTTATCGCTAACTGCGACGATAACTGCTGGATCTCCGATCCGGGAAAATATGATATCCACACCATCCATGCGTCATATCTGTTCCCGAACGTTATGAATATGAAGAACTTCAACATCTATCTTGGCGCCTACGCCTCCTGGATTGAATCCAGCCCTGACCACGGCGACGGTCAGGAAGACTCCCGCTACGGCGGCCGTCTTCGCTTCAAATATTTCTTCTGATCAAAGCCGAGCCCGCATTGCGCGGGCTCTGGTCATGATGCCATTACGCCTCCTGCGGAGGCTCGAGTTAACAGGACAACACCATGTATGACAGTAAAGCGGGGACCCCGCTGGAAGGGTTTGCCGAATTTGCCGCCGCCGCCGCTGCCGAGGGCGCGGTGCTGCTGAGAAACGATCGCGGCATGCTGCCGCTTGACGCTCAGCAGCCGGTTTCGTTATTTGGCCGTACGCAAATTGACTACTATCGTAGCGGTACCGGCTCGGGCGGGGCGGTAAACGTGGTGAGCCGAACCACCTTGTTGCAGGCAATGCGCGCGCGCAGCGGGGGGAAGCTCAATGAGCAGCTGGCCGCGCTTTACGAGAGCTGGACGCAACAGCATCCTTTTGACAACGGCGGCGGAGGCTGGGCGGCTGAGCCCTGGTATCAGCAGGAGATGCCGCTGAGCGATGAGCAGATTCGTCAGGCCCGCGCCGTCTCGACCCAGGCGGTGATTGTCCTTGGCCGTACCGCTGGTGAAGATCAGGATAACGCGGATGTTGAAGGCGGATACCGGCTCACGGCCGATGAAATGATGCTGCTACATCAGGTCTGCCGCGAGTTTGACGATGTGGCGGTCGTGCTGAATACCGCCGGGCTTATCGATCTCGCATGGGCCGACGATCCGCTGCTGCGTACTCGCATTCGCGCGCTGCTGTACGTGTGGCACGGCGGCGCCGACGGGGCGCAGGCGGCTGCTTCGCTTCTCTATGGTGAGGTAACGCCATCCGGCAAGCTGGTGGGCAGCATCGTCAAATCGCTGGATGACCATCCGGCATCGCCCTGCTGGGGAGCGGAAGCGCAAAACCTCTATCAGGAGGATATCTACGTCGGCTATCGCTACTTTGAAACCTTTTGTCCCCAGCGTCTGCAGTTTCCTTTTGGGTTTGGTCTCTCCTATACCCGCTTCACCCTGCAATCGGCGCGAGCGGAAGCCTTTGACGACCAGATCCAGACGACCGTCACCGTAACCAACGACGGCGCGCGTTTTGCGGGCAAAGAAGTCGTCCAGATTTACCTTCAGGCGCCGCAGGGCGCGCTCGGGAAACCGGCCAGGGCGCTGGTGGCCTTCGCCAAAACCCGCCTGCTGCAGCCGGGTGAAAGTGAAACCTTAACGTTATCGATCCCGCTGGAGCGTTTTGCCTCCCTCGACGATAGCGGGGCTACCGGGCATCCCCATTGCTACGTGATGGAACCCGGACTGTATCGTTTATTGATCGGTAACAGCGTGCGCGATCTGCAACCTTTGCCGGTAGACGGAGAGGCGGGGTACACGCAGAAGACTCTGCGGATCCTCTCCCGCCATCAGCAGGTGCTGGCGCCAACGGTACCTTTCGTGCGCATTAGGCCCGCTGGCGATGGCGGCGATGGGCGCTACCAGATCGAATGGGAAGAAGTGCCGCGACGGAAGATTAACCTGCGCTCGCGTATTGAGGAGCGCCTGCCAGAGAGCATCACTCTCACCGGCAACCAGGGGCTTACCCTCAGCGACGTTGCGGAAGGGCGCGCGACGATGAACGCTTTTGTTGCTCAGCTGTCGGTGGAGGAGCTGGCCTGTCTGGTGCGCGGGGAGGGCATGTGCAGCTACAAAGTCACCCCCGGCGTCGCGTCGGCCTTTGGCGGAGTGGCGGACAGCCTGCTGGAAAAAGGCATTCCGCTGGCGTGTGCCGCCGACGGGCCTTCCGGTATTCGCATGGATAACGGCGCAAAGGCCACTCTGCTGCCCAGCGGTACGCTGCTGGCCTCCAGCTGGGACCCGATACTCGTGGAGCGTTTATACGTGATGGAGGGCAAGGAGCTGCTGCGCAACGGTATCGACCTGCTGCTGGGGCCGGGGATGAACATCCAGCGCCATCCGCTCAACGGGCGCAATTTTGAATATTTTTCCGAAGATCCGCTTATCACCGGGATGATGGCGGCGGCGGTGGTGCGCGGCATTCGCAGCGGCGGCGGCGTGGCGACGCTTAAGCACTTTGCCTGTAATAATCAGGAGTTTGCCAGAGCCACAGCGGACTCGGTAGTGTCGGAGCGCGCGCTGCGTGAAATCTACCTGAAAGGCTTTGAGTACGCGGTGAAATCCGCCGGCGCCAGCGCGGTGATGACCGCCTACAACCCGGTCAACGGTTACCAGGCGGCCTCCAGCTACGATCTCACCACCACCATACTGCGCGAAGAGTGGGGCTTTCGCGGGATCGTCATGACCGACTGGTGGGCAACGATGAACGATCCCATCGATGGCGGCGCGGCGAGCACCCGCAACACCGCGGCGATGATCCGCGCGCAGAACGATCTCTATATGGTGGTCAATAATAACGGCGCGGAGGTTAACGCTGCCGGTGATAACACCCTGGCGGCGCTGGCAAAAGGGGAACTCACGCTCGGGGAGCTTCAGCGCTGCGCGATAAACATCCTCGATTTTATGCTGCAGACTCAGGCCTTTAAGCGTGGAGAGGCGCCCCGGGCGAATGTGATTCACCTGGCGGCAGAACCGGCCTGCGCCGCCGGCTGCGAGGGGGCAATTAAAATCGCCGAGCAGTCGCGTCTGCGCTATGACGAGGACCTGGTGCTGAGCGTTGAACAGGCGGCAGTCTACGATGTGCTGGTCAGCGTGTACGCCGACGGCGCGCCACTGGCGCAAACCGCCGGCAATCTGCTGCTCAATGACCAGTTCGTGGCAACGATACACACCCACGGCACGCTCGGCCGGGAAATGGTGCAGAAGCTGTGTCGGGTTGCGCTACAGCCGGGGAAATACCGCGTGGGGTTTGACGTTATCAAGCCGGGTCTGGTGGTGGAGTGGCTGGAGCTGAGGCGCGTTAACGACTAACCGTGGCAGACGTTCAGGTCGCGTGCGGCCTCTTCGCGAGCCGTTATCTGGCGACGGATGCGGGCTATCGACCCGCCCGTTAACGCGGGAGCGAACGCCCCAATTTGGTGCGATTCTGGCTGACGGCAGAGCCTGAACAAGCAAAATAACGGGTTATTTTTTATTCAGATAAGCGCGGCGTTACGCTATGCCGCTGCGCTGTGCTACCTGGCATAATTAATGCTTATCTCTCCCGGGGATGACCTCAAAGTGAGTACAACCGGAGGAGACGGCCATGATAAAAATAACGCTTCCTGACGGGCATTATTATGATGAGATGCTTACCGCACAGGGAGAGCAGCGTCAGCACTATAACGCCTGGTGGCAATGGTTTCGCAGTACCGATCAATTCTCTATCCGGCAGAAAAAAGAGCAGGCGGAGCTGCTCTTTCACCGCATCGGCATCACTTTTAACGTCTACGGCGAAGACGAGGGGACCGAACGTCTGATCCCTTTCGACAGCGTGCCGCGCATTATCCCCGCCGGCGAGTGGCAGCGAATCGACCGCGGCATCCGCCAGCGGGTGAAGGCGCTCAACGCCTTTCTTTACGATATTTACCACGATCAAAATATCCTGCGCGCGGGACTGATCCCGGCCGAACAGGTGCTGGCGAATGAACAGTATCAGCCCTGTATGCAGGGGATAAACTTACCCAATAACACCTATGCCCATATCACCGGGGTTGATATGGTGCGCAACAGCGACGGCCAGTATTACGTGCTGGAGGATAATCTCCGCACCCCCTCCGGCGTCTCCTACATGCTGGAAAACCGCAAAATGATGATGCGGCTCTACCCCGAAATGTTCGAACAGCACCGTATTGCGCCGGTAGAACGCTACCCCAGCTATCTGCTGCAAACGCTGCGCGAAAGCTCGCCCGTGGACGACCCGTGCGTGGTGGTGATGACCCCAGGGCGGTTTAACAGCGCCTATTTTGAACACAGCTTTCTGGCCCAGCAGATGGGCGTTGAGCTGGTGGAGAGCGCGGATCTGTTTATTAAAACCGGGGCGGTGTATATGCGCACCACCGAGGGGCCGCGGCGCGTGGACGTCATATACCGGCGGATCGACGATGCGTATCTCGACCCGCTGGCCTTTCGCGCCGACTCTATGCTGGGCGTGCCGGGGCTGCTGTCGGTGTACCGCGCCGGAGGCGTGGTGCTGGCGAATGCCATCGGCACCGGCGTCGCCGACGATAAATCGATCTACCCCTTCGTGCCGGAGATGATCCGTTTCTATCTGGGCGAGCAACCGATCCTCAGCAATATTCCCACCTGGCAATGCCGTAAAGCGGAAGATCTCAGCTACGTGCTGAGCCATCTTGAGCAGATGGTCGTGAAGGAGGTTCACGGCGCGGGCGGCTACGGCATGCTGGTCGGTCCGCGCTCGACCAAAGAGGAGCGCGATGCGTTTCGTCAGCGTCTGCTGGCAAACCCGGCCAACTATATCGCCCAGGACACCCTGGCGCTGTCAACCTGCCCGACCTTTATAGAAGAGGGGCTGGCGCCGCGCCATATCGATCTCCGGCCCTTTGTCCTTTCCGGTCAGGAGATCCGCCTGGTTCCCGGCGGCCTGACGCGGGTGGCGCTAACCGAAGGCTCGCTGGTGGTGAACTCGTCGCAGGGCGGCGGCACCAAGGATACCTGGGTGATGGAGGAGGACGAATCATGTTAAGCCGCACAGCGAGTGAACTCTTCTGGATGGCGCGCTATCTTGAGCGCGCGGAAAGCTATGCCCGGGTGCTGGACGTGACCTGGAAGCTGTCGATGATCCCCCGCCACAGCCAGCAGTCGCGGGATTTAGCCTTGCCGCTAAATCTATCGTTGACCCACGAGCTGTTTCAGGCCCGGCACGCGCGTTTCACCATGAGCAACCTGCTTAATTTTTTCGCCCTCGACGGCAACAACCCGTACAGCATTTTTAGCTGCGTCGAGATGGCGTGGAACAACGCCCACGCGGTGCGCGGCAGCCTGTCGGCGGAAGTGTGGGAAAGCATCAACGCCACGCGTATTGAGCTGCGAAAACTGCGCCAGCAGGGGATCGGCGAGCTGGGCAACGACGCCTTCTTTGAGTGGGTAAAAGAGCGGGTTCATCTGTTTCGCGGGGCGATTCTCGGCACGCTGCTGCGTAACGACGCTCTGAGCTTTATCGGTATCGGGACGCTGATCGAACGGGCATCCGCCACCGCCCAGCTGCTGCTGATTAAGGATCAGCAGTTAAACAGCGATCCCGATCCGGTCCGCGAGTATTACCGGCTGGATACGCTGCTTAACGCGGTCAGCGCACGCGAGGCCTATAACAGCATCTACCGCCAGCCGGTCAGCCGCGAAACGGTGATGGAGCTGCTGATCCTGCGCAACGATGTGCCGAGATCGCTGCGAGCGAGCATTTCCGACCTCGTCGGGCAGCTGGAGCAGATTGCCAACGATCGTTCGCACTTGCCGCTGCGCCTGGCGCACCAGCTTAACGTCGACCTGCGTTTTAGCACCCGCGACGATCTGGCGCAGGCTGATTTGCAGGTCACCCTTAATGCACTGCTGGCGCGGATTAACGCGCTTTCCGACAGCATCAGACAAACCTATCTGGAGGCGTTATGAAACTGGTAATCGATCACCTGACCCGCTACGGCTACGATGAAGAAGTGAAGTTTTCAACCCAGTACCTGCGCCTGACGCCGCGCAGCAGCGGTCGGCAGAAGATCACCGCCTGGACATTAACCCTGCCGGACGGTTCCGCCGTCGCCACCACCGACGCGTGGGGCAACGTGCTGCACGTGCTGACGCTGGATAATCCGCATAAAGAGATTACCATCCGCGCCAGCGGGATCGTCGATATCGTGGAAGAGGGGGAAGAGATTGGCGCGGAGCCGCAGGAGCTGCTGTCGCCGCTGGTTTTCTTGCGCTGTACCCCGCTTACCCGCGCTGACGGCCCGATCCGCGAATTTGCCCAGCGCTGGTATCAGCCGGAGGCTCAGGAAGCGAGCCTGAACCGGTTAATGACCGAGCTGCTGCTGAGAATGCCCTATTCGCCGGGCGCCACCCAGGTACAGGACTCGGCCGCCGACGCGTTCGCGCGATCGAAAGGGGTTTGCCAGGATCACACCCATGTGTTTCTCGCCTGCTGCCGGGCGCTGGCGATCCCGGCGCGCTACGTCAGCGGCTATGTCTACAGCGATAACGCCGAGCATGTCGCTATGCACGCCTGGGCTGAAGTATGGCTGAACGATCGCTGGCAGCCGTTTGATATCACGAACAATACCCGCCGTCTGAATCAGCATTTGCGGCTGGCGACCGGGCTGGACTATCTTGATGCGTGTCCGGTGCGCGGTACCCGCCTCGGCGGCGGCGGAGAAATTTTGTTAACTAACGCTGAGGTGCGCGAGCATTCACAGCAGGCGCAGCAGCAATAACCGCAGGAATGAAACGATGACCTATTGCGTGGCCATGTGTTTGTCAGATGGACTGGTGTTTGCCTCAGACTCCCGCACCAACGCGGGAGTGGACCATATTGCAACGTTTAAAAAACTGCACGTTTTCCATCAGGATGGCGAACGTGTCATGGTCCTGCAGTCTGCGGGTAACCTGGCCACGACTCAGAGCGTGATTAGCCTGCTCAGCGCCCGCATTCGTACCCAGCAGGAACCGAATCTGATGCAGGTGACTTCGTTATACGACGCGGCGATGCTGATCGGCAAAACGTTGCAGGAGGTGATTCAACGCGACGCCAGCAATCAGCAGAACTGCGGCAATACCAACTTCAACTGTAACCTGTTGCTCGGCGGGCAGATCGCCGGGGAAACGCACCGGCTGTTCCATATCTATCCGGAAGGTAACTTTATTGAAGCCACGCGCGACACGCCCTATTTCCAGATTGGCGAGAGTAAATACGGCAAACCGATCATCGACCGGGTCCTGACCATCGATACCCCCCTTGAGCAGGCGATGTGCTGCGCGCTGATCTCGATCGACTCTACCTTGCGCAGCAATCTTTCGGTGGGACTGCCGCTGGACACGCTGCTCTACCGCAGCGGTAGCCTGAGCAGCGCCGGGCAGCATCGGATCACCGAGAACGATCCCTATTTCAATACCATTCGCAAAGCCTGGTCCGAGGGGTTACAAAGCACCTTCCTGCAGCTGCCGCCGTTCACGCCGGGCGGCCAGGATCAGGGGGCGAAATAGCGTCCCGGCGTCATGCCGGTCATGGTGCGGAAAAAGTAGATAAAGGCGCTATCGCTGGCGAAATCAAGCGCCATCGCGGTATCGGTAATCCGCTGCCCGGTAGCCAGCATCTCAACTGCCTTCATTAATCGCCACTGCTGACGCCACTGCTGGTAGGACATACCGGTATCGCGGCGGAACAGGCGGCTGATGGTTTTTTCGCTGGCGCCGCAGCGGGCTGCGAGCGTCCCAAGCGCCGGCGGTAGCGCATCGCCGGAAAGCTGCGCCAGCCGTTTATCCTGCGGCAGCGCCAGCATCATCGGCTCCTGGGCGGCGGCGCGAATTTCCGCCTGGCACAGGGCCGCGAGATGCCGCGCCGGCTCGGTTTCCCAGTCGGTATCCCAGGGGCTGGCGCTGATACGCTCTAAGAGTTCGCGCAGCAGTGGCACCACGTTGAGTATCGCCGCCTGCGTTGGCAATTGAGGGTAACGCTGCGGCTGAAACCAGACTGAACGATAATCGACAATATTTTTCATCTCCGCGCGATGGCTGATACCGGCCGGGATCCAGGCGGCGCGTCCCGGCGGAAGCAGGCACAGCAGCGCGCCATCGTCGAGCGTCAAACGTACGCATCCCTGACGGGTAAACAGGATCTGCGCCATCTTATGCTGGTGGCTGCCGGAGTCATGGTTACCCAGCGCCGACTGCACGCCAATCAGGCTTTTTATTAACGCATCCGGATCGAATGCCGCATCAGCGTCAAGCCAGGCCATAATGTCTGATTTCCGATATTTAAAGTCATTATGTTTATAATGTTCGATAAACGGCTTACCTACAATAGCGCCTCTTGTTTATCAGGAGGTAGATATGTTGGGACGTGCCGCGCTGGTACTGGTTACTGCGCTATTGATGTTTCCGCAAATAGCGGAAACGATTTATAGCCCGGCGCTGACCGATATCAGCGCCCGGTTTTCCGTGAGCGCCGCGCAGGCGGCGCAAACGCTCTCCGTATACTTTATCGGTTTTGCCGTCGGCGTTCTGTTGTGGGGCGGATTCAGCGATCGCTACGGTCGGCGCCCGGCCCTGCTGGCGGGGTTAGGTGTCTACGCGGCGGGGTGCCTGCTGGCGCTGTGGGCCAGCGATTTTTCGCTGCTGCTGGTGGCGCGGATCGTCACGGCCGCTGGCGCGGCAACCGGCTCAGTGGTGACGCAGACGGTTCTGCGGGACTGCTATAGCGGGCGGCAGCTGGCGGGGATTTTTTCGTTTATCGGCCTGGCGCTGGCGGTGAGCCCGGCCATCGGGGTCTATATCGGCGGTGGGTTGACCGCCATCTGGGGTATGCGCGGTGTATTCAGCGCGCTGGCGATTTTTGCCGCCGCGCTCCTGCTGGGCTGCCTGTGGTTGATGCCGGAAACGCGCCCGCATAACCTCAGGGGAGGGTCTTTTCTTGACGTGCTGAGGCGGATGGCGGGCGACAGGCGTATCGCTCTGGCGGCAATTCTGGTGGCGGCATTTAACATCAGCCTGTTCAGCTACTACAGTCTGGCTCCCTTTCTGTTCGCCAGATTCGATCTCGATGCCCTGGCCTTTGGCTACAGCGGCGTGGCGCTTGCCGCGGGTTCGCTGTTCGGCGCGCTGCTTAACCGCCGTCTGCTGCGTCAGAATGTCCCGCTGGGGCAAATGCTCGCGATCGCCTGCATCCTCCACCTGGCGGGCGCTGCCGCCGTGTACGTGCTGCGGGAATCGCTGTGGTTTGTGGCGCCGGTCGCGCTGGTCACCCTCGCGTATGCGATGGCGATCCCGCTGGTTCTGGGATCGGCGCTGAGCGCCTATGGCGACTGTCGGGGCACCGCCGGCGCCATTTTCGGCTTGTTTTATTATCTTCTGATAGGCGCCGGTCTGCTGGCGGCCGGATGGGGGCAATCGCTGGGCGCATCGCTGTTGCTGTGCGCTGGGGTAAGCCTCATCGCCGGGTGGCGCTATATGCACTCGCTCAACGACGCATAAGGCCGATTTCTGGCAAAGCTTAGTGATTTAATTTCTTTGTTATTTAACGCGTTATCTCACATCTTCGGGGGAGCAAAACGATAACGCGAAAAGGTAGCTTCAGGAATGGCAAAAAGCAGATCGGCCTATTTGCATCCGCAGCAGCGCGAGCGGATTCAGCAGTTGTCCCGCAGCTGGCTGTGGCGCAGCGAACTGCCGACCTGGCTACTGATTTTTGCGATCTACGGCGGCTGGTTTGCCTCGCTGGCCTGGTGGCGCGCGCTGGGGCTGTTCCCGGCCACGCTGCTGCTGGTCTGGTTCACCGCCTGGTATATGTCACTGCAGCACGAGCTCATTCACGGCCATCCCACTTCGCGGCCGTGGTTTAATCAACTGCTGGGGACCCTGCCGCTGGCGGTCTGGTACCCATATGGTCTGTATCGCGACTCGCACCTGGCGCACCATAATCATCATCTGCTGACGCAGCCGGTTGACGATCCGGAATCCTACTATTTTACGCCGCAGAGCTGGCAGCATTTTGCCCCCTGGCAGCGCAGTCTTATTCATCTGCGCAATACGTTTATCGGCAGGCTGCTGGTAGCGCCGCTGCTGGATATTGCCCAGACGCTCAGCTGCGCGCTGACGGCGCTGCGTCTTCGGCGGGTGAAGACGCTAGCGATGTGGCTGGTTCACGGCCTGCTGCTGGCGGCGCTGTTCGCGTGGATGCATCACCTTGACTTTTCGCCGCTCTATTTCGTGCTGGCTGTCAGCTATCCTGCGCTGGCGTTAACCAAAGTGCGCTCTTTTCTTGAGCACCGCGCCGCGGACGATCCGCTGGCCCGTTCGGTGATTAACGAGGCGGGGCTGGTCTGGCGGGTGCTGTTCCTCAATCTCAACTACCATTCAGTGCATCACGATTTGCCGGGCGTACCGTGGTACGGGCTGCGAAAAATCTATCTGCATAATCAGGCGGAGTATCAGCGGCGCAACGCCGGGTTTGTGGTGCGCGGCTACGGTGAATGGCTGCGGCATTTTTTTGCCAGACCGGTGACGGTGAATGCGCATCCCGGGTTCAACCAGCAGGGTAAGGCGGATGAAGAGCATGAGTGAAAGGCTGGCGTTTCCGATGTACGCGGTGAATGACGAGGATACTCAGGCGCTCTGGCGGGCGGTGCGGCAGCTGCTGGCGGCTCGCGGCGTGGTGGATGAGGATGGGCTGTCATATACGGTACCTGAGGATCTGCTGGCGCACTGGCGCCATCCGGCGCTGCTGTTGAGCCAGACCTGCGGTTATCCGCTGGTGACGCTGTTGGCGAACGTGCAAACGGTCGGCTGTTTTCACTATTCGGCGCCCGGATGCGAAGGGCGGAACTACCGCAGCCTGCTGGTGGCGCGTGAAGCGGACGGAGGGAAGTCGCTGGCAGATTTTCACGGGCGTCGGGTCGCGTGCAATTCGCCGGATTCCCAGTCCGGCTATAACGTGCTGTTAAAAATGATCGCGCCGCTGTCGCGCGATGGGCGTTTCTTCTCAACGGTCGCGTTTAGCGGCAGCCATCGCCAGTCGCTGCGTGAACTTCAGCAGGGGACGGCGGATATTGCCGCCATTGATTGCGTGACCTGGGCGCTGCTGCAGCGTCATCAGCCGGAGGCGCTGGCGGGGCTGACGGTGATTGCCCATAGCCCGCTGGCCCCGGGGCTACCGCTGATTACGTCGGCGACGACGCCCGCGGCGACGCTGGAGTTGCTCAGAGAGGCATTGCAGCAGCTGGTGAGCGATGAACGCTACCAGCCGCTTTGCGAAGCGCTGTTTATCTGCGGCTACAGCGATATGCGGCGCGCGGACTATCAGCCGCTGCTGGCGTGGCGTGAAGAGGCCGCGGCCAGAGGCGTTGTGCGGCTATAGTTGGCAATTGCCCCGGGCCGCGGCGCAAGCGCCTTGCCCGGGCTACCCGATCGCAGGCGGCTGTGAACCCGTAGCCCGGTCAGCACAGCGCCACCGGGAAGCAAGTCGCAGCGCGGTCAGCGAGTCGAATTCAGGCGTTGACGTCAATTGGCGTAGGGGAGCGTCGGCCCAGCGGGCTGGCGAGCGAAGCGAGTTAAAACGCGCTCGGGCTGACGGCGTCGATCCTCTCTCCGCTAACCGGATGCACGAAATGCAGTTCGCTGGCGTGCAGCATCAGGCGCGGTGCCTGTTCTGTTCCCGGAAGCGCCATGCCGCCGTACAGATCGCAGCCCAGAATAGGGTGGCCAAGGTGCTGGCAGTGAATACGCAACTGATGGGTGCGGCCGGTTTCCGGCGTCAGCTGGACTCGCGTTACCGGCACTTGACCTTGATAGCGCAGGCGCTCCACGACCCGATAGCCGGAGCGGGCAGGTTTGCCGTGGCGCGGGCAAATCGTCATCAGCGGAAACAGCGCCGGATCTTTGGCTATCGGAGCGTCAACGGTTCCTTCATCATCCGCCAGATGCCCGCACAGCAGCGCGCTGTAGACTTTGCTCACCGCACGCTGGCTGAACTGCTGGCAGAGCGCGGCGTTGATGGCCTTGTTGCGCGCAATCACCATCAGCCCGGAGGTGCCGAAATCAAGACGATGCGCCAGCGTGCAGCCGGGAAACTGTTGTACCAGTCGATAATGTACCGAGTCGAGATTCAGGGGATTTTTCCCCGACAGGCTCAGCAGGCCTGAGGGTTTATCGATCAGCAGCAGATGGTCATCCTGGTAGAGGATATCGATTTCAGCGTGGCACGGCGGGGCGATAAAGGTATCGATAACGGTAGACATCAGGCTGCACGGAGAGAGAGTGGAGGCGGATAATAGCGTATTATTCGCCTTCACGCGAGCTATGCGGTGACGGTACTCATGGCCTTAATATGCTGCCAGAAACGTTCGGCGGACTGGTTGAGCCGCGCACCGGAGCGATAAATATAGGCGCCGATCGGCAAGGACAGGCTCTCATCCATTATCGTCAGGCGGCCTTCCTCGAGCTCGCGCTTGATAGAGTATTGCGGCAGCCAGCCCACGCCGTCGCCGTTGAGGATCATACGTTTTAACAGCTCGCTCATTGAGGAGACAAAGGTCAGCGAGAAGGTAATTTCCGGCTTGCGGTCGATCACCTGATTCACCTGTCGTCCCATATAGCTGTCGTTGGCGTATTTCATCAGCGGCAGCACCCCGCGATGCAAATTAAAAAGCGGTCTGCCGTGCTTATCGCAGGGAGAAACGAGGTGCAGCGCTGAGTCGAAAATTTTATGATTGATAAACGGATAGTTCATCAGCTCTTCATTATAAAACGACAGGATAAAATCACTTTTTCCTTCTTTAAGATTAAATACGGCATCGTTGACATTAATCGATTCAACATGAAAAGTTTTATTCTTCCGGTCGGTATAACCGGCGATAATTTCTGGCAGTAATAAAACGGAAAGCGACGGCGCAGCGTCGATTCTTATTTTCTGCGTGGTGTTGTTCAGCCCTTTAATTCGGCTGATCTGGAAGTCCATATCGTCGAGCATATTTCGTGCGTAGCCAACGAAAATCTTCCCGCGGTTGGTCAGCTGCAGCGGGTTTGCCGAACGGTCGAAGATGCTGAAGCCCAGCGAAGACTCAAGCGCCTGAATGCGGCGGCTGAAGGAGGACTGCGAAATATTGCGGCTTTTGGCCGCGAGCGTAAAGCTTCTGGCTTCCTCAAGGGCAATCACATCGTAAAGCCATTTTACTTCAAGATTCGCCAGCACCGATCCATTCCTCATTCCTGCAATAAATGCTATGCAATTTTAGCATAACGCATAGAAACTATGCAATTAACATACTTACCTACAGGTGTTAACATTTTTAGCAGAGTTAGCTTATGAGGTATACGTGCCAACGATATTTCTAAAGTACAGGCGAAACCCTACACGAGCACGATTTTAAATCGCCGGCTCTGGTCTGTTCATCCTGGTTATTTAATTGCACGATGGTTTTTTTATTAAAATAAATCCATCTGCTTAACTGACGGGTTGAAATAACCGAATAGCATCTTATCCAGCCAATAGTTTGTCAGGAGTGCCATGTCACGTATTGAATCAGTAAAAGACGCTCTTCTTGCGCTCGGAATTCAGGAAAGCAGCGAGCTGTTTTATAACCCCGATTACGACTTGCTGATTGCGCATGAAACCAGTGCAGAGCTCACCGGCGCGGCGCGCGGCGTCATGACCGAGTCCGGTGCCGTTGCCGTGGATACCGGGATCTTTACCGGACGCTCTCCGCGCGACAAATATATCGTCAGAGACGAGCTGACGCGTGACACCGTCTGGTGGTCCGATTCCGGCCTTGGCCGCAACGATAATAAGCCGTTATCCACGGAGATTTGGGCTGACCTGAAGACGCTGGTTGCCGGACAGCTGAGCGGCAAAAAATTGTATGTTGTCGATGCCTGGTGCGGCGCCAGTCCGGCAACGCGCCTGGGCGTCCGCTTCGTCACCGAAGTGGCCTGGCAGGCGCACTTCGTCAAAAACATGTTTATTGCGCCGAGCGCGGAAGAGCTGGCTGAATTTACGCCGGACTTCGTCGTCCTCAACGGCGCGGGCTGCACCAACGACAAATGGCAGGAACAAGGGCTGAATTCCGAGAACTTTGTCGCCTTTAACCTGAGCGAAAAAATTCAGCTGATCGGCGGCACCTGGTACGGCGGCGAAATGAAGAAGGGTCTCTTCTCGGTGATGAACTATCTGCTCCCGCAGCAGGGGATCGCCTCGATGCACTGTTCAGCTAACCGCGGCGAAGCGGGAGACGTGGCGCTCTTCTTTGGTCTGTCAGGCACCGGCAAAACCACGCTTTCCACCGACCCGCTGCGTCAGCTGATCGGCGATGACGAGCACGGCTGGGACGATGAAGGCGTGTTTAACTTCGAAGGCGGCTGCTATGCCAAGACCATTAATCTTGACCCGCATGCCGAACCGGACATTTACGGCGCGATTCGTCGTAACGCGCTGCTGGAAAACGTGGTGGTCAGAGCCGATGGCAGCGTGGATTACGCCGACGGCAGTAAGACTGAAAATACCCGCGTTTCTTATCCGCTGTCGCATATTGACAACATCGTAAAACCGGTATCGCGCGCGGGCCATCCGTCGAAGGTCATTTTTCTTGCCGCCGATGCTTTTGGCGTGCTGCCGCCGGTATCCCGTCTGACAACCGAGCAGATGCAGTATCATTTCCTGTCGGGTTTTACCTCGAAGCTGGCCGGAACCGAGCGCGGCATTACTCAGCCCACGCCAACCTTCTCCGCCTGCTATGGCGCGGCCTTCCTGCTGCTGCACCCGACGCAGTATGCCAGCGTTCTGGCTGCGAAAATGGCGGCATCGGGCGCCGAGGCCTGGCTGGTGAATACCGGCTGGAACGGAGAGGGCAAGCGCCTTTCACTACGCGATACGCGCAATATCATCAGCGCGATCTTAAACGGCACTACCGGTGAGCTGCGCGAGGAGACGGTCCCGGTGTTCGGTCTGTCTATTCCGCAAACCGTGCCAGGCGTGGATAGCGCGCTGCTTGACCCGCGTAGCGGCTGGTCTTCCGCCGACAAATGGCAGGAGAAGGCCGAAAGTCTGGCGCAGTTGTTTATGGATAACTTCAGGCAATATAGCGATACCGAAGCCGGCGCCCGCCTGGCGTTAGCCGGTCCGACGCTGACAAAATCAGCCGTTACGGCCTAAGGCATTTTTTCAGCGACCAACCCGGGCAGCCGCCCGGGTTTTTTACGTTAGCCATCGCCGGGTGAATGGCGCAGGAACTTGACTCTGCCTGTTTAGCGATTATAAATAAAGGGATGCAGGGCTCAGGATTGGGTCAAAATAACCTCATGGCATTATTGTTATGAGAATTATCCTGGTAACCCCGCTGCGATGATCCCTCGATACGCTGATATCGATAAATAAAGGAATGACTATGAAACTCTGGAGTAAAACGCTAATCGCTTCTGCCGTATGCTTATTTCTTGCCGGCTGTGATGATTCCTCAAAGGTTGATGCTAATCTGGATAAAGCAAAAGATAACGCCCAACAAATTAAAGAGGCGGCGTCCGATAAAGCCGACGCAATTAAGGATGAAGCTGATAAACACATTGATGCAATAAAAAAACAGGCGGCGGACGAGGCCAACAATCTCAGCAGCCAGGCCTCCAGCATCAAGGCGGAGGCGGATAAAAAAGCGGAAGCAATTGCTCAGCAGGCCCAGGCCCAGGCTGATGCCGTCAAGCAGGATGCCCGGCAGAAAAGCGACCAAATCGTGCAGGAAGCTGGCAAAATTAAAGACAGCGCGATTGTTGATGCCAATAACCTGGCCAACGATGCGGCGAATAAAACAAAAGAAATTAAAGAGAGTATCGCTCCCGCTAAAACCGCAGAAGATGCGGCCAATGCGAACCAGCAGACATCACACTGATTATTTTTCGCCCTCCAGCCTTATGCCAACATTATCTTCAGCGCGTTGGTTCGCTGAAGATAATGTGGATTCTGCCTTTTACTTGTGGGTCACCCAGACGAGTTTATCGACCGGGAAGCCCAACTTCCGCGCAATGCTCACATACTCCTGCTTCACGGAATCAGGGATGGTCGGCGTGCGCGACAGGATCCACAGATAGCCGCGATCGGGGCCGCTGACCAGTGCATATTGATACTGGCTATCCAGCGCGATCACGTTATAGCCACCGTAAAACGGGCCAAAAAAGGAGACTTTCAGCGCCGCAGTATCAGGAGCGCCGGTGAAATAAGCTTTACCCTCGCTCTCGTTCCATTTTTGTTTCTGCGGATCGTAACCACGGTTAACTACGCTAATGCCGCCATCGCTGCGTTGACCGTAGGTCGCGGTGACCTGCTCCAGGCCGCGTTCGAAACGATTTTCAAGGCGGGCAACTTCATACCATTTGCCCAGATACCGACTCGCGTCAAAGTCGCTTATGGGCTGGACACCTTTGGGTGGCGTGGGGGATTTACAGGCGACAAGGGTTAATGCGATAGCAACGCCAGTCAGAACAGGCCATATCTTCATGTGAAGTCCTTTTGTGAACGCAGGAACAGGAAGTATAGCGCAGGCTTATTCTTTTCCCGATCGTTGAGGTTATATTCAGAAAAATCTATCGTCCCCGGGACGAATAGCATTCTGCGCTTGTTTCCATAACCGCGTTTATCACGAAAAATTGAATATATTTTCACAGCGCAGCTGCTAACGTTTAATTGTTATTATCCGCAACAGGAAAACATTGTGAAAAAATTATCCGGTCTGGTTCTGTTATCTGCTATGTCTTTCATCCCCGCAGCGTTTAGTGCTCCCACCGGGACGCTCAGCGTACATATTCTCAATCAGCAAACCGGGCTGCCTTCCTCGGGCGTGACGGTGACCCTGGAAAAACAGCAGGCGAATAAATGGACCGAGCTTGCAAGCGGCGTAACCGACAACGATGGCCGAATTAAATCGCTGTATCCGGCAGAAGAGGATATGCAGCCGGGGATTTACAAAGTGACCTTCAAAACTGGCGATGACTTCAATAAGCAGAAACTGGCCTCATTTTTCCCGGAGATCCCGGTTCTCTTTACCGTGACGCGCACCAATGAAAAGCTGCATATTCCTTTGCTGCTCAGCCAGTATGGCTATTCCACCTATAAAGGCAGCTGATCGCTCGCAATAAACACGCTTTACCTCACGCCATAATAAACAAAAGCCTGCTTACAAGCAGGCTTTTATCTGACGACTTTCGGTAGCGCGCCGTGCTTATTGGTTTTGCTGGAGGATCCTTAAAAAGTCCGCTTTATTGGCAATCAATGACAGCGCTCTGGCGATAACTTCATCGCTAAAGATTGACGCGACTTCTCTTAGCACATCAATGTGCTCACTCTCTTTAGCAATCACGCCAATGGCAATGAACATGACGTTATTTCTGTCCCAGATTACGCCGTCAGGGAACTGATAAATCTCAACGCCGGTTTTAACTATGATGTTTGTGGCTGATTTAGGCAGATGCGGCAGCGTAATGCCGTTACCTAAAAAGGTGGAGACCTGGCGCTCTCTTTCAGCAAGAAAGGCCACGCAATCTTCACTGACATAACCCCTGGCCTTAAAGTCAGCGCCAATCATCGCCAGCACTTCCGCTTTATTTTTCGCCCGGCATGACAGATGAAGATTATCTTGCGTAATGTTATCGATCATAATCCGCTTTCCTTTGTTGCTGCATTGAGTCGTGCTGAAGATTTCTTGGCCGACAGCTCTTCTTCCAGCTGCTCCAGCGATTTATTTGATGTTTCAGGTAGCGCCGTGACGACAAAAATAATCGCTAGGTAGTTAATCGCGGCAAAAATCAGGAACACCGGGCCTAACCCGAGCTTGGCCTGCAATAATGGGAACAGATAGCTGACGATGGCGTTCATCACCCACATGAAAAATACCGATATGCCCATCGACAGTCCGCGGAACTTGAGCGGAAAGAGTTCCGCCAGCACCACCCAGGTGATAAAGCCCATCGTCCCCTGCATTACGCCAACGAACATCGCGCCGAGCAGCCAGATGGCCGTGGCTTTGATGTCGCCGACCAGGGTGTAGTCTACGCCGGCAATGATAAGGTGCAGGGTAGCCATGATCGCGAAACCATAAATAATGATGGTTTTACGCTTAAAACGATCGACCAGGAACAGAACGCCAAATAACATGCCGCCGACGGAGAACACGCCATTGAGTACGTTGCAGATGAGGGAGGTTCTTTCGGAGAATCCGGCGCTGCTCAGGATCTCAGTGCCATAGTACATGATGACGTTGACCCCGGTGGTCTGCTGCAGCGCCGCCCAAATCACCCCTACCAGCAGGAGTTTGAAAATCCATGGCGTCTGAAGGATGGTGATAAAGGCGTTTTGCGAATGGAGCTTTTTATCGGCTTCGGCCTTAATTAAGGTGGTGATATCGTTGAATTCTTTGGTTGCGCGTTCAAGCGGGCGGATTTGCTTTAAAATTTCCAGCGCTTCTTCATGGCGGTTTTTGCTAACGAGCCAGCGAGGGCTTTCCGGCGAACGCAGCATGCCGATAAACAGGCAGATAGCGGGAATGGTCTGTACCATCAGCATATAGCGCCAGACGTCGGGCAGATGGCCCCAGAGGATGCCAATAATGGCGTTGATGGCAAATGCGGCTAACTGGCCGATGACAATCGCGACTTCATTTAAGCCAGTGAGTTTTCCGCGCATTTCCGTTGGCGCGACTTCAGATATAAAGGTGGGGGCGGTGACCGAAGCGCCGCCGACGGCATAGCCGAGGATGAAACGTGAAATAAGCAGTACGGTGATATCTGGCGCCAGAGCGGACATCAGTGCGCCGATGAAAAAAATAAAGGATAAAAAAAGCAGGTATTTTCTTCGGCCAAAGAAATCGGCGAATTTTCCCCCGAACACGCTGCCTAGCGCAGCGCCGATCAGCAATACGCTCATGACCAGACCTTCAGTGGTCGGCGTCAAAGCCATATATTGTTTCAGAGAGGAAAATGCGCCATTAATAACGCCGGTGTCATAACCGAATAACAGGCCGCCAAATGTCGCAACCAGGGTTATCTGGTGTAGTCGTTTTCTCTGCTGTAGGTTCAGATTCATAATAAGAGACATTTTTATACCTTTTGTTTTGATTAACGGCACGAGATAAAAACGTGTCATCCCATCCCCGTCATGGCCTGCCTTTGCGCCAGGCGAAGCACGGTCGGGATGAAATAATTTTTTGTTCTTAGTGCAACTATTTAGCGCGATTGCTATGCGCTAAATAAAACCGATCAAAGAGGTTTCTTTTTGATTAATGATGAATCATCGGTAGATGCGGGGCTGGGTCCTCCGGGATGGTCGACGTTCAGAAAGTCCCCGGCAGCGTGAGGGTGGAAAAGGGGTGGGCCAATATAAACGGTTCTGATAAATCCTGATCTCACTTCCTTCATTGCATCCTCCGGGGGGTTAGGATTTCTGCTGCGCCATTAAGGCGGGCAGAGTGCGTTTAGTGAGACGTTATTATTGACGCAATAAGTGAAATAAAAATGCAAACAGATCACATTTTGAAAGTTTTGTTTCGAGTGTGTTTTGTGAGGCAAGTGTAGCAGCCTTGTTTATACAAGGGCTTTGTTTATAATCATCTGATATATAGAGTAATTTTTTAGCTTGCAAATGGGGGGTGTAGCTATCAGTATGCCGATGTATTGTTAAAATTATGATATATATCACATTTGTTTACCGCATATTTTATGGAACTTAAATTCCATTATTGAAATTATTTTAATTTTTATTCGAAATTTGATGGCAAAAAGCTGCTGCCGTGGCGAGCGTTAACATTCACGGCTTAACCTCTTGAGTCCGCTTTTTGACCGCAAGCGAAGGCTGAGATCTATGTATGTCGTCAATGATTAGCGGCGAGACGGCCCCGGGAAAGAGAATTGAGAACAACTGATTATCATAGTGATACGCCTGTTCTCTTTTTGATAATTACCCGGCAGGCTTATCCATGTCATATTTTTTCAGCGGCAGGTTTTTTTAGAGATGCTTCACATAACTTACCCTCAAATAACCCTTTATTTATAGGTGGCATAGCCATTGCTTTATTCAGTCATCTTTCTTTGTGAGTGGAGACTGAATAATATGGATACAGTGCTTGTTGGCAGTGAGGTGCCCCGCGTAGACGGGCTCGCCAAGGTGACGGGTAAAGCTGTCTACGGCGATGACATCACCATGAATAATATGCTGTATGGCGTATGCCGCTACGTCGATATCCCTGCCGGGCGTATTGATTCTCTCGACCTGTCGGAGGCGGAAAAAGTCCCGGGGGTCGTGCGCATCGCCACCTGGGACGATATACCCGGCCAGCGCAAACTGGGGGCGATTGTTCCCGATCATCCGCCGATTATTGACAAGGAGATCGCCTACCGCGGCGACGTGGTAGCCGTCGTGGCGGCGGAATCCTATGAGGCGGCCTGCATTGCCGTCGATAAAATCAAAATCACCTATACCCCGTGGGAACCGATTACTTCGCCGGAAGAGGCCATGAAGCCCGGGGCGCGCCTTATCCACAGCGAACTCGATAGCAATATCATCAATCGCCACCACACGGCGAAGGGCGATATAGAAGCCGGCTTTGCCGCCTCCACCCATATCTTTGAACGTGAATATGAAGTGGGTTTTCAGGAGCATGGCTATATTGAGCCGGAGTCCATTACTGCCTATCTGGACAATAATGAACAGATCATGACCATTGAAGGGTCGATTCAGAACGCTCACCGCACCCGGGCGGTGATTGCCAAATATCTCGACCTGCCCCAGGCGAAAGTCAATATTAAGCGTTCGGTCCTCGGCGGCTCCTTCGGCGGTAAGGATGACATTATCGATAATGTCTCCTGCCGCGCGGCGCTGCTGGTGCACCTGACCGGACGGCCGGTTAAGATCTCCTATAACCGTGAACAGTCGATGCGCGAGAGCTACAAGCGCCATCCTTATAAGATGAAATACCGCATTGGCGTGGACGACGACGCGCGTATTCAGGCGATTAAAATTGACATCATCGCCGATGGCGGCAGCTACTGCGGCCAGACGGTGTTTGTCACCTGGCGCAGTTCCGTCCAGGCGGCGGGCCCCTATAATATTCCTAACGTGCGCGTCGATCTGGTGGGGGTGTATACCAACAACAACTACACCTCGGCCTACCGCGGCTACGGCGCGCCGCAGGTCATTTTCGCCAACGAATCGCTGATGGATGACGTGGCGGGCGAACTGGGCCTGTCGCCCGTCGAATTCCGCCTGCGCAATATTCTCAAGCAGGGCGATACCAGCATGGCCGGGCAGGTCTTCAGCGAACACACCGTCTCCGCGCAGGAGGTGCTGGAGAAGACGCTGCTCAAGGCCGAATATGAGGCCAAACGCGAGCACTATAAAAAACTTAACGCGGAAGGCGGCCCGATCCGCTACGGGATTGGCTTCGCGCTGAGCCATCGCGGCTGCTCTCTGGGGGCGGAGGGGCTGGATGCGTCCTCGGCCCTGATTCAGGTGAATGCCGACGCCAGCGTGAACATTTCCACTTCGGTATCCGAGAACGGGCAGGGGCTGCAGACCACCATGTCGCTGCTGGCGGCGGAAGCGTTCGGTATTGCGCTCGATCGGGTGATGTTTAGCGAACCGGCCACCGCGATGATCGCCGACGGCGGCTCAACGGTCGCTTCGCGCGGTACCCTGATGGGCGGGCAGGCGATTCTGAGCGCGGCGAACAAAATTAAACAACGCATGGCGGACGCCGTCAGGGAAACGCTAAAAGCGCAGAGCATTGACGATATTGCCTGGCAAAATGGCAACGTGTTCAACCGCCACAACCCGGAGCTGAGTCTCAGTTTCCAGCAGGTGTGCGATATGACCCGGGCTACCGGGGCAAACCTCTCCGCCTACGGCTGGCACGTGGCGCCGAATATTCACTGGGATGAAGAGAAAGGCTGCGGCAGCCCCTATTTCACCTGGGTGTACGGCTGCCAGCTGGCCGACGTGGCGGTGGATATGCGCACCGGTAAAATTACCGTCAATAACGTCGTCGCCACTCACGATGTGGGAAAAGTCATTAACCCGGTTGGCTTTAGCGGCCAGGTTTACGGCGGCGTGCTGCAGGGGATGATCGGCTACGGCATGCTGGAGGATTTCAACACCGAGCACGGCGTGGTGAAATCGGAAAACTTCGATACCTATCTGCTGCCGACCATCAAGGATATGCCGCACATCGATATCATCGCGGTGGAAAACTATGATAAAGCGGGCCCGATGGGGGCGAAGGTTATCGGCGAACCGGTGCTCGAACTGGGCGCTGCGGCCCTCAACAACGCGGTGAGCTTCGCCATCGACCGACCCAACCGGACCCTGCCGCTGACGCTTGAACAGGTTCGCCTCGGCTATAACCTTAAGAAGCCGGAACGCCAGAGCGAGCAGATGCTGGAATCGGGCGATAAGAAACAGGTTCACCGCCTCAACACCCTGTCGCTGAGCGTCCCGCAAACCCTGAAAGAGGCTCTGACGCTGATGGCCGAGAAGGGGGCAATGCCTATTGCCGGCGGTACCGATGTGCTGGTTCAGGCCCGGATGCTGTCCGGCGAAGTGCCGCTTGTTAATATTGCCGGGCTGGCGGAGCTGAAGGAGATTTTTGACGTTGAGGGTGGCGTCTCAATTGGTTCCGGCGTCTGCTTTACCGATCTGGTTAAGCATCCGTTGATTCAGCAACGCTATCCGCTACTGGTCACTGCCTGTAAAACCGTCGGCTCCCTGCAGCTGCGCAATCGGGCAACGATCGGCGGCAATATCGTCAACGCCGCCCCGTGCGCGGACTCCATGCCGCCGCTCATCATCTATGATGCGGAAGTCGAGCTGCGCAGCGCGCGCGGAACGCGCCGGATGCCGGTCAGCGAATTCGTCGTGGGCGGCTATCGCACCCTTCTTGAACCCGATGAGCTGGTGGTCCGCTTTATCCTGCCGGCGCCGACGCAGCAACCGCTGATCAATCGCTATCTGCAGCTTGGCCGGCGCAATGCGTTGAACATTACGCGCCAGAGCTTAACCGGGCAGTTCATGGTCGATAAGGGCGTGGTTCGCCTGTGCCGTCTGGTGGATGGCGCGCTGATGGCTAAACCGCAGCGGCTGACTGAGGTTGAGCAGGCGCTCACCGGTAAGACGCTAGACGCCGCCACCATCGACTATGCGGCAGGCGTGCTTCACGACAAGGTAGAAAAAGCCATCGGCGGACGCTGGTCAGCCCCCTATAAAGTCCCCGTATTTATCGATATGTTCCGGCAGATGCTGCAGGAAGTCATGACAGAGCAGAAGAAATAAGGAGCCATGAACATGAACCATATTGAGCTAAAAGTGAATGGCATCCGCATTGCCCGCGATGTTAAAGACAATGTCCGCCTGATCGATTTTCTACGTGAAGATCTCAAGTTAACCGGCACCAAAGAGGGCTGTTCGGTGGGTGAGTGCGGCGCCTGCACCGTCATTCTGGACGGAAAATCGGTCTGCTCCTGCCTGCTGCTGGCCGCCCAGTGCAACGGGGCGGAGGTCACCACCGTCGAAGCGCTGCATCACGATCCGGTCGGCAAAAAATTGCAGAATGCCTTTATTCGTCACGGCGGCGTTCAGTGCGGCTTCTGCACCCCCGGCGTATTGATGAGCGCTAAAGCGCTGCTGGATGCCAACCCGGCCCCCAGCGACGATGAGCTGAAAGAGGCGCTGGAAGGGAATATCTGCCGCTGTACGGGATATCAGCCGATCATCACCTCGATTAAAGCCGTGCTGAAATCCTGACCATCGTAAGCGCCGCCGTCGCCAGTTGACGGCGGCGCTTTTTCGGCTGCAGGAGGAGGATGACAATGAGAAAAAAAGTCGATAAGCAGTGCATTATGCTGGCTGCCGGGCTCTCAAGCCGCATGGGCAAGTGGAAAATGATGATGCCGTGGGGCGAAGGAACGATTCTGGATAGCGCCCTGGCCAGCGCCCTGGCGTTCTGCGATCGGGTGGTGCTGGTCACGGGGTTTCGCGGCGATGAGTTGGCCGCGTGCTATCAGGACCATCCGGGCGTTGAGGTGGTCTTTAACCCGCGATATCAGGAGGGCATGTTCTCTTCGATTCAGTGCGGGGTGAGCCATATCCGCGCTTCGCGTTTCTTTCTGGCGCTGGGCGATATGCCGGAGGTCACGCCGGGCGTATACCGCAGGCTATGGGCCAACGCCGACGCGGAAAGCTGCCTCATTCCGGCTTACGATCGCGGAAAAGGCCACCCGGTACTTCTGCCGCAGCGGGCGATATCTTTGATTAACCACGCGGCGGAAGAGGCCACCCTGAGGGAGGTCATCGGTCAGATGGCAGTACGCGTTATCCCGGTGGAGAATCAGGGAATTCACTGGGATGTAGACACTCCGCAGCAGTATCTTGCGGTCGCGCGCCGCTGCCGCAAGGATCTGACGGCTGTCGGATAGCGTTGATGGACGTCACCAGAAAAAATAAGCAGAGACAATATCGCCCCGGGGATTGACCGCCTGGGCGATATTTTTTACCCCGCGGCGCTTTCGCGCAGGCGGGCTTTCAGCTTGCTGTATTCCTCAATGACGTACCTTTCGGCGGCTTGCCGATCGGCAATGCGCTCAACGTTAACGGCGCAGTACTTGTACTCCGGGGTTTTGGTGATTGGGCTAAGATTCTCGGTGACCAGCTCGTTGCAGGCGCCGATCCACCATTGATAGGTCATATAGACGGCCCCTTTATTCGGCCTGTCGCTGATCTTCGCCCGGGAAATCACCTTGCCTTTGCGCGAGTTAACCCACACCAGTTCTTCGTCCTCAATGCCGAGACGTTTTGCGTCGGCGGTGTTGATCTGGATGTAGCCCGGTTCGTCCGCCAGTTTGGCCAGCGCCGCGCAGTTGCCGGTCATCGAACGGCAAGAGTAGTGGCCCACTTCGCGCACCGTGGAGAGCACCAGTGGATACTCGTCGCTCAGCTTATCGATCGGCGCTTGCCATTCGCAGGTGAAGAACTGCGCCAGCCCGTTCGGGGTGGAGAAACGTTCCGCAAACAGATACGAAGTGCCCTGGTCCGCCTCCGACTCGTCGCGACACGGCCACTGCACGTAGCCCAGTTCCCCCATTTTCTCGTAGGTCGCGCCGAAGAAGTTGGGGCACAGGTGGCGGAGTTCATCCCAGATCTGCTGGGTGTTGTCGTACTTCATCGGATAACCCATACGGGTGGCGATCTCGCAGATGATCTGCCAGTCGGTTTTCAGATCCCACTTCGGCTCTACCGCCTTGAAAAAACGCTGGAAGCCGCGGTCCGCTGCGGTATAGACGCCTTCATGCTCGCCCCATGAGGTCGAGGGCAGAATCACATCGGCCGCCGCGGCGGTTTTGGTCATAAAGATATCCTGGACGATGACCAGCTCCATCTCTTCGAAGGCCTGACGCACGGCGGAAAGCTCGGCATCGGTCTGGAGCGGATCCTCTCCCATGATATACGCCGCCCGCACTTCGCCGTGCGCTACGCGGTGCGGCAGCTCGCTGATGCGGTAGCCAGGGTTCTCCGGCAGGCTCCCGACGCCCCAGGCTTTGGCGAACTTTTGCCGATTCTCCGGAAATTTCACGTACTGATAGCCGGGATAGGTGTCCGGCAGCGCCCCCATGTCGCAGGCGCCCTGGACGTTATTCTGGCCGCGCACCGGATTAACGCCGACGTGCGGTTTCCCCAGATTGCCAGTGAGGATCGCCAGGCTGGTCAGGGAACGCACCGTTTCGACGCCCTGCCAGAACTGGGTCACGCCCATTCCCCACAGAATCATGGCGTTTCCGGCGGTGGCATACAGCCGCGCGCATTCGCGAATCTGCCTGGCGCTGACGCCGGTGATGGCTTCCACCGACTCCGGCGTATAGCCTTCGACGATTTTGCGATACGCTTCGAAACCTTCGGAACGCCCGGCGACAAAGGATTTATCGTAGAGATCCTCCGCAATAATCACCTGTCCGATGGCGTTGAGCAGCGCAATATTGGAACCGTTTTTCAGGGCCAGATGCAGGTCGGCAATGCGCGCGGTTTCGATTTTGCGCGGATCGCAGACGATGATTTTGGCCCCGTTGCGTTTAGCATTGAGGATGTGATTCGCCACGATCGGGTGCGAATCCGCCGGGTTATAGCCGAAAATAAACACCAGATCGGTATTATCGATCTCGGTGATGGCATTACTCATTGCGCCGTTGCCGACCGACTGGTGCAGACCTGCAACCGAAGGGCCGTGTCAGACGCGTGCGCAGCAGTCGACGTTATTGGTACCAATAACGGCGCGCGCAAATTTTTGCATGATGTAGTTGGTTTCGTTGCCGGTGGCGCGCGAAGAGCCGGTGGTCTGAATCGCGTCCGGCCCGTATTTCGCCTTGATGTCGCTGAGGCGATTTGCCACATAATCGAGCGCTTCGTCCCAGGAGACGGATTCCAGTTTGCCGCCGCGCTGGCGGCGGATCATAGGGGTTTTCAGGCGCGGCGTGAGGATCTGCGGGTCGTCAATAAAATCCCAGCCGTAGTAGCCCTTAAGGCACAGAGTGCCCTGATTGTTTTTCCCCATCGCGGCGTCGGCGCGGGTAATTTTTCCCTCCTCTACCGTGAGCTGCATTTTGCAGCCGGAGGCGCAGTAGGGGCAGACGGTCGTTACTCTCTTCATAGCAGTGGTCCTTAAACTTAGAACAGCAGGGCATAACTAAAGCGGCAACTAAGGCCCTGCGCTATTCCCTGCTGCACGACGGGTATCGCCAGCAGCAGCAGGGTGATCAAGGCAAACAGGATTCGGGTGGGCATTACTGTCCCTCCTGGGCTTCTTCAGGCTGTCTCTCCTTCTGAACTTTGCGCAGCAGGAGCCACATTCTGACGGTTCTGACGGCCATATTGCGCGCCGCTGAGCTCGGCGGGGCCGGATCGGGGACCGGCGTTTCGTGGTTAACGCGGAAAGGTACGCTGCCGTTGAGGGTGAGGTTGGCGACGATAGCCGTCAGGGTACCGATGGTGATCCCGCTGTGCAGAAACAGCTGAACCATCGGCGGAAACTGGGTGAACAGATTGGGCACCAGCACCGGCATCATGCCGAGGCCGAGGGTCAACGCCACGACCATGCCGTTATTATTGTTGCGATAGTTCACCTGCCCCAGGGTACGAATACCGGAGACGGCCACCATACCGAACATGACGATGCCTGCGCCGCCGAGGATCGGCTTTGGTATCAGCACCACCAGCGCCGCCATCCTTGAGAACACGCCCATCAGAATCAGAATGATACCGGAGACCGACACCACAAAGCGGCTGCGTACCCCGGTTAAACCGATCAGGCCGACGTTCTGCGCGAACGCGGCGTAGGGAAACAAATTAAAAAAGCCGCAGATAGTGGTCGCGATGCCGCAGGTGTTAAGGCCGTTGCGCAGCATTTTCGCGTCAACTTTTTTCCCGACGATATCCCCGGTCGCCATCATTGAGGACATGGTTTCCACCATGACCACCACCATGACCATTGATAGCAGGGCGACTGGGATAATATGAAATTCAGGTTTGGCAAACGGCATCAGGGTCGGTAGATGGAGCCAGGGTGTGGCGTGGACCAGACTAAAGTCGAGAGGCTTAAAGCAGCTCCAGAGTACGGTGCCGATAATCAGGCCGATCAGTACCGACGTATTTTTCACCACGCCGGAGGCAAAGGTGTAAATATTAAGAATAATCACCAGAGTAATCGCCGCCATCAGCAGCGAGAAGGGGGCGCCAAAGCCGCTCATCTCGCTGCTGCCACCGCCGATCCACCCGCCAGCGACCGGCATAATAGACATGCCGATAAGCGTGACGATGCTGCCCATGACCACCTTGGGAAAGAAGCGGATGAGCTTGCTAATCCACGGGGCGCAGCAGAGGATGAAAATACCGGAGACGATCACCGCCCCGGAAATACCGCCGATCCCATACTCCTTGCCGATCAACACCATCGGGATCAGCGCGGCGAAGGTACAACCCTGGATTAGCGGCAGCCGACAGCCGAGCCACTTACCGACCCCCAGCGACTGTACGATGGTGGCCGCGCCGCAGATAAACAGGTCGGCGCTAATCAGTAAAATAATGTGCTCCGGCGGGAGCCCTACCGCATTACCCACAACGAGCGGAACCGCCACGGCGCCCGCATACATCACCAGCACGTGCTGTAGTCCATAAAGAATCATTTGCGTAACGGGTAAAACCTCATCAACCGGTGCGGTTGAATGACCGTTGCGTGAGGCGGAATTGGCGATATCTTTCATGAAGTTGTTATCTCCTGTACGACTTCACTCCGTATAAACGTGAACGGAGCCGAAGTTACGATTCGAAGGCCGCTGCCTCCCTGAGCTGATGCGTTCACCAGCGTGTTGCGCGCACGTTGAGTGATATGCGTAAGATGTGCCAAAAATAAATATCCGGAGAATCGAAGAGGAATTGTGTGAAATAACTCACGGGAAAAAGGGCGGAATATCTCTCTGAGGGCAATATCTTTAAATAAGACGCGTTGGCAAAAAATGTGCGCTATCACATTGAGATAGGGACAATCTCATTTTGGTATTACGCACGATACGTTGAATTATCAACATGATTAAATCCAGAACGCAGCGAATAATTTTCCCTCAGCGCGCGTGGATAATTATCTCGCCGTTACGCTGAGGGGCACTTTTTTTTGAGGCGGCTCGCAAAAATGAGCAGCATATGAATACCCTGAAAAAAATCGCCTGATTATTGCATCGCTTCCCGGTGAGTCCTGGAATAATAAAGGGAAGCAAATGAATAAATTTATTGTTGCCGATTCTGCAAACTGTATTGGCTGCCACGCCTGTGAAGTGGCCTGCGTCACCTCTCATCGCCAGGACAGCTGGCCCCAGCAGCGCAGCGACTTTCTGCCGCGTATTCGGGTGTTCTTCCACCGCAACGCCAGCAGTGCGACAACCTGCCGCCACTGCAACGACGCTCCCTGCGTCGGCGCTTGCCCGACCCAGGCGCTGATCGTAGCCAACGACAGCGTTCAGTTTACAGAGGCGCTGTGCATCGGCTGTAAAAACTGCGTCATCGCCTGTCCCTTTGGGGCGATTGAGATGGTGGCCAACGATGACGACGCGCCGCAGCTGGCGCAGAAATGCGATCTTTGCCGTCAGCATCCTTCCGGTCAGCAGGCGTGCGTGGCCAGCTGTCCAACCCAGGCGCTGCGTCTGATGGATGAAGCCGCGGTTAACCAGCTGCGTACCGCGCGGCAGATCCGCTCCGCGCTGGAAACCCCGCTGGAAGCCGTTCGTGGCGTAAGACGTCGGGCGATACTCAATAAACCTCCGCGCGTTGGCGCAAAAAAAGTGCCCGCCGATGACCGCATGCAGCACTTCCGGGAAATCTATCAGCCGCTGAGCGAGTGCGATGCGGAGTATGAGAGCGAACGCTGTCTCTACTGCGCGCAGAAGGCATGGTGCAACTGGACTTGTCCTTTACATAATCATATTCCCGATTTCATTCGCCTGGTGAACGAGGGCAAGATTATCGAGGCGGCGGAGTTATGCCATCAGAGCAGCTCCCTGCCGGAGATTTGCGGCCGGGTCTGTCCACAGGACAGGCTGTGCGAAGGGGCCTGCACGCTCAAGAACGAAGGCGGCTCGGTCGCCATTGGCAACCTTGAGCGCTATATCACCGATACCGCGCTGGCGATGGGCTGGCGGCCGACAATCGACAAAGTGGTCCCGCGACCGGAGCGGGTGGCGGTGATCGGCGCCGGGCCTGCCGGTCTGGGCTGCGCCGATATTCTCGTGCGCGCGGGCGTGCACGTTGACGTTTTTGACCGTCATCCGGAGATCGGCGGTCTGCTGACCTTCGGTATCCCGCCGTTCAAGCTGGATAAAAAGGTGCTTGAGATGCGCCGCGACATTTTTAGCGCCATGGGCGTCAATTTTCATCTCAATCAGGAGGTGGGTCGCGACGTGGCTTTTGCCGATCTGCTGAAAAACTATGACGCCGTCTTCCTCGGCGTGGGCACCTACGGTCTGATGGCCGCCGGTCTGGAGGGAGAGAACGCCCCCGGCGTGATTCAGGCCCTGCCGTTCCTGATTGCCAGCACCCGCGAGGTGATGGGGCTTGAAGAGAGCGCCGAGTATCCGCTGACCGACATCAAGGGGAAACGCGTGGTGGTGCTTGGCGGGGGAGATACGGCGATGGACTGTCTGCGCACCGCCGTTCGCCGCGGCGCAGCGAGCGTGACCTGCGCTTACCGTCGCGATGAACTGAGTATGCCCGGATCGAAAAAAGAGGTGGTGAACGCGCGGGAAGAGGGCGTGAAATTTGAGTTTAACGTGCAGCCGCAGCGCATTCAGCTCAACCGTAAGGGGCAGGTCTGCGCGGTGGAGATGATCCGCACGAAGATGGGCGAGCCGGGGCCGGACGGCCGCCGCCGGCCGCAGCCGATCCCGGATTCCGGGTTTGAACTTCAAGCCGATGTGCTCATTATGGCGTTTGGCTTTCAGGCTCACGAGATGCCGTGGCTACGCGGCCACGGCATTAAGCTGGACCGCTGGGGGCAGATAGTCACCGGTGGAAAAGGGCGCGGAACGACGCAAACCAGCCATGACAAAATCTTTGCCGGCGGCGACGCCGTGACCGGGGCGGACCTGGTGGTTACCGCCATGGTCGCCGGGCGGCAGGCGGCCAGCGAGATGTTGACGCAATTCAGGGCCCGGGAGGAGATATGACCAGTTTTATCGTTGCCAGTTCGGAGGCCTGCATCGGCTGCAGGACCTGTGAGGTTGCCTGTGCGCTGGAACATGTGGCGCCGGGGGCGGAGTTCCATCCCCGCCTGAAGGTGATGCGCCTCGACGATCTTAGCGTGCCGGTGATGTGTCATCAGTGCGAGAATGCGCCCTGCGTGGGCGCCTGCCCGACCGGGGCGCTGAGTATGGGGGCGGAGAAAGTTGAAGCCGACGGCGGACGCTGCATTGGTTGTCAGAGCTGCGTTGTCGCCTGCCCGTTTGGGGCGATTACCATCGAGGTGGAGGCCGGTCTGACGCCGGTTATCGTCAAGTGCGACCTTTGCGGTACCCGCGAGCACGGCCCCGCCTGCGTTGATGTCTGCCCGACGGCGGCGCTGAGTATCATGACCGAAGAGCAGCTCAGAGCACTGCAAAAGCAGCGCAATATCGCTACTGCCGCGCTGCTGTCGCTATAAACGTTGCGCCCGGCGGCGCGTAAGCTGCCGGGTCATTTCACGCGCGCTGTCTGCAAAAAAAACCGGCTTGTCAGGCCGGTTTAGCATTTTTGCACGGACTATGCGGGGAGCGCATCCATTCGCGCCCACATTTTTTTCGCCACTTTCTGCGCTTCGCGGAATATCGGCTCGCAGTCGAAGCTGAACTGGCGATCCTCGTAGATCATCACGCCGTTCACCATCACACTGCGCACGCTGTTTGCTCCCAGGCCGAAGGCGATATGTCCGGCGATATTTTCCGCGATCAGCGGCGTCGGCGCCATATAGTCGCAAATGGTGAGGTCCGCTTTATAGCCCGCCTCAAGGCGGCCAAAGTGGGCGTTGAAGTTGCGATTCAACAGTTCATTACCGTTACTCAGCGCCTTCGCGAAGCTGTCCGGCCACAGCGGCCCGCCGGCGTCGCGGTGTTTAAAGAAGGCAAACTTCAGCTCCTCGAACATATCGGAACCAATGCCGTCGGTGCCGAGCGCCAGATTACGGATCTGCGGCAGGCGGTGGTTGTAGCCGACGTGATTGTTCATATTGGAGCGCGCGTTATGCACCAGGAAACCGTCCTGCGCATTGAGCAGCTCCACGTCGGCATCGGAGATATACAAACCGTGAGCAATCAGCGTCTTACTGTTGATAAGGTCGAACTCCGCCAGCCGCACCAGCAGGTCCTTGCCGTAAAGGTGATGGCTGTGAGAAACATCGTAGCGGTCTTCCGCCGCGTGGATATGCAGGCCGCGGCCGGTGGCTTTTAGCGCTTCGCGCAGCATCGCCAGGCCTTCATCAGGCACGGTGAACGGCGCATGGGCGCCGATATGGGCCTCCACCAGATAAGGTTGCTCTCCTTTTTCGCGGGCGGCGTCGATCTCTCTGGCAAAGCGAATGTTCTCCTCAACGCTGTCGCGCAGCTCGCGGCTGCCAAAGTTGCGGTCGGTCGTTTCGAAGCAGGTCATCCCGCGCAGCCCGATTTTGAGAAAAGCGTTGCGCAGCTGGCTCAGGGAGCCAGCGATATAGTGGGGCGACGCATGATGATCGATAACCGCCGTGCAGCCGCTACGCACGGCCTCCATGGCGCAGATCAGCCCGCTGTAGAAAAGCGACTCTTCGTCCAGCGCCCGGTCAAGGCGCCACCACAGGTTTTTCAGCGTGGAGATAAAGTCCGGGCTGGGCGCGATATTAGCCTGAATCCCCCGGGACAGGCCGGAATAAAAGTGATTGTGCGAGCAGACCATGCCGGGCATTACCAGTTGCCCGCCCATCTCTTTCACCTGCGCCTGCGGATAGCGCTGGCACAGGCCGGGGCCGACGGCGAGAATTTTATCATCCTCAATGGCAATATCGACGTTCTCCCACACTTTCGCCGGATAGATCTGCGCGGCGGTGGCATTTTTCAGGATCAGGATACTCATACTTCAACGCCTCCCAGGAGATAGCTTTGATGCTGATGAATATGGCTTATGATGCGGCACATGGCGTCGAGCTGGGCCGGCACTTCGTTAAACTGGCCGCGGTCGTTAATTTCCAGCTGCCACGTCTGGTCGTTCTGACGCACTTTGACGCTGGCGCCCTCGACGAAGAAGCCCGGATTGGTGCTGTTGACAAAATCCTGCTCGAGGCTGAATACGGTGATTTTGTCTTTATACGGTTTCCCCTGCCACGGGCAGAACTGAGCGCAGTTGCCGCATTCGTTGCAATAAGCGTCCAGGTGCAGGGTCTGGAAACGATTCTGGAACCCCGGGACGGCCACGGAAATATTGGCGCGGTTTGGACAGACGTCGACGCACTTGCTGCACACGTAGTTGCACTCCAGGCAGCGGCTGGCTTCCTGCTCGACAAAAGCCTCGCGCTGGTTTTTATCCACCAGCGTGACGGCGATAGCGCCTTTACGCTGATACACCTTCGCCGGATCGACATTGTTCCAGACTTTATTCCCGTAGCTGCTGGCGATATTCTCCCGCGCCAGGATCACGTCCGTGGCCCGCCGCGCGTTGCCGATAGCGGAGACGATAGAAGAGGGGCCGCGCTGAACGTCGCCAATCAGAAAGACGTTCGGCTTGCTGGTCTCGCCATCGGCGTTGACCACCGGCCAGCCCTGCGGGTCGAGCGGGATCCCCATTGCCGACAGCGCTTCGCCGTCCTGCTGCTCGCCGATGGCGGTAATCAGGGAGTCGACTTTCAGCGTGCGAAGTTCATCGGTTTCTACCGGACGGCGGCGGCCTTTCTCATCCGGCTCGCCCAGCTTCATCACGCGTACGACGAGCGTTCCGTCGGCGTTAAACTGTTCCGGGTTGCATAGCCACTCGAAGTCGACGCCGTCGAGCAGCGCCTCATCGTACTCTTCGCGCCAGGCGGGCATCTCTTGCTGAGAACGGCGATAGACGATGGTTGCGCTCTGCACGCCCGGCACGCGTAGCGCCGCGCGGGCGCAGTCCATCGCGGTATTGCCGGCGCCGACCACGGCCACGCGTTTGCCCAGATCCAGTCGGTCGCCGCGGTTGAACTGGCGCAGGAACTGCAGCGACTTATGCACGTTCTGGTTATCGCCGCGCAGCTTCACGCCGCTGTTTTTATCGGTACCGGTGCCGACCAGCACATAACGAAAACCTTCCGCCTGCAGCTTTTCTACGCTCAGATGCGGGTCGCAGCCGTACTCAATTTTGACGCCGTGGGCGACGACAAAATCGATATCGTGCTGGATAAGCTCGCCGGGAATGCGGAACTGCGGAATGATATTCTGCACCACGCCCCCGGCGTTGGCTTCGCGTTCAAAAACCGTGACCGGATGCCCGGCGCGGGCGAGAAAGTATCCGGCGGCGAGACCCGCAGGGCCTGCGCCGATCACCGCTACCGGGTGCAGGGAGCCGGAGCCCGCGGGTTTGTGCCAGCGGCTGCGGTACTCGTCCCAGCCTTTCTCCAGCGCCACTTTTTTCAGCTCACGAATGTTGAGCGCGCTGTCGTAATCCAGGCGCGTACAGTTGTACTGGCACTGGTGGTCGCAGATATGGCCGGTAATGGCCGGCAACGCGTTACGCTGATAGATTAGCTCCAGCGCGTCGGCGTAGCGATGCTCGCCCAGCAGGCGAATGTATTCCGGAATATCCTGCTTAATGGCGCAGGCCGTTACGCAGGGGGCGACGTAGCAGTCAAGCAGCGGCAGGGGCTCGCCGGTATCAATGCGCTCTTCCGGCTTCCACTGTTTTTGGGTGTAGTCCATGCTCACCGCTTTTTCCGCCAGCGCGTTGAGGCGCTCGACGTCGATCTGCGTCATGTTCCAGCCGTCGGCTTTTTCCAGCTCGCGCATGCACTCGCTCAGGCGCAGATATCCTCCCGGCTTCAGCAGGTCGGTGGCCATGGTGATAGGGCGAATGCCGGTTTCGAAAATTTCGCGAATATTCAGCTGGCTGGCGCCGCCGGAATAGGAGATCGGCAGCTTGCCGTCAAACGCCCGCGAGAGCAGGGCGGCCACGTTGATAGATAGCGGGAACAGGGCGCGGCCGGACATATACATTTCATCTCCCGGCAGCGCCCCCTTGTTATTGACGGTGCCGAGGGTGTTGGTCAGCTTGACGCCAAAGCCGAGGCTGCGCTCTTTCGCCAGCGCCATCAGGCGCGTCAGCATCTCCAGCGCCCGGTCGATCTTAAGGTCGTGGTCAAATGACTCTTCGCTAAGGCCGATATAGCCGAAGCCGCAGGCGTCGAGGATCTGGCGTACGCGTGGATAGCCGAGCAGGGTCGGATTGAGCTTCACAAAGGTGTTGAGGTTTTTCTCCGTCAGCATATAGCGGCAGATGGCTTCGATCTCATCCGGCGGACAGCCGTGCATCGTCGAGAGGGTCACCCCTTCAACCAGCCTGGCGGGCACGCGCTGGGCAAGGTTATCGAGCGCGTCTTTGCGCGCGCATGTTGGCAGGCGATCGATAAAGGTTCTATTTTGCAGCCAGCGGTTCAGGGTGTCGCGGTACTGGGCGAATTTAGGATGGGCGGAGGCGTCCATCATATTGTCGATAAATTCCTGCATTGGCGGCTGCTTAATACCGTCAAGGTTGTAGCCAACGCTCATATTGAAAATAAACGACTTGCTCTCTTTATGGGTGCCCAGCGGAAAGACCTGCTCGAGCAGATGCAGCGTGAACCAGGCTTTCAGGTATTCATCCCAGGCTTTCTTGAGGGTAAATTCGGTGGACCATTCGGTGTTAAAGCACTCATCTTCGGCATCGATACAAGGCTTTTCCAGCTCCAGCCGGTCAAGGATCTGTACGGTTTTCAGCTCGATAAACCGTCCGCCGGTGAGCCATGCGGTAATGATGTTTTGCGCCAGCTGGGTATGCGGCCCTGCTGCCGGGCCGAGCGGCGTCGCACAGCTTTCGCCGAATACGCCGATCGACCTCTGCGCCTGCGGCGTGTAAAACTGTTGCTCGGGAATGCCAAAAATAGTCCGCTGACTCTGATACTCGTCGAAAATGCGCGTTAAAAGCTCCTCAAACGGCACGGGACGCATTATATCTCCCATAACCCTCTCCTTAGATATCATTGTAAGATCGACATTGCCGGTGGTAATAATCCCGACGGATAACGAAAGAGGAGCAACAATCACACCAGTTATTCAAACCGCGGCGGCGAAATAATTAATTTGTGAACCAGGTCGAAACTCGACGATGCCGGGCGAATAATTCCATAGCGGGTAAATGAGAACTCAAATCAATACGCTTTATCATTCGGCGAGATTTCTCAAAATCAGATCCGGAATATCAGAATGATAATTTATGTCGGCTATTCGGCGGTGATTTCAGCAGGCGGCTTATTTTTGCTGCGGTAACAGAGGAAATAATCGATGAGATACCCTCGTTGCAGCGTCAATAGGGCTAACGAAATGACCTGGCTCACAATTTACGATGAAAAATAGCGGCTAAGTATAAATATTGCATAGTTGCTACGGGTCGCTGCGACGCTATTTCTACGCCGGGTAGACTCTCAAACTGAGAACCCGGGGAAATATCGCAGATAATCAAATAGAGCCGTAAACATCGCCTTTGAGGTTGGTATGAATATTTTTGCAGAAGCTGCACGACTTGAGGAGCAGAACCGTCCCTTTGCCCTGGCGCAGATTGTCGAAAGCCGGGGCTCTACCCCCCGACACTCCGCTCAGATGCTCATCCGGGAGGACGGCTCGATTGTGGGCACCATTGGCGGCGGGATGGTGGAGCGTAAAGTCATCGATGAGGCGCTGGAGGCGCTGAGCGAGCGGGAGTCGCGAATGTTCCACGGCCGCATGGCGCGCACCGGTAGCGACGCCGTGGGCTCCGACTGCGGCGGCGCGATGTCGGTTTATATCAGCGTTCACGGCCTGCGCCCGCGCCTGCTGTTGGTCGGCGCCGGGCACGTCAATCGTGCGGTTGCCCACGCCGCGGCGCTGGTGGATTTTGACATCTGCGTGGGCGATATCTATCCCGCCAGCCTTTGCCCGGAGGCTTTTCCGCTTTCGGCGAGGCTGGTCCATGGCTCCAGCTTTACGGAAGTGGTCGAGGCGATGGCGGTGCGGCCGCAGGATTTCGTACTGATCGCCACCAACAACCAGGATCGCGAGGCGCTGGACAGGCTAATAACCCAGCCGGTAGCCTGGCTTGGGCTGCTGGCCAGCCGACGGAAAGTGCAGGCTTTTTTACGCCAGATGCGGGAGAACGGCGTGCCGGAGGCGGATATCAGCCGCCTGCGGGCGCCGATTGGTTATGACATCGGCGCCGAGACGCCAAACGAGATTGCTATCAGCGTACTGGCGGAAATCCTGCAGGTGAAAAACGGCGCGCCTGGGGGGCTTATGGATCAGGTGCGGCAATCTTGTCAGCCGGATTGTGTGGCTGAGGCGGTGGCAATCTGAAGAGCAGGGGAGAGTTGCCGGGAGGTTCCCGGCAACCCGTAGCGTACAGCTTATTGGCTTATGATGGTGCCCGTTTTTCCTTCTATCCCCTCTTTGGCTTTGCTTAGCATCGTGATCAGCGCTTTGCGCCCCGGGCCTGAGCGGGCGAAGGCGGCGGCGGCTTCCACTTTTGGCAGCATAGAGCCTTTGGCAAAGTGTCCCTCTTCGATAAAACGTTCGGCATCGCGCAGGGAGAGGTTATCCAGCCACTGCTCGTCAGGTTTACCGAAGTTGATCGCCACCTTCTCCACGGCGGTGAGGATGATCAGCAGATCGGCGTCGATCATCTCCGCCAGCTTCGCGCTGGCCCAGTCCTTGTCGATGACCGCGCTGGCGCCGCGCAAATGATTACCTTCGCGTATGACCGGAATGCCGCCGCCGCCGACGGTGATCACCACGTGGCAGTCATCCATCAGCGCTTTTACCGTTTGTTTCTCGATAATATCGACCGGCTTTGGCGACGCGACGACGCGACGGTAGCCGCGCCCGGCATCCTCTTTCATGATATAGCCGTTTTGGCTCAGCTTTTCAGCCTCTTCTTTGCTGAAGAATGAGCCGATGGGCTTGGTCGGATTAAGAAAAGCCTCATCGTTAGCGTCCACTTCCACCTGGGTTATCAGGGTGGCCACCGGAATGTCCAGCTGGCGCGTGAGCAGTTCTTCACGAATCGCGTTCTGCAGGTCGTAGCCGATGTAGCCCTGGCTGAGAGCCACGCAGACCGACATCGGTAGCATCGGCGTGTGGGCCTCGGTTTTTGCCGCGGCCTCGAAGGCCTGATTAATCATGCCCACCTGCGGGCCGTTGCCGTGAGTGACCACCACCTGGTGGCCAAGGGAGATAAGATCGACGATCGTCCGGGCGGTGTGCTGTACGGCCCGCATCTGTCCGGCGAGATCGTCGCCCAGCGCATTCCCGCCGAGAGCGAGAACAATTTTTTTACTCATAGCTTCCTCTCATTACGTTTCTGTTCCGCTGACGGCCTGGTGAGCGGTGGAAAAAGGTTGTCGGCGTAAAAAGCGGCCCTGTCCGGCGATGCCGGTAAAGGTGCCGTTATCAAAGATCACTCTGCCGTGGGAGAGCGTCTGGCGAATCGCGCCCTGGCAGATAAAGCCTTCATAGGGTGAATAGTCTGCGTTGTCGTGCAGCATGGCATGGCGGATGGTGGTCGTACGCTGTGGATCGATGATAACCACGTCGCCATCGGCGCCGGGCGCCAGCAGACCCTTCTGCGGCCACAGACCAAACAGCTTCGCCGGATTGGCGCTGGTGAGCGCCACAAAGCGCTCGGGGGTGATGCGCCCGGTCATCACGCCGTGCGAGAACAGCAGCAGCAGCCGGTTTTCCACCCCAGGCAGGCCGTTCGGGCAGCGGCTAAAGTCGCCGCCGGAGATCTGCCTGCGCTGCTGCGCAGAGAACGCGCAGTGGTCGGTGGCGACCGTGTCAATATCCCCATCATGGATGCCGCGCCATAGCGCATCGTTATTACTGGCGTTGCGCAGAGGAGGGCTGAGCAGGTAGTTAAGCGCATCTTCACGCTCATAGCAGCGCTCGTCGAGCAGCAGATACTGCGGGCAGGTCTCTACCCACACCGGCTGGTGGCGTCTTCTGGCAAGACGTAGATACTCCAGGCCCAGGGCGTTGGAAAGATGAACAATATAGAGCGGCGCGTTTCCCGCCAGCCTGGCGAGGTTGATCGTTCGGGCGATGGCTTCCGCCTCGCACTCCAGCGGGCGGCTCAGGGCGTGATAGCGCGGCGCGGTTTTACCGGCGTTGATAAATTCCGCCCGGCGCTGGGCAATGGCGGCATCGTTTTCCGGATGAACCGTCGTCAGCGCGCCGGCGCGCTGCAGGTGGCGCATTGCCTGCAGCAACTCGTCATCGTTAAGTTTGTACTGGTAGGTCAGATAGAGCTTAAAGCTGCTGATGCCGCTATCCACCATCATCGGGATCTCGTCGAGAATGCCGTGGTTAACGTGCTGGATAACGCCGTGAAAACTGTAGTCGATAACGGCTTTATAGGCGGCGTAGCCGCGATAGACTTCGAACTGGTGGCGCAGGTGGCAGCCGACGGGTCCAAAGCCCATATGATCAACAATGGTGGTGGTGCCGCCGCAGGCCGCGGCCCGGGTTCCGGTAAAAAAATCATCGCAGCTGCGGGCGAGCCCCACGTCAATATTGAAATGAGTATGAACGTCGACGCCGCCGGGCATCACGTAGCAGCCCTCGGCGTCAATCACTTCGCAGGGTTGTTCTGCCTCAATAGAATCGGCAAGGCGCTTGACGAGGCCATCTTCAATGAGCAGGTCCTGCTTTACCTGTCCGTCGGCGTTGACGACGAGGCCATTTTTAATCAGTACGCGCATAGAAACCTCAACATACCGCCGCAGAGCGCGGCGGCAGACAGGACGAACAATTACTCCGTAGCCAGCCAGCTCAGCGGGATGGCGGCATACATTGCGGCGCAGGTCACCAGATGCGATTTCCAGGTTTTCTCATTTGGCGCGTGCGCTTCCGGCTCTTTCCCTGGCCCAAAACCGATAACCGGAATGCCGTGGCGGCCCATAATTGACACGCCGTTGGTGGAGAAGGTCCATTTATCCACCACCGGCGCTTTGCCGAACAGACCTTCGTAGGCGTTACTCAGGGCGCGGACGGTGAAGTGGTTCTCTTCCACTTTCCAGGTCGGGAAGTAGCATTCGGTCGGGTAGACCAGCCCGGTCCACGAGGGGCGTTCGTAGTTGTACATTGAGACCACCGCGGCGGCTTTTTTCACCGCCGGCAGCGCGCGGATCTCTTCCAGCGCGCCTTCCCAGGTTTCGCCCCAGGTCAGACGGCGGTCAATGGAGACGGCGCAGCTATCCGCCACCGCGCAGCGGCTCGGCGAGGTGAAGAAAATCTCTGACACGGTCAGGGTGCCTTTGCCGAGGAACTCGTCGTAGCCCAGCTTCTGCGAAAGTTGTTCCAGCTCGGTGAGAATGGGGGCCATTTTGAAAATGGCGTTATCGCCGCGCTCCGGAGCGGAGCCGTGGCAGCTGACGCCCTGAACTTCCACGCGGATCTCCATACGCCCGCGCTGGCCGCGGTAAATCTGGCAGTCGGTGGGTTCGGTGCTGACGACAAATTCAGGACGAATGCCGGATTGTTCAATAATGTACTGCCAGCACAGGCCGTCGCAATCCTCCTCCTGAACGGTACCGGTCACCAGCAGGGTATACTCATCTTCCAGACCCAGATCTTTAATAATTTTACCGGCATAAACCATGGAGGCCATTCCGCCCTCCTGGTCAGACGCGCCGCGTCCGCCGATCAGCTCATCGGTCTCCATACCTTCGTACGGGTCGAAGTTCCAGTTTTTGATGTTACCAATGCCGACGGTATCAATGTGCGCGTCCATGGCGACCAGACGCGGGCCGTGGCCGATGTAGCCCAGTACGTTACCCATCGGATCGATTTCCACTTTGTCGAACCCGACTTTCTCCATCTCCTCTTTGATGCGGTGCACCACGCGCTTCTCATCACTGCTTTCGCTGGGGATGGCGATCATATCGCGCAGGAAGCGGGTCATCTCTTTTTCATACTGTTTTGATTTTTCCAGGATCGCGTTGAACGGAATTTGCTTAGCCATAAGGATGTTCTCCAGTTCTGAATACAGGTTTCCCGCCGGGCGGGAGGAATTTGATAAGTCGGCTACTGCGCGGCCGGATGTTTGCCTTCCCAGACGACTTCGCGATAGTGCTTAACGTCGGTGTCGCCCTCGGTGCTAATCACCAGCACCACGGAATCGCTATCCAGCTTGAGCTTGTGCATCAGCGCTTCGCGCTGCGGATGGAAATGAATCGCCGCCAGCAGGCCGAGACCGACGGCGCCGGATTCGCCGGAGATGATGCGAGGATCCTGGCCCGTCGGGTTTCCCAGCACCCGCATGCCGAGGGCGGCGACGGCATCCTGACAGGAGACAAACTGCGTGGCGCAGTTGCGCAGCACTTCCCAGCCCAGCGGGTTAGGCTCACCGCAGGCGAGGCCGGCCATAATGGTGGCCATATCGCCGCTGACGTTAACGATCTGGCCCTTCAGGGCAGAGCGGTAGAGACAGTCGGCCAGCTCCGGTTCGACGATAATGGAATGGAGATGCTTCGCGCCGTAGACATCGGCCAGGTAGCCCAGCACGCCGCCCGCCATCGCCCCCACGCCGCCCTGCAGGAGCACGTGCGTCGGACGGGCGATACCCATCGAGGAGAGCTGTTCTACCGCTTCATCAGCGAGGGTGGCGTAGCCCTGCATAATCCAGGTCGGAATTTTTGTGTAGCCTTCCCAGGCGGTGTCCTGCACCACCTCCCAGCCGTTTTTCTGCGCGGTCTGCATGGTAAAGCGGACGGTGTCGTCGTAGTTCATGTCGGTGACGATACACTCGGCGCCGAGGCGCAGAATGGCATCAACCCGCTCCTGTGCGGAACCTTTAGGCATATAGATAACGGCGTTCTGGCCTAACTGGCGGGCCGCCCACGCCACTCCGCGGCCGTGGTTGCCATCGGTGGTGGTGGCGAACGTCATCTTCTCTTTAATGCTGGATTTGAGCGTTTCGAAGGAGAGATCGTTGATATCTAAATGGTATTTTTCACAGAGCAGCCTGGCAATAGCGTAAGAGCCACCGAGCATTTTGAAGGCATTGAGGCCAAAGCGCCGGGACTCGTCTTTGACGAGGATTTTTTGCACGCCAAACAGGGCGGAAAGCTCGTTCAGCGCCACCAGCGGCGTAGGCTTATAGCCGGTAATTTTTTGATGAAAGCGGCGAGCCTGCTGCGCCTGCTGGCGTGAAAACAGCGGCGAAGTCTCCCCGTTGAAAAAACGGTTTTCGGCAATATCCATTTTCAGTGAGAAAGCAGACATACTCGATCCTTATCCTTTTATGGGCGAAGTCATGAGGCTGGCCCGCAGGCCAGCCTGGGGATTATTTGATGCGTTTCTGCGCTTCCTTGAGCAGCTGCTCCAGCACCTTGCCCGGATTGGCGTATTTGCGGCACACGATCATCGCGGCGATGATATACGGCTTCCAGCTGGCCTCTTTGTAGGTCGGGATACGGTACTTCTCGAAGACGCCCTCGGTGACTTCGCCCGCGTCGCAGGAGACGCCGGTGATATCCGCCGGCAGGCAGTGCATGTACAGCGCGTCGCCGTCGCGGGTGTGTTTCATCATCTCTTCCGTACAGTGCCAGTCTTTATGTCCGGCGTTCTGTTCAAGGCAGGCTTTTTCCAGCGCCTTCAGACCTTCATGGTCATTCGCGCGCAGCAGCTCGGTGCGTTTTTCCATCACCTTGTACGGCGCCCAGGATTTCGGGTAGACGATATCGGCGTCTTTAAACGCTTCTTCCATGCTGTTTACCTGGCGGAAGCTGCCGCCGGAAGCTTTGGCGTTGTTTTTTGCCACTTCAATAACGTCCGGGATCAGGTCGTAACCTTCCGGGTGGGCGAGGGTAACGTCCATTCCGAAGCGGGTCATCAGGCCGATAATGCCCTGCGGTACCGAGAGCGGTTTGCCATAGCTCGGCGAATAGGCCCAGGTCATAGCGATTTTCTTGCCCTTCAGGTTCTCCAGCGAACCGAAGTGCTCGCGCAGCCAGGCGAGATCGGCCATGGATTGCGTCGGGTGGTCGATATCGCACTGCAGATTGATCAGCGCCGGACGCTGCGGCAGGACGCCCTGCTTGTGGCCGTCATCCAGCGCTTCGCCTACCTCACGCATGTAGGCATTGCCCGCGCCAAGGAACATGTCATCGCGGATGCCGATGGCATCGGCGCAGAAGGAGATCATGTTGGCGGTTTCACGGACCGTTTCGCCGTGGGCAATTTGCGATTTTCCCTCATCCAGATCCTGCTGGGCCAGACCTAACAGGTTGAGCGCGGAGGCATAGGAGAAGCGGGTGCGGGTTGAGTTATCGCGGAATACGGAAATACCTAATCCGCTATTAAACACTTTGGTGGCGATATTTTCATCGCGCAGGGTTTTCAGCGCGGCGGCGACATCCAGCACCTGCTTCAGCTCATCCGGCGATTGCTCCCAGGTCAGCAAAAAGTCTTTCTCACTGAGATGAGAGTTAAGTTTATTGATATCCTTAATCAGTTCGTTAACAGTTTTCATGTTTCAATCCTGGTCGTGAATGACGGCTTAATGATTGCTGTGCGGTCGGATATGCAGAGTTGCCGAATTAGCGACTGCCAGCGCTGTATAATCACTAACAATAAGCGTGCCAAATCCTCCGCAAGAGGCGACGGTCAAAATTGAATGGTTGAGATTATGCTAACTCGGTCACGAATTCAGGCGTGTTTCTCCGGCAGGGAAACGCTGACATTTGTGCCACTGGCGTCAATTCCAGCAGTACAGGCAAGGGAGGGCGCAGTGAATAATACGATTATCATCTTCACACTGCGCCAATATGATAAAATCCGCTGTGAATTTATCATATTGATAAGGAACTGTGATAGCTATTGCATATTTAAGATAAGGTGGGGGGATCGGCCCTATCTATATCAATGCTCGCCGCTAAAGGGAGTGGTATCATTCTTCATAGATAAATAAAACCGCCTCGCTCGATGCCGATCAGGTGAGCAATAATAGAAGGCCGATATACATGATACCGTCCAAAGCACCTTCCATTTTAATGCAGATTCAGCCTACAATTCAGAAGTTTGCAAGGATGTTGTCCAGCGTACTACAGTTGGAGGTTGAGATTGTCGATAACGAATTATACCGCGTTGCGGGAACCGGGGCTTATAGTAAGCAGATTGGCTATAAATTAAATTCAAATTCACGGCTTCTTCGTTACATTATTGAAACACAGAGCGAAAAGGTCGTCACCCATTCCCGCTTCGATCCTCTCTGCAAAGATTGTAACAATAAGGACAAGTGCGAAGAGAAAGCGTTCCTCGGCACTCCGGTGATGTATCACGACCGCTGCGTTGGCGTTATTAGCCTGGTGGCGCTAACCCGCGAGCAGCAGGAACGTATTAATGAGAACATTCAGGAATTTTCAGATTATGTTCGCCACGTCTCCAGCATATTCGTTTCCCGCTTTTTACAGGAACGGGCGGTTGGCGATAATATCCACAAAATATTTTTAACCATGATTGAAAATATGGACCAGGGCGTGCTGGTGGTAGGCAACGATCAAAAAGTTAAATTTGCCAACCAGGCCGCGCTGAAAATAATGAGCGTGACGCAGGGCCACGTTATTGGCAAGTCCATCCAGTTTCAGCCTTTGACCTTCGAAGATAATTTCAAGCACGGCCATATGCAGCACATTATCTCCTTTGACGATCGCAAGGAGCTCATTATCGGCCAGCTGCACGCGGTGCAGGATCAATGGCTGTTTTTAATGGCCTTTCACCAGTCGCACTCTTCTGGCGATTTCAGTTGCGGGCAGGAAGGGCCGCAAATTGAAGCGATGGTTGGCGAGTGTCGGCCTATGCGGCAGTTGAAAAAGCTCATCAGCCGCGTGGCGCCAAGCCCGTCCAGCGTGATGATAGCCGGCGAGAGCGGGACCGGGAAAGAGGTTGTTGCCCGCGCTATCCACAAGCTCAGCGACCGCCACACGAAGCCCTTTATCGCCATTAACTGCGCCGCCATACCCGAGCAGCTACTGGAGAGTGAACTGTTCGGCTACGTGAAGGGAGCGTTTACCGGCGCATCGGCTAACGGTAAGACCGGCCTGATTCAGGCGGCCAACAGCGGAACGCTATTCCTGGATGAAATTGGCGATATGCCGCTCACCCTGCAGGCCAAGCTGCTGCGGGCCATCGAATCACGAGAGATTCAGCCGGTAGGCGCCAGCCATCCGGTTCAGGTCGATATCCGCATTATTTCCGCAACCAATCAAAACCTTGACCAGTACATTGCGGAAGGGAAGTTCCGCGAAGATCTCTACTATCGCCTGAACGTCATCCCGCTGCGTCTGCCGCCGCTACGCGAACGCCAGGACGACATTGAGCTACTGATTCACTATTTTCTGCATTTGCATACCGGTCGGCTCAACCTGGTTTACCCCGGCGTCGCGCAGGATGTGATCGATTTCCTCAAACGCTACCGCTGGCCGGGCAATATTCGCGAACTCAGCAATTTGATGGAGTACCTGGTCAACGTGGTGCCCTCGGGCGAGATTATCGATATGTCCCTCCTGCCGCCCAATCTGTTGAGCAGCGGTGAACTGGCGAGCCAGCCGACAGCGCCTGTTTCAGCGGCAGCGACCATCGCCCAGGAGGAAAACGTAACGGCGCTGGAAGAGATGGAGCGGCAGATGATCCGTGACGCCCTCTCTCGCTACAGTAATAAAAAGCAGGCAGCGGACGAGCTGGGTATCGGCATCGCCACGCTGTATCGCAAAATAAAGAAATATTCGCTGGCGGCGGGTCAGAACTGACGGGAACGGCGTCAATAAAAAATCCACGCGAGAGCGTGGATTTTATGACTGGTCTCAGAGCGCAGAAAGGCTTAAACGTTGAACAGGAAGTTCATCACATCGCCATCTTTTACGATGTAGTCTTTACCTTCAGCGCGCATTTTCCCGGCTTCTTTGGCACCCTGTTCGCCTTTGTAGGTAATAAAGTCTTCATAGGCAATGGTCTGCGCGCGGATAAAGCCCTTTTCGAAATCGGTGTGGATTTTACCTGCGGCCTGCGGAGCCGTTGCGCCGACCGGGATAGTCCACGCGCGAACTTCCTTCACGCCTGCGGTGAAGTAGGTCTGCAGGTTCAGCAGTTCGTAACCGGCGCGGATAACGCGGTTCAGGCCAGGCTCTTCAAGACCCAGTTCGGCCATAAACTCATCGCGGTCGGCATCGTCCAGCTCGGCGATATCGGACTCAACGGCGGCGCAAACGGCGACGACCACCGAACCTTCGGCAGCGGCGATTTCGCGGACTTTATCGAGATAAGGGTTGTTCTCAAAGCCGTCTTCGTTGACGTTGGCGATATACATGGTCGGCTTCAGGGTCAGGAAGCTCAGGTATTTAATCGCCGCTTTGTCTTCGTCGGTCAGATTTTTCAACGAACGCAGCATACCGGCATTCTCAAGGTGCGGCAGGCATTTTTCCAGCGCCGCCAGCTCGGCTTTCGCGTCTTTATCGCCGCCTTTGGCTTTCTTCTGCACGCGATGGATGGCGCGTTCGCAGGTATCCAGGTCGGAGAGCGCCAGTTCGGTATTGATCACTTCAATATCGTCAGCCGGGTCCACTTTATTGTTAACGTGGATAATGTTGTCGTTTTCGAAACAGCGCACCACGTGACCGATAGCTTCGGTTTCGCGGATGTTGGTCAGAAACTGGTTGCCCAGGCCTTCGCCTTTGGAGGCGCCTTTGACCAGGCCCGCGATATCAACGAATTCCATCGTGGTCGGCAGAATACGCTGCGGTTTAACGATTTCAGCCAGTTTGTCCAGACGCGGATCGGGCATCGGCACGACACCGGTGTTCGGCTCAATGGTACAGAAGGGGAAGTTGGCCGCTTCAATACCCGCTTTGGTGAGCGCATTGAACAGGGTGGATTTGCCGACGTTGGGCAAACCGACGATACCGCATTTGAATCCCATGATTTAAATCACCTTAATCTTTGGATAATCAACCTGTTACAGTGAACAGATTGTAGAAAAGTAAATAACTTCGCCTATTATACACGGTGCGTGACAAAAATTCCGCACGCCGACCGGTTATTGCGCTTTAAAAGCGTGTAAACGGTTGGTCGCTTTGGTCAGGCCATCCTTCATCCACACTTCGGTGCAGCGTACCGCTTCGTCAACGGCCTCATCAATCAGCTTCTGCTCGCTGGCGGGCGGCTTGCCCAGCACAAAACCGACAACTTTATTTTTATCGCCCGGATGGCCGATTCCCACGCGTAAGCGGTGAAAGTTCGGGTTATTGCCCAGCTTGCTAATGATGTCTTTCAGGCCATTATGGCCGCCGTGACCGCCGCCCAGCTTGAACTTAGCGACGCCAGGCGGTAAGTCGAGCTCATCGTGGGCGACCAGGATTTCATCCGGATTAATGCGAAAAAAGGTCGCCATCGCGCCGACGGCTTTACCACTCAGGTTCATAAAGGTCGTTGGGACCAGCAGGCGAACATCCTCGCCCGCAAGGTTAATCCGCGAAGTATAGCCGAAGAATTTGCTCTCTTCGCGCAGCGGCGCGCGGTAGCGTTCTGCCAATAAATCCACGTACCAGGCGCCGGCGTTATGTCGGGTCGCTGCGTATTCAGCGCCGGGGTTCGCCAGGCCGACAATCAGTTTTATGCTCACTTTTTTATCCTGCTTGGATCGTTCTCTGGCGCGTAGTGTACTGTCTGCGCGCGCGGTTGACAAAATTCTGCCAGCGAAGCGCGGCCGGAACGGATAATCACGGCTTTGAACAATTAGAATTTGATGTTGTTCAGTAGGTTATTTGTAAACTTTTGTTGGCAAGATGTTCGCTTATGTGATCGTCCACGCAATCGCTATATTGGCTATTGTCTATACTACACCTATAAGATTTGGGGATATTCCCATGCAACCCAAGGTTCCGGAGGTGACATATGAAACGCAGAAACGCTTCGTTACTCGGTAATGTGCTGATGGGGTTGGGGTTGGTCGTCATGGTTGTCGGCGTTGGTTATTCCATTTTAAACCAGCTTCCGCAGCTTGACCTGCCGCAGTTTTTCGCACACGGCGCGATATTAAGTATTTTTGTCGGCGCGGTACTGTGGCTGGCGGGCGCGCGTATCGGCGGTCATGAACAGGTCAGCGACAGATACTGGTGGGTTCGCCACTACGATAAACGCTGCCGCCGCGATCAGCATCGCCACAGCTGAGTGAATTCTTTACCACCAGCCGTTGTCAACGGCTGGTGCGTTTTCATGCAGCCTGGTCAGGCTGTCTTTCTGCTGTCGTCTCAATTCCTTATTTCTCTCATTGTGCTTCTTCGGCATAGTCTGCTTAATACCCTCCCCGTATTTAGCGCTTGACCCTGACGTCACGTCAGGCAGCAGAGTCGTGCCACTGGTATACGAAAGGAGCAGCCATGTTAATTCAGGTGGGAGAACTGGCGAAGCGCGCCGGAATGACCGTCCGCACGTTACATCACTATGAACAAACGGGATTGCTGACGCCTTCGGCCAGAAGCGCGGCGGGTTACCGGTTATATAATCTGGCGGCCGTTCAGCGGCTGCATATGATTAAAGCGCTGGCGCAGGCCGGGCTGGAACTCGCCACAATTAAGGACTATCTCGACCGGGACGCCTTCTCGCTGTCCGATCTGCTGGTCAAGCAGATCGCCACCCTCGACCGACAGCTGCAAACTCTCTCAACGCTGCGCCAGCGCCTGGCGCTGCTGCGCGAAGAGCTGGACAGCGGAGGCGAGCCCGATCTTGAGTCCTGGGTACAAACGCTGGAGCTGATGAAAATGTACGATCGCTGGTTTAGTCAACAGGAATTACAGGTGCTGCCGTTTGCGGAGCAGGATGAGCAGCGTAACCAGACATGGCTGGAGTTGGTGGGGGAAGCGCAGCAGCTCATGGGCGAACGCTGCCCGGCAGATGAGCCGCGGGCGATTGCGCTGGCAACCCGCTGGATGGAGCAGCTGGAGCAGGATACCGCCGGCAGGCCGGAGTTTCTGACTCGCCTGAATGAGATGCACGCCGCCGAACCGCAGATGCGTGAACAAACTGGGGTGACGCCGGAGATGATTGATTTCATTACCCGTGCTTTTGCCGAAAGCAAGCTGGCCATCTGGGCGCGCTATCTGAACGCCGAAGAGCTGGCCTTTACCCGGCAGCACTATTTCGATCGCCTGATGGAGTGGCCGGCGCTGGTGGCCGACCTGCATCGGGCCTGTCGTGAGAAGCGAGACCCGGCCTCCCCGGAAGGTCAGCAGCTGGCGCAGCGCTGGCTGGCGCTGTTCCAGTCTTACGCGGGTAAAGATGCGCAGACGCAGCAGAAGTTTCGCTATGCCATGGAGCAGGAGCCGCATTTGATGAAAGGAACGTGGATGACTTCGGAGGTGCTCAGCTGGCTTCAGCAGGCGATTGGCGTGATGATGCGGCAGGCGCAGGGGCCTGCCGCCGAATAATTAAATATCCGCCAGCGCGGCGTTGCGGTCCGGGTAGAAGCTCAGACGACCCGGAATGGGTTTAACGCCGGCGCGCGCCAGCGTGCGCAACGGCTGAAACTCCAGATTCGACACGCGCAGTTCACAGCCTTCCGGCAGCTTATTCACGAAGCGCTGGAAGGCATCCAGCCCGCCGGCATCCAGCACCGGCACCGCATCCCATTTCAGCACCACGATACGCTTACCTTCCACTCTGGTTTCGAGGTCGGTAAATAGCCCTTCCGCAGCGGCGAAAAATAGCGGGCCAATCACGCGCAGCACCAGAACGTCGTCAGGAACTTCGACGTTCACCGGCGCGAGGCGGGTCATACGCGCGATCCGGCGCATAAACAGCAGGGAGGCCAGCACAATACCGACACTGATTGCGATGACCATATCAAACAGTACGGTCAGCGACATGCACATCAGCATGACGATAATGTCGTCTTTTGGCGCATAGCGCAGCAGGTTAACAACCTTGTGCGCTTCGCTCATATTCCATGCCACCATCAGCAGCAGTGCCGCCATAGCGGAAAGCGGCAGCCAGGAGAGCAGGGGAGCGAGGATCAGCAGCGCCATAATGACCAGCAGCGCGTGGATCACGGCGGAAATCGGCGAAGTCGCCCCGGCGCGGACGTTGGCCGCCGAGCGGGCGATGGCGGCGGTGGCGGTAATGCCGCCGAAGAACGGAGCGACGATATTGCCCAGCCCCTGGCCAATGAGCTCGCTATTGGCCTTATGTTTGGTGCCGGTCATGCCGTCCAGCACTACGGCGCACAGCAGGGACTCAATCGCCCCGAGCATGGCCATGGAAAACGCCGCCGGCAGCAGCGCCCGCAGCGAGGACCAGCTAAGCGTGAACTCCGAACCGGGCATATCCCACGGCAGCACCAGCTGCGGCAGCAGCTGCGGAATACCGTTGCCCTGACTGCCGTCGGCGAGAATATAGTGGAACTGAGAGCCGATGGTGGCGACGCTGCCGCCGAGCAGATTAACCACGCCCATGACCGCGCAGCCTGCCAGCAGCGCCGGCAGGTGGCCCGGCAGACGAATACCCAGGCGAGGCCAGATAATCAGCGTGCCCAGCGTGACAATACCGATGGCGGCATCGCCGGGATTAATCGTCGGCAGCGCCATAACCAGCGCGCCGACTTTCTGCAGATAATGTTCAGGCACGTGCGCCATCTGCAGACCGAGAAAATCTTTAATCTGCATGGTACCAATGGTGATACCGATCCCGGAGGTGAAGCCGAGGGTAACCGATAGCGGGATATATTCAATCAGCCGGCCAAAGCGTGCCAGGCCGAAAAGAATCAGGAAGATCCCAGACATCAAAGTTGCAACCAGCAGTCCCGCAAGGCCGAACTGCTGCGATACCGGGTAGAGAATGACCACAAAAGCGGCGGTTGGCCCGGAAACGCTGAAGCGCGAGCCGCCGGTTAACGCAATCACGATCCCCGCCACAGCAGAAGTGTAGAGACCGTACTGCGGCGCCACGCCGCTGCCAATTGCCAGCGCCATCGCCAGCGGGATAGCGATAATCCCGACGGTAATCCCGGCGATCACATCACGGGTAAACCGCGAAGCGGTATATTTTTCTTTCCAACAAGCGTCGATGAGGGCGCGGAAAGGCATCACATGTGAGGAAAATAATCTGTTCACAATAATGTTTCATCCATGAGCGCATCATCTGTCAACTAAATGGCAGGTGAAGGAGGCATTGGTCATATCCACGTCATCCTTCGGATGCCTCTCTGCTGGCTGCGTTCATTTACCTCGATCACGTACTGCCGGTACGCTCCCGGGATTCATTCACTTGCCGCCTTGACGCATGCCGAATGATATTGTGGAAGAATAAAAGGTTCAGAGACAAAAAAACCCGCCGCAGCGGGTTTTTGTGCCGGGCTCGATTAATGTTCGAACATAGCAGAGATAGATTCTTCGTTGCTGATACGACGAATCGCTTCGGCCAGCATACCAGACAGTGTCAGAGTACGTACCTTTTCCAGCGCTTTGATTTCCGGCGTCAGCGGAATGGTATCGCAGACGACGAATTCGTCAATCACAGAGTTTTTGATGTTCTGGATGGCGTTGCCGGAGAAGATCGGGTGCGTTGCGTAGGCGAATACGCGTTTAGCACCGCGCTCTTTCAGCGCTTCTGCGGCCTTACACAGGGTGCCGCCGGTATCGATCATATCGTCAACCATCACGCAGTCACGACCAGCGACGTCACCGATGATGTGCATCACCTGAGAAACGTTAGCGCGCGGACGGCGTTTGTCGATGATAGCCATATCGGTATCGTTCAGCAGCTTGGCGATAGCGCGAGCGCGAACCACGCCGCCGATGTCCGGAGAAACCACGATAGGGTTATCCAGGTTCAGCTGCAGCATATCTTCCAGCAGGATCGGGCTGCCGAATACGTTATCCACCGGAACGTCAAAGAAGCCCTGAATTTGTTCTGCGTGCAGGTCAACGGTCAGAACGCGGTCAACGCCGACGCTTGACAGGAAATCAGCAACCACTTTCGCGGTGATAGGAACACGAGCAGAACGAACACGACGGTCCTGGCGAGCATAACCGAAGTAGGGGATAACAGCGGTGATACGACCTGCCGAAGCACGACGCAGAGCATCAACCATAACAACCAGTTCCATCAGGTTGTCGTTGGTGGGAGCACAAGTGGACTGGATGATGAAAATATCACCACCGCGTACGTTTTCATTGATTTGTACGCTGACTTCGCCGTCGCTAAAACGACCTACAGCGGCGTCGCCAAGAGAAGTGTACAGGCGGTTGGCAATACGTTGTGCTAGTTCCGGGGTGGCGTTACCAGCAAAAAGCTTCATATCAGGCACGAGAAGAACCTCAGGCATGCGTCCAGTGGTGGATGAAATGGGCCAAAAACTGTGCGGGTGGGCACGATTTCATCCAGGCGGTGTATTTAAAGAGCCCGATGCAACGTCTGGAACAGGGTGACGTTGTCACCGTAACTCAGTTTCCCCGGCGTTTTCGCCAGATTTGCTATAATAAGCAGAACTTAGCGCAGCGCCTGCTTGAGCGGAGAGATGTTAACACCTCGCGCCACGAAGCCATGCAGCCATGCCGGGGCTTTTTCAAGCACCTGACGAGCGGCGGATTCAGTGTCAAATTCAGCAAATACACATGCACCGGTGCCAGTCAGGCGCGACGGCGCATATTCTAACAGCCAGGAAAGCGCCGCATCAACCTCACGAAAACGTTTTCTTGCGATAACCTCGCAATCATTGCCGAATTTACATTTTAATAACGTATTAATTGACCTGGCCGGGGTATTGCGCGGAAGTTCCGGATCGCGAAAAATGATCGGCGTTGGAATGCTGACCCCCGGATGCGCCACCAGATACCATTTTTCCTCCGGTTCGGCCGGGGTGAGAATTTCCCCGATGCCTTCAGCAAAGGCCGCATGGCCGCGAACGAACACCGGCACGTCGGCGCCGAGCTGCAGACCCAACGCCGCCAGCTCATCTTCCGGAAGATTACAGCCCCACAAGTGATTCAGCGCCACCAGTACGGTGGCCGCGTTGGACGAGCCGCCGCCGAGGCCGCCGCCCATCGGCAGCACCTTATCAATGCTGATATCGGCGCCGCTGCCTGCAGGAAGCTTCCCGTCCTGCGCTGCGGCCTGCATTAACAGCCTGGCCGCGCGAATAATCAGATTCTCTTCATCCGGTACGCCGTCAACCGGCGTTAGCAGACGCAGTTGGCCATCGTCGCGCGGTTCAATCGTCAGCGTGTCGCCATAATCCAGAAACTGAAAAAGCGTCTGCAGCGTGTGGTAACCGTCGGCGCGCTGCCCGGTAATGTATAAAAACAGATTCAGTTTTGCGGGAGAGGGCCAGCGGGTCATCATTTCACAATCCAGTTATCCATTTTCAGCTTGATGCGCTGACTGCCGTCGTTAAGTTCCATATTGGCCGGTAGCGAAGGTTTGGTGTCTGAGGTGTAGCCGCCCCAGGTGACGTGCCAGGTTTTGCCGTTTTGCGTGTAGTTCAGTTCGCGCAGGCGATACTGGTCATCAAGCGAGTAGTCGGTGGCCTCGCCCGGCAGGCCAATGATCCACTGCCGGAGGCTATTGAGCGGAATCGGCATGCCGGTCAGGCGGCCAATCATCTCTTCGGCGTCGGTCGCCGTGTAAGTCTGGCCTTTATTGTCAATCAGCTGCACGTTGCCCGGCTGGGCGGTTAACGACAGTTCGGTGCTGCCGAGCGGGTTAGTCAGCAGCAGGCGGTAGCGGTCCTGGCCCGTCTGCTGCCAGAAGAAGCGGGCATAGACTTTTTGCTCATCAGAAAGATAAGCAAAAGCGCCGCGCGTCTGGAACTGATTAAGATTGCGGACATCTTGCTGGTGCTGACGCCACTGTGGAGAATCCGGGCTTTTACCCGGCCCTTTCGGAGCATTAATCGCACAGGCGGTCAGAACGAGGCTTGCCAGCGGCAACAGGCGGAACAGTCGATTCATAATGATGACAAATCCTTGATGTCTACAGTGAAATGCGGCGGATGAGAGAAACAGGTGGCCGATTTGTGTAGCGGGTTACAATTATAACCATTAATGCTAGCGTTGCCGGGCGGTAGCGTCTACGTTCAAGTTGTCTGAAATCAAAAAATTACCGTTAATGGCTATTACAGATTAGCTATTACTCCAAAAGGGGAGCCTCTCTTTTATTGATTACGCGCATCCTGTATGATGCCTGCAGACTAACCTTAGCAACGCTGGTACTACTCCCTCACAATGACCCTTTTAGCTCTTGGCATTAACCACAAAACAGCTCCTGTAGCGCTGCGAGAACGCGTAACGTTTTCGCCGGATACGCTCGATCAGGCGCTGGAGAGCTTGCTGGCCCAGCCAATGGTGCAGGGCGGAGTGGTGCTGTCGACCTGTAACCGCACGGAACTTTATCTCAGCGTCGAAGAGCAGGATAACCTCCAGGAAGCTCTTATTCGCTGGCTGTGCGACTACCACGGTTTAAATGAAGAGGACCTGCGTAAAAGCCTTTACTGGCATCAGGACAACGAGGCGGTCAGCCACCTGATGCGCGTCGCCAGCGGTCTTGATTCGCTGGTGCTGGGCGAACCGCAGATCCTCGGGCAGGTGAAAAAAGCCTTTGCGGATTCCAGCCGTGGGCACCTGAACGTCAGTGAACTGGAGCGCATGTTCCAGAAGTCGTTCTCAGTGGCCAAACGGGTGCGCACCGAAACCGATATCGGCGCCAGCGCGGTCTCCGTGGCGTTCGCTGCCTGTACTCTGGCGCGGCAAATCTTCGAATCACTCTCCAGCGTGACCGTGCTGCTGGTCGGCGCCGGTGAGACTATCGAACTGGTGGCTCGCCATCTGCGCGAACATAAAGTCCGCAAGATGGTGATTGCCAACCGCACCCGCGAGCGCGCTCAGGCGCTGGCCGATGAAGTCGGCGCGGAGGTGATCGCGCTGAGCGATATCGACGAGCGGCTGAAAGAGGCCGATATCATCATCAGTTCTACCGCCAGCCCGCTGCCGATTATCGGCAAGGGGATGGTGGAGCGCGCGCTGAAGGCGCGCCGCAATCAGCCGATGCTGCTGGTGGATATCGCCGTTCCGCGCGATGTCGAACCGGAGGTTGGCAAGCTGGCGAACGCCTATCTTTACAGCGTGGACGATCTGCAAAACATCATTCAGCACAATCTGGCGCAGCGTAAAGCCGCGGCGGTGCAGGCGGAAACCATTGTTGAGCAGGAAGCCAGCGAGTTTATGGCCTGGCTACGCGCCCAGAGCGCCAGCGAGACCATCCGCGAATATCGTTCCCAGGCCGAGCAGGTCCGCGAGGAGCTGACGGCGAAAGCGCTGGCAGCGCTCAATCAGGGCGGCGATGCGCAGGAAATCATGCAGGATCTGGCGCGCAAGCTCACTAACCGCCTGATCCACTCGCCAACCAAATCTCTTCAGCAGGCCGCCCGTGACGGGGATGATGAACGCCTGCATATTCTGCGCAACAGCCTCGGGCTGGAATAGCGCACCTTTATCTCTTTTTTAGGACAGGGTGAATTTACGCCTATGAAGCCTTCTATTGTTGCCAAACTGGAAGCCCTCTATGAACGCCATGAGGAAGTTCAGGCGCTCCTCGGCGATGCCGCAACCATCGCCGATCAGGATAAATTTCGCGCGTTGTCGCGCGAATACGCGCAGCTGAGCGACGTCGCGCGCTGCTATACCGACTGGCGTCAGCTGCAGGATGATATTGAAGCCGCGCAGATGATGCTCGACGATCCGGAGATGCGCGAAATGGCGCAGGAAGAGCTGCGCGAAGCGAAAGAAAAGGGTGAGCAGATGGAGCAGCAGCTGCAGGTTCTGCTGTTGCCAAAAGATCCGGACGACGAGCGTAACGCGTTTGTTGAAGTTCGTGCCGGCACCGGCGGTGATGAAGCGGCGCTGTTCGCGGGCGATCTGTTCCGTATGTATAGCCGTTACGCGGAATCACGCCGCTGGCGCGTGGAAATCATGAGCGCCAACGAAGGCGAGCACGGCGGCTTCAAAGAGGTGATTGCCAAAATCAGCGGCGACGGCGTCTATGGACGACTGAAGTTCGAATCCGGCGGCCATCGCGTTCAGCGCGTCCCGGCCACCGAATCCCAGGGGCGTATCCACACCTCCGCCTGCACCGTGGCGGTGATGCCGGAGCTCCCGGAAGCCGAAATGCCGGATATCAACCCGAGCGACCTGCGCATCGATACCTTCCGCTCCTCCGGCGCGGGCGGTCAGCACGTTAACACCACCGACTCGGCAATTCGTATTACCCACCTGCCGACCGGCATTGTCGTCGAATGCCAGGATGAGCGTTCCCAGCATAAAAACAAAGCCAAAGCGCTGTCGGTACTTGGCGCGCGTATCCGCGCCGCGGAAGTCTCCAGACGCCAGCAGGCGGAAGCCTCCGAGCGCCGTAACCTGCTGGGCAGCGGCGATCGCAGCGATCGTAACCGTACCTATAACTATCCGCAGGGCCGCGTGACCGATCACCGCATCAACCTGACGCTTTACCGTCTGGATGAAGCGATGGAAGGCAAGCTGGATATGCTGATTGAGCCGATCGTTCAGGAGTATCAGGCCGATCAGCTGGCAGCCCTTTCCGAGCAGGAATGATGACTTTTCAGCAGTGGCTGACGCAGGCCATCGCTCGTCTGAGCCAAAGTGAAAGCCCGCGCCGGGATGCCGAAATCCTGCTGGGTCACGTGACCGGCAAAGCGCGGACCTATATTCTCGCCTTTGGCGAAACGGCGCTGACGGCGGAGCAGGCCGTCGAGCTGGAAACGCTGCTGAGCCGTCGCGCACGGGGCGAGCCGGTGGCTCACCTGGTGGGCCAGCGCGAATTCTGGTCGCTGCCGCTGTTCGTTTCTCCGGCCACGCTGATCCCGCGTCCGGATACCGAATGCCTTGTTGAGCAGACGCTGATGCGGTTACCCGGCAAGCCGTGCCGCATTCTCGATCTCGGTACCGGCACCGGCGCTATCGCTCTGGCGCTGGCCAGCGAACGCCCCGATTGCCACGTCACCGCCGTTGACTTTATGCCCGATGCGGTTGCGCTGGCGGCGCGTAACGTTGAGCACCTCGCCATCAAGAACGTTACCGTGCTGCAAAGCCACTGGTATAGCGCGCTCGCTGCACAGCCGTTCGACATCATCGTCAGTAATCCACCCTATATTGATGAAACCGACCCGCATCTTGCGCAGGGCGATGTGCGCTTTGAGCCAAAAACGGCGCTGGTCGCCGCCGATGGCGGCCTCGCCGATCTGGCTTACATCATTCGCGAAGGCCGCCGCTTCCTGACTCCCGGCGGTTTGATGCTGCTGGAACACGGCTGGAAGCAGGGGGAAGCGGTGCGCGCAATCTTTCGCGAGGCGGGTTATGGCAATATTGCTACCTGCCGCGACTACGGCGACAACGAGCGTCTGACGCTCGGGCAATATCAGGAGGCGTATGAATCTGTTTAACGCTGTCCTGTATCTGCATATCGCCTGCGTGGTGGTCTCGGTCAGCCTGTTTGTCCTGCGCTACTGGTGGCACTGGAGCGGCAATCGCCGGCTCGACCAGCGCTGGGTTCGCATCGCGCCGCACTGCAGCGATACGCTGCTGTTTCTCAGCGGCGCCGGATTAATGGCAATAACGCACTATCTGCCGTTTACCGAAGAGGGTACATGGCTGACTGAGAAGCTGTTTGGCGTTATCATTTATATCGCATTGGGATTTATCGCGCTGGGCCGTCGTCGTCCGCGCAGTCAGCAGAGCCGGTTTGTCGCCTTTCTGCTGGCCCTGGTGGTGTTGTTTATCATTATTCAACTCGCCATCACAAGAACACCGTTACTGGGGTAAGGCATGAGGTCGTTAGCTGATTTCGAATTTAATAAAGCGCCGTTATGTGACGGCATGGTCCTCATTTCTGAATTAATCCGCGACGATTTTCCGACGCACTATGTGCAGGATGAGCTGGAGCGGCTGCTGGCCCTGGCGCGTGAGGAGATTGCCTCCTCGTGGGACCAGGAGCGCCAGATAGAGCGTTTGCTGGAGCTTTTCTACAATGACTGGGGCTTTAGCGATTCGCGCGGCGTTTACCGTCTGTCCGACGTGCTATGGCTTGATAAAGTCTTGAATAATCGCCAGGGTAGCGCGGTGTCGTTAGGCGCGATCCTGCTGTGGATTGCTCAGCGTCTGGCGCTACCGGTGGTGCCGGTGATTTTCCCGACCCAGATGCTGCTTCGCGCCGACCCTGAAGAGAGCGAGGAGATGTGGCTCATTAACCCGTTTAACGGCGAAACGCTCAACGAGCATACGCTGGAAGTGTGGCTGAAGGGCAATATTAGCCCAGTTGCCGAACTGTTTAACGAAGACCTTGATGAAGCGGATAACGCGGAGGTGATCCGCAAGCTGCTCGATACCCTTAAATCGGCGCTGATGGAAGAGCGGCAGATGGAGCTGGCGCTACGGACCAGCGAAGCGCTGCTGCAGTTCAATCCGGAAGACCCGTACGAAATTCGCGACCGGGGGCTGATATACGCCCAGCTGGATTGCGATCACGTGGCGCTGCAGGACCTTAATTACTTCGTTGAACAGTGCCCGGAGGATCCCATCAGCGAGATGATCCGAGCGCAGATCAACACCATTTCGCACAAACAAATTACATTGCATTAAAGCCAATCCCAGCAGGCGTTCCTGGCGCAGCCAGTTTGGACACGGACAGCGCGCAGAAACCGGAGCGTACACGTAGTACGTGAGGATTGACTCGCGACGCTCGCCCTCCGGGCCGCCCTGAAGGGCGTTCAAAATACTTTCGTATTTTGTCGAGCACTGCCCAGGTCCAAAATGGCAAGTAAAATAGTCCTGATTGGATAGGCTTTAGTCTGAAACCATTCCGGTTACACCCTGATAAGGCGAACTTATGAAACAAAAAGTGGTTAGCATTGGTGATATCAACGTAGCAAACGACCTGCCATTCGTGCTGTTTGGCGGCATGAACGTGCTGGAGTCCCGCGATCTTGCGATGCGTATCTGCGAACACTACGTGACCGTTACGCAGAAGCTGGGCATTCCTTACGTGTTCAAAGCCTCTTTTGATAAAGCTAACCGTTCTTCCATCCACTCCTATCGCGGGCCGGGTCTGGAAGAAGGGATGAAGATTTTCCAGGAGTTGAAACAGACTTTCGGCGTGAAAATCATCACCGACGTTCACGAAGCCAGCCAGGCGCAGCCGGTCGCTGACGTGGTGGATGTTATTCAGCTGCCAGCGTTCCTCGCCCGTCAGACCGATCTGGTTGAAGCGATGGCGAAAACCGGCGCGGTTATCAACGTGAAAAAACCGCAGTTCGTGAGTCCGGGCCAGATGGGCAATATCGTCGATAAGTTTATCGAAGGCGGCAACGACAAAGTGATCCTTTGCGATCGCGGCGCAAACTTCGGCTACGACAACCTGGTCGTCGATATGCTGGGCTTTGGGGTGATGAAAAAAGCCTCCAATAACTCACCGGTTATCTTCGACGTTACCCACGCCCTGCAGTGCCGCGACCCGTTTGGCGCGGCCTCCGGCGGCCGTCGCGCTCAGGTTGCCGAACTGGCGCGCGCCGGGATGGCGGTTGGGATCGCGGGTCTGTTTATTGAAGCGCATCCGGATCCGGAGCACGCGAAATGCGACGGTCCTTCCGCGCTGCCGCTGGATAAACTGGAGCCGTTCCTCAAGCAGATGAAAGCCATCGACGATCTCGTTAAAAGCTTTGATGAGCTCGATACCAGCAAGTAATCGCCGCTGAAACGACAAAAGCCTGCCGGTTTTACAACCGGCAGGCTTTTTTGATCTCCCCGAACGGCATGACGCCGCCGGGGGAGGCTCAGGCAAAAATGGTCATCAGGTAGGCAGCGAACAGCGCCAGATGCGCCGCACCGTTCAGCACATTGGTGCGTCCGGTAGAGAACGATATCTGGCACAGCAGCAGCGAGGCGACCATCACGACCATCTCCGGGGCGCCAAGGCCAAAACGCAGTTCGTTACCGGTGAGGAAGGCGATAAGCGTCACTACTGGTACGGTCAGGGAAATGGTGGCCAGCACGGAACCGAAAAACAGGTTCATCGCCCGCTGGACCTGATTGTTTAATACGGCCTTCAGCGCGCCAAGGCCCTCCGGGGAGAGGATCAGCAGCGCCACCAGGAAGCCGGTAAAGGCAACGGGAGCGTTCATGCTGGTCAACAGCGTCTCCAGCGGATTGGCATTCATTTTAGTGACCGCAATAACCGCAACCAGATGTATCAGCAGCCAGGCGGTGTGCCACTTGCTGCTGTGCGCCGACGGTTTGCCGTGATGCGGGTCATCGTCGTCGCCGTCATCCTCATGTTCGTAAACAAACAGGCTCTGGTGCGTTTTCGTTTGAATCAGCAGGAAGACGCCATACATAGCGGCGGAGATCAGCGCCACCAGCAGCGCCTGGCCGGTGGTAAAGTTGGCCCCGGGCAGCGCCATCGGGAAGACCAGAACGATTATCGCCAGCGGAAAGAGGGCGATAAGGTACTGTTTAATCCCGAACAGATTCATATACTGGGTGGCGAATTTGCGCCCGCCCAGCAGTAAAGAGAAACCGACAAGCCCGCCGGTAACAATCATAATGATCGAATAAAGCGTATCGCGCATCAGAGTCGGCGCGGCGTCGCCGGTAGCCATTAATGCGGAAATCAGGCTGACTTCAAGAATCACCACTGAGAGGCTTAAAATTAACGATCCGTAAGGTTCGCCAAGGCGGTGGGCCAGCACGTCGGCGTGGCGGACGACGCTAAAGGCGCTGCTTAGTATGCCGACCAGCGCCAGAATATTAATCGCAACGACCACTGGCAGTGACTGGCTGCTTCCCCAGAAGAACAGCACCGCCAGCGCCAGAACCGGAAAGGCGAGGGAGGTCTCCTTGTGGCGGGTTTTTACCGCCTCATGTGCATCGGTCATGAATTATCTCCAGCTATGCAGGTGTTATAATTATAGATATCGTAAGTTAATAAAATAACAGACATTGATTAAACTAATTTGTTTTTTTACTTAAATTTACCACTATAGTCCTGTAAAAGTGATAGATTGCCATAAACTGCGGTTACTATTTTTTTGTATTTATTATTCAGATAATTACTAAAACATCTTTCTCATTTATCTGTCGCCTTGCCAGCCGGTTGATCCTCTACCAGACTCACTATTCACCCTTAAACCGGAGGTTGCCATGCCCTATAGCAACAAAAGTGAATTGCCCGACAGCGTTCAGCACGTACTGCCCGCCCACGCCCAGGAGATTTACAAAGAAGCCTTTAATAGTGCCTGGGAGCAGTATAAACATAAAGAGGACCGGCGTGATGACGCCAGCCGCGAAGAGACGGCGCATAAAGTGGCCTGGGCAGCGGTGAAAAATGAATATCAAAAAGGTGAGGATGATAAGTGGCATAAGAAGAAATAATACCTTTTGCCGCGGCCTCCGCTGACTGTCCGCTTGCCCGCGGCCCGTTCATTGCTTATTGTCGAATAAAGCTGGATAATAATTCGGCAATACTTCACGGATGGCACCAGATAATCGCCGGAAGCGGGCAGTGGCGGAGGTAGTAGACAGTGTTAACTCGTGATTTCTTACTGAATGCAGATTGTAAAACGGCGTTTGGCGCTATTGAGGAATCGCTTCTCTGGTCGGCAGAACAACGGGCCGCCTCTTTGGCGGCGACCCTGGCCTGTCGTCCGGATGACGGCTCGGTGTGGATCTTTGGTTACGGTTCGCTAATGTGGAATCCGGCGCTGGAATATCGCGAATCCTGTACCGGTACGCTACCGGGCTGGCACCGCGCGTTCTGTTTGCGGCTCACCGCCGGGCGCGGTAGCGCCATGCAGCCGGGCCGCATGCTGGCGCTGAAAGAAGGTGGGCGCACGACCGGCGTCGCCTACCGCCTGCCCGATGAATCGCTGGAAGAAGAGCTGACGCTGCTGTGGAAGCGGGAGATGATCACCGGCTGCTACCTGCCGACCTGGTGTAAGCTGGAGCTTGACGATGGTCGCACCGTCAATGCGCTGGTCTTTATTATGGACCCGCGACATCCGCTGTTTGAGGCGGACACCAGCGCGCAGGTGATTGCGCCGCTGATAGCGCGCGCCAGCGGGCCGCTTGGTACCAACGCTCAGTATCTGTTCGCGCTCGATCAGGAGTTGCGCAAACTCGGCATGCACGACGCTTGCCTCGACGATTTAGTCGGTAAGGTACGTCATCTGCTTGGGGAGAATAGCCAGCCGGGGCTGGCGTAAGAATGAATCGCCCGGGGAGACCCGGGCGTTTGCTATCAGGCGGGAACGTAGCTGATAGAGTGTTCCAGCGACTGGCTGTGGCTGTCGATGAGAACGTTCCAGGTGCCGCTGTAAGGCACGGTCAGATACGCGCTATCTCTGTCCTGTACGCTCAGAACATCAGCGTGACTATCGCCAGGCACTTTGGCGCTCATCAGGTGAATATGGCAGCGTTCAGAACAACGCACCACCAATGTGTCACCGCCAAACAACGTCAAACTTGCTTTTACCATTGCCATTTAATCTTAACCCCGTTTCTGTCTACAGCATCCTGCCAGCCCATTAACCCGCGTGATATTGTTCACACTTTGCTCTGTGCATAACACCAAAGGGGAGGGATGCGGATGCTGATTTTGATCAAAAAAAAGAATAAAGATTAAACAAAAATGACGTTGTGCCTGAAAGCTTTCAGCTGGCATTGTTTTCGATTAGTAAACGCCGCCAGCTTAATATTTAATCCCGTGAGCGCGGGGATTTTTAGAAGGTCAGGACTTTATCCGCCGCCAGCGTCCACTGCGCCAGCTCAACGAGGGTGCCAATCTCCACGCCATCAATCAGCGGCAGCGCGCTGATCCCCCGGCCATCGGTACAGGTTTTACACAGCTTCACCGGCACATTTTGCGCGGTGAGGATCTCCAGCATCTGCTGAATATTGTAGCCTTCCGCTGGCTTCTGCCCGCGCAGGCCGGCGGTGACCGCATCGGACATTAAAAACAGTTTGAGTTCAAGGTCGGACTGCTGCTCGCGCAGGGCGATCGCCAGACGCAGGCTGTTGAACAGAGATTCGCTGCCGTAGGCGGCACCGTTAGCGATAATCACAATACGTTGCATAAGGACTCCTTCTATAAGGCACGGTTATTGCTTGGCTGAAGTATAAAGCGTTAACCCGGGAGAGGGGTATGAATAATACGGCTGGCAATAGGCCTGAGGTGGTCGACTGGTTTGTGCGCGCGCGGCGACGCCAGAAACAGCAGCTACGTCAGCTGTCGCAGCTGGGGTCGCTGGCAGGAGAGATAAGTTCGCTGGTGCATATGCTGCAGTGCGAACGCGGCGCGTCGAATATCTGGCTGTGCTCGGGCGGCAGACTGTACTCGGCGGAGTGCCGGGCGGCAGCGGCGCTGGTCGATGAGCAATTCACACGTTTCAACGCCGCGCTGGAACCCGCCCGTGATGCCGCCAGCAGCGCGCTCTGCTGGCGCATTGCCTGCGCGGCGTGGTATTTGACGCAGCTTGCGGCGCTGCGCCAACGCGTGCGCGCCCGGAACATTCCTGCCGAAGAGGCGACCGGGCAGTTTAGTCGTATTATTCGCCATCTGTTGAATATTGTTCCGCAGCTCAATGACAGTATCGACGACCCGCAAATCGCTGGACGTATGGTAGCGCTCTATAGCTTTATGCAGGGAAAAGAGCTGGCCGGACAGGAACGTGCGCTGGGCGCGCTAGGCTTTGCCCGCGGGCAGTTCAGCGATGAACTGCGTCAGCAACTGGTGGACCGCATTGATGGTCAGCAGCCCTGTTTCGATAGTTTTCAGGCCTTAAGCTATCCGCCCCTCACCACTCTGTTTGCCAGCCAGTGCCTGGCCAGCCTGGAGATTGAACAGCTGCGGCGGGTTGCCTGTACCCGCCAGCCTCCAGTAGACGAGGGAGAAACGGCGCTCCGCTGGTTTTGCGCACAGACCCAGCGCCTTGAGCAGCTCCGTGGCGTGGAAGAGCGGCTGATCGTCGACCTGCTCAACGCCACCGCCGCCCTGCTGGAAGGCGAAGAGCAGAGCATGCAGTTGCCGCCCGCAAACTGGGATGAGGCTGAGGACAGTATCGCCCTGCGGCTGGACAAACAGCTGCTGCCGCTGGTACGCCAGCAGGCCCTTGAGCTTCAGCAACTCTCCTGCCAGCTTGCATCGTTAAAGGAAGCCCTTGAAGAGCGCAAACTGATTGAGAAGGCGAAAAGCGTGCTGATGACCCATCAGGGGATGCCGGAGGAACAGGCCTGGCAGACGCTGCGAAAAATGGCGATGGATAAGAACCAGCGGATGGTGGAGATAGCCCGTGCGCTGCTAACGGTAAAATCACTCTGGCAGACAACCCCAAAGGAGTAGTTGCACGATTAGCGAGCATTTATTGCCAGCCGACGGTGCAGCGTTTTGCGTATAGCAAGGCCGCTGGCTAAGCAAAAGCGCACAATATGGCCTTCTGCAAATCTGGCATCTGCTTTGCATTAGAAAAAATGAGTGAATAAGGTTTTGGGCAGCGGGCCAATGGCGGTGCGTATGTCCATGGATAAAGGCGTCCTGCGGTGCGTAAGCACCGCCGGGCGCTTTTTTTTGCGCGTTTCTGGAGCAGATATGGGCGATACGTTTTCAATTTCACGACGGCGTTTATTACAGACGGGGGCGGCGCTAGGCGGCGCGATGCTGCTGCCCGGCATGATGCAGGCGGCATGGGCGGCGGGGACGGATAAGCCGGAACAGACCACCGTGCGGGTGGGTTTTATTCCGCTGACCGACTGTGCCCCCTTAGCCATCGCTTCCCTAAAGGGATTCGATAAAAAGTACGGCATCACCCTCGTCCCGAGCAAGGAGGCCAGCTGGGCGGCAGTGCGCGACAAGCTGGTTGCCGGAGAGCTGGACGCCGCGCACATTCTGTACGGCATGCTCTACGGCCTTGAGCTGGGGATCGCCAGTAAACCCCAGGCGATGGCCAATCTGATGACTCTTAACCGCAACGGGCAGGCGATTACGCTCTCCAGCGAGCTGCAGGAGAAGGGCGTCACCGACCTGGGCGGACTGAAAAAACGGATCGACCAGCAGGCGCCGGGCAGCTACACCTTCGCCCATACCTTTCCAACCGGCACCCACGCGATGTGGCTCTATTACTGGCTGGCGAGCGGTGGAATTAACCCTTTCGACGATATCCGCACCGTCGTTGTGCCGCCGCCGCAGATGGTGATGAACATGCGTATCGGCAATATGAGCGGTTTTTGTGTCGGCGAGCCGTGGAACGCGCGCGCCATTAACGATCGCATCGGCTTCACCGTCGCCACTTCTCAGGATATCTGGCCGGAACATCCGGAAAAAATTCTCGGCACCCGCAGCGAATGGGTTGAGCGTAACCCGAATACGGCTCGGGCGTTGGTGGCGGCGCTGATGGAGGCCCAACGCTGGATTGATGCTTCCGTGGAGAATACTCGCGAAACGGCGCGGATACTCACCAGACGCGCGTGGCTGAACACGAAAGAGCAGTACCTCACCGGGCGCATGCTCGGCGCATACGACAATGGTATCGGTCGCCGCTGGCAGGATGCGCACCCGATGCGCTTCTACGAACAGGGGGAGGTGAGCTTTCCATGGCTCTCGGACGGCATGTGGTTTTTGACCCAGTTCCGCCGCTGGGGATTGTTGAAGGCGTCGCCGGATTATCAGGCGGTGGCGCAGCGCATTAATCGCATTGACGTCTGGAAAGAGGCGGCGCTGGCTGTCGGCGGGATCGGCGCGCCGAAGCAGCCGATGCGCAGCAGCACATTGCTCGACGGCAAGGTCTGGAATGGGGCCGACCCGGAAGGCTATGCCAGCAGTTTCGCGATTCAACGTAAAGGGGCATGAGATGAAACACGCATATAAAACTCAACCGCAGGCCAGCGCTGGAAAGGCGCCCGGCGAAGTGATCACCCTGGCTCCGCTGCAGGTTCGCAAAACCACGCCTCCGTTCAGCCGCTGGCTGCGCGATGCTACCCAACGTCTGCTGCCGCCGCTGCTCGGGCTGGGATTGCTGCTGTTGGGCTGGCAGCTGGCAGCAATAAACAGCAAAGGTTTCCCGACGCCGCTCAGCACGCTGGATTCCGCGTTGACCCTTTTTGCCGATCCGTTTTATCAGGACGGGCCGAACGATATGGGGATCGGCTGGAACGTGCTGGCGTCGCTGCAGCGCGTGGCGGTGGGGTTTGGCCTTGCCGCGCTGGCGGGCATTCCTCTGGGCTTTCTGATCGGTCGTTCGCCATTCTTCGCCCGGATGTTTAACCCGTTGATTGCGCTGCTGCGCCCGGTCAGCCCGCTGGCCTGGCTGCCTATTGGCCTGCTGCTGTTCCAGAAGGCGGAACCGGCCTCGAGCTGGACCATTTTTATCTGCTCGATCTGGCCGATGGTTATTAACACCGCCGAGGGCGTGCGGCGTATTCCTGAGGACTACCTCAACGTGGCCCGCGTGCTGCAGCTTTCCGAGTGGACGGTGATGCGCAAGATCCTCTTTCCGGCGGTCTTACCCGCGGTGCTGACCGGGGTTCGTCTCTCGATTGGTATCGCCTGGCTGGTGATCGTCGCCGCCGAAATGCTCACCGGCGGCTTAGGGATCGGCTTCTGGATCTGGAACGAGTGGAACAACCTCAACGTTGAAAACATCATCATTGCCATCGTCATTATCGGCGTGGTCGGGTTGCTGCTGGAACAGGGGCTGATGCTGCTCGCCCGTCGTTTTAGCTGGCAGGATAAATAAGGAGTCGCAGATGAAACCACTCATTCAGGTCCAGGGCGTCAGCCAGCGTTTCAATACCACCAGCGGCGAATTCCTCGCACTGCAGAATGTCTCATTCGATATTTACGAGGGGGAGACCATCAGCCTGATTGGTCACTCAGGGTGCGGTAAGTCAACTCTGCTGAATCTGATTGCCGGGATTACCTTGCCGACGGAGGGCGGCCTGCTGTGTGATAACCGTGAAATCGCCGGGCCGGGCCCGGAACGCGCGGTGGTGTTTCAGAACCACTCTCTGCTGCCGTGGCTGACCTGCTTCGATAACGTTGCGCTGGCGGTGGATCAGGTCTTCCGCCGCAGCATGAGCAAAGGCGAGCGCAAAGAGTGGATTGAGCACAACCTCGAACGGGTCCAGATGGGGCACGCCCTGCACAAGCGCCCGGGAGAAATATCCGGCGGTATGAAGCAGCGCGTTGGCATTGCCCGGGCGCTGGCGATGAAGCCGAAAGTGCTGCTGCTGGATGAACCCTTTGGCGCCCTTGATGCCCTGACGCGGGCGCATTTACAGGACGCGGTGATGCAGATTCAGCAGTCGCTGAATACTACCATCGTGATGATTACCCATGATGTTGATGAAGCGGTGCTGCTTTCCGACCGGGTGCTGATGATGACCAATGGTCCGGCGGCGACGGTCGGGGAGATCCTCGATGTTAACCTGCCGCGCCCGCGCAATCGCGTGCAGCTGGCGGACGATAGCCGTTATCACCATCTGCGTCAGCAGATCCTGCACTTCCTCTATGAAAAACAGCCGAAAGCGGCATAGGGGGCGGCGATGACGCGGCAACTGGTGATTATTGGTAACGGTATGGCGGCCACGCGCCTGGCGCAGGCATTGGTAGAACGGGATGCGCAGCGGTTTAGCATCACCATTATCGGCGATGAACCCGGCCAGGCCTATAACCGCATTCAGCTGTCGCCTGTGCTGGGCGCAGAGAAAACAGCAGGCGAGACGAGACTGCTGCCCGAGACGTGGTATCAACGGCATAACGTTAAGGTACGCGCCGGCGAGACGGTTACGGCGGTGGATATTCATGCCCGTACGCTGCAAACCACCGCAGGGGTAGTTAGCTGGGATGAACTGGTGTTCGCCACAGGCTCGCTACCGTTTGTGCCGCCGTTACCGGGCATTACGCAGCCGCACGTTTTTGCTTTCCGCACTCTGGCGGACGTCGAGGGCATCCTGGCCATCGACGGCCCGGCGGTGGTTATCGGCGGGGGCGTACTCGGCGTAGAGGCCGCCGCGGCGCTGCGGCGTTATGGTGACAGTGTCACTTTACTTCATCGCGGAAGCGGGCTGATGGAGCAGCAAATCGATGCTTTTGCCGGCGAGCAGCTGCAAATGCTGCTTGCCGATCGCGGGATTCGCTGCGTGATGGAGAGCCGTATCGCCGCTATTGATGCACATCAGGTGCGGCTGGAGGACGGCCGCGCGTTTGCCGCCTCGCGGGTGGTGCTGGCGACCGGCGTGCAGCCGAACAAACGGCTGGCCGAGCGCAGCGGGCTGGCCTGCGCCCGCGGAATCCTCGTTGACCGCCAGCTGGCAACCGTGCAGCCGGGCGTCAGCGCCATCGGGGAGTGCTGTGAAATCGACGGTCGGACCTGGGGGCTGGTGGCGCCATGCCTGCGCCAGGCGGAGGTGCTGGCTGCCCGCCTGTGCGCTACCCCAGGCGAAGATTTTTGCTGGCAGGATAGCGGCACTCGTCTGAAGGTCAGCGGTATCGAGTTGTTCAGCGCGGGCGAGCTGCGGGCCGCAGAACAGGATGAAAGCTGTATCAGCTGGGACCCGCTGGACCGCCACTACCGGCGCCTGCTGCTGCGCGACGGTAAGCTGCGCGGCGTACTGCTGCTGGGCGATTGCAGCAGCGCTGCGCCCCTCACCGCTCTGCTGGGGGCGGATGCCCCGGCGCCGGCAGAGTGGCTCTTCGATCCCTCTTCAACGATGCAGCCGCGCGCTGCGGGAAAAATTATGATGACAAAACCTGTTTTAGTGCTGGTCGGACACGGTATGGTCGGCCACCATTTTCTTGAGCAATGCGTCGACCGTCGCCTTCATCAACGGTATCGGATTGTGGTGTTCTGCGAGGAACGCTATGCCGCCTACGACCGGGTTCATCTGACTGAATATTTCACCGGACGCAGCGCAGAATCGCTGTCGCTGGTTGAGGGCGATTTTTTCGCTCAGCACGGTATTGAGCTGCGCCTGAGCGAATCGGTCGCCAGCATCGACCGCGAAGCGCGGGTGGTGCGCGATGCCTTCGGCCACGAAACCCACTGGGATAAGCTGGTGCTGGCGACGGGGTCTTACCCGTTTGTTCCGCCGGTGCCGGGTCATCATCTCGAGGGCTGTTTTGTTTATCGTACGCTTGACGACCTCGACCAGATTGCCGCCCGCGCCGCAACCGCCCGACGGGGTGTAGTTATCGGCGGCGGGCTGCTCGGGCTGGAAGCGGCCAACGCGCTGAAGCAGTTGGGGCTGGAAACTCACGTTGTCGAGTTTGCGCCGAACCTGATGGCGGTGCAGCTGGACAACGGCGGCGCGGCAATGCTGCGAGAAAAAATCAGTCAACTGGGCGTCGGGGTGCATACCAGCAAGGCGACGACGGAGATTGTTCGCAACGAACAGGGGCTACAGCTGAACTTTGCCGACGGTAGCTCGCTGGCGGCCGATATGCTGGTGTTCTCCGCCGGTATTCGCCCGCAGGACGGGCTGGCGCGCAGCGGCGGGCTGGAAGTGGGCGAACGCGGCGGGATTTGTATCGACAACCAGTGTCGTACCTCCGACCCGGACGTGCTGGCAATCGGCGAATGTGCCCTGTGGGAGAACAAAATTTATGGTCTGGTGGCGCCTGGCTATCAGATGGCGCGCGCCGCAGCGGCTACCCTGGCGGGCGAGGAAGGCTGCTTTAGCGGCGCGGATATGAGCACTAAGCTGAAGCTGCTGGGCGTTGATGTCGCCTCGTTCGGCGACGCCCAGGGGCGCACCCCGGGCTGTCAGAGCTATCAGTGGACCGATGGGCCGCAGCAGATCTACAAAAAAATTATAGTCAGCGCGGAGGGCAACAAACTGCTCGGCGGGGTGCTGGTCGGGGATGCCAGCGACTATGCCACGCTGCTACAGATGATGCTTAACGGTATGGCTTTACCCAATCACCCGGAAAGCCTGATCCTTCCGGCGCTGGAGGGCAGCGCGCCAAAAGCGCTCGGCGTGGCGGCGTTGCCGGACAGCGCGCAGATTTGCTCCTGTCACAACGTCAGCAAAGGCGATATCTGCCAGGCGGTGAACGGCGGCGCGGGCGATATGGCGGCGATAAAAAGCTGCACCAAAGCGGCGACCGGCTGCGGCGGCTGTAGCGCGCTGGTAAAACAGGTGATGGAGTATCAGCTTGCCGAGCAGGGCGTTGAAGTCAAAAAGGATATCTGCGAGCATTTTGCGTGGTCGCGGCAGGAGATCTATCACCTGGTACGCGTCAACCATATTCGCACCTTCGAACAGCTGATTGCCCGCTATGGACGCGGTCACGGCTGTGAGATCTGTAAACCTCTGGCGGCCTCGGTGCTGGCCTCCTGCTGGAATGAATATCTGCTGAAGCCGGCGCATTTGCCTCTTCAGGACACTAACGACCGCTACTTCGCCAATATTCAGAAAGATGGCACCTATTCGGTGGTACCGCGTATGGCGGCGGGAGAGGTGACGCCGGACGGGCTGATTGCGATCGGCCAGATCGCCAAACGCTATCAGCTGTACAGTAAAGTGACCGGCGGCCAGCGTATCGATCTGTTCGGCGCGCGCCTGGAGCAGCTCCCGGCAATCTGGCGCGAGCTGGCCGAGGCGGGATTTGAAACCGGCCACGCCTACGGCAAATCCCTGCGGACGGTGAAATCCTGCGTGGGTTCAACCTGGTGCCGCTATGGCGTCCAGGATTCCACCGGCCTGGCGGTAACCCTCGAACATCGCTATAAGGGGCTGCGCGCGCCGCACAAAATTAAAATGGCGGTCTCCGGCTGTACCCGCGAATGCGCGGAGGCCCAGGGCAAGGATATTGGCGTCATCGCTACGGAGAAGGGCTGGAATCTGTACGTTTGCGGCAACGGCGGTATGAAGCCGCGCCATGCCGACCTGTTCGCCAGCGATCTGGATGAAGCCACCCTTATCCGCAGTATCGACCGGCTGCTGATGTTCTATATTCGTACCGCCGACCGTCTGCAGCGTACCAGTACCTGGATGGATAATCTTGAGGGAGGCGTCGACTATCTGCGCGCGGTTATCCTCGAAGACAGCCTTGGCATCGGCGAAGAGCTGGAGCAGGAGATGGCGCGGGTGGTCGAGAGCTACCAGTGCGAATGGCAAACCACCCTTAACGATCCGCAGCGGCTGGCGCTGTTCCGCTCCTACGTGAACAGCGATGAGCCGGACGAAGCGGTGCAGCGGCAAACCCTGCGCGGCCAGCCGCAGCTGGCCCCGTTCGCGGCGCAGGCCGAACCGGCGCTGCTGTCCCGCCCGTGGCAGGCCATTTGCGATCTCGACGCCATCCCGCAGCAGGCGGGGATTGGCGCGCGGCTCGGCGAGCGGCAGATTGCGCTGTTCCGCTTTGGCGATCAGGTATATGCCCTCGATAATCTTGAACCGGGCAGCGAGGCCAACGTTCTTTCGCGCGGCCTGCTGGGCGATGCGGGCGGTGAACCGATCGTGATTTCGCCTCTGTATAAGCAGCGTATTCGCCTGCGCGATGGCCGCCAGTGCGACGACGGCGAACTGGCGGTACGCGCATGGCCGGTAAAAGTGGAGAACGGTAAAGTATGGGTTGGCAACCAGCAGCTGCTGGCGCGCGCGGAGGCCTCGTGATGAATGAAACCAGGACCACTTGCCCCTATTGCGGGGTCGGCTGCGGCATTATCGCCAGCCTGAATGCCGACGGCCAGGTTACCGTACGCGGGGATGAACAACATCCGGCAAACTTTGGCCGCCTGTGCGTGAAGGGGGCGGCGCTGGGCGAAACCGTCGGGCTGACGGGAAGATTGCTCTTCCCGGAAGTCGATGGCGGTCGCGCGACCTGGGCCCAGGCGCTGGCAGCGGCGGGTTCGCGTCTGCGGGAGATTATCGACGAGCACGGGCCGCAAGCGGTGGCGTTTTATGCCTCCGGCCAGCTGCTGACCGAGGATTACTACGTGGCCAATAAGCTGATGAAGGGGTTTATCGGCGCGGCAAATATCGATACTAATTCGCGGCTGTGCATGTCTTCAGCGGTCACCGGCTATAAACGGGCGCTGGGCGCTGATGTGGTGCCGTGCAGCTATGAGGACGTGGAAAACAGCGATCTGGTGGTGCTGGTCGGGTCGAACGCCGCCTGGGCGCATCCGGTACTCTATCAGCGGCTGGCGCAGGCGAAGCGCGACAATCCGCAGATGCGGGTGGTGGTCATTGATCCGCGTCGGACCGCCACCTGCGATATTGCGGACCGGCATCTGGCGCTGGCTCCCGGCAGCGACGGCGGGCTATTTGTCGGCCTGTTGAACGCCATTGCCGCCCGCGACGACATCTGCGGCGATTTTAGCGATGCGCCGCAGGCGCTGGCCATCGCGCAGGACTGGGATATCAACCACGTCGCGCAGTTCTGCGGCCTGCCGCGACAGCAGATCGCCGATTTCTACAGCGAGTTTATCGCCGCTCCCCGCGCCATCACGCTCTATACCATGGGGATTAACCAGTCCGCCAGCGGCAGCGATAAATGTAACGCTATCATTAACGTTCACCTGGCGAGCGGTAAATATGGGCGTCCGGGCTGCGGGCCTTTTTCGCTGACCGGACAACCTAACGCCATGGGCGGACGCGAGGTGGGCGGACTGGCGACCATGCTCGCGTCGCATATGAACTTTGAAACCGACGATTTACGGCGTCTGGCGCGCTTCTGGGGGACCGAACGTCTGGCGCAAACGCCGGGGCTGTCGGCGGTGGATCTGTTCGCCGCCATTGGCCGCGGCGAGGTGAAAGCGGTGTGGATTATGGGCACCAACCCGGTAGTGTCGCTGCCGGACAGCCATGCGGTAAGCAAAGCGCTGGCGGCCTGTCCGCTGGTCATCGTGTCCGACGTCGCCGCCGCTACCGATACCGGACGCTTTGCCCATATCCGCTTTCCCGCGCTGGCGTGGGGAGAGAAGAGCGGCACGGTAACCAACTCCGAACGAAGGATCTCGCGCCAGCGCGCTTTCATGGCGCCACCGGGGGAGGCCAGAGCCGACTGGTGGATCGTCGCCCGCGTGGCCCAGGCGCTGGGCTTCGGCTCCGCTTTTGCCTGGCAGCACCCGCACGAGGTGTTCAGCGAACACGCCGCGCTTTCAGGATATGAAAATGATGGCCAGCGGGCATTTGATATCGGCGGACTGGCGGATCTCAGCCGCGAAGCGTGGGAGGCGCTGGAACCGGTGCGCTGGCCGGTGAGCCGCAGTGAAGCAGCCTGGAGTGTGCATAAGGGCTGGCATCGCGACGGTAAACTGCGGATGGTGCCGGTCGCGCCGCAACCTACCCGGGCGACCACCGATGCGTTCTATCCACTGATCCTCAACAGCGGGCGGATCCGCGATCAGTGGCACACCATGACCCGCACCGGCGCGGTGCCGCGTCTGATGCAGCATATTAACGAGCCGGTGGTGGAAGTCGCGCCAGCGGACGCGACGCGCTATCAGCTGCTGGAAGGCGAACTGGCGCGGGTGCGCTCACCGAATGGGGTGATGGTAGCAAAAGTGATTGTCAGCAATGGCCAGCGTCCCGGGTCGCTGTTTGTGCCGATGCACTGGAATGATCAGTTTGCTCGCCAGGGACGGGTGAATAACCTGCTGTCTGCAGTCACTGACCCGCACTCCGGGCAGCCGGAAAGTAAACAGGCGGCAGTGGCGATAGCTGCCTGGCTACCAGCGTGGAAAGGCGAGCTTTTTTCTCGCTTGTCGGTGCCGCTACCCGCTTCACTACACTGGCGGCGGCGGGCAGCGCAGGGAATCATTCATCTTTCGCTGGCGGGGGATATCGCCTCCCGCGAGTGGCTTATTGAGTGGTGCCAGCGAAAAGGGTGGCAACTACAGACAGCCAAAGGCGGTAGCATCTGGAACCTGCTGGCGTGGCAGGGGGAAGAGCTGATGCTCGGCTGGTGGAGCGATGTCAACGAACCGCGCGTGGATGCCGAGTGGATTAGCGCCGCGTTTCGCAGCCCTCCGCCGAATGCTACCCAGCGTCACGCATTATTGAGCGGCAGAAAGGGTAGCGATGAGGTACCGCGCGGACGCATTATCTGTAGCTGCTTTAGCGTGGGCGAACCGGCGATAGACGAAGCGATTGCCACTGGCTGCCGTACGCCCGCCGCACTGGGAGCAAAGCTCAAATGCGGCACCAACTGCGGCTCTTGTATCCCGGAACTTAAGGCGCTGCTGGCGGCGAAGCTGGCGCAGGCCTGATATTCGGTATATTCCTGGAATCGTGCGGGAGGCTGCCAGGGCGGGTAAAAAACGATAAACTTAACTTTTGCCGCCATCACTTTATGAGTAGACGTAACCGATTTGAGCTCCTTGTCGTTCCGTATAACCCCTTATTTACCGCTTCTCCTGCTGCTGACAGGCGCTCCCGCCCGCGCGCTGCAGGATACTCAGGCCTTTTCCAGAGGCCCTGAAAGCTTACCCGACCTTGGCCTGGCGCCGCAGGTCGATGACGACGCAAAACATTTTGCCGAGATGGCGAAAAAATTTGGCGAAGCCAGCATGAGCGATAATGGGCTGACAACCGGCGAACAGGCGCGTGTATTTGCTATGAGCCGGCTGGGCAACGAAGTCAGCCACCAGTTGGAAAGCTGGCTTTCGCCGTGGGGCAACGCCAACGTCGATTTGCTGGTCGATAAAGAGGGCAATTTTACCGGCAGCAAGGGGAGCTGGTTTGTTCCTCTTCAGGATAACGGCGACTATCTCACCTGGAACCAGTACTCGGTCACCCAGCGGGATAACGGTCTGGTCGGCAACGTCGGCCTCGGCCAGCGCTGGCGGATGGGCTCCTGGCTGCTGGGCTACAACTCCTTCTACGATAAAGTGCTCGATGAGCGCATGGCGCGCGGCAGCGTCGGGGCCGAAGCCTGGGGTGAATCGCTGCGCCTGTCGGCTAACTACTACCAGCCGCTCGGCGGCTGGCAGCAGGGGAGTAGCCTGACTCAGCAGCAGCGTATGGCGAGCGGCTACGATGTGACCGCTCAGGCGCGGCTGCCGTTTTATCAGCACATTAATACCAGCGTGAGCGTGGAGCAGTACTTCGGCGATAGCGTTGACCTGTTCCATTCGGGCACCGGCTATCACAATCCGGTCGCGGTGTCGGTGGGGCTGAATTACACCCCCGTTCCGCTGGTCACGGTGACCGCCAAACATAAGCAGGGCGAGAGCGGCGTCAGCCAAAACGATATTGGGTTAAAGCTGAACTATCGTTTTGGCGTTCCTCTGAAACAGCAGCTGGCGGCCGATGAAGTCGCCGTTAGCCGATCGCTTCGCGGCAGCCGCTACGATAGCCCGGAACGCGATAATCTGCCGGTGGTTGAATATCGCCAGCGCAAAACGCTGTCGGTTTATCTGGCGACGCCGCCCTGGGATCTTCAGCCCGGGGAGACGGTGCAGCTGAAACTACAGATTCGTAGCCTGCACGGAATTAAGTCGCTAAGCTGGCAGGGCGATACCCAGGCGCTGAGCCTGACCTCGCCGATAGAGGCCAACAGTACGGACGGCTGGACCGTGATTATGCCGCGCTGGAACAGCGAAGCCGGGGCAAGCAACCGCTGGCATCTTTCGCTGGTGGTGGAGGATAAAACGGGTCAGCGCGTCTCATCCAATGAGATCGCACTGGCGCTGACTGAGCCGTTGGTACGCGTACCGGCCGATGGCGTTTCGTGGCAGCATCTGCCCTAGAATACGCGCTCCTGATGGACCCAAACCGCAGCTTCCACGCGCGATTTCAGCTTCATTTTCTTCAACATATGTTTGACGTGCACTTTAACGGTACTTTCGGTGATATCCAGACGGCGGGCGATCATTTTGTTTGGCAGGCCCTGGGCAATCAGCTTGAGAATATCGCGCTCGCGCGGGGTTAGCTGGCTGATGTCGCGGTCTGAGGTAGCGCGATTAGCGCGCAGGCTGGCAGCCAGCACCGGGGTTAACGCTTCGCTGAGCACCATTTCGCCTGCCGCCGCCTGCTGTAGCGCTTTCAGCAAATCTTCCGGCTCCATATCCTTCAGCAGGTAGCCGTCGGCGCCGCGTTTCAGCGCGGTCACCACGTCTTCTTCATGATTGGAGACGCTAAACACCACCACGCGGCCGGACAGCGACTTCTCGCGCAGCTTGTCGAGCGTTTCCAGACCGTTCATGCCCGGCATATTGAGATCCAGCAGAATCAAATCAGGATCCAATGATTCCGCCATCGCAATACCTTGCTCGCCGTTGCTGGCTTCGCCGATAACCTGGATATCCGGGGCCATGCTGATCAGCTGTTTGACGCCGGTGCGCAGCATCGGGTGATCGTCGATGAGAAGGATGGTTGCCCGTTCCTGTTGACTCATGGAGTTCTCCTTATTGGATTGAAAACGATTTTTCAGGGATAAAAGTGACCACCACTTCGGTACCGCCGGTTTCCCGGCGCCGAACCTGGCAGTCCCCGCGCAGGCTCTGAGCGCGATCGCGCATGATAATCAGGCCGTAGTGGTTGCTGCGCTCCGCATGGTCCGGTACGCCGCGACCGTTATCGGCCACCGTCAGACGGACCTGATTGTCCCGCAACGCCACGGTAACGCTGACATCGGTGGCATTGGCGTGCTTCAGCGCGTTGCTGAGCGCTTCCCGGGCGATTTGCAGCAGATGGATGGCCTGATGCGACGGCACAAAACGCGGCGGCAGCTGATAGTCCAGGCGTACCGTAAAACCGAAGTGGGCGCTGTATTCCTGGCAGCTGGCCTCCAGCGCCGGACGTAGTCCCGGCTCGGTGAGCTGTAGCCGGAAGGTCGTCAGCAGTTCGCGCAGCTGAGCCCAGGAGGTATTCAGTTCATTACGGATTTGCCCCAGCAGCTGGCGGCTCGCTTCCGGCAGGTCATCGCCCTGCATTTGCAGGCAGCTAACCTGCATTTTCATACAGGAGAGCGACTGGGCGATGGAGTCGTGGAGCTCGCGGGCGATAGTGGCGCGCTCCTCCATGACGATTAGCTGCTGCTGGCGCTCCTGATGACGATCGAGAGCGAGGGTGCCGGTAAGTTGTTCCACCAGCGTGTCAACCAGCTGCTGCTGATCGTGGCTCAGATGACGCCCGGCGGGCAGGGTGGCCAGTAAAATACCGTACTGATTATGGGCATCCGACAGCCGCCATTTTAAAGTGGTGCCGGTATCAGGCAGCGGCGGCAGGTCGCGGGGACAGAGATAACAGCCCCTGTCGTCGCACTGAATATCGGAGTGGCAGGAAAACTCCTGATGGTTGTCTTCGTCTTCAAGGTCGTAGACGCGAACTTCAATATCGCGCAGCAGGGTCAGCCCCTGTAAACCGTTAAGAACGGGCGAAATGCGTTCACAGAGCGGCGCGTTAGAGTGCAGGCGGCGGTTGGCCTGCCACAGAAAGGCGAGGATCTCGTTTTTTTGCTCCAGGCCGGCGGTTTTTTCCTGCACCCGGCGTTCAAGCACCGAATAGCTCTCCGCCAGCTCTTTGGACATGTTGTTCAGCGCCATGCCGAGCGTCGCCATCTCGTTGCGCCCGTTAATCTGCGCCCGCTGGGTGAAATCACGTCGGCTCACCGCTCGGGCCATACCGAGCAGCTGTTTCCACGGACGTAACAGGCGGGCGCGCAGCCAGACGATGGTAAATACCAGCAGCAGCGCCATCCCTACGGCCATGATGCGCTGGATCCAGACAACGTGTTTAATCCGCTCCTCGGTGGTGTGATCGAAAGCGGTAACCAGCTGGTCAATGCGGTCGACAAAGCCGGCGACATCCGTCGCGACCGAGGCCTGATTTTGCGCTTTGCGCATTCCCGGCGCCAGCTCCAGCTGCCAGTAGTGCTGCAGCGCCTGGAGCTGCCGCTGCTGATCGTCATGGCGAGCGGCGTACTGCAGTTCCGGGCTAAAGACGGTTGCCGTCATTTCATCCAGCAGCTTTTGATCGCTGTCGGTGAGCGGTATCGCCGCCAGCAGGCGATAGCTCTGCATGCGCAGCGAACCGGCTTTATTGATGGCATGCGCGCTGCCCTGAACGCCATGCACCAGGCGGGAAGAGATCGCCATTCCGGCGACGCCGATGATCGTGGCCAACAGAACGATCAGCGCGAGTTGATTAACCAGCGTCAGCGGCGTAAAAAGTCGTTTCAACATGGGATATGGGGCTCCTGACCGGCAAATTATCCGGGAGTGGCGCTTATTCTCGGACATCCCCTGGAGTATACCCATACCCCCAAAGGATTACCCCTTAATTGTCAGCCTGCGATGGGCTGGTGGCAGGCGTTGAGGTAATCCCGGCACTGGCGTGAAAAACCACACTTTTTTGCGCAGAAATAGCTACTCACTTCGGGTGATGAATTTTTTTTAGCCAAATTAGCGCCAACTTTTCCTTTGATTTATATCAACTTACCGCCGCCTGTAACCCATAAGGTAGCCAGGGTTAATATGAATCATCAGAGGTGTCTATGAGTCACTCTTCAATCCCGGAGAAGACTAACAGCTCAGTCATTAGCGACTGGCGTCCTGAAGATCCTGAATTCTGGCAGCAGCGCGGTCATCGCGTCGCCAGCCGCAATCTGTGGATCTCCGTTCCGTGTCTTTTACTGGCATTCTGCGTCTGGATGTTGTTCAGCGCCGTTGCCGTCAACCTCAATAAAGTCGGCTTTCAGTTTACTACCGACCAGTTGTTTATGCTGACCGCGCTCCCGGCGCTGTCCGGCGCGCTGCTGCGCGTGCCTTACGCGTTTATGGTGCCGCTGTTCGGCGGTCGTCGCTGGACTGCGTTCAGTACCGGGATCATGATCGTACCCTGCGTATGGTTAGGCTTCGCGGTGCAGGATACCTCTACGCCTTTCAGCGTTTTCGTGATCATCTCTCTGCTGTGCGGCTTTGCGGGGGCGAACTTTGCTTCCAGTATGGCTAACATCAGCTTCTTCTTCCCGAAACAGAAGCAGGGCGGCGCGCTGGGTATCAACGGCGGCCTCGGTAATATGGGCGTCAGCGTGATGCAGCTGGTTGCTCCTCTGGTGGTATCCCTGTCTATTTTCGCCGTCTTTGGCGGTACCGGCAGCGAACAGCCGGATGGTTCCATGCTATATCTGGAAAACGCCGCGTGGATCTGGGTGCCGTTCCTGATTATCTTCACCCTGGCGGCGTGGTTCTTCATGAACGACCTGTCGGCATCGAAGGCGTCGCTGAGCGAGCAGCTGCCGGTACTGAAGCGCGCGCATCTGTGGATTATGGCGCTGCTCTATCTTGCCACCTTCGGCTCGTTTATCGGCTTCTCGGCGGGCTTCGCCATGCTGTCCAAGACCCAGTTCCCGGATGTGCAGATTCTGCACTATGCGTTCTTCGGGCCGTTTATCGGCGCACTGGCACGCTCGACCGGCGGGGCGATCTCCGACCGACTCGGCGGGACTCGCGTGACGCTGGTGAACTTTGTGGTCATGGCTATCTTCTGCGGCCTGCTGTTCCTGACGCTGCCGACCCACGGCGAGGGCGGTAACTTTATTGCCTTCTTCGCGGTATTTATGGTGCTGTTCCTGACCGCCGGTCTGGGGAGCGCGTCTACTTTCCAGATGATTTCGGTTATCTTCCGTAAAATGACGATGGATCGCGTCAAGGCGCAGGGCGGCAGCGAAGCGCAGGCCATGCGTGAAGCGGCGACCGATACGGCGGCGGCGCTGGGCTTTATTTCAGCGATTGGCGCCATTGGCGGCTTCTTTATTCCAAAAGCGTTTGGTATCTCGCTGGATTTGACCGGCTCGCCGGCCGGAGCAATGAAGGTATTCCTGGTGTTCTATATCGCCTGCGTGGTGATTACCTGGGCAATCTACGGACGCAAGCAGAAATAATATTTTCTGGTGAGTTTCTGCAAAGGGCGCAAATATCGTTGCGCCCTTTTTTTATTTATTATTTAGTTACAACATGCTAATCGTTGGGGATTATTTTAAAAGCAGTCCGGAGTCACAAATAAAATAGCGGCATAAGCATCTACCCCTTAATACCATGGCGAATGGCAAAACCCTGGCCTTTGCAGGTTTTTTAGCTGAATTGCTATGTAAATCATATAGATATAAAATAGAAATAAATACTACTTTGGTGGTATCAGGCTTCCGGAGCGGCTTTTATAAGCCCTATCGTCTTGATCGTTATCAATTCTCTCCCTCTTTCATAGCGTTACCTTCGCTGCAAATCCAGCAATGTCGATTTATCAGAGAGCCGTCAGGCTCCACACAGGAGAAACCCGATGAGTAAATTCCTGGACCGGTTTCGCTACTTCAAACAGAAGGGTGAAACCTTTGCCGATGGGCACGGCCAGCTTCTAAAAACCAACCGGGACTGGGAGGATGGATACCGTCAACGTTGGCAGCATGACAAAATTGTGCGCTCCACCCACGGTGTCAACTGCACCGGCTCATGCAGCTGGAAGATTTATGTCAAAAATGGTCTTGTCACCTGGGAAACCCAGCAGACCGACTATCCGCGCACCCGTCCGGATATGCCAAACCACGAGCCTCGCGGCTGCCCGCGCGGCGCCAGCTACTCCTGGTATCTTTACAGCGCTAATCGTCTGAAGTACCCGCTGATGCGCAAACGCCTGATGAAAATGTGGCGTGAAGCGAAAGTACAGCACAGCGATCCGGTTGACGCATGGGCCTCGATTATTGAAGACGCTGATAAAGCGAAAAGCTTCAAGCAAGCGCGCGGTCGCGGCGGTTTCGTGCGTTCATCCTGGCAAGAGGTGAACGAGCTGATTGCCGCCTCTAACGTCTATACCGTCAAAACCTACGGCCCGGACCGCGTAGCCGGCTTCTCGCCCATCCCGGCGATGTCGATGGTCTCCTATGCCTCCGGCGCGCGCTATCTGTCGCTGATCGGCGGGACCTGCCTGAGCTTCTACGACTGGTACTGCGACCTGCCGCCTGCATCACCGCAGACCTGGGGCGAGCAGACCGACGTACCGGAATCCGCCGACTGGTACAACTCCAGCTATATTATCGCCTGGGGATCCAACGTACCGCAGACCCGTACCCCGGATGCTCACTTCTTCACCGAAGTTCGCTATAAGGGTACCAAAACCGTTGCTATCACCCCTGACTACGCCGAAATCGCCAAGCTTTGCGATTTGTGGCTGGCGCCGAAGCAGGGTACCGATGCGGCGATGGCGCTGGCGATGGGCCACGTCATGCTGCGCGAGTTCCACCTCGATAAACCAAGCCAGTATTTCACCGATTACGTGCGCCGCTACACCGACATGCCGATGCTGGTGATGCTCGAAGAGCGCGATGGCTATTACGCCGCGGGCCGCATGCTGCGCGCGGCTGATCTGGTGGATGCATTAGGTCAGGAAACGAATCCGGAATGGAAAACCGTCGCCTTTGATGAGAAGGGCGAAATCACCGTACCGAACGGTTCTATCGGTTTCCGCTGGGGCGACAAAGGTAAATGGAATCTTGAACAGCGCGACGGTAAAACCGGCGAAGATGTCGAGCTGCGCCTGAGCCTGCTGGGCGGCCACGACGATATCGCTAACGTCGGCTTCCCCTATTTTGGCGGCGAAGGTACCGAGCACTTTAATAAAGTCGAGCTGGAAAACGTGCTGCTGCACAAACTGCCGGTAAAACGCCTGCAGAAGGCCGACGGTTCTACCGTGCTGGTCACCACCGTCTACGACCTGACCATGGCGAACTACGGCCTGGATCGCGGACTCGGCGATGAAAACTGCGCCAGCAGCTACGATGACCTCAAAGCGTATACCCCGGCATGGGCGGAGAAAATCACCGGCGTTTCCCGGGCGCATATTATCCGCACCGCGCGGGAGTTTGCCGATAACGCCGATAAGACCCACGGCCGTTCGATGATCATCGTCGGCGCCGGTCTGAACCACTGGTTCCACCTCGATATGAACTATCGCGGTCTTATCAATATGCTGATCTTCTGCGGCTGCGTTGGTCAGAGCGGCGGCGGCTGGGCGCACTATGTCGGCCAGGAAAAACTGCGTCCGCAAACCGGCTGGCAGCCGCTGGCGTTTGCCCTTGACTGGCAGCGTCCGGCGCGCCATATGAACAGCACATCGTACTTCTATAACCACTCCAGCCAGTGGCGCTATGAAACCGTAACCGCGCAGGAACTGCTGTCGCCGTTAGCGGATAAATCCCGCTACAGCGGCCACCTGATTGATTTCAACGTGCGCGCCGAGCGTATGGGCTGGCTTCCGTCGGCGCCGCAGCTGGGCACCAACCCGCTGCGAATTGCGCAAGCGGCAAAAAAAGCGGGCATGACGCCGGTCGATTACACCGTCAAATCGCTGAAAGAGGGTTCCATTCGCTTTGCCGCAGAGCAGCCGGAAAACGGTAAAAACCATCCGCGAAACCTGTTTATCTGGCGTTCCAACCTGCTGGGCTCCTCGGGTAAAGGCCACGAGTACATGCTGAAGTACCTGCTGGGTACGGAAAACGGTATTCAGGGCAAAGATCTCGGCAAGCAGGGCGGCGTGAAGCCGGAAGAAGTGGAGTGGAAAGATAACGGTCTCGACGGCAAGCTGGATCTGGTGGTGACCCTCGACTTCCGTCTGTCGAGTACCTGCCTCTACTCCGACATCGTGCTGCCGACCGCTACCTGGTATGAAAAAGACGACATGAATACCTCGGATATGCATCCGTTTATTCATCCGCTGTCTGCCGCCGTCGACCCGGCCTGGGAATCGAAAAGCGACTGGGATATCTACAAAGATATCGCGAAAAAGTTCTCCGAAGTGTGCGTGGGTCATTTGGGTCAGGAAACCGACGTGGTAACGCTGCCTATCCAGCACGACTCCGCCGCCGAACTGGCGCAGCCGCTGGACGTTAAGGACTGGAAAAAAGGCGAATGCGACCTGATTCCAGGGAAAACCGCGCCGCATATTCTGACCGTCGAGCGCGATTATCCGGCGACATACGAACGCTTTACCTCTATCGGCCCGCTGATGGAGAAAATCGGCAACGGCGGTAAAGGCATCGCCTGGAATACCCAGAGCGAGATGGATCTGCTGCGCAAGCTCAACTACACCAAAGCGGATGGACCGGCCAAAGGTCAGCCGATGCTTAATACCGCCATTGACGCGGCGGAAATGATCCTGACCCTGGCGCCGGAAACCAACGGCCACGTGGCGGTTAAAGCCTGGGCGGCGCTCAGCGAATTTACCGGTCGCGACCATACGCACCTGGCGACGAATAAAGAAGAGGAAAAAATCCGCTTCCGCGATATTCAGGCCCAGCCGCGCAAAATTATCTCCAGCCCGACCTGGTCCGGACTCGAAGATGAGCACGTTTCTTATAACGCCGGCTACACCAACGTTCACGAACTGATCCCGTGGCGCACGCTTTCCGGCCGCCAGCAGCTGTATCAGGATCACCAGTGGATGCGTGATTTTGGCGAAAGCCTGCTGGTTTATCGTCCGCCAATCGACACCCGCTCCGTGAAAACGGTGATGGGCGCGAAATCCAACGGCAACCCGGAGAAGGCATTGAACTTCCTGACGCCGCACCAGAAGTGGGGGATCCACTCCACCTACAGCGACAACCTGCTGATGCTGACGCTGTCGCGCGGCGGGCCGATTGTCTGGATGAGCGAAGCGGACGCCAAAGATCTGGGGATCGAAGATAACGACTGGATCGAAGTGTTTAACAGCAACGGCGCGCTGACCGCCCGCGCGGTGGTAAGCCAGCGCGTACCGGCCGGGATGACCATGATGTACCACGCGCAGGAACGTATCGTAAACCTGCCGGGTTCTGAGATCACCGAACAGCGCGGGGGGATTCACAACTCCGTGACTCGTATTACGCCAAAGCCGACCCATATGATCGGCGGCTATGCGCAGCTGGCCTACGGCTTTAACTACTACGGCACGGTAGGGTCTAACCGCGACGAGTTCGTGGTGGTACGTAAGATGAAGAATATTAACTGGTTAGATGGCGAAGGTAACGACCAGGTACAGGAGAGCGTAAAATGAAAATTCGTTCACAAGTCGGCATGGTGCTGAATCTCGATAAGTGCATCGGCTGTCATACCTGTTCAGTCACCTGTAAAAACGTCTGGACCAGCCGCGAGGGTATGGAGTACGCGTGGTTCAACAACGTTGAAAGTAAGCCGGGCGTTGGTTTCCCGAACGACTGGGAGAATCAGGAAAAGTGGAAGGGCGGCTGGATCCGTAAGATCAATGGCAAGCTGCAGCCGCGCATGGGCAACCGCGCGATGCTGCTGGGTAAAATCTTTGCTAACCCGCATTTGCCGGGCATCGACGACTACTACGAGCCCTTTGATTACGACTACCAGAATCTGCACAACGCGCCGGAAAGCAAACATCAGCCGATCGCTCGCCCGCGCTCGCTGATCACCGGCCAGCGGATGGATAAAATCACCAGCGGTCCGAACTGGGAAGAGATTCTGGGCGGCGAATTTGAAAAACGCGCCAAAGACCAGAACTTCGAAAACATGCAGAAGGCGATGTACGGCCAGTTCGAAAACACCTTTATGATGTATCTGCCGCGCCTGTGCGAACACTGTCTGAACCCGGCGTGCGTCGCGACCTGCCCGAGCGGCGCGATCTATAAACGTGAAGAAGACGGCATCGTGCTGATCGACCAGGACAAGTGCCGCGGCTGGCGCATGTGCATCACCGGTTGCCCGTACAAGAAAATCTATTTCAACTGGAAAAGCGGCAAATCCGAGAAGTGCATTTTCTGCTACCCGCGTATCGAATCCGGGATGCCGACCGTCTGTTCGGAAACCTGCGTGGGGCGTATTCGCTACCTCGGCGTGCTGCTGTATGACGCGGACGCGATTGAAAATGCCGCCAGCACGGAGAATGAGAAAGACCTGTATCAGCGTCAGCTGGACGTGTTCCTCAACCCGAACGACCCGAAAGTGATTGAGCAGGCGCTGAAGGACGGCGTGCCGCAGGGGGTTATCGAAGCCGCCCAGCAGTCACCGGTGTACAAAATGGCGATGGACTGGAAGCTGGCGCTGCCGCTGCATCCGGAATATCGCACCCTGCCTATGGTCTGGTACGTGCCGCCTCTGTCGCCGATTCAGTCAGCCGCCGATGCGGGTAAACTGGGCAGCAACGGTATTCTGCCGGACGTCGAAAGCCTGCGTATCCCGGTTCAGTATCTGGCAAACCTGCTAACCGCGGGCGATACCCAGCCGGTGCTGCTGGCGCTGAAACGCATGCTGGCGATGCGCCACTTCAAACGCGCGGAAACCGTAGACGGCGTACTGGATACCCGGGCGCTGGAAGAGGTTGGCCTCACTGAAGCCCAGGCGCAGGAGATGTATCGCTATCTGGCTATCGCCAACTACGAAGACCGTTTCGTGGTGCCGAGCAGCCATCGCGAGCAGGCCCGCGATGCTTTCCCGGAGAAAAACGGTTGCGGCTTCACCTTCGGTGACGGATGCCACGGTTCTGATAGCCAGTTTAATCTGTTCAACAGCCGCCGTATCGATGCTATCGACGTCACCAGCAAAACGGAGCCGCACCCATGATTGAACTCGTCATTGTGTCGCGCCTTCTTGAGTACCCTGACGCTGCCTTATGGCAGCATCAGCAGGAGCTGTTCGACGCTATTGCCTCTTCGGAAAAGCTCGCGCCGGAGGATGCCCATAAGCTGAGCGTTTTCCTGCGCGACCTGACCGCCCAGGATGTGCTGGACGCGCAGTCTCGCTACAGTGAGCTGTTCGATCGCGGCCGTGCGACCTCGCTGCTGCTGTTTGAGCACGTGCACGGCGAATCCCGCGATCGCGGCCAGGCAATGGTCGACTTGATGGCGCAGTATGAACGCCACGGTCTGCAGCTGGATAGCCGCGAATTGCCGGATCATCTCCCGCTGTATCTTGAGTATCTGGCGCAGCTGCCGGAGGCGGAAGCGCGCGGCGGATTGCAGGACGTTGCGCCGATTCTCGGTCTACTGAGCGCTCGCCTGCAGCAGCGCGATAGCCGCTACGCGGTACTGTTTGAGCTGCTGCTCAAGCTGGCACACGCCCAGGTAGATAGCCAGAAAGTGGCGGAAAAAATCGCCGATGAGGCCCGCGACGATACGCCGCAGGCGCTGGACGCCGTCTGGGAAGAAGAACAGGTGAAATTCTTTGCCGATCAGGGCTGCGGCGAGTCGGAGATCTCCGCTCACCAGCGTCGTTTTGCCGGAGCCGTTGCCCCGCAATATTTGAATATCTCTAACGGAGGACAGCACTAATGCACTTCCTGAATATGTTCTTCTTTGACATCTATCCGTATATCGCCGGGACGGTATTTCTGGTCGGCAGCTGGCTACGTTACGACTATGGGCAGTACACCTGGCGTGCGGCCTCCAGCCAGATGCTGGACCGTAAAGGGATGAATCTGGCCTCGAACCTGTTCCATATCGGTATTCTGGGAATTTTTGCCGGTCATTTTCTCGGCATGCTGACGCCGCACTGGATGTACGAGTCATTCCTGCCGGTTGACGTGAAGCAGAAGATGGCGATGATCGCGGGCGGCGCCTGCGGCGTCATGACGCTGGTGGGCGGGCTACTGTTGCTGAAACGCCGTCTGCTGAGCCCCCGCGTGCGCGCCACCACCACCGGAGCGGATATTCTGATCCTCTCCCTGCTGATGGTGCAGTGCGCTCTGGGTCTGCTGACTATTCCGTTCTCCGCTCAGCATATGGACGGTAGCGAAATGATGAAGCTGGTGGGCTGGGCGCAGTCGGTGGTGACCTTCCACGGCGGGGCTTCGCAGCATCTGGACGGCGTGGCGTTTATTTTCCGCGTGCATCTGGTGCTGGGGATGACGCTGTTTGTGCTGTTCCCGTTCTCCCGTCTGGTGCATATCTGGAGCGCGCCGGTCGAGTACCTGACGCGCAAATACCAGATTGTTCGCGCCCGTCGCTGATTCTATTTCGTGTAAAGCTCAACCCTGCTGCGGCAGGGTTTTTCATTGGTGCGGTCTGCTCCAGGCGGCGCTACGCCTGGCCGGGCTACAGACAGCATGCCCTTGTAGCGCCGCCGGGGCACATATGGCAGAAATACAGAATCAGTTCTGGAGCAATAAAAGAGCTAACTAAGACGGTTTGATTATTTGATTTTGCTGAGGTACTGCAGGGAAGTGATGGTGGTGGGGAAGGATTATTCGTCGCTTCGCTCCTCACCCTTCGGGCCGTTGCCTGCGGCAACGTTGTCTCGCTGACGCTCGACTCGAACCTTAATCGAAGCTTCTCATCCTTCCCTGCATCGGGAGAATATATGGCAATGTGCTTTGAGCAGGTAGCGGTGTAACAGAGAAGTGATGGTGGTGGGGGAAGGATTCGAACCTTCGAAGTCGATGACGGCAGATTTACAGTCTGCTCCCTTTGGCCGCTCGGGAACCCCACCACGGGGTAATGCTTAATACTGGCCTGCTTCCTTATCGGGAAGCGGGGCGCATCATATCAAATGACGCGCCACTGTAAAGTATTCGTTTGCTAAAAATAAACTGGTTGCCTGATTTTTACGCGTAAAGCCGTAAAGCTAACCAGTTAATTTCATTATCGATTAAAGAATAATCGTTCGGTTGCCGTAAACAAACACCCGCTGTGCAAGCACCTGGTACAATGCGCGGCTCAGAACGTTTTTCTCAACGTCGCGGCCAGCGCGCATCATATCTTCTGCGGTGTAGGTGTGATCGACGTGAATAACGTCCTGCATGATGATGGGGCCTTCATCCAGATTATCGTTCACGTAGTGGGCGGTTGCGCCAATAATCTTCACCCCGCGGTCATAGGCCTGATGATACGGACGCGCGCCGATAAACGCCGGCAGGAATGAGTGGTGAATATTGATAATCTTATTCGGGAAGCGGGAGACAAACTCGGGGGTCAACACCCGCATGTATTTCGCCAGCACGACGTAATCCGGTTCATGGGCGGCGATAGCATCACCCATCTGCTTATCGTGCTCTTCGCGGGTTAGCCCCTCATGGCTCACCAGCTGGAAGGGAATATCAAAGCGTTCAACCAGCGAGCGCAGGGTTTCATGATTGCCGATGACGGCGGCGATTTCTACGTCCAGCCCGCCATAGTTGGCTTTCATCAGCAGATCGCCGAGGCAGTGCGCCTCTTTAGTCACCAGAATGACGACACGGCGGCGGCCTGCTGGGTTGAGCTCACGAATCGAGCCTTCCGGCAGCGCGCTGTCGAGGTCAGCCAGGAGAACGGAGTCATTGAAAATACCCTCGAGCTCGGTACGCATAAAGAAGCGGCCGGTCCGGTGGTCAACGAACTCATTGTTCTGCACGATGTTCAGCTCGTGCTTATAGCAGATATTCGTGATACGCGCGATGAGGCCTTTCTGATCAGGGCAAATGGTGCGTAGTACTTTACGTTGTAGTGAATGCATCGCGGGGAAAATCCTGTAGTGTTTGCTATTCCTGCTGCTGGCTTACTGGCCGCAGCATTTTTTAAATTTTTTACCTGAACCGCAAGGGCAGGGGTCGTTACGACCGATCAGCGGTCGCATTCCGTCAATATAGTACCACTGTCCGTTTTCTTTTAAGAATCTGGATCGTTCAATAATGGCGCCGGAGCGGTTATTGTCAGTGAAACGCGCGATAAAGCTGACGTAGCCTTCATCGGGACTTCTGCCTTCATCGGCAGCAAAGACGGTGAGACCCAGCCATTGAGTTTGCTTAAACCCGTTCTCCAGGTCCGCGCGAAACTGTTGCGCCTGACAGGAGGGGTGCCAGGTTTTAATCAGATAGTCGGCGTCCTGCATAACAAATGCGCTATAGCGGGAACGCATCAGCTGTGACGGATCTGGCGCAAGCTGCGTGCCAGCCAGATAACGCTGACAACATGCGCTATACTCCAGAGCGCTGCCGCAGGGGCATAATGGCGACAAAACGGCCTCCATGGGATAAAGAAAGACGGCGCTACGCCGCCAAAGCGCAATATGTTAACTGAGGTATGGCGATGATGCCATGCCCGGAGTGGAAGGATATGTTTCGGTAAGAATGAGAAAGCTCAAGATCGGTCTGGCGCTAGGGGCAGGAGCCGCCCGCGGGTGGTCGCATATCGGTGTGATTAATGCATTACAGCGTGCGGGCATCGACGTTGATGTCATCGCAGGGTGCTCTATTGGCTCACTGGTGGGGGCGGCTTACGCCTGCAACCGCCTTCCGGCGCTGGAGAAATGGGTATGCTCTTTTAGCAACTGGGACGTCCTGAAATTAATGGATCTCTCCTGGCAGCGAGGGGGCTTGCTGCGGGGCGAACGGGTATTTAGCCAATATCGTACACTGCTACCGGTCACCGAGATTGAACGCTGCGAGCGTCGTTTTGCGGCAGTTACCACCAATTTAAGTACCGGTCGCGAACTGTGGTTTACGGAAGGGGATCTGCATCTGGCGATTCGTGCCTCGTGCAGTATGCCTGGTCTGATGTCGCCGGTCATGCATAATGGTTACTGGCTAGTGGATGGCGCGGTGGTTAATCCCGTGCCGGTATCCCTGGCTCGGGCAATGGGCGCGGATATCGTTATTGCCGTTGATTTGCAGCACGACGCGCATCTGATGCAGCAGGATTTATTATCCATGGAGGTGCCGCGTCCAGAGGCCGAAGAAGATTTTTCGTGGCATTCACGGCTGCGCTCCCGCCTGGCGCGTATGACCTCACGTCGGGCGACGGTAGCGCCGACGGCAATGGAGATCATGTCGACTTCCATTCAGGTTCTGGAAAATCGTCTTAAGCGAAACCGTATGGCGGGCGACCCGCCGGATATCCTGATTCAGCCCTTTTGCCCGCAAATCTCCACGCTGGATTTCCACCGTGCCGGCGAAGCTATCGCTGCCGGACATCTGGCAGTGGAAAAGAGAATGGATGAACTATTACCTTTAGTGCGTACCTCCGTGTAGCGCATTTGATGCATACTTAAGTAAATTCTGACAGGCGGTAGCGTGAATCGCGTGCCACTATTAACTTATCGTCAGTCAGGGGAGAGATCATGACGCAGCCATTGGCGGGAAAACAGATTCTGATAGTTGAAGACGAACCCGTTTTCCGCTCACTTATGCACACCTGGTTAGCTTCGCTGGGCGCGACCATCGTCCAGGCGGAAGATGGCGTGGATGCACTTCAAAAAATGGCCGAGTCAAAACCCGATTTGATGATATGCGATATTTCCATGCCGCGAATGAACGGCCTGCAGCTGGTGGAGCATGTGCGCAATCAGGGCGAGCAGCTGCCGATTCTGATGATTTCAGCGACGGAAAATATGGCGGATATCGCCAAAGCGCTGCGCCTTGGCGTGCAGGACATTCTTCTTAAACCGGTAAAAGATTTCGATCGCCTGCGAGAAACCGTGTACGCCTGCCTCTACCCCAACATGTTTAATTCTCGTGTCGAAGAGGAGGAACGCCTGTTTGAGGATTGGGACGCGCTGGTCAGCGATCCCTCCGCGGCGTCAAGGCTGCTACAGGAGCTTCAGCCCCCGGTCCAACAGGAGATGTCGAACTGCCGTATTCACTATCGGCAGCTTGTCTCCGTCGATAAGCCCGGTCTCGTGCTCGACATTGCGCCGCTATCAGAAAACGATCTGGCGTTTTATTGTCTGGACGTCACGCGAGCGGGTGATAATGGGGTTCTTGCTGCTTTATTACTGCGCGCCCTTTTCAATGGCCTGCTGCAGGAGCAGCTTGCTCATCAGGGACAGCGTTTACCGGAGATGGGGAGCCTGCTTAAACAGGTCAATCAATTACTGCGTCAGGCTAACCTGCCGGGGCAATTTCCATTATTGGTAGGGTATTACCATAGCGGCTTGAAAAATTTAATTTTGGTTTCCGCGGGTTTGAATGGCACGTTGAATACGGGGGAACACCAAATTCAGATTAGCAATGGCGTTCCGTTAGGTACCCTGGGTAATGCCTATCTCAACCAAATTAGTCAACGCTGCGCATCATGGCAGTGCCAAATTTGGGGGGCCGGGGGACGTTTACGCCTTATGTTGTCTGCGGAGTGAACAATTGCGCTTATTTTTACCCAAGTGGGATTACCACGCGATCTTTTGTGGTGGTACTATCGCCGGGTTTAATGCGTAAAATTCCTAATTCGGAGATATCTAATCCTTTTCGGAACAGGTTCAACTGAACAGGCTGATATACTCGATACCATATTATTAACGAGAAGTTTAAAAAACGAACAGTCCAGGAGATTTCAATGGCTGCGCTTAATTCAAAAGTAAGAAAAGCTGTCATCCCGGTTGCGGGATTAGGCACCAGGATGTTGCCCGCTACTAAGGCTATTCCGAAAGAAATGCTGCCGCTGGTAGATAAGCCATTAATTCAATATGTTGTTAACGAATGTATCGCCGCCGGGATTACAGAAATTGTTCTGGTGACGCACTCTTCTAAAAACTCCATCGAAAACCATTTCGATACCAGTTTTGAACTGGAAGCCATGCTGGAAAAACGTGTAAAACGCCAGCTGCTGGAAGAAGTGCAATCTATTTGTCCGCCGCACGTGACTATTATGCAGGTGCGTCAGGGGCTGGCTAAAGGTCTGGGCCATGCTGTGCTGTGTGCGCATCCGGTTGTCGGCAATGAGCCGGTCGCGGTTATTTTACCGGACGTTATTCTTGACGAATATGAATCCGATCTGTCCCGCGATAACCTGGCGGAAATGATCGCTCGTTTTGATGAGACCGGAGCCAGCCAGATTATGGTTGAGCCGGTTGCTGACGTGACCGCGTACGGCGTTGTCGATTGCAAGGGCCAGTCCCTGCAGCCGGGTGAGAGCGTACCGATGGTCGGCGTTGTTGAGAAACCGAAAGCGGACGTAGCGCCGTCTAACCTGGCAGTTGTAGGTCGCTATGTGCTGAGCGCCGATATCTGGCCGCTGCTGGCAAAAACGCCTCCGGGAGCCGGTGACGAAATTCAGCTGACCGATGCCATCGATATGCTGATCGAAAAAGAGACCGTTGAAGCCTATCATATGAAAGGCAAAAGCCACGACTGCGGTAATAAGCTGGGCTATATGCAGGCCTTCGTTGAATATGGCGTGCGCCATAAGTCGCTGGGCGCTGAATTTAAATCCTGGCTGGAAAAAGCCATCGCGAAGTAATTGATCGCCACACAATGCAGGACCGGGAGCGAGATTCGTTTCCCGGTTTTTTTATGTCCGCAGGGCACAGGTCCGATTAGCGGATAAAAAAAATCCCGCCGAAGCGGGATTTTTAAACGGATGCGCGGGGATATTACAGCAGGAAATCGTCCAGCGTTTTACCTTGCTCATCCATCGCTTTCTTGATCACTGCCGGAGTACGACCCTGACCAGTCCAGGTTTTAGTTTCGCCATTTTCGTCAACGTAGCTGTATTTAGCCGGACGTGCAGCGCGCTTGGTTTTAGTTCCCGCTTTAACTGCAGCCATAGTGCTCAGCAGTTCATTAGGATCAATACCGTCAGCAATCAGCATTTCACGGTATTGCTGCAGTTTACGAGTGCGTTCTTCAATTTCCGCAGCCGCAGCGCTTTCTTCTTCACGACGTTCGTTAACGACAACTTCTAATTTTTCCAGCATTTCTTCGAGCGTTTCAAGGGTGCATTCTCTTGCCTGTGCACGAAGAGTACGGATGTTGTTCAGAATTTTAAGTGCTTCGCTCATTGTAGTAATCTCAAACTTATATTGTGGGGTGGTTTGTTGGTCTAATAATAGAGCGATAAATTCAGATGTGCAATAGGGGAGAATGTAAGGAAGTCAAAATAACTTGTTATTTGTCTCGGGAATTAATTCATTTAACTTAAATTTTATGTGCGGGTTCACATCTTTCCTGCTTATAGCGCGGTGGAAAACATAAGCTAAAACCCTGAGATAGTATGCTTTTTCTGTTGCGCGATGAGAAAAATTATACTTTGCATGGATAAATATCATTGTCAGTATTAGCGCAGCAGCGGCGATGATGTTTAATATAAAACACTTGTCCAGCGCGGTTATAGCTATCAGAAAAATGCCTGGTAAGCACAAAAGCGCAATAGCGATGTGAGAGCGGACCGCTGTTGGCGCACGAATAGCAGGCATTCCCCTTCAATTAAGATGCTTAATCTATCAGGCATTCGTTGACCGAACATTCCCGGCAATACCCACACGGTGAGGGCTGATAGTGAGTGAATATATGATACAATTTTGCTGCGAAAAAACACATTGATTGGGGTTACGCGGCCGATGGCACAACTTTATTTCTACTATTCAGCAATGAATGCAGGCAAGTCTACCGCTCTGTTGCAGTCTTCATACAATTACCAGGAGCGAGGGATGCGTACTCTGGTTTATACCGCAGAGATTGACGATCGCTTTGGTTCAGGGAAAGTGAGTTCAAGGATTGGCCTCTCCTCGCCGGCGCGGTTGTATAATACGCAGACAGCGTTATTTACCGACATTGCCGACGAACATAGACGTCAGCCGATTCACTGCGTATTAGTTGATGAGAGCCAGTTTTTGACGCGCGAACAGGTGCATGAGCTGTCTGAAGTCGTAGACCAGCTGGATATTCCCGTGCTGTGCTATGGACTGCGTACTGATTTTCGCGGTGAACTTTTTACCGGCAGTCAATATTTGCTGGCGTGGTCAGATAAGCTGGTTGAATTAAAAACTATCTGTTTCTGCGGTCGTAAAGCGAGCATGGTTTTGCGCCTCGACCAGGAGGGGCGGCCGTACAATGAGGGGGAACAGGTAGTGATTGGCGGTAATGAACGCTATGTGTCCGTCTGCCGCAAGCATTATAAGGAGGCGTTGAGCGTCGGTTCTTTAAGCTTTGTGCAGAACAGGCAGCACACCTGCTAATACCTTCCCGTGAGACCCTCTCAGGCGCTTATATAGCGCCTTTTTTTATTACTCAACCCTGAACCCTTGATTATACATTTCGGCCGTCTGAGACCTTATGTGGGCCGCTGAACGGGGGAGATAAAAAAAGCCCCATCATAAGATGGGGCTGGTATTAACGTTCTTGACTACTGTGAGATTAAGCGGATTTCTTCGCTTTTTTCTCAGCTTTACCCGGCGCGGCTTCTTTCTTCTCTTCCACGCCGCCTTCGACGTAATGGCGACCGTAGTAGGTATCCAGCAGAATCTGTTTCAGCTCGGCAATCAGCGGATAGCGCGGGTTGGCGCCGGTGCACTGGTCATCGAATGCGTCTTCAGACAGCTTATCAACGTGGGCCAGGAAGTCAGCTTCCTGCACGCCAGCTTCGCGGATAGACTTAGGAATACCCAGTTCAGCTTTAATTTCTTCCAGCCAGCCAAGCAGTTTTTCGATTTTCGCTGCGGTGCGGTCACCCGGTGCAGTCAGACCCAGGTGGTCAGCGATTTCCGCATAGCGACGACGGGCCTGCGGACGGTCGTACTGGCTGAATGCCGTCTGTTTGGTCGGGTTGTCGTTGGCGTTATAGCGGATAACGTTGCTGATCAACAGGGCGTTCGCCAGACCGTGAGGAATGTGGAACTGAGAACCCAGTTTGTGCGCCATGGAGTGACATACACCCAGGAAGGCGTTAGCAAACGCAATACCGGCGATTGTTGCAGCACTGTGTACGCGCTCACGCGCTACCGGGTTCTTAGAACCTTCATGGTAAGACGCCGGCAGGTTTTCTTTCAGCAGCTTCAGCGCCTGCAGCGCCTGGCCGTCGGAGAACTCGGAAGCCAGTACGGAAACGTAAGCTTCCAGCGCATGGGTCACCGCATCCAGACCACCGAAAGCACACAGGGATTTCGGCATTTCCATGACCAGGTTAGCATCAACAATCGCCATATCCGGAGTCAGGGCATAGTCAGCCAGCGGGTATTTCTGCCCGGTTGCATCATCGGTAACAACGGCGAACGGCGTGACTTCAGAGCCGGTGCCAGATGTGGTGGTGATCGCCACCATTTTGGCTTTAACGCCCATTTTCGGGAACTTGTAGATACGCTTACGGATATCCATAAAGCGCAGCGCCAGCTCTTCGAAGTGGGTTTCCGGATGTTCGTACATGACCCACATGATTTTCGCCGCGTCCATCGGGGAGCCGCCGCCCAGGGCGATAATCACGTCCGGTTTGAAAGCGTTCGCCAGCTCAGCGCCTTTACGGACGATGGTCAGAGTCGGGTCAGCTTCCACTTCAAAGAAAACTTCTGTTTCAACGCCGGCCGCTTTCAGTACGGAAGTGATCTGGTCTGCGTAGCCGTTGTTAAACAGGAAACGGTCGGTGACGATCAGCGCGCGTTTGTGACCATCAGTAATCACTTCATCCAGCGCGATTGGCAGTGAGCCACGACGGAAGTAGATAGATTTCGGAAGTTTGTGCCACAACATGTTTTCAGCTCGCTTAGCAACGGTTTTCTTGTTGATCAGGTGCTTAGGACCAACGTTTTCCGAGATGGAGTTACCACCCCATGAACCACAACCCAGAGTCAGGGAAGGTGCGAGTTTGAAGTTATACAGGTCACCGATACCACCCTGAGAAGCCGGGGTGTTGATCAGGATACGTGCGGTTTTCATCAACTGACCGAAGTAAGCAACGCGTTCTGGCTGGTTATCCTGGTCGGTATACAGGCAGGAAGTGTGGCCGATACCGCCCATAGCAACCAGTTTTTCCGCTTTATCAACCGCGTCTTCGAAGTTCTTCGCACGATACATCGCCAGCGTCGGGGACAGTTTTTCGTGGGCAAACGGCTCGCTTTCATCAACGTCGGTGACTTCACCAATCAGAATCTTGGTGGACACAGGAACGGTGAAGCCTGCCAGCTCAGCGATTTTATACGCAGGTTGACCAACGATAGCGGCGTTCAGCGCGCCATTTTTCAGAATGATATTCTGAACCGCTTTCAGCTCCTGGCCCTGCAGCAGGTAGCCGCCGTGGCTGGAGAAACGTTCGCGAACGGCGTCGTATACGGAATCTACAACGACTACGGACTGCTCGGAAGCACAAATAACGCCGTTATCGAAGGTTTTAGACATCAGTACGGATGCGACGGCGCGTTTGATATCAGCCGTTTCGTCGATAACAACGGGAGTGTTACCCGCGCCTACGCCGATTGCCGGTTTACCAGAGCTGTACGCTGCTTTAACCATGCCCGGACCGCCGGTAGCGAGGATCAGGTTGATATCCGGGTGATGCATCAGCGCATTGGACAGTTCTACGGAAGGCTGGTCAATCCAACCAATCAGATCTTTCGGCGCGCCGGCAGCGATAGCCGCCTGCAGTACGATATCAGCTGCTTTATTGGTTGCATCTTTAGCACGCGGATGCGGCGAGAAGATGATGGCGTTACGAGTCTTCAGGCTAATCAGAGATTTAAAGATAGCGGTTGAAGTCGGGTTAGTAGTCGGGACGATACCGCAGATGATACCAATCGGTTCAGCGATTGTAATAGTACCAAAGGTGTCATCTTCAGACAGGACGCCGCAGGTCTTTTCATCTTTATAGGCGTTATAGATGTATTCGGAAGCAAAGTGGTTTTTGATCACTTTATCTTCGACGATGCCCATGCCGGATTCGGCAACGGCCATCTTAGCGAGAGGGATTCGAGCATCTGCAGCGGCCAGAGCGGCGGCGCGGAAGATTTTGTCTACTTGTTCTTGAGTGAAACTGGCATATTCACGCTGGGCTTTTTTTACGCGCTCTACGAGTGCGTTAAGTTCAGCGACATTAGTAACAGCCATAATGCTCTCCTGATAATGTTAAACTTTTTTAGTGAATCAGTAGCTCGATTCGACAGTATAGACAGTGTGTTAACTGCTTGCATTTAAATGTTAACGTAAAGAATTTTGTGCTTCTGACTTCACCGATTGACTAAAAAAGCTTTTGTTTTTTCTTTCAGGTACCGCTGTTGTGCCTCCTCTCTGTGTGTAAACAAGGTTACTCACTTCTGAGTACAAATTATGTGATCTAAATCAATAATCGGCAAAGCTGATACCTTTCAGCAGGTCATTTTTTGACCAATTTGCTCAAGTGTAATGATACGGTATGCTAATTAAATGACTAAATAGCATTGCATAAACAAATAAATAACATTCCAGCCTTATTATGTACTTCCAGATGAATAGAGATGAATTATGCTATCAAACAGCGTATCTTCTCGCGGATATTTTATGCTGGTAACTGTCAACAGCCATTTTTATGATGCTGCGGAGCGCCCTGTGATTCAGTCGTTGTTCGATTTTTCAGCCTACTTTAAATTTTTTATTGGGTTATTTGCGCTGGTAAACCCGGTTGGCATTATCCCGGTGTTCATTAGTATGACCAGCTACCAGACGGCGGCCGTACGCAACAAAACCAACCTGACCGCCAACCTGTCCGTCGCCATTATCCTGCTCACGTCGCTGTTTTTGGGCGATGCAATTCTGCAGGTCTTCGGCATTTCCATTGATTCTTTCCGCATTGCCGGCGGGATTCTGGTCGTCACCATTGCCATGTCGATGATTAGCGGCAAGCTGGGCGAGGATAAACAGAACAAGCAAGAAAAATCAGAAACGGCCATTCGCGAGAGTATTGGCGTGGTGCCGCTGGCGCTGCCCCTGATGGCCGGTCCCGGGGCCATCAGTTCGACTATTGTCTGGGGAACGCGCTATCACAGTGTCGCCCACTTTGTTGGCTTTTCCGTCGCTATCGCGCTTTTTGCGCTGTGCTGCTGGGGCATTTTCCGTATGGCCCCCTGGCTGGTTCGTTTACTTGGTCAAACCGGTATCAACGTAATTACCCGTATTATGGGACTGTTGCTGATGGCTCTCGGGATTGAGTTTATCGTGACCGGTATAAAGGCGCTGTTTCCAGGGCTGGTGAATTAACCTGCATCGCTTTGTGCGCGGGGCTCATTGTCCCGCGTTTGCTAAATATCAGTAAAACATATCAAAAATGGTGATTTATCTGGCTGGTATACGTTTTTTTAATGCCTGATAATGTTATTTATTTTCAGTTAATTACCCCTGTAATTTACGTCTTTCCTGCCGTTTTACCCACAGTCGCTACTGTTATTTTCTTCACATCATTCTCTGGCGCTTGCCGTCTGATAATCGAAATGATATTAGTAATTTATCTCGTGAAGCAGATGAATGTGCTAAATAATAAGCGAATGTTAAATTTTCGTACAAAATTTCATCGATTCACTGAGATTTGGCATTCAATGCGAGTATTTTATTTTAACATCATGATAAATAACAATTTTTTAAACATTGCCCTGCCTGATGCTGACTCGGCTACCGCAATGATCTGGCGACAAAAGAGAATCCGGTAACATATTTGCAAATTGCATTGGCGGACAATAAAGCGTTTTGGTACTTTCCGGCGTGATCTTTAGTGAATTCATGCGCAAATGAGAATTCTTATTAAATAGCTCATTGCGACTTAAAATCGCCCCCGGACAGGGGGGTAAGAATCGACGTCAAGGCTGCCGTTTGAGCGGTCGTAATAAATAAGTCGGTGATAGCAAGCAGTACTCGCTGGCAGCTGCATAAACTCCTGCACTGTTCAGAATCCAGAAAAGAGAAAACAGGCTGGTTAAATAGCCAGTAATTATAATGAGTGGAGTAACAAACACATGACCATCATCACGAAAAAAAGCCTGGTAGCCGCAGGCGTACTCTCTGCATTAATGACAATCAACGCCGCGGTGGCGGCAGATGTACCGGCAGGGGTACAGCTGGCGGATAAACAAACGCTGGTACGTAACAACGGCTCCGAAGTTCAGTCTCTCGATCCGCACAAAATTGAAGGCGTGCCGGAGTCCAATATTAGCCGCGATTTGTTTGAAGGGCTGTTGGTAAGCGACCTTGATGGCCATCCGGTGGCGGGTGTGGCGGAAAAATGGGACAACAAAGATTTTAAAGTCTGGACCTTCCATCTGCGTAAAGATGCTAAGTGGTCCGACGGTTCGCCGGTTACCGCGCAAGATTTTGTTTATAGCTGGCAGCGTCTGGCGGATCCGAAAACAGCCTCGCCTTATGCAAGTTATTTACAGTACGGTCACCTGGCCAACGTTGACGACATCATCGCCGGGAAAAAGCCAGCAACCGATCTGGGCGTCAAAGCGCTGGACGATCATACCTTCGAAGTGACCCTTAGCGAACCGGTACCTTATTTCTACAAACTTCTCGTGCACCCATCCGTTTCTCCAGTTCCTAAAGCCGCTATTGAGAAATTTGGTGACAAATGGACCCAGCCGGCCAATATCGTCAGCAACGGCGCGTATAAATTAAAAGACTGGGTAGTGAACGAACGTATTGTACTGGAACGTAATGCTAACTACTGGGATAACGGCAAAACCGTTATTAATCAGGTTACCTTTTTGCCGATCGCTTCTGAAGTCACCGACGTCAACCGCTACCGCAGCGGCGAAATCGATATGACCTATAACAATATGCCGATCGAACTGTTCCAGAAACTGAAAAAAGAGATCCCGCAAGAAGTTCACGTCGATCCGTATCTGTGTACTTATTACTACGAAATCAATAACCAGAAAGCGCCGTTTACCGATGTTCGCGTGCGTACCGCGCTGAAGATGGCGCTGGACCGCGACATTATTGTCAATAAAGTGAAAAACCAGGGCGACCTGCCAGCCTATAGCTATACGCCGCCGTATACCGATGGCATGAAGCTCATCGAACCTGAGTGGTTCAAGTGGTCACAGGAAAAACGTAATGAAGAAGCGAAAAAACTGCTGACCGAAGCCGGCTATTCTGCTGACAAGCCGCTGACTTTCAATCTTCTCTATAACACTTCCGATCTGCACAAAAAACTGGCTATCGCCGTGGCTTCGATCTGGAAGAAAAATCTGGGTGTCAACGTGAAGCTGGAAAATCAGGAATGGAAAACCTTCCTCGATAATCGCCATCAGGGTACCTTCGATGTCGCACGCGCCGGCTGGTGCGCGGACTACAACGAACCCACTTCCTTCCTGAATACCATGCTGAGCGACAGCTCAAACAACACTTCGCATTATAAGAGCCCGGCTTTCGACAAGATTATTGCCGAAGCGCTGAAAACCAGCGATGAAGCAAAGCGCGCGGATCTCTATGCACAATCCGAGCAGCAGCTGGATAAAGACTCCGTCATTGTACCGGTCTTCTATTATGTTAACGCCCGTTTGGTTAAGCCGTGGGTAGGTGGGTATACCGGTAAAGATCCGCTGGATAATACTTACACAAGAAATATGTACATTGTGAAGCACTAATGGCAATACGTGAGGCAGGCATCATTGCCTGCCTCACGGTGTCTTATTTCATCGCACTATTGAAGGCACACGCCAGAAGGTACGGGCAATGTTAAAATTTATCTTACGTCGCTGTCTGGAAGCGATTCCGACGCTATTTATTCTTATTACTATCTCTTTCTTCATGATGCGTCTTGCGCCGGGAAGCCCTTTTACCGGTGAACGCACGCTGCCGCCGGAAGTCATGGCGAATATTGAAGCAAAATACCATTTAAACGACCCCATCATGACCCAGTACTTCAACTACCTGAAGCAGCTGGCGCACGGTGATTTCGGTCCTTCTTTTAAATATAAAGATTATTCAGTCAACGATCTGGTGGCCTCCAGCTTCCCGGTATCAGCCAAATTAGGCTTTGCCGCGTTTTTTCTGGCGGTGGTGCTCGGCGTGACGGCCGGGGTTATTGCAGCATTGAAGCAAAATACGAAATGGGATTTTGCCGTGATGGGGATAGCAATGACCGGAGTCGTGATACCGAGTTTCGTGGTGGCGCCACTGCTGGTCATGATATTCGCCATTACGCTGCACTGGTTGCCGGGCGGGGGATGGAACGGCGGGGCGCTGCAATATATGATTTTGCCGATGGTCGCTCTGTCGTTAGCCTATATCGCCAGTATCGCGCGTATTACCCGCGGTTCGATGATCGAGGTTTTGCACTCTAACTTCATCCGCACCGCCAGGGCAAAAGGCTTGCCGATGCGCCGTATTATTCTGCGCCATGCCTTAAAGCCTGCGCTGCTGCCGGTACTTTCCTATATGGGGCCCGCCTTCGTCGGTATTATCACCGGCTCAATGGTTATCGAAACGATTTATGGTCTGCCGGGAATCGGTCAGCTGTTCGTCAACGGCGCGCTGAACCGCGACTACTCGCTGGTGCTCAGCCTGACCATTCTGGTGGGCGCATTGACCATTCTGTTTAACGCGATTGTTGACGTGCTGTATGCCGTTATCGATCCGAAAATTCGTTACTGACGCTGGGGTTCGCCATGATGTTAAGTAAGAAAAACAACGAGGCGCTGGAAAACTTCAGTGAAAAACTGGAAGTCGAGGGGCGTAGCCTCTGGCAGGATGCCCGCCGCCGCTTTATGCATAACCGCGCCGCGGTTGCCAGCCTGATTGTGCTGGTGATTATTGCGCTGTTCGTTACCATCGCGCCGATGGTAACGCAGTTCTCCTATTACGATACTGACTGGGGCATGATGTCCAGCGCGCCCGATATGGAGTCCGGCCACTACTTTGGTACCGACTCTTCCGGCCGCGATCTGCTGGTGCGCGTGGCTATCGGCGGGCGTATCTCATTGATGGTCGGCGTTGCTGCTGCGCTGGTGGCGGTGATTCTGGGAACGCTTTACGGTTCGCTTTCTGGCTATCTGGGCGGCAAAGTGGATTCGGTGATGATGCGCCTGCTGGAAATCCTCAACTCCTTCCCGTTTATGTTCTTCGTCATTCTGCTGGTGACCTTCTTTGGCCAGAATATCCTGCTGATTTTCGTGGCTATAGGCATGGTCTCCTGGCTGGATATGGCGCGTATCGTTCGCGGTCAGACCTTGAGCCTGAAGCGAAAAGAATTCATTGAGGCTGCGCAGGTCGGCGGCGTTTCAACGCGCAATATCGTTATCCGCCATATCGTGCCTAACGTGCTTGGAGTGGTTGTGGTGTATGCCTCACTGCTGGTCCCAAGCATGATTCTGTTTGAATCCTTCTTAAGCTTCCTCGGTCTGGGGACCCAGGAGCCGTTAAGCAGCTGGGGCGCGCTGCTCAGCGATGGCGCCAACTCGATGGAAGTGTCGCCGTGGCTGCTACTGTTTCCTGCCGGTTTCCTGGTAGTTACGCTGTTTTGTTTTAACTTTATCGGCGATGGCCTGCGTGATGCCCTCGACCCGAAAGACCGCTAAGGAGCGCCGTCATGAGTACGATTGAAACGGCGAAAACGCCGCAGACTGCCCAACAATCCGGATTGCTTCTGGATGTGAAAGATCTCCGCGTCACCTTTGGTACCCCCGATGGCGATGTGACCGCGGTCAACGATCTCAATTTCAATCTGCGGGCCGGGGAAACCTTAGGCATCGTGGGCGAGTCCGGTTCCGGTAAGTCGCAGACCGCTTTTGCGCTGATGGGCCTGCTGGCGGCAAACGGTCGCATCGGGGGTTCAGCGACCTTTAACGGTAAGGAGATCCTTAACCTCCCGGAGCGCGAACTGAATAAGCTGCGCGCCGAGCAGATCTCCATGATTTTTCAGGACCCGATGACCTCGCTCAATCCCTATATGCGGGTAGGCGAGCAACTGATGGAAGTTCTGATGCTGCACAAAGCGCTGAGTAAAGCCGAAGCGTTTGAAGAGTCGGTGAAAATGCTGGATGCAGTCAAAATGCCGGAAGCGCGCAAGCGGATGAAAATGTACCCACACGAGTTTTCCGGCGGGATGCGCCAGCGCGTGATGATTGCGATGGCGCTGCTGTGCCGGCCCAAGCTGCTGATCGCCGATGAACCGACCACGGCGCTGGACGTGACCGTACAGGCGCAAATCATGACGCTTCTCAATGAGCTTAAGCGCGAATTTAATACCGCAATCATCATGATTACCCACGACCTGGGCGTTGTCGCCGGCATCTGCGACAAGGTGCTGGTGATGTATGCCGGGCGTACCATGGAGTATGGCGAGGCGCGCGACGTCTTTTACCAACCCTCGCATCCGTATTCCATCGGACTGCTCAACGCAGTACCGAGGCTGGATGCGGAAGGCGATGCCCTGCTGACGATTCCCGGTAACCCGCCGAACCTGCTGCGTCTGCCTAAGGGCTGTCCATTCCAGCCGCGTTGCCCGCATGCGATGGAGATTTGCAATAGCGCTCCGCCTCTGGAGGAGTTTGCACCTGGCCGCCTGCGCGCCTGCTTTCAACCGGTGGGGGATTTGCTATGAACGCCGTAACGGAACAAAGAAAAGTCCTGCTCGAAATCGCCGATTTGAAGGTGCACTTTGATATTAAAGATGGAAAACAGTGGTTCTGGCAGCCGTCAAAAACGCTGAAAGCGGTAGATGGCGTGACGCTGCGTCTGTATGAAGGGGAAACCCTGGGCGTGGTCGGGGAGTCAGGCTGCGGAAAGTCGACGTTTGCGCGCGCGATCATTGGTCTGGTGAAAGCCACCGACGGTAAAGTCGCCTGGTTGGGCAAAGATTTACTGGGCATGAAGGCCGAAGAGTGGCGCGACGTGCGTAGCGATATTCAGATGATCTTTCAGGATCCGCTGGCGTCGCTCAATCCGCGCATGACGATCGGGGAAATTATTGCCGAGCCGCTGCGCACCTATCATCCAAAAATGCCGCGCCAGGAAGTTCGCGACCGCGTGAAGGCGATGATGATGAAAGTGGGCCTGCTGCCGAACCTGATTAACCGCTATCCGCATGAATTCTCCGGCGGCCAGTGTCAGCGTATCGGTATTGCGCGCGCGCTAATTCTTGAACCGAAGCTCATTATCTGCGATGAGCCGGTCTCCGCGCTGGACGTGTCGATTCAGGCACAGGTGGTTAACCTGCTGCAGCAGCTGCAGCGGGAAATGGGGCTGTCGCTGATTTTCATCGCCCACGATTTGGCGGTCGTAAAGCATATTTCCGACCGCGTGCTGGTGATGTATCTTGGTCATGCCGTGGAGCTGGGCACCTACGATGAGGTGTACCATAATCCGCTGCACCCCTATACCAAAGCGTTGATGTCGGCGGTGCCGGTGCCGGACCCCGATAAGGAAAAGAATAAAACGATCCAGCTGCTGGAAGGGGAGCTGCCATCGCCGATTAATCCGCCGTCGGGATGCGTATTCCGTACCAGATGCCCCATCGCCGGGCCGGAGTGCGCAAAAACGCGACCGGTGCTGGAGGGCAGTTTCCGCCATGCGGTTTCCTGCCTGAAGGTAGACCCGTTATAATCTCTGGGGCTGACGTAAGTCAGCCCTTTTATTAGCGAGGTTTACGTGGCTTTTCATATTCATGCCGCTCGTCTGCGGCTGTATCATTTACTCTTCGATCAAAATCGCCGTTCCGGTCGTCATTTTGAGGGACTTTGCGGCATATTTGCCCTGCTCAGCGTGCTGGTGATATTTATCGAGTCCGGGCTCGGTACGCAATATCATCTGACATTAGACGAATGGCATATTTTCGTCTGGCTCGAACTTATCGTCACGGCGGTTTTTACTTTTGAGTATTTTCTGCGCATTATCAGCTGGCCGAATCCGCTAAAGTATATTTTCAGCTTCTGGGGAATTATTGACCTGGCCACCATTTTACCGCTTTATGTTATGTGGCTATGGCCCGAGATCAGTATTGAGTACGTGTTTGCCTGGCGGGCGATGCGCGCCATCCGGGCATTGCGCATCCTTAAGCTACTGCGCTTTATGCCGTCGCTGAATATTTTCTGGTCCGCAATCGTCAGCGCACGCCACCAGCTGATCCTGTTCTATTCTTTTATTGCCATTGTGATGGTGATCTTTGGCTCCCTGATGTATCTGGTTGAGGGGCCGCGATACGGTTTTACTACGCTAAATGCGTCGGTTTACTGGGCGATAGTGACGATAACTACGGTAGGGTATGGCGATATTACGCCGCATACGCCGCTGGGGCGCATTTTGGCATCCATACTTATCTTAATTGGCTACTCGATTATTGCGATCCCTACCGGCTTAATTACCAGCCATATGACCGCCGCCTTTCAGAATCGCCGCACGCAGCGCCAGTGTCCGCACTGTCAGCATCACGCTCATGAAAAAGGTGCTCGCTACTGCAATGCTTGCGGCAGCGAACTGCCGGAATAAATAAAAAAGCCTGCGCTGATTCACTCAGGCAGGCTTCTTCTTTTATTAGCTATTTGCTTAAGAAAGAGCTTATTCGCGCCACAGGATATGGCAGAGCTTGTGGTCTTTCTCGCGGCAAAGCAGCACGCGTGCAAAAATGTCGTTAATTTCGCCGCCATCTTCATCGGCCAGGCCAATCACCACTTCAGCGAAGAAGTCAGGATTGAGGTCGAAATCCACGTGCTCTTCCCAGTCCGGTGCCGGGTCAAACAGCTCGGCGCCGCCGCGCTCTTCAAACTGCAGGTTGAACAGAATGACATCCGCCGGGTCGAGGTTATCGACGGCCAGTTCAAGGAAAATGTCGTAGGCCTGTTCAAGCGTTTCGTCTTCGGTCAGGCGGTTGTTTAAATCCATATCCATGATTGCTACCCATTAAACATCTGATTGGCACGTTTTACAGCAACGGACTGAAGAAGTAAAACAGTCGCTCGGCGATCCGTTGCCACAGCGGACGTTTTAACCACAGCCTGGCGTCCAGCAGGCGCGAGCGGGAAATATAATCATCCTGCACCGCGGCCAGATCGCTGCCGAAACCGGCATCGTCAATCACCAGCGTGATCTCGAAGTTAAGCCACAGGCTACGCATATCGAGGTTAACGGTACCCACGAGGCTAAGTTCGCCATCAACCAGCACGCTCTTGGTATGCAGCAGACCGCCTTCAAACTGATAGATTTTCACCCCGGCAGCCAGCAGCTCGGTAAAGAAAGCGCGGCTGGCCCAGCCGACCAGCAGCGAGTCGTTCTTGCGCGGCAAAATAATGCTGACGTCAACGCCGCGCTGGGCGGCAGTGCAGATGGCGTGCAGTAGATCGTCGCTGGGCACAAAATAAGGTGTCGTCATGATCAAATGCTCTTTGGCTGCATAGGCGGCAGTCAGCAGAGCCTGATGGATCAGGTCTTCCGGGAATCCCGGGCCCGAGGCAATGGTGTGAATCGTATGCCCGCTGGCCTCTTCAAACGGCATAATGTTCGCGTCCGGCGGCGGGGGCAAAATACGTTTTCCGGTTTCAATCTCCCAGTCGCAGGAGTAGACAATGCCCATGGCTGTCGCGACCGGACCTTCCATTCGCGCCATCAGATCGATCCACTGGCCTACGCCGGAGTCCTGCTTAAAGAAACGCGGATCGACCAGATTCATACTGCCGGTATAGGCAATATAGTTATCGATCATGACCATTTTGCGGTGCTGACGCAGGTCCATGCGGCGCAGGAAGACGCGCATCAGGTTTACCTTCAGCGCTTCGACGACTTCAATGCCGGCATTACGCATCATGGCGGCCCAGGGGCTGCGGAAGAAAGCCACGCTCCCCGCGGAGTCCAGCATCAGCCGGCAGTGCACGCCGCGCCGCGCTGCCGCCATTAATGACTCTGCGACTTTATCGGCCATGCCACCGGGCTGCCAGATATAGAACACCATCTCGATATTATGACGAGCGAGCTGAATATCGCGAATCAGCGCCTGCATGACGTCATCGGATTCGGTAAGCAGCTGTAGCTGGTTGCCTTTAACGCCACCAATTCCCTGACGACGTTCGCAGAGCTTGAACAAGGATTCCGCGACCGGGCTATTATCTTCGGCAAAGATATGCTTGCAGGCCTTAAGATCCTTCAACCACTTAGCCGTCGATGGCCACATGGCCCGCGCGCGCTCGGCGCGACGTTTACCCAGGTGCAGTTCGCCAAATGAGAGATAGGCGATAATCCCTACCAGCGGAAGGATATAAATGATCAGCAGCCACGCCATCGCTGACGGTACCGCGCGTCTTTTCATTAATATCCGTAATGTTACACCGGCGATAAGTAGCCAGTAACCGAGTATAACCAGCCAGTTCACCACCGTGTAAAAGGTTGTCATAGATGAAAAATCCTTTTGAATGACTTGATGACATGAGTTTACGCATCAGCATCCATCTGGCAAATAAAAACGCAGCGAAAGCGTTGGTTAGCCCGATTCATCGGTCTATAATGCAGGCTGTTTTCACTCGTAGAGTAGTTGCAATGAAGCGTAGTAGAACGGAAGTAGGGCGCTGGCGCATGCTTAGACAGGTGAGTCGCCGTAAAGCACGCTGGCTGGAAGGCCAATCGCGTCGCAATATGCGCATCCTCTCCATCAGAAAGGAGCTGGTTAAACGGCAACGTCACTCTCTGCTGTTCACCTTCTCTGAGTTTTGAGAGTCGAAACAAAAGGCACCGTTCGCGGTGCCTCTGTTTTATCCGCGTTTCGTTGTGAGCATACTCTTATATTGACACCCTCTTTCTTTAGCCAGCGAAACCCTTTTTCGCACCGGATCCTGGGTTATTGTTTGCATTAGCCGAATGCTGACAGGAAGGCTCATCGCCACAACACCTTTTCCCGGCTCATAAGGCTGGCTCAACGCGTATAAACGCAAAAAACGGGAAGTACCATGCGTCAACACATGCTACTTATAATGTCCGTAAGGCTTCTATTATTGAGAGGTATCTATGAGTCAACTTTTTAGTCCGGTGCGAATCGGTAAGCTGGAACTTGAGAATCGCATTGTCATTGCTCCAATGTGTCAGTATTCCGCCGACAATGGCAAGGCGACGGCATGGCATCGTATCCATCTTGGACAACTGGCTTTTTCCGGCGCAGGTTTACTGATTATCGAAGCCAGCGCTGTCGAGCCAGCAGGGCGAATCACCCCGGCTGATATGGGCTTATGGGATGACGAAACGGAAGCCGCATTACACGCCGTACTGAAAGATATACGCCAGTACTCTTCAATCCCCATCGGCATCCAACTGGGCCATGCCGGAAGAAAAGCGTCTTCCGCAGCCCCCTGGCTGGGGGGACAACAGCTGGCACATGATGCTGGCGGATGGGACGCGGTTGCGCCATCAGCGCTGGCCTATGGCGAAGGCGATCGTCCTCCGGTTGAGCTTACTCAGGACCAGATGAAACGCATCAAGCAGGCATTCGCAGACAGCGCCAGACGCGCTGAGCGGATGGGTATCGAGTTGATTGAAATGCATGCTGCTCATGGTTACCTGCTTCATCAGTTCCTTTCTCCGCTCAGTAACCAGCGCACCGACGAGTATGGTGGGTCTCTGGAGAACCGCTTGCGTTTCCCGCTCGAAGTCTTTCAGGCCATTCGCGAGGCTGTCGGTCAGGACATCGCGGTGGGAGTGCGACTTTCTGCGACCGATTGGGTTGATGGCGGCTGGGATAATGCACAATCAATTCTCTTCAGCCAGAAGCTTGAGGCTCTCGGCTGCGACTATATTCATGTTTCCAGCGGTGGATTGTCGCCTCATCAGGCGATTCAGGTTGGCCCGGGCTATCAGCTGCCGTTCGCCCGTGAAATCCGGGAGAGGGTGAATATCCCGGTGATTGGGGTGGGCTTAGTGACGGAACCCCAGCAGGCGGAAGATGCGTTAAGCCATGGCGACGCCGATCTCATCGCCATTGCCCGCGCGGCGCTCTACAATCCGCACTGGCCCTGGCAGGCAGCTGCCGCTCTGGGAGCCCATGTGAGCGTTCCGCCACAATATCTTCGCTCGGAACCACATGGTCTCAAAGGCACGCTGCACTCCAATAGCTAATCAACAACAGCAAGCCGGCGGTGCTGATGCGCCGCCGGCAACGGTTATCATCATGACGTTGCTTACAGCGACTGCTGGAATCGAGAAGGTGAAGGGAAATAAGGATGGCGACCATTGCGTACTCGCGGACACGGAAGCGTCCTCTCATGAACGATCGCCATAGATAAAACTTTTAACGCACTCTTATTGCTTAAAAATTTTAGATTCTAAAAGACTTTCTTATACGGTTTGACCGACACTTTCTGATAAACCCCTGCGGCAATATAGGGATCGTCATTGGCCCATGATTGCGCCGCTTCCAGTGATTCAAATTCCGCAATGACCGTTGAGCCGGTAAAGCCCGCCGCGCCGGGTTCATTACTGTCTACGGCAGGCATTGGGCCTGCGGTCAGTAAACGACCTTCATCATGTAATAATTGCAAACGCGCCAGGTGGGCGGGACGTACCGACGTCCGTTTTTCCAGAGAGTCGGCGATATCTTCAGCGTAGATAACGTAAAGCACGGCATGGCTCCTTATCAATAAATTGGCGAATCACGTTAAGTGAAACCGTCGTTGACTGCAATGCAAAGATGCTGACGATCCTCAGAATGCCATGCTCCGGAGGCTTTTTGTCAGAAAACAGGGCAAATTTTGATACAAGCCAACAACCCTAGTTGAATATGATTGCTATTTGCATTTAAAATCGGGACATCATTTTTCAACAGAAACGACTATGAGCGCAATGACCTTTGATTTACCTCGCCGCTTTCCGTGGCCTACGCTACTGTCCGTGGTTATCCACGGCGGTGTTGTCGCGGCGTTGCTCTATACTTCGGTACATCAGGTTATTGAACGGCCTTCGCCATCGCAACCCATTGAGATCACTATGGTAGCCCCGGCAGATCTGGAACCGCCTCAGGCGGCGCAGCCGGTCGTAGAACCCGTTGTTGAACCGGAACCCGAGCCTGAGCCGGAAGCGCTTCCGGAACCGCCAAAAGAGGCGCCGGTGGTTATCCATAAACCGAAGCCTAAACCGAAGCCAAAGCCTAAACCAAAGCCGGAAAAAAAAGTTGAGCAACCGAAGCGGGATGTAAAACCGGCGGAGACGCGCCCGGCCTCGCCTTTTGAAAATGCAAATACGGCGCCAGCGCGTACCGCGCCGAGCACTTCAACCGCTACCGCTAAACCAACCGTCACGGCGCCTTCGGGACCGCGGGCGTTAAGCCGCGGAGAGCCGACCTATCCGGCACGTGCCCAGGCGCTGCGGATTGAAGGAAGCGTACGGGTTAAGTTTGACGTGACAGCGGATGGGCGCGTGGATAACGTGCAGATCCTTTCGGCCCAGCCAGCCAATATGTTTGAACGTGAAGTGAAAAGCGCCTTACGCAAATGGCGCTATGAGCCGGGTAAACCGGGGACCGGTATTACCATGACTATTCAGTTCCGCATGAAAGGCGTTCAAATTAACTAACCCGCAGAAACAAGGCCCCTTACGGGGCCTTTTCCATTAAGACGTCATCAAGCGCTTTTTGCGCCGTCACCAGGTGCTGGCCGCCAAACAGGATAGCCCGATTCAGCAGCGTATAGAGCTGGTAAATTGGCTGCCGCTCGAGAAAACCGGACGGCAGCGGCGAAACGGATTGATAGCCATCGTAGATTTGCGGCGGCTGTTCCGGATGCAGCGGCAGCATCGCCAGATCGCACTCGCGATCGCCCCAGTAGCAGGCCGGGTCGAAAATGTATGGCCCGTCAGGCCCGAGCGCGCAGTTACCGGACCATAAATCGCCGTGAAGCAGCGACGGCTGCGGTTGATGATTGCTCAACCGCTGCTGGACGGTATCGACAAGACTATCGATATCGCCAAAATGCAGACCTTTCTCGGCGGCCAGCTCCAGCTGCCAGCCTATGCGTTGTTCGGCGAAGAACGTAGACCAGCGACGTTGCCAGGCGTTCGGCTGAGGCGTTGTGGAAAGATCGTTGTCAAAATCCAGACCAAACTGCGGTTGGTCGCTCCATTGGTGTAAATGGGCGATTTGCTGGCCTAACAGGAAAGCGCTGTGCGCATCCAGCGGGCGAGGAGGGAGGTATTCCATCACCAGAAAGCTGTAATCCCGGTCGCTGCCTACGGCAAAAACCTGCGGTACGTTCACGGTTTTGCTGCGTGACAGTAGCTCAAGCTGGTCTGCCTCGGCCGTGAAGATGGGTAAAAGCTCACGTTCGTCGCACTTTACGAAGTAATCCCGGCCGCCGAAGCGTAAATGCCAGGCCGCGTGGATCTCGCCGCCGGGTAGTTCGTTGCGCAGTTCGATTTCAGCTGCTTCGGTATGCAAATCGCTTAATAATTTGCCGATCGCTTGCCACATGCCGTCTCTCCCCATGTTTGCCAACTTTTCATAAGGTTAGCGCATAACCCAGGCGCAAAATTCGAACTGACGCACAACTGAACGTTTTCTGTCGCGTCAATCGCACTTATTGAGCTTTTAACCACTCGCTGAATGTGGCAACGGTAACGTCGACGGTTCTTCCCAGCGCAGTTTCGGCTAAACCCGCGCTCAAGGCTTTGACCTCTTCGGCATTCTGCATGGAAAGCAGACCAAAAACGTTGGTTCCCAACTCGTGGGGGTTGCCTTCATCATCGTTTAAAACCAGGGTAAATCCGGCGCGAGTCAGGTGATTACTAAGCTCATTAATTTCCGTTAACGTCTCTTCGTGAAAACGAACCGTGACCACCCAGGCAGTAATTTCGCTACTCATTTTTCACCCCATTGTTATCCATGGCTTTTTTAGCATAGACCATCCTGTTGATTTGGCGACTCCCCCTGTAAAGACAGAGGGAGTGAGGCGTAATCAACCGCGCAGGTAGTCGTAGATTTTTTGCGTATTTTCCAGCGAGCAAAGGCGGGTGCCCTGATTTATCGTTGCCGCGCTACCCGCCGCCACCCCAAAGCGAACCATATCTTCAAGTGAGGCATTTTCCGCCAGCCTTAACGTCATGGCGCCGACCATGCTATCGCCGGCGCCGACGGTGCTCTGGCTTTTCATCGGCGGCGGTACGACCTGGACACTTCCATTCATATCAACACCCAGCGCCCCCTGTGCGCCCAAAGAGACGACAACGCGCTGGACTTTGCCTGACCGAATAAGCTCCTGCGCGGCAAGACGCACATCATCCGGTTGGCTCAGGTCCCGCTGTACCAGCGCGCTGAGCTCTTTCTGGTTCGGCTTAACCAGCTCGATATTGCCGACATCAAGCGCGGCGGCAAGCGCGTCGCCGGAACTATCAACAATACAGCGCAGGCCATGCTGCTGAGCGTTTTTGACCAGCTGCGTCAGGTTTTCGACGCTGATGCCCGGCGGCAGGCTTCCGCTAATCACCAGCAACGAGCCTGGAGCAATGGCGAGAACTTTTTGCTCCAGAAGATGAAGCTCTTCTTTGGTTAACGCCGCGCCCGGCATCACGAAACGATACTGTTCGCCGCTGGCGTTCACGTGAACGTGAAGATTCTGTCGCGTCCAGTCATGGGTTTCTACCGTATCGACGGGAACATGCTCATCCGTCAGCAGCGCGGTCAGATGTTCACCCGTTGCGCCGCCGACGGGAAAGATAGCGGTGGCGCTGCCGCCAAGAAACGTGATGGCTCGCGCCACGTTAATACCGCCGCCTCCGGGTTCAAATACGGGGGCGCTACAGCGTAGCTTGCCTTCAGGGTAAATTTGCGGGGTTTGCGTGGCGCTGTCGAGCGAGGGGGCTAACGTGAGCGTATAGATTTTGGTCATCCGGTTTCCTCCATAATACGAATTTAGCTGCTCTGATTTTAAGCATGGCACTTAAAGGAGGTGAGGGAAAGCCGCAAGTGATTTTCGCCGGGCCTGGCTTTTATCTTTATGAAATAAAAATTGTTTTAAGAAGGGTCTTATACAAAAAACGAAAGAGTAATTGATTGCTAAGTTAATCGTGCTTTTTTATAATTTACTCCCTTTCCTGGAGCGGCAATCTGCGATCCTCGCGAAAGTTTCCGGGACCCTCCTGGTCTCCTTATAGGTTGTACGGACTTAAAATTAAATGAAGCTTTTGAAGACAGTACCCGCAGCGGCAATGCTGGCGGGGGGGCTCTTTGCGTCTGCATACGCAATGGCCGATGATTCCGTTTTTACTGTCATGGATGACCCTTCTTCTGCCAAAAAACCTTTCGAAGGAACTGTTAACGCCGGCTATCTGGCGCAGTCCGGCAATACGAAAAGTTCCTCAATGACCGCAGACTCCACGTTGACCTGGTATGGCAATACGACCGCATGGTCGCTGTGGGGAAATGCCAGCAATACATCGTCAAACGATCAGCGCTCTTCGGAAAAGTACGCGTTGGGTGGACGTAGCCGGTATAACCTGACCGATCAGAACTATATCTTTGGCCAGGCCAGCTGGCTGACCGATCGTTACAATGGCTATCAGCAGCGTGATGTGTTCACCGCGGGTTATGGTCGGCAGATCATGAATGGTCCGGTACACAGCCTGCGTTTCGAATTCGGTCCCGGCGTGCGTTACGACGAGTATACCGATGGAGATAACGATACCCAGCCTCTGGGCTACGCTTCCGGCACTTATGCCTGGCAGATGACCGATAACGCCCGATTTACCCAGGGCGTTTCGGTATTCGGCGCTGAAGATACGACGCTGAACTCGGAAAGTGCATTGAATGTGGCGATCAATGCGCATTTTGCGCTCAAAGTGGCCTATAACCTGACGTGGAACTCGGAACCGCCATCCTCGGCGCCGGAACACACCGATCGTCGTACAACGCTATCGCTCGGATATAAAATGTAATATTTTCAGGCCGGATATTCCGGCCTGTTTGTTTTAAATTTGGCATAAAGTGGCATTATTATTTTTGGTCTCTTGTTTTGTTTTTTATAAAAAGAACCGGCCTTCATAATTTCCTCATAATTGTCTTTTTGCTGACAAATATGCAGTTAATTTGACACGAAAAGATAAATATTGGGTCGGACAAAAATGTGATCTGGATCTATACTGTGGAACACAGGCGGAGATAACGATTCCGTTCTATTACCTGAAACAAATAAGAGAATGACTATCATGAGAAATAGCAAAATCGCACTCGCGGCCGTGATGCTGTGCACGCTGTCTTTTGGCGCATTTGCCGCCGCTCCCGCACCGCAGCCGGGTAATAACGATCATACGCAAGTTGGCATTGCTAAAGCCACCGATGTCGAAGCGGGTTCCAACATTGCGCCGGGTTCACAATCAACCGGGCAGTCAATGAACGATGCTTTTGATGTTCATAAACTTGTTGCCGGGGAATGGTCCTGATATTTCATCACCATTTAACATCCCCCTTTAATTATTTCGTGAAGCAGCAAACCGGGTAATGTTGTACCGGTTTTGCTTTGCGCGTTTTCGGTTAAACATTCACTATTTATGTGAAATCATAAATATCCTTTATGGGTCATCCCGTCCTGCGTTGTGCATCTTGTTGCGAAAGAATTACGCTGCGTTAGTCGCGCCCCCCTTTTTTTCCCATCAACAATAACCATTTAGTCTCATGTGACTTTAATCACGCAGTAATGATGTGTAAACTAACCGTCGGTGTTATCAACAGGCGGCTGCAGGTGGGTACGCGTCGGTGAACGAGCGTGCACATATTTTCGCAGAGTGAAGCGGGAACTGAGCCGGAACATGTTGATAATTATGATTATATTGTTTTGTATGTGCTCTTTCGTGTGGGGCACCACTGCAAATAAGGACATGAAATGCCTGTAATTACGCTTCCTGATGGCAGCCAACGCCATTTTGATCATGCTGTGAGCCCGATGGACGTCGCTTTGGATATTGGCCCCGGTCTGGCGAAAGCCACCATTGCGGGTCGTGTCAACGGCGAGCTGGTCGACGCCTGTGACTTAATTGAAAACGACGCGACGCTCTCTATCATCACCGCGAAAGATGAAGATGGTCTTGAGATTATTCGTCACTCCTGTGCGCACCTTTTAGGGCACGCAATTAAACAGCTGTGGCCAAATACCAAAATGGCGATCGGCCCGGTTGTCGACAATGGTTTTTACTATGATGTCGATCTGGACCATACCCTGACCCAGGAAGATATCGACGCGCTCGAAAAGCGTATGCACGAGCTCGCCGAGAAAAACTACGACGTCATTAAGAAGAAAGTCAGCTGGCACGAAGCGCGTGAAACCTTCGTGAAGCGCGGCGAGAGCTATAAAGTCTCCATTCTTGATGAAAACATTGCTCATGATGACAAACCCGGTTTGTATCATCATGAAGAATATGTCGATATGTGCCGTGGACCGCATGTGCCGAATATGCGTTTCTGCCATCACTTCAAACTGATGAAGACCGCTGGCGCCTACTGGCGCGGCGATAGCAACAATAAAATGCTGCAGCGCATCTACGGGACCGCATGGGCAGATAAAAAAGCCTTAAATGCCTATCTGCAGCGTCTGGAAGAAGCCGCTAAGCGCGATCACCGTAAAATCGGCAAGCAGCTCGACCTGTATCATATGCAGGAAGAGGCGCCGGGTATGGTATTCTGGCATAACGATGGCTGGACTATCTTCCGCGAACTGGAAACTTTTGTGCGTTCTAAGCTGAAAGAGTACCAGTATCAGGAAGTTAAAGGTCCGTTTATGATGGACCGTGTGCTGTGGGAAAAAACCGGCCACTGGGACAACTATAAAGATGCGATGTTCACCACGTCTTCTGAGAACCGTGAATACTGCATCAAGCCGATGAACTGCCCGGGTCACGTACAGATCTTCAACCAGGGTCTGAAATCCTACCGCGATCTGCCGTTACGTATGGCTGAATTCGGTAGCTGCCATCGTAACGAACCGTCAGGCGCGCTGCATGGCCTGATGCGCGTACGTGGCTTTACTCAGGACGACGCCCATATCTTCTGTACTGAAGATCAGGTTCGCGATGAAGTGAACGCCTGTATTCGTATGGTCTACGATATGTACAGCACCTTTGGCTTCGAGAAAATCGTCGTCAAACTGTCGACTCGCCCGGAAAAACGCATCGGTAGCGATGAGACCTGGGATCGTGCTGAAGCGGATCTGGCCGTTGCGCTGGAAGAGAACAACATCCCGTTTGAGTATCAGCTGGGTGAAGGCGCGTTCTACGGTCCGAAAATTGAATTTACCCTGTATGACTGCCTCGATCGTGCATGGCAGTGCGGTACTGTACAGCTGGACTTCTCCCTGCCGCAGCGTTTAAGCGCCTCTTATGTGGGTGAAAATAACGAACGACAGGTTCCGGTAATGATTCACCGCGCAATTCTTGGTTCGCTGGAGCGCTTCATCGGCATCCTGACCGAAGAGTTTGCGGGCTTCTTCCCGAGCTGGCTTGCGCCGGTGCAGGTTGTGGTCATGAATATTACTGATTCTCAGGCTGAATACGTTAACGAATTGACGCGTAAACTACAAAATGCGGGCATTCGCGTAAAAGCAGACTTGAGAAATGAGAAGATAGGCTTTAAAATCCGCGAGCACACTTTACGTCGTGTCCCTTACATGTTGGTCTGTGGCGACAAAGAGGTAGAAGCCGGCAAAGTCGCCGTGCGTACCCGTCGTGGCAAAGACTTGGGCAGCCTGGACGTAAATGAAGTTATCGAGAAGCTGCAACAAGAGATTCGCAGCCGCAGTCTAAAACAACTGGAGGAATAAGGTATTAAAGGCGGAAAACGAGTTCAAACGGCACGTCCGAATCGTATTAATGGCGAGATTCGCGCCCTGGAAGTTCGCTTAACTGGTCTGGAAGGCGAAGCTTTGGGTATTGTGAGTCTGAGAGAAGCAATCGAAAAAGCTGAAGAAGCTGGAGTAGATTTAGTTGAAATCAGCCCTAACGCCGAACCGCCAGTTTGTCGTATCATGGACTACGGCAAGTTCCTTTATGAAAAGAGCAAGTCTTCTAAGGAACAGAAGAAAAAGCAAAAAGTTATCCAGGTTAAGGAAATTAAGTTCCGTCCTGGCACCGACGATGGCGATTATCAGGTAAAACTCCGCAGCCTGATTCGCTTTCTGGAAGATGGCGATAAGGCCAAGATCACGCTGCGTTTTCGCGGCCGTGAGATGGCCCACCAACAGATCGGTATGGAAGTGCTTACCCGCGTCCGTGACGATCTGAGTGAACTGGCAGTAGTCGAATCCTTCCCAACGAAGATCGAAGGCCGCCAGATGATCATGGTGCTCGCTCCTAAGAAGAAACAGTAAGGCCTTCAAGTAGCAATGTCTGTGGAGCCTGCGGGTTCCACAGCCGTTGTTCGCCTATGTTTCGTTTATTAACAATGCGAAGTGGAAGTTATTAAAATGCCAAAAATTAAGACCGTACGCGGTGCTGCTAAGCGCTTCAAAAAAACCGGTAAAGGTGGTTTTAAGCACAAGCACGCTAACCTGCGTCACATTCTGACCAAAAAAGCTACCAAGCGTAAACGTCACCTGCGTCCGAAAGCCATGGTTTCCAAAGGCGATCTGGGCCTGGTCATCGCGTGCCTGCCGTACGCATAAGTCGTTAACCCTTTTAACTTTTTAATTAGAATAGATACAGGAGAGCACATATGGCTCGCGTAAAACGTGGTGTAGTTGCCCGTGCACGTCACAAGAAAATTTTGAAACAAGCTAAAGGCTACTACGGTGCGCGTTCTCGCGTATACCGCGTTGCCTTCCAGGCTGTTATCAAAGCTGGTCAGTACGCTTATCGTGACCGTCGTCAGAAAAAGCGTCAGTTCCGTCAACTGTGGATTGCGCGTATCAACGCAGCAGCACGTCAGAACGGTATTTCTTACAGCAAATTCATCAACGGCCTGAAAAAAGCCTCTGTTGAAATCGACCGTAAGATCCTGGCTGACATCGCAGTATTCGACAAATTAGCGTTCACCGCGCTGGTCGAAAAAGCGAAAGCAGCTCTGGCATAAGCCAGTTGAAAGAGGGAGCTTGTCTCCCTCTTTTCGTTTCAAGACTATCAATACATTGACTTTTATTCGCGTAAGCTTTTCAATATCGATCTTACGTTTTTACCAGACAAGGTAATGCAAGCATGAATGCTGCTATTTTCCGCTTCTTTTTTTACTTTAGCACCTGAACTCAGGAGGCTAGCGCGTGAAAGAAGAAACGGAAAACAGCGCCAAAAAGCCTCCCACTGTGGAGGCTTTTTTTGTATCTGAACTGGCTTGTTCTATTTCAAGCCCCAGACGAGTGGCTGGCCCTGGTCATTCTGACAACGGGCGGATTGCCCGCCGTCTGCGGCTCGAAATAGTGAGAGCAAAATAATAACCATAACCGGTGTCTGCACCGACATAATGAGGAAAACCATGTCACATCTCGCAGAGCTGGTTGCCAGTGCGATGGCAGCCATTAACGAGGCATCAGATGTTGCTGCGCTGGACAACGTCCGCGTGGAATACCTGGGTAAAAAAGGTCTCCTGACCCTTCAGATGACGACCCTGCGTGAGCTGCCTGCTGAAGAGCGTCCGGCAGCCGGTGCGGTTATCAACGAAGCGAAAGAGCAGGTCCAGCAGGCGCTTAACGCGCGCAAGTCAGCGCTCGAAAGCGCAGCGCTCAACGCGCGTCTGGCCTCGGAAACCATTGATGTCTCTCTGCCGGGGCGTCGTATCGAGAACGGTGGCCTGCATCCGGTGACCCGTACCATCGACCGTATTGAAAGTTTCTTCGGTGAGCTCGGTTTTACCGTCGCGACTGGCCCGGAGATCGAAGATGATTATCACAACTTCGATGCGCTGAATATTCCAGGCCACCACCCGGCACGCGCTGACCACGACACTTTCTGGTTTGATGCCACGCGCCTGCTGCGCACGCAAACATCAGGCGTACAGATCCGCACCATGGCTAATCAGCAGCCGCCAATCCGCATTATTGCCCCCGGCCGCGTGTATCGTAACGACTACGATCAGACGCATACCCCGATGTTCCATCAGATGGAAGGTCTGATCGTTGACACTAACATCAGCTTCACCAACCTGAAGGGAACGCTGCACGATTTCCTGCGTAACTTCTTTGAAGAAGACCTGCAGATTCGTTTTCGTCCGTCCTATTTCCCGTTCACTGAGCCGTCTGCAGAAGTTGACGTGATGGGTAAAAACGGTAAATGGCTGGAAGTGCTCGGCTGCGGTATGGTGCATCCAAACGTGCTGCGTAACGTGGGCATCGATCCGGAAATCTATTCCGGCTTTGCCTTCGGCATGGGTATGGAGCGTCTGACCATGCTGCGCTACGGCGTGACCGACTTACGCGCGTTCTTCGAAAACGATCTGCGTTTCCTCAAACAGTTTAAATAAGGGCAGGACAGAACAATGAAATTCAGTGAACTGTGGTTACGCGAGTGGGTTAACCCGGCTATCGATAGCGAAGCGCTGTCGGATCAGATAACGATGGCCGGCCTTGAAGTTGACGGCGTAGAGCCGGTGGCGGGCAGCTTTAACGGCGTTGTCGTTGGCGAAGTGGTTGAGTGCGCTCAGCACTCGAATGCCGATAAACTGCGCGTCACAAAAATTAACATCGGCGGAGAACGTCTGCTGGACATCGTCTGCGGCGCGCCAAACTGCCGTCAGGGCCTGAAGGTTGCTGTTGCTACCATCGGCGCCGTTCTGCCGGGCGATTTTAAAATTAAAGCGGCAAAGCTGCGCGGCGAACCGTCGGAAGGCATGCTGTGCTCCTTCTCCGAACTGGGAATTTCCGACGATCACAGCGGTATTATCGAACTGCCTGCCGACGCGCCGCTGGGTACCGATATTCGTGAATACCTGAAGCTTGACGATAACACTATCGAAATCAGCGTCACGCCAAACCGTGCCGACTGCCTGGGAATTATCGGCGTGGCCCGCGATGTTGCCGTGCTCAACAAGGCGCCTTTGAATGTCCCGGAAATGGCACCGGTTGCCGCCACCATCGACGATATCCTGCCAATCCAGGTTGACGCGCCGGAAGCGTGTCCTCGCTATCTGGGGCGTGTGGTAAAAGGCATCAATGTCAAAGCGCCGACGCCGCTATGGATGAAAGAGAAGCTGCGCCGCTGCGGTATTCGCTCCATCGATGCCGTGGTTGACGTGACCAACTACGTTCTGCTTGAGCTCGGTCAACCGATGCACGCATTCGATAAAGACCGCATTGAAGGCGGAATCATCGTACGTATGGCGCATGAAGGTGAAACGCTGGTTCTGCTCGACGGCTCCGAGGCGAAGCTGGATAGCGATACTCTGGTTATCGCTGACCACCAGAAAGCCCTCGCCATGGGCGGTATTTTTGGCGGCGAGCACTCCGGCGTAAACGATGAAACGCAAAACGTTCTGCTGGAATGCGCGTTCTTTAGTCCGCTATCCATTACCGGCCGCGCCCGCCGCCATGGCCTGCATACCGACGCTTCGCACCGCTACGAGCGCGGCGTGGACTCCGCGTTGCAGTATCAGGCAATGGAGCGTGCTACCCGCCTGCTGATGGATATTTGCGGCGGTGAAGCGGGCCCGATTATTGACGTTACCAATGAAGCGACTCTGCCGAAACCTGCGACCATCCGTCTGCGCCGCAGCAAACTGGATCGTCTGATTGGCCATCACATTGAAGATACGCAGGTTAGCGACATTCTGCGTCGTCTGGGCTGTGAAGTTACCGAAGGACAGGATGAGTGGCATGCCGTGGCGCCGAGCTGGCGTTTCGACATGGAGATCGAAGAAGACCTGGTTGAAGAGGTTGCCCGCGTCTATGGCTATAACAATATTCCTGATGAACCGGTACAAGCGGGCCTGATTATGGGCACCCACCGCGAAGCGGATCTGTCGCTTAAGCGCGTGAAAACGTTGCTTAATGACAAAGGCTACCAGGAAGTGATTACCTATAGCTTTGTCGATCCGAAAGTACAGCAGTGGATCCACGCCGGCGAGGAAGCGCTGATTCTGCCGAGCCCGATCTCCAGCGAAATGTCGGCGATGCGCCTCTCCTTGTGGACCGGTCTGTTAGCAACGGTGGTCTACAACCAGAATCGTCAGCAGAACCGCGTACGCATCTTTGAGAGCGGTTTACGCTTTGTGCCTGATACCCAGGCTCCGCTGGGTATTCGTCAGGATCTGATGCTGGCTGGCGTTATCTGCGGCAACCGCTATGAAGAACACTGGAACCAGGCAAAAGAGACCGTCGATTTCTATGATGTAAAAGGCGATCTTGAGTCTGTACTCGACCTGACCGGTAAGCTGTCCGACATCGAATTCCGTATCGAAGCTAATAATGCGCTTCATCCGGGCCAGTCGGCAGCGATTTATCTGAAAGGTGAACGTATTGGTTTTATTGGGGTTGTTCATCCCGAGCTGGAACGTAAACTGGATCTGAACGGTCGCACTCTGGTATTTGAACTGGAGTGGAACAAGCTTGCAGACCGCGTGGTGCCTCAGGCGCGTGAAGTTTCTCGCTTCCCGGCGAACCGTCGCGACATCGCCGTCGTTGTGGCAGAAAACGTTCCCGCTGCCGATGTTTTAGCCGAGTGTAAGAAAGTTGGCGTAAATCAGGTAGTTGGCGTAAACTTATTTGACGTGTACCGCGGCAAGGGCGTAGCGGAAGGTTTCAAGAGCCTCGCTATCAGCCTTATCCTCCAGGATACCAGCCGTACACTCGAAGAAGAGGAGATTGCCGCTACCGTCGCCAAATGTGTAGAGGCATTGAAAGAGCGATTCCAGGCATCATTGAGGGATTGAACCTATGGCGCTTACAAAAGCTGAAATGTCAGAATATCTGTTTGATAAGCTTGGGCTTAGCAAGCGGGATGCCAAAGAGCTGGTAGAGTTGTTTTTCGAAGAGGTCCGTCGCGCTCTGGAAAACGGGGAGCAGGTAAAGCTCTCCGGGTTCGGCAACTTCGATTTGCGTGATAAAAACCAACGCCCGGGCCGTAACCCGAAAACGGGAGAGGATATCCCTATTACAGCCCGGCGAGTGGTGACTTTCAGACCTGGCCAGAAGCTAAAAAGCCGCGTCGAAAATGCGTCACCCAGAGACAAATAATCTGAACTAACTAAAAAGGCCGCGATGCGGCCTTTTTTCTTTTCTTCGCCGAATACCGTAAAATCAATCACATCCTTTTCCCCGATGCAGAAATCTATGCTGACCTTTGCTCAAATTCAACGGCGCCGCAGCCGGCGCTGGCTTGCCGTATTAACCTTGCTGCTGCTGGCTACGTCGACCATTAGCCTGTGCGCGGGCGACCAGTGGATTGGCCCCGGCGAATGGTTTAGCGCCAAAGGTGAGCTGTTTATCTGGCAGATACGTCTGCCGCGCACCCTGGCCGTTCTGCTGGTGGGCGCCGCGCTGGCGCTTTCCGGGGCGATTATGCAGGCGCTGTTTGAAAACCCGCTGGCGGAGCCCGGCCTGCTGGGGGTCTCAAACGGCGCTGGAGTCGGCCTGATTGCTGCCGTATTGCTGGGAAAAGGACTGCTTCCTGGTTGGGCGCTGGGGCTGTGTGCAATCGCGGGCGCGCTGGTCATAACCTTTATTTTGCTACGTTTTGCCCGGCGGCACCTGTCTACCAGCCGTCTGCTGCTGGCGGGTGTGGCGCTCGGTATTATTTGTAGCGCGCTGATGACCTGGGCAGTCTATTTCTCTACCTCTTTCGATCTCCGCCAGCTGATGTACTGGATGATGGGCGGATTTGGCGGCGTAGACTGGCAGCAGCTGTGGTTGATGCTGGCGCTGCTGCCGGTACTGGCCTGGGGATGCCTGCAATCGCAGCCGCTTAATTTGCTCGCGCTGGGGGAGGTTTCAGCGCGTCAACTGGGGCTTCCGCTGTGGTTATGGCGAAAGGTACTGGTGGTCGCGACCGGTTGGCTGGTGGGCGTCAGCGTGGCGCTGGCTGGAGCGATTGGCTTTATCGGTCTGGTTATCCCGCATATTCTGCGTTTATGTGGTTTGAGCGATCACCGCGTTCTGCTTCCGGCTTGTCTGCTGGCGGGCGCCAGCGCGCTGCTGGGGGCGGATATCGTCGCGCGGCTGGCGCTATCTGCGGCGGAGCTGCCTATTGGCGTAGTGACCGCCACCCTGGGGGCGCCGGTGTTTATCTGGTTATTGCTTAAATCAGGCCGCCCGCATTAACGGGCGGCCATACATACAGGGGCTGGCTTGTTGCCGCCTCTGTATGCGGCCGATCCATTACCAGCCCTTAATCGCATCGCCTTTATAGACTTCCGCTGCCTTGTCGGCAACGGCTTGCGTCTGGAAGGCCTCTTTCAGTTCCTGAACTTTTTTACTGCCTTTATTATCTTCGCGCGCAACAATGGCGTTGACGTACGGAGAGTCCGGCCCCTCCATAAATAACCCATCGCGAGCGGCGGACAGACCAGCCTGCGCGGAGAAATTGGTATTAATAATCGACAGGGCGACGTTCGGGTCGTCAAGCGTACGGGTCAGCTGCGGCGTGTCGACTTCCACAATCTTCAGCTGTTTAGGATTATCAATAATATCCAGCGTCGTCGGCAGGTAGCCTGTCCCGTCTTTCAGCTTGATCAAGCCCTGCGCCTGTAGCAACAGCAAACTGCGGCCCAGGGTGGTGGTTTCGTTAGAAATGGAGATCGTCGCGCCGTCAGGCAGTTCGCTAATATTTTTGATTTTCTTCGAGTAAGCGGCGATCGGGAAGACGAAGGTTTTACCGACAATCGCAAACTTATAGCCGCGTTCTTTTGATTGCGCTTCAAGGTAAGGCAGCGTCTGGAAGGCGTTAGCATCAACGTCTTTATTGTTTAACGCTTCGTTCGGCAGGACGTAATCATTAAAAGAGATGACCTCCACGTCGAGGTTGTATTTCTCTTTAGCCACCTGTTCTACGACTTTCCAGATAGCCTCATCCGGCCCGGTATTGATCGCGACTTTAACTTTATTATCTTCATCCGGCGAGCAGGCCGATAACAGCGCGACGGAGGCCGCAATTAACACGGTGCTAAACATCTTTTTCATCAATAAAACTCTCTCAAATTAACAATTAACGAAATGCTATTACATCCATTCACCACTGTACACTGAATTGCTCTGTACCGGTGTTGAGATGAATTCATGTTGCGCAGCCTGTTACATCAAGAGACACTCCAGGGCGATTCCAGGTAGAATGCCCTGGTCTGAATCCGCTACAGTAGATAGAGATCACCTGAAGCAGTCACCGGTTTTATTCACTGAGGGAAGGCTATGCAACACGATATTCTTAATACTGAAGTCACCACTATCGATGGTGAGAAAACAACGCTTGCTCCGTGGGCAGGCAAAGTGCTGTTGATCGTTAACGTTGCGTCAAAATGCGGCCTGACGCCGCAGTATGAGCAACTGGAAGCGCTGCAAAAGGATTTAGAAAGCGAAGGTTTCAGCGTGCTGGGCTTTCCCTGCAACCAGTTTTTGGGGCAGGAGCCGGGCAGCGAAGAGGAGATTAAAACGTTCTGCAGTACGACTTACGGCGTGACCTTCCCGATGTTCAGCAAAATTGACGTCAACGGCGAACATCGCGCGCCGTTGTATCAAAAGCTGATTGCGGCGGCGCCTCAGGCCGTTGCTCCAGCAGGCAGCGGTTTCTATGAACGCATGGCCAGTAAAGGCCGCGCGCCGCTGTATGTCGACGACATTCTGTGGAACTTTGAAAAATTCCTGATTGGCCGCGACGGCCAGGTTATCGGTCGTTTCTCTCCGGATATGACGCCGGATGACCCGCAGCTGGTGGCCGCTATTAAAGGAGCATTAGCGAAATAATGCCGTTTTTGATGCAGCTACAGGATGTCGAAGAGCCAGGACGGCTGGCGCCGTTTTCAGCCGATATCAGACCGGGAGAGATTATTCATCTGGTGGGGCCAAACGGGGCGGGGAAAAGCACATTGCTGGCACGTATGGCGGGGCTCTCTACCGGCCCGGGGCAGGTAAGACTGAATGAACGTCTTCTGAATGACTGGCCGGCGCAGGAGCTGGCGCGTCATCGCGCCTACTTAAGCCAGCACCAGATGCCGCCTTTCGCCATGCCGGTCTGGCATTACCTGTCGCTGCATCTGCAGAACGAGGCGCAAAACAGACTCCTGACGGCCATTGCGCAGAAGCTGGGCTTAGGCGATAAGCTTGGACGTCAGGTGAATCACATCTCCGGTGGGGAGTGGCAGCGCGTGCGCCTGGCGGCGGTGATACTGCAGATTCATCGTCAGGCTAACGCGTCCGGTCAACTGCTACTGCTGGATGAACCGATGAACAGCCTGGACGTGGCGCAGCAGGCCGCGCTCGATCGACTGCTTAGCGAACTCTGCGCATCAGGCATTGCCATCGTCATGAGCAGCCACGATCTTAATCATACTCTCCGGCACGCCCACAGCTCCTGGCTTATCTGTCAGGGGCAAACTATCGCCTGCGGCAGCACCGCGGAGGTGTTAAGCGAGGAGAATTTAACCGCTGCCTATGCCATGGAGTTTCAGCGGGTTGAGGTGGCGGGTCATCTTATGCTCGTTGCGTCACAGTAGCACGCAGTCAGCTTGCCAGCGAATTGATAAACAAGGTAAATTATTCCGATAACAGGATAGGGAACAGAGGATTCGTCTGAGATGCGTTTCTGGCTCGTTTTGTGCGTTGCGTTATTTCTCGCGGGTTGTAGCAGTCACCGTGCACCGCCGCCAAATCCGCGGCTGGCTGATTCGATTACCGTCGTTGCCAACCTGAATGAGCAGTTAAGGAACTGGCGGGGAGCGCCGTATCGCTACGGCGGAATGTCGCCGCGCGGCGTTGATTGCTCGGGGTTCGTGCTGATGACGTTTCGCGATAAATTTGCGTTACAGCTGCCGCGCGAAACCCGCGAACAGGCGGAAATCGGCACTAAAATCGATAAAAGCGAACTGCTGCCCGGCGATCTGGTCTTCTTTAAAACCGGATCCGGCGAGAGCGGTCTGCACGTCGGTATTTACGACACGGATAACCAGTTTATTCATGCTTCCACCAGCCAGGGCGTCACGCGTTCATCGCTGGATAATGTCTACTGGCATAAAAATTTCTGGCAGGCGCGCAGGATCTAACGTTAGCTAATGAGCAGGGAGCCCCTGTCTCCCTGCTCATCATGGCAAAGCGGCTGAGAGATAGCGCTCCATGCTTGCCGATTCAGCTATCCCCCCCAAATTAGACCAGCCGATCCGCGTCTCTTCCCGGTACGCTACCGGGCAATGGCAGAAGCGTGCTAAATCCCCGTGCGGCTTATTATTGCAATAACCCCGCACTCGCCCCGTGTTAATAATTTGTTGAAGGCACTACACTGAAGGCAGGAGGAAACATGACCCTGTCTTTTACTACCCACTGGCGTGATGAACTGCCGGATTTTTACACTGCATTATCCCCCACGCCGCTGGAGAACGCGCGCCTTGTCTGGCATAACGCGCCGCTGGCGCAAGAGCTGGGCATTCCCGAGTCGTTGTTTAACCTGGACAAGGGCGCTGGCGTATGGGGCGGCGAAGCGCTGCTGCCGGGGATGTCGCCGCTGGCGCAGGTCTACAGCGGCCACCAGTTCGGCTCGTGGGCCGGACAGCTCGGCGACGGGCGCGGTATTCTGCTCGGCGAACAGCAGTTGGCCGATGGCCGCCGCGTTGACTGGCACCTGAAGGGCGCCGGGCTGACACCCTATTCGCGCATGGGAGATGGGCGGGCGGTGCTGCGCTCAACGATCCGCGAAGGCCTGGCCTCGGAAGCGATGCATGCGCTGGGCATTCCCACCACCCGCGCTCTGGCAATGGTCGCCAGCGATACGCCGGTGTACCGCGAAACCGTCGAGCAAGGGGCAATGCTGATGCGCCTGGCGGAAAGCCACGTGCGTTTTGGCCATTTTGAGCACTTTTACTATCGCCGCGAGCCGCAAAAAGTGCAGCTGCTGGCGGATTATGTGATTCGCCACCACTGGCCTCATCTGCAAAATGAAGCGGATAAATACATTGTGTGGTTCAGGGATGTTGTCACCCGAACCGCGGAGATGATTGCCAGCTGGCAAACGGTCGGCTTCGCCCACGGGGTGATGAATACCGATAATATGTCGATCCTCGGACTGACGATGGATTACGGCCCGTACGGCTTCCTTGATGATTTTCAGCCTGGCTTTATCTGCAATCATTCCGACTATCAGGGGCGCTATAGCTTTGATCATCAGCCGGCGGTAGGACTATGGAATCTGCAGCGCCTGGCGCAAGCGCTCTCGCCGTTTATCAGCGCGGAAGCGCTGAACGGCGCGCTGGATGACTACCAGCACGCGCTGCTGACGGCATATGGCCGGCGTATGCGCGACAAGCTGGGATTATTGACCCAGCAAAAAGGGGATAACGAGCTGCTGGACGGCCTGTTTTCTCTGATGGAGCGCGAGGGCAGCGACTATACGCGGACCTTCCGGATGCTAAGCCTTAGCGAGCAGGAGAGCGCCGCCACGCCGCTGCGCGACGAATTTATTGATCGTGAGAGGTTCGATAGCTGGTTTGCCGCTTATCGCGCGCGCCTGCGCGATGAACAGATTGACGATGCGCAAAGGCAGGCGCAAATGCGCAGCGTGAATCCGGCTATCGTGCTGCGCAACTGGCTGGCTCAACGAGCCATTGAGCAGGCAGAGCAGGGGGATATGCGTGAACTGGAACGTCTGCATAGCGCACTTTCTCAGCCCTTTGTCGATCGCACGGATGAGTATAGCCAGCGTCCTCCGGACTGGGGAAAGCGCCTTGAAGTGAGCTGCTCGAGCTAATCACCATTCTCCCTGCCTCTTCCGGCGGGGAGCATTATTTGGTCAGGATCAGCTTGCCCGAATGAGTCTGACGCAGCAGATAGCGCTGACCGCCATGTTCAATCACTACCCGTCCTTCGCTGCCTAATAATGTCCGGCTGCTTATCTCTTTGTCCGTCGGAACGGGATACGGGGCATTGTCTTTTGTTTTTTCTGCTGTGGCAGTGTTATCCATACGCGTCATAGCACTAAAAATAAAAATCAAGGCAACAATGATAATCATTATCAATAATGTTGTTTTTGACGGCAAGCTTTATTTAACGCTTTACCAGATTTAGCAGGTATCCGGCCGGACATTGGCGAGAAAAATCTCCCCGCCGCGATCGCGACGGGGAAGGGGACTAGAGGCGGGTGGCGGTTGCGGCGGCTAATTCATCCAGCAGCCGTTCGCTGTCTTCCCAACTCAAGCAGGGATCGGTAATCGATTGTCCCCAGGTCAGCGGCTGGCCGGCAACGACCTTTTGCGTGCCTTCCTTAAGGAAGCTTTCGGCCATGATCCCGGCGATTGCGTTCGAGCCCGCGCGGATCTGCTGACATATATCGGCGCAAACTTCCAGCTGACGGCGATGCTGTTTCTGGCAATTACCGTGGCTAAAATCCACCACCAGTTGTTCCGGCAGGTCGAACTCTGCCAGCGCTTCTCCGGCGGCGGCGATGTCGGCAGCGTGGTAATTCGGTTTTTTACCACCGCGCATAATAATATGGCCGTACGGATTCCCGCTGGTCTGATAGATGGTCATCTGGCCCTGCTTATCCGGCGACAGGAACATATGGCTGGCGCGGGAAGCGCGGATGGCATCAACGGCGATACGGGTATTACCATCGGTACCGTTTTTAAAGCCCACCGGGCATGAGAGCGCAGAGGCCATTTCGCGATGGATTTGGCTCTCGGTTGTACGCGCGCCGATAGCGCCCCAGCTAATCAAATCGGCAATAAACTGTCCGGTCACCATATCGAGAAACTCGGTAGCGGTGGGGACGCCGAGCTCGTTCACCTGCAGCAGCAGGCTACGCGCCAGTTCAAGGCCGTGATTCACCCGGTAGCTGCCGTTCAGGTCGGGGTCGGAGATCAGCCCCTTCCAGCCAACCACCGTACGGGGCTTCTCAAAATAGGTGCGCATCACGATTTCCAGCTGCGGCTGATAGCGTTCGCGCATACCCTGCAGTCTGCGCGCATACTCCATCGCCGCATCAGTATCGTGAATGGAACAGGGACCGATCACTACCAGCAGGCGGCGATCTTCACCGTTGAGAATTTTTTCGATTCGGCGGCGCGAAGCAGAAACGTGGGCGGCAACATCGGGGGACACGGGATGCCGTTGCGCCAGTTCCGCGGGCGTTACCAGGCTTTCAATGCGCGCGGTACGCAATTCGTCTGTTTTATTCATTGGGGTCTCAAAAATCTGTTTCTTCCGCGGCGAAAATGCCGGGAAGTGATGCGCATCACGATAAACCAATCCCTGCTTATTGCAAGAGCAGGGCATGATCCTGTATAGGCCACGGGTGATAGCATAAACAAATTTTTGATATCGTACTAGTGTGTTAGTACATTCTGCGGCTTAGCCCCATAATATCCATGATTTTGGTGGCGATCTCTTCAACGGAGTAATTGGTACTGTTCAGGCAAGGGATTTTATTTTTGCGATACAGCGCTTCAACTTCGGTGACTTCCATCCGGCACTGGCGCATAGAAGCATAGCGGCTGTTTTCCCGTCGCTCTTCGCGGATGGCCGCCAGCCGCTCCGGATTGATAGTTAAGCCGAATAGTTTGTGCTGGAGCGGCTTAAGCGATGCCGGCAGAATCAGATTGTCCATATCATCGGCGATAAACGGGTAGTTGGCGGCGCGGATACCGTACTGCATCGCCAGGTACAGGCTGGTAGGCGTTTTCCCGCAGCGCGAAACGCCGAGGAGGATCACCTGGGCCTGATCGAGGTTGCGCAGCGAAATCCCGTCATCATGAGCAAGGGTGTAGTCGATAGCGGCGATACGCGCGTCGTATTTGTTCAGATTACCCGGGGTCAGGCCGTGGGTGCGGTGAGCGATTGGCGTCGGGTCCAGGCGTAGCTCCTGCTGAAGGGGGGCCACCAGCGCCTGAACAATATCCTGACAAAAGCCTTCGCTTTGCACGATGATATCGCGGATCTCCGGCAGCACGATGGAATAGAACACCAGCGGTCGAATACCGGTCTGCTGGAAGATGGCGTCAATTTGTTCCTTCACGGCGCGCGCGCGGCTGATATTTTCGACAAACGGCAGGGTTACGCTGCTGGTGGCTACCGGGAATTGCGACATGACCGCATGACCCAGAACTTCCGCCGTAATAGCGGTACCGTCGGAAATATAAAATACGTGGCGATCTACAGCACTTTCCATTTTGACCATCCGGTATAAAGAGTTTAATTAGCTGAAAGCAGATATTAAATTTAAGCATATCACTCCAGGCTTTGTCTCAAATTTAAAAAGTGAAACGCTATTTTTATTTTTAATGAAAAGGTTGGTTCATTTTTCGCAACTGCGTATCTTTTGTATCAAATTTCATCAGATTTTAGAAGAATCATTGGCTTAGCTATATCCGGAAAAGAATCCTAAAAACGAAAAAATAATTTGCTTGAACGATTCACCGTTTTTTTCAACGGCATAATTATGTCAGGATAAATCCCGTAGTCGATCGTGAATTATTTATCACTGGTATTAAATCACAAAAGGATTGTCTCGATGTCCAACAATGGCTCGTCACCGCTGGTGCTTTGGTATAACCAACTCGGCATGAATGATGTAGACAGGGTTGGGGGCAAAAATGCCTCCCTTGGTGAAATGATTACAAATCTGTCAGGTATGGGTGTGTCCGTACCGAACGGGTTTGCCACCACCGCTGATGCTTTTAATCAGTTTTTGGACCAAAGCGGCGTGAACCAGCGCATCTATGAACTGCTGGATGAAACCGACATTGACGACGTTTCCGCATTAGCGAAAGCGGGCGCGCAGATCCGTCAGTGGATCATTGATACGCCGTTCCAGAGCGAACTGGAAAATGCGATTCGCGACGCGTATACCCAGCTGTCCGCCGATGACGCTGAGGCCTCCTTTGCCGTGCGCTCCTCCGCAACGGCGGAAGATATGCCGGATGCCTCCTTCGCCGGTCAGCAAGAGACATTCCTTAACGTGCAGGGCTTTGACGCCGTGCTCGTCGCGGTGAAGCACGTGTTTGCTTCGCTGTTTAACGATCGCGCCATTTCCTATCGCGTGCATCAGGGTTACGATCACCGCGGCGTGGCTCTATCCGCCGGGGTACAGCGGATGGTGCGCTCCGATCTGGCATCATCCGGCGTAATGTTCTCCATCGATACCGAATCCGGATTCGATCAGGTGGTGTTTATCACCTCCGCCTGGGGGCTTGGCGAGATGGTGGTGCAGGGGGCGGTGAACCCCGATGAGTTCTACGTCCATAAACCGACGCTGGAAGCGGGACGGCCGGCGATTGTTCGCCGCACCATGGGGTCGAAAAAGATCCGCATGGTTTATGCTCCAACTCAGGAGCACGGCAAGCAGGTGCGTATCGAAGACGTGCCGCAGGCGCAGCGCGACGTTTTCTCGTTGACCGACGCGGAAGTGCAGGAGCTGGCCCAGCAGGCAGTGCAAATCGAGAAGCACTACAACCGCCCGATGGATATCGAATGGGCGAAAGATGGCCATACCGGTAAGCTGTTTATCGTCCAGGCGCGTCCGGAAACCGTCCGTTCGCGCGGCCAGGTGATGGAGCGTTATACCCTCCATGCGCAAGGGCAGATTATTTCGGAAGGGCGCGCGATCGGCCACCGCATCGGCGCGGGTCCGGTGAAAGTCATTCATGATATCAGCGAAATGAACCGTATCGAGCCCGGCGACGTTCTCGTGACCGACATGACCGACCCGGACTGGGAACCGATCATGAAAAAAGCGGCGGCGATCGTCACCAACCGCGGCGGGCGGACCTGTCATGCGGCGATTATCGCGCGTGAGCTGGGGATTCCGGCGGTAGTGGGCTGCGGCAACGCCACCGATCGCATCCAGGAAAACCAGAATGTAACCGTCTCCTGCGCCGAGGGCGATACCGGCTACGTCTATGCCGAAATTCTCGACTTCAGCGTCAAGAGTTCCACCGTCGGCGATATGCCGGATCTGCCGCTGAAAATTATGATGAACGTCGGTAACCCGGACCGGGCTTTCGACTTTGCCTGCCTGCCGAACGAAGGCGTGGGCCTGGCGCGTCTGGAGTTTATTATCAACCGGATGATCGGCGTTCACCCGCGCGCGCTGCTGGAGTTTGACGATCAGGAACCGGGTCTGCAGAACGAAATCCGCGAGCTGATGAAAGGTTACGACTCGCCGAGAGAGTTTTACGTCGGTCGCCTGACCGAGGGTATTTCGACGCTTGGCGCGGCATTTTTCCCGAAACGGGTCATCGTGCGCCTTTCCGACTTCAAATCTAACGAATACGCCAACCTGGTCGGCGGCGAGCGTTATGAGCCGGAAGAAGAAAATCCGATGCTGGGCTTCCGCGGGGCTGGCCGCTATGTCTCCGAAAGCTTCCGTGACTGCTTCGCGCTGGAGTGTGAAGCAGTAAAACGCGTGCGTAACGATATGGGCCTGACTAACGTCGAAATCATGGTGCCGTTTGTTCGTACCGTCGCGCAGGCAAAAGCGGTGGTTGAAGAGCTGGCGCGCCAGGGCCTCAAGCGCGGCGAGAACGGCCTCAAGCTGATTATGATGTGTGAAATCCCATCGAATGCGCTGCTGGCTGAGCAGTTCCTCGAATACTTCGACGGTTTCTCCATTGGTTCCAACGATATGACGCAGCTGGCGCTGGGTCTGGATCGCGACTCCGGCGTGGTCTCCGAGCTGTTCGATGAGCGTAACGACGCGGTGAAAGCGCTGCTGTCGATGGCTATCCGCGCGGCGAAGAAACAGGGTAAATACGTCGGTATCTGCGGGCAGGGTCCGTCAGACCATGAAGATTTTGCCGCCTGGCTGATGGAAGAGGGAATCGATAGCCTTTCCCTCAATCCGGATACCGTGGTGCAAACCTGGCTTGGCCTGGCGGAGCTGAATAAGTAAGTTTTTCGCTAAACAAAATGCGCAATCCCCGTCAGCAATGGCGGGGATTTTTTGTTTCAGCCGTCAGCGTACGGGCAAAAAAAAGCCCATCGTGGGAGATGGGCAAAGACTACACACAGCAATTCGTTGTTTCACTCAGGGGATTTCCATGCTTATAAATCAAGGCATTGATTTATAACCGTGAGCTAATACTAGGCACTGAGGCTTTTTGCGTCGATCGGATTCCTCTCAATAGTTAAATTAAGGTAAAGAATCTGCGAAGCAAATGTGGTTAGTGGGCAGAGGAATGCGGACTGTTGTGAGGAATATATTAGTGTTTCTTAATATTTGAGGGCGGTGTGCCCGACAGCGGTCGAGGCGCAATGGCAAAAGGCGGGTTCCCCCGCCCGTTGACTTATTTATCCTGCGAGGCTCGGGTATTGAGCTCGCTAAGCTCCTCAAGCACCAGATCGGGATCTTTCGGCGGCGGCGGCGCTTCGTTAACCCACGCGTCGTATAGTCGCCAGGAGACCGCCAGCAGAACCGGCCCGATAAACAGGCCAATCATGCCGAAAGCCACCAGACCGCCGATAACGCCGGAAAGGATCAGAATCATCGGCAGGTCGGCGCCCATACGAATCAATAGCGGGCGGATAAAATTGTCCATGGTGCCCACTACGCAGCTCCACACCAGCAGTACGGTACCCCAGGTGGTATCGCCGCTCCAGTAGAGCCAGATAATTGACGGCACCAGAACCAGTAAAGGCCCCAGCTGGACAAGACAGGTAAAAATCATCACCACGGTGAGCAGCGCCGCGTAGGGAACGCCGCTGACCGCGAGACCAATACCGCCGAGCACCGCCTGGGCCAGGGCCGTCACGACCACTCCCAGCGCCACGGCGCGAATTGCCTGACCGGCGAGGATCACCGCCGCGTCGCCGCGTTTGGCGGCCAGACGGGTAGCGAAGTGGCGGAAACCATAGGCGACCTGTTCACCACGCCAGTACAGCAGCGCGCTAAACAGTAGCATAAGACCGCAGTAGACCAGCAGCTTGCCGATATGCGCCGCCTGACCAACAAACCAGGTGGTGGTGGTGCCGAGATAAGGGCGAATTTTAGTCATAATCGCCGTGCCCCCCATCTCCAGCAAATTATGCCAGCCGGTGTACAGCTTATCGCCGATCAGCGGAACCGTATTCAGCCACGCCAGATCCGGCGGGGTAAAGTTGCCGCTGGTCACCACTTTTATTAATGGCACGCTGTTGTCCACCAGACTATTGACCAGTAGCGCAATAGGAATAACGAAGAGTAAAAAAAGCAGCAGGGTCATTACCAGTACGGCCAGAGAGCGTTTGCCGAAAAGCAGGCTCTGCAGGCGCAAAAGTACCGGCCAGGTCGCGATGACCACCGTACCGGCCCACGCAAATGACAGAATAAATGGCTGAACGACCCACAGACAGGAAATAATAATCAGGGACAAAAACAGCACCGACAGCAGAACTTGCGGTATATCCCGGGGCTGATTGGGGTTAATCATAGTGAAATTTTACCTTTGCAGTCGCGTCAAAAGGCTGACGCAGCGTAATTCCATGTACTGATAATAATATCAATAAGTTCGCGCGCCTGATTTTGCCCTTAATTCTGGCGGGCGCATATGAAAAAAATGTGATAAAAAGTTGGGTGCGTCACGCAAACGATTAATCACTTACAACACAACATAGTCAGGCAGGGTCGAGCGTCATGATCCCACAGATTTCTCAAGCGCCAGGTGTCGTTCAACTGGTGCTGAATTTTTTGCAGGTACTGGAGCAACAGGGTTTTACCGGCGATACCGCCACCAGCTACGCCGACAGGCTAACGATGGCAACTGATAACAGTGTATATCAGCTGTTGCCGGATGCGATTTTATTCCCCCGTTCCACGGCAGACGTGGCTCTGCTGGCAAGACTGGCGGCGGAAGAGCGTTTTAAAACGCTGATCTTTACCCCGCGCGGAGGCGGCACCGGCACGAATGGCCAGGCGCTGAACGCCGGGATCATCGTCGATATGTCCCGCTATATGAACCGCATTATTGAAATCAACCCCGAAGAAGGGTGGGTGCGGGTGGAGGCGGGGGTCATTAAGGACCAACTTAATCAGTTTCTTAAACCGTACGGCTACTTTTTTGCCCCGGAACTGTCGACCAGCAACCGCGCCACGCTTGGCGGGATGATCAACACCGACGCCTCCGGGCAGGGGTCGCTGGTCTACGGTAAAACCTCCGATCACGTACTCGGGGTGCGCTCGGTGCTGATCGGCGGCGATATTCTTGACACTCAGCCAATCCCGGCGGCGCTGGCGGAAACCCTGGGCGCAGAACAGTCGGCGATCGGGCGGATCTATCGCACGGTATATCAACGCTGCAAAGCGCAGCGGCAGCTGGTTATCGATAAATTCCCGAAACTTAACCGTTTCCTCACGGGTTACGATCTGCGCCACGTGTTCAACGACGACATGAGCGAATTTGATCTGACCCGAATCCTGACCGGTTCCGAAGGCACGCTGGCGTTTATTACCGAAGCGCGGCTGGATATCACCCGTTTGCCGAAAGTGCGCCGGCTGGTCAACGTTAAGTACGATTCCTTTAACTCTGCGCTGCGCAACGCGCCGTTTATGGTGGAAGCGAAGGCGCTTTCGGTCGAAACGGTCGACTCGAAGGTGCTCAATCTGGCGCGGGAGGATATTGTCTGGCATTCGGTTAGCGAGCTCATTACCGACGTTGCGGATAAGGAGATGCTGGGGCTGAATATCGTCGAGTTCGCCGGTGATGACGCCGAACTGATTGACGGCCAGGTGACGACCCTGTGTCAGCGCCTGGATGAACTGATAGCACGCAACGAGGCGGGCGTAATCGGCTGGCAGGTTTGTCACGAGCTGGACGGCGTCGAGCGCATCTATGCGATGCGGAAAAAAGCGGTTGGGCTTCTGGGGAATGCCAAAGGGGCCGCCAAACCGATACCTTTCGCCGAAGATACCTGCGTGCCGCCGGAACACCTGGCCGATTATATTGCTGAATTCCGTGAGCTGCTCGACGGCCACGGGCTGAGCTACGGTATGTTTGGTCATGTCGATGCCGGCGTGCTGCACGTGCGGCCGGCGCTGGATATGTGTGACCCGCAGCAAGAGATGCTGATGAAGCGGATCTCCGATGACGTGGTCGCGTTAACCGCTAAGTACGGCGGTCTGCTATGGGGGGAACACGGCAAGGGTTTTCGCGCTGAATACAGTCCGGCATTCTTCGGCGAAGAGCTGTTCGGCGAACTGCGCAAAATTAAAGCCGCGTTTGACCCGGATAACCGTCTGAACCCGGGTAAAATCTGTCCTCCGGAAGGCGTTGATGCGCCGATGATGAAGGTGGATGCGGTCAAGCGCGGGACATTCGATCGGCAGATCCCCATCGCCGTGCGCAGCTCGTGGCGCGGCGCGATGGAGTGTAACGGCAATGGCCTGTGCTTCAACTTTGATGCCAAAAGCCCGATGTGCCCGTCGATGAAGGTCAGCAACCACCGTATTCACTCGCCGAAAGGGCGGGCAACGCTGGTGCGTGAATGGCTGCGCCTGCTGGCGGACCGCGGCATCGACCCCAATCAGCTGGAAAAAGATCTGCCGGAAAAACGCGCCAGCCTGCGTACTCTGGTGGAGCGTACCCGCAATAGCTGGCACGCACGTAAAGGCGAGTACGATTTCTCCCATGAGGTTAAAGAGGCGATGTCCGGCTGTCTGGCCTGTAAAGCCTGCTCGACCCAGTGTCCGATTAAAATCGACGTTCCGGAGTTCCGTTCGCGTTTCCTGCAGCTTTACCATAGCCGCTATTTGCGCCCGGTTCGCGACCATCTGGTGGCGACGGTTGAATCCTACGCGCCGCTGATGGCGCATGCGCCAAAGACCTTCAACTTCTTTATCAATCAGCCGTGGATGCGCAAGCTATCAGAAAAGCATATTGGTATGGTTGATCTTCCGCTGCTTTCCGTCCCATCGTTGAAGCAGCAGATGGTCGGCCACCGTTCGGCGAATACCACCCTGGAACAGCTGGAAGCGCTGAGTCCTGAGCAGAGGGCGAAGAGGGTGCTGGTGGTTCAGGATCCCTTCACCAGCTATTACGATGCGCAGGTGGTTGCCGACTTTGTTCGCCTGATCGAGAAAGTAGGATACCAGCCGGTGCTGCTGCCGTTCTCTCCCAACGGCAAGGCGCAGCATATTAAGGGCTTCCTGACGCGATTCGCGCGCACCGCGCAGAAAACTGCCGACTTCCTTAACCGCGTGGCCCAGCTCGGCATGCCGATGGTGGGTGTCGATCCGGCGCTGGTGCTCTGCTATCGCGATGAATACAACCAGGTGCTGGGCGACAAGCGCGGCGATTTTCGCGTGATGCTGGTGCATGAATGGTTGCCGCAGGCGTTGACGGAAACCGCAGCGCAGGATCAAGGCGGCGAGTCGTGGTATCTGTTTGGTCACTGTACTGAGGTGACGGCGCTTCCCGCTTCTACCCGGCAGTGGGCGGATATCTTCGCACGCTTTGGCGCGAAGCTGGAAAACGTTAACGTGGGCTGCTGCGGTATGGCCGGGACCTACGGTCATGAAGTGAAGAATCACGCCAATTCGCTGGCCATCTACGCGCTCTCCTGGCAGCAGGCGATGCAGCGCCTGCCGCGCAACCGCTGTCTGGTCACCGGCTACTCCTGCCGTAGCCAGGTGAAGCGTATTGAAGGCAGCGGCGTACGCCATCCGCTGCAGGCGCTACTGGAGATTATGGGATGATTTGGAAACGTCACAGCACGCTGGAGCAGTTGAACGCGATGGGCGACGGGAACATGGTCGGCTTGCTGGATATACGCTTCGAGGCCATGACCGACGAGACCATCGCCGCGACCATGCCGGTAGACAGCCGTACCCATCAGCCGTTTGGCCTGCTGCACGGCGGCGCATCGGTGGTATTAGCGGAAACGTTAGGTTCGGTGGCGGGCTACCTGTGCAGCGAAGGCGAACAGAAGGTGGTCGGTCTGGAGGTCAATGCCAACCATATTCGTTCGGTGCGCAGCGGGAGGGTTCGCGGCGTGTGCCGGGCGCTGCACGTCGGCTCCCGTCACCAGGTGTGGCAGATCGACATTACTGATGAGCAGGGGCGTCTTTGCTGTTCGTCGCGGTTGACCACAGCCGTAATTTAAGTCAATTAAGGGGGAAGATTTCCCCCTTAATACTTATTACCTGCCATCCTTCATCACCGCTGAACGTACCTACGCTATATCCGCTAGCTGCCGGTTTGCACTGTTATTTGTATTGAGATTTAACCAGGCCCAAAGTTAACGCTTTATAAGAAAAGTCCTAGCTTAACTTTGCTGCTCACCAGGGATTATTAGCCTTCTACCTTTTATATTCTTTGGTCGCTTATTTGTGCGACATCTTTAGCGCGTAGACCATTATGTTTGATATGACAAGCTCATCCATGTTAAATATAAATTTATCAAACATCGTTAATATTTATGCTAATATTTTTAATACCAGAATTTACAAGGTAACAAGAGGACGGAGTTAGCTATGGGTATCATTTCATGGATCATTTTTGGGCTTATTGCCGGTATTTTAGCCAAGTGGATTATGCCGGGGAAAGACGGCGGCGGGTTTATCGTTACCGTAATTCTCGGTGTCATCGGTGCAGTTGTCGGGGGTTGGATTAGTACTTTCTTCGGCTTTGGCCGGGTCGACGGTTTTAATTTCGGCAGCTTTGTCGTCGCGGTGATTGGTGCGCTGGTCGTACTCTTCATCTACCGTAAGATCAGAAGCTAACCGCACCAGCAACGCCATAAAGTGCAGAGGCTGCCGCCATTGTCGGCAGCCTTTTTAATATCTCTAAAATGTCCGAGTGTTTAATTTCCCCTCTTTCATTCTATTACCACGATACGCGCTTACAGCGCGGGCATATCGGGGACCGGCACGACTTCAACGCGCACTTCATAATGTTTAGCTTTGCTGGCTGGAATCAGCGGCGTGAGTTTATTGATCGTTTCGACCGGATTATCGGTGGCTACGGTGGCGGAGAAAATAACCGGTTTTTTCGGCGGCACAGGGAAAGGCATTGGGCCATAACCCTGAGTCAGCTCGAAGGGGGGATGGCCAGCATTATGCGCCTCAGCCGCCGGTAAGGGCGTTTCGGCTTTCTCTGCATCGGCGGCGAACGCGCTGGTGACGGTAATCGAAACGACGGCGAAGAGCGCAATGATAGTTTTTTTCATTTTTGTTACCTCATAAGTATGTCGATAAAAGCTTAGAGGCAACGCTTTTGGCAAACAATCCCACGGTGGGCGAATCCTATGAATCTCCTTATTTCTTCACGAATGTGAAAGCCTGTCCGCGACGGTGAGGCTTACGAAATTTAAGGGGGAAATGGGGTTAATCGAGCAAAACGCTAATAATTAACAGGACGACCATACACATCGACATGACATCTGTTTCTATATCCATAGTTCAGTACAACACAGGTTCCCGATCGGTCGCCGTTGCGACATTGCGTGAAAAGATGAAGGAAATTTAGCAGCGCATTCTACAGGAGCCAGCCGGCACTGAATAAATCTTTATTTCTGTGAAATGACAGCACTTATAATGAAAACGAATAGGTTTCGTTGCATGAATGGATTCGCGTTAGTGAGGGGGCAAACAGCGTCTCAATTTGGCATATTGGTCGGGTGGCGCGTCAGGCGGCGCGGGAGCCAGAGGGGCAATGGGAGGCAAATGCCATCGTCCCGCCGGATACGCACGTGAAGAAAATATTAATACTGTTTATTGGCCGCCGCGCCTCGTTATGCGCAGCGCGGCATCAACCGATGCCACGGTGGACGCCGACGCGGCGAACAGGCGGCAGGACTTCGCTGGAAGCAGGGCTCCGCTTAGTCCACGCGTTTGCCTTTGGTCGCCTCTCCGCCGCCGAGTGCGGCTTGATTAATTTTATCTTCGTGGGTATTAATCAATTGCGTGAGCGCTATTTGCTCCTGAAATTTAGTCAGCAGAAGCTCAGCGTCGGATTTAAGAATATCTTCCGATGATTCAAGCACCGAGTTAATTGCTTTGGTCACATTCCCAACCAGCTCCGCGACCCCTCCTTCCTCGCCAATGGCAAGCATCAATGCGCTTATCAGCAGCGACTGGGCCTCAACCTGCGCAGCAAGCTGCTTGTTTTCTGCATCCATCGCTGAAATTTTCGCGATGATGCTGAGAATGACATTATTCATGATAATCCTTAAATCAATGAGTTAAACGCCGAAGATCACGCTGGTTATATTCGTTGCAGGATCAGCGAAATATCCATTGAAGATAAATATGCCAGAAAATATATCATCAGTGGTAGTGGGGTATTTTCATTATCGGTTGCAGGCGATCCGTCGCTATGGCCTTATCTCAATGTGCTGTCAGATGATTTTGCTGCCGGCACGCTGGCTTGTTGCGGCCTGAAGCGTGTAACTCATTGAATGTCCAGCAAGTAGATGAAAAGTGCTTTTTCCCGCGCCTATTTTATAAATCGGTATTTTCGATACATCTTTGCCATTGCCTGCAATTAAGCGCGCCAAACGTCAATATCTTATTATTTTTCAATATATTAAAACAGAAATTCGCAGGCTGAAAACGCCGAGCACAGGGTCTATGCTTATAAAAAGCGCAAGAAATGAGCCAGCGGGGACAATACCCCTTCTCCGGATGGGTTGAAGTGATAATCATTATCACTAACATGGTGGGTATGCCCTGATGGCGTCAACCTATGAGGTAGAGCGATGGATTCACATGCAGGAACTTTTAATCCCGAAGATTTCAGCTGGCGCGGCCTGGCGATGACCCCAGCCGCCGCCGCCCATATTCGCGAACTGGTCAGCAAACAACCCGACAAGCAGGGGCTACGCCTGGGCGTTAAAACCAGCGGCTGCGCCGGCTTTGGCTACGTTCTCGAACTCATCGCTGAACCGGCGCAGGACGATCTGCTTTTTGAGCGCGATGGCGCGAAACTGTGGGCGCCGCTGCAGGCCATGCCGTTTATCGATGGCACCGAGCTCGACTACGTCCGCGAAGGTTTAAACCAGATCTTTAAATTTCATAACCCCAAAGCGCAGCACGAATGCGGCTGCGGCGAAAGTTTTGGCGTTCAGGCGGAGTAACTATGTCTCGTAATACTGAAGCAACTGACGATGTCAAAACCTGGAGCGGCGGGCCACTCAACTATAAAGAGGGCTTTTTTACCCAGCTACAGACCGATGAGCTGGCGAAAGGCATAAATGAAGAGGTGGTTCGGGCGATTTCTGCACGCCGCAATGAACCAGAATGGATGCTGGAGTTTCGTCTGAACGCCTTCAAGGCCTGGCAGGCAATGGAAGAGCCGCACTGGCTGAAAGCGCACTACGACAAGCTGAATTATCAGGATTACAGCTATTACTCAGCGCCCTCCTGCGGCAACTGCGATGACGCCTGCGCTTCTGAGCCGGGAGCTCTACAGCAAACGGGGTCCAGCGCATTTCTGACCAGCGAAGTCGAAGAGGCGTTTAACCTTCTCGGCGTACCGGTTCGCGAAGGGCGGGAGGTGGCCGTCGACGCCATTTTTGACTCGGTTTCCGTGGCGACCACCTATCGCGAAAAGCTGGCGGAGCAGGGGATTATTTTCTGCTCCTTCGGCGAAGCGATTCACGATCACCCTGAACTGGTCAGGAAATACCTCGGTACCGTAGTACCGGGCAACGACAACTTCTTTGCCGCCCTTAACGCGGCGGTAGCCTCCGACGGCACCTTTATCTATGTGCCCAAAGGCGTGCGCTGCCCGATGGAGCTGTCGACCTATTTCCGCATCAACGCCGAGAAAACCGGCCAGTTCGAACGCACCATACTGGTCGCCGACGAAGGCAGCTACGTGAGCTATATCGAAGGCTGTTCGGCGCCGGTACGCGATAGCTACCAGCTGCACGCGGCGGTGGTGGAGGTGATCATTCATAAAGATGCCGAGGTGAAGTACTCCACGGTGCAAAACTGGTTCCCCGGCGACAATAATACCGGCGGGATCCTTAATTTCGTGACCAAGCGCGCCCTGTGCGAAGGCGAGAACAGCAAAATGTCGTGGACCCAGTCGGAAACCGGCTCGGCGATCACCTGGAAGTATCCGAGCTGTATTCTGCGCGGCGATAACTCCATTGGCGAGTTCTTCTCGGTAGCGCTGACCAGCGGCCACCAGCAGGCGGACACCGGCACCAAGATGATCCATATCGGCAAAAACACCCGTTCGACGATTATCTCGAAGGGGATTTCAGCCGGCCACAGCCAGAACAGCTATCGCGGCCTGGTCAAAATCATGCCCACCGCGACCAACGCGCGCAACTTCACCCAGTGCGACTCCATGCTGATTGGCCCGGACAGCGGGGCGCATACCTTCCCGTATGTAGAATGCCGTAATAACAGCGCGCAGCTTGAGCACGAAGCGACCACCTCCCGTATCGGCGAAGATCAGCTGTTCTACTGTCTGCAGCGCGGAATCAGCGAAGATGATGCCATCTCGATGATCGTTAACGGTTTCTGTAAGGATGTCTTCTCAGAGCTGCCGCTGGAGTTTGCCGTAGAAGCGCAAAAATTACTGGCGATTAGCCTTGAACACAGCGTCGGCTGATAACAAAGGAAATAAGATGTTAAGTATAAAAAATTTGCAGGTCGCCGTTGAAGACAAAGAGATCCTGCGCGGACTGAATCTGGACGTTCGCCCCGGCGAAGTGCATGCCATTATGGGCCCGAACGGTTCCGGTAAAAGTACGCTCTCCGCCACGCTTGCCGGACGTGAAGACTATGAGGTGACCGGCGGCAGCGTGGAGTTTAAAGGCAAAGATCTGCTGGAACTCTCCCCTGAAGATCGCGCTGGCGAGGGCATCTTCATGGCCTTTCAGTATCCGGTTGAAATTCCCGGCGTCAGCAATCAGTTTTTCCTGCAAACCGCGCTGAACGCCGTGCGCAGCTACCGCGGCCAGGAGCAGCTTGACCGTTTTGACTTCCAGGACCTGATGGAGGACAAAATTAAGCTGCTGAAGATGCCGGAGGATCTGCTGACCCGCTCGGTTAACGTCGGCTTCTCCGGCGGCGAGAAAAAGCGCAACGATATCCTGCAGATGGCGGTGCTGGAACCGGAGCTGTGCATCCTGGACGAGTCGGACTCCGGGCTGGATATCGACGCCCTGAAGATTGTTTCCGACGGCGTCAACTCGCTGCGCGACGGCAAGCGCTCGTTTATTATCGTCACCCACTATCAGCGCATTCTCGACTATATCAAGCCGGATTACGTCCACGTGCTGTACCAGGGGCGGATTGTTAAATCCGGCGATTTTACTCTGGTCAAACAACTGGAGGAGCAGGGCTATGGCTGGCTTACCGAACAGCAGTAACGCGCTGCAGCAGTGGCACCATCTGTTTGAAGCGCAAAGCGAGCAGCGCAGCCCGCAGGCGCATCAGCATTTGCAACAGCTTCTGCGGCTGGGGCTGCCGACGCGTAAACATGAAAACTGGAAATATACCCCGCTGGATGCGTTACTGAACCATACTTTTGTCGCTGCGGAACCGCAGACGCTGACGGCGGCCCAACGCGACGCCCTGGGGCTGGCGTTGGACGCATGGCGTCTGGTTTTTGTCGACGGCCAGTTTAACGAACGCCTGAGCGACGACCTGACCGCCAGCGGCTTTGAGGTGCGGGTAGATAACGACCGTCAGCCGCTGCCTGATGCCGTTCAGCCCGAAGTTTTTCTGCATTTGACCGAAAGCCTGGCGACCAGCGTCACCCATATCCGGGTCGGGCGCCACCAGCGACCGGAAAAGCCGCTGCTGATCGTGCACATGACGCGCGGGCTGCCGGGCGATGAAATGAACACCGCCCACTATCGCCACCATCTGGAGCTGGAGAGCGGCGCGCAGGCGACTATTATCGAACACTATCTGAGCCTCAACGACGCCGCCCATTTTACCGGCGCAAGGCTGACGATGTCCGTGGCGGATAACGCCCACCTGCAGCATATCAAGCTGGCGTTTGAAAATGCGCAAAGCTACCACTTTGCCCATAACGATCTGGCCCTCGGACGCGACGCCTCCGCCTTCAGCAGCAGTTTTCTGCTCGGCGCCTCGGTACTACGCCACCACACCAGCACGCAGTTGAACGGTGAAAACAGCAACCTGCGGATTAACTCGCTGGCGATGCCGGTTAACAACGAAGTGTGCGACAGTCGCACCTGGCTCGATCATAAGGTCGGATACTGTAACAGCCGTCAGCTGCACAAAACCATCGTCAACGATAAAGGGCGCGCGGTGTTTAATGGACTGATCAACGTCGCCCAGCATGCGATTAAAACCGATGGCCAGATGACCAACAATAATTTGCTGCTTGGCCGCCTGTCCGAAGTGGATACCAAGCCGCAGCTGGAAATCTACGCTGATGACGTGAAGTGCAGCCACGGCGCGACCATCGGGCGCATTGATGATGAACAGCTGTTTTATCTGCGTTCGCGCGGCATTACGCAGCAGGCGGCGCAGCAGATGATTCTTTACGCCTTTGCCGCGGAGCTCACGGAAGCGATCGATGATGAGGCGCTCAGGCAGCAGATACTGGCGCGTATTGGCCAGCGTTTGCCGGGAGGTAAAGCATGACATTTTCTGTGGAACGCGTGCGCGCGGATTTTCCCGTGCTTAATCGCGAGGTGAACGGTCAGCCGCTGGCCTACCTTGATAGCGCCGCCAGCGCGCAGAAGCCGGAAGCGGTGATCAACGCCGAGGCGGAGTTTTACCGCCACGGCTATGCGGCGGTACACCGCGGCATTCATACCCTTAGCGCGGAAGCCACGGCGCGGATGGAGCAGGTGCGTCAGCAGGGGGCGACGTTCCTGAATGCCCGATCGGCAGAAGAGCTGGTGTTTGTTCGCGGTACCACGGAAGGCATTAATCTGGTAGCGAACAGCTGGGGCAATGCTAACGTCGGCGCAGGGGACAATATCATCGTCAGCGCGATGGAGCATCACGCCAATATCGTGCCGTGGCAGATGCTGTGCGCCAGGGTGGGCGCCGAACTGCGGGTTATCCCGCTGAATCAGGACGGTACGCTGCAGCTCGATGCCATCCCCGGCCTGTTTGATGAGCGCACCCGGCTGCTGGCAATCACCCAGGTGTCTAACGTGCTGGGAACCGAAAACCCGGTCGCCGCCCTGGTGGCTTTAGCCCATCAGCACGGCGCCAAAGTGCTGGTGGACGGCGCGCAGGCGGTGATGCACCATCCGGTGGACGTGCAGGCTCTGGACTGTGATTTCTACGCATTTTCCGCGCATAAGCTTTACGGCCCCACCGGTATCGGCATGCTCTACGTTAAGCAGGATATCCTGCAGGATATGACGCCTTGGGAAGGGGGCGGGTCGATGATCGCCACGGTCAGCCTGACGCAAGGCACGACCTGGACAAAAGCGCCGTGGCGCTTCGAGGCGGGAACGCCGAACACCGGTGGTATCATCGGGCTGGGGGCGGCGCTGGATTACGTCAGCGCGCTGGGTCTGACGCAGATCGCGGAATATGAACAAACCCTGATGCGCTACGCGCTGCAGGCGCTGGAGAGCGTGGCGGATTTAACCCTTTATGGTCCGCAAAATCGGCTCGGGGTGATTGCCTTTAATCTCGGCAAGCATCATGCCTACGATGTCGGCAGCTTCCTGGATAACTACGGCATTGCGGTACGTACCGGGCACCATTGCGCCATGCCGCTCATGGAGTTCTACGGCGTCCCTGCCATGTGCCGGGCGTCGCTGGCGATGTACAATACCACGGAAGAGGTGGACCGGCTGGTAGCGGGCCTGCAGCGGATCCACAAATTGTTAAGCTAAAGGAAGCAACTATGGCGGCGTTACCTGATAAAGACAAACTGCTGCGCAACTTTAGCCGTTGCGCGAACTGGGAAGAGAAATATCTCTATATCATCGAACTGGGGCAGCGCCTTGCGCCGCTGAGCCCGGAAGAGCATAGCGCGCAGAACATCATTCAGGGCTGCCAGAGCCAGGTATGGATCGTGATGACGCAGGAGCAGAGCGGCGCAATTGCGCTTCGCGGCGATAGCGATGCCGCTATTGTGAAAGGGCTTATCGCGGTGGTGTTTATTCTTTACGATCGGATGACGGCGAAGGATATCCTCGCTTTTGATGTACGCCCGTGGTTTGAAAAAATGGCCCTCACGCAGCACTTGACGCCTTCACGGTCGCAAGGACTGGAAGCGATGATCCGCGCAATCCGCGCGAAGGCGGCAAATCTTAGCTAGAATTAAACAGTAGATTTCATTCTGTTATGCGCGACGGGAGGGGAACCTCCCGTTGTGCATAACAGGCCTGGCGTTTTATCAGCGAAAGAAGGAATCTCAGTATGAAACGCGCTTCTCTCATCACCATAGCCGTTCTGAGCGCCCTCAGCGCGTCACATGCAGCCTGGGCCGTCGATTACCCTCTTCCCCCTGCCAACAGTCGTTTGATTGGTGAGAACCAGTCCTGGACGGTACAGGAGGATGATCGCAACCTGCAGGCGATTGCCCGTCGTTTCGATACCGCAGCGATGCTGATCCTCGAAGCGAACGATACGATTGCCCCGGTGCAGCCTAAACCGGGTACCCAGGTGCTGATTCCCTCCCGGATGCTGCTGCCGGACGTGCCGCGGGAAGGGATCGTCGTCAACCTGGCCGAGCTGCGCCTGTACTACTTCCCGCCGGGAATGAACCAGGTGCAGGTTTATCCCCTCGGGATTGGTCAGCAGGGGCTGGAGACCCCGGAGATGACCACGCGAATAGGGCAGAAAATTCCGAACCCGACCTGGACACCGACGGCAGGCATTCGCGCTCGCTCGCTGGAGAAAGGAATTAAGCTGCCGCCGGTCGTGCCCGCAGGACCGAATAACCCGCTGGGGCGTTATGCGCTGCGCCTGGCATACGGCAACGGGGAATATCTTATTCATGGCACCAGTGCGCCAGATAGCGTCGGACTACGCGTCAGCTCCGGCTGTATGCGCATGAATGCGGCGGATATTCAGGCGTTATTCAATCAGGTGAAAAGCGGGACGCCGGTGCGGATTATCAATCAGCCGGTCAAGTTCGCCGTGGAGCCGGACGGTAAGCGCTATGTTGAAGTTCATCGACCGTTGACGCCGGATGAGACCAGCAACCCGCAGACGATGGCCTATACGCTTCCTGCGGAGTTCCATCAATTCTCCGGCGATAAAGCGGTGGATGAGGCCATGCTTAAACGCGCGCTGACCCGGCGAGCAGGATATCCGGTGGTGGTATCCGCGGGCAGCAGCTCGACGTCGGGCCTGTCCGTACAGAGTGCGCCGGTAGACGAAGCAAAAAGGGTGCAGTAGGCGGGGGAACGAGAGGCAAAAAAAATGGCGCACAATGTGCGCCATTTTTATTACACAGATACTATTACTTACGGTATTTAGTAGCTGCGTTGTCCAGACGCTGGTTAGCGCGAGCTGCGTCATCTTTAGCAGCCTGAACGTCGGAACGCATTGCGTTCACGTCGTTGCTCAGCTGGTCAACTTTAGCGTTCAGAGTCTGAACGTCAGAAGACAGCTGATCGATTTTAGCATTGCTGGAGCAACCAGCCAGCAGAGTAGAACCCAGGATTACCGCGCCCAGTACCAGTTTAGTACGATTCATTATTAATACCCTCTAGATTGAGTTAATCTCCATGTAGCGTTACAAGTATTACACAAACTTTTTTGTGATGAGAATATTTTTTTACTTTAATACGCTTATTTTTGATCGTTCGCTCAAAGAAGCATCGAAATCATCAGGTAACCTTAAAAAGGCGAGAGAAAACAGCGCGCTTCCATCGGATTCATCTTAGATAATCTCGCGTTAAATAGTAAATTCCGATTTGCATTTTTATTAATAGCAGCTAGTGCTGGAATAAAAAAAAGCGCCTCAATGAGGCGCCTTTAAAGGAAATACTAATTAACCTGTAAATTATTACAGCACGTGCACGGAAGCGGTATTGGTGGTTCCGCTCGGGACTAATGCGCCGGAAACCATAACAACCACGTCGCCTTTGCGCGCCAGGCCGCTCTGCAGCGCCAGCTCTTTACCGAGGTGATAGAAAGCGTCGGTAGAGGCGATCTCTTCAACCAGCTGCGCTACCACGCCTTTGCTCAGCACCAGCTGACGCGCGGTGGTTTCGTTGGTGGTCAGCGCCAGGATGGTTGCATCCGGGAAGTATTTACGTACGGCGCGCGCGGATTTACCGCCCTGGGTCGCGACGACGATCAGCGGCGCTTCCAGTTTTTCAGCCGTTTCAACCGCACCGCGGCAGACCGCTTCGGTGATGCGCAGCTTACGGTTATCGTTGTTGTACTCAAGACGGCTGGTCATCACGCGGTCGGTACGTTCGCAGATGGTCGCCATGATGGTGACCGCTTCCAGCGGATATTTACCTTTTGCGGATTCGCCTGAGAGCATGACAGCATCGGTGCCGTCGAGGATGGCGTTAGCCACGTCGCCCGCTTCCGCACGGGTCGGACGCGGGTTTTTGATCATGGAATCCAGCATTTGGGTCGCGGTAATAACGACTTTACGCGCGCGGATACATTTTTCGATCATCATTTTCTGCGCGAAGATAACTTCTTCAACCGGGATTTCAACGCCCAGGTCGCCACGCGCAACCATGATGCCGTCAGAAGCTTCGAGGATTTCATCGAAGTTGTTCAGGCCTTCCTGGTTTTCAATTTTAGAGATGATCTGGATCTTCTCGCCGCCGTGAGCTTTCAGGTGCTCGCGGATTTCCACGACGTCAGAACGCTTACGGATAAAGGAGGCCGCAACAAAGTCCACGCCCTGCTCGCAACCGAAGATCAGGTCCTGTTTGTCTTTCTCAGCCAGCGCCGGCAGAGCGATAGATACGCCCGGCAGGTTAACGCCTTTGTTCTCGCCGAGGTCGCCGTTGTTCAGCACTTTACAAACAACTTTGTTACCTTCGATCGCGGTGACTTCCATACCGATCAGACCATCGTCGACCAGTACGGTGTTGCCGACGCTCAGGTCGCTGGTGAAGCCTTCATAGGTCACCGCAACGATTTCGTTATTACCTACCACCGATTTGTCGGTGGTGAAGGTGAAAGTCTGGCCCGCTTTCAGGGAGACGTCGTTACCGCCTTCCAGCTTAATAGTACGGATTTCCGGACCTTTGGTATCCAGAAGGATTGCCGCTTTCTTGCCCGTTTTGCTCATCACATTGCGCAGGTTCTGGATGCGCTGGCCGTGTTCCGCATAGTCACCGTGAGAGAAGTTCAGACGCATAACGTTCATACCGGCGTCCAGCATTTTGGTCAACATCTCTTCGGATTCGGTTTTCGGACCGATGGTGCAAACAATTTTGGTCTTTTTCATGACAGTTTAATCTTTAAGTTGTGAAGGATAGGGATGGGGAATCTGACTCCGTGGGCGTACTGCCGCAGAGTTAAACCTGTATTACGAAAGTTGCTATGCCACGCTCTAAGGATAGGTGACAACAAAAGAGCGTGCAGAAGAATGTGTGCTGGCGGTTCAGCCCATGAAAAGAGGCAACGTGTTATGCGTTTAGTCATGCAATCCAATGCGCTGAAACCATTCAATAAGAATTTGCCGGGCATTATACGTTGCCCAATCCAAAAAAGAAAATGAAAACCATGTTTCATTTCTATAGTTATATACTTAACAAAATGCAAACTAAACCTACGCTTATGCGCAACACATTTTTTCATCAGCTGACAAGATAAAGCGGGCGGAAATGCGGATTTATTCACAACTTTGCCAGCAAAAATACGACGCTGAGGCGAAATCACCGCGCTGGTTTGATTTAAGCGGGAAATATATCAATAATGATTTGATTGATAATGAAAATTTGAGAGCCAAATAGCATGGGAAACACAGCCAAAGATGAGGCGCTGTATCAGGAAATGTGCCGCGTAGTCGGTAAAGTCGTGCTTGAGATGCGCGACCTGGGTCAGGAGCCAAAGCATATCGTTATCGCCGGCGTGCTGCGTACCGCCCTGGCAAACCCGAAGGTCAAGCGCTCAGCGCTGACGCAGGAAGCGATGGAGAAGGTGGTCCATGCGCTTTCCGGCAGCTAGCCGGACCTGCGCGTTTCCCTGAGCTTCATGAAATCACAAAGCGTATCACCGCTTTGACGGCAATATCGCAGTGGTGGGCGACCATCGCTTCATCATCAATGGCTGGCATCGGGTCGTCCAGATAGAGGCTGCTAAAGGTATAAAAGTTCGACACCTGATAGAAGCTAAAGCTGCTGATCAATCGATGCACATCGCGCGCCTCCAGACCCGCCTGAAACACGCCTTGCTGCTGGCCGCGCTGCAGAATATCTTCCAGAATCGACAGAGCGGTACGGTTTAACGGTTTCAGCTGTCCGGAGCTTTTCAGCCACTTGCCGCGCTGCATGTTTTCCATACAGATAACCCGCATATAGTCGGCGTGCGTGGCGTGATAGCGCACGCTCCACTTTACCAGCTGCACCAGCGCCTCAACCGGCGGCACGTTTTCCAGCCCAAGCTGCTGCTCGGTTTCGCGGATCCTCGCGTAGACGTGCTGGAGCACGGCCTGATAAAGCTGCTCTTTGGTCTTGAAGTAGTAGACCACCATGCGTTTAGTGGTCTGCGCTTCGGTGGCGATTTGCTCCATTCGCGCGCCCGACAAACCGTGCTCGGCGAAAACGGTAATAGCGGCGGCGAAGATCCGCTCCTTAAGCGATTGTGCTTCATCATGAGCAACGGCAGACATAACGGCTCCTTTTCTTGAGATGCAGAAAATACACATATTGATCACAATTTTGCAACCAGTCATGGCGCAATTGAACCAAATGATTCATATTCAGGTCATTAAGTCAGCTCATGACCCGAGGACTCTATGTTGCGCTCCATCGCCACCGTCTCGATTTCCGGTACCTTACCCGAAAAGCTCCATGCCATCGCAGCGGCGGGCTATCAGGGCGTCGAAATTTTTGAAAACGATCTGCTCTATTATACCGGTACGCCGGCCGATATCCGCCACCTGGCGGCTGATTTAGGGCTAAAAATCACGCTTTTTCAACCGTTTCGTGATTTTGAAGGCGCCAGCCGCGCCCAGTTCACCGCTAATATGGAACGCGCCAGACGCAAATTTGCGCTCATGCATGAGCTGGGCTGCGATACCATGCTGCTGTGCAGTAACGTTCAGCCGGACTGTTCCGCCGACGTCGAACTGCAGGTGGCCGATTTACGCGCTCTGGCTGAGCTGGCGGAGCAGGAAGGCATCACTATCGGCTACGAGGCGCTGGCCTGGGGCACCCACGTTAACCGCTGGTATCAGGCATGGGCGCGGGTCAAACGCGTCGATAGCCCGGCGCTGGGTATTGTGCTCGACAGTTTCCACGTGCTGGCGCGCGGTGACACGCTGGCGCAGCTGGCGGACGTGCCGCTGGAGAAAATCACCTTTGTACAGATGGCCGACGCGCCACTGATGAAAATGGATATCCTCGAATGGAGCCGCCACTTCCGCTGCTTCCCCGGTCAGGGACAGCTGCCGCTGGTGGATTTTGCCTGCGAGATTATCCGCTGCGGCTATCGTGGCCCCTGGTCGCTGGAGATTTTTAACGACAGCTTCCGGGCTTCTCCCAACGGTGCGACGGCGAAAGATGGCTATCGCTCGCTGCTGTGGCTGGAAGAGCAGGTCCGCCACCGGCTGCCAGAAAGCCGCGCGCCGCTGTTTGCACCGGCTGAACTACCGGTCTATGCCGGGCTCGAGTTTATCGAGTTTGCCGCCACGCCATCGCAGGCGGGAGTACTCGGAGACAGGCTGGCGCAGCTCGGCTTTGCTGAAGAGGGGACGCATCGCTCAAAACGCGTCTCCCTCTGGCGCAACGGTGGGGCGCGGGTGGTGGTTAACGCCCAACCGCATAGCTGGGCCGACCATTTTCATCAGCGTCACGGAGTCTCTCTCTGCGCTATGGCGCTACGCGTCAGCCAGAGTGCGGCAATCGTCGAGCGCGCCCGCGCCTTGGGCTATGCCACCTGGCAGGGCGATGCCGGGCCCAACGAAAGCCCAATCCCGGCGGTTTGCGCCCCGGACGGCAGCCTGATTTATCTGATTGAAGTGGGCGACGATATCTACACGCGCGATTTCCATCTGCGCACGGACGTCACGCCGCGCGACGATTATTGTGGTATCGATCACCTGGCACTTGGCATGGAGTCGGATAGCCGCGATAACTGGATCATTTTTTTCCGCACCGTATTCGGTTTTATCCTTGAGCATGAACAAACGCTACCCGATCCGTACGGGCTGGTGCGCAGCCTGGCGGTACGCAGTCCGCAGGGCGACATCCGCTTTGCGCTGAATATTTCGCAAAGCTGCGCCACGCAAATTGCCCGTTCAGTGGCCTGTTATCAGGGAGCTGGTTTACAGCACGCGGCTTTTGCCTGCCGCGATTTATCCTCCATGCTTGCAAGCGTGCCCGAGGTTGCCGTCAATGCGCTGCCGATTCCGGCGAACTACTATGAAGATTTGCTGGCCCGTTATGGGAAGGATATTCCTGTTAACTTGTTGAAGAATCATCAAATTCTTTACGATCGCGATGGCAGCGGCGGCGAATTCTTCCACCTCTACACCCGACCGATTGCGGTGGGACGCTTTTTCTTTGAACTGACCGAACGGCGCAACGGTTACGCACTTTATGGTGCTGTAAATGCAGCTGTACGCTTGTCAGCAATGCAGTACACCGAGTAATGTAGCAGATGGTTCACCACCCAACGTTGCAAACACAATAACAATATCCGGCTGTACCCTATGACAGGAAACGACTATGAACTCTTATAGCCACAATCACCCGACGGCGGCGGCCGCGTCCGGCGTGAGGCCCTCCCGGCGGCGTATCGGTATTCTTGCGCTGCTGGCCGTCGGCACCATGATCAACTATCTCGACCGTACGGTGCTGGGTATCGCCGCGCCGCAGCTGACCGCTGAGCTGGGTATTGATGCCGCAATGATGGGCATCGTGTTCTCCGCCTTTGCCTGGACCTACGCGCTGGCGCAGATCCCCGGCGGCATCTTCCTTGACCGCTTCGGCAACAAAGTGACCTATTTTCTGGCGCTGACCCTGTGGTCGCTATTCACCATGTTCCACGGCCTGGCGGTTGGCCTGAAAAGTCTGCTGTTGTGCCGCTTTGGCCTCGGCGTCAGCGAAGCGCCCTGTTTCCCGGTGAACAGTCGGGTGGTGAGCGCCTGGTTCCCGCAGCAGGAGCGGGCGAAGGCGACGGCGGTCTATACCGTCGGCGAATATCTCGGGCTGGCCTGCTTTTCGCCGCTGCTGTTCTGGATAATGGGCAGCTTCGGCTGGCGCGCGCTGTTTATTAGCGTCGGCGCGGTCGGCGTGATGTTCGCGCTGGTGTGGTGGCGCTGCTATCGCGAGCCGCATGAAGATAAACACCTCAATCAGCAGGAGCGCGAGCACATCGTCAACGGCGGCGGAATGTCCACCGGCGCAGAGCAGCATACCGCCTTTAGCTGGCCGTTGATTCGCCAGCTGCTGGCGAAAAGACAGATTCTCGGCGCCAGCATCGGGCAGTTTGCCGGTAATACGGTGCTGGTCTTCTTCCTGACCTGGTTTCCAACTTATCTGGCCACCGAACGCCATATGCCGTGGATTAAGGTCGGCTTCTTTGCCATCATGCCGTTCCTGGCGGCGGCGGGCGGCGTGATGTTCGGCGGCTGGGTCTCGGATAAGCTGCTGAAGGCCACCGGTTCGGCGAATCTCGGGCGTAAACTGCCGATCATTGCCGGTCTGCTGATGGCGAGCACGATTATCTCCGCCAACTGGCTGACCAGCGATCTGGCGGTGATTCTGGTGATGTCATTCGCCTTTTTTGGTCAGGGGATGGTCGGGCTGGGTTGGACGTTGATCTCCGACATCGCGCCGAAAGGCCTTGGCGGTCTGACCGGCGGCCTGTTTAACTTCTGCGCTAACCTCGCCGGGATCCTGACGCCGCTGATCATCGGTTTCATCGTTGCAGCCTCCGGGAACTTCTTCTACGCGCTTGTTTATATCGGTGGCGCTGCGCTGCTGGGCGTAGCGGCATATGTGTTTATTTTGGGTGACGTCAAGCGTATCGAACTTTCGCAGTAACGTGATGCAGTCGTTGTTAAAGGAGCAGGGAATGGTGATTAGTGGAAATACGCGGCTGATAGCGCATCTTGGCTATCCGACCGCGAAGTTTAAAGCGCCGATGATTTATAACCCGTGGTTTGCCGATCGACAGGTTGACGCCAAAGTAGTGCCGATGGGCGTGAAGCCTGAGGACTACGCCGCCTTTGTCCCGATGCTATTTAAAATGACCAATATTATTGGCGCGCTGGTCACCATGCCGCACAAAATCGCCACCTGCGGGCTGGTGCAGCATCTTAGCCCGACGGCGGCAATTGCGGGCGCCTGTAACGCGATTCGCCCCGAAGCCGACGGCTCGCTCAGCGGTGATATGTTTGACGGAGAAGGCTTTGTTCTCGGTATCCGGCGCAAAGGGTTCGCGACGCAAGGGGCGCGGGCGCTGGTGGTGGGCAGCGGCGGCGTCGGCTCGGCCATTGCCGCATCGTTGGCGGCAGCGGGCGTCAGCGCCCTGACGCTGTACGACGTCCGCCCGCAGACGGCGGAAGCGCTGGCCGGACGTCTGCTCGAGCACTATCCTCGGCTGGATATCACTCTGATGCAGCGCGACCCGCAGGGGCACGATCTGGTAGTCAACGCTACGCCGCTGGGGATGAAAGAGGGCGATCCGCTGCCGCTGGACCCGCAGCGCCTGGCGCCGGGCACTTTTGTTGGCGAAGTGGTTATGGCCCAGGAATTTACTCCGCTACTGCAGGCCGCGCGGGCGGCGGGCTGCCCCATTCAGCGCGGCACCGACATGCTGTTTGAAATGATCCCGGCCTATCTGCGCTTCTTTAACCTGCCGGTGGCAACGCCGGAACAGCTGCGCGAACTGGCGGAAATTGGCTACTGAAATGATCTGAACCTGCGTTATTATAGCGCTGTATTTATGACTATATAGCGATGGTTCTTATGACTCCCTCCCTAAAGCTGCTGGCAGCGGGAAGCCTGAAAAGCGCTTTCATTCCGCTGCTGGCGCGCTTTCAGCAACAGACCGGCATCCCGGTCGACGTCCATTTCGGTCCGGCTGGTCTGCTGCGCGAGCGCATTGAGGCCGGAGAGCCGTGCTCCGTGTTCGCCTCGGCCAATAGCCATCATCCGCAGGCGCTGCGTCAGGCGGGGCTGGCCGGAGAGTGCTATTGGTTCGCCCGGAATCAGCTGATGCTGACCGTCCGGCGCGACGCGAAAACCGAGGCGCGGGAGTGGCTGACGCTGCTCAGCGACCCGGGCTTGCGTCTGGCAACCTCAACGCCGGGCTGCGACCCTTCAGGCGACTACACCTGGCAGCTTTTCTCCCGCATTGAAGAGCGCTGTCCCGGCGTCGGTGCCGCCATCATGACGCGCGCGCGTCCGCTGGTAGGCGGCCGAGACTCGCTGCCGGTGCCTGCGGGAGAAACCGCCGGGGCGTGGCTCATTCGGCAAAATTTAACCGATCTGTTCATCGGCTATGCGCATTACGCCGCGCAGATGGCGGCGTGCAGCGATCTGCGCACGCTGGTTATTCCGCCGGCGTGGAATGTTCGCTGCGATTATCAACTGACGCAGATTGAACAGAGCGCCGGGGCGCAGAGTCTGTGCCGCTTTATCCTCGGCGGAGAGGGCCAGCGTTTTCTGAAAAACGCCGGCTTTTTGGCCATCAACGGCGAATCGTAAACTGCGGGGCCAGCAGCGGCAGCGCCGAGCCCGGGTGACAGATTTTGCGTACCGCCAAACCATACGCGCGCTGAAGATTCTCTTCCGTCAGTACGGCGGTGGATTCTCCCGCCAGCCATTCACCGTCGGGGAGCAGTAGCAAAGTCTGGTTCGCTACCTGCAGGGCGTGGGTGGGATCGTGCGTGGTAAACAGCACCGTCCGCTTCTGGCGATATGCCAGGTCGCTAATCAGCTGCAGCACCAGCTGCTGATTGGCCAGATCCAGCGCCGAGCAGGGTTCATCCAGCAGGATATTCTGGCTGGCTCCCACCAGCGCCCTGGCGATGAGCACCAGCTGCTGCTGGCCGCCGGACAGCGCACGGAAAACCTTGTCGGCGAGCGTCGCGATCCCCAACTGCGCCAGCGCCTCCTGGACCTGGCGCTCGTCGTCCGCCGATGGCTGAGCGAACAGGTTAACGTGGCGCGCCCGCCCCATCAGCACCACGTCACGTACCAGCCAGCTAAAGGCTGGACGAAAATGCTGCGGCACGATGGCGATACCGCCGGTGCCGGTAAACTGGCCGCCGAGCGGCGCCAGGACGCCGGTCAGGGTATCGAGCAGGGAGCTTTTGCCGCGGCCGTTGGCGCCAAGTACCGCCCAGATATCACCGGAGCGGCACTGCAGGTTCAGCGGGGCGAATAGCGGTCGGCTATAACCGTAGAGCAGGTTGCTTAAATTCAGGGAAAGGGTCATCAGCGCGCGCCCGTGCGTCGCGACTGCACCAGCAGCCAGGTGAACAGCGGCGCGCCAAGCAGCGCGGTGATAATACCAATGGGAATTTCGGCCTGGGTTAGCGTGCGGGCAAGGTCATCGACGACGATCATAAAACCGCCGCCGAGCCAGAAGGCGATAGGGAGAAGACGCCGGTGATCGGCGCCGGTCAGCAGCCGCGCCAGATGCGGGATCACCAGCCCGACCCATGCGATGCTGCCGCTGACCGCCACCTGAGCGGCGACCAGCACCGCGCAGCATACCAGCACCCCGCGACGCAGCGCGGTCACCGAAACGCCCAGCCCGCGGGCATCTTTTTCCTCCAGCGCCAGCAGGTTAATCCGCCAGCGGAGCCTGAACAGCACCATCGCGGCGCAGGCTACCGGTAGCGCCATCAGCAGGACTTTATGCCAGCTGGCGGTGGCAAAGCTGCCGAGCAGCCAGAAGACGATATTCGGCAGCGTTTCTTCGGTATCGGCCAGATACTGCATCAGGCTCACCAGGGCGGCAAAAAAGCCGCTGAGGATAATTCCTGAGAGGATCAGTACCAGGGTACTTTCGTGCCCCTGCAGCGCGGCGATTAGATAGACCAGCATCAGCGCGGCAAGGCCGAAGAGAAAGGTCGAGGTCATCATCAGCGCGGCATTGAGTCCCAGCAGAATCGCCAGCGTCCCGCCGAAAGCGGAGCCGGAGGTGACGCCGATGATATGCGGGTCGACCAGCGGGTTCTGGAACACCCCTTGTAAGGTGGCCCCGCACAGCCCCAGCGCGCCGCCGGCCAGCAGCGCCATCACGATCCTCGGCAGTCTGACCGACCACACCACCTGACCGGCGACGCCGTCGAGGGGGGAAAGATGCGCCAGCTGGCGAAAAACCTCCGCCAGGCTTAACGGATACTGCCCGAGGCAGATAGAGGCGAGTGCAATCATGAGCGTCACCAGCGCGAGGGTACAGTGCAGCAGAGCCGGATGACGATGACTAAGCATCCGGCGACCACTTCACGCGGTAGAAACGCTGATAGTACTCCTGCGCCTTCGCATCGACATCAATGGTGTTATAGCGTGATGGATAGAGCTTTTTCGCCATCCACAGCTCGCCAATCGCCAGCGCCTCCGGCATCGGATAGCCCCAGGCCTTGGCGTACTCCGGCATCAGCCACACGCGATGGTTTTTGACCGCGTCAATGCTCTGCCACTGCGGGTCGTTTTGTATCTGTTTGACCACCTCCGGGTAGCGGTCCTGAACGAAAATTACCTGCGGATCCCACTGTAGTACCTGCTCCAGCGAGACCTGGCGCGCCCCCTTCACGCTGGCGGCGGCTACGTTCAGCGCTCCGGCGTGCTTCATCATCAGGCCGGTATATTTGCCCGAACCGTAGGTGTTGAGATCCGGATTGGCCATATACACCCGCACCCGCTCATTTTCCGGGATGTCGGCAACCGGCGCATTGGCCAGACTGCGCGCGCTGAAGGTGTAATCAATCAGCTGTTCGGCCTGATCCTGGCGACCGACCACTTCGCCAATCAGGCGGATCCCCTGTTTCAGCCCCTCATTGTAGGCCTGCTCTTCATTGGCCATTGTCGGGTTCATTTTGTTTTTCTCCCCTGCGGCATCCTGGCGCAGAGAGATCGCCACCACCGGGATCCCGGCGCTCTGGATCTGCTGGATCATCGCCTGCGGCGCATAGTTGGCAACGAAGACTACCTGCGGATGTAGCGCCAGCAGGCTCTCGATATTGACTTGGGTGAGATCGCCTGGCATCGGCAGTTTTTCAATATCCGGCATAAAGCGCGTAAACTGCGGGCCAAGCTGTTTTTTCCAGCTGCTCAAGACGCCGACGACGTCGTCAGCAGCATTAAGTTGCACCAGCAGGTTTAAGGTCTGGTGCTGGAGCACCACGGCGCGGGTGACGCGGTCGGGGAGGGTGACTTCACGGCCCAGCTGGTCGGTGAGGGTGCGCTCGGCAAAGGCCTGACCGGTGAACAGGCTGGCGCCTGACAGCGTCAGGAGAAGTAAAACGTGCGGGTATCTGAACATAACAGGCTCGGCAGCAAATGAATAATCGTTATATATTAGAATATACAACGTGGCCGGGCGCAATGGCTGACGGGCTATTTACCCCTTATGGACAGGGCTACTGGTAGAAAACCTCTTCATCGGACATCCGTTCCTCTATCTGCCTTGCGACCTTTTGCAGCGAGGCGAGATGCTTTTGCGCCGCCTGGTCGATGGTCATAGCTTTGGCCATATAGACCAGGTTCAGGCAGCCGATAACCCGCTGCCGGCGGCGAACGGGAACGGCAATAGAGGCGATTTTCTCCTCCTGCTGCCAGCCGCGAAAGTTTTCACCGTAGCCGTTTTGCCGGGTGCGTTCGAGAATGGCGGCCAGTTTTTCCGGCTCGCGCGCCAGCTGATACTCCGCTTCCGGGCGGGCAGCCAGCATATCGATGATCGGGCGTCGTTCGTGTTCCGGCGCGAAAGCCAGCCAGGTTAACCCAGAGGCGGTCAGCAGCAGCGGCAGGCGGCGGCCGACCATTGCCCGGTGGAAGGAGAGGCGGCTGAAGCGGTGGGTGGTTTCGCGCACCACCATCGCATCAACGTCCAGGGTGGTGATATCGGTCGGCCATAAAACCTCGCGCAGCAGCTCGCCAAGCAGCGGCGTGGCGAGGGCAGAAATCCAATGTTCGTCACGAAATCCCTCACTTAACTGACGCACTTTAATCGTCAGGCGAAAGCTGTCATCGGAGCGACTGCGGCGCACGTAACCCTCGTCCTGCAGCGTTTCCAGCAGCCGCCTGACGGTCGTACGATGCAGACCGCTAAACTCGGCCAGGGTGCTGACCGTCGCGCCTCCGTCGAATTTATTTAACAAATTTAATAACAATAACCCGCGGCTCAATCCGCGTACCGTTTTGTATTCTGCCGACGAATTCTCGTTCATGCATCCTCAATAAAAATCAGTTTAAACAAGCTTGTGCACCAGGTGCACATCAGGTGATGTTTTGATTGTAGCGTAAATCGCCAACCCTATACTGACCTCATAATAAAAATAAATTCACATTTAGTTAACAAATTGCCTCGCTGACATTAGTGCAGTGGCGGCAATTTGTCCGAAGCGTGAGGTTTTGAAAATGACAACATCCAATCCTGATATCCAGCCCGCCGTACAGCACAGCGCGCAGGTCGCGATTGCCGGCGCCGGCCCGGTTGGCCTGACGATCGCCAACTACCTCGGGCAGATGGGCGTCAGCGTGGTGCTGATCGAGAAGCTCGAGTCGCTGATCGATTATCCCCGCGCCATCGGTATCGACGATGAGGCGCTGCGGGCGATGCAGGCCGTGGGGCTGGTAGATAATGTGCTGCCGCATACCACGCCGTGGCACGCGATGCGCTTTCTCACCCCCAAAGGGCGCTGCTTTGCCGATATTCAGCCGATGACCGACGAGTTTGGCTGGTCGCGCCGTAACGCGTTTATTCAACCGCAGGTCGATGCCGTGCTGTACGACGGACTCAGCCGCTTTCCCCACGTGCGCTGCCTGTTTTCCCGCGAAGTTGAAGCCTTTAGCCAGAATAGTGACGGTGTCACGTTAAATGTTAAAGGCAGCGGCGGCGAGCGGGAAACCGTTCGCGCCGACTGGCTGGTGGCCTGCGACGGCGGAGCCAGCTTTATTCGCCGCACGCTGAATATTCCTTTTGAAGGGAAAACCGCGCCGAATCAATGGATTGTTATCGATATTGCCAACGATCCGCTGGCGACGCCGCATGTCTATCTGTGCTGCGACCCGGTGCGCCCGTACGTCTCCGCCGCGCTGCCGCACGGCGTCAGGCGTTTCGAATTTATGGTCATGCCCGGCGAAACCGAAGCCCAGCTCAGCGAGCCGCACAAGATGCGCCAGCTATTGAGCAAAGTGCTGCCGGACCCGGATAACGTCGAACTGATTCGCCAGCGCGTCTATACCCATAACGCACGCATCGCCGAACGCTTTCGCGTCGATCGCGTGCTGCTGGCGGGCGACGCGGCGCACATCATGCCGGTCTGGCAGGGACAGGGTTACAACAGCGGTATGCGCGATGCTTTTAACCTGGCCTGGAAACTGGCGCTGGTGGTGAACGGCAAAGCCGGAGAGGCGCTGCTGGACAGCTACCAGCAGGAGCGGCGCGATCACGCCAAAGCGATGATCGACCTGTCGGTCACCGCCGGCAACGTCCTGGCGCCGCCGAAACGCTGGCACGGCGCGGTGCGCGACGGAATTTCGTGGCTGCTGAATTATCTGCCGCCGGTCAAACGCTACTTCCTTGAAATGCGTTTCAAGCCGATGCCGCAGTACCGCGACGGCGCGCTGCTGGCGGAAGGCGAAGGCAAAACGTCTCCGGTTGGCAAAATGTTTATCCAGCCGAAGGTCACGCTGGAAACGGGGCAGGTGACGCTGCTCGATGAGGTGATAGGCGCCAGGTTCGCCATTATCGCCTGGGGCTGCAATCCCCGGTGGGGGCTCACCGACGAGCAGATTGCGCGCTGGCGCGCGGTCGGGGTGCAGTTCATCCAGGTCGTGCCGGAAGTACAGATTCATTGCGATCAGGACAACGTGCCCGGCGTTATCCGCGTGGGCGATACGCAAAACCGCCTGAAAAACTGGTTCGCGCAGCACGATACCGCCATCGCCGTGGTGCGTCCGGATCGCTTCGTCGCGACCGTGGCTATCCCGCAAACCCTCGGCAAAAAGCTCAACGCGCTGGCGAGCAAGATGCAGCTGGCCTCCGCGCAAGCGCCAACCGTGATTGAACAGGTGGCCTGATATGAACGCTTATCTTCATTGCCTCTCGCATACGCCGCTGGTGGGTTACGTTGACCCGGAACAGGCGGTGCTGGACGAAGTTAACGGCACCATTGCCGACGCGCGGGCGCGTATTGCCGCTTTCGATCCGGAGCTGGTGGTGCTGTTTGCCCCCGATCACTACAACGGCTTTTTCTACGATGTGATGCCGCCGTTCTGTTTAGGCATCGGCGCAACTTCTATCGGCGATTTCAGCAGCGCCAGCGGCGTTCTGCCGGTGCCGACGGCGCTGGCGGAGGCCTGCGCCCACGCTGTGATGAAGGAGGGCATCGATCTGGCGGTCTCCTACTGCATGCAGGTGGATCACGGCTTCGCGCAACCGCTGGAGTTCCTGCTCGGCGGGCTGGATACGCTGCCGGTTCTGCCGGTGTTTATCAACGGCGTCGCGTCGCCGCTGCCGGGCTTTCAGCGTACCCGCATGCTGGGCGAAGCCATCGGCCGCTTTCTGACCACCCTCAATAAACGGGTATTAATCCTCGGCTCCGGCGGCCTGTCGCATCAGCCGCCGGTACCGGAGCTGGCGAAGGCCGATGCCCATATGCGCGACCGGCTGCTGGGCAGCGGCAGGCAGCTGCCGCCGGACGAACGGGAACTGCGCCAGCAGCGCGTGATTAGCGCGGCGAAGCAGTTTATCGAGGATCAGCACTCGCTCTATCCGCTCAATCCGGTCTGGGATACCCGCTTCATGAGCCTGCTGGAGCAGGGGCGGCTGGCGGAGCTGGACGCCGTCAGTAACGAAGAGCTGTCGGCAATGGCCGGGAAATCAACGCACGAAATTAAAACCTGGGTGGCCGCCTTTGCCGCGCTATCCGCATTTGGCCGCTGGCGCTGCGAAGGTCGCTATTACCGACCAATCCCCGAGTGGATTGCCGGGTTTGGCTCGCTGAGCGCCACAGCGCAGAACTGAATTAACGGGAGAATATGATGAGCTACCAACCGCAAACCGAAGCCGCCACCAGCCGCTTTCTCAACGTGGAAGAGGGCGGAGAAACATTACGCATCCATTTTAATGACTGCGGCCAGGGTGACGAAACCGTGGTGATGCTGCACGGCTCCGGCCCCGGAGCTACCGGCTGGGCCAACTTTAGCCGCAATATCGACCCGCTGGTGGAGGCGGGCTATCGGGTCATTCTGCTGGACTGCCCCGGCTGGGGGAAAAGCGATGCTATCGTCAATCGCGGCTCCCGCTCCGACCTGAACGCCCGGGTGCTGAAAAGCGTCATTGATCAGCTGGATATCAGCAACGTGCATTTGCTGGGCAACTCGATGGGCGGACACAGCGCGGTGGCCTTTACCCTCAGCTGGCCGGAGCGCGTCGGCAAACTGGTGCTGATGGGCGGCGGAACCGGCGGCATGAGCCTGTTTACGCCGATGCCGACGGAAGGCATCAAGCTGCTGAACGGCCTGTATCGCGAACCGACCATCGAAAACCTGAAAAAGATGATGAACATCTTTGTTTTCGATACCCGCGATCTGACTGACGCCCTGTTCGACGCGCGTCTCAACAATATGCTATCGCGCCGGGAGCATCTGGATAATTTCGTCAAAAGTCTCGAAGCCAACCCGAAGCAGTTCCCGGACTTTAGCCCGCGTCTCGGCGAAATCCGCGCGCAGACCCTGATCGTCTGGGGGCGTAACGATCGCTTCGTGCCGATGGACGCCGGGCTGCGCCTGCTGGCGGGCATTAACGGTTCTGAACTGCATATCTATCGCGACTGCGGCCACTGGGCGCAGTGGGAGCACGCGGAGAGTTTTAACCAACTGGTGCTCGATTTTCTGGCACGTGCCTGAGGAAGCCGAATGACAACTTTATCTCTTGAACACCTGGCGCAACGGTTGCGTGAGGCGGAAAGTCGCGGCCAGGCGATTGAACCGCTGCGATCTCTCCTCGGCGTCGACAATGCCGAAGCGGCCTATGCTATCCAGCGGATGAACGTGCAGCACCACGTGGCGAACGGCCGCCGGGTGGTGGGACGCAAGGTGGGATTGACCCATCCTAAAGTGCAGCAGCAGCTGGGCGTTGACCAGCCGGACTTCGGCACCCTGTTTGCCGACATGTGCTACGGCGATAACGCCGATGTGCCGTTCTCCCGGGTGCTGCAGCCGAAGGTGGAAGCCGAAATCGCCCTGGTGCTGAAACAGGATCTGCCGCATGCCGATACCACTTTTGATGAACTGTACGCCGCCATCGACTGGGTGCTGCCGGCGCTGGAAGTGGTCGGCAGCCGTATCCGCGACTGGTCGATTGGCTTTGTCGATACGGTCGCCGATAACGCCTCCTGCGGCGTTTACGTTTTGGGCAGTCCGGCGCGGCGCCCGGATGGGCTGGATCTGAAACATTGCGTGATGCGCATGACCCGTAACGAGGAAGAGGTCTCCAGCGGGCGCGGCAGCGAATGCCTTGGCCATCCGCTGAACGCGGCGGTGTGGCTGGCGCGCAAAATGGCCAGCCTCGGCGAGCCGCTGCGGGCGGGCGATATCGTGCTCACCGGAGCGTTAGGCCCGATGGTGGCGATTACCGCCGGCGATCGTTTTATCGCCCATATCGACGGTTTAGGTTCAGTGGCGGCGACCTTTGTCGCCGAAGAGGAACAGCGTGATGAGTAAACGTAAAGTCGCCATTATCGGCTCCGGCAATATCGGCACCGATTTAATGATCAAAATTCTGCGCCACGGGCAGCACCTGGAGATGGCGGTGATGGTCGGCATCGACCCTGAGTCCGACGGCCTGGCCCGCGCCCGGCGTATGGGCGTCGCCACCACCCACGAGGGCGTTGGCGGGCTGATGCAGATGGCGGAATTCGCCGATATCGATGTGGTTTTTGACGCCACCAGCGCCGGGGCGCACGTGAAAAACGACGCCGCGTTGCGGGAAGCCAAACCGGGGATCCGCGTGATCGACCTGACCCCAGCGGCCATCGGCCCGTACTGCGTGCCGGTGGTCAATCTCGAGGCCAATCTTGCCGAGGGTAACGTCAATATGGTGACCTGCGGCGGCCAGGCCACTATCCCGATGGTGGCGGCGGTATCCAGAGTGGCAAAAGTGCACTATGCGGAGATCATCGCCTCGATCGCCAGCAAATCTGCCGGACCGGGGACGCGCGCTAACATTGATGAATTTACCGAAACCACCTCGCAGGCCATTGAGAAAGTGGGCGGCGCGGCGAAAGGCAAAGCGATTATCGTGCTGAATCCGGCGGAGCCGCCGCTGATGATGCGCGATACCGTTTATGTCCTGAGCGAAGCGGCATCGCAGCAGGCGGTTGCCGCGTCGATCGCCGAGATGGCGGCGGCGGTGCAGGCCTATGTGCCGGGATATCGCCTGAAGCAGCAGGTGCAGTTTGAGGTGATCCCGGAAGATAAACCGGTGAATCTGCCGGGCGTCGGCCGCTTCTCCGGCCTGAAAACGGCGGTTTACCTCGAGGTCGAAGGGGCGGCGCACTATCTGCCCGCTTACGCGGGTAACCTCGATATTATGACGTCGGCGGCGCTGGCGACGGCGGAAAAAATGGCCCAGGCGATGAATGACGCAGCGGGAGAGGCAGCATGAACGGCAAAAAACTCTATATCTCCGACGTGACTCTGCGCGACGGGATGCACGCGATTCGCCATCAATACTCACTCGACAATGTACGCCAGATTGCCCGGGCGCTGGATAGCGCGGGAGTGGATTCAATCGAAGTAGCCCACGGCGACGGCCTGCAGGGTTCCAGCTTTAACTACGGCTTCGGCGCGCACAGCGACCTGCAGTGGATTGAAGCGGCGGCGGAGTCGGTCAGCCAGGCGAAGATCGCGACTTTACTGCTTCCCGGCATCGGTACCCTGCATGACCTGAAAAATGCGTATCAGGCAGGCGCGCGGGTGGTGCGCGTGGCCACCCACTGCACCGAGGCGGATGTTTCCGCGCAGCATATCGCCTTCGCCCGCGAGCTGGGCATGGACACCGTCGGCTTCCTGATGATGAGCCATATGACCACTCCGGAGCAGCTGGCGCAGCAGGCGCTGAAAATGGAATCCTACGGCGCGACCTGTATCTACGTTGTCGATTCCGGCGGGGCGATGAATATGCGCGATATTCGCGATCGTTTCCGCGCCCTGAAATCGGTGCTGAAGCCGGAAACCGCCACCGGGATGCACGCACACCATAACCTGAGCCTCGGCGTCGCCAACTCCATCGCCGCGGTGGAAGAGGGCTGCGACCGCATCGACGCCAGCCTGGCGGGGATGGGCGCCGGTGCGGGCAACGCGCCGCTGGAGGTGTTTATCGCCGCCGCCGATAAGCTCGGCTGGAATCATGGCACCGATCTGTATGCCCTGATGAACGCCGCCGATGAGCTGGTGCGCCCGCTGCAGGATCGCCCGGTGCGGGTTGACCGCGAAACGCTGGCGCTGGGCTATGCCGGGGTTTACTCCAGCTTTCTGCGCCACAGCGAAGTGGCCGCCGAGCGCTACGGCCTGAGCGCGGTGGATATCCTCGTCGAACTGGGCAAACGGCGGATGGTGGGCGGTCAGGAGGATATGATCGTCGACGTCGCGCTGGACCTGCTCAACCGTCATCAATAAAAGCAACGCGCGGCTGGCAACGTATCAGCCGCCATTTACCTGCTCCGCTTGTCCGGATATCGCAAAGGTACCCTATGACCCAAACAACGACTGCAAGCAATTCGCGCCTGATGTTAACCGTCGGGCTCTGTTTTATGGTGGCCCTGATGGAAGGGCTGGATCTCCAGGCGGCGGGCATCGCCGCCGTCGGCATGGCGCAGGCGTTCGCGCTGGATAAAATGCAGATGGGCTGGATTTTCAGCGCCGGGATCCTCGGCCTGCTGCCCGGCGCGCTGGGGGGCGGCATGCTGGCGGATCGCTACGGCCGCAAGCGAATTCTGCTCGGCTCGGTGCTGCTCTTCGGCCTGTTCTCAATCGCCACCGCGCTGGCATGGAATTATCCGACGCTGCTGCTGGCGCGCCTGTTAACCGGCGTCGGGCTTGGCGCGGCGCTGCCGAATCTGATTGCTTTAACCTCCGAGGCTGCGGGTCCTCGTTTTCGCGGCAGGGCGGTCAGCCTGATGTACTGCGGCGTGCCCATCGGCGCGGCGCTGGCGGCGGCGCTGGGCTTTTTCGGCCTTGCCGCGGCCTGGCAAACGGTGTTCTGGGTCGGCGGTATCGTTCCGCTGCTGCTGGTGCCATTATTGATGCGCTGGCTGCCGGAATCGCAGGCGTTTCGGCGCAGCGCACAGGGCGTGCCGCTACGCACGCTCCTTGCGCCGGGCAACGCCGCCGCTACTCTGCTCCTGTGGTTGTGCTATTTCTTTACGCTGCTGGTGGTCTATATGTTGATCAACTGGCTGCCGATGCTGTTAGTAGGCCAGGGATTCAGCCCCAGCGAGGCGGCGGGGGTGATGTTTGTCCTGCAGTTCGGCGCCGCCTGCGGGACGTTGCTGCTGGGGGCGCTGATGGATAAGCTCAGTCCGCTATGGATGTCGCTGCTGATTTATATCGGTATGCTGGCGTCGCTGCTGGCCCTGGGAACCGCGTCCTCGCTGACCGCAATGCTCTTCTCCGGCTTTGTCGCCGGCCTGTTTGCCACCGGCGGCCAGAGCGTGCTGTATGCGCTGGCTCCGCTGTTCTATCGCACCGAAATCCGCGCCACGGGCGTGGGAACGGCGGTGGCGATTGGCCGTCTCGGCGCGATGAGCGGTCCGCTGCTGGCTGGCAAAATGCTGGCGCTGGGCACCGGCACCGTCGGGGTGATGGCGGCGTCCGCCCCCGGCATTCTGCTGGCGGGCGTGGCGGTGTTCTGGCTGATGAGCCGACAAAAGCGCGCCGCGCTGGCCTGAGCATTTTCGTTTATTCCCGGGGACGGCGCGGTAAACCCGCGCCTTGCCCGGGCTACCGGCCCGCAGCAGTTTGTTGCTTGTAGCCCGGCTAAGCGCAGCGCGAGCCGGGGCGCTGTCCTTCGCCTTGCGCATCTCTCTACTTTGGCATAGGTTAAATCATCATCCATTGATTCTTCCGGGCATCATGTCTTTTACCTCCCGCTTACTGAGCACTATCCCCGGCATCCGGTATGCCTTTCTCGACGTCCATGAAACCGCCGCCTTTCCCTATAGCGAAATGGCGCCGGTTAAACTGGTTCACAGCAACATCGTGCATGAGTATCTGGCGCCGCAGGCGGAGCGACCCCATGCCGATGCGATGTTTACCGCCGTCAGCGGACAAAAGATAGGGGTAGTGACCGCCGACTGTCTGCCGCTGCTGATGGCGTCGCGCGATGGGCGCTATATTTGTAGCGTCCACGCAGGCTGGCGCGGCGCGGCCAGCGGAATTATTGAAAATAGCCTGGCGTTGTTTCAGCGTTATCACGTCGCCCCGCAAGATCTGGTGGTGGTGAGCGGGCCGCATATTCACGCCTGCTGCTACGAAGTCACCGCCGACTTCTATCAGGCTCTGCTGGCAATGCCCGCAGGCGAGCTGGCAAAGCGCCATCGGGAGCAGCTCTTCCTGCCCCATCAGGCGGCGTCAGTGGGGGAGCAGGCGCAAGCGACCGCTGACGACAATGTCTGGTTCGATCTGCGGGCCTTTGCCCATCTCCTGCTGCGCAGCGCGGGGGTGCCGGAAGAAAACATGGAGTGGCTGGGGAGCTGTACCTACTGCACGCCGCAGCTGCTGGGGTCGTTTCGTCGGCGCACGCATTTCCCGGCGCCGAAGTCATTTCAGTACTCATGGATCATGCGCGAACCTGATAGTGCGGGCCGATGAGACGAAATGATATTTGATGATGTGTAACATCGGCGGGCGTTTGCTATCTCTGCACTCCTTCAAACAAGGAGGATTGCAAAATGAAATTGAACCCGTTCGCTTTAACTCTTGCGCCGCTGCTGGCCGCCGGCGCGTTTTCTGCTCATGCCGGCCCGCAGGCCCACGTGGTCTGCGCTTATCACCATACGTTGGGCGATGACGCCATTATGATGTTCGGCAAACCGAATCAGGCTATGTGGCATGATTTTTTTGGCAACACCCATACTGACGCAGTGTCGACCTATCAGACGCTGCGCGACCAGCCGGAAACCACCTGCGATAACAAAGCCGACAGCTCCGCCTACTGGGCGCCATCGCTGAAGCTGCCTGACGGTCAGGTGGTCGCGCCGGCTTATCAAAAAACCTACTACCAGACCAGCAAAGTCGAACAGCATCCGCTGCATCCGTTCCCGGCCGGTCTCGAACTGCTGGCGGGCGATCATCACGGTTCTGCTCCCAGTTCGCGCATTACCTTTCTCTGCGCCAACGGCAATGGCTATACCAATAAGGCCGATCAGATTTGCGGGCTGCGCAAAGCGGGGGAAGCGGTACAGTTTAATATCGGTATCCAGTTCCCCAACTGCTGGGATGGCGTCAACCTGAAACCGACGCACGGCCACAGTAACGCGACATACGACGTCAATGGCGCCTGTCCAGGCGATTACCCGGTGAAAATTCCGACCGTAAACATGAACGTGGCATACGTTCTGCCGCAGATAAAAACGCTGGATACGGCAAAAATTCAGCTTTCAATGGATCCGGTCATGGACGGCGACAAGCGTCAAGAGCGCTGGGGCAGCATCTATACGGCGCACGCGGATTTCATGAACGGCTGGACGGTTGAGGCAGCGCACTATATGACCGAGCGCTGCATGAATAAGGGGATCGACTGCGGCAGCGCGGTGCCTTATGGCTTCTCCACGGTAGAGGAGAACGCGCTGGTGGACAGCACCGAGCCGACGGTGACCCATGCCGCTCCGGAAAATCTGGTGGTCAGCGATAACTGGAAAAACGGCGGGCGCACGCATAACCCGGAAACCATGACGCTGGTGAAATTCCCGATCCCGCCGCTGCCGCAGGGTCAGGACGCTTCGCTGTTTAAATATCAGTTGCGGATCTACGGTGGAAAAGTGGAAACCAACGGCGCGGATCAGATTTTCCTCTATCCGGCGAGCAACGACTGGAGCGCAAACAGCGTGACCTGGAATCATCGTCCGTCCTGCAACTACAGCTCTGATGGGGTTTTGTATCTTAATTCAAAGCGTGAATACCGGACGATCGATGTTGATAAAGCGGTGCGCAAGGCGCTGGCTGAGGGCAAAACCGAGATCTCGTGGTATATCGGCGGAGACCGTCAGGGCAACCGCTATCATTTCGATCCCGCGGGGTCGCAGCAGGAGCCGATGCTGATGCTGATGGGCTTTAAAAATACGCCGGAGATCTGATCGCGGCTATACCCCGGGAGCAGAGTGCAGTGCGGCATAATTTCCCGGAGGCGATGCTGCGCATCTGTCCGGGCTACGGGATGGCAGATGGCGGTGAACCTGTAGCCCGGGCAGGCGCTTAGCGCCGCCCCCGGGAGCAGAGTACAGGGGCCCGTAGCCCCGCTAAGCGCAGCGCGAGCGGGGGAAATCACAATACCTTAAACCCGTGCGTACCATCGCGCGCCAGCTGTTCAACCAGGCCGAACTCCCAGTCGAGGTAGGCCTGCATTGCCGCCGGGGAGTTATCGGTACCTTCATATGGGCGCTGATAGCGATCGCTACGCGGCGTCGCCAGATGCGTCTCGCCATGCTCCAACGCCAGTCTGGCATCAATCCACGCCAGGGTGCCGCCGCTCAGCAGCTGTACCGGTTTACCGGTTAAAGCCGCTACCTCCGGTACCGCGTAGCGGGCCAGCAGGCTGCTGCCGCAGGTGACAACGTAACGTTCTCCCTGCGGTATCACCTCCAGCGCCTGGCGCAGCTGCGAACGAACCAGCCAGTAAGCGCCCGGGATATGCCGGGCGACATAGTTGGCGCTGGTGGTGAAGTCCAGCACCACGGTGCCGGGTACCCGCAGCTGTTCCGCTAACTGCTGTGGCGAAATCTCCTCCGCCTGCGGCCCCGGCGGTACTTTGGCCGCGGGGGTACCGCGCTCGCTAAAGTCTTCAGGGCGCGCATCATTTAACACCGCCACTTCCCACCCCATCTGCGCCAGCCAGGACGCCGTTATCGGCGCGCGTATCGCGTCATCGGCAATCAGCACAATCCGCGCTCCGCGCACGCTGGCGAAATGGTCGGTTTCCTGCACCAGCTGCCCGCCGGGCGCGCTAACGCTCAGCGGCAGATGGCCTGCGGCGTACTCCTCCGGGCTGCGAACGTCAAACAGGTAAGTCGTACGCGCGGGCTGCCGCAGCCAGCGCTGAAGGGTTGCGGTGTCTATAAAGGCGACGCCGGCGCGCTCCGCCAGCTGTCTCACCGCCGTCGCGCGTTCGACTGAGGCGCGAAAATCGGCATCGTAGCGGCGCTGCTGGCCGCGCTCAAGGTCAAGCCCGGCTAAGGTCCAGCCGATGGTGCCGTTGCGCAGCGCGTAAACCGGATTGGGCAAACCGGCGTTGCGCAGCGACTGCGTGCCGATAATACTGCGCGTGCGCCCCGCGCAGTTGACGATCACCGTCGCCTGCGGTGACGGAATCAGGCCCTCGATGCGCAGCGCCAGCTCCCCGCCGGGCACGCTGATGCTGCCGGGGATATTCATGGTGTGATACTCATCGAAACGGCGCGCGTCGACGACCACCATCTCCTGTTGACCCTCGAGCAGCGCCTTCACTTCCCCGGCGCTCAGCGAGGGGGTATGCCGCTCGCTCTCTACCAGCTCGCCGAACGCTTTACTCGGCGAATTCACGTCCTGAAACAGCTCCCCGCCGCTGCGTTGCCACCCCGAGAGGCCGCCTTCCAGCAGCGCGACATCCTGATAACCCCAGCTCTGCAGGCGCTCGACGGCCAGCTCCGCCAGACCTTCGCCGCCGTCATAGACGGTAATCGGCGTCGTCAGGCGCGGCACGCGTCGAAAAACATCCAGCTCCAGTTTGCTGAGCGGCAGATTAGCGGCAAACAGCGGATGGCTGCGGGCAAAGTCGGCCTCTTCGCGAACATCGATCAGCGCCAGCTCCGCGCCGTCAAGCAGCGCCTGGCGCAGCTGAGCGGTCGGGCGATAAGAACAGATGGGCATATTAATTATCCTTTGAGAGATCCCAGATATTGGGCAAGTGGCGATTGGAGTAACCGGAGACAAAAGGTTTGACGAGGCCTTCCGGGGTATAGACCGCGCGCCTGACGCCGCCGATATTGCCGCCGTAAACGTGAATACTGATCGAGACGCTATCCGCGAGGGCGTTGCTCACCCGGTGAATATCGCCATCGCGGGAAGAGACTTTTTCTACTTCACCAGGGGAGAGGCGTTCGGCAACGCCGCTGACCACCGGCTGGCCGCGCTCGTCCAGGCGGTAGCGCTGATTCTCCTCCGCGCCGCGCAGCATGCCGATGGCGCCCCACACCCGATGATCGTGAATCGGCGTCGATTGCCCTGGCCCCCAGACGAAGCTGACGATGGAAAATCGCTGTCCGGAATCGGCATGCAGTAGATACTGCTGATAGTGGTGGGGGTGCGGCAGGGTGTACTCTTCCGGCAGCCAGTCATCTTTTTTTACCAGCGTGGCCAGGCGCTGAGCCACGGCGTCAAGCAGGGCTGGCTCATCGGCAAATTCGCGATGCAGGGCATCAAGGTCCTGAATAAACTGGCGTAATTTTTCCACTCGCGGTGCGGTCATGGTTGCTTCCTGTTGTCGGGACTGGTCTTTACGCTAGCAAAGGCGTTAATATAATTAAAATGCAATTTCCGCATATATTAATATGCAAAAATCACATTAAGGACGCTATGCGCATCGACGACATTGACGCACTGCTGGCCACCGTGCAGTTCTCCTCGCTTAATCAGGCCGCGGAATATCTCGGTATTACCCAATCGGCGATAACCCGCCGACTTCAGCGACTGGAGCAAACCCTCAACGTGACGCTGCTTGAGCGTCAGACCCGGCCGCTCACCCTGACCGCCGCCGGGCACCGGGTTTACGAGCAGTGCCTGAGCATCAAGCGGGAGACCAAAAAGCTGTACGGCCTGCTCGACCCCGAGGCCGAGCCGCACGGCATCCTGCGTCTCGGGGTTCCGCAGAGCGTGGCGGAAATTGCGCTGCAGCCGGCGCTGACCGCGCTGCGCCAGCAGTTTCCCGCCCTGAGACCGCAGGTGACCTGCGGCTGGAGCGGGCTGCTGCAAAAGCGCCTTGAAAGCGTCGAGCTGGACGGCGTGCTGGCGATGGGGCCGGAACAGCAACGCTTTGCTGAGGGCTACGGCGGGCGCTTGCTGTGCCCGCTGGATATTGCGGTGATTGCGGCCAAAAGCTGGCGTCTTCACGCCGGGGCGCTGCGCGACTGCGCGGAAAAAGGCTGGGTGCTTAATCCCGACGGCTGCGGCCTGCGGGCCGGGTTGATTCGCGAGCTGCAGTCCCAGGGGCTGCGTCTGGCGCTGAATGTTGAGACCGCCGGCGCTCAGCTGCAAATCAGCCTCGTGGCGCAAGGGCTGGGGCTTGGCCTGGTCCCGCGCGCCGCGCTGGCCGCCAGCCCGTGGCGCGATGAGGTGACAATATTGACGCTGGCGGATTTCCAGCCCGAGGTGCATCTGTGGCTGGTTCACGCGCAGAATCTGGCTAATCTGAGCCAGCCGCTGACTTTTTTCGCCGGCAAAGTCGTTCAGCAGCTAAACGTATCTGGCTGAAACGTATATATAATTTTTATAAATGCTTATCTCGCATATTAAGATATGATAAAAATGCATTTTGTTCATTAAGAGCCCGTGTATAGGGTAATGAAAACGCGCCGCCGCGGCGGCCCACTCATTATCCTGCTACAAGGAGTTCTGCATGAGCATTCAATTTCTCGGCATGATCGGCCACCGCCTGTCGTCGGAAACCATCGCCCCGGTCGGCCCCATTTTTGACCGCGATTACATCGTGCGTTTCGCGCAAACCCACGAGGCCGCCGGGTTTGACCGCCTGCTGGTGGGCCACTGGTCCGATCAACCCGACGGATTCCTGGTGACCGCGCTGGCGGGCCTGTCGACGCAAAAGATCGGCTTCCTGTTGGCTCATCGTCCCGGTTTTGTCTCGCCGACCCTCGCCGCGCGTAAGTTCGCTACCCTTGAACATCTGCTGGGCGGACGGCTAGCGGTGCATATCATCAGCGGCGGCAATGACGCCGAACAACGCCGCGACGGCGATTATCTCGATCACGACCAGCGCTATGCGCGTACCGATGCCTTCCTTGAGACCGTCCGCAAGGTATGGACCGCCGAACAGCCGGTGGATATCGCCAATGATTTTTATCAGGCGGAACAGGCGTGGTCGGCGATACGCCCGCTGCAAAAACCGCATATCCCTCTCTACTTCGGCGGCTCGTCGGAAGCCGCTATCGCCGTGGCCGGCAAGCACGCCAGTGTTTTCGCTCTGTGGGGCGAGTCGCTGGCGCAAACTGAGGAAACCATCCAGCGCGTGCGGGCCGAGGCGGCGAAACATCAGCGAGAAATCGACTTCAGCGTCTCGTTCCGGCCGATTATCGCCGCGACCGAAGCTGAGGCCTGGGAAAAAGCCGAGCATATTCTGCACGTCGCCACCGAACGGGCGGCGCAGAGCGGGGACGGCTTCAAAGCCAAGCCTGACAGCGTCGGGGCGCAGCGTCTACGGGCCACCGCAGCGCAGGGCAAGGTGGTAGATAAACGTCTGTGGACCGGAATTGCGCAGCTGGTGGGCGGCGGCCACAACTCTACCGCGCTGGTAGGGACTCCGGAACAGGTTGCTGACGCGCTGCTCGATTATTACGACCTCGGCGTGCGCAACTTCCTGATCCGCGGATTCGATCCGCTCAACGATGCCCAGGAGTACGGTAAAGCGCTGCTGCCGATCGCCCGCGAAAAAGCGGCCCTGCGCGCCGCGGCGGAGCGCGCATCGTGAAACATCCGGCTACCGATGAGTGGGCGCGACGGCTCGCGGAGATTCGCCACCTGATGGCGGAGCAGGCGGCCAGCCTCGACGCCAGCGGCGACTTTCCCCGCGACAATATCGACCGTCTGCGCCAGCGCGGCTTTTTAAGCCTCGCCGTACCGCTGCAGTACGGCGGGGCAGGTGCCGATCTTCCCAGGCTCCAGCAGGCGATTGCCGCTATTGCCTGGGGCGAACCGGCGACGGCGCTGATCGTCTGCATGCAGTACCTGCATCATCTGCGGCTGGCGGAAAACGAGAACTGGTCCGAGCCGCTGCGCCAACGGGTTTTTCACGATGCCGTTGAGCGGGGAGGATTGATCAACAGCCTGCGCGTGGAGCCGGAACTGGGCTCCCCGGCGCGCGGCGGCCTGCCGCAAACCGTGGCGACCCGCCGCGCGGAAGCGGAAGGGTGGCAGATTAATGGCCATAAAATTTATACCACCGGTATTGAGGGGCTGAGCTGGCTGGCCATCTGGGGCCGCAGCGACGACGCTCCGCCGCTGGTCGGCACCTGGCTGGTGCCGCGCGAAAGTGACGGTATTAGCGTCGTCAAAAGCTGGGACCACGGCGGAATGCGGGCAACCGGCAGCCATGAAGTGGTGCTCAACAACGTGCAGGTGGCCGCCGATCACGCGGTGGATGTATGGGCTGCCGATGCGCCTCCCGCGCCGGATGCTGAACAGTTTCGCCTGTTTGCCAACCGCCACACGGCGCTACTGGCGGCAATTTACGACAGCATCGCGCGGGCGGCCCGCGACTGGCTGGTGTCCTGGCTGGGTACGCGTATCCCGGGGAGCCTTGGGCAACCGCTTTCCAGCCTGCCGCGGGTGCAGGAAAAAATCGGCCAGATTGACGGCTGGCTACTGGTCAATCGCAGTCTGCTGGAAAAGGCCGCGCAGCTGGGCTTTTCCGCCATTGAGGCGAATCTCGCGAAAGTCACGATTACCGACAATGCCATTCAGGCGGTAAACCTGGCGCTGGAGCTCACCGGCAACCATGGCCTGAGTCGGCAAAATCCTCTGGAACGCCACTATCGTAACGTGCTGTGCGGACGGGTACACACCCCGCAGAGCGACAGCGCGTGGCTGGCGGCCGGCAAACATGCTTTTCAAAAATAAGGATAATTCTCATGCGCAGATTTAATGTTACCGCTTTAGGCGGCGCGATCATGCTGCTGGTCCTCAGCGGCTATGCGGCGGCTGAGGAGCGAATCACCCTGCGAATTGCCGATCAAAAAGGCGGCATGCGTTCGCAGCTGGAGGCCGCCAACGCCCTGCAGAATCTCCCATATGAGATTAAATGGGCCGAGTTTCCGGCCGCCGCGCCGCTGGCGGAAGCGCTTAACGCCGGGGCGGTGGATGCGGGGATAATCGGCGATGCGCCGCTGCTGTTCGCGCTGGCTAACGGCGCACCGGTTAAAGCCATCGCCGTCGATAAAAGCAACCCGGCCGGCACCGCGGTGCTGGTCTCGCCCGGCAGCGCGTTGAAAAGCGCCGCGGATTTAAAAGGCAAACGCATCGCTACCGGTAAAGGATCGATTGGCCACTTTGTGGCGCTGAAAGCGCTGGAGCAGGCGGGAATTTCGCCAAAGGATGTGCAGTGGGTGTTTCTCGGTCCGGTGGACGCCAAAGTGGCGCTGCTCAACGGTTCGGTTGATGCCTGGGCGACCTGGGAGCCGTACACCACGCAGCTGGTGAAGACCGCCGAGGGGCAGATCCTGGTCAGCGGCAAAGGTTTGCTGCCGGGCAACACCTTCCTGGCGGCAACCGATGATGCCCTGAAGGATCCGCAGAAGCGCGCGGCGCTGCAGGATTACCTCAATCGTCTGGCCGGCGCCGAGCGCTGGGCGTATGCCAATCTCGATAGCTACGGTAAAACCCTGGGGGAGATTATTCGCTTCCCGGCGGATATCGCCCGCGCGCAGTTTGCCAATCGCCAGTCGCAGTGGCAGCCTCTGAACGCGAAGACGGTCGCCCAGCAGCAGTCGACGGCGGATTTTTATCTCGCTAACGGGCTGATCCGCGCGAAGCTGGACGTGACGCCGACGTTTGATAACGGCTTTAGCGTGCCTGCCGCGCAGGCCCATGCGGAGGCGACGCCATGATAACCTCTGCTTTTTCCCGCCGTCGTTTCTTACGCTTGACCGGCAGCCTTGCGCTGGCCGGCGCATCCCTGCCGCTTTGGGCTCACGATATGGCGGCCATGGCGAGCGGTGAGGAACACCCGGCCCTGCGCCTGGCGCAGCCGTACAAAATCAAGCTGGCGATTAACAAAAGCGCGGTGTGCCTGGCGCCAGTCGCCGTCGCCGAGCAGCAGAAGATCTTCAGTAAATACAATCTCGACGTGGAGTTCGTTAACTTCGGCAACTCGACGGACGTGCTGCTGGAGGCGATTGCCACCGGCAAGGCCGACGCTGGCGTCGGGATGGCGCTGCGCTGGCTGAAGGCGCTGGAGCAGGGCTTCGACGTGAAGCTCACCGCCGGAACCCACGGCGGCTGCCTGAACCTGCTGACGGCGAAAAACTCGCCGTTCGGCGGTCTGGAGAGTCTGAAGGGGCAAACCATCGGCGTCACCGATATGGCCGGGCCGGATAAAAACTTCTTCGCCATCTTGCTAAAGCGCCACGGTATCGATCCGATAAGCGATGTGCAGTGGAAAGTCTATCCGGCGGATTTGCTCAGCGTGGCGCTGGATAAACGCGAAATCGCCGCCATCAGCGGCAGCGAACCTTTCAGCTATCGCCTGCTGGCAACCGGTAAATATCAGCTTATCGCCAGCAATATGACCGGCGATTATGCCAGGCTGAGCTGCTGCGTACTGGGGGTCAGCGGTAGCCTGGCGCGCGATCATAAACCGGCCGCCGCCGCGCTCACCCAGGCGATTCTTGAGGCGCACAGCTATGCCGCCGCGCACCCGGAGAGCGTGGCGCAATCCTTCCTCGCCCATGCGCTGAATACCAATGAGGCGGAGGTCAGCGGCATTCTCCACGGCCAGGGGCACGGTCATCACGCGGTGGGCGAAGCGTTTGTTAAAGAGCTGACCCAGTACGCGGTGGATCTTCAGCGGGTGCAGGTCATTAAACCGGGAACCGATCCCCATCAGTTTGCGGAGAGCATTTATGTCAACGTTTTCGCCTGAACGGGCGCTGGCGCGCCCGGCAAGCGGCAGGCCGCGGTGGACGGAAGGCTGGCTGGCCGCCGCGCTGTGGCTGCTGGGCGGCTTGTATACGCTGGCCTGGCCCGATGCCGGGCGGCGCTGGCCGTTTAGCGAAGGGTGGGCGCTGGCGCAGTTCACCCTCGGCGGCGGGCTGCTGGTGCTGGCGCTGAGCTACCGCTACTGGCGGCAGCGGGGGACGCGTCTGCAGCATGCCGGAAAGTGGCTGGCGCTGCTGCCGCTGCTCTTTGCGCTGTGGGAAGGGCTGACGGCAAAGACGGCATTTTTGCCGGTGCCGTTTTTCGCGCCGCCGCAGGCGCTGATTGAGGTGCTGCACGATGACTGGCCGCGCCTGCTCGATAGCCTTCTGCATTCGCTGGGGCTGCTCGGGCTCGGGGTGCTGCTGGGCACCAGTTGCGGTTTTATCAGCGGGCTGGCGATCGGCTGGTCCCAGCGGATCGGCTACTGGGTGCATCCGGTGTTACGTCTGCTGGGGCCGGTGCCGTCCACCGCGCTGCTACCGCTGTGCCTGTTTATCTTCCCTTCCAGCTTTGGCGCCAGCGTGTTTCTGATCGCGCTCAGCACCTGGTTCCCGGTGACCGTGCTGACCTGGTCCGGGGTTATCGGCATCGATAAGGCGTGGTATGACGTGGCGCGTACCCTGGGCGCCAGCCAGCGTTTCCTGATCCTGCGCGTGGCGATCCCCGCCGCCTTGCCGAACGTTTTTGTCGGCCTGTTTATGGGGCTGGGCGCGTCGTTTTCGGTGCTGATTGTCGCCGAAATGGTCGGCGTGAAATCCGGGATCGGCTTTTATCTGCAGTGGGCGCAGGGCTGGGCGGCCTATCCCAATATGTACGCGGCGCTGCTGGTGATGGCGCTGCTTTGCTCCGGCCTGATTAGCGGGCTGTTTATGGTGCGCGACCGGCTGCTGAGCTGGCAGCGGGGAGGGATGCAATGGTAACCGCGAACGCCACTTCTCAGGCGGCATCGACCGGCGCGGCGGTGTCGATAAGCCATCTGCATCATGCTTTTATCCTCGGCAAACGGACGGTGCCGGTGCTGGAGAATATCAGCCTGCAGCTGCGGCCCGGAGAAAGCGTCGCGCTGCTCGGCCCTTCAGGCTGCGGTAAATCCACTCTGCTGCGGCTGCTGGCTGGCCTGGAGCCGCAGCAGGCCGGGCAAATTCAGATTGATGAGGCGGCGATGGGCGGGCCGGGGCCCGAGCGGATACTGGTGTTTCAGGACCCGACCCTTTATCCGTGGCTGGCGGTGCGGCAAAATGTGCTGCTGGGGCCGCAGGCGCAGGGGAAAAAGGGGCTTGAGCCAAAGGCCGACGCGCTGATTGCGCGAATGGGTCTGCAGGCGTTTAGTGAGGCGTTGCCGCGCCAGCTTTCCGGCGGGATGGCGCAGCGTGCGGCGCTGGCGCGCGCGCTGCTGAATGAACCGCGTCTGCTGCTGCTCGACGAACCGTTGGGCAAGCTGGATTCGCTTACCCGCATCAGCATGCAGCGGGAGCTGATCGCCCTGTGGCAGCAGCAGGGCTATACCAGCCTGCTGGTCACTCACGATATCGAAGAGGCGCTGCTACTGTGCGATCGGGTGTTAATCATGTCGCCGCGGCCGGGGCGGATTATCGCCGAGTTTGCGCTGCCGCTGGCGTATCCTCGCCATCGCGACAATCCGCTGCTGCTGCAGCATCGTCAGGATATTCTGCGTATTCTTGGCCAGGGAGAGGATTGGTAAGGCAACGCGCTAACCGGGGGCGTGCTCATTCTGACCGTTCGGCGGGGGATTCCCGGGGGCGGCGCGGTAGGGCCGCGCCTTGCCCGGGCTACAGGGATTGCGCTCATTCTGACCGTTTGGCGGGCAGTGTGGTAGCCCGGATAAGGCGCCGCGCGCCGCGATCCGGGACAGGGATGAGGCTTAAAAATCCATCTTCACCGTAAACTGCACTTCCCGCGGATCGCCGATCTGGTTACCGAGGTTATTGGTGCCGATGGAGGAGGTGTAATAAGTCTTATCGAACAGGTTCTTCACGTTAACCTGCAGGGTGACCGGATATTGCAGCTTCATCTTATAGGCGGCAAACACATCCGCCACCGCATAGCCCTGCAGATAATAATCCGCGCCGTTGGTCCCGGAACGTTTGCTCACCGCGCGACCGCCGCCGCCCACCGTCAGCGTATTGTTGTCGTAGACGTTATGAATGTCATAGCTCAGGAACAGCGAACCGGTATGTTTCGGCACGTTCGGCAGCGGTTTGCCTTTGTAATCCGGATCGTCGGTGACCTTCGCATCGGTATAGCCGTAGCTGGCGATGACGCTCAGGTTATCGGTCAAAGATCCGGCCACGTCAACTTCGACGCCGCGAGAGCGCACCTTACCGGCGGTTTTCGCCACGGTTTCATCACCCACGGATTCCGTGTAGAGAACGTTGCGCTTATCAATATCAAACAGCGCAATATTGGCGGTGACGCCGTTGAACAGCTCAAACTTTGCGCCCAGCTCGTACGCCGTGGACTCTTCCGGCGGCAGGTTGCCGATATAGCTGGCGATAGAGGACTGCGGCATAAACGACTGCGCTACGTTACCGAACAACGAAACGGACGGCGTCAGCTTATAAACCAGGCCCGCTTTCGGCGTCCATTTTTGGTCGCTGCTGTCGGTATTGACGTTAAACGGGCGGCCCTTACCAGCGTACTGGGTGTAATACTGATAGCGCACTCCGGCAACGGCAATCCATTTATCGGTAAGATAGAGCGCGTCCTGAACGTAGCCCGCGTAGCTCTCCTGCTGAATGCGCTGGTCGCTGTCGGATGCCGAAGCGCTGGAGCATTTGCCAACAGTACCGTAGACCGGATTATAGATATTGAAACCCTTGACGTTCTTACAGCGGATCATATCGGTGCGCAGCAGATCGTAATTCTCATAGGCCAGACCAGTGAGGATCTCGTTGTAAAAGCCGCCAATAACCACGTTACCCTGTAAATCCGCTCGCGAAGAGTGCATTTTCTGGGTTGAACCGTGTGTGGCATCGACGCGGCGGGTCAGGTTGCCGGTCGCCGAGTCGTAGGCCATTACCCGGGCCTGATCGTCGTTGTAATGATCCTGGCTGTAGCTGTAGTCGAAGCGGGCGGTCCAGGCGTCGCTGAGACGGTATTCGGCATTCAGCTGCGCGAGATCGGAATAACCGTCGGTAATATTAAACGGTTCATCAAAACGGGTTTTACGGTCGACGTTCACCGCATGACCGGTGTTCAGATCGAAGATGGTGCCGCGATCGAAGGGAGTACTGTAGTTACGGTGCGAATATGACACGTTCACCGTCGCCCGCTCGCCGAACCAGGTCAGAGAGGGGTTAATAAAGCTGCTCTTCTCTTTGCCGAAATTACGCCAGTAATCTTCATGCTGATATTCGCCAATCACCCGATACGCCAGCGGCGTCCCGTCAATGGGGCCGGTGACGTCAAATCGGCCGGTACCGCCGCCAAAGCTGGTGGAGGTGGCGGAAACAGAGCCGCCAAAAGTGCGCTCCGGGCGTTTGGTCACCACGTTGATTAATCCGCCGGGGTCGATAATACCGTACAGCGTTGAGGCCGGGCCTTTAAGCACTTCGACGCGTTCGGTGGCGGCGGTAAAACTGCGCGGCAGTACGGTGCGCAAGCCGTTGGTCATGATTGAACCATCGCGGTTAGCGCCGAAGCCGCGGCGGGTAAAGGCATCCTGGGTTCCGCCGAGGGTATTGGTTTGCACCACGTTGGCGACGTTATACAGCGCTTCATCGAGGTTCGTCGCGTGCTGATCCTGCAGCACCTGTTCGCTGACAGTATTGACGACCTGAGGAATATCCAGCATCGGCATGGAGGTCAGGGTAGCGGTTGACGTATTGACCGGCTGATAACCGTTAGTGGCGCTTTGCCTGCTGCCGTCGGCCACGACCGTCATGGTCTCGTCGGCGGTTTTTTTTGTTGTATCGGCGCCATTAACCGCTGCCAATAATCCCGGTGAGGTGAAAAAAATCAGTGAAAAAAGCGCACGCCCTTTTAATGCCGAAGAAGGGACATTTAATGGAGTCATTGTTGTTTCTCGTGAACGAACCTCGCCTTTGCGGTGAGGTAAAGCCAATAAAATCATTGCCCTGGAAAATAAACCTGGCTGTTTTTTACGCCGTACCGCGCGCCAGATATGTAATTGAGAATCATTCAAACACGAAGAAATGTAGTAGTAAACGTTATGTAAGATAAAAAATCGGCGAAATGAATAATCAATCATTTAGCGGCGAACTGACGAGAGGGTAAGCGTTTATTTTCTTGTTTTTATTGATAATAAATTTTTTACCTGGTCATTGACGCGGAGGTGATAAAGCGTGAAGTCAGACGCGGTAATGGGGTATTGACTACTACATTCATCCACCGCATGATCAAAAGAGAATGAGATTTATTTATGTTTGAGTGCGGAACGCGCGGGCCCGACGCCACGCCGTTGCGGCGCGGGAGCGAGTTATGCCACAGCGGGTGTTGCCTGCAGAGCAGGGAATCGTCCTTGATTCCCTGTCGGCCGGATATGGCCAGACGTTAATTATCGACAATATTCATCTCACCATTCCTCACGGGAAAATGACCGTTCTGGCCGGTGCCAACGGTTCGGGTAAATCGACGCTGCTGTCGACTATCGCCCGGATGCTCAAGCCGCTGGGGGGCTGCGTACGTCTGGACGGCGAGGTGATTCACCAGATGCCGACCCGGGAGGTTTCCCGTCGGCTGGGCATTCTGCCGCAATCGCCGCTGACCCCGGAGGGGCTGACGGTTTTTGAACTGGTTTCGCGCGGGCGCTATCCGTGGCAGGGGCTGATGCGGCAATGGTCGCAAGCCGATGAACGGGCGGTGGAAGAGGCGCTACGGCTCACCGGCACCGCAGAATTCGCTCATTTACCGGTGGATAGCCTCTCCGGCGGCCAGCGCCAGCGCTGCTGGATCGCAATGGCCCTCGCTCAGCAAACGGCGACGATTCTGCTGGATGAACCCACTACCTGGCTCGATCTGCGCTATCAGGTCGATATCCTCGAACTGCTGCAAACCTTAACCCGCGAACACGGCCGCACCGTGGTGACCGTCCTGCACGACCTGAACTTTGCGGTGAACTATGCCGACCTGCTGGTATTTCTCAAAAAAGGGCAGATCGCCGGGGTGATTAATGAACAGGAAATCTGCACGCCGGAGCTGATCAAAAACGTCTTTGACGTGGACGTTCAGATGTCGCTCAACCCGCAGACCGGCAAGCCCTTTTTTATGCCGTTCCGCGCTCGTGAGGAGAAAGCTTTATGAGCGCCTCCGCGCTGCTGCTGCAGCGCCGACAATCCCGGCCCCGGCTGGCGCTGGTATTGCTGAGCCTGCTGCTGCTGGGCGGCTCGCTGGTGCATCTCGGGCTCGGCGCGCGCTGGATTGCCCCGCAAACGGTGTTGCAGGCGCTGTTCCATTACGATCCGCGCAATTTTGACCACCGAATTATCGTTGATTTACGTCTGGTACGTCTCGCGGCGGCGCTGCTCACCGGCGCGGCGCTCGGCGTGGCGGGCCTGCTGCTGCAAACCGTGATCCGCAACCCGCTGGGTGAGCCGCATATTCTCGGTCTTAACGCCGGCGCTTCGCTGGCGGTGGTGGCGACATCGGCGCTGGGGATCAGCCTCGGCGGCGTCGCGTTAGCCAGGCCGCTGACCGCCGCCTGCGGCGCGGCGCTGCTGTTTGGCGGCGTGATGCTGCTGTCGTCGTCCGGTCGCGGTGGCGTCACGCCGCTACGCATTACCCTGTGCGGGGTGGCGCTGTCGGCCTTTGCCTCGGCGGTGACGGCGGCGATTCTGATCCTCGATGAACAAACGCTACTGGCGATGCGTACCTGGCTGGCGGGCGATCTTGCCGGGCTGAACTGGCAAACGCTGCGCGCTGCGCTACTCCCGGCGCTGGCGGGGCTGACGATCGCGCTGATCATTGCCCCGCGTCTGAACGTGCTGGCGCTGGGCGATAAGGTCGCGCTGGGGCTGGGGGTGAAAATCGTTCAGACCCGCCTGCTGGGGCTGGCCGCCATTGCGCTATTGTGCGGCTCCGCGGTGGCGGTGGCCGGGCCGATCGGCTTTGTCGGGCTGGTGGTCCCCCACGCGGTGCGCCGGCTGATTAGCGAAGATATTCGCCTGGCGCTGCCGCTGGCCGCTCCGGTTGGCGCCCTGGTGCTGCTGCTGGCGGATATCGCCGCCCGCACGCTGGCGGCCCCCCAGGAGCTGGCGACCGGCGCAATGACCGCGCTGGTGGGGGCGCCGGTGTTTATTGTTATCGCCGCGAGGTTTTTTAAATGAAAAATGCCGTCCGTCGCGCCGGCTTTCGGCCGCTGACCTGCGGCCGCTGGCACATTCTGCTGCGGCCCGCGGCATTAAACATCGCCGCTGTTGCGCTGCTCGTCATCCTGCTGCTGGCGCTGTTTGGCCTGACCCGCGGCAGTTTCCCGATGCCCTCCGGTACCCTGTTTCATGCGCTGCTGGGTGGGGAAAACGTGGGCGAACAGCAGCGATTTATTCTGTTTGATATCCGCCTGCCGAGGCTGTTTATGGCGCTGCTGTGCGGGGCGATGCTCGGTCTGGCCGGCGCGGCGATGCAGAGCATTACCCGCAACGGTCTGGCGGATCCCGGGCTTATCGGGGTGAAGGAGGGGGCCAGCATTGTCGTCCTGGCGCTGGTGCTGTTCTTCCCGGCGGTGGGCCTGGTCTGGCGGCCGCTGGCGGGAATGCTCGGCGGCGTGCTGGTGGCGCTGCTGGTTCTGGCGCTGGCCCGCGATTGTTCGCGCCCGCGCTTTATTCTCATTGGCATCGGCGTGTCGTGGACGCTGGCGGCGGCGGTCGGTATTTTTATGACCACCGCCGACGTGCGCGATGTACAAACGGCGATGATCTGGCTGGCGGGGAGTTTGCACGCGGCGACCTGGCCGCTGTTGGTCGTTGCCTTCTGCTGGGCGCTGCCCGGGGCGATGATCCTTTTTTTGACCGCCAGGGCCGCCGATGTGGCGCTGCTCGGCGACCGCACGGCCATCGGCCTCGGCGTACGTCTGCAGCAGCTCACCCTGTTGCGCTTTTTCGCGCCGGTGCTGCTCACCTCCGCCAGCGTCTCCTGCGTCGGTAGCCTTGGCTTTGTTGGCCTGATGGCGCCGCATATGGCGCGTTTTCTGCTGCGCGGCGGCCAGGTGGCGCTGCTCTGCGGCAGCGCGTTAATTGGCGCGCTGCTGGTGTTAGTCACCGATACCATTGGCCGACTGGCGTTCGCGCCGCTGCAGATCCCCGCAGGGATCGTCATCGCTCTGGTCGGTTGCCCGTTTTTTATCGTTCTGCTCTGGCGTCGTCGTGATGCCCTGTAAATCAAAAAGGATCGCTATGCGTTGGTTCGTTTCTCTGCTGGTGCTGCTGGCGGGCGTCGCCTCGGCCGCCGATACGCAAACCTTTACCGACGACTTAGGTCGCACGGTCACCGTTCCACGACATCCGCAGCGCATTGTGTCGATGCACGATCTGGATATCACCATCCCGCTGATTGAGCTTGGCGTCCCGCCGGTGGCCAGCCATGGCCGGACGCGTCCGGACGGCAGCCACTTTTTACGCGCCAGCGCTCAGCTGACCGGCGTTGATTTTGATAACAGCGCGATTCGGTTTATCGGCACGGCGGATATCGATCTCGAGGCGGTAGCCGCCGCGAAACCGGACCTGATTATTACCGAGCCCAGCCGCCACGTTTCGGTGGAGCAGCTGGAGAAGATTGCGCCGACGGTCAGCATCGACCACCTGCAGGGCAGCGCGCCGCGCATCTATAGCAAGCTGGCGCAGCTCACCGGCACCCAGCCGCGGTTATTGATTCTCGAACGCCGCTATCAGGCGCAGATTGCCCAGCTGAAGTCGATTGTGGACACGCAAAAAATCGTGGTTTCGGTGATTCAGGCCAACAACGGCAAGGTTACCGTGCATCACTCTTATCATACGCTGGGCCGCGTGCTGCGCGATGCCGGATTTCGCTTTCCGCCGCTGATCGACAACATCCCCGATGGCCAGCGTATTGACGTCAGCGCCGAGCAGCTACCGGCGCTGGACGCCGATTTCGTATTTGCCACCTGGCGTTCCGATACCGGCGGCAGGCCGCAGGATGAGCTGCAGGCGATGGAGAGCGTGATGCCCGGCTGGTGCGACTTTATGCGAGCCTGCCGCACCGGGCGCTATATTCTGCTGCCGCGCGACGAGGTTATCTCTAACTCCTACGCCGCGCTGTCGCTGATGGTCGCCCAGGTGCAGTCGCACATTGCCGGTCGTCCTTTGCCCGAGGGATTGCAATGAAAACGGTGGTTAAAAGAGAGAAGGGACGGGTGGACCTGTTCGGTGAACGTTTTCGCGCTCGCGCGCATCAACTGTCGCCACGTTTGCTGGCGGTGGTGAGCTATATCAACGAAAACCGGGAAGCGGTGCTGGAGCGCACGGCTATGGAAATCGCCGCCGCGACGAATACCTCGGACGCCACGGTGGTGCGCGCCATCCAGGCGCTCGGCTTCGCCGGCCTGCGGGAGCTGAAGCAGACCATGGAGCGCTGGTTCGGCCCGTCGGCGACCTCGTCGGAAAAAATGATCTCCACGGTGAGAGCCTTGTCCAGCGACGTCAATTCGAGCATCGATTTCGTGCTGGACGGGCATCAGCGGGCCTGCGAAGTGCTGTCGCGCCCCGCCAACCGTGCGGCGGTGGCGCAGGCGGTGGCGCTGCTCACCGACGCCCGCCAGGTGGGGATTTTCGGGATCGGCGCCTCGGGCATTCTGGCGGAATATACCGCCCGGCTGCTGAGCCGCATCGGTCTGCCTTCGTACGTGATGAACCGCACCGGGTTTAGCCTCGCCGAGCAGCTGATCGGCCTGCAGCGCGGCGACGTGCTGATTATGATGGGGCAAAAGTCGCCGCACCGGGAGGGGATGACGACCCTGCGCGAGGCCCGGCGACTGGGAATACCGACGATTTTGCTGACCCAGGCGGTGGATTCTCGCTTTAGCCAGGAGGCGCAGGTGGTGATTGAGGTGCCGCGCGGCGGCGATAACGGTCGGGTGCCGCTGCACGGTACGGTGCTGGTATGCCTGGAGATGATTGTGCTGTCGGTCGCCTCCACCGCGCCGCAAAAAACGGTGAAATCGATGAAGCGGATCAATGAATTGCATCGGGCTATTGGTAAATCCGGCGGTAAACGAAGCTAAACGACAGATAATTTACCGTCGGGAAGGTTTCCGGTTGCATGCCATGCTGACTGTGTGTATTTTTATGCAAAATTAATGCATAAAACGGAGTTGTCATGGTTAAGAACTGGATGAAAGCATGTTGCCTGGTGGCAGCAATGATCGGCACCGCTCAGGCGGCTCAGCAAACTTATGTGGTGGGCTCCGGCGGCACCTATCGCCCGTTTGAATTTGAGAACAGCCAAAAACAGCTGGAAGGTTTTGATATCGATATCATTAAAGCGATCGCCAAAGCGGAAGGCTTTGATATCAAACTGGTCAATACGCCGTGGGAAGGGATCTTCGCCACCCTCAGTACCGGCGATCGCGACATTATTATTTCCGGGATCACCATCACCGATAAGCGTAAGCAAATGGTGGATTTCTCCGCCCCTTATTTCCCGGCCGAGCAGTCCATCGTCGTGCCGGCGGATTCGAAAGTCACCTCCCTTGAGGCGCTGAAAAATGAGAAAGTCGGCGTGGTGAACTCCAGCACCGGCGATATTGTGGTTTCCGAGGTGCTGGGTAAGAACAGCACGTCAATCAAGCGTTTTGATAATACCCCGCTGATGCTGCAGGAGCTGTTTGAAGACGGCGTAAGCGCCGCGGTCGGCGACGTCGGCGTGGTGAAATATTACATTAAGCAGCACCCCGAGAAGCAGTTCAAGCTGGTGCCGGATGCCAAATTTGAGCGCCAGTATTTCGGCATCGCGGTGGCCAAAGGCAACAGCGAGCTGCAGGCGAAAATAAACGCCGGTTTACAGAAGATCGTCGCTGACGGCACTTACGCCAAAATCTATAAAACCTGGTTCGACGAGAACGTTCCGACACTGCCAGCGCAGCAATAATTCGATTTTTGTTTTCATCACGGCTATCGACACTGGCGATAGCCGTATTTTTTAGGGAAGGGCTATGACGGGATTCCGTTGGGAGATCATTGAGGAGTACGGTCCGCTGTTTATGGACGGTGCCCTGATGACCATTAAATGTACCATTATCTGCGTGATCCTCGGCACCCTGTGGGGACTGACCCTCGGGCTGGGGCGCATGGCGAAAGCCGAACATGGGATATGGAAGTACGTTCTGCGTTACCTGGTGCAGTTTCCGGTGCGCTTTTACGTCAGCGCGTTTCGCGGCACGCCGCTGTTCGTGCAAATTATGGTGGTGCACTTTGCGCTGGTGCCGCTGTTTATCAATCCCCGCGACGGTTTGCTGGTGACCAGCGGCATGATGAGCGCCGATTTTGCCCGCGAGCTGCGCTCAAACTATGGCGCGTTTCTCTCCTGTATCGTGGCGATTACGCTGAACGCCGGGGCTTACGTGTCGGAGATCTTCCGCGCCGGGATCCAGTCGATCGATAAGGGGCAAATGGAAGCTTCCCGCGCGCTGGGAATGCCGTGGTGGAAAACCATGCGTCAGGTGATTCTGCCGCAGGCGTTTCGCCGCATACTGCCTCCGCTGGGCAACAACGCCATCGCCATCGTCAAGGACTCCTCGCTGGCGTCGGCTATTGGTCTGGCGGACCTGGCCTACGCCGCGCGCACCGTTTCCGGCGCTTACGCCACCTACTGGGAACCCTACCTGACCATCTCTCTGGTGTACTGGGTTATTACTTTCCTGCTGGCGCAGCTGGTTAACCGTCTGGAAAAGAGGTTTGGCAAAAGTGATTCACATTCGTAATTTACACAAGCGCTTCGGCGACAGCCTCGTTCTGCGCGGCATCAGCTGCGATATTAAGCCACAGGAAGTGGTCTGTATCATTGGGCCGTCCGGTTCCGGGAAAAGCACCTTCCTGCGCTGCATGAACGCGCTGGAAACCGTTAGCGAAGGCGAAGTCGAGGTGAACGGCTATGCCGCTCACGATCGCGCGACCGACCTGAATAAGATGCGGGAAAGCGTTGGTATGGTTTTTCAGCGCTTCAATCTGTTCCCGCACAAAACGGTGCTGGAAAACCTGATTATGGCCCCGATGAGCCTGCGCGGCATGGCGCGTGCGGAGGCAACGCATCTGGCGGAAGAGCTGTTGGCGAAAGTCGGACTGAGCGATAAGCGCGACGCCTGGCCCTCCAGCCTTTCCGGCGGCCAGCAGCAGCGCGTGGCCATCGCGCGCGCGCTGGCGATGAAGCCATCGATTATGCTGTTTGATGAGCCCACTTCGGCGCTCGATCCTGAGCTGGTGGGCGACGTGCTGGAGGTGATGAAAAATCTCGCCAGCGAAGGGATGACCATGGTGATCGTAACCCACGAGATGGGCTTTGCCCGCGAAGTGGCCGACCGGGTTATCTTTATCGACCAGGGCATCATTCAGGAAGAGGGTAAACCGGCGCAGATCTTTGGCGCGCCGACTAACCCGCGCACCGCCGCGTTTTTAAGTAAAGTGCTGTAACGACTCCCGGCCCCGGCGCGCGACGGCGCTGCCGGGGAGAAGACCTTGCGCGGGCGATGAGGGCGCTTTCGTTCTGTCAAACCGTGACTGCCCTTAAGCGTTACTGCGCCGCCTCGCGAATATCATCCCTCTCTTCTTCGCGCTCACGTTCGTCCGCCAGTAGCGCTTTTTCGTTTTTGCCCAGGCACTGAATCAGCAGGAACAGCGCGCCGCTGACAAACAGCGTGATAAGCAGGCCGTCATAGCCCGAGACGCTAATCAACAAGCCGCTGACCACCGGGCCGGCCACGCTGCCCGCAGACCAAAAGAAGCCCAGCAGGGCGTTGATCATAATCAGCTTCTGCCCGAAGAAGGTTTTCCCGGCGCGGACCAGCGATAGGGTATAGAGTGCCCCCGCCGCGGCGCCGAGAATCAGGCAGCCGACAATCAGCTGGATGTACGATGCCAGCAGGAACGGCAGGGCCAGCAGGGCGAGGCAGAAGACCATTGCGCAGGTCAGATGTACGCGGCGGATGCCGAAGCGGTCGGCAATCCAGCCCAGCGGCGCCTGAAATACGGCATCGCCGGTAAGTACTACCGTAACCAGCAATACCGCCGTCACTTCATTCAGCCCTTTATCCATACCGTAAAGCGGCAGCAGCGCCAGTATGCTGGCATCAAAAAAGGCAAAGCAGAAAACGCCGGAAGCCAGCACCGGTAAAAAAGCGCCGAGGCTGCGCCAGCTGGCCCGTTCCGCCAGCCGTTCGCGGCTGCCGGTTGGCAGGTGGCGCAGCATCAGCAGGCAGGCGAGGGTCACCACGCCGACCAACAGCAGCGTCCAGGATTGCCAGGCCTCTCCGGCGGAGATCAGCAGCGGCCCCGCCAGCTGACAGCCGGTAAAGGCGGAGGCATAAATGCCGGTCAGGGTGGCCCGATTTTTCCCCGCCGCGCCGCCGGTGATCCAGCTTTCGCCAATGACGATAATTACCCCTGACGCCAGGCCGGTCACCAGACGCGGCAGCAGGAGATGAAGCATATCAAACGACAGGCAGGAGGCGATCGTAGCTGCCGCCAGCGCCACCAGGCTGACGGAGAGCAGAAGCCCCATCTCGAAACGCCGGCACAGCGCGGGTGAGAGGAAGGAGGAGATCATCATCCCCGCTGGCGGAAGCGCGGCCAGCAGGCCGACGTAAACGGTATCAATCTGCTGCTGCGCCAGCTCCAGACTGATTAAGGGCACCGTGTATCCGGTGATAAATCCCACTAATGAAGCCGCCATGATCATCGCCAGCGTGGGGGCAAGACGATTCTGCTCTGGGTTGAACATTTTATTTTCGGTTAAGGAGGTCTGTAGAGTGAATTATTCGGCAAAACGCCAGTATAGCTGCATAATAATTAATCGCACGCCTTATGTCACCGTTGATATGACTACAAAAAAACGCAGTGCAGGCCGATGCCGCGCAGGGGCGCGTTGGCGCTGGGTTTGGCGGAAGTTGTCAGCGAGCGGGCGAAAGGATATAACCAATAGGCTAGCGGGTTACCCGTAGCCCTAAAAAATCGCATAAAACACTCGTTCAGCGCTGAAGCTGTGCAGGAAAGGAGTATGTCATGGCTGTGTCCCCTTCACTGATCGCCGAGGCCATTCGCTGGCGACGTGATTTTCATGCTTGCCCTGAGCTGGGGTATCAGGAACAGGAAACGTCGCGCCGGGTGGCTGAACTGCTCGCTTCATTTGGCCTTCAGGTGCATCGCGGGCTGGCGGGTACGGGCGTGGTCGCGACGCTGGAGAACGGCCCGGGTCCGGTAATTGGCCTGCGGGCCGATATGGATGCGCTGCCGATAACCGAGCTGAGCGACGTCGGCTATAAATCGCGAAACCCGGGCGTGATGCACGCCTGCGGCCACGACGGCCATAGCGCGATGCTGCTGGCGACGGCGGCCCATCTGGCGCAGACCCGATGCTTTCGCGGCACCGTGCACTTTGTTTTTCAGCCTGCTGAAGAGAACCTGGGCGGCGCGCGTAAAATGGTGGAAGAGGGGCTGTTTGCGCGCTTCCCGATGGATGCCATTTACGCGCTGCACAACTGGCCGGGTATGCCGCTGGGCCAGGTGGCGATCAGCAGCGGAGCGATGATGGCCTCTCTCGATGCGTTTGAAATCACCCTGACCGGCAAGAGCTGCCATGCGGCGATGCCGGAGCGCGGGGCGGACCCGATTGTCGCCGCGGCGCAGCTGATTATGGCGCTGCAAACCATTCCGTCGCGCCGCCTGTCGCCGCAGGAATCCACGGTGGTAAGCATTACCCAGATTTCCGGCGGGGAGGCGATTAACGTGCTGCCGGATAAAGTCGTGCTGCGCGGCACCTTTCGCTGCCTGAACAACCAGGTGCGCGAGCGGGTCAGGGGGCTGATCGAGAGCTATGTCGCCGCCCAGCCGCAGGTATCAGACGTGGAAGGCAAAATCGCCTGGTATCCCGGCTATCCGGTGACCACCAACCATCCTGCTGAAGCGCAGAAAGTTCGTGAGGTGGCGAGTGCGCTTCTGGGCGAGTCGGCGGTGATCTGGAACGGTAATCCGTCCATGGCGTCGGAAGATTTTGCCTGCATGCTGGAGGCCTGCCCGGGCGCTTATTTCTGGATCGGCACCGATGGCGAGACGGCGTCAAAGCCGCTGCATAATGCCAGCTATGATTTTAACGATGAACTGATTCCGCACGGCGTGGCGCTGTGGACGACGCTAGTGGAGACGCTGCTGGCGTAAGAGACCGATCCCGGAGGCGATGCTGCGCATCTGTCCGGGCTACCGGCCCGCAGACGGCACTGAACCCGTAGCCCGGGCAAGGCGCGTTGCGCGCCGCCCCCGGGAGCAATACTTGATATGGAGGGAGAAGCACGTCTCTCCCTCCGGTGTTTTACACGTTCACGGCCGCTTTCAGGCGGGCTTTCATCTCGCTGTAGCTGTTCCATGCATACTGCTCGGCCCAGCGCTGATCCGCAATAGCCTCTACCTTCACCGCACAATATTTGGTTTCCGGCGTTTTCGAGATCGGATCGAGATTATCCTGCGTCAGCTCGTTACAGGCACCCACCCACCACTGGTAGGTCATATACACCGCGCCCTGGTTAATGCGATCGCTAATGTCGGCGCGGGTAATCACCTTACCGCGTCGCGAGCTCACCCACACCAGCTGCTGATCGGCGATGCCGAGGCGCTGCGCGTCGGCGCGATTGATTTGCACCCGGCCCGGCTCATCGGCAAGCGACTGCAGGGCCGCGCAGTTACCGGTCATCGAACGGCACGAGTAGTGGCCCACTTCGCGCACGGTACAGAGCACCAGCGGGTAGGCTTCATCCGGGGTTTCGGCCGGCGCTCGCCACGGGGCGGCAAACAGCTGGCCTTTGCCGGTCGGCGTGTCGAAGAGATTATCTTTATACAGCCACGGCGTCCCGGGGTGATCCAGCGTCGGACACGGCCACTGAACGTGGTTCATATCGCCCATTTTTTCATAAGTGACGCCGTAGAACAGGGGGCAAAGCTCGCGCATTTCGTCCCAGATTTGCTGGTTATTGTCGTAATGCATCGGGTAGCCCATTTCGCTGGCCAGCAGGCAAATGATTTCCCAGTCGCGCTTAACGTTGCCGGTGGCAATAACCGCCTGCTCGAAGCGCTGGAAACCGCGATCGGCGCAGGTGAAGACGCCGCCGTGTTCGCCCCAGGAGGTGGCGGGCAGCAGCACATCGGCGATCTCTGCGGTTTTGGTCATAAAGATATCCTGCACCACCACGAAATCGAGCGCCTCAATCCCTTTGCGCACCAGGCCCAAATCGGCTTCCGTTTGCAGCGGATCTTCCCCCATGATGTAGTAGGCTTTGATTTCGCCGGCCAGCGCTTTGTGCGGCACTTCGGTGATTCGGGTGCCGACCTGGTCGTCCATGACCGCCGGGTTAACGCCCCATGCTTTAGCAAACTTATCGCGAACGCTGGCGTCGGTGACGTCCTGGTAGCCGGGGAACATATTTGGCAATACGCCCATATCGCAGGCGCCCTGAACGTTGTTTTGCCCGCGCACCGGGCCTACGCCGACGTTGGCGCGTCCGAGGTTACCGGTTAACAGCGCGAGGCTGGCCAGCCCTCTGACGACGTCCACCGCCTGGCCGAACTGGGTGACGCCCATGCCCCACATAATGGTCGCGGAGGGGGCGGCGGCAAACATGCGCATCGCCTGGCGAATTTCAGCGGCCGGCACGCCGACTATCTCCTCAACGGCTTCAGGTGAATAGTCTTTTACCGTTTCGCGATAGGCGTCGAGCCCCTCGGTAAAACGGTCGACGTAATCGTGGTTATAGAGATCCTCTTCCAGCAGGACGTGGGCGAAGGCGTTGACCAGCGCCATGTTGCTGCCGTTGTTGAGCTGCAGATGGCGATCGGCGATGCGGGCGGTTTCGATACGGCGCGGGTCGCAGACGATGATTTTCGCGCCGTTTTCCCGGGCTTTAATCACCCGGCGGGCGACGATAGGGTGGGAGTCGGCGCAGTTATAGCCGAAGACCAGCAGGCATTTTGAGTTTTCGATATCGCTGATCGAGTTGCTCATCGCGCCGTTACCCAGCGCCAGCTGAAGTCCGGCTACCGACGGGCCGTGGCAGACGCGGGCGCAGCAGTCGACGTTATTGGTGTGGAGCACGCCGCGGGCGAACTTCTGCATCACATAGTTGGTTTCATTGCCGGTACCGCGGGATGAACCGGTCGTCATAATGGCGCGCGGGCCATGCTTCTCCTTTATTTCACGCAGTTTTTTCGCCGTATAGCGGATAGCTTCATCCCAGCTTACCGGGGTGAATTTGCCGCCTTTTTGATAGCGAATCATCGGCTGCTGCAGACGCGGCGTCAGCAGCTGGGTATCGTTGAGAAAATCCCAGCCGTAATAGCCTTTAAGGCACAGCTGATTTTGGTTGGTGACGCCATCAGCGGCTTCGGCTCGGATAATTTTATTGTTTTCGACGACCAGCTTAAGTTTGCAACCGGCCCCGCAATAAGGGCAAACGCTCGTGATTTTTTTCATCAGTAACAGACCTGTTAACAGTGAATAAACAACAACGGACAGACCGGGCCCGGCCCGCCGGTGTCAGGGCGCCATAAGCCAGCGTACCGGCAAATGACGCATGCGTTATGCACAGCGCGTGCCAAAAATTAATTCATTGAATATAAAGATAATATTTGTTCGGAAAAGAGATGGCGGCAGTGATGTCGACACTAATGACGATGACATGACGCCCGGGCGGGCGTCATGGCGGGAAAATCAGGCCAGCTTCTGCCGCAGCCGCGCGAGGGTGTCGGCGGGTAAACCGACTTCTTCGGCGGCGGCGCAAATCGCCTGCCAGCTTCCGGCGTCCAGCGGAATGCCCTCCGCCAGGCGCTGCTGGCGGTTAGCCTCTTCCCACTCGCCCGGGGCCAGAATCGGCGCGTCAGGCTCGTGCGGCGACTGTTTACACCAGTCGATAAACGCTTCGGTCTCGCGCTGCATATCCGGCGCATCGAACGCTTCCGGGCTGAGAATAATGGTGGTCATGCAGTTGAAGATAGCGTCCACGCTGCCCTGCAGCGTCTCCTGATGCGAAGTTTTACCGCCGGATACCGCGCCGCCGATAATTTCGCACAGCGTCGCCAGCGCGTAGCCTTTGTGTTCGGCAAAGGTCAGCAGCGCCCCCAGCGGCGACGTCTGCATCACCGCCGGGTCGGTCGTGGGGACGCCGCGAGCGTCGATCAGCGACCCCGCGGGGACCGGCACGCCTTTATGCCAGGCAACGCGGGTTTTACCAAAAGCGATGGCGCTGGTGGCGTAATCCAGCAGCAGCGGCGGATGGCCGGTGCGCGGAAAAACCACGCACAGCGGGTTCGTGCCGAAGCGGCTATCTTTGCCGCGGAACGGGGCGACCATCACGTTGCCAACCACGTTTACGAAATGGATAGAGATCATTCCGGCGGCGGCGCACTGTTCCGCCCAGTAGCCGATGCGGCCAATATGATGCGCATTGCGCAGCGCCACGGCGGCCATACCGTGCTGTTTCGCCTTCTCAATACCGATCTGCATGGCTTCATGGGCCACGACCTGGCCGAAGCCGCCGTTGCCGTCCAGCGTGACAACCGCACCCGCGTCCTTCATCACGCTGGCGTGGCGGTTGAGCTGCAGATAGCCCTGCGCGTGGGATCGTACGTAGCTCGGGATCATGCCTACGCCGTGGGAGTCATGCCCGGCCAGGTTGGCGGCAACCAGATGGTCGGCGATAAGCGACGCTTCGGTGGGGGAGCTTCCCATATGGGCGAAAAGGGTTTTAACAAAATGATGCAGATCCGTGGCCTGGAAGCGATGTCCTGTTTGCACTGATTCTCTCCTGTGAGTGGGTTGCGGATTATTGTTTTAGTGTGTTTGCCGTTCCATGCTGCGCTGAGCAACGGCGAAGATCAAGGTTTGCGCGCGGCTGTCGTTACGCTGGGCGATCATCTCCAGAGAACAGGGGAGAAATAAAAAATAGGGGGGAGATATTTTTCTCTGCAGTCGGGGATATTTATCCCGCCGGCTTTGGCGCTCCGCAGAATTAATGATAACGATAATAATTATCATCAGCTCTGGACAGCCAGAGGCAAATGATTGCACTCTGTATTAAGGATGCCAACCGATGGGAAAATGAAGCGCATGCGTAAAGGTAAAATTATTGTTTTAATTTTGATGGTGTTTTGTATTCTTATTTTTGCAATTGTTGTCGCCTGGTTTTTACTGTCCAAAGACAATTATGCCGTACCGGAAAATGCGGCGACAGAAAATGCGGTACTGCAGGTGGCGGGTTTAACCGGCAACGAACCTCGCGATCCGCAGGCGCTGAAATCGCTCTATGCAAAACGGGTGATCGTCCGTCAGGTTAATCTGGATAGCGGCCAGTTTGTTGCGCCGGGAGAGGATACCGCTGGGCAAAAAGGCTGCGGTGAACCGGCAGTAGCGCAGAACCCGACGCCCATTCGCCAGCGCTGCCCGCGGGCAGTGGTTTATCTTATTCGCAATAATGATAATGAAATTCAGCAGGTTATACTGCCCTTTTACGGTAAAGGGGCAAAATCGATGATGTATGGCTTGATCGCGCTGGCTACCGATGGTCGCACGGTAAAAGACCTGCTGTATTATCAGCAAAATGAGACGCCGCTGCTGGGCGCGCGCGTGACAGATCCCGAATGGCGTCGCCAATGGCCGGGCAAAAAAATACGCGATAATAACGGCCAGCCGGCGCTGAAGGTCGTACAAAATACTCCTGGCCAGCACGATGATTACACCGTGGATGGTATCAGCGGCGCGACGTTAACCTCCGTCGGCGTCGAGAAGAGTATTAATTATTGGGTGGGTGAGCAGGGCTACGGTAATTTTCTCCGGCAGCTACAGCATAACCCTGAGATATTACGCCGTTAATATCGCACAAGCCAAAATATGCACCATAACCGGCGCGAAGATCGCGCCGGTTTTTTTTATGCGCTCACGACAGCTATTTCGCGCAAGCCAGGCGTCACTCACGCGCTAATAACGGATAGTTATTAATAATTATTTCTTTGCAACATTTTACATAAATTGTCACAGGTTGACATTTTCATGATCCAGGTCATGTACATTGCGAGTAAAAATGACAACGATAATCATTATCATTAACTCGCAAGGGATTTGTCATGACCGGCCCTCGTTCCTTCCTGCTGCTGATGCTGTTGAGCCTGTTGTTTGGCAGCGCGTGCGCGATGGCGCAGACCCAGTATGCGCCTTATATCGAAGATATCGAGCAACGTCTTGATAAAACGGCAGAACTTTATCAGCAGCAAAAAAATACCGACGCGCGGCGCGAAGTGCAAATGGCCTACTTTGAAGTGTTTGAAAACCTTGAAGGGCCAATTCGGATCAATATCTCGGCGCGTAAGAGCTACGAGATGGAGAGCACTTTCGGCGAGATCCGCCGCATGATCGGTGAAGGCAAACCGATCGGCGAGGTGCAGGCACGTATCGACGGGCTGAAGCAGGCGCTGCGTGAAGTTGAGCCGGTGCTGGACGGCGGGCATCGGCTGGTGGCGGAAGAGCAGCATACCGCGCTTACGCGCGATGACATTGCGCAGCACTGGCAGGAGAGCTTCCGCACCCTTGACGACAGGCTGGCGCAGGCGGTAACGGAGTATCAGGCCGGCAACTACGCGCAGGCCAGCCAGCAGGTGCAGCAGGCGCAGTATCAGGGATTTAAAAACTCCGGAATGGAAACCTCGGTGCGGCAAAATCGCTCGGCGAAGGAAGCGGCCGCCATTAACCAACAGTTTAGCGCGCTGCTGACTCTGGCCGCCCAGCCTGACAGCCTGAACGAGGTGTCGTATCAGGTCACCACGCTATTACAGGATCTGGAAGATATTCTGCCGGGTCTGCCAACCACCCGCGACGATCGGCCGATGGGCGCTCCCTCTGGCGCCGATAACGCCGCGCTGGCTGATGAAACGACCGCCCGCGCGGACTGGGCAAGCGTCGCCCAGGGAATTAACCAGAGCATCAACGCCGCGCTAACGCGCTATCAAAATGGGGAAGGGCAGGAGGCGATCCTCGACGTACAGGACATCTATTTCGACCGCTTTGAAGCCACCGGGATGGAGAACAAAATCGGTTCTCGCGATGCGGCCTTTAAAACTTCTCTGGAGGCCCATTTTACCCGTATGGTCAGCCTGATGAAGGCCGGACAGCCGCAGGAGAGGCTGGCCGCGGAAGCAGCCGCCCTTGAGGCGGATCTGCAAAAAGCGGTCACCATGCTTGGCGAAGGCGAAGAGACCCAGTGGAGCCTGCTGCTCTATAGCCTGATGATCATCGTGCGCGAAGGGCTGGAAGCGCTGCTGATTGTGGCGGCTATCGTCGCGTATCTGGTTAAAAACAACCATCACGACAAACTGCCGCTGATCCGCCAGTCGGTGATGGTGGCGCTGGTCGCCAGCGTGGCGACGGCGTTTATCTTCCAGCTGCTGTTTACTCAATCCGGCGCCAGCCGCGAGCTGCTGGAGGGGATCACTATGCTGATTGCGGTAGTGATGCTGTTCCTTATGAGCTACTGGCTACTGTCCAAAGTTGAAGCCCGCCACTGGAAGGCCTGGCTTGAGGGCAAACTCTCCCATTCGCTGTCGCGCGGTTCGCTGGTGGGACTGTGGTTAACCAGCTTCCTTGCGGTCTACCGCGAGGGGGCCGAAACGGTACTGTTCTATTACGCCCTGATTGGCGATGCCCAGGGGCTGCCGGGCCATCTTGCCATCGGCGCCGGGTTTGTTATCGGCTGTGTCGTTCTGCTGATCGCCTGGCTCGTCATGCGCTACTCGGTGGTCCGGCTACCGCTCAAACCCTTCTTCCTGTTCACCGGCGGTTTTATGTACCTGATGGCGTTTGTCTTCGCCGGAAAAGGGGTACTGGAACTGGTGGAGGGCAAACTATTTCAGCCAACGCTGATCGCCGGAATACCGGAAATCAGCTGGCTGGGAATTTACCCCTATGTGGAAACGCTATTGCCGCAGGGCATATTGCTGCTCGCGGCGCTGGCGGCGCTATGGATCATGCGCCGTCGTCAGGCACCCGCTGAAACCATAAAAACGCATTGCTAACCATTTTAAGACGAGAGGATGAGTCAGATGACCATGAAGAAGACCCTGATGATCAGCGCCACCCTGGCCAGTATCTTCACCGCGCCCGCGGCGCTGGCCTTTAAAGAGTATCCGGCCGGCGAGCCGGTCACCATGAATGAAATGGAGATCGCCGCGGTTTACCTGCAGCCTATTGATATGGAGCCGCGCGGCATGGGGCTGCCGGCAGCGAAGTCGGATATCCATCTGGAAGCGGATATTCACGCGGTAGAAGGCGGTAAAAATGGTTTTGGCGCAGGTGAATGGATCCCTTATCTGACGATCTCCTACACCCTGGTCAATAGCGATACCGGCGAAAAACAGGAAGGCACCTTTATGCCGATGGTGGCGAGCGACGGCCCGCACTACGGCGCGAACATCAAGATGATGGGCGTGGGTAACTATAAAGTCACCTACCACATTGACCCGCCGTCGAAAGCCGGGATGCACCGCCATACCGATAGCGAAACCGGCGTCGGCCGCTGGTGGAAGCCGTTTGATGTGAGCTATGAGTTTAAATATGTCGGTCTGAACTAAGCGTCTCCGGAGGCTCAGATTGTTGACAAAGCGCGCTCTGCTGCAAATCTCCGTTTCGCATCCGCGATCCTGAGGTAACGCATAACTTGCTGATATTACTTTTTTGTAAGCAGAGTGAGGCGTTAGCCGCCAGAAATGCGACGCCATCGTTAAAGCAGGGTTGTCATCAGTCTCAGCATCCTCAGATGCGAGTGTTTTCACGCAGGATGGCCGTGCGGTCATCCTGCGGCGTGTTATTCATCCGCCGTACTGAGTTAAAGTCATGAGCTATTTTTTCGTCACGACGCTACAGGCCTTTTCCTGCATTGCGCTGCTTTCCGCCGTACTCTGGGCGCGCGGCGCGCCTCCCGTCCTGCGTCCGCTGGTCTGGACGCTGCTTACCGCGCTGGGCTGCGGACTACTGGCCGGGTTGTATATTCGCCCGAGCCAGACGCTGGAGCTTCTGCTGGTCGGCGCTGAAATCCTCGTATCGCTGCTGTTTTTACTGAGCTTCAGCTGGTCTTCGCCGCGCGTTCGCTATCTGTGGCAATGGCTCCTCACTTTCGGCGCAGCCCGGCACTGGGCGCTGGACCCGAACCTGGGCGGATTGACCTCCACGCACGTTCTGAACACCGATCTGCTGCTGAATATCACCGCGCTGGCTGCTGCGTTCGCGCTGCTGTGCCTTGCCTGCGCGCTCTGCGCCATGCTGCTGCGCAGAATGCGCGGCTTCTACTGGCCGCTGGCCCTGCTGCTGTTGGTCCTGCTGTGGCTACCGCTCAGCGGTAACCTGCTGCTGCTGTTGATGAAGCTACAGGTGCTACCGCTGCTGAAACCGCTGCTGAGCTTTGTCGCCAGGGTGACCAACAACGCGGCGATGTACAACTGGGCCGCCGCCGCGATACTGCTGCTGCTGTGTCTGTGCTGGATCACGGCGCTACGCGGCTATTATCGGGCGGTTAAAGCCGCGGAGGACCCCATCTCCCGCCGCCTTGCGCTGGCCGAACGCCGTAAAGCCAGCCGTTTGTGGTTGACCACCGTTTGCTGCGCGCTGGCGATTATCGGCGGCCAGCTATGGTGGAATCTGGTGGCTTCGCAGCCGCCGCGCTTGTCCGAGGCGCAGGCGGTTACGCTGGCCGCCGACGGCCAGGTGCATATTCCGGTCGAGCAGGTTCGAGATGGCAAACTGCATCGCTTCGTCTGGGTGGCGGACGACGGCAAAGCGATTCGCTTTTTTATCATTAACCGCTATCCCGATAAGCTGCGCTTTGGCGTGGTGTTTGACGCCTGCCTGCTGTGCGGCGATCAGGGCTACGTTATGGAAGGCAATCAGGTGATTTGTGTCGCCTGCGGTGTGCACATTTTTATCCCCTCGATTGGCAAGCCCGGCGGCTGTAACCCGGTGCCGATCGACGGCTGGCGCAACGATGACAAAGAGCTGACGATACCCGGCGCGGCGCTGGCCGGCGGAGGTAACTATTTCTCTACCGTCCTGACGATTAACGTCACCGATCCGGTGGATGGCTCCACCCTGACCAACACCCGCGCCGACTACAAATACAGCTATGGCGGTAAAACCTGGTTCTTCTCCTCTGAAGCCAACTATGACCGTTTCCGCAATGCGCCAGAGCAGTTTGTGCCCGACGCGGTGAAGGAGGAGTAACCATGCTGTGGCGAATGATCTACCAGTCGTGGGGGCGCAACCTGCGGCGCAAAGCGCTGGCGGTATTGACCGTGTTTCTGGCGACCAGCCTGATCTCGGCGCTGCTGGCGGTCTCTATCGATATCGGCGACAAAATGTCCCGCGAGCTGAAATCCTACGGCGCCAATATTTTAATTGAGCCCGCCGGGCAGGCGGCGCTGCCGGCGCTGTTCAGCGAGCAAAGCAACCCGCTGGCCAGCGACGACTTTCTTGATGAATCCGAGCTGCCGAACATCAAAGATATTTTCTGGCGCAATAACATCGTTGGCTTTGCCCCGATGCTCGGCGGCGAGGTAAACGTGGCAGGACAGGATATTCGCGTGCTGGGCACTTTTTTTAGCCAGCCGGTCAGTATCCCGGATGAAGAGGGGTACGAGACCGGACAGCGGACGGTCAGCCCCTTCTGGCAGGTGACCGGCGCATGGCCGCAGGAGCCGGTCGGCGAGACGCCGCAAACGCTGGTCGGTCACGCGCTGGCGCGAAACTACGGCTGGCAGCCCGGCGATCGCCTGGCCCTCAACGTTGCGGATAGGGTGCTGAACGTCCAGGTGAGCGGTATTTTGTCCAGCGGCGGCGATGAGGATAACCAACTGGTGATGCCGCTTAGCGTCGTGCAGCAGCTGCTCGGTCTACCGGGTAAAGTGCAGGCGATCCGCGTCTCGGCGCTGACGGTACCGGAGAACGAGCTGTCGCGCCGTGCCCGTGAGGATCTCGAGGCGCTGAATGCCGAAGAGTACGATCTCTGGTACTGCACCGCCTACGTATCGTCCATCGCCCACCAGCTGGAAGAGGCCATTTCCGGCGCCGAGGTGCGTCCGGTCTGGCAGGTTGCTGCTTCGGAAGGTGTGGTTATCGACAAAATTCAGCTGCTGATGGGGGTGGTGACTCTGGCCGCGCTGGCTGCGGCGGCGATGGGCATCGCCTCGTTGATGACCAGCACGATTATGGAGCGCGCCAAAGAGATTGGTCTCATGAAAGCGCTGGGCGCCCGCCAGTGGCAAATTTTGCTGCTGTTTTACCTTGAAGCGGCGCTGGGCGGCCTGGTCGGCGGCGCATTGGGCTGTATCGCCGGTTGGGGGCTGGCAAAGGCTATTGGCCTGATGCTGTTTGCTACGCCGCTGAATTTTGCCTGGGTGGTGGTGCCCTGCGTGCTGGTGATAGCGGTGCTGATTGCTTTAATCGGTACCTGGTTCCCGGCCCGCCGGATCGCTCGTCTTTACCCTGTGGAGGTGCTATATGGCCGCTAAGCGCGACATGCTGTGGCTGCTGGTGTGGCGAGCGCTGCGGCTGAGAATGCAGCGGGTCAGCGTGGTGTTTGCCGCGCTGGCGGTAGGGGCGACCATCGTGACCGCACTCTCCGCCGTGTGGTTCGATATCAATAGCAAAATGAGCGAAGAGCTGCGCACCTTCGGCGCCAATTTTTATATTGGTCCGGGCCACGGCGCCAGCATGCCGCAGCCGGAGCTTCAGGCCATTCTTGATGGCGCGCCGGCGGGCCTGATTCACGGCGCCAGTCCGTGGCTGTACGGTACGGCGCGTACTGAGCTGGAGAAAGTGGTGATGGTCGGGGTGTGGTTTGAGTCGCTGCAAAAGCTGGTGCCTTACTGGCAGGTCAACGGCAGCTGGATCGGCGTCAGCTTTGACGATCGCAACGCGATGATTGGCGTCAAACTGGCGCAGCGCCTGGCACTGAATGTTGGCGATAGCGTGACGCTGGTAGACCATAGCCGGCGTAAGACGCTGCTGATTAAAGGCATCGTAGAGGCGGGGGACGCGACCGACAATATGCTGATCGTCAGCCTCGATGTGGCGCAGTCCTGGCTGCAAAAGCCCGGCGCGATCAGTCACGGGCTGCTTAGCGTCAGCAATGACCTGGGCCAGGTGGAGCGCTATGCCAGCCAGCTGCAGCATCAGTACCCGAACCTTGAGATTCGTCCGGTGCGCAAAGTGTCGGCTTCCGAGGGGCAGGTGCTGGATAAAATTAAGGGGCTGATGGGGCTGGTGTCGATGGTGATCCTCGCGCTGTCGTCCCTGTGCGTTAACACCACCCTGATGGCGATTGTCGGTGAGCGGGCGAAAGAGTTTGCGCTGCAAAAAGCGCTGGGCGCCAGCAACGGCGATATTACCCGCCAGATGCTGCTGGAGACCAGCATTATTACCCTCGCGGCGGTGGTCTGCGGCTGGGGGCTGGGCTATCTGCTGGCGCAGCTGCTGGGACTAACGGTGTTTAACGCCAGCATCTCGCTGCGTCTGCCGGTGCTGCCGCTGACCCTGGTTCTGTCTTTACTGGTCGCCCTGCTGGCGGCCATTGTTCCGGTGCGGCGCGCGCTGAGCGTCGAACCGGCGAAAGTGCTGAAAGGAGAGTAACGCCATGACCGTCACGTCTTTGCGTCAAATGGCGATTGAAACGCGTCATTTATATAAGCGGTTCGGGGAAGTTACGGCGCTGGAGGATATTAATTTGCGCATCGCACGCGGCGAGTTTGTTGCCATCATGGGCGCCTCCGGTTCCGGCAAAACGACCCTGATGAACATTCTTACCTGTCTGGATACCGCCAGTGAAGGACAGGTGATCCTGGATGGCACCGACGCCGCGGCGTTGGATGAAGAGGGGCGCCGTCGCTTTCGCGCGCAGAAAATTGGCCTCGTCTTCCAGCAGTTCCATCTCATCCCGTTTCTGACGGCGCTGGAAAACATCATGCTGGCGCAGCATTACCACAGCGTGGTGGATGAGAGCGCCGCCAGAGCGGTGCTGGCTCAGGTGGGACTTGAGCATCGCGTGACCCATTTACCGAGCCAGCTGTCGGGCGGGGAACAGCAGCGCGTCTGCATTGCCCGGGCGCTGGTTAACGAGCCGCCGGTTATTTTTGCCGATGAGCCGACCGGTAACCTTGACGAAGAGAACGAGCAGCGGGTGCTGGATCTGCTGACAGATTTACACCGCCAGGGGCGAACCATTGTGATGGTGACCCACAATCCGGCGCTGGGTCAATTCGCTGACCGCATCGTGCGTTTGCAGCACGGAAAGTATCTCGGCGAGGAGGTGAATCATCATGCGCATGCCTGAAGTGATGCTGTTTCTGACGCTGGCGCTGCTTAGCGGCTGCAAAGAAGAGAAGCTGGCTCGCGGCGAAACGGCGCCTGCGCTGGCGGCATTCGATCTCCAGGAGTCGCCGGTCAGCCTCGATCGTTGGCGAGGGAAGGCGGTCTATCTTAATTTCTGGTCCGCAGGCTGCGGCGGCTGTCTGGCGGAGATGGATACCCTGCAGGCGCTCAGCCAGCGCTGGCCGGATAAGCTGGTGGTGGTGGGGGTGAATACCGATTCGGAGTCCGTGGATATCGCGCCGCTGCTGGCGAAGCATGGGATTAGCTATCCGGTGCTGCGCGATCGGCTGAAAATAACTCAGGAGCGCTATCAGGTTATCGGTACGCCAACATCAATATTAATTGATGGCGACGGTAGGGTGCTGGACTGGCATCAGGGGATGCGTAAGCCCGATGAACTACGAACGGTTTTGCGCCAGCTGGCGCAACGGTAAATTCCCCAGCTCGTGCTGCGCTTAGCTGGGCTACAGGTTCTCGGGCCGGTAGCCCGGACAGGTGCGTCAGCACCGCCTCCGGGACAGGTGTGAAGCCAAATGCACCGGCTTAGCGTTCACCCGGCCCGCGCTGCGCTTAGCCAGGCTACGGATTCACACCGTCAGCGGTCCCGTAGCCCGGATAAGGCGTCAGCCGCGACCCGGGAGTTTTCGCTTATACATACTGACTCCGTAGCGTCGGCTATTAGCCGCTGCCATTCATGATATGGAAGTCAGCGATTTACCGCGTCCTGCGCCAACAAGTTTTATTCGTTTATTTAAGAATGCCTTATTCGGCAGGTTTAAAAACAGAAAAACTTAATCTTTTCTTAATATTTCATCACCTCAACGTTTTAGGCTTTTGCCAAATCTCAATCACCATCATTTAAATTACGTCAGCGTCACAAAAGCCGTAAAAAAACATTCCCAGGCGTTGCAAGGTTCTTACGTCACGCTATATGTTAAATTTACATTTAATAAATGATGCTTAAAGGTTGATTTTATGTATATGAAAATTAGTGGCTTAGTGATTTCACTGACGGCCATATTCTCCGGTCAGGCCTTTGCTGCGCTCCCTCAGGGCTATCCGGCGGATTATCAAAAGGTCGTGGATGCGGGGATTAAAGAAGGCAAGGTGGTGATTTACTCAACCACGGATACTAAGGCCGCAGGTCCGTTAATTAAAGGTTTTGAAGCGCAATATCCCGGCATTAAAGTTGAATATAACGATATGAACAGTACCGAATTGTACAACCGTTATATCAGCGAGCAGGCAGCGGGCGGCGGAAGCGGCGATGTGGTCTGGAGCTCTTCAATGGATACGGCGCTGAAGCTTGCCACCGATTATGCGGAACAGTATGCCTCCCCGGAACAAGATAAGCTGCCGAAATGGGCGGTCTGGCAGCAAAAAGCCTACGGCACCACCTATGAACCGGTGGTCTTTATCTATAATAAGCGCCTGATCCCGCAAGGGGATGTTCCTGATTCGCACACCGCGCTGGCGAAGCTGATCGCCGGTCAGGCTGATAAGTTCAAGGGCAAGGTCACTACCTACGATATTGAAAAATCGGGCCTGGGTTTTATGCTGGCGGTTCAGGACAGTAAAGCCGATGCTCACTACTTTGACGACCTGGCGGGAATGGCGAAAGGCGGGCTGACCGTGCAATCGTCCACCGGGACGATGATGGAGCGCGTCTCCTCCGGGGAAAACCTGATTGGCTACAACATCCTCGGTTCATACGCGGAGGCGCGGGCGAAAAACGACCCTTCGCTGGGTATCTCGTACCCGAAAGATTATGTGCTGGTGCTCTCGCGGGTCTCGTTTATTACCGCAGAAGCCGAGCATCTGAATGCGGCGAAGCTGTGGTTTGATTACGTGCTCTCGGAAAAGGGGCAAAGCATCCTGGCGAACCAGGCCGATATTCCCTCCCTGCGCAATGATATCGAAGGTAAAAATGATATCGACGGTATGACCAAAATGCTCGGCAGCGCGCTGAAGCCCATTCCGGTCGATGAAACGCTGCTGGCGTATCTTGAGCCGAAACAACGCCTGGAATTTATCAAACAGTGGCGCACCGCCGCGGCGAAATAACCCTCCGGCGCTGCGCATCTTTTCAGGATGCGCAGCCCACATGATACCCGCCAGGTTTAAAGGGATCGCTTATGAATATTTTACGCCGAAAGTGGCAGGGGTTGCCGCGCGGAATTGTTGTCCTGATAACGGCGCTGGCCATTTATGTCCCGCTGCTATTTATCGTGGTGCAGAGCTTTCTCTCGGCACCCTTTTTTGCCCGCTCGAAGGCATTTAGCCTTGAGGCCTTCGAATTTATCTTTACCGATCCGGATTTTTATCTGGCGCTAAAATCTGGCTTTATTCTCGCCTTCGGCCTGGTGGCGATCGCCATTCCTCTCGGCGGGATCCTCGCCTTTTTAATGGTGCGCACCGATTTACCCGGCAGACGGATTATTGAGCCGCTGATTCTGGTGCCGATTTTCGTATCGCCGATGGTGCTGGCCTTTGGTTACGTGGTGGCGGCGGGACCAGTAGGCTTCTTTTCGCAATGGGCGGAGCAGCTGATCGGTTTTGTGCCGTGGAATATCTATTCAATGTTCAGCATCGTGGCGATCGCCGGACTGACGCACGTTCCACACGCCTATCTCTATATCTCTTCCGCGCTGCGCAGCGTCGGTTCGGATGTGGAAGAAGCGGCGCGAACGGTTGGCGCATCGCCGCTGCAGGTCATGACCTCGGTGAGCCTGCCGATGGTACGGCCGTCCATACTCTATGCCTGCGTACTGCTGTTTTTTCTCGGCCTGGAAGTCTTCGGCCTGATGCTGGTGCTGGGGGACCCGGAAGGCAATATGGTGCTGGCCACCTATCTTTATAAACTGACCAACAAGCTCGGCACGCCTTCCTATCATCTGATGGCAGCGGTGGCGGTGGTGCTGATCTGCATCACCATTCCGCTGGTGATGCTCCAGCGCCGCCTGATGCGTACCGCCAACCGCTTTGTCACCATGAAGGGGAAAGCATCGCAGGCCCGGGCGCTGCCGCTGGGGAAATGGCGCTGGGTCGCCGGTATCGTCGTGGTGGCCTGGTTGACGGTTACCATCGGCGTACCGTTGATCGGCGTTGCGCTGCGGGCCTTTATTTCGAACTGGGGGGTTGGCGTTCCGCTGTGGGATGAACTCTCGCTGGCGACGTTCCGCAACATCTGGCAGCAGCCGAATTTGCTGCGCGCCATCGTTAACTCTATGGCGATTGGGGTCATCGGCGGCGCGCTGGCGGTGGTCTGCTATCTGTTCGTAGGCATCGCGATGCACCGCAAACCGGATAACGTCACGCGCTTTCTCGACTACAGCGTGCTGGTGCCGCGTGCGGTGCCGGGGCTGCTGGCCGGGCTGGCGTTTTTGTGGGTGTTTCTGTTTCTGCCGATGTGGCTGGATCAGTCGCTGAAAAACGGCTGGCTCTCGGCGCTGCCGGTGGCTGAGTGGCTGCGCGACCATCTGATTGTTCAGCTGCGCGCGCTGCGTAATACCATTTTTAGCGTCTGGCTGGCCTATACCGTGGTCTGGATGGCCTACGGCCTGCGGCTCATCTCCTCGACGCTGCTACAGGTGGCGCCTGAGCTGGAGGAGGCGGCGCGCAGTACCGGCGCATCGCGCGGGCAGATCACCCGCCACGTCACGGTGCCGCTGTCGCGCTATGGCCTGATTGGCTCCTGGCTGCTGATGTTTCTTATCTTCGAGCGCGAATATTCGACCGGGGTTTATCTGCTCTCTCCGGGAACGGAAACTATCGGTTCGATGCTGGTGTCGCTGTGGGCGGCAGGGGCTATCGATATCGTCGCCGCGCTCTCGTTTATTAATATCCTGCTGGTGGTCGTGGGTCTGGGCATCGCCCTGCGCTTTGGAGTGAAATTACATGATTGAATTATCGGTAGAAAACCTGCATCTGACCTACGGCGATAACCCGGTACTGAAGGGCGTATCTATGGAGCTGAGGCGGGGGGAAGTCGTCTCGCTGCTCGGTCCATCGGGGAGCGGAAAAACCACGCTGCTGCGGGCGGTCGCCGGGCTGGAGAAGCCCACCAGCGGCACGATCGCTATCGGTAAAACCCGCGTTTATGACGGCAACCCGCGTAGTGAAATTCCGGCGGAGGAGCGTAACCTGGGTCTGGTGTTCCAGTCCTACGCCCTGTGGCCGCATAAAACGGTATTTGAGAACGTGGCTTACCCCCTCAGGCTACGTAAGGTCGCCGCCGCGGAGATCAAACAGCGGGTGCAGAGCGTGCTTGATCAGCTGGGCCTGGGGCATCTTGGCAATCGCCATCCGCATCAGCTCTCCGGAGGACAGCAGCAGCGCGTGGCCATCGGCCGGGCGCTGGTATATAACCCGCCGGTCATTCTGCTGGATGAACCCCTGTCGAACCTCGACGCTAAGCTGCGGGAAGAGGCGCGGGTCTTTTTGCGCGAGCTGATCGTCAAGCTGGGTCTGTCGGCGCTGATGGTGACCCACGATCAGAATGAGGCGATGGCGATTTCCGATCGCATTTTGCTGCTCAATAACGGCGTCATCGAGCAGCAGGGAACGCCGCAGGAGATGTACGGCAGCCCGAGAACGCTGTTTGCCGCCGAATTTATGGGCAGCAATAATCGGCTGCACGGCACCGTCACCGATCTGGATAACGGTCGGGCGCGCATTGAGGGCGCCAGCTGGGCACTGTGGGGAATGGCCGGGGAAGGGGTCAGCGTGGGGGCGGAAGCAACGGCGGTCATTCGTGTTGAACGCCTGCGCATAGCCTCCTCGCCTGAAGAGAACATGCTGGAATTAGCGCTGCTGACCAGTATGTATCTCGGCGACCGCTGGGAGTATCTGTTTCGCACCGAAGGCGATGATTTCGCTATTCGCGCCTACGGTAGCGCACTGCGCGATGCCGAACGTTGCCATCTTACCTTGCCCGTCAACGATCTGTGGATCTTCCCGAAAGGCTGAAAAAAAGCCCCGGCGCTGAGGCCGGGGCAAACCATGTCAGAGCTTATTTATTATTAACTGAATACCATACCGCCATCGATCAGCAGCGACTGACCGGTCATGTAGTTGGAGTCCGGACCGGCCAGATAAGAGACGCAGGCCGCGACGTCTTCCGGTTCGGAAAGACGACCGAGGGTAATGCGTTTCGCAAATTCCTGGGTTCCGTAGCCCAGCGGTTTGCCCGCCGCTTCGGAAACCTGACGGTCAATTTCCGCCCACATGGGGGTTTTGACGATCCCCGGGCAGTAGCCGTTAACGGTAATTCCCAGATGCGCCAGATCGCGGGCGGCGGTTTGCGTCAGGCCGCGCACGGCAAACTTGCTTGAACTGTAGACCGCCAGTTCCGGGTTACCCACGTGGCCCGCCTGGGAGCAGGCGTTGATGATCTTGCCGCCGTGGCCCTCTTTTTTAAACGCATCTACCGCGGCCTGAATGCCCCAGATAACGCCCTTAACGTTGATATTGTAGACTTTATCGATGACGTCCTCGCGAATCTCTTCGATAGGCGTAGAGGGCGCGACCCCGGCGTTGTTAACGATCACGTCAAAACCGCCAAGGCCTTTACGCGCCTGCTCAACGGCGGCAAAAACCTGATCGCGTTTCGAGACATCGACCTTCACCGCCAGCGCCTGGCCGCCGTGCTGGTTAATTTCGTCAGCAACCGCCTGTGCGGTGGCATCGTTATAATCGGCGATGGCCACGGCAAAGCCATCTTGAACCAGGCGAAGGGCGATAGCTTTACCGATACCCTGGCCTGCGCCGGTCACGAGTGCGACTTTTTTCATTGCTGGATTCCTTCTGTAGTGACTCAAAGTAGTTGACTGAGATGAAGCTGGCCCATCAGCAGCGGGTTGTCGCTGTAATCGACGGGGATGGCGACCACGGCGGGGCCATCGACGTCCATCGCCGCCCGCAGCGTCGGCTCAAGGGCGGCGGCGCTCTCGACAGCGAACCCTCTGGCGCCGAAGGCTTCGGCATAGGCTTTAAAATCCACCGGGCCGAACTCAACGCCGGATAGCCGCTGATATTTTTTCTCTTCCTGAATTGCCACCATGTTGTAGCCGTTATCGACCCAGATGATATGCAGGACGTTAGCTTTTAGCCTTACGGCGGTCTCCAGCTCCATACTGGATTGCAGGAAACCGCCGTCGCCGGAAACCGAAACCACTTTGCGCTGCGGGTTCACCAGCCAGGCGCCAATCGCCCACGGCAGTGCCACCCCCATGGTCTGTTGACCGTTGGAAATCATGACCTGACGAGCGCGGAAGCTGTAGAGATAGCGGGCGATCCAGATATGAAAGCTCCCCATATCGACGGTCAGCGTTACGTCGCTGTTGACGATATCCTGCATGGCGCGAACGATGCGCAGCGGATGAAGCGCAAACTGGTTTAGCTGCGCGCCGCGGCGATCGAGCAGTTCCCGCTGGTGCTGGCGGTCAACAAGAATCTCCGCGGCCTGCGGCGACAGAACCAGCTGGTGGTCAATACGCCCGGAGAGTTTGTGCAGCGTGGCAGCGATATCGCCGACCAGCTCGATATCCGGGGTATAGTTGCGCTCTTCATAAGCGGGCAGTACGTCGATATGCACCAGCGCGGCGTTACCGTTATTCCACATCGCCGGTTCATACTCCACCGGGCTATAGCCAATACAGATGACCAGGTCGGCGAGATGCAATAGCCGATCCCCGGCCTGGTTATTGAACAGCCCAACCCGCCCGGCAAAGCGCGTAAAGTGGTCCTGATTTACCGCGCCGGCGGCCTGATAGGTACTGGTGACCGGGATATGGCTTTTTTTCAGCAATTCGCGGAGCGCCGCGCTGTTTTCCGTCTGGCTGGCCATCAGACCGAGCAGGAATACCGGATTTTTTGCCCCGGCAATCATCTTCGCCACTCGCTCAATGGCGTCGTCCGGGGCCGCGCCGGTCTGCGGGGCTTCGCTGGCGGGCAGCACCCTGGCGTGGACTGGCTCATCGACGACATCCTGCGGCAGACTAACGAAGGCGCTTCCCGGCCGTCCCTGCTCGGCGGCGCGAAATGCGTTAGACACGACCTCCGCCAGCGCATCGGATGCGGTGACTTCCACCGAGTATTTGGTTACCGGGCTGAACATCGCCACCGTATCCATACTCTGGTGCACTTGTTTGGCCTTGTCGGCGCGTTTTACCGCACCGCCCAGCGCCACCACCGGATCGCCTTCGCTGTTAGCGGTGGCCATACCGGTAATCAGATTGGAGCAGCCGGGGCCGGAAGTGACCAGCGCGACGCCCGCTTTCCCGGTGATGCGGCCAACCGCAGCGGCCATAAAGGCGGCGTTGGCCTCGTGGCGTACCGGGATAATGCGAATTGAGGAGTCCAGTAGCGAATCAAAGACCTTATCGATTTTTGCCCCCGGAATGCCGAAGACCTGGCGAACGCCCTGGGCCTCCAGCTGGCTGACGATCAGGTCGGCGCCATGCGCCCACTGGCGAGGTTGATGTTGATTATCCACGAGAATCTCCTTAGTTTTCGACTGAGCGAATGGCGGCATCTAGATTGTCCGGGTGCAGATCCGCCTGCAGGAAGGCGCTATCGGCAGGAAGGTCAATCATCAATTTGTGGATTTCGCCAAAGGTCAGCACGCCGTGGTCGAGCTGATAATCGAGCAGATGACCGCCGCCCTGACGGTCATCGGTGATGAAATGTTCGTGGTAGCCGGCAACGTTAATGCCCTGCATATGCTGCGGGGTACGGAAGCCGACCAGTACCCCTTCGCGCTGGTTGAAGCGGAACACAGGCTGGTCGTCGAGCACGTCGGTCATCGCCCGGTAGGGCGGGGTCTGGCGCGGTACGGTGCGGGTATGCGCATGACGAAAATGACCGTTAATGCGCAAGGCGCAGAAGAGATTATCGGAGGGTATTTGCTGGTCGATAATGTCGTGCAGCTGCTGGCGGCTCACCGGTTTATCGAACGTTTTACGATACTGCGGCTGAAACCAGGTCATCACCGCAAACGGCGTGCGCTGTTCCATTCGGGCTTTACGGGCGCTGCCGTCGGCGCGCAGCTGGTATACCTCGCTGCTAAACGCGATCAGCTCGCCGTCCAGTTCATTAAAGGTTCCCAGGCCAAAATCGCCGTGGGTGAGTAAATCAGCGATGGTGGTATTGCCTTCATAAACGCCGCTCAACAGCGCGCTCATCAGAGAGGTCTGGTAGATGACGCTATCGGGATGTTGCGCGGAAAACCCTCGTAGAGTTTCACACAGGCTCTCTTCACAAGAGCATTCAGCAGAATGGTTCATTACCCGCTTCCTCGTTCAACGAATATCAGAAAGGTTAAATAAATGTTGACGCGATTCAGCTCACAGTTCCAATATAGAATCTATGCTTGTTTGAGACGTTTTCGATATGGAACTTCGTTATCTGCGCTACTTTGTCGCCGTCGCCGAGGCGAGACATTTCACTAAAGCGGCAAAAGAACTTGGTATCTCACAGCCGCCTTTAAGCCAACAAATTCAACGGCTTGAACGGGAAATTGGCACGCCGCTTTTCCGCCGTTTAACGCGCGGCGTTGAGCTAACGGAAGCGGGGGAGTCGTTCTATGAGGATGCCTGCCAGATCCTCGCCCTGAGCGATGCGGCGCTCGAAAAGACGAAAGGGATCGCCCGCGGACTGAACGGTCGGCTGGCGCTGGGCATTACCAGTTCTGATGCCTTCCATCCGCAGATCTTTAGCCTGCTGCAGCAGTTCCAACAACGTTACCCGGCGGTAACGCTGCATCAAATCGAGGGCAATATGGCGACGCTGATGGGGGCGCTTGGCGAAGCGGAGCTGGATATTGCTTTTGTACGCCTGCCTTGTGAAAGCAGTAAAGCCTTCAATCTGCGGATTATCGATCAGGAGCCGATGGTGATCGCGCTGGCGCGTTCGCATCCGCTGTCGTCATGCGACGAACTCGCGCTCGAGCAGCTTACCGACGTGGCGCCGATTCTTTTTCCGCGCGAAGTGGCCCCTGGCCTGTATGAGCTGGTGTTCAACAGCTATCTGCGCGCCGGTATTGACGTGCAGCGAGCCTATCAGTCATCGCAAATATCGTCGTCGCTCAGCATGGTTGAAGCCGGATTCGGCTTTGCGCTGGTGCCGCAGTCGATGACCTGCATCACGCTACCTGGCGTCAGCTACCACCCTTTGGCGGGCGCGCCGCTAAAAACCGATATTGCTATCGCCTGGCGACGCTACGAGCGTTCGCGCACGGTGAAGCATTTCCTGGCCATGTTTTAACCGGCGAGGTGACTTATTCAGCAGCTATTGACGTTTTATACTGTGTATTAAGAAAGATAAACATTGGCGGCGGTCGGGCCACGCAGTCCGTTGACTCGACAAAATTCGACGCGGATGCCGGGGCTGATTGTGGTTGGCTCGCCGGGCGAGAGTGCGGAAATATGAACCTGTACGTCTTTGCGACCATCGGAGGGGATGATCAGGCCTTTGCCTGTTTTATTATCAAATGTTTTGACAATACCTGTCATTTTTTGGAACAAATAAATACCTTTTAAATATGAAAACCGGCACGACTATACAGTAAGTGAGTGGCAAGTCTATGCAAATCGAAATAAAACCCGCGCTTGCGGGCTTTTACTTTGCCAAAAAAACGCCATCAGCGCTGGCTGATTATTGTGCAATCATGCGCAATAATCGGCTTCTGACAAGGGATAATTAAGCAGCGGTTTTTGCAGAGGACTGGAAAAATTTATGGCAGTAGGGGCAGATGAGTTGAGCACCTTTTTGTACTCGGCTGAAGCTGTGTTCTGAGTCCTGAGAGCAGTTAGGGCAGGAGCATTTTACGAGATAATTACGGCGAGTTTTAGCGTCTTTGCGTTCTGACATATGATATTTCCTGAGTTAAGGGCTTACGACCATACAGCATTGCGCCGCAAATAGCTCTAACTCATTCTGCATAGCGCGTAAATGAGGGAACTCAGGAACCCTATCGCTGGCACCAGTATGAGAAAAATCGTTTCGTGGCCGCAGGCGGTTAAAGAGTAAGTTTTCCCCCATATTTTTGTGATTAATATCACCCTTTAAATTCAATGTTTTATTTATCAATCAGTTAATGGTGGGTGATTTTTTCGCGCAGAGAACAATTTTCTCCATTATTCGCGGATTAGAGGGAAAATAGGTAAGATTTTCTTCCGCGCCTAATATACATTTTAATGGTGGTCGAAGAACGCAAATCACGATGTTGATGATTATATGACCGTTTATTTTTTGGCTATTAAACGGAGTTTTGGCGGCAGTCTTATGTGCCAACTTCGCTGACCACGTAAATAAGAACTCACGATATTTATGACTAATAATAGTTTGAGTATATCCTATGAAAACCAGAACTAAAGATATTGCTACCCTGGCCGTTCATGCTGGAAGCCAATCCGATCCGGTAACCAACGCTATATTTACCCCGATTGTCACAGCCAGCTCTTTTATCCAGCCTAACCTTTATGAAGGCGGCGATTTTTGTTATTCCCGGGTTTCCAATCCAACGCGTAAAGCTTATGAATCCGCACTTGCCGAGCTGGAGGGGGGGATATATGCCACCGCTACCGCATCGGGAATGGCGGCCACCAATATCGTGATGGAACTATTGCCCAAAGACGCACACATTATTGCGATGAAGGGCGTTTACGGCGGAACCTGGCGGCTGTTTGAGAAATTAAAAACGCACACCACCGGCGCCACAATTTCCTATATCGATCTGAACGATGAGCAGAGCCTGATGGCGAATATTCAGGAAAATACCGCCTTAATCTGGATTGAAACGCCGACCAATCCATTACTTGAACTGGTCGATATCGCGAAAGTGTGTCGTATTGCTAAAGAACACGCCATTACCACCTGCGTTGATAATACCTTTGCCAGCGCCTGGAACCATAAACCGCTTGAAATGGGGGCGGACATGGTCATGCTCTCCACCAGTAAATATGTTGGCGGACATTCTGATTTAATAGGCGGCGCGGTTATTACCAATAATGAAGCGCTCGCCTCGAGGCTCGATTTTATTAAAACAACGATCGGCTCTATTGCCTCGCCCTTTGATGCCTACCTTGCCCTGCGCGGTATGAAAACGCTGGATTTGCGCATGGAGCGTCAGTGCAGTAATGCCCTGCGCGTGGCGGAATATCTGGAAAACCATCCGGCGATTGCCAGCGTCTATTATCCGGGGCTGCCGTCGCACCCTCAGCATCAGCTATGCAAGAAGCAAATGCGTTCGGGCGGCGCGGTAGTGACCGCGACCCTGAAGGGAGACATGCAGAGCCTGAAACGCTTTATCGGCGGTCTGCACTATTTTGTGCTGGCGGAATCGCTGGGCGGGGTAGAGAGCATGATTAACCATTCGGCCTCAATGTCCCACGGTTCGATGTCAAAAGAGGAGCGGGAAGCGATCGGCGTTTATGACACGACTCTGCGCTTCTCCGTCGGCATTGAACATATCGATGACTTACTCCAGGACCTGGATATTGCCTTCGCCGCTATGGACCTCAAACAGGATAACCATCATGCATGATTATGGCATCTGGACGATAATTACTCCGCTGGTCACCATTATTCTGGCGATTCTGACCCGCCAGGTGATCCTCTCTCTGCTTACCGGTATTTTTGTCGGCTATGCGGTGATTCACCACAGCATTATCCAGGGCGTTGGCGGCACGCTGAACGGAATTATTGAAACCTTTGCCTCCGCCGGTAATGCGCGAACGATTATTTTTATGGTGATGATCGGCGGCATTATGCGGCTGATTGTGGTCACCGGCGGCGTGCGAAAGCTGGTGCAGTTTCTTTCGGAGAAAAATGATTTCGTCACCAATAAAAAGTCGGTCCAGCTACTGGCGATGGTGGTGACATCGTTAATCTTTATCGAGAGTTCGATAAACCAGCTGATTGCCGGCGCATCAACGAAAAACCTTGCCCGGCGCTATAAAGTCTCGCCGGAAAAGATGTCCTATATTATCCAGACTTCCTGCGTGTCCGTTTGCTCGTCGGTGATGATCAACGGCTGGGGAGCGGCGATGATGGGGGTTATCGGCGTCCAGATTGCACAAGGCTACCTGACCGGCGAGCCATTTGAAGTGCTGGCAAGCTCGATGGTCTGGAATACGATGGCCTGGTTTTCATTAGCCTCAGTGCTTTTTTATATCCTCTCCGGCTGTAGCTGGGGGCCGATGAAAAAGGCGGAGGTTAAGTTTGAAACGGTCCAGACGGAAATAGAACAAGAGCATGGCGAAGAGGAAGCGGACCCGGTGATTGACCATCCGGCCTGCAACTCATTGCTCAACTTCTTTATTCCAATCCTTTCCACCGTACTTATGGTGCCGGTAGTGCTATATATCACCGGTGAGGGACAATTCTCCAAAGGCAGCGGCTCCATGTCGGTCTACTCCGGCGTCATGTTTGGCACCGTCGTCTCTTTTATCTGGTTTCGCCTGCGCGGTATTCTGAACGTAGAAAACTTTTTTAAAGAGCTGTATATCGGCTACGCCAGTATGGTGAAAATCAGCTCAATCATGATTCTGGCCTTCCTGATGGGGCATATTTCGGCGGAACTGAATACCGGACAGTATATTGCTTCGATAACCTCCGGCGTTATTCCATCCGGCTTTTCGATCGGCTTTATCTTCCTGATTGCCGCGGTGATGTCGCTGGCCACCGGTACCTCCTGGGGAACCTTCGCCATCATGATTCCAATTGGCGTCCAGCTCGGCGTGTCCTTAGGCATCGATCCGCACTTTATGATCGGCGCGGCGATTTCCGGCTCAATCTTTGGTGATATGACTTCGCCTATCTCCAGTGATGCCATCGTGGCATCGATGGCGACCAACTGTGACCATATTGAACATATTCGCACCCAGCTGCCTTATGCGCTGGTGACGGGCGGGCTGGCGCTCATTGTTTATTTAATTGTCGGCTTCACTCTTTAACTCAATATTCTTAAAGGATTTGCTATGACTAAGGCTATCGCGACAGAAAATGCGCCGCAGGCAATTGGCCCCTATATCCAGGGCGTGCGCAGCGGAAATTTTATTTTTACATCTGGTCAGCTACCCATCGATCCGCAAACGGGCACTATTCCCGAGTGCGCCGAAGGCCAAACCCGACAGAGCCTCGAGAATATTCAGGCAATCATTGAGGCTGGCGGCCTGACGGTCGCCAATATTTGTAAGATGACTATCTTCGTCAAGGATCTGAACGAGTTCGCCGCCATTAATGATGCCTATGCGGCGTTCTTCACCCAGCGTAACGCTTCTTTCCCGGCGCGCTCTTGCGTAGAGGTCGCCCGGCTGCCAAAGGACGTTAAAGTAGAAATTGAAGCTATCGCCTGGCAGGGATAACTCACGCGAAAGACGGCTTAACGGCGGCTTATTAGCCGCCGTTTTTATATCAAGGAGAGGGCTATGTCGGTAAAACATTATCTCAACAGCTTAGCGCGCGTCGCGCTGGTTGGTGGCGTCACTCCCGTTCAGCATCTGCAGCGGCTGTCGGAATATTTGCAGCGCGATATCTCTATAAAACGTGACGATATTTCGCATCCTGGCATGGGCGGTAATAAGCTCAGAAAGCTTGAGTTTCTGGCGGCAGATGCCATCAGTAAAGGCCAGCGATACGCTGGTGACCGCCGGCGGTAGCCGCGCATTTGGGTCTGAAGTGCGCAGCGCTGCTGGAGAATCCCATTCAAACCGTGGAGCCTAACTATCTCTGCAACGGCAACCATCTGCTGTTTAGCCTGATGGGCTGCGAGTCAGAAAGGGTTGCAGAACTTTACGATTCGGATGCGCAGCTGCAGCAGTTCAGCGAGCGGCTTTCGGCAGAAGGGGCGAAACCCTATATTGTTCCCGTCGGCGGCTCAAACGCGCTGGGGTCGCTGGGCTACGTTGAGTGCGCGCTGGAGATAGCGGAGCAGTGCGAGCAGATGAATCTCAAGGTGCAGTCCGTGGTGGTGTCCTCCGGCAGCGCGGGGACGCATGCCGGACTGAGCGTGGGATTCGCCCATTGCCTGGCGGAGGTCGAAGTCGTGGGGGTGACCGTTTCGCGCCTTGTTGACGATCAGGGGCCCAAAGTGGCGAAGCTGCAGGGCGAATTATCCGCAATGCTGGGCGTAACCGCACTGTCGCCATTGACGCTATGGGATGATTACTTTGCGCCGCGCTACGGCATGCCGAATACCGCAGGGATGGAGGCGGTGGCGTTGCTGGCGCGTCTGGAGGGGATCATGCTTGATCCGGTCTATACCGGCAAGGCGATGGCGGGCCTGATCGATGGCGTGAAAATAACGCGTTTCACCGGCAGCGGGCCGGTGATGTTTGTCCATACCGGCGGCGCGCCGGCGCTCTTTGCTTACTATCCTCGCGTCTGAACAACGACGTTAACCAAAAATCGAACCACGCCCGCGCGTGCATGCCGGCGTGGTTTTTTACATGCTGCGGCGGAGGGGCAGTGGACGCTTTACCGCCGGACAACGCCCGGCATCCATTCCTCCAGCGCCGCGTCAAACCTAATAACGCTTGTGCGCCATGATTTCGATAATTTGTCGGTCGGTATGCTGCATGGCCCGACCGGCGATGGCGCAAAGATTACGAATGGAGTTTTCCACATCGCGATCGACGATACCGTCGTTGCCGGAAACAACCGAATTATCCAGCGCCAGCAGAACCGCTTTCCAGGCGGAAGAGATGCTGGTGGACACTTTCATTGCGCAACTACCGGAAGCGCCATCGCATATGATGCCGCTGACGTCGCCAATCATGTTATTAACCGCCATGGCGATGGTGTCAAAGCTGCCGTTCATCAGCCAGATAATCCCCGCCGCGGCACCCATTCCGGCGGTGGTGGTGGCGCAGAGGGCCGATAGCCGCGGAAGTTGACAGTGAATATAAATGGCGACCAGATGTGATAGCGCCAGCGCGCGGGCCAGCTGCTGCTGGCTGGCGTGAAGACGTTCTGCGGCCACGACCACCGGCATGGTGGCGGTGATGCCCTGGTTGCCGGAGCCGGAGTTGGTCATCGCCGGCAGCGATGCGCCGCCCATGCGGGCATCCGACGCGGCGCTGGTGCGGTAGAGGATCTCGTTAAACATATCATCGGAAAGCAGTCCTTTGTCGACCTGGCGCTTTAGCGTCGGGCCGATATGCAATCCCCACTCTTTGCTCAGCCCTTTCTTTGAAAGGGCGTTGTTCATTGCGCCAGCCTCGAGCATAAATTCCAGCGTCTGCGCAGGCGCTTCGCTAACGAAATCATAGATCTCGCGCAGCGAACTGTGGGCGACCTGCGCCAGCGGATCGCGGGCGGGAGCAGCGTTCGCGCTTGCGTCCTTAACAAACAGAGGCTCACCCATTTTCTCAATCGCCACCACGTTGGTGTGGTCGCCGGTGATGGTGACCGTCGCATGCTGGTCGCCCGCGTAGACTTTGGCGCGAACGTACAGAATCTCGTCGCAGGGTTCCTGTAGCACCACGCGCACGGCGCCAACCTCAAGTAGCGCCCTGGCGGCATCAATTTCCCGACGGGTGGCCTTGTTAAGCACTTCCAGATTCGCCTGCGGGTCGCCGGCGATAGCGCCGAGAGCCGCGGCGATAGGCAAGCCGGTCATCCCCGTACCCGGGATGGTGACGCCCATACCATTTTTCATCAGATTCGGCGAGACCGCAGCTTCGATCCGCACAATCGCGCCAGAGAGCTGCTGCGCCGCCACGGCGCAGGCGAGGGCGACAGATACCGGTTCGGTACAGCCTAAAGCGGGTTTCACTTCCTGTTTTAATACCTGAATAAACAGGTTCCATTTAGCACGATTTTCCCGGTGTGACATGACTGAGCCTCTGGAGCGGTGCAGAAAAATGGCCATCGAGGGGATGACTTTCTCCTCGACATTGATTTGCGCCTGCGGGCCAGAAAACGGCGCGGCTCGCAGGAACGATAACCAAAATATTACCGCACTCAGCAGAGAAAAAAGTTGCACGTTCAATTTGTAAAATAGCGCTTTGGGAGAAAATTTTTCTTTAAAAAGCGCGTTGCAAACGGCTTTATGGCGAGGGCTGCGCTGGCGGGATAAAAAAACCGGCAGAGTAGCCGGTTTGGTCGTTAGATCTTACAGGCGTCGCCGCAGTCATCATCGGCCACAATGGCCTGCGCTTTTTTATCGGCATCTTCAAGTCGTTCAGCGTTGCGCTCTTGCGCTTCTTCCAGTCCGCTAAAAACCAGGTTATCGAGATCAATTTCCATGCGTTACCCATTTAAGTTCAGTGTTGACCGTGTGCAAGTATAGGCAAAACGGCAGGCGGATGCACCCGGCCTGAGCCCCGGTAGCACATAGCGGTAAGCGCGGATGTTTTATTGCGCAAGGCGAGACGAGAAAAGGCGTGGGCGGCGACAAACAATAGTTGAGCGAATATTTCATTTTTAGCCATCAAATTGTTGAATGTTTATCACGCTATTTGTTAAACAAATCGACAACGAGCGCCACACTGGCCATTGACTTGTAAAGATTATGCTAATATTGCCGTGCTTATGGATGTATCTATGGATTATGGTCAATGGTATCGACAACCGCAGTAGCCGCCGTCAAAGAATGGCGGAAACATAATAAATTTATTTGTCAGGTTAAACTCAGCTATAAAAAGGTACTGCGTAAATGCAGAGAAATATCTTTAACCGGAGGGAAATACAAAGAATATCAGACATTATGCGCCAGCTATGCTTGCGCGAAATTAACGGGAGCCACCGAGGGGCTGGTTAACTTTGAAGATAAACCCTTTAAGGCCTATTTAAATAAAAAGATGTCAAAAAGAGCGAAACTCGATATCGCTCATGGCGCTTTGAATTTTATAGAAAAAAGCTTTCGTCCCGAGGCCTTGCCGCAGCTGTATGATATGGCGAACTTTGGCCGTACGCTTATCGCCATTCCGCTGAAAAACGGTAGCAGTATTGATGTGAAGCTCCTGGCATCGCCTTTTCAGGAGGAAGGGGAGCTCATGCTGTTAATGTTCCTTGGTGATAAACGCGTCTACAATATCTGTTTTTCCTGCACTGACGATGGCCGCGCCTGGATTGGCGGTATTCAGGGAGGGAAAGATATCGATAATGAAGAGGTGAAGGCGCTGACGAAAGAGCTTCACGGCACCCGTCCTAAAAACTTAATTATCACTCTGCTGTACGGTTTTTTAGCCTTTTTCAATATCAAGGAGATCTATGCTATCGATAGTGATTTTCATGTTAAAAGCGACAGAGTAAAAACTCGTTATTCTGAGCTTTGGCTGGAAATTGGCGGCGAGAAGCATCGACGCGGCTGGTATAAATTACCGCCAACCGAGATTAAGAAAAGCCTGGAAGAGGTTAAAAGTAAGCACCGTAGCCAGTTTATCAAGCGTGAAGGTCTGAAGGAGCTGGCGCAGTTGGATCTTGCCGCCGCGCTAGGCGACATCTGCCTCTGCCGTAACGCCGGATAAGCATAAAGTGAAGATTGTCGACCCGCAGGGGGCTGCGGGTCGACAATCGTTTTGCCCTTCATCTTTCCTCGCCTCAACTCCGCGCGTTCAGCCTTACAACCGCTTCATCTGATAAATTAGTTTTATAAATTAAAAAATTTTAAACATTTCATGCGTGATAGTTTTACATTATTTTTACAAATACATATAATTCCTTACGTTCTTCGCTCTGCCTGAGAGCGTCCAACCAACATGATATGCGGTCTGTGCCCTTATCGGTCTGATAAGGCGCTGTTTATATAAGATGTTTTGGTTTTTTCGACTGACGTCGTATGGGATGAAATATGGACGAACGACAAGGTAGCGGAAGGGGAATTTTCTTCACCGTCTACCGATTACTCTTTGTATTACTGAGCTTTGGCATTGGGCTCTTTTTCACCATCTGGGGGGGCAAACTCCTCTCGCTGGGCGGCAGCGCCTGGTATCTGCTCGCCGGTATTGCTTATCTGCTTATCGCCGTCGGCTATCTCGCCCGCAGTCGATATGTCCTGCCTTTTGCCATTCTGACTTTTCTGTTGACCCTTGCCTGGGCGCTGTATGAAGTGCAGCTCAGTTATTGGGGACTGATCCCACGACTGGTGGTGCCTGCGCTGATGCTGATGCTGGCGCTGTGGCTGTCGGCGACGCTGCCGATGCCGCGTACGCGGGTACGCTACGCCAACTGGAGCGCTTCGGCGATTTTCCTCGTGCTGCTGGCGACGCTGGTCTCGGCCTTTTACCCGCACGGCGGTATTCATAACGGCGTGGTGAAAGCGAGCGACGACAAAACGCCGACCCTGGCTGCCAGAAGCGATAACTGGGCGTTCTTCGGTCGCGATGCCTCCGGCACCCGTTTTGCGCCGTACGAGGACATTACGCCGCAAAACGTCAAAAACCTGAAAGTCGCCTGGACGTACCATACCGGCCGGCGGCTTACCGGCGCCGGAATTGGCGTCGATGAAAATACCCCGCTGCAAATTGGCGATACGCTGTACTCCTGTACGCCGCTGAACGTGGTCACCGCGCTGGATGCGGATACCGGTAAAGCGCGCTGGCGTTTTGACCCGCACGCGCAAACCGCCGAGCACGTCACCTGCCGCGGGGTTGGCTATTGGGATGCGCAGAGTGATGATTCTCTGAGCGCAGAGGAGAAGGCCAGCCCGTCGCTGCAGCAGTGTCCGCAGCGTATCCTGGTGTCAACGGTCGACGCCCGCTTGATCGCCCTGAACGCCAAAACCGGCGAGCTGTGCGATGACTTCGGCGACCACGGTAGCGTTGATCTGAAACAGGGTATGGACAATACCGAAAACAGCAAACGCTACCATCCGACCTCAACGCCGGTGATTATGGGGCATATTGCGGTGCTCGGCGGCTGGGTGCGCGATATCGTGCACGGCGAACCCTCCGGCGTGGTGCGCGCGTTTGACGTCCGTACCGGCAAAGTGGTGTGGGCGTGGGACGTCGGCCAGCCGGAAAACGTGACCGATCCGGTAAAAGGGCGCGTCTACACTCTCGAAACGCCGAACGTCTGGACGGTGCCGGGCTTTGACAAAGAGCTGAATCTGATTTATCTGCCGACCGGTAACGGTCCGCCGGACTACTGGGGCGGCGATCGCAACGCGGCCAAAGAGAAATATGGCTCGTCCGTGGTGGCGGTGGATGCCAGCACCGGGGAGACGAAGTGGGTCTTCCAGACCGTGCATCATGATATCTGGGACTATGACCTGCCGTCGCAGCCGGTACTGTTCCATATGAAAAACGACCGGGGTGAAGAGGTTCCGGTCCTGATCCAGACCACCAAAACCGGGCAGATTTACGTGCTCGACCGGCGTACCGGCAAGCCAGTGACTCGCGTAGAAGAGCGACCTGTGGCCCACGACGGCGCGGAAGGCGAGCATCTCTCCGCCACCCAGCCGTTCTCCACCGGCATGCCGCAATTGGGCGTCGAGCCGCTCACCGAGAAGTCGATGTGGGGCGTGACGCCGTTCGATCAGCTGATGTGCCGTATCGACTTCAAAGCGTCGACTTATCTGGGTATGTACACGCCGCCGTCAGAGAAGCCGTATATCGAATGGCCGAGCCTGCTGGGCGGTATGAACTGGGGCGGTATCACTATCGATGAGCGTACAGGAACGCTGTTCGTCAACGATATGCGGATGCCGCTGAGAATGTCGCTGGTGCGCAAAGAGGATATGGCGAAATACAAAGTCTCCACCGACGAGGTGCCCGGCTTTATGGGGACCGTGCGTCCGCAAATTGCCGGGCCATACGGCGGCGTGCGGATTGATATCTTGCAGTCGGCGCTGGGCGTTCCCTGTAATACGCCGCCGTTTGGCACCATGAGCGCCATCGACCTCAATACCCGCCAGCTGATGTGGCAGGTACCGATGGGATCGGTAGAGGATACCGGTCCGCTGGGGCTGAAAACGCACATGCATATCCCGCTGGGTATGCCGACGCTGGGCGGCCCAACGTCCACGGCTTCCGGACTGGTCTTCTTCGCCGGCACCCAGGATAACTACCTGCGCGCGCTGGATTCCGCTACCGGTAAAGAGCTATGGCGCGCTCGTCTGCCGGTAGGGGCAGTGGCGGCTCCGCTGATCTATAAATCACCGAAAAGCGGTAAAGAGTACGTGGTGATCTCCGCCGGGGGCGCCAGCCACTCGCCGGACGTGGGCGATGATATTATTGCCTTCGCGCTGGAAGAGTAGCCGCAGCCGGTTCGCTCTTACGCAACTAACCGCCCCTGCGTGTGGGCGGTTTTTTTATGCTCTGAAGATTACCCGGCGCTAAACCGCGTGACAGGCGACGAGGTGGCCGTCGGCAACCTCCCTTAGAAGCGGAATATCACGGCGGCAGCGGTCGCTGGCCTGCGGGCAGCGCGAGGAAAAACGACAGCCGGAAGGGGGCCGGGACGGGTCGGGAATTTCACCTTGTAGCGCCGCGACCGGCTCGCTGTCCGGATCGAGGGTCGGTACCGCCGCCAGCAGCGCCCGGGTGTAGGGATGCAGGGGGCTGCTGAATAGCGCATCGCGGCTGGCGGTCTCTACCAGCTGACCGAGATACATTACCGCTACGTCATCGCACAGATGCTCTACTACCCCCAGATCGTGGGAGATAAACAAAAACGTCACCCCATGGTCGTCGCGCAGGTCGGAAAACAGATTGATAATCTGCGCCTGAATCGACACATCGAGGGCTGAAATCGGTTCATCGGCAATAATAAAATCCGGGTTTAAGATCAGCGCACGGGCAATGCCGATGCGCTGACGCTGGCCGCCGGAAAATTCGTGCGGGAAGCGGTTGTAATGCTGCGGAGACAGCCCGCAGATGCGCATCACCTCAAGGGTTTTGTCATACAGCTCCGCCCGGCGACAGAGCTTGTGTTCCAGCATCGCCTCGCCGATGGCGACGCCAATGCGTATGCGCGGGTTTAATGAACTGTAGGGGTCCTGAAAAACCAGCTGGATTTTAGGCCGCAGCGCGCGCATCGCCTGCGGCGACAGTTCGGCAAGCTCCTGGCCGCGAAACTTCACGCTGCCGGCGGTCTTCTCGTATAGCCCCAGCAGCGTGCGGCCAACGGTGGTTTTCCCGCTGCCGGATTCGCCTACCAGGCCAAAAATCGTGCCCCGGCGAATCTTAAAGCTCACGCCATCCACGGCCCGCAGCACGCCGGTCTGCTGGCCGAATAGCCCATCGCGTAGCGGGAAGTGTTTTTTTAGCCCATCCACTTCAATCACGTATTCATGACTCATGCCACGGACTCCGAAAGTTCACTGTAAAAGCAGGCGGCCTGCCGGTTATGCCCCGATAGCGGCGGAATGCTCTGTCGGCAGCGCGCGGTGGCTTTTGCGCAGCGCTCGGCGAAGGCGCATCCGGCGGGAAGGGCGGCGAGGTCCGGTACCTGACCGGGGATTGAGTAGAGGCGTCGCCGCCGCTCCCCCGGCACAGGGCGCGAGGCGATCAGCCCCTGGGTATAGGGATGCTGCGGGTTACGCAAAATAGTCGCTGTCGCACCTTGCTCAACGATACGCCCGGCGTACATCACCACCACGTGTTCGGCCATCTGCGCGATAACTCCGAGATCGTGAGTAATCAGCATCATCGCCATCCGGTTGGCTCGCGCCTGGTCGCGCAGCAGTCGCAGGATCTGCGCCTGCACGGTGACGTCCAGCGCGGTCGTCGGCTCATCGGCAATCAGCAGCTTCGGCTGGCAGCTCAGCGCCATGGCGATCATCACCCGCTGCAGCATGCCGCCGGAAAGCTGGTGTGGATAGCTGGCCATCAGGCTATCCGCGCGCGCCAGTCCAACATCAGCCAGAAGCTGGATAGCGTGCTGCCATGCGAGCTTCGGCGACTCGCCGCGGTGGCGAATAAGCGGCTCGCACAGCTGCTCGCCGACGGTGAGTACCGGATTAAGGGCGCTCATCGGTTCCTGAAAAATCATCGCCAGCTGATTGCCGCGTAGATCGGCCATATGGGCATTTTTCAGCCGCAGCAGATCCTGATCCTCGAAAAGTATCTCCCCACCGTCGATGCGTGCCGCCTGCGGCGGCAGCAGGCCCATTAATGACATGGCGGTAACGCTTTTACCGCAGCCGGATTCGCCGACGACGCCAACGGTCTGTCCGGCGCGGATAGTGAACGACACCTCCTGCACCGCGCGTACCCGGCCTTTGTCGGCGGCAAAAGAGACCGAAAGTTGATTAAAGGTAATTAATGCGCGACTCATTTCAGCCTCTGTTTCATTTTGGGGTCCATGGCGTCGCGCAGGCCATCGCCCAGCACGTTGATGGCAATGACGGTGAGAAAAATGGCGATCCCCGGCGGCATCCATAGCCAGGGGCGGCGCTGAAAATCGATCAGGCTGTTAGCGGCGTCCATCATATTGCCCCACGACGGCGTCGGCGGCACAACGCCAAGCCCGAGGTAGCTAAGCGCCGACTCGCTGAGAATAGCGTTAGCCACCGCCATCGTCGCCATCACCACCAGAATCGGTACCGTATTCGGCAGCAGATGACCAAACAGACGGCGCCGCGCCGACAAGCCCAGCACCTGGGTCGCCAGCATAAAGTCGCGCTCGCGCAGGGAGAGGCACTGCCCTCGTACCAGCCGGGCAAGTTTCGGCCACTCCAGCAGGCTCAGCATAACTACCACCATATAGATGCGTGAATCCGGCGAGAAATCGAGCTCGGAGAGCATCGCTCCCGCGACAATCAGCAGCGGCAGGCCGGGGATGGTCATCACCAGATCGGCAAAACGCATGATGAGTTTATCGGTCAGGCCGCCGGCGTAGCCCGACAGCGCGCCGAGCAGATAGCCAAGGGTGACCGACAGCAGCATGGTCAGCAGGCCGATGATCAGCGAAATGCGTCCGGCCAGTAGCAGGCGGGTGTAAATATCGCGACCGAGAAAATCGGTACCCAGCCAGTGCTGCGCGCCGGGTGGCTTGTTGATCATCAGCGCGTCGGTAGCATCGTCCTTCCACGGCGACCACAGCGGCCCCAGCGTACACCAGAGGGCCATGATGACCAGCAGCAGCAGGCACAGCATCGCCAGACGATTGTGACGCAGCGCCTGCCAGGCCTGACGCCAGGGGGACGGCGTAACCTGCGCCAGCGCCGGAATTTCCGCGTCGCGCAGGCGTCGGTTGGAAGAGAACAGGGAACTGAGCATCAGGACCTCACGCGAATGCGCGGGTCGACCCACGCGTAAAGCACATCGGCAAGCAGATTGCCAAGAATGGTGAGCACCGCCAGAAACAGGGTGAATCCCATTAACACCGGGTAGTCGCGGGCGGCCAGCGAATCAATATGAATATGTCCAGCCCCGGGCCAGTTAAATACTTTTTCGGTGATGATCGCCCCGGAAAACAGCCCCGGCAGCTCGAAGCCGAGCAGGGTAATGATCGGCAGCAGGGCGTTCCGCAAGGCGTGCTTCAGGATAACCGTGCGTTCGCGTAGCCCTTTAGCGCGGGCGGTGCGGATAAAATCCATTTTCACCACCTCGAGCATGCTGGCGCGAAAATAGCGGGTCAGGCTACCTGCCTGGAGCATCACCAGCGCCAGCACCGGCAGCACCAGATGGGCGGCAACCTGTAGCACATAGCCCCAGCCGCTGTCGTCACTGCCGGTACGGGTCATGCCGCCAACCGGCAGCCAGTGCAGGTCGACGGCGAACCACTTGATCAGCAGCAGACAGAGGAAAAAGGTCGGGAACGACATGGCGGCGAAGACCGCGACGCTCACCAGATGATCGAACAGCGAGTTGGGCTTCAACGCCGAGATTGCGCCGACCGTCAGACCAATCCCCCAGTAGAACACCAGCGCCACGCTGGCCAGCAGGAAGGAGTTCCAGATGTACTGGTTAAGCAGCTGGCTGACCGGAATCTGGTACTGCAGCGAGAACCCAAGATCGCCGCGCAGCAGCTGGCCAAGCCAATGGATATAGCGGGTGAATAACGGCTGGTCCAGACCGTAAATCGCCTTCAGTTCGGCGGCGCGGGCGGCGGTGAGGGTGATATTGCCGTCGATAAAATCGCCCGGCGTTTTGGCAAACAGCATAAAGATAATGAATGAAGCCAGCAGCAGCATCGGCAGCGTTTGCAGCAGCCGTCTCAGGATGAAATTTCTCATGGCATTCTCACGTCAGCCGCCGGACATCCCGGCGGCTGGGGATTTACTTAACGATTTTAACATCCGGCAGGCTGCCGGTCAGGCCGTTGTAGATATCCGGTTTGAAGCCGCTGACCCGGGCGCTGCTCGCCGAGAGAATTTCGCGGTAGCCGAGAAGGATCACCGGCGGGTCCTGCGCCAGTACCTGATACAGCTGGTGGTAGATAGGCTTGCGTTTCTCAACGTCGAGCACCGAGTTACCTTCGGTAATCAGCTTATCGACCTGCGGATTGTTATAGCCGGACTCTTTCGCTTCCGCGCTGTAAAAATCCCACACGCCATCATGCGGGTCGTTAAGGGTGCTGGTGCTGAACGACGCCAGATCGTAATTACCCGACTTACGCTGCGCCATCAGGGCGTTGAAATCGACGACCTGCGGTTTTAACAGGACGCCAATCTGCTGCCAGTTCTCTTTGGCGATGGGGATCAGCGCATCGTTAAGCACTTTCTTACTCACCAGCAGGGTTAACTCCAGGCGTTTGCCCTCTTTGACGCGGATACCGTCCGGTCCCGGTTTCCAGCCGGCATCGTCCAGCAGCTTCTTCGCCTGCGCCGGGTCATAGTGATACGGGTTCACTCCGTCGGCGTTCCAGGCCCAGGAGATTGGCGCGATAGGCTCAATCGCTACTTTACCGTAGCCCTGGTAGACCACATCAATCAGCTTCTGGCGATCGAGGCCGTAAATCAGCGCCTGGCGTACCTTGATGTCCTTCAGCGCCGGGCGGCGGACGTTAAACTCCACCTGGCTGTAGTCGCTGGAGCCGTAAAGATTGATGTTGGCAAAGCCGAGCATTTTCAGCTGTTCGATATCGTCCGGACGCGAGGTAAAGGCGTCGTAGTCGGTTTCGCCCGTCTGGAAGAGCTGAAAGTTGGTCGCCGGGTTGGTCACGCGATAGATAAAGCGCGGAGTGGGGGGCGTACCGCGATAAAAATGGCTGTTGGCGTGGAAACGAATCTCCTGGCCGGGGATATATTTGTCATAAACGTAAGGGCCGTTGCCCAGCGGTTTGCCGTGCAGGGTGCGCAGATAATCGAGATTGCCGCGCTGGTAGCCTTTGCCGTAATACGCTCTGGAGAGTACCGGACCGCCAATTTTTGCCAACGTCGTCGCGCCCGGCTGGGTGGTGGTCACCTGGAGCGTCAAGGGATCCAGCACTTTCAGACCGCTGACGCTATCGGCTTTCGCCGCTTTGTACTCCGCGCCGCCGGCGATATTGGCGAGCGTAATATCGGTATCGCCGTCGTATTTCGGGTCCAGCAGCACGGTGAGGGTAAAGGCGACATCGTCAGCCGTCAGCGGCGAGCCGTCGCTAAAGGTCAGATTGGGTCGCAGCTTGATGGTGTAGACCTTGTTGTCCGGACTGACCGTCCAGCTTTCGGCGAGACCCGGCACCAGTTTGCCGTGGCTGTCCCAGTCGATCAGGCGGGAGAAGATCACGTTGGTGACGTTTTCATCCCAGCCGTTGACGAAGAAGTAGGGGTTAAAAATGCCCTGTGGCTCGGAAATGCCGGCCACGACGGTATCTTTACGCAGCTTTGCCGCTGCGGGGATCTGGCTGGCATCGCTGGCCGGGGTGATCCCTTCTTTTAAGATCTCGTCGGCGATGGCGACAGAAGAAAATGCCACCGCGCCGCCGAGCAACGCGATTTTCAGAGCAAGCGCGAACCGCGTCTGTTTGGTTTTTAACCCGTGCAGTAGTCTGGACAAAAGTGCTCCCTCATCAAAGAATTGCGTAGTGTATTTACAAATCATGACGAAAGATAAGAGGCGCTTAGCGCCCTGTCTAACACCGAAAGGCTATGGCTTATAGCAATTTAGCATTAGCAATAATTCAGTATTAATCTGCCACTTTTGCGCTAAACGCCAGCATTCTCCGCTGCCGTATCGCCGGAAAGGGTTAAGCGGTCAGCCACCCAGCCGGCATGCTGCTGTAAATGAGGATTGGCCAGCGGCTTCGCCAGGCGTATCCGCAGCTGGCCAATCACTCGTCCCTGAATCTGCTCGCAGCTGCCGTATAACAGGCGGGCATCGGCGCCCAGCAGCGCGGCGATGCGCTGTAAATCCGGTTCCTGCCCGCTGCTGCCGTCAAAATGCAGCGTGACCAGCTGCTGGTTTTCGCTCAGCGAGAGTCGTTCTTCCGCACGGTCATGATGGAGCGTGCCGAGCAGGCTTTGCGTGACAGCATGTCCGGGATGACCAAATACTCGCCACACCTCGCCCTGTTCGATAATTTCTCCGTGCTCAAGCACCGCGACCCGGTCGCAGAGGGTGCGAATGACGTCCATCTCATGGGTGATCAGCACGATGGTCAAACCAAGGCGCTGGTTGATCTCTTTAAGGAGTTTTAGTACTGCAAGGGTATTTTCCGGGTCGAGGGCCGAGGTGGCTTCGTCGCACAGCAGGATCTCCGGCTGCGTGACCAGCGCACGGGCGATACCGGTGCGCTGCTTCTGGCCGCCGGAAAGCTTAGCCGGCCAGCTGTCGCGCAGATCGCTGAGGCCGACAAGCGCCAGGATCTCCGCAACCCGTTTCTGCCTTTCCGCCCGCGGTACCCCGGCCATTTTCAGCGGCAGCTCAACGTTCTGCGCCACCGTTTTGGTCGCCATTAAATTAAAGTGCTGAAAGATCATCGCGACCCGCCGGCGCAGGTCGCGCAGCTGGCTGCGGGAGTAGTGCCGAGTATGTTCGCCGTGAATGGTAATCTCACCGCTGTCGGCGTTTTCCAGGCGGTTGAACAGGCGCAGCAGGGTTGATTTTCCGGCGCCGCTGCGGCCAATAATGCCGAAGATTTCTCCCTGAGCGATCTGCAGATTTATATCCCGCAGCGCCTGCACGCCGTTGGGGTAGGCTTTACTTATCTGGCTCAACTGAATATGCGTTGTGGCGTTGGGTTTTTGCGTCACGATGGCGGCTCTGTTAACGAAATTAAACGGCAGCCTGCAGGCTGCCGATGAACATCCGGCGATTAAAAACCGGGCAGGATTTTGCCTTTATAGCGGGTGAGAATGAAGCTGCGCACGCGGTCTGAGTTCAGGGCTTTCGCCAGCTTCTGAATGCCGGGATCGTTGATGTTGTCGGGACGCGCCACCAGATACTCGACGTACAGGTCGCTGCCTTTTTCCACCAGCAGCGCCTTGTCGGTATCAATTCCGGCCTCCAGCGCATAGTTGGCGAAGATAAACGCCAGATCGACCTGATTCACCGCCCGCGCCAGCATTGCGCCTTCCAGCTCGCGAATTTTAAAATGGTGCGGATTAGCGGTGATATCTTTGGTCGCCGACTGCGGATCGCGCGGGTTTTTCAGGGTAATCAGCCCGGCATTGCTGAGCATCACCAGCGCGCGACCGGTATTCACCGGATCGTTCGGAATGGCAACGGTGGCACCATCCGGTACCTCTTTGAGCGTTTTATATTTACTCGAATAAGCGCCAAAGGGTTCAATATGCACGCCGACCACCGGAAGCAGATGGGTGTGGCGGGTCTGGTTGTAGTTATCGAGGAAAGGGCGGTACTGGTAGTAGTTGGCGTCGAGATTTTTCTCCGCCAGCTGCTGGTTGGGCTGGATAAAGTCGTTGAAGACTTTAATTTTCAAATCGACCCCCTGTTTCGCCAGCTCGGGCTTAACGAACTCCAGAATTTCGGCATGGGGGACCGGCGTCGCGCCCACGGTCAGCGTCTCGTTGGCGCTGGCGGATAAAGCGAAGAGGGCCAGGAGCCCGGCTGCGAGTGTTGTTTTTTTCATTGTCTTATTCCTGAAGCTATTGTTATTTGCGGCTCATCGCCTTCACCAGACGATCGCCGCTCATTTGTACTATCTGCACCAGAGCAATCAGCAGCAGAACGGTTATCACCATCACGTCCGTCTGGAAGCGCTGATAGCCAAAGCGGATGGCCAGGTCGCCCAGCCCGCCGCCGCCGATGACCCCTGCCATGGAGGTATAATCGACCAGTAAAATCGCGGTCACGGTCACGGCGGCAATAAGCCCGGCGCGCGACTCCGGCAGCAGGGTGTGCCAGATTAGCTGCCAGGTGTTGCCGCCCATCGACCAGCTGGCCTCCACCAGACCGTGCTCCACCTCGCGCAGCGCGGTCTCAACCAGCCGGGCAAAGAAAGGCGCGCAGCCGACAACCAGCGGCGGAATGGTGCCTTCAACGCCCAGCGAGGTGCCGGTAATCAGCGTCGTCACCGGGATCATCACAATCAATAAAATGATGAAGGGTAGCGAGCGCAGAACGTTGACCCCCAGCGACAGCAGGCGATAGAGGCGCGGAGCATGGAGCAGGCGAGGCTGGCCGCTGAGATAGAGCACAATTCCCAGCGGTAGGCCAATCAGCACGGTAAAGCCCAGCGACCAGCCCAGCATGGTCAAGGTATCGAGGCTGGCCTGCGCCACGTCGCCCCAGTCGATATCAGCGAAAAAAGCCAGCGCGCCGTTCATCTCAGTTCCAGTCATGGCGTTGTGGAGGAATGCCGTTCAGCACCCAGTTGCCCAGCAGCTGATATTTCCAGCGCACCGGATCGTGCAGGGTGTGGACGCGGCCGTTGCGCCAGTGGCGATCAAGATTGAGGGCGATGCTGGTTGAGCGGGTGCCGCTAAGCTCAAACAGGCGGCTGGCGGCTTCCAGCGCCGCTTCGGTGGTAAAGACCTTGGCGCGCGCCACGGCGATAGACGCCTGAGCAACGTTATCCTCGCTCAGTGCGTATTTATAGCGATCGAGCACTTTGCCGGCCCGCTCCAGCAGCGCATCGGCGGCGGCCAGCCGGCTGTCAAGCTGGCCAATATGGTAGATAGTCAGCGGGTCTTCGCTGGCCCGCTCAACGCCGGCATCGATCCACGGGCGAGCGAACTGGCTGACAAAGTTCACCGTGTCGTTAAGCGCCGCGCGGGCAATCCCCAGGTCGATAGCGGCGGTGGTGAGCTGGGCAAACGGCCCGGCAAGGGTTGGCGTCGCGTAGGATTTCCAGGTCGGGAACAGGTGGAAAGGCTCGACGACAAGATTCTCCGCCAGGACCGTTCCGCTGGCGGTGGTACGCTGGCCGAGGCAGGCCCAGTCGTCGATGACCGTCAGCCCAGCCGATTCGCGCGGCACAAACGCCAGCTGCGCGTTATTCTCTGCATCGAGCGCCAGAATGCCGATCCAGTGGGCGTAGAGCGAACCGGTGCAGTAGCCTTTTCGACCGGTGATGTGCAGACCGCGTTCGCTGGCCTCCAGGCGAGTGCGGATATCGAGTACCGTCTTGCCGCCGGTTTCAGAAAGCGCGTTGGCAAAGCGATAGCCTTGCAGCACCTGAGCGAAGAAAAATGCCTGCTGCTCTTCGCTGCCCTGCAGACGGATATCCTCCAGAAGACAGTAATGGTTCTGGGGAATTTGCCCCAGCGACGGGTCGGCGGCGGAAATAATCGCTATCACCTGGGCCAGCGTGGCGGCGGATACCTCGGCTCCGCCCCATTGCCGCGGGACGGTGATACCCCACAGGCCGCTATTGGAGTAGGTATCGATAATCTCCGGCGGCACGCTGCCGCTGCGATCGCGTTGCGCCGCGCCGGGCTGCAGTACCGCCGCGATTTCATGGGCGATGGCGATGGCTTCGTCATCGCTGCGGATAACGTATGCCTTTGGCGTCTGGCGGCAATAGTGAAGGGTCTGTTTTTCGTCGGGCATAGTCACATCTCATGGTTAACAAACGGCATATGCTAAAAATAGCTAAGTAAATGCCTGATAATTCCAGTGGGTTATATAACTGTTAAAGCAAAGGACATGCCAGAACGCGTTTCTTATTTAATGTTTATTAAACAGTAAGTTAGTTTTTTGGTACGGGCTCGTACTGCTGCAATTGCAACGCAGAATGAATCAGCGTGTTGGATTTGCAACAGTGGGCAGAGTGAACAGGCCGGGAGTCACGCAGGCGTTTCGGCCCCGGCTTACCGGGGCTCGAGTGTCGTTGAGGGATGGCGGGGAATTATCGCGCCTGCCAGAGGATCTCCGGTTGAGCAAAATTTTCTTCGACGCGGGCAAAAAAACGGCTGGCGTGCAGGCCGTCGACAAAGGCGTGATTGAATTTGCCCGCGACCGGAATAATACCGTTTTTCAGCTTGCCCCAGGTGAGGGCGGGTACCGACGCGCCAACGTAATACTCAGCGTGAGTCATGGCGCTGAAATGCAGCCACGGCAGGCAGCTGGCGCAGAAGAAATTTTCGCCGTTGACGATAAGCGGCGCCGGCGCGGTGTGTTTTGCCGCCTCGATATTTGGCGTGGCGGCCTGGCTGAAGGCGGCAAAATCGGCGGCATTCTCGCACCAGACCTGGCGGAAACCTTCCTGGGCGGTCATCACTGGCGTCATCACCGCCAGCTGGTCATATTCGATAATATCGTCGCCCAACAGCCGCTGTTTAAGCTGCGGCACCTCGTTCGCCGCGCGCACAAGGGCGAAGAGGGCCAGCTGGAAAAACGAGACGCCGCGATCTTTCGCGCACTCATATAGCCGCTGCGCCTCGACAGGAACGCAGAGATTAAAGCTGGGATTGGCAAAACCGCGATAAAAATCAAAATGATCTTTTCGCGGCCAGGTTTGTTTGTCTATGACGTGATAGTTGGCCACGGGCGTCTCCTGTTGAATCAATGTCTGACACTATGCGACGATTTCAATCAGGTTGCCATCGGGGTCTTTAATTACCGCTTCATAATAGCCATCACCGGTGGTCCGAGGCGCAGAAACCAGAATATCCTGCTCAGCGGCGCGTTTTGCCAGCCTGTCGACGTTCTCCGTACCGCCAACGGTTATCGCCAGGTGCACCCAGCCGGTGTGGTTATTATCCGCCGTCAGCGCAGTCAATCCCGGCTTGGTCATCAATTCAATGGCAATATCATCGCCGATCCTGACAAAAAAGGATTCAAACCCCGGGTTGGTCTGACTGCAGTACTTCTCATTTATCTCACCGTCGAAGAAGGCTACCCAGAAGCGGGCCTGTTGCTCAAGCTGACGGGTCCAAAGGGCGATATGGGCAATTTTCATGGCAAACCTCGGTATAGGGTGTGTTGACAGTCAGGGTACGAATGCACGATTATGCGCTTTATTGCTCGATGAACAATCTTTCAGGAGTTATTTTTTTGCTCGATTATGCTGCTTTTCCTAAACAACGACAAGCGCTTATTTGCCAGATCCTCCAGGAGAACGGCAGAGTGGTTTGCGCCGAACTGGCCAGCCGTCTGAACGTCTCCGAGCATACGATTCGACGTGATTTACATGAGCTTAGCCGCGAGGGATACTGCAAAAAGGTCTACGGCGGCGCGGTGATGACCCTGCCTGAGGCCGGTGACTACAGCGCGCGCAAAGAGAAAAATACGGCGACAAAAAGCAGAATCGCGCAGAAATGCGCAAAGCTGGTGAAGCCCGGCGGCTGCATATTCATTGATACCGGCACCACCAATCTGGCGATGGCGGAGGCGCTACCGGCGGAGCTGGCGCTAACGGTGGTCACCAACTCCCCCGAGATCGCTGCCGTATTGCTCAAAAAACCGCTGTATGACGTCGTGATGCTTGGCGGGCAGATCCAACGCGCCACCGGCGGCTGCGTGGGGGCCTCCGCCGTGGCGCAGATTCAGGGTATGCTTTTCGATCAGGGGTTTATCGGCGGCTGCGCCATGGCGCCTGAGTCGGGCCTGACAGGCTTTGACTATTCCGACTGCGAATTTAAAAAAGCGGTCATTAAACAGTGCAGCGAAATTATTGTCGGCCTGACCTCCGATAAGATCCCGGCGGTGGCGCGCTTCGTGGTGGTCGAGAGCAGCGCCATTGACGTACTGGTCGTGGAGGAAAATATTAGCCGGGAATATCGCGACGCGTTCAGCGAGCACGACATCCGTATTTATACCGTTTAAACGGTATGTTGGCCTACTTTGACAGCGAAGTGGCAATCAGGCGCAGGCCGAGCGCGCCCAGTACCGTGGCGGTGACGATATCAATCTTACGCTTCATGCGCAGATAGACGCTGCGCGGGCGGGCGGAAGAGAGCACCAGCGCCACCAGCGAATACCAGCTGACGTCGATCAGGAAGCTCATCAGCGGCACGATATAGTAAAAGGCCAACGGGATGCGTTCCGGCAGCAGGGCGGTAAAGATAGAGGCGAATACCAGCGCCGTTTTCGGGTTGCTGAGCTGGGTATAAAGGCCATCGCGGAAGGTTTTCAATAGTGAATGTTCCGCCGCCATGCCGCCTGCGGCAAAATCCATCGGCTGCGCCGCGCCGCGGTAAATTTTATAACCCAGCCACAGCAGATACAGGCCACCCGCAACCTTCAGGCCGATGAACATTTCCGGCACCGCCGTCAGCACTTTTTGCAGCCCCATCATGGCCATTATCGAAAAGATAGCCGCGCCCGCGCCGGTTCCCAGCGCGGTGACCAGACCGTGCACCCGCGAGCGCGCAACGGCGTTGCGGGCCACGTAAATAAAGCTTGGACCGGGGCTGATAACGCCCATAATGAGAACCGCGGCAATGGCCATCAGGCTGGATAAGAACATAAGCGCTCCTGGTTGATGTTGAGCGCTAAAGTCGCATGGGGCTCCGGCTCATCAATGTTTTCTCTGTCAAAAAATAAACAATCTTTACCGCGCTGTCACCAGGCTTTGCGGGACGATGTTTTATCTCATCCTCGAATAACGATTCCCATTTCGCGCGTCAGTGATAAACTGGCTAAATGTGATCTTTGTCATATCGTCATTAAAACAGAGAAAAGAGACACTGCTATGCAACATATCATTGAGGGCTTCCTCAACTTCCAGAAAGAGATCTTCCCGCAACGTAAAGAGCTCTTTCGCAGCCTGGCATCCAGCCAGAATCCCAAAGCGCTGTTTATCTCCTGTTCCGATAGCCGTCTGGTCCCGGAGCTGGTGACTCAGCAGGAGCCGGGTCAGCTGTTTGTGATCCGTAACGCCGGGAATATCGTCCCCTCATTTGGCCCTGAACCGGGCGGGGTTTCCGCGACAATCGAGTACGCCGTCGTCGCGCTGGGCGTGACCGATATCGTCATCTGCGGCCACTCTAACTGCGGCGCGATGAAAGCCATCGCCACCTGCCAGTGTCTGGAGCCGATGCCTGCGGTGTCCCACTGGCTGCGCTACTCCGACGCGGCGAAGGCCGTCGTGGAGAAGAAAACCTGGGCTAACGAGACCGATAAAGTCAACGGTATGGTGCAGGAAAACGTCATCGCCCAGCTGAACAATATTAAAACCCACCCCTCCGTTGCCGTCGGCCTGCGCGACAGCACGTTGCGTCTGCACGGCTGGTTCTACGATATTGAAAGCGGCGACATTCGCGCGCTGGATAAAAACAGCAAAACCTTCGTTTCGCTGTCGGAAAACCCTGACGTCTATTTCGAATAAATTCCTCTCAGGGCACGGAAGCCCTGCGAAGCCCGCCTTCCTGCCATAAATTTCCCTTCTGCCATACTCATTACGACTTCCTGAATGATTCTGAAGGAGATGTGATGATTACGCTGTGCGCAACCTGCGGTACGTCTTACGACGATCGCGGCAATACCCTGAACCATTGTCGTATCTGTGAGGATGAACGCCAGTACGTCCCGGCCAGCGGACAGGCCTGGATTAAACCTGACGATCTGATCGCGACGCATATGAATAAATGGCAGCAGCATAATGAACGGCTGTTGAGTTTCAGGACGGTACCGAAATTTGCTATCGATCAGCGCGCTTTTCTGCTGCTCACGCCGCAGGGGAATATCCTGTGGGACTGCATCGCTAATCTTGATGCCGCCAGCAAAACGCTGATTACCGCGCTTGGCGGAATAAAAGCGATCGCCATTTCTCATCCTCACTACTACACCACGATGCAGGACTGGGCAGCAGCCTTTGATGCGCGCATTTATCTTCATGCCAGCGATCGCGAATGGATCATGCGCGATAGCCCTGCCATCACATTATGGGAAGGGGATGCGCTGGAGATCCTTCCGTCGGTACGGCTGCTGCGCCTGGGTGGGCATTTCGCCGGGGGAACCGTTCTGCACTGGGCAAAAGAGGGAGGTATTATGCTGGCGGGAGATATTATCCAGGTCACGCCGGGCGCACGCGCTGTTTCTTTTATGTGGAGCTATCCTAATCTGCTGCCTTTGGCGGCCCCCAGCGTCGAGATTATCGTTGAGCGTTTGGGCGATGCGCCCTTCGGTGCGCTGTATGGCGCCTTCGAAGGGCAGAACATCACCAAAAATGCCCGTCAGATCGTACTGGATTCAGCGCAGAAGTATCTCGACTGTCTGCGCACGACGGCGGGCCGCTGAGAGGTCCGCCGCCGCAACGGGTTACAGCACGCCGTCGCCGCCGTCGGAGCACCACACCTGGCCGGAGGTGAAGGAGCAGGCATCTGAGGCAAGGGTAACGTACAGCGGCGCGATCTCCACCGGTTGCCCTGGACGGCCCAGCGGCGTATCGGCGCCGAACTGACGCACTTTTTCATCCGGCTGGCCGCCGCTTGACTGCAGCACCGTCCAGTAAGGGCCGGGCGCGACCGCGTTCACCCGGATACCTTTCGGCCCCAGCTGTTTAGCCAGCGACTTCGTGAATGCCACCAGGCAGGCTTTGGTTTGCGCGTAGTCCAGCAGGATGGGGCTCGGCTTAAAGGCCTGCACGGATGAGGTGTTAATAATTACGCTGTGTTCTTTAAGATGACGCAGGGCGGCTTTGGTGATCCAGAAGGCCGCATAAACGTTGGTTTTAAAGGTGGCGTCAAAGTCGGCGGTGGTTAACTCTTCCAGCGACTCGCAATATTGCTGGCGTCCGGCGTTATTGACCAGAATATCCAGTCCGCCGAGTTGGCTGGCGGCCTGCTCGACCAGGGATTCACAGAAGGCTTCATCGCGCACATCGCCCGGAATCGCTACGGCTTTACGCCCTTCGGCCTCAATCAGGGCAATCACGGTTTCAGCATCGGACTCCTCTTCCGGCAGATAGTTGATCGCCACGTCGGCGCCCTCGCGGGCGAAGGCGATCGCTACCGCGCGCCCAATGCCGGAATCACCGCCGGTGATCAGCGCGCGCTTACCTGCCAGCCGACCGGAACCGACGTAGCTCAGTTCGCCGTGATCCGGCTGCGGCTTCATCTCTTCGGCAAGACCCGGCGGCGATTGCGGCTGGTCAACAAAGGGGGGACGGGGATACTTCGCGGTATTGTTAGCGTTCTCGCTCATACTGACCTCCTCGTGTTAAAAGATTAAGCGTAGTTGCCAGGTCAGCCTGTCGTGGATGATTGACGAATAATCGAACGGATTCGTTTTTATAATTTTTGCGCTTACGTTCATCTCTGAACGGTAATTTACTGATTGCCGGGAAACTTTTCGAAATGTGAGGCGGTAGAGGCGTTTAGTATTTTAGGATTATTCTATCGCAAGCCTGACGGTATATTTAGCGCATTTTATTGCGGCCTGGCGGTAATATTTTCTCCGCCTATCGAGCCAGGAAATATATTTCTCAGACGATTCATTAGCCATTAGCTTGTGAAAATGAACATCAGCACCCAGACTTATTAAGACAAGATGAAAATACGCCGGAGGTGTTGTTGATGAAAAAGTTACTGCCAGTTATTTTTTGTTCGTTGATGGCTCAGGGCGTTTTTGCCGCGGATGATGGCGGGTTTAAAAAAGACGCTGCGCCGCCGCCGCCGCACAAGATTGATGATGGCTATCGTGGGACCGAGGACGGGCGAATCATGACCGTGCGCCAGGCCATGGAAATGCATGATGGGGCCACCATCTCATTACGCGGCAATCTTATCGAGCAGCAGGGTGATGACCGCTACAGCTTCCGCGATAAAACCGACACCATAGGGGTCATTATTCCCGCGGCAGTTTTTGATGGCCGGGAAGTGAAGCCCGATCAGATGATCAGCATTAACGGCAGTCTCGATAAGAAAATGACGCCGCCAGTGGTGCGGGTCGACCGGATCCAGAAATAACCTTGCAAACAGGAGGAATAGATGTCCGTACAGCATCCAGCCGACCCGGATAAACGCGGTCGTCATCCGTCGAAAGAGGATCCGCGCGAGCAGGGTGAAGTTCCGCGTAAAAGAGACGACAGCGAAGATCATAAAGAAGATCCCTGGCATCCCCAACCTGAAAAACGCTAAAACTAGCCGCCGTTAACGGGCGGCTAGTTCTCTTTCTTAAAGATCGAAGGGCGCTAAACGTCTGCGTGAGCGGCTCGCCGGCTGCGATATCGCCCTGGCTATTGCTGCGCCGATCTCCGCGCAGGCGGTAATCCCCTGAACGAAAGGCTGGTCGTGCATCAGCCAGGGGATTGCGGCGAAGGCAATACGCCCGCGCGCTACGGGCGGCTCTCTTAACGTATAGTCGTCGCCAACCTCCGGGATCTCTTCGCCCGTCGCCATCAGTTGCTCCCTCAAATGCGGGAAGGGGAGATCTTTATTTTTCAGCGCTTTTTGCCCCCTCGCATCAATAAACACGTCAAACGTATAGCGATTTTGCCCGCTGGTAATCACCGTCTTCTCCTGCTGCACCGCCATATCATAATCATGCCCTAAGGCGAGAATGCCGATCGCGCCCGCTTCGCGCAGCGCCAGCAGTCGGCGGATAGACTCCGAAGGAATGGCGGCATAGCAGTCAATAAAGACCCGGGCAAGGCCGTTTTTGAATCGCTCCCGGTCGCGGTCATTAAGGTGGGGCACCATCGCCTGAACGGCTTCATGCAGCCGCAGGATAACGTAGCGCCAGGGGACCGTGTAGCGCGCGCGCTTGTTACGCTCAACTTCTTCAAGGTTATCCATCGCCCAGTGGAAAGGGTTATGCTGCTGGCGTTTAGCAAACCACGCTTCGCTGAAGCTATCGGCGTTAAGGCTGTGAAGGGCGATATTTTCGCTCCACAGGGGGTCGGCCAGGGCAATTTCCTGCGCCAGCAAAGCAAAGACCCGGTCAAGCAGGCCGTCGCTTCCTGCGGCGATGGCATTTTCCATCGCGCTGTCGGTGACGATTTCCAGCGGCTCCCAGGGAATAGGACAGTAAAAATCCGCTTCCGGAAGAATGCCGGAGCGCGACATCAGCACGATGTGCAGCGCCTGACTGGTTTCGTTAAGCCTGAAGGTGGGCGCCTCATCGTCGGAACCGATAAACTGACCGTGCTGGACGGCGACGGCCATTGCGGCATCAATTCCGCTTAGCGAGGTGCCCATAATTCCCACCCGGCAGGGCGGAATGGTGGCTTCCATCAGCCCAGACCACGGACTGGGAAACCAGGTGCGGGTTGACTCTTCTTCATCCGGCCAGACATGACCGGTGGCAAGCACCGCGAGGTCAAACACTTCGGCGACGGGCTGCTCCTCCACCCACAGCCTCACTCCTTCTTTGGTCGCCTGCAGGTCGCTGACCCGACAGGACTCATTGACCTGGACGTTAAATCCCAGTTCCCGGGCCTTTACGACCAGCGCAAGAAACTGGTCGCGAAAGTATTCGCCCAACAGGATGCGCGGCAAAAACTGGCGATCGTGCAATGTTTCATACTCTACGCCATAGCGCGCCAGGCGCGACGGGCTCTGGGCTTTTAGCCAGTCAAGATAGGTGCTTTGTACAGGAGGGATTTCAATACTGGCGATATTGGCCAGCATCATGCGCGAATTCTCTTCATCGTTATAGGGCATACCCACGCCCGCTTCCTCGGCCTGCTCGTAAATTGACACGTCCAGCGGCTCGCCCTGTTTAAGCAATGAGAACAGGGTATAAATCCCGGTAGGACCTGCGCCGATAATGGCAATTTTCTTCATAATGACTGACCCGCCGTTGTTGTTATGTTGTTATCACATTTGTTATCGGTGGCCTTCCGCCAGTTGAAAAGCTCCACGATAGTTCATTTCCGGGTAACGGAAATCTGGCACAATAATTGTGGTTCAAAATGTGGAAGAGGGCCAATGGCTGGCGCGCCTCTCCCTTGTGATGAGCCGACGAGACGCGGTTTTCAGAACCAGGTTTCGAGCTGGGCGCCGAAGAACAGCGTACCAGCGCTATGGTATCCGGCGCTGCCGAAGGCGTCTGTTGAGGAGTAGTTATCCAGCGATTTATCCCAGCGCATCCAGGTGGCAAAAAAGCGGATTTCCGGACGCTCAAAGAAGTCCGTGACGTTTTGCAGCTTGAAAGTAGGAGCAAACGTCAGCTTGTAGTAGCTACCGCTGGCGGCGCTGTTGCCGTTAAAACCTTTCGGGTCGATATCCATATACTGATAGCTGGTTTCGTATTGCAGGGCGAAGTTCTGATTAATTTGCTGAATGATTCTTGCGTTCAGGGTGACCCAGTCGTAATGGTCAGAATCGATATAGCGATTATTGCTGCTCTGAGCGACGATCAGCGGCGCGAAGCTCAGCCTGTCGGTGAGTGATGTGATACCGTAAGAGGCGAACTTCACGGTCCATGCCGGTTGAATCAAATAACCGTCGGAGCCCGGGCCGCGAACTTCAGCTCCCAGCGCGCGGCCATAAAGCAGCGCGGTTTTCGTACTGCCGGGGCGCAGGCCGTAGAAGCTGTCGCCGTGGTACGCCAGCATGGTGTTAAACCCTTGCGAGGCCGCTTTATCCGACGCCAGACCATCGTTTATGCGTTTGTCGTTGTCCTGCGAGTAGAGGCCGTTGAGCATCCACTGCCAGTTCGCCAGACGGTGATTCAGCGAGAAGGTATAGTTTTGAATATACGTGTTATCCGCGCCGGTCATGTTGTTATATTCAACGTTGTCCATCGTATCGATATCGTTGAAATTACGGCCATATACCGCGAGGTTGGTCTTGATATCTCCCCAGAAATTAACATCATAAATACCGGCGCCGGTACCGATTAAATTCATCATATCGGAATCAAGCCAGTGAATATCGAAGTTATCCCGATCTTCCCGCTTACCGGCCCACAGCGTCGCCTGTTTAAACGCGCCGCTAAACGCGGGCATATCGCTCATTTCGACAAAAGCCTGACGGACGTTCATCTGGCCGTTAAAGGAACTGTCGGTATTATAGGTTTTATCCCACTCGGCGATTTTCATGTAATAACGCAGCTGGCTATTGTTATCATATTTTCGCCGGTAGTTAATATCGGCGGTCACATAGGTATCCGACTCATTGCCAAGGCGACCGACGCTCCCCCCGGTGCTGCCCGCAGGCGTCAGGGAAGGCCCGACGGTACTGGTTGTGCCCTTGCTTGTTAATATGCCGCTGCGCGCGTAGCCGCCGAAGGTGATTTCCTGAAGCTTCGCCTGCGCGACGACATTCTGCGCCGGCTGGTTTTTTATTAACGCCAGATCCTGGTCGGTTCTGTGCTCAACGGCCTGCAGTCTTTCTTGCGCGCGCGCCGCGTTTTGTTCGGCGCTGGCCGCTCTTTTTTCCGCGCGATCTATTTTCCGCGTCGCATCCTGTAACTGGATGCGCGACTGCTTTAATTCGGCCTCAAGTCTTTCAAGCCGGGCATTAATTTCATTCAGGGTGGTATCCGCCGCAGCGGCGGATGCTGGCAAAGCCAGCGCGCAGAGCGTAAGCATATAGGCTTTCATCATTTATACCTGTACAAGAGTGGCTGTGCTCTGGACGTGCGGGTGCAGAGCACAGATGACTGTGCTAATAAACGGGATAGTTATCCGCAGGCTAAATTAATATTCGGGTTGTATTATTTTCAGCTCTCTTTGCGGGTGTTAGCAGTTTTGACAAAAAGGAATGTAATAATAAAAGCAAAAATAAACACCGCGAGTCCCACGGTAATATAGGTGACAAACTGATAGCGATCGTAGAGATACATTAGCGGCGACAGCAGGACCGCCAGACCGTATGAGTTCGCTTTTATCGACAGCAGCGACAGAATCATGCCGCCCAGCGCCGAGCTGATGAGCATCACCATTATCGCCCGAAGCCCGGATTGCATCACGATACCGAATAAAGCCGGTTCCGAGACGCCTAATAGCTGAGTAATGGTCGCGGAAATTCCGGCGGTTTTAAACGCGATATTTTTCGCCTTCAGTGAAATAGCCAGACATACGGCGGCGTTGGCAAAACCGTACATCGCGCAAACCGTAATGAGTGGATTAAACCCGGTGCCGGCAATCAGCGAGGTTTCAATCATAATAAACATGTGATGCATTCCGGTCATTACGGCAATGGGATAGATAAAGCCGATTAACAGGCCGCCAATACCCGCAGGCAGCGTCAAAAATTGCTGAATAGCCATCACGGCGTAGTGTTCAAACCCATGTACCAGCGGACCTAAAATCAGTAAAGCGATGGCCACAGCAATCAGAATGACGATAAACGGCGTGAAAATCAGGTCCATCGAGTTGGGCATCACCCGGCGGAAAAAGATTTCCAGTTTTGCGCCGATAATACCGGTGATGAGTGCGGTCAAAATTGACCCCTGATAGCCCACCAGCGGAATAACGCCAAACACATAAATCGGGCTGCTATTGCCGTACGCCATGTCATAGGCATTCGGCAGCGCCGGGGAAACCAGCATCAGGCCGATTAAAAAACCGATAATCGGCGTACCGCCAAACTTCTTAAAGGCTGACCAGCAGATAAACGCCGCCAGGAAGGCGAAAGCGGTATCGCAGAGTACCGTGGTCAGCGTTTGCAGGGCCGCCGGAACCTGATGGACGCTGCTGCCAAACCACGCCTGCACGGTATCATTAAAAATGACCCCTTTCAGACCGAGAAACAGACCGGTCGCCCCGAGAACCGGGACAATTGGCACAAAAACGTCCGATAAGTTGCGTATTCCCCGCTGTAATCGGCCCGAACTCTGCTTCGTCATTTCATCCTTACTGACTTCGGCAACCTGATATTCGTTAACAAACTCCTGATAAACCTTATTGACGATCCCGGTACCGAGGATTATCTGATACTGACCGGAATTGAAAAATACGCCTTTAACTTCGCTGATATTACGGACTTTATCATCATCGATTTTCTGCCGGTCTTTTACCTGCAAACGTAATCGGGTGGCGCAGTGGGTGGCGGAAGCAATGTTTTCCTTGCCGATGGTATTCACTATCTCAACGGCGATATTTTTATATTTGTTCATATTTAACTCATTCCTTAACGAGAATGGTTTGATAAGGTTTCAGGGTGGCGTCGGCGTCGGCATAATTATTGAGTACAATCTCTCCTGCCGGGAGCGTGTAAGGCAGATGCTGCGCGCTTAAGTTGGTGATAGAGATAAAACGTTCGTTGTGTGTTGCGCGCTGGTAGGCAACGATACGCTCGTCAACGTCCTCCACGGCGGCGAATGACCCATAAATCAGCGCTTGCGGATAGTGCTTATTCCGCAAGGCGATCATCTTCTGGTAAAACGCGAACACCGAATGCGCATCGTTTATCTGGCTTTGCGCATTGACGCTAAAGTCGGTTGAAGAAAACGCCAGCCAGGGCTGCGCACCCTGATTAAATCCGCCGTTGACGCTATTCGACCACGGGAAGGGCGTTCGCGAGTTGTCCCGGGAGCGCTGATTAATAAAGCCTAACGCCTGCTGTTCAGAGAAACCTTCCGCCAGGGAGCGGTGATAGTTATCCAGACTGGAAATATCGTCAAATTCCGCAATTGACTGCCGGCAGAAATTTTTCATCCCCAGCTCCTGGCCCTGGTAAATAAACGGCGTTCCGGCCATAAAGAAGTACATCGCGGCCAGCGCTTTGGCACCGATGTCATTTTGGTAATCCGCGTCGCGGATGAGTTTGGACAGCGCGCGGGGCTGGTCGTGGTTTTCAATAAACGTCGTCCCCCAGCCGGCCTGACAAAAAGCGCGCTGGCTGGCAAAAAGCGCTTCTTTGAATTCGCCCACGCGCCAGTTGCGCTGCTTAAACCACTCCGAGCCGTTCTCGACATCGATATCGGCAGCGTGAAAATCGAAGATCATATTGAAATAGCCGTCCGGGCCGATATAGCTGTCGTACTCCTGCAGAGGCACACCGGGCGCTTCGCCTACCGTTACGCAGCGATGGCGGTTGAAGGTGTGTTCTTTCAGCTCGTGCAGAAAACATTCAATTCCCGGACGGTTGCGCGATTTCGTTTTAATGGAGGCCAGACCATCGACGCCGTCGGCGGGCAGGGAGGCGTAATCCTGATCTTTTTTAATAAACGTAATTGCATCGATGCGAAAACCGGCGATGCCTTTATCCAGCCACCAGTTAATCATGGCGTAGATTTCCTGGCGCAGCTGCGGGTTTTCCCAGTTCAGGTCGGGCTGTTTTTTATGAAAAACGTGCAAATAGTAGCACTCTTCGCCAGCCACTTTTTCCCACGCGCTGCCGCCAAAAATCGAACGCCAGTTATTAGGCGCGGCACCAGCAACGGCGGGCTTAAAGATGTAGTAATCACGGTATTTTGAGGCAGGGTCCGCCAGCGCGGCCTGGAACCAGCGGTGTTCATCGCTGGTATGATTAACCACCAGATCCACCATGATCCCAATCCCCAGTTCGCCTGCCTGCTTAATCAGGTCGTCAATATCCTGCAGCTGACCTAAATCGGGGTTCACTGCATAGTAGTCGGCGATATCGTAGCCGTTGTCCGCACCCGGCGAGAGGTAGAACGGCGAGACCCAAATCATGGTGATGCCCAGCGTTTTCAGATACGGCAGTTTCGCGATTATCCCCTGGATATCGCCAATGCCATCGTTATTGCTGTCATAGAAGCTTTTTGGGTACACCTGATAAATGACCGCTTCCTTCCACCATGCCCCTTGTTGTGACTGATTCATCGTTTCTCCTGAGTATGAAATCGATACCATATTGAGTTAAAAAAATTACGCCGAGGCCCGGATGACCAGTTCCGATTTCAGGTCTTCCTCGTCATAGCGATAGTGCGTGTTGTTGATCAGGGCCAGCAGGCGTTCTACCGAGATGCGGCCCAGTTGCTCAATGGGTTGGCTAACGGTAGTGAGCGGAATATGCACCATCTCCGCCACCGGAAGGTTATCAAAGCCCATGACCGCCAGTTCGCCGGGAACGCTGATGCCGTTGGCCGAGAGCGCAGAAATTAAGCCGCAGGCGACTTCATCGCTGCCGGCGAAAATTGCATCGGGACGTTCGCTTTTGGCCATCTGTAGGATCTGCTCAGCCAGACGCTGTCCGTCGCGCCAGGTGTGTACGTGGCGGAAAACCAGCCGCTCGTCAATCGGCTGCTGCCCCTGCTGCATGGCGGCAATAAAGCCGCGGTTCCTTCTGCTACCGTGGCCCTTTTGCTGGAATGCGCCGCCGGTAGAGTAGGCGATTCTTCTATACCCTTTATGCAGCAGCCAACTGACGGCGCGATAGGTCGCCAGTTCATCGTCCATTCTGACCACGGGCAGAGTCGTGTTATCGATGCTGGTGTTGCACAGCAGGATCGGACCATATTTCTGATATTGCTCGATCACGTCCTTATCACTTTCGACAGCGCACAAGATAAGGCCGTCGATGATCTTTTTCTTCAGCAGATCGAGACAGTTCTCCTCTTCGCCCGCGCTATTGTGGTTCTGAACGATCAGCACTGAGTAGCCGTGTTTACGCGCGGTGACTTCGAGAGCGTCCACCAGGCTGGCGAAAAATGGGTTAGTGATCCTCGAAATGAGTACGCCAATGCGGTGGGTTTTCACGCCGCGCATCTGCTGCGCGACGGTGCTTGGCTCGTAATCGAGCTCTTTCATCGCCGCGAGAATTTTTTCCTTTTTATCTTCAGCGATATAAGGATGATTGTTCAGGAAGCGGGAGACCGTCGTCACCGACAGACCTGCTTTTTCTGCTACGTCTTTTATGGTTGCCATGATGGTTATGAAATCGATATCACATGGGCATAAAATATTTTTGCTGACCGGCCGGGTCAACCGCCTTGTTATAAAACATGACCTGACTCACAATAAATTTTTCCTGCGCTATCCGCGTGCTACGGTTTGCGTATCCGTTGAAGGTGAGTTCGCGACGCGGACCGCCGGGTCGGCAAGACCGTTCGGGTCTGAGCGTGGGGAGGGGAGAAGCGGCGCAATGAATAATGCACGGTATTTTGTTTTGCTAATATTCCTGGTTTGCCGCGATGAACTTGACATATTAAACCTGATTGCTATTCCTTAAGCTGGCGCCGCGATGATAAGCGCAACGGTGAGGTGAAAAATGGTCAGTGAAAAAGAGAAGCTGCCCGGGATAAAAGAGAGTGAACTTTTTCTTAATTTTGAATGCGCTGCTCGTAAGATCGGGCTCGGGATATTATTATTAATCATCTTCGCAGCGCTGGCCGGGATTTTTTCCACCGGCTATTTGAGCCGTGCTGAAAAAACAAATGCCCAGCAAAATTTAACCGTGGTTTATGAGCGTTTTGGCCGTTTGCAAACTGAGTTGCGACTAAAAATTACTGCCCATTCGCGCGTCGCCAATAAATATGTTTTTAGCCTTGGCGGTGATTTTACTTCATCGCTCGAAACCAATACTATCTGGCCCCAGCCAGATAGTATGTACAGTAAGGACGATCGGCTCTTTTTGGTTTATAATAATTTGAAAAGTATGGAAAACTTTTCCATATGGCTCTACGTTACGCCCACCGCTCCCGGCAAGCTGAACCACGTTTTACAGCTTAATAGCGAACCCGAAATTCGCTTCTGGCAATTTATTTATCCTTAGGAGAACGTGATGGAGATGGTGTTGCGGGCGCTGGCCATTTATTTAATTTTGCTGGTGGTTTTTAAAATCGCCGGACGCCGGGCGCTATTACAAATGACCAGCTTTGATCTGATTTTATTACTTATCATCAGCGAAGCGACACAACAGGCGCTGCTGGGGAACGACTTTTCGGTTACCGGCGCCATGCTGACGATTATCACGCTGGTGGTGGTGGATATGCTCTTTGGCTTAATGAAAAAATATATGGCTGGCGCCGAGTCAGCGCTTGATGGCTGCCCGGTAATTTTAGTCGAAAACGGCGTTCCGTTAATTGATAAACTCAAAAAAGTGGATGTCTCCTGCGATGATATTCTTGTGGCCGCACGGCAGAATCAGGGTATTACGGAATTAAGTAAAATCAAATATGCCATACTGGAAAGGAACGGACATATTTCTATTATTCCTGCTGAAAGTTAAGAAGGTATCTTTATGGCGAATAATCCTTATAACCAGGCGAAAACCACCGGTGAGCTGACCAAACAAGTCGCCATCGCATTGACCGACCGTCGTTTACGCTTAACCACCGCTGAGTCGTGTACCGGGGGAAGCCTGGCGGCAGCGCTGTGCGCGGAGGAGGATACGGCTGCGTTTTACGATATTGGTTTAATCACCTTTAGCGACCGTGCGAAGCAAAAACTTCTCGGCGTTAAGGCTTCGACGCTGGAAAAGTATAGCGCCGTCAGTCGACAGGCCGTGGAAGAGATGTCGGCGGGCGCGCTGGAGTGTTCTGGAGCGGATATCAGCATCGCGATAAGCGGATACGCTGGGCCGGACGGCGGCGAGGACGGGACGCCTGCGGGAACCGTCTGGTTCGCATGGAATTTTCGCGGCGCAATCGACGCGCAGAAGGTGCTGTTTTCCGGCGGCTGCCAGGATGTCGTTGAGAAATCCGTACGCTACTCGCTGGCGATGCTGATGGAGAAACTGCCCGGCTGGCAGGGCGAATAACACTTTCATGGCGGAGGTTCTATGGCGGTCATGACGATCACCGGCGGTACCGCGGGCGTCGGCAAAGCAACGGCTGTTCGCTTTGCGCGGGCAGGCTATGACGTGGGGATTATCGCCCGCGATCGTCAAAGCCTTGAAGCGACGCAGCAGGCGCTGCGGCAGTTTGGCGTTCGGGTGCATGTCGTTCAGGCCGATGTCGCTGATGCGGATGCGATTAACACTGCCGCCTGCGAGATCGAAAAGCAATTAGGGGCTATCGAGGTGTGGGTCAATAACGCCATGTGCGCGGTGCTGGCGCCTTTCAGGACGATGACCCACGATGAATTTTCGCGGGTCACCGAAGTCACCTATCTTGGTTACGTCAACGGCACCCGCGCCGCGCTGGAGCTAATGACGCCCCGCGATCGCGGCATCATTATCCAGGTCGGTTCCGCGCTGGCCTATCGCTCCATTCCGCTACAGTCCGCCTACTGCGGGGCGAAGGCCGCGATTCGGGGCTTTACCGATGCGGTTCGCACGGAAATGATGCATGAAAAGAGCGGCGTGAGTATCTCAATGGTACAGATGCCTGGCCTGAATACGCCGCAGTTTGAGTGGGCGCGCAATAAGTTTGCCTGGGCGATGCGCCCGGTGCCCCCCGTCTATCAGCCGGAGGTGGCCGCAGAGGCTATCTTCAACGTTGCACGCAGGCCCGTGCGTGAACTCTGGGTGGGGAGCAGCACAATCCAGTCTATCGTTGGGCAATTTCTCTTCCCCGGCTTCCTCGATCGACTGATGGTTAATAAAGCATGGGAAGGGCAAATGACCCGGCACAGGAATGTCGCTGACCGGCAGGATTATCTACAACAGCCGGTCAGCAGACTGCATAAAACCCACGGGCGTTTTTCCTCAGAGGCGAAGTATCGCGCCGCCGCCATCACCTCCGGCGTGCCGGGAAAAGCGCTGCTCGGCGGCGCGGCAGCGGCGGGATGGTTGTTGGCAAAATGGTTTATCTCGCGTAAAAAACGCTAACGCAGCGCGCTACTGTTGGTCCAGAACCATCGGTAGCCATAGGCGCCAATCTCCAGCTCAACGCGCTTACCCGCAACAAGGTCGTCAGCATAGGTTTTGTCGGCCAGGCAGGGCGTCCAGACGCCCTCGGCAATCTCTTTCGCGGTGAAGCGCACGCGCTTGTCGCTGAAATTAAGAAAGGTGATGACGCGGCGTTGGTCGGCATCGTAGCAAATCCCCAGAATCGCCTGCCGATCGATGCCGATAATGCGAAAAGGCGCAACGGCGATTTCCGGAAACTCGCACCGCGTATTGGCGATATCTATAATGCGATGTAGAAGGGAATGGCGGTGCAGCAGCGAATCAGCGACGTTGACCTTCTGATAGCGAAACGGCCCCTTATCGATCAATGGAGCGACGAAAGTAGCAGGATCGGCTGCGGAGAAACCGCCGCCCGCTGAGCCGGCCCATTGCATCGGCGTGCGCACCGCGTAGCGCTCTTCCAGGGCCAGATTGTCACCCATCCCAATTTCATCCCCGTAGCGCATTATCGGTACGCCGGGGAGCGAAAAGAGTACGGCATGACAGAGCGCCAGCCGCCGCCGATCGCCGTTCAGCATGGGGGCCAGCCGACGGCGGATACCGCGCTGGTAAACGTTCATCTCCTTATCCGGGGCGAAGGCATCCATCACGGTTTGCTTTTTCTTGCGGCCTACCCCTTCAAGATCCAGTTCATCGTGATTACGTAGCCAGTTGGCGAAGCAGCAGGCGTCGGGCGGCACGATGGTTTTCGTGATGGCGTCGATCAGCGGACGGGCGTTCTTACTCGCGAGACTGACGTAAAAATTTTTGTTCAACCAGAAGTTAAGCACCATATTAAGTCGATTATTATCGCCAAAATAGTCGCGATACTCCGCCACCTCAACGTCGACTTCGCCGATCAGTATGGCCTGCGGGTTGTGCCGTTCAATCAGGCGGCGTAGATGTTCGAGAAGCCACAGCCCGCGTTTCTCCTCGCCGCGTCCGGCCTGCTTAGTCAGATGTGAGGCCGCATCGAGGCGAAAGCCGGACACCCCCAGCTTTAGCCAAAAAATGACGATATTTTCGACCTCTTTGATGACCGCTGGCGAGGCCAGGTTGAGATCCGGTTCATGACGATAAAACATATGCCGATAATATTGCCCGGCCTCAGCATCCCAGGACCAGATGCTCTCTTCGACGCCGGGGAACATCGGCGGCGTATCATCATCATCGTTGTCTGACCACAGGTAATAGTCGCGAAACGGCGAGCGTCGACTGCGGCGCGCTTGTTGAAACCAGGGGTGCGCGTCAGAGGTATGTTGAATCAGCAATTCAATAATGACCTGCATCCCCAGTTCACGGGCCTGCTCGATAAAGGCAATGATATCCGCCAGTTGTCCAAAGCGCGGATCGACCTGCAGATGATCGCTGACATCGTAACCCTCATCCAGAAAAGGCGTCAGGTAGAAGGGCGTTATCCAGATCACCGTCGCGCCCATTCGGCGAATATAGCGCAGCTTCGCCGTCATTCCGGCGATATCGCCGCAGCCATCGCCGTTGAGATCGTAAAACAGGGCTGAATCAATCTGATAAATGATGGCTCGCGTATGCCAGTCCGCCATAGCGCACCTCAGTGATAGCCTTCAGTGCCGGAAACTTTGCCGCGGAATACGTAGTAGCTCCATGCGGTGTAAACCAAAATCACCGGAATGATAAGCAGGGTCCCTACCAGCATAAAGAGCTGGCTGGCGGGCGGCGCGGAGGCTTCCCACAGCGTAATATGCGGAGGGATGATGTTGGGCCAGAGACTGATACCCAGACCACTAAAGCCAAGAAAAATGAGCCCAAGCGTAAGCAGGAAAGGGCGGGCATGGCTACCAGGATGGGCGCTTAACCGCCAGATCCACAGGCTTAAGGCAATGACCAGTACAGGAACGGGTACAAACCAGTAGAAATTAGGCAGGGTAAACCAGCGCTCAGCCACGGAGGGCCAGCCCAGCGGCGTCCAGACGCTCACAACGGCGATGACCGCCATCAGCGCCAGAAGCGTGTGGCGAGTCAGCTCACGCATGCGCTGTTGTAGGGCGCCTTCGCTTTTCATAATCAGCCAGGTCGTACCAAGCAGCATATACGCGACGACCAGCCCTAAGCCGCAGAACAGGCTAAAGGGCGTCAGCCAGTCGAGCGCCGAGCCGGCAAACCTGCGGTCGGCGACCTCAAAACCGTTGATGACCGCGCCTACCACCATCCCCTGGCTAAAGGTCGCCAGCAGGGAGCCGCTGACAAAAGAGTAGTCCCAGAACTTTTGATGCGAGGGGGTGGCCTTGAAGCGGAACTCAAAGGCGACGCCGCGGAAGATCAGGCCAATGAGCATGGCGGTGAGCGGGATAGCCAGCGCATCGGTGATAACGGCGTAGGCCAGGGGAAAGGCGCCAAATAGCCCCGCGCCGCCCAGCACCAGCCATGTCTCATTGCCATCCCACACCGGGGCGACGCTATTCATCATCACGTCGCGTTCATGAGCATTCGGTACAAAGCCGAATAAAATTCCGATGCCAAGATCGAAGCCGTCCATAACGATATACATCAATGTGGCGAATACAATGATGACAAACCAGATGACGGGAATATCGATGCCCATTAGCGAGTCTCCTCTTCAGGCACGGCTTCTGCGGCAGAAAGGGGGCGAGCCGGCGTGCCGGACGTTGACGATGTCAATTCGCTGACGGGCTGCGGCCCTTTCTTAATAAGCCGGACAATGTAGTAATAACCGACGCCAAAGACCGAACAGTACACCACGATAAAGACCAGCAGGCTGACGACCATTTGCGCCGTGCTGTGCAGCGATACCGCATCCCGGGTCCGTAAAAAACCATAAATGACCCAGGGCTGACGTCCCGCTTCGGTCGTGATCCAGCCGGCCAACAGCGCCAGCAGTCCTGCCGGCCCCATCGCCAGGGCGCACCACTGGAAGGCGCGAGAGTGGAAAAGACGCTGCTGATAGCGAAGCCACAGGCTCCAGACGCCGAGGGCAATCATCAGCACGCCCATACCCACCATGATGCGGAACGACCAGAAAACGATGAGGGAGTTTGGCCGATTCTCTTTCGGAAAATCTTTCAGCGCTGGGACCTGCTTATCCAGGCTATGGGTCAGGATCAGGCTGCCAAGCGCCGGAATTTCCAGCCCGTATTTGGTACGCTCTTCCTCCATATCCGGTATGCCAAACAACAGCAGCGGGGTAGCCTCGCCGTGTTTATTCTCCCAGTGGCCTTCTATGGCGGCGATTTTTGCCGGCTGATGCTCAAGGGTATTGAGGCCGTGCATATCGCCAACGAAGGCCTGAATTGGCGCAACCAGCAGGGCCATCCACATCGCCATGGAGAACATTTTACGTATGGCAGGGGTATTGTTCCCGCGCAGAAGGTGCCAGGCGGCAGAGGCGCCCACGAACATCGCACTGCTGAGAAAAGCGGCGATCGCCATGTGTAACAGGCGATACGGGAAAGATGGGTTGAAAATAATCGCCAGCCAGTCCTGGGGAATGACGTGACCGTTTTCAATGGTAAAGCCCTGCGGCGTCTGCATCCAGCTATTGGAGGCGAGGATCCAGAAGGTGGACATTAGCGTGCCGAGCGCCACCATGCAGGTGGTGAAAAAATGCAGTCCTGGGGGGACTTTGTTCCAGCCAAAAAGCATGACGCCCAGGAAGCCCGCTTCGAGGAAAAACGCGGTGAGGACTTCATACAGCAGCAGGGGACCGGTAATACTCCCGGCAAACTGAGAGAAACCGCTCCAGTTGGTACCGAACTGATAGGCCATCACCAGGCCTGATACCACGCCCATGCCGAAATTAACGGCAAAAATCTTCAGCCAGAAATTATATAACGAGCGCCAGACGTCATCTTTTGTCCGCAGCCACATCCCCTCCAGCACCACCAGATAGCTGGCCAGTCCGATAGTAATCGCCGGAAACAGGATATGAAAAGAGACGGTAAATGCGAACTGTAGCCTTGCCAGATTAAACGCATCGAGTTCAAACATGTTCTGAACCCCATCACATAACAACCCCCCGAACCAGGCAGGGGGAAGTGATTAACAACCGATCGTTGCTGATTACGGCTTTTTCTTACCCGCGCCAAGTTCTGCGCCGGTGAGAGGATCGCCTTCCGGGTCGGATTGGGTGCGTTTCGCCATGGTTTTCACCAGGGCCTTTTGTTCGGCCGTTAGCTTAACGCTGGCACCGCCATCTCCGCCATCTACTGCAGGCTGCGGATTCGCAACATACTCGAAGTGCAGATCGCTATTCCAGCTGCCGCGAATGTCATCGCCCTCTGACATATTGTAGTAGGTGCTGGCGTAGTCAGTGATTGGCGGTAGTTTGCCCGGTGGATAGTTGTTTCTGATGGATTGAAGCGCCTTCTCAAAAGAGAGCTGATGGGCGGCTTCTCGGGTCATCAGAAAGGCCAGCGCATCCTTCACGCCGGGGTCATCGGTGACGTTTATCAGGCGCTCATAGATGATTTTAGCGCGCGCCTCGGCGGCCACGTTGGAGCGTAAATCCGCGGTGGGTTCACCAATGGTGTCAATGTATGCTGCGGTCCAGGGCACGCCGGCGGAGTTGGTCAGCGGCGTGCCTCCGCCATATAACAAAGAGGTAATATGGCTGTCGTTGCCGTTAGCGGTAAGCGAGCGGTACAGATCGGCTTCGTTTTCCGTTCCTTCCGCCAGGGCGCCTTTCGCCCCTTTATTGAGCATACCTACCAGCGAGCCGATAATTTCAAGGTGGCTCAGCTCTTCGGTGGCAATGTCCATCAGCATATCCTTGCGACCCGGATCGTCGTCGCTCAGGCCCTGTGTGAAATATCGGCATGCGGCGGCGAGTTCGCCCTGAGGGCCGCCGAATTGCTCCAGAAGGAGATTAGCCAGCCCCGGATTAGGTTCCGCGACCCTGACGGTATACTGAAGTTGCTTAACGTGTCGGAACATAGGCTCTTATCCTTATTGCTTATTTTTTAGCTTCAACGCCTTTTGCGTCAGAGCGCAGAAGGAACTCTTCCGTTGTTTGCGGGATATGTTTCAGCAGCCAGTCTGCCATGGCCCGCTCTTCCGCCAGAATGGATTCGATGGCGGGAATAGACGCGGTGTCACCGGCTCTTTTCGCAGCGGCAAGCAGAGAGGTATAACACGCGATTTCAAACTGTTCGAAAACATAGCCGCTAATTGAACCCTTAACGATTTCATCGGAAGGGAACATGCCGCCAATAGATTGACCTAACGCAGCCATTTTACTCATTGAATCTTTCAGCACCGACCGCGATATATCATTACGATCCAGAATCTCTTCCAGAACCGTAATTTGGCGCTTGGTTTCGGTGACGTGCTGTTCAATTCTGCTGCGCAAATCGGGGTAGTTATCGATACGGCCAGCCATCGACTCCAGCATGGATTCTGCTTGTTTTTCCATTGCATGCGCATCGCGTAGCCAGTCGTGATAGTGTTCAACGTGATTCATAATGAACTCCTTAATATCAGGTTATTTTCTGGCTATTTATTTTGTGCTTCTTTATTAATATTGCCGACCGCAAGGTCAGTTAATTTCAGATCGGTTGACTTCTCTTCTTCTAACGTTTCTGTTAAAAGCTTAACCGCTTTTTTATAACCCAGCTGTTGGGCTAAAGTGGCGAGAGTGCCGTAGCTGGCAATTTCATAATGTTCAACTTTTTGCGCAGCGGCAATTAACGCGGCATCGCGCACTTCATTTTTCTCAGTACTCTCAATAACCTCATTAGCTTCTTCTATAAGCCCCTCCATCGCCACGCATTTCATGCGCTTAATTTTAATATTGGCTTCTTGTTCGACAATTTGATCGATACGTTCAATTTGCCCCTGGGTCTCCTCCAGATGCGCTTTGAATGCGGCGCTAAGCTGCTCGCTTGACGCCGCCCGGGCTAGTTTAGCCAGGCCGCGGGTTAATTGTTTTTCTGCGCTATAAGTATCCGATAACAGATGAATAAAAACGTCTTCTATGCTCTTCATATTCATTGGGAATATCCTTAATGCTAGAGAATAACTGCGAGTCCGCAGACCCGCAGGATACTCTTATTAATTACAAGAGAATGAAACGATTAATAATCAGGAGTTGTCAGATTTGCGTCCACCACCATGACTATTTTGGCCGCCTTTTTTACCGGCCTCAGATGCACGTTGCGGATCGTTTTTAAAATTGCCACCGCTGTGCTGACCGCCTTTACGTCCAGCTTCAGATGCTTTATCACGGTCTTCAGCGAAATTACCGGAACCACCACGATGTTCTGCCATATTTTCATACCTCTGTGAGTTTATGTCAGGTAGATACGATTTAATTACGTATCCGTTGTCGTTCAGCAATTAAATTTAGTCGGTATTTTTGAACAGTCAAACCGGTTTGCGGTGATATTTTTTGAAATAATCTGAATTATGCCGCGGCTACCGTTCCGCTTGTTTAAAGCGGCTGCGAGCATAACAGGCTAGGAACTAACGAAAACATTTATATTGCTGCAGGATATATTTATGACCGCTGCGTTAATACGGGGGGGCTCGGGCGGCGCGGGGCTTTACGTCTCTTTACATAAGCGCGAAAAATAAGTTGTCGGAATCGTGAAAGATATTAAGAACACAACCGGGAAAAATCAGAAAATAGCGTTTTGCCAATGCTGAAGGTCATTTTAGGATAATTCAATGCGGGAGAGAAATAAGGCACCAGATCACGAGGCTGTGAAATGGTGCGTCCGAGTGGACTCGAACCACCGACCCCCACCATGTCAAGGTGGTGCTCTAACCAACTGAGCTACGGACGCATTATGGTGCGTTTAATTGGACTCGAACCAACGACCCCCACCATGTCAAGGTGGTGCTCTAACCAACTGAGCTATGAACGCATTGTTGCAGTGGCAACGGGGACGCATATTAGCGGCAGGGAGGGGTTGTGGCAAGAGGCAAACGTCACTTTTCTTCCAGATTTCTCGCGATCGCAGAAGTTTTATCCATATTGGTTATATTTTACTGATGCGAAAGAGGATTTGCTCATCAAGAGACGAAAACGGCGCTGAATCAGCGCCGTCAGGTATCGATAAATTGCCGCCAGAGATTAGCGCGCGGCGCGCTGCAATATGACGCTGGAAGGCTGACGCTGCAGGAAACGCATGCGCAGCATCATCATTACGGCAGCGGAGGTGAGGCCAATGATAAATCCGCACCAGAAGCCAGCAGGACCCATGCGCGGCACCACGATATCGGTCAGAGCCAGCAGATAGCCGCTCGGCAGCCCCAGAACCCAGTAGGCGGTAAAGGTAATAAAGAAGATGGAACGCGTATCTTTATAACCGCGCAGGATGCCGCTACCTATCACCTGTATGGAGTCAGAGATCTGGTAGATCGCCGCGAGCAGCATCAGCTGGGACGCCAGCGCGACAACCTCAGGATTATCGTTATACAACAGGGCGATTTGCTCACGCATCAGAATGGTGAAAACCGCCGTAATCACGGCCATACACACTCCAACCCCGACGCCGGTTCTGGCCGACGTTTGCGCCTCCAGCGTCGAGCCTTGCCCGAGACGGAAACCGACGCGAATGGTCACCGCCGCCGCCAGGGAGAGCGGTAATACGAACATCAGCGAGCTGAAGTTTAGGGCAATCTGGTGCCCGGCCACGTCGACAATGCCCAGCGGTGAGACCAGCAGCGCGACGACGGCAAACAGGGTCACTTCGAAAAACAGCGCCAGCGCAATCGGCAGGCCCAGCTGCACCAGACGCTGGATAACGACGAAATCCGGTTTGCTGAAGCGCTCAGCGTTATGAATATCGCGCATCGAACGCGCGCGGCGAACCCAGGAGAGCATGCAGAAAAACATCACCCAGTACACCGAAGCCGTCGCCACGCCGCAGCCGATCCCGCCGAGCTCAGGCATGCCAAAGTGACCGTAGATAAAGATGTAGTTCACCGGAATGTTGACCAGCAGACCGATAAACCCCATTACCATGCCCGGCTTGGTTTTTGCCAGGCCTTCACACTGGTTACGCGCTACCTGGAAGAACAGATAGCCGGGCGCGCCCCACAGCAGCGCCCGTAGGTAGCCGACCGCCTTCTCCGCCATCGCCGGGTCGATGTTATGCATGGAGCTGATGATGTAGCCAGCGTTCCACAGTACCACCATGACCAGGATCGAGACGAAGCCCGCCAGCCAGAACCCCTGGCGTACCTGGTGGGCGATGCGGTCGCGACGGCCGGAACCATTCAGTTGAGCAATAACGGGCGTCAGGGCCAGCAGCAGGCCGTGGCCGAAGAGGATTGCCGGCAGCCAGATGGAGGTACCGATGGCGACGGCCGCCATATCGGTGGCGCTATAGCCGCCCGCCATCACGGTATCGACGAAGCCCATGGCGGTTTGGGCGACCTGGGCGAGTATAACGGGTATAGCCAGTGCTAATAACTGACGCGCTTCAATAAAATACTTCTGCACGTAAACACCTTTATATTGTTGTTATTGGAGGACTAAAAAAGCCGCCATCAGGGGCAGCAAGAAGAAAAAGCAGAGGGATTTGCCAGACTATTGTAGCGAGGATTAGCCATTTAGCCAGTGAAAAAATCGCACAACACGTTGTGCGCTGGCAACCTGTTTTGCCACCTGTTATTGTTCGTGTCATAGCCTAAAACGGTCTTGATACCGTTACGAATTCATACAGGAGCAAAATATGTTTACCGGTATTGTGCAGGGGACCGCCAGAGTGGTGGCCATTGATGAAAAACCCAACTTTCGCACCCACGTCGTGGAGCTGCCTGAGCATATGCTTGCGGGGCTCGAAACCGGGGCTTCGGTAGCTCATAACGGCTGCTGTTTAACCGTCACCGATATCGATGGCGCGCGAGTGAGTTTTGACCTGATGAAAGAGACCTTGCGCATCACCAATCTGGGCGCGCTGCGCGAGGGCGACAGCGTTAACGTCGAACGAGCGGCAAAATTCAGCGATGAAATTGGCGGCCACCTGATGTCAGGCCATATTATGACCACCGCGGAAGTGGTTAAAATTCTGACGTCGGAAAATAATCGCCAAATCTGGTTTAAGGTTCAGGACCCGACGCTGATGAAATATATCCTTTATAAAGGCTATATCGGCGTCGATGGTATTAGCCTCACGGTAGGGGAAGTGACGCCCACCCGGTTTTGCGTGCATTTGATCCCGGAAACGCTGCAGCGCACCACCCTTGGCGTGAAAAAGCTGGGGGACCGGGTAAATATTGAGATCGATCCGCAGACTCAGGCCGTTATCGATACCGTTGAGCGCGTTCTGGCGGCAAAAGAAGCAGCAGTGGCCCTGAAAAACGCGGCCGAATAATAAATTCCCCCGCCGAAGCGGGGGAATTTTTAGCGGGCTACGCGCAGGCCGTGTTCGGCACCGCGAGAAAAAACCACCTGCCAGAGCTGAATATCGCGCGCGCGGAAAGCGCCGGCGCAGGCATTCAGGTAATAGCTAAACATGCGTTTGAAGCGCTCCGAATAATTGTCGGCAATTTCCGGCCAGCTATTCAGAAAGCGCTCATACCAGGCCATTAGCGTGGTGTCGTAGTCGGCACCGAAATTATGCCAGTCTTCCATAACAAAATGCGGCTCGCTGGCTTCGGCAATCTGGCGTACTGAGGGCAAACAGCCGTTAGGGAAGATATATTTATCGATCCACGGGTCGACGTTATGGTCGGTTTTTTTCGAGCCGATAGTATGCAGCAGGAAGCGGCCTTCGGGTTTCAAATTCCGGTCGACCACGTCGAAGTAGGTGGCGTAATTTTTCGGCCCGACATGTTCAAACATGCCGACTGAGACGATACGGTCAAAGCTCTCTTGCAGGTCGCGGTAATCCTGCAGCAGGATAGTAACGTCAAGACCTGCGCAGCGCTGCTGGGCCATTTTTTGCTGCTCAGCTGAAATCGTGACGCCGACAACGCTGACCTGGTAATTTTTGGCCATATAGTAGGCCAGTCCACCCCAGCCACAGCCGATATCCAGCACCCGCATCCCCGGCTCAAGCTGAAGTTTACGGCAGATGAGATCTAATTTTGCCTGCTGTGCGTCTTCCAGATTCTGCGCATCCTTCCAGTAAGCGCAGGAATACTGCATATAGGGATCGAGCATGCGGCTGAACAGATCGTTGCCTAAATCGTAATGCTCTTTCCCGACAATCCAGGACCGTTTTTTACTTTGCAGATTGAATAAGCGTGCAGTGGCGATACGCAGGGTATCTTTGAAATGATGGGGAAGCTGATTTTCCAGACCGGCGCGTAATACTTTATGGAAAAATATATCCAGCCGCTCGCAATCCCACCAGCCGTCCATATAGCTCTCGCCTAAACCCAGCGACCCTTCCTGCAAAACGCGTTTAAAAAAATGAGGGTTTTTAATCCGCAAATCGGAGGGCGCAGGACCATTAATTTCAATGCCCGCACGGCTTAATAATTCAGCTGCGATTCGGTACCAGTCATCATTTGGTACACTTACTTCTTCTATACACGATGAACTCATAGCTTCTCCATCACGCCCAAGTGATCAGAACCTTAAAACAGCGTAGACGCTTTTTTGGCTTTGTGAGAAATCTCACGGATAATCCGTAAGGCTGCTATCCGACGTAGAACAGAGGAAGGGAGATAACCCTTGCCGAAAGGCCTTCCATGGTAAAACGGGATGCATCCTGCTCCCGTTAAAAATCAACTAATCTTTCTATTTATGTGATGCCGGATCCAGTATAGGCCGCTAAAAACAGGCTTTCAACAAAAATATCTTAGCAAGCTAACTACTGGATCTGGCAACTATCAGCAGAATACCTTAAGCATGTGACGATTCTGTTTCCAGATGCGCGGCCTTATGCTGCATGCGGTAGCCGATTCCGGCCAGCACGATGGAGACCAGCATCACGCTGGTGGTCGTTAGCAGCGGAGTGGCGATCAGCGTGGAGACCAGCAGGCTGGTCAAAAAACAGAGGCCAAGCTGCAGGGTGTTTTGCAACGCCGCGGCGCGGCCTGTCGCCTCAGGGAAGGGCTTCAATGCCTGGGCGACGACGATAGGATAGATACCGCCATTCACCACTGCCATGGCGCAGAACGGAATCATTAATCCCACCAGGGTTGCATTTTCCCGCAGGCCAACCAGCCAGGTGGCGGCCACGCTGACGGCGAAGATCGCCAGCAGCCACGGCAGAATTTGCTGGCCCTGCCATTTTTGCAGCGCCGCCCGGCAGCCGTAGCCACCTACCAGAAACGCGATGGTTTGCGGAACATAGCTCAGGCCGATAACGGTCGGGCCGTAGCCCATCTCGTGAAGGATAAACGGCGACCCCGTCAGCCAGGCAAAGAAGCTGGCGGAACAGGCGGCATAGATCAGCACGTTGCCGCTATATTCCCGCGAACGCAGCAGGGCGAGGAACGTAAGCTTCTGCTGGGCGCTGACGATCCTTTTTTTCGCCGCCTTCAGGCGCAGGGCTGGCAGCATTAACAGCAGGGTAATGGCGAACAGAACGGCAAAAATAGCCTGCCATTCAAAATGAACCAGTAACCAGCTGCCGAGCAGCGGCGCCAGCGCAGGCGATAATCCCACCAGGGGCATAATGGCGGCGAAAATGCGGTTGGTTTTTTGAGCAGGATAATAATCGGTCACCATAGCCTGCCAGGTCACCGCGGCGGCGCAAACCCCCAGAGCCTGGATAAAACGCAGCGCCAGCATCAGCGTAGCATCGCGGACCCAAAGCATGCCCAGACAGCCGATGGCAAAGATGGCCAGTCCGCTCAACAGCACCGGTTTACGGCCGTAACGATCGGAGATGGGCCCCCAGAAAAGCTGGCCCAGCGCAAAGCCCGCGAGAAACAGACTCAGGCTGGCGCTGATCGACGCCGCTGAGGTATGCAGATCTTGCTGCATGGCCGCAAAAGCCGGCAGGTACATATCGGTGGCCAGAAAGCCCAGAACGCTGAGTCCGGCCAGCCAGACTAAAAATCCTTTCCCAGGTTGTTGCATATCATTCTCTTTTTAGTGATGCAGGTACGATGGCGCAGAGTGTAGGGAGTGCATTCAGGCTTGTGAAACGCTAATATTTGTCAGGTGAATTCAAAAATTTTGCAGGCAGAAAATGTGGTCTGAATACTCGCTTGAAGTTGTCGATGCTGTCGCCCGCAACGGCAGCTTTAGCGCCGCTGCGCAGGAATTGCACCGCGTCCCTTCGGCCGTCAGCTATACCGTGCGTCAGTTGGAAGAGTGGCTGGCGGTGCCGCTATTTGAACGCCGCCATCGGGATGTCGAGCTAACCCCTGCCGGCGTTTGGTTTTTGCAGGAAGGGCGATCTGTTATCAAAAAAATGCAGATCACCCGCCAGCAGTGTCAGCAGATAGCCAACGGCTGGCGCGGACAGCTCTCTATCGCGGTGGATAATATCGTTAAGCCAACGCGTATGCGGCAGATGATCGTTGATTTCTATCGTCACTTTGATGACGTTGAGCTGATTGTTTTTCAGGAGGTGTTCAACGGCGTCTGGGATGCGCTGGCCGACGGTCGCGTGGAGCTGGCGATCGGCGCAACGCGCTCAATTCCGGTCGGGGGCCGCTACGCCTTTCGGGATATGGGAATGCTGAGCTGGGACTGCGTCGTCGCAAGCCACCATCCGCTGGCCAAAATGACGGGACCTTTAAGCGATGACGTCCTGCGCAACTGGCCATCGCTGGTCAGAGAGGATACCTCACGCTCGCTGCCGAAGCGGACCACCTGGCTGCTCGATAACCAGAAGAGGGTGGTTGTGCCGGACTGGGATGCCTCTGAAACCTGTCTCTCCGCGGGGCTGTGCGTCGGGATGGTGCCCGGGCATTTAGCAAAGCCGTGGCTCGATAGCGGTGAATGGACGGCGCTGGAGCTGGAGAACCCATTCCCGGATGCTGCCTGCTGTCTGACGTGGCAGCAAAGCGATGCCTCTCCGGCCCTGTTATGGCTGCTGGATTATCTTGGCGATAGCGAAACGCTGAATCGGGAGTGGCTGCGGGCGCCGGAATAACCGACGCCGCAGGAAAGGTTAACGGCGGTAATCGACAAACGGGCCGTCGGCCACAGAGCGGCGCTCGACCAGACGCGGATGGACTTCAATCGACTGGGAGACTTCGCGCTTATTGACGATGCGATCCAGCAGCATATTAAAGGCCGCTTCGCCCAGAGAGTCTTTAGGCTGATGGATGGTGGTCAGCGCCGGGCTGAAGTAGCGGGCGTTGCGCACGTTATCATAACCGATCAGCGAAATATCCTGCGGCACGCGCAGCCCCATTTCATCCGCCGCGCAAATGGCGCCCATGGCCATAATATCGCCGCCGCAGAAAATAGCCGTCGGGCGAGGATGCTGGTTGAGAATTTGCTGCATGGCGCGATAGCCGGACTCCGGTTCAAAATCGCCCTGGACAATCCAGTTTTCCGGAATGCCGATCTGCGCTTCTTCCATGGCTTTCATAAAGCCTGCCAGCCGGCCCGCACCGGTGTTACGCTCCAGTGGGCCTGGGATCGCGCCGATATCGCGGTGGCCGCGTTCAACCAGGTAGCGTCCGGCAATATAGCCGCCTTCGAAGGCGTTATCGACGACCGAATCAGTAAAGTCGGCTTTTGCCTCGCCCCAGTCCATGACCACCATCGGGATGTGGCGATACTCTTCCAGCATGCTTAAAACTGATTCCGGATACTCGGAGCACATCACCAGCAGGCCATCAACGCGCTTCTGCGCCATCATTGACAGATAGGCGCGCTGTTTCTCCGGGTCGTTCCAGGCGTTGCCGAGGATAAGGGTATAGCCCTTCTGGAAGCAGCTTTTCTCGACTGCTTCGATAATCTCGGCGAAATAAGCCGCTTCGCTGCTGGTCGCCAGCAGACCAATAGACTTGGTGTGATTGACCTTCAGGCTGCGAGCAACGGCGCTGGGGGAGTAATGCAGCTCCTTAATGGCCGCCCATACCGCATTGCGCGTCTCTTCCGCTACGAATCGGGTTTTGTTAATTACATGTGATACTGTTGTAGTGGAAACGTTTGCGCGTTTCGCTACATCTTTAATAGTTGCCATTACTTCTCACTCCAGACCTTGACCTGATCGTCTGTTTATCGGTACGTAAACGATTGCCTGTACACACCCTGGCGCCAAAATGGATCATGGCATCACGTCGGGAAAACGACACAGAACGACAGGAAGGGGTCAATGGCCGATACGCTTTCAAATTAGCGTGGGATTTTGTCCGATCTTGGGGCAAAGGGGAAGAGCAAAAATGTGCATCACTCTAAATCTCGGAAGATTTTTACGCTATTCTGTGTAAAAATGAGCAAGCTCACTTTTCATGTGGGGATAATCAGGGGGAAAAATTGATGGATACAAATTTAAAGTTTTCGCTGACGACAACGATTATTGTTCTGGGTTTGATTGTTGCCGCAGGTTTGACTGCAGTACTGCACTAATTCTTTACTGAGAGGGAGGGGCCGCTCTCCCTTTACCCCCCGCCTATTATTATCAATTTCGCAAAAATCTTTTGCCATTTCGTTTACTTTTGTTTTTCTGTGATTGATGTCATGCTTTTGACTTCTGAATAAGATGCCGTCGCTGAAGGCGGCCTGATGGAGTTCCTGCATGAAAATCAACTTTCCCCTGCTCGCGCTGGCGATCGGCGCCTTTGGTATCGGCACGACCGAGTTCTCCCCGATGGGACTATTACCGGTTATTGCTAAAGGCGTGGATGTGTCCATTCCGGCGGCGGGAATGCTCATTAGCGCTTATGCCATCGGCGTGATGGTCGGTGCGCCGTTAATGACTCTGCTGCTCTCCCACCGCGCGCGCAGAAATGCGCTAATCTTTCTGATGGCCATTTTTACCCTCGGTAATGTGCTCTCTTCAATTGCCCCGGATTACACTACGCTGCTGCTGTCGCGCATTATTACCAGCCTCAACCACGGCGCCTTCTTCGGTCTCGGCTCGGTGGTGGCGGCGAGCGTGGTGCCTAAACATAAGCAGGCCAGCGCGGTAGCAACGATGTTTATGGGGCTGACGATCGCCAATATCGGCGGCGTTCCTGCGGCAACCTGGCTGGGCGAAACTATCGGCTGGCGAATGTCGTTCCTGGCAACGGCGGGGCTGGGCGTTGTAGCGATGATCGGCCTGTGGTTGTCGCTACCGAAGGGCAGCGCCGGCGAACGTCCGGACGTGAAGCAGGAACTTTCGGTGCTGATGCGTCCGCAGGTGCTGTCGGCGCTATTGACCACCGTGTTGGGCGCCGGGGCGATGTTCACACTTTATACCTATATCTCCCCGGTTCTGCTTACTATCACCCACGCTTCACCGCTGTTTGTGACCGCCATGCTGGTGCTGATTGGCGTCGGTTTCTCGCTGGGTAACTATCTCGGCGGTAAGTTTGCCGACCGTTCCGTTACCGCAACGCTGAAGGGCTTTCTTCTGCTGCTTATGGTCATTATGCTGGCGATCCCGCTGCTGGCTCAGTCGCAGGTGGGAGCGGCGATAAGTATGGTTGTCTGGGGGGCGGCGACGTTTGCGGTGGTACCGCCTTTGCAGATGCGCGTGATGCGCGTCGCTCATGAGGCGCCGGGGCTGTCCTCATCGGTTAATATCGGGGCCTTCAATCTTGGTAACGCGCTGGGCGCGGCGGCGGGCGGCGCGGTTATATCCGGCGGCCTGGGATATGCGTTCGTACCGGTGATGGGAGCGATTATCGCGGGCGTAGCGCTACTGCTGGTGCTGTTCAGCGGGCGGGCGCAACCGGAAGAGGCGTTTGCTAACCATTAAGTTCACGTGAAGTGAAATAATAACCGCAGAAGCAGCAATGCTTCTGCGGTTGGCTTTTATGCTGCCAGATTAGCGGCAACAAACTTCCAGTTTACCAGCGCCCAGAAGTGTTCCAGATAGTTCGGACGGGCGTTACGGTAGTCGATGTAATACGCATGTTCCCAGACATCCACGGTCAGCAGCGGGGTAGCGTCGCTGGTCAGCGGCGTACCGGCGTTGCTGGTAGAGACGATGGCCAGGCTACCGTCGGCATTTTTCACCAGCCAGGTCCAGCCTGCGCCGAAATTTTTTGCCGCCGCGTCGGTGAATTTGGCCTTGAAATCCGCGAAGCTGCCGAAAGATTTAGCGATAGCCGCCGCCAGTTCGCCTTCCGGTTCGCCACCGGCGTTTGGCGCCAGGCAGTTCCAGTAGAAGGTGTGATTCCAGACCTGCGCGGCGTTGTTAAAGACGCCGCCATCGGAAGAACGCACGATCTCTTCCAGGGTTTTGCCTTCAAACGCGGTGCCTTTGATCAGGTTGTTAAGGTTAGTCACATAGGCCTGGTGGTGCTTACCGTAGTGGTATTCCAGGGTTTCCGCTGAAATGTGCGGCGCCAGGGCGTCTTTTGCATATGGTAATGCAGGTAATTCGAACGACATTGCTACTCTCCTTTTTATCGTTATACCCTTCATAATCCCAGCGGCATCTGTATTGACTACCTGCACTTACCCCGGTCATGTACTGTTGTTCGCTCCCGGGATGCGCTGAGCTGCCGCAAGACTCGGCTTAAGCCTCGCCCCTTTGGGGCCTGCGCAAGCGCGGTTCAAAACGGCAGGGCGTTCTGTGATGCTGCTGCAATTATTCTGGGTCTGGTGCGCGCAATAACCCTGTATTGCGCAAGGTAATAGTAGCAAATTAAAAGATGTGGCAAAAGAGAGAGTTACCCTGTCGCCGCAGCGACAAGGCACATTTAGCGAATGGTTTTCGGCGTCATAACGCGACGCGCGCCGACGTAGTGGCGTACCCAGTAATCGTCGCTTAAAGAGGTAATCTGTATATCGCGACCAGTGCGCGGAGACTGAATAAATTTGCCGTTGCCGACGTATACCCCGACGTGATCTGCCGTCCCGCGCCCGCGTGTGCGGAAGAAGACGAGATCCCCGCTTTGCAGCTCGCCGCGATCCACTGGACGAGCGTCGCGCAGGTGATACATCTCATTGGCAGTGCGCGGAATATGAATTTTAACCAGGTCTTTATAGGCGTAATAGACCAGACCACTGCAATCAAATCCGGTGCGCGGAGAGGTCCCGCCCCAGCGATAAGGTTTGCCAATCTGATCCATCAACTTTGACATCGCGGTGCTTTGCGCTTTTTGTACCCGCGCTTTATGCGCATCGGCGATAGTCAGCTGCGGCTCGTCGGCAATGGGTTTGCAGCGTGTTTTATAGCCTTTACGCACCACGCACTTTTTCTGCAGGCTCGCCGCGGCCAGCTTGCTTTCCGCAATCGACCTTGTCGAGCTGGCGCACAGCTTTTTGTAGCCCTTGCGCAGGACGCATTTTTTGGTGGCGCTGGCGGTCTGGCGTGAAGCGGTTGTTTTGCTGCGGCTGGCGGTCGGTGTTTTTTTGCTGGAGGTTTTGGCGGTGGTTTTGCTTTTGGAACTGGCTGCTTTTTTCTTACGCTCTGCGGTAGTGCCTTTAGCCGGATGCGCTTTGGGCGTGGCCGAAGCGTGCGTATGCCCGGAAGCATGCGCCAGCGGCGTAAGTGAAATAGATGTGAAAAGTAATGCACAGAGCGAAATCGCGATTTTGTTAAGACGCGCCACTGAGCAATCCCCTGATTAAATTACAGACATATACCTATGCCTGACGATGAATGACAAAACGCATCGATTCTAAAGCATAAAATCGTGGAAAGTTAATACTCTTTTGTATCTAAAGTCTCGTTTGGTTAACATTTGCAAAAAAATGCGTCTCCCGGCGGGCTCGCCGCATGAAAAACGCGCAACGCGTTGCTGCGTATAGCAATAAAATGATATTTTTGAGGCAACTTTTGCCTACAGAAGATAAAATGAGGCAAGTGAAAAAAATGTTATTATCGGTCCTGCGTTCAGGGCGCTACAATGACAAATTACTGCCGTAGAGAAGTTTAAGGAAGCACGACAATGAGCACGACTTTAGAAAAAATCCAACGTCAAATCGCTGAAAACCCGATCCTGCTGTATATGAAAGGGTCTCCGAAGCTGCCAAGCTGTGGTTTCTCCGCTCAGGCCGTTCAGGCGCTCTCTGCCTGTGGCGAACGTTTTGCCTACGTCGATATCCTGCAAAACCCGGACATCCGCGCGGAGCTGCCTAAATACGCTAACTGGCCAACCTTCCCGCAGCTGTGGGTAGACGGTGAGCTGGTCGGCGGCTGTGACATCGTGATTGAAATGTATCAGCGCGGCGAACTGCAGCAGCTGATCAAAGAAACGGCCGCTAAGTACAAAACTGACGAGCCGAAAGCAGAGTAATTTTGCTTTAAATAAAAAAGCGACTTCCCGTGAAGTCGCTTTTTTTTCATTTATTCTTCGGCCACGGGTAAGGGCCAGCCGCCAAGACGCTTCCAGCGGTTGACGATTTCGCAGAATAGCTGCGCCGTTTGTTCGGTATCGTAAAGCGCAGAGTGGGCCTGAGTCCCGTCAAATGCCATTCCGGCGGCGATACAGGCTTTCGATAATACCGTTTGGCCAAGCGCAAGACCGCTCAGGGCCGCGGTATCGAAGGTGACGAACGGATGGAATGGATTACGTTTCAGCCCCGCACGTTCTGCCGCCGCCATGGTAAAGCTATGGTCGAATGTGGCGTTATGCGCGACCATAATAGCGCGGCTGCAGTCGCTCTCTTTCATGCCCTTGCGGATCATTTTAAAAATCGCGTGCAGCGCATCGTATTCGCTCACCGCACCGCGCTCGGGATCGTTGGGGTTAATACCGTTAAAAGCCAGAGCTTCGGGCTGCAGGTTTGCGCCCTCAAAAGGTTCAACATGAAAATGCAGCGTTTCGTCCGGCATGAGCCAGCCTTCTTCGTCCATTTTCAGCGTAATAGCGGCGATCTCCAGCAGGGCGTCGGTTTTGGCATTAAATCCGGCGGTTTCAACATCAATTACCACTGGATAAAAACCGCGAAAACGGTCGCACAGACCATTCAGTTGAGCGTTCTCGGACATCAGATTCTCTTAGCTGGAAAAAAGTAGCGCGCATTATGGCAAATTTTGCCGCGGCTTGCAGCAGGAAGGGGATAAAACAGCGGGCACCGCGGGCGCCCGCTGCAGATTAGTTGCCGAGGCCTTTTCCGGCGTCTTTCTCTTCAATCAGCTCGATTTTATAACCATCCGGATCTTCGACGAAGGCGATGACCGTCGTACCGCCTTTAACCGGGCCGGCTTCACGGGTCACATTGCCGCCGTTCTGACGAATACGTTCGCAGGCTTCCGCCGCGTTTTCAACGCTCAGCGCAATATGACCATACGCGTTACCGAGATCGTACTTATCCACGCCCCAGTTGTAGGTCAGCTCAATCACGGCGGTATCGCTTTCTTCGCCGTAACCCACGAATGCCAGCGAGTATTTATATTCAGTGTTTTCGCTGGTGCGCAGCAGTTTCATGCCCAGCACGTTGGTGTAAAACTCAATAGAACGTTGCAGGTCGCCAACGCGCAGCATGGTGTGAAGTAAGCGCATAATGTCCCCTATGCAGTTTATTTTGATACATCAGAGCGTTGAGTATAGCGGCGATAACCCGCCGCTATCAATGGAGGGATTACAGGGTAGGGTAATCGGTATAACCTTCCGCGCCGCCGCCGTAGAAGCTTTCCGGACGCTGTGGGTTCAGAGCGGCCTTTTTCTGCAGGCGCGCCACCAGGTCCGGGTTAGCAATGTAGTCGCGACCAAAGGCCACGGCATCGATCAGCCCTTTACCGATCAGATCGTTGGCCTTTTCAACCGTGTAGGCGCCCGCGCCGATAATAGCGCCCGGGAAACGGTCGCGCACTTTCTGGCGGAACTCATCGCTGTACGGTTGGCCGCCAGCCCAGTCCGGTTCGGACATGTGCAGGTAGGCAATACCGCGTTTCGCCAGCTCTTCGATCAGATAGAGCGCGTCGGCTTCTTCATTCGGGCCATTATCGACGTTCTGGAAGCTGCCGATGGGCGAGACGCGAATACCGATACGGTCGGCGCTCCATTCTTTACTCACCGCATCAACCACTTCCAGCACCAGGCGAGCGCGATTTTCCACGCTGCCGCCGTACTGGTCAGTACGATGGTTGGCAGAAGGGGAAAGGAACTGGTGCAGCAGGTAACCGTGGGCGGAGTGCAGTTCGACAAGATCGAATCCGGCATCGCGGGCGTTACCTACCGCCTGACGGAAATCATCAACGATCCCTGGGATCTCGTGGGTTTCGAGCGCGCGCGGCATTGAGGTGTCAACGCGAATGGCATGGCCGTTTTCGTCGCGCAGCGAAGTCCGGGTGCCCGCGCTGATGGCCGATGGCGCAACCGGGGCGGCGCCGCCGGGCTGGATGCTGCTGTGCGAAATACGCCCGGTATGCCACAGCTGGACGGCAATACGCCCGTTTTCAGCGTGGACGCCGGCGGTGATCTTTTTCCATGCGGCAATCTGTTCCGGACTGTGCAGCCCTGGCGCACCCGCGTAGCCTTTAGCCTGAGCGGAAATCTGGGTCGCTTCGGAAATAATCAGGCCGGAGCTGGCGCGCTGGCGGTAGTATTCGCCCATCAGCGGGGTGGGAATATCCCCCGGCTCAATACTGCGCAGACGCGTTAGCGGAGCCATAAACACGCGATTCGGCACGGTTACCGCACCTACTTTCAACGGGGTAAACAACTTTGATTCTGACATAATGACTCCTGAGTAGACCGGTCGTCTTGAAACGGGTTAAATAAAAACGCCTGTTATAGGGCAGGCGCAGCAATAATTTTTTTAGCGTGGGCCAGGGCGCTTTCCAGCGGCGTTGCGCTGTGCGTAATCTTGGCCTGCAGATTCGCCCCCAGCCACAGAGAGTAAAGCACCTGTGAGAGCGTTAATGCGTCACCATCAAAGGTCAGGCTACCTTCCTGACGACCTTGCTCCAGCGCATCGCCCAGCAGGGTAATGATCTGACTAGCCCCTTTATCCATCGCGGTGCGCATATCTTCCGACAGATCGCAGACCTCTGCCGACAGCTTCACCGTCAGGCAGCCGCTAATGATGCCCTGCTGGCAAAACTGGGTCAGCGTATGCTGATAATAGGCCAAAAGGCGGTCACGATAGTTTCCCTCGCCGTGGGCAAAATGCTCAACCAGGCGCTGAAGATATCCGGCGTAGTGATGGTCGAGCAGCGCTACGCCAAAGGCTTCTTTAGAGCGAAAATAGTGATAGAAAGAACCTTTCGGCACTTCCGCTGTTTTTAGCAGTTCACTCAGCCCCATACCGGTAAAACCCCGATGCATACAAAGCTGCTCGCCGGTGGCCAGGATATGTTCGCGGGTATTGCATTCACTGTGTTTGTTCATGGCACTCACTGTAATAGACCGATTGGTCTAATGCAAGCCATAATTAAAAATGCTGCCTGGCGCAGAGGGCGACGAACAAAATTTGCGTACGGCGGATGAAACGTCTTCAATAAAGACAGAGATGAGCGGCTGGAGAGGCGAAGTGGCTGAACAACTGGAGTTCTTCCCGGTACAGAGTCCCTGCCGGGGGATTTGTCAGTCTGATGAACGCGGCTACTGCCGGGGGTGCATGCGTAGCCGCGATGAGCGTTTCAACTGGCAGAAAATGAGCGATGCGCAAAAGCAGGATGTTCTGCGTCTGTGTCGCCAGCGGCTGCTGCGTAAATTACGCGCAGCTAAGCAGGATAGTGCGGAAGAACCGCAGCAACCCTCACTGTTTTAAGCAAAAAATTGCGTATACTCAGGACACTTTTTTATTGAGGAAGCTGTTATGGTTCAGCGTATTGCTATGGCTCCCCAGGGGCCGGAATTCTCTCGTTTTGTGATGGGCTACTGGCGTCTGATGGACTGGAAGATGTCCGCTCAGGCGCTGGTGGGCTTTGTGGAGCAACACCTGGATCTGGGCATCACCACCATCGATCATGCCGATATTTACGGCGACTATCGCTGTGAGGCGGCGTTTGGCGAAGCGTTAAAGCTGGCGCCCCATCTGCGCAACCGGATGGAGATCGTCACCAAATGCGGAATTGCCACGAAAGCGCGGGCAGAAAATACCATCGGCCACTATATTACCGACCGCGACCATATTGTGCTGAGCGCGGAGCAGTCGCTGCGTAATCTGGCGACCGACCATCTGGACCTGCTGCTGATTCATCGCCCGGACCCGCTGATGGATGCTGACGAAGTGGCTGAGGCCTTCCTGGCTTTACATCATAGCGGCAAGGTTCGCCACTTCGGCGTGTCGAACTTTACCCCCGCCCAGTTTACCCTGCTGCAGTCGCGCCTGCCGTTTACCCTGGCGACTAATCAGGTGGAAATTTCCCCGGTTCACCAGCCGCTGCTGCTTGACGGTACGCTCGATCAGCTTCAGCAGCTGCGCATCCGACCGATGGCCTGGTCCTGCCTCGGCGGCGGCCGTTTGTTTAACGACGAAAGCTTCCAGCCGCTGCGCGATGAGCTGGTCCGCGTCGCTCAGGAGCTCAATGCGGAAAGCATTGAGCAGGTGGTGTATGCCTGGATCCTGCGTCTGCCGTCGCAGCCGCTGCCAATTATTGGTTCAGGAAAAATTGAGCGCGTGCGCTCGGCGGTTGTCGCTGAAAAGCTAAATATGAGCCGTCAGCAGTGGTTCCGCATTCGCAAAGCGGCCTTAGGCTACGACGTTCCGTAAACACCGACACCTCAGCAATGGCCTACACTGAATAGTGATAGAGCCATTGAGGAGGTGTTATGCAACGATGTATTCTCGCCATACTTACCCTGGCCGCCTGTGCGGGCGTGCAGGCGGCCAGCGAAAGCGTCGATATCAATCTTGTGACCAGCCAGAGCGTTGGTCAGGCCATCGGTAGCGTGAAAATTAGTGAAACCGCGAAAGGTCTTGAGTTTACTCCGGACCTGAAAGCGCTGCCTCCCGGCGAGCACGGCTTCCATATTCACGCCAACGGTAGCTGCCAGCCGGCCATCAAAGAAGGTAAAGCCGTCGCCGCTGGCGCAGCCGGCGGACATTACGATCCGCAAAACACCGGAAAGCATGAAGGTCCTGACGGCGCCGGTCATCTCGGCGATCTGCCGTTCCTGGTGGTTAATAACGACGGAAAAGCCACCCAGCCGGTGGTCGCGCCGCGTTTAAAAACCCTCGATGAAGTGAAAGGCAAGGCGCTGATGATTCACGTGGGGGGCGATAATATGTCCGACAGCCCGCAGCCTCTCGGCGGTGGCGGCGAGCGCTTCGCCTGCGGCGTCATCAAGTAGTCCTTTCCGTCAACGTTCCTGCGATCGGCGCCTGTTCCAGCTGAGACAGGGCGCACCAGAGTCGCCAGATAACCGCCGCCAGCTCTCTGGCGGCGGGCTGGTGGTGGCGATTAAGCGCGTCGCAGATGCGCTGCAGTTCCTGCAGCGTTGAAGCGAGAGGGCGCTGCTGAACGCCGCGCTCGCTCATCACGTCACGCAGCAGGCTAATGCACAGATCGCGCACCTGCGAGAGCGGGTCGGAGCGCGTTTCCCAGTCGCGTAGTTGCCACACCACGTGAGAACAATTGAGTAACACGACGCCCCAGCGCAGCAGCCAGCGGCGCGCCAGCGCATCCTGACTGTTGCTAAGCTGGCTGATGTGATGATAAACCAGCGACTCAAATTCATGTTCACTATGCTGCGGACGACGGCTCAATTGGTCGACAAAGTGACGCCGTAACGCACGGATGTGCCGACGGCTTTTACGCGCGTCTGAACCTGGACTGATAATGGCGAAAGCCAGCCAGGCGAGTCCTACCCCAATGATTTTTCCCAGATTATCATTAAGAAACGAAGCGTAGTCGTATACCGGCGGGTTGGTGACCGAAATAAATGAGCCCATAAAAACGATCAACTGCCCCCACAGTCCGGCGAGCTTTGGCATCTGTTGTTTGAGCAACTGCATGGTGGTCAGCAAGGGAAACAGAAATAGCAAAAACTGCCATAAATCGGTTATCTGCACCATCAGGCCAAATTTCACGACAAAGCTAAAGAGCGAAAGCAGGATCAGGGTACGCATTAAAAGCGTTAATGATTTAAACGGTGAGGGCGAAACCGAATAGAGCACGCAGCAGATAGCTGCCAGGGTAAGCGCTGCAGCGCAGGCCTGCCACTGGGTGCTTATACCCCATGCGCCGACCATCACCAGCGCGCAAAAAGCGCGAACTCCGTTCCAGAGAGCTTCGGCCTGATCGGTATGGCGGGCCAGCGCTGGTGCGGAAGGTACGTTGAATTCGGTGATCGCGGTGGCGTTTTCGATGCGCCTGAGCCAGCGGCTGCTCTCCAGATACAGGCGACAAAAATAGCGCAGGCGCTTCCAGAAGGCGATGTGTCGGTAGTCGGCATCGGCGGGCGGCGCAAGCGGCGCGATAATGCGGGCAACGCTGTAAGCATCGGCGTTTGAAAGCGCTAACTCGCTGAGCAAAGACTCCAGAATCTCGCGAGTACGAGCGGGCGCGGCGGGCCAGTTAAGCAGCATCCGCCGCAGGCTCGAAATGACGCTGGTCATTCGTAGCTGCTGATGTAGCAGATAGTTGAGCAGCGGATTTTGCCGGCGAAAGCGATAGTGGCTCCAGAAGGCCTGAATGCGCAGCAGATTCATGGTCAGGATTTGCCCAATCACGCTCTCGTGCGCGGCCCGGATAGCATCGGTTGTTTCCGGGACCCACAGCAGACTGGCGTGTTCCAGCAGGCGGGCATGCATATTTTTTAGCGCGCTCAGTAGCGTGGTGCCGTCGGAAGTACTCGGTAAAATCATCATCATTAGCCCGCCGCACAATATACCGACGATAACCTCGCAGACGCGCGACTGGGCGATAGTCCACAGTTCGTTAGCATCGGTAATATTGATAACCGGGAAAGCGATAATCGCGCAGGTGTAGCCCGCAAGCTGGAATGCATAGGCGACGTTATTGGTGAACATCGCGCAGGCCCAGGTACAGAGGGCTATCCACGCCGAAATACTAAAAAGAAATAGCCACGGATCGTTGAGCGTATGACCGGCCAGCAGCAGCGCCGCGCAGGCGCCGAGCAGGCTGCCGGCAATACGGCCAAAGCTTTTGCTGATCACGCCGCCGACGGTGGGAAAGCTGACTACCGCGGCGGAAGTCATCGCCCAGTAGGGTTCGTCAAGATTCAGCCAGTAGGCGACGCTCAGCGCCAGGCACATGGCAATCCCGTTACGCAGGGCATAGCGCCACTGCGGACGGCTGGCCTTAATCCAGGGAAGAGAGCGCCACGTCAGGGCCTGTAGCTTCATTACTGCGCGCCAATGGCAACGGTGCAGGTGGTACCGGAGACCAACGTGATATCCGGCGGCAGATGGTCAAACTCAATGCGCACCGGCACGCGCTGGGCAAGGCGTACCCAGGGAATATTCGGTTTAATATTCGCTACCAGACCACTTCCGCTCTCTACGCTCTGATCGACAATAGCGCGTCCGATACTGCCTACGTGACCCTGTAACTTTTGTTTGCTGCTATAGAGGACGATCTGCGCGCTATCGCCGGGACGGATATTACGCAGTTTCGTTTCTTCAAAATAACCGATCACGTAAAAGGAGTGGCTGTCGACGAGGGCAAAAAGCGGATGGCCTACGGTTGCGTAGTCGCCAATGCGGGTCGAAAGGTTCGTTACCCAGCCGTCAACCGGAGCCTTGATTTCGGTCTGCGCGAGCTGCCATTGGGCATGATCGAGGGTGGCCTGGGCGGCTCCCACAACGGCCTTAGCCGCTGCCAGGTTGGTATTAGCGGTATTAAGCGCAGTATTGGCGTTCTCTAAATCTTCTGCGGAGATGAAATTCTCGGAGAGATGGCGTCGGCGAGCGGCATCGCTGGCGGCTTTTTTCTGTTCAGCCTGCGCGCGGGCAACTTCAGCTCGAGCCTTGTCGAGCTGGGCCTGGGCGTTGAGCAGCGCAATTTTATAAGGCGTATCATCAATTCTGAACAGCACTTCACCGGCCTTAACCAGCTGGTTATCGCGTACGTTGAGCTGCAGGATGCTCCCGGACACCTGCGGCGTGACGCCTACCTGCTCGGCCCGGACTTTCCCGTCGCGGGTCCACGGGGACTGCGTGTAGTAATTCCAGACCAGCCAGGCGGCAATAATGGCCAGCGCGGCGACCAGCAGCGTGGATAAATATTTTAGTTTCTTCATGTAATGAACATTACCAGATAGTCAGTAAAACCAGCGCCAGACAAACGGAGAGCGCAAAGAAGGAGAGATCCATGAGCAGGGGGTGCCAGATTTCACCTGCGTACATCCAGTCCCGCAGCTGACGATGAACGACCAACCAGATAAAGAAGCCCAGCAGAACGGCTTTAAAGACAGGAGGAAAATAGACCGAAGCGCCGAACACCAGGTCCTGGAGCGGCAATCCGGTAGTGTTAAGACTCAGTTTCACAAGCAAAAATCCTTTGCCGTTTCAGGATGAATGTTCAGGTTATGCGATTATTCACATTGTAAATCATTGTTCTGATTTTAGTGAATCAGGTAATTCATTTGTTTTGGTAATTTAAATGCTGCACACTATTCTAAAATCAGTATAATAACTTAGCAAGCTAATTATAAGGAGATGAAATTGGAATCGCCACTTGGTTCTGATCTGGCACGTTTGGTACGCGTCTGGCGCGCGCTAATCGACCATCGCCTGAAACCTCTGGAGTTAACGCAGACGCACTGGGTCACGCTGCATAACATTCACCAGCTGCCGCCTGAACAGTCGCAGATTCAGCTGGCGAAAGCCATTGGTATTGAGCAGCCTTCGCTGGTTCGCACGCTCGACCAGCTGGAGGAAAAGGGGCTTATTTCTCGCCAGACCTGTGCAAACGATCGGCGGGCAAAACGTATCAAGCTTACCGAAAAAGCCGAACCCCTGATCAACGAAATGGAAGAGGTTATCGGCAAAACGCGTGATGAGATTCTGGCCGGTGTTTCTAAAGAAGAGGTGGAAACGCTACTCAATTTGATTCGTAAACTTGAACACAACATCCTCGATCTCCAGGCAAAAGATTGACCTTAACGAGGCCTTGAATCTTCTCAAGGCCTCTTTTTTATTTACGCCTGCCAGACGACTACGCGATTACGCCCGGTGTTTTTCGCTTCGTACATGGCGGTATCAGCGCGCTTGACGCACTCCTCCGCCGCAACATGCGCATCCTGAGTGGTGAAAACCCCCATACTGATGGTCATTCTTTCCGGTAACCCTTCATGCTGTTCACTGACGGACAGGCGGATGCGTTCGGCAATGGCCAGCGCTTCGTTGGCGCCGATATTGACCAGCAGCAGGGCAAACTCTTCCCCGCCGATACGCGCGGCAATGTCCTCCTGGCGCACGTTATTCTGCAGCACGCTGGCAGCAAACTGAATGACCTTATCTCCCTGCACGTGGCCGTACGTGTCGTTGATGCGCTTAAAGCGGTCAAGATCGCAGACAATGACCGATAGCGGCTGTGATGCAGAGACTTTTGTTAATCGTTGATTCAGCGTGTCGTAGAAATAGCTGCGGTTATACAGCCGGGTCAGGGGATCGCGAATAGAATTCTGGTACGAGCGAACGTACCTTTCGTTTGACTCCCGGTAGAGGATAAAAACATCCACAAGCAGAACTAAAATCAAAAACAGAGTGCTCAGCGTTTCAAAGAGCCGCGCCTGGTTCCAGGAATGAGCGTTACCGTTGACCGTGGAGAGCAGAACCAGCAGCGTAAATATATAGGCGGTACAAAAAAAGGCGCCGCTGTACCAGAATATATTGCGTAGCCGGGTCAGGCTAATAAGTAAAATCAGCGTAAATGACCATGTGCCAATTAATACCCAGCCAACCCGGTTATGCCATAGCGGCGTAAAGGTATAGGTCAGATTATCAATGAATTCAATGCTCAGTAATGGTGAGTTGCTGGAATGAACCCACGATAATATGAGCGTTGCGGCGATCAAAATAAAACAACCCAGCAGTACCAGACCGTGAATTTTTCCTGAATGAGTGGTACGGTGGCGAAGCCGATATAAAACGATCGAAGTTATAAATAAAACGACCATCATGACGTTGCGGAAAAAATAAAAAATCAGCGCGTCATTCTGGTTGATGACGCGACCCTGGGCGCATACCAGCCAGTCCGGGTAGCTGCCTATGGTCCCGAGCATCAACAGGGCCGAACAGGCAAAAGCGAAGGCTATTGGCGCCAGGTACAGCTGCTTTTTATCGCACAGATATTTCATGCCCATAAAACAGGCAATCATAATATGGAAACCCATCAGTGAGATAGTCAATACGGGAAACAGCATTGATGAAGTTGTAGAGATACGATGAATTAATGAGCCGGTAACGAAATTAATCGTAGCAATAGAAAAACCGCATACGACAGCGTAAAGAAATAGCCTGTCAGGCAAGCGTTTGAGATTAATAAACATAGTCAACATCCCTGAATAAAAGGGCAAAGGTAAAACGACGTCACTGTCGTAAATGTTTTGCGTAATACAGGATGCAGATTACTTGATAGCGGAGGGGAGAATATTGAGCAGGCGCAAGTTGTGGATGGGAGGCGGAAAAATATAAATATATTTGCAGTGTTTATTTATTATGATAAATGATACATATTTTATATAAATGAGCGGCCCGCAAGGGCCGCAGGGAAAAGATTTAGCGCGGGGATACGGTAACCTGGCTGCCGCTGCCGGCGATAGCCACGCGTTGTCCGACGGAGAACGGCGTGCTGCCTTGTTTCTGCACCACCATGATGGTGTTGCCATCATCTTTGCGAATTTCCAGCTCAACGCCCTGGGTTTTGTTCATTGCGCCCTGGACGCCCTGACCGGCTACGCCGCCCGCGACAGCGCCAGCTGCGGTTGCCAGAGAGCGACCCGTGCCGCCGCCGATGGTGTTACCCAGGAAACCACCGAGCACCGCGCCGCCAATGGCGCCGATAGCATTGCTTTCATCTCCGCCCTGAATCTGAACCGCGCGGGTATGCACAATGGTGCCGTAGGTCACACTTTGGACCTGTTTGGCTTCGGATGCGGAGTAAACATCGCCGGACAGGCCGCTGTTGCTGACGCAACCTGCAAGCGTAAAACCAATCATCGAGACAGCCAAAACACGTAAAATCATTTATGAATCTCCTGTTCACAAGAAGCGTTCTGTTGAACTTCCTTGTAGCCAATTATATGGCATTTAAGCGTCTGCTGGCATAGCAGATACCGTGACTATACAAAAAATAATAATCAGAGTCGTCTCAACCTAAACTAAACATAAGTTCTTTACGCTAAGTACCATCGCGCTGCTTGTATTGTTAAAAAGTATTATAGCAGCATAGCATTGCCCCCTCGTTTATGGTGGAGTGTGGGGATATACGAGAGTCATGGAATGAAGGAAAGCGTATGAAATCAGGCCGCTTTATCGGCGTCATGTCCGGCACCAGCCTTGATGGTGTGGATGTTGTGCTTGCAGCAATTAATGAAGATCTGGTCGCCCAGCAGGCCAGCCTGACGTATCCCATCCCCATTGCGATTAAAGAACAGATTCTGGCTATCTGTCAGGGGCAGCCGCTCACGCTTTCGCAGCTAGGGCGGCTGGATACGCGGCTGGGGCGGCTGTTTGCCGATGCGGTTCTGGCGCTAATGGCTCAGGAAAAGCTACAGGCAGCAGATATCATCGCCATCGGCTGCCATGGGCAAACGGTCTGGCATGAGCCAACGGGTGATGCGCCGCACACTATGCAGATAGGCGACAATAATCAGATTGCCGCGCGCACCGGCGTAACCGTGGTCGGAGACTTTCGCCGCCGCGATATGGCGCTCGGGGGGCAGGGGGCGCCGCTGGTTCCTGCTTTCCATCATGCGCTGCTGGCGCATCCGGTAGAGCGCCGCATGATTCTCAATATCGGCGGTATTGCCAATCTCTCTTTACTGGCGCCGGGGCAGCCGGTACGTGGATACGACACGGGGCCAGGCAACATGCTGATGGACGCGTGGGTCTGGCGCCAGTGCGGCAAACCCTATGATAAAGACGCGCAGTGGGCCAGCGAGGGGAAAATTGTGCTGCCGCTGCTGCAGGATATGCTCAGCGATCCCTGGTTTGCCCTGCCGGCGCCGAAGAGTACCGGGCGCGAATACTTTAACTACGGCTGGCTCACGCAGCATCTGGCGCGTTATCCGGGGCTTCGTGCCCAGGATGTTCAGGCGACCCTGGCCGAACTGACTGCCGTCAGCATCAGCGAACAGGTGCTGCTAAGCGGAGGCTGCGAGCGTCTACTGGTATGCGGCGGCGGTGCGCGTAACCCGCTACTGATGGCTCGTCTGGCGGCGCTGTTGCCGGGAACCGAAGTGTCGACGACCGATGAGGCGGGCATTAGCGGTGATGATATGGAAGCGCTGGCTTTCGCGTGGCTGGCGTGGCGTACCCTCGCCGGCTTACCCGGCAATCTCCCTTCCGTGACCGGCGCGTCGCAGGCAACCGTACTGGGCGCGATTTTCCCGGCCAATCCGCAACAAAATCAGAGTTAACTGAAATCACCCGCGCCGGTTTCTTCGTAAACTGGCCAACGTTGAGGGAGGGCGTTATGCCTTCCCGGACCGGGAAAGTCGAAGGCATACTGATGAAAAAAATACTTATTCTTGCTGTACCTTTTATGCTCGCAGGCTGTAGCTACTACAACCAGTTTGTTGAGCGGATGAACACGGATACCCTCGAGTACCAGTGCGAGCAAAAACCGTTAACCGTCCATCTCAATAATACTCGCCAGCAGGTCAGCTTCATTTACGACAACCAGCAGTTAAATTTACAGCAGGGTCTCTCCGCCTCCGGCGCGCGCTATACCGATGGCGTATACGTCTTCTGGTCTAAAGGCGATAGCGCCACCGTTTATAAACGCGACCGTATTGTGCTGGAAAACTGTCAGCTGCAAACCGCCAAACGTTGAGATTTCAGTCATGGGGGCGCACAATAACGCCACCCATTGATGACTTTCTCAATTGCCATGTCTGATAACGACGAATTGCAGCAAATTGCGCATCTGCGCCGTGAATATACCCGTGGTGGCCTGCGTCGCCACGACCTTCCTGCCGAACCCCTGGCATTATTTGAACGCTGGCTGCGGCAGGCCTGTGATGCGAAGCTCGCTGACCCGACGGCGATGGTTGTCGCGACCGTTGATGAAAACTCGCAGCCTTACCAGCGCATCGTGTTGCTCAAGCACTACGATGAGAAAGGCCTGGTGTTTTATACCAACCTCGGCAGCCGCAAAGCCCACCAGATTGAAAAAAATCCCCGCATCAGCCTGCTGTTTCCATGGCATATGCTGGAGCGCCAGGTCATGGTTATCGGTAAAGCGGAACGCCTGTCGACGCTGGAAGTAGTCAAATATTTCCACAGCCGCCCGCGCGACAGTCAGATTGGCGCCTGGGTATCGCAGCAGTCCAGCCGTATTTCGGCTCGCGGCATCCTCGAAAGTAAGTTCCTCGAGCTGAAGCAAAAGTTCCAGCAGGGCGAAGTTCCGCTGCCGAGCTTCTGGGGCGGATTCCGCGTCAGTATTGAACAGATGGAGTTCTGGCAGGGCGGAGAGCATCGTCTGCACGATCGTTTTCTCTATCAGCGCCAAAACAGCGGCTGGCAGATCGACCGACTGGCGCCATAAAGGACGCAAAAATGTTGTCTTAAGCGCTGGTGCATCGTGGCCTGGCGCTTTATTCTATACGCTTCATTTTTCAAGCTGCATCTTTATCCGCTGCGCCTGCCCGCTCTGTCGCTTACCTGTGTAAGTTCCCTGAGCTTTCATATGCTTGCCGCCGCGATGCAGCTTGAACAATTTTGCGTATACCCGTCATACTTCAAGTTGCATGTGCGTTGGCTGCGTTCACTCACCCGAATCACTTACTACAGTAAGCTCATCGGGATGAATCAGGGACATCCATGTCCCTGACCGAAGGTCATCTTCGGTTGTTCAAATTCGTTCCTGACGAATTTGTCGTTCACTTGCCGCCTTCCTGCAACTCGAATTATTTAGGGTATAGATGTTTTTTTTCGCGTCTGGCGAAAAGTCGTGTACCGGCAGAGGTGCAGTCGTTTATAGATGGAGAATTTGATGGCAAGCAGTAACTTGATTAAACAATTGCAGGAGCGGGGGCTGGTAGCCCAGGTGACGGACGAGGAAGCGTTAGCAGAGCGACTGGCGCAAGGCCCGATCGCGCTCTATTGCGGCTTCGACCCTACCGCCGACAGCTTGCACTTGGGGCATCTTGTTCCATTGTTATGCCTGAAACGCTTTCAGCAGGCGGGCCATAAGCCTGTTGCGCTGGTTGGCGGCGCGACGGGTCTCATTGGCGACCCGAGCTTTAAAGCCGCTGAGCGTAAACTGAACACTGAAGATACCGTGCAGGAGTGGGTGGATAAAATTCGCAAACAGGTCGCGCCTTTCCTCGACTTTGATTGCGGTGATAACTCTGCCATCGCCGCGAATAACTACGACTGGTTTGGCAGCATGAACGTGCTCACCTTCCTGCGTGATATCGGCAAGCACTTCTCCGTAAATCAGATGATCAACAAAGAAGCGGTGAAGCAGCGTCTTAATCGCGACGACCAGGGCATCTCTTTTACCGAGTTCTCCTACAACCTGCTGCAAGGCTACGACTTTGCTTGCCTGAACAAGCTGCACGGCGTAGCGCTGCAAATCGGCGGTTCTGACCAGTGGGGTAACATTACTTCCGGTATCGACCTGACCCGCCGTCTGCACCAGAATCAGGTCTTTGGCCTCACCGTTCCGCTGATCACCAAAGCCGACGGCACGAAATTCGGTAAAACCGAAGGCGGCGCAGTGTGGCTCGATCCGAAGAAAACCAGTCCGTATAAGTTCTACCAGTTCTGGATCAACACCGCGGATGCCGATGTTTATCGCTTCCTTAAGTTCTTCACCTTTATGGACATAGCTGAAATCAATGCCCTGGAGGAGGAAGACAAAAACAGCGGTAAAGCGCCGCGCGCCCAGTACGTGCTGGCCGAGCAGGTGACCCGTCTGGTGCACGGTGAAGAAGGTCTGGTGGCGGCAAAACGCATTACCGAGAGCCTGTTCAACGGCAACCTGAGCGATTTGAGCGAAGCCGATTTCGAACAGCTGGCGCAGGATGGCGTGCCGATGATCGAAATGGATAAAGGCGCCGATCTGATGCAGGCGCTGGTGGATTCTGAACTGCAGCCGTCCCGCGGTCAGGCGCGTAAAACCATCGCATCGAATGCGGTGACCATCAACGGCGAAAAACAGTCCGACCCGGAATACGTATTTGTCGATGCCGACCGTCTCTTTGGTCGCTACACCTTACTGCGCCGCGGTAAGAAAAATTACTGTCTGGTCTGCTGGAAGTAATTGCGTAAAGGCAGGGGCGTGGGAAACCGCGCCCCTTATTTTTTGCTCTCAGGTAATTAAGATGAAGAACATCCTCGCCATCCAGTCCCACGTTGTGTTTGGCCATGCGGGCAACAGCGCCGCTGAATTTCCGATGCGCCGCCTTGGCGCCAACGTCTGGCCGCTTAATACCGTACAATTCTCCAATCATACCCAATACGGTAAATGGACCGGCTGCGTGATGCCGCCAGCGCATTTGACGGAGATTGTTCAGGGGATTGCCGATATTAACCAACTGCAGCGCTGTGACGCCGTGCTAAGCGGCTATCTGGGATCGGCTGAACAGGGCGAACATATTCTTGGCATCGTGCGTCAGGTTAAAGCCGCCAATCCGGCTGCGAAATATTTCTGCGACCCGGTAATGGGTCATCCGGAAAAGGGCTGCATCGTGGCGCCGGGCGTAGCGGAGTTTCACGTGCGCTACGCGCTGCCGGCAAGCGATATTATTGCGCCAAATCTGATTGAGCTGGAGATCCTCTGCGGGCATCCGGTGGCAAACGTTAACGAGGCGGTTTTGGCCGCGCGCGAGCTGATTGCTCAGGGGCCGGAGGTGGTGCTGGTGAAGCATCTCTCGCGTGCCGGACTGAGTATGGATCGTTTTGAGATGCTGCTGGTTACCGCGCAGGAAGCCTGGCATATCAGCCGTCCGCTGGTGGATTTTGGCATGCGCCAGCCGGTAGGCGTCGGTGACGTTACCAGCGGGCTGCTGCTGGTCAAACTGCTGCAGGGCGCCACTCTGCGCGATGCGCTGGAGCACGTGACCGCCGCGGTTTATGAAATCATGCTGGCGACTAAAAATATGCAGGAATATGAGCTTCAGGTTGTGGCGGCTCAGGATCGCATTGCGCAGCCGGAGCACTACTTTAGCGCCACCCAGCTTTAAGGCGGGTATGAACTTGCCCGACATGTCGGGCAAGCATCGGTTTTACTTCAGCCCTTCAGCCTCAAGAGCAGCGGCTACGGCCGGGCGCGCGGCAACGTGTTTCATCCAGGCCGCGATATTGCTATAACCTTCCATATTCAGCTTCACGGCGTAGGCCCAGCGCAGTACGGTGAACAGGTAGCCATCCGCAATGGTGAAACGATGCCCGTTAATCCACTCTTTATCCTGCAGACATTCGTTCACGTACTGCATTTTCTTATCCAGCTGCGCGCGGGCGATAGGTTTGAAATCTTCCGGCGTATCCGGGCGAAACAGCGGTGTAAAGCCTTTATGCAGTTCCGTCGCCACGTAGTTTAGCCACTCCAGGGTCTGGTAGCGGGCGATGCTTCCTACCGGCGCCAGCAGCTGGCGGTCCGGTACGCGATCGGCGATATACTGCATAATGGCCACGCCTTCCGTCAGCAGCACGTCATCGTCCAGCAGCAGCGCCGGTACCTGACCCTTGGGGTTAACCAGCAAATAATCCTCCCCGTTTTCAAGGCGTTTTTTCATCACGTCAACGCCCTGCAGGGTAAAGTCCAGCCCGCTTTCGCGTAGCGCGATATGCGAGGCTAGAGAACAAGCGCCGGATTTATAGAACAGTTTCATCGGTGACTCCTCGTGGCTGCGGTTTTCTGTATGTTAGTCCGCCCAGGGGCAAAAAAAAACCGCTAACAGAGCGTTAGCGGTTTAATTTATCGGTTTTCCCAGGGAGCTTAAGCCGTGGCGGTATCGCTGGCTTTTGCCGTTTTATCATCGTCCTGGGTCATGCGGTTCAGCTTCGGCGCCGTCAGCAGCATCAGGATAGCGATAACGCCAGTTGCGACACCGATATGCAGGAACACGCGGCCGTAAACTTCCAGCGACATCAGCGGGTCAGTGACGTTGTCCGGTACTGCCATCATGTTCGCAACGTAGCCGCCGATCAGGTTAGCGCCAGCGGTTGTCAGGAACCAGCTGCCCATGATGAAGCCCATCAGGCGCTGCGGAACCAACTGCGCAACCATCGCCAGGCCCAGGCCGGAGATCATCAGTTCACCGATACTCTGCAGACCGTAGCTAATCACCAGCCAGCTGACGTTGACGATACCCGCATCGCTGGCGAACTTCGCGCCCAGCGGCAGCACGAGGAAGGCGCCGGAGCACAGGACCATACCAATAGCGAACTTCATCGGCATTGGCAGGGTGTCGCCCATCTTGTTGTAAATGGCGGCAAGAATCGGGCTACCGATAATGATCCAGAACGGGTTCAGCGCCTGATACTGTTCAGGTTCAAAAGCGATACCCAGCAGAGAGTGTTCAACGTTGCGAATAGCAAAGAAGTTGAGGGAGGTCGGCATCTGGCTATACAGCACAAAGAAGATGATCGCCTGCAGCATCAGAATAAACGCAACGATCATTTTGCGACGCGGCGCGCCGTGCATCGCAAAGGCCTCTTTAGCAAAGATAACGATGATGCCCAGAGCAACCACGCCCAGCGCCATACGTGCAATGCCCTGGTTGTGCAGCAGCCAGGTTGCAATCGCGACCAGAACGACCACGCCAACGATAGTGGCCAGCAGTTTGCCCACGTGCACCGGTGCGAAGTCAGGTTTGGAACCGTACTGCTTAACCCAGCGCTGGCAGAAAGCGAAGTTGACGATGGTGATCACCAGGCCTACAAAGCTCAGAGCGAAAGCGACGCTCCAGCCGAATTTTGCCGCCAGCCACGGTGTCGCCAGCATAGAGAAGAAGGAGCCGATATTGACGGACATATAGTACATGGTAAATGCACCGTCCAGACGCGGATCGTTCTTTTCATAGCAGGTCGAGAGCAGGGAAGAGGGGTTAGCCTTAAACAGGCCATTACCCACGGCAATCGTTGCCATCCCCATATACACGATGCCCGCATCGTGTCCGGACCACGCGACCAGGCCGTAGCCGATAGCCAGAACGATGGCGCCGAGCATAATGACGCGCTTGGTGCCGAGCACCTTGTCGCCCAGCCAGCCGCCAATCGCCACCAGACCGTATACCAGGGCGCTAAAGGAGGAGAACAGAGTGATAGAATCCGCTTCTGACATACCCAGCTGTTTAACCAGGTAAACGGCCATAATCCCTTGCAGGCCGTAGAAACCAAAACGTTCCCATAGCTCAATAGAGAAGATGAGATAGAACGATCGTGGTTGTTTGAAAGCGTTTAAACTCACGCTCTCCGTTGGTTTATTGTTTGCAGTAGACACAAATACCTCTTTTTTTACATCCCATATTAACGGGGGGTGCTCGGGGCGCAATCTTCGCAGACCGCCGCCTTTATAGTTATTCTGGAGGGAAAACGGCAGGTAATGTTCACTATCCTGTGCCATCAGGCAATAGCTTTGCAATAATCTGTTACACATATCCTGAGCGTTATAATACACCGGACATATAAATGTTATGCAGAGTTAAATTTCAGCGTTTCGTTAATGGCAGCGTTTTTATCTGTCAGAATCGGAAAGTTTTTGCATTAAGGCCATATGTTCTGCTGTTTGCGCTTGCATCCAGTGATATAGCCCAAAATCCTAAAAAATGATGGGTTATTGTGTTGGTATTTAAGTTGGAGGTATTTAAATCAGCAGGTTTTCGTATTAATAAGTTAACAACAAAGCAACAAGAAATTGACTCAGTGATCTGGATCACAAATGTATAGAAATTTTGCCTCTGAAAAAAATGAATAAGCTGATCGATGGTTATATAGCGGAATAATAAGCCATAACAAGGCTAAATCGATGGCGTGAACATCGGAAAAATGGGGTATGCTCCAGAGCCATGACTTATGAAGGGTTATGGCTCTGGTAGGGTCAGGAGTAGACCTTCTCTTTAAACTCGCAAAGATCTTCAATCAGGCAGGAACCGCAGCGCGGTTTACGGGCGATACAGGTATAACGGCCGTGCAGAATCAACCAGTGATGGCAGTCCACTTTGAATTCCGCCGGAACCACCTTTAACAGCTTCTCTTCCACCTGTTCAACGTTTTTACCAGGCGCAAATTGTGTCCGGTTGCAAACGCGGAAAATGTGCGTATCGACGGCGATTGTCGGCCAGCCGAAGGCGGTGTTCAACACGACGTTAGCGGTTTTGCGCCCGACGCCGGGAAGCGCCTCAAGCGCGGCTCTGTCTTCCGGTACTTCGCCGTTATGCTGCTCAAGCAGGATCCGGCAGGTCTTAATGACGTTTTCTGCTTTACTGTTGAACAGGCCGATGGTCTTAATGTACGACTTGATGCCCTCTACGCCCAGCGCCAGCATCGCCGCCGGCGTGTTGGCGACCGGGTAGAGTTTCGCCGTAGCTTTATTGACGCTAACGTCGGTAGCCTGCGCCGAGAGCAGCACGGCGATCAATAATTCAAACGGCGAGTTAAAATTCAGCTCCGTAGTGGGGTGCGGGTCGTTATCCCTGAGCCTGGTGAGGATCTCCAGGCGTTTACTCTTGTTCATCCTATGCTTTTCCCGTCACATCAGAGGGCGCAACGATCCCGGCCTGCGCCGCTTTGGCTTTGCGCTGTTTGCTACGTTCATCAATGAGGTATTTTACCGCCAACATCATGCCGAGGCCAATAAATGCGCCCGGCGGCAGCATTGCCAGCAGGAACGGCGTATCGGTATGAAATACTTCTATACGCAGAACCTTTGCCCAACTGCCGAGCAGGCTATCGGCACCATCAAACAGGGTACCGTTGCCGAGAATTTCCCGCATCGAGCCGAGGACAAACATCGCGCAGGTCGCCCCCATGCCGATGGAAAAACCATCCAGCGCCGATAGCGCCGGGCCTTTTTTCGCGGCAAAGGCCTCAGCGCGCCCGACCACAATGCAGTTGGTGACGATAAGCGGGATAAAAATCCCCAGAGACTGATAAAGGCCGAACGCATAAGCGTTGATCAGCATCTGGACGACGCTCACCACCGAAGCGATGATCATAACGTAAATCGGAATACGGATTTCTGCCGGCGTCCAGCGACGCAGGCTGGAAATGGTCAGGTTAGTCAGGGTAAGAACCAGCGTCGTCGCCAGCCCAAGCCCAAGAGCGTTGGTGGCGGTAGAGGTTACGGCGAGCAGAGGACACATCCCCAGCAGCTGAACCAGCGCGGAGTTGTTTTTCCACAGCCCCTGAACAATAACGTCTTTTACTTCGCTCATGGTCTAGTCTCCACAGGGAGTGATAGCAGAAATCTGCGCGGGCAGAGTTTGCGCATACAGGCCCGCGCGCTTGACGGCATTGACCACCGCTCGCGGAGTAATGGTAGCCCCGGTAAACTGATCGAAATCGCCGCCATCTCTTTTCACGGCCCAGTGGCTATCGTTTTGCCCATGAATCACTTTATCGGCAAAGAGGGTGATCCAGTCAGAAATTCTAAGCTCGATCTTATCGCCCAGGCCCGGCGTCTCATGATGCTCGGTGACGCGGGTACCCAGCACGGTACCTTTAAAGTCGGCGGCAACCAGTAGCTGAATGGCTCCTGAATAGCCGTCCGGCGCGGTAGCTTCCATCACCGCTGCAACCGCTTTATCGCCATTCTGAGCAATCCAGACCTTATGCTCGCCTTTTCCCAGCTCCGGCGCGGTTATCCGATAACAGCTTTTCAGCAAGTCGTTATTATATAAATTGGCCGGCATAACCTGGTCGAATAAGGCTTTTTGCTGCTGGGCGGCCTGGTCTTCAATAGTGCTTTTAGTCAGTTCGTTAATGGCGGCCGTCAGCCCGGTCGAACCCGCAGCAAAGAGGGCCAGCGTGATGCCGTGTTTACGCATGCTTTGTAACATGTTCGGGTCCTCAGCGGTGGCCGTACGCGCGCGGGCGCGTGTAGTAATCGATCAAGGGAACGGTAATATTAGCCAGCAGAACGGCAAAGGCGACGCCATCCGGGTAGCCGCCAAAGCTGCGAATTAGCCACACCAGTAACCCCGCCAGCGCGCCGAAGATCAGGCGACCGCGATTGGTGGTGGAAGCGGTCACCGGGTCCGTCAGGATAAAGAAGGCGCCCAGCATGGTGGCGCCGGAGAGCAGATGAATTTGCGGTGAGGCAAGGCTTTCTGGTGAGAATAGCCATCCCAGGGTGGCGCAAACGGCAAGGCTCAGCAGGAAGCTCAGCGGAATATGCCAGCGAATGGCTTTTTGCCATAGCAGGAACAGACCGCCCGCCAGATAAGCCACGTTAACCCACTGCCAGCCGAGACCGGCCAGTGCGCCGCCGTAGACAGGATACTGGAGGATCTCTTGCACCGCATGACCGGCATGGAGCGAGGTTTTGAAGGTATCCAGCGGCGTTGCCTGACTGATGCCGTCAATGCCGATTCGCAGGCTGTTCATGTCCCCGCCGGTAGCCGTATGACCAGTGAAAATCATCCTCAGCGCGTCGCTAAAACCGGGAACATTGGCGGCTATCTCATGGGGCGGGAGCCAGGAGGTCATCTGCACCGGGAAAGAGATCAGCAGCACCACGTAGCCAATCATTGCCGGGTTAAAAGGATTGTGACCCAGTCCACCGTACAGCTGTTTGGCGATAATCACCGCAAACGCAGTGCCCAGCACGACCATCCACCACGGCGCAAAAGGCGGAATACTGATCGCCAGCAGCAGGCCGGTCAGCAGCGCTGAGTTATCGGCAAGAATCGCCGGGATATTTTGTTTGCGCAGTTTAAGAATGGCCGCTTCGGCTCCCCACGCCGTGACGGCGGCGAGGATAATTTGCAGTACGGTACCCCAGCCGAAAAACCAGGTCTGAACCACAATACCGGGTACGGCGGCGAGCAGCACCAGCAGCATAATCCGCGAAGTCTGGCGCTGATTGTGGGTGTAGGGGGAACTTGCGATTCTGAAAACCATTTAATCCTCGTTAACTGCCTGCCGGGACGCTTTCCGGGCCTGAACGCGGGCGATTGCTTCAGCGACTGCCGCTTTGCGGCCGTCATCATTGGCTGCCGACGGGGGAACTGCTTGTTGCTGTTGTTCTGCTTTGCGCGCTTTGGCGCGGGCGATCGCGGCCTCGACGGCGGCCTTGCGTGGGTCAACGGTAGCAGGCTGTTCTGTGGCGGGGGCAGGTTCAGCCGGGGCTGCCTGCTGGCCCGCTTTGCGCGCTTTGGCCCGGGCGATCGCGGCCTCGACGGCGGCCTTGCGTGGGTCAACGGTAGCAGGTTGCTCTGCGTCCGGGGCAGGTTCAGCCGGGACTACCAGCTGCTCAGCCCTGCGCGCCCGCGCCTCGGCCTTACGGGCTTCGCGAGCGGCGATGGCTTCGCTATTATCCGGTTTCTCGCCGGAGAGCACGATAATCGGCTGCGCCGCGTTGCGCTGCTTTTCACGTACGCGGGCAAGGGCGGCGTTAATCGCATCCTGATCTTTCGCTGCTGGCTGTACGGCTGCCTGCTTATGACGTTCCAGCCTTGCGGCTTTATCCCGTTCCAGGCGAGCCTGACGCGCCTCAAAGCGGACTTTCGCTTCCGCTGCGCGTTTCTCTTCTTGCGCAATGGCGTATATCTCGGCTTTCTCCTGGCGGAAGTACTGCACCAGCGGGATATTGCTTGGACAAACCCAGGCGCAGGCGCCGCACTCGATACAATCGGCGAGGTTATGGCTGGTGGCTTTGTCGTGCTGCTGCCCTTTGCTGAACCAGTATAACTGCTGCGGCAGAAGATCGGCCGGGCAGGCGTCCGCGCAGGCGCTACAGCGGATACAGCCTTTTTCCTCTTCCGGTTCGCCCATTTCGCTCGCCGAAGGCGCCAGCAGACAGTTGGTGATTTTGACCACCGGCACGTCGAGCCAGGGCAGGGTGAAGCCCATCAGCGGGCCGCCCATAATCACCATCGGATCGGCGCCTGGGCAGAAACCGGCATCTTTTAGCAGATGGCTGACCGGCGTACCCAGGCGCGCCCAGACGTTGCCCGGACGCGTGACCGCTTCGCCGGTTAAGGTGACTACGCGCTCCGTCAGCGGCTCGCCGTCTATCACCGCACGTTTCACCGCATAGGCGGTGCCGACGTTTTGCATCAATACACCGATATCAGAGGAGCGCCCACCGTGGGGCACCTGTTTACCGGTGAGGATTTGCGTCAGCTGTTTTGCACCGCCTGAGGGGTATTTCGTCGGGATTACTCGCAGCGAAATACCGTGCGTGTCGGCGAGTACCGCGCGGAGCATCGAAATCGCCTGCGGTTTATTATCCTCGATGCCGATCAGCACCTGTGCAGGTTGCAGAATATGGGCAAGGATGCGAATTCCCTCAACGATTTGCGCCGCGCAATCCTGCATCAGGCGATCGTCAGCGGTGATATAGGGCTCACATTCCGCCGCATTGATGATTAATGTTTCGATTCTGTCGCCGCCCCCGCGCAGCTTAGTGCCGGTGGGGAAACCGGCGCCGCCAAGCCCGGCTACGCCAAACTGGTGAATGCGCTCAATCAGCTCTTCGCGGGATTTATTCTGGTAATCGTTCCAGCCATCGCGCTCAATCCAGCGGTCTTCGCCATCGGCATCAATAATGACGCTCATTTCCGCCAGCGCGGAAGGGTGGGCGGTCGAGTGGGGGGCAATCGCCGCCACGATGCCGGACGTTGGCGCGTGCACCGGCAGCATTCTGCCCCAGCCGCGGGTAAGCGGCTGGCCGCGCAGGACGCGATCGCCCGGCTGGACGCAGAGCTCACCTTCCGCGCCGATGTGTTGTTTCAGCGGGATGACAAAACGCTGCGGCAGGGAAACCTGACGCAGCGGGGTACCGTTAGACTGGGTTTTCATTTCCGGCGGATGAATGCCGCCGTTGAAGTCCCAGACTTTGTCTTTGCGAAATGCGGAAAATAACTTAAACATGTTGTTCCACGGGAATAATGCGTACCGGGATGGTTTGAAGATCCCATTTCCAGGTTTCTGTCGTCGCCGCCACCGGGCGCAGTTCAATACATTGCGTCGGACAAGGCGCGACGCAAAGATTACAGCCGGTGCAGAGATCGCTCATCACCGTATGCATCGCACGGGTGGCGCCGACGATGGCATCCACAGGACAGGCCTGAATGCATTTTGTGCAGCCGATGCAGTTCGCTTCGTCGATCACCGCCAGCATTCGCGCAGGTACGGCTTCTTGCGCATCGCCGTCCGTAGGCTGCGGGTCGACGTTCAACAGTTCAGCGATTTTGAGCATCACCGCTTCGCCGCCGGGCGCGCAGCAGTTAATTTTCTCACCCTGAGTGCCTACGGCTTCCGCGTAGGGACGACAGCCGGGGTAACCGCACTGACCGCACTGGCTCTGCGGTAGCAGGGCGTCAATTTTCTCCACCACCGGGTCATCTTCCACCTCAAAACGGCGCGAAGCGTACCCCAGAATTAAGCCGAAAATCAGCCCCAGCAGGCTAATGGCAACCACGGCTATCCAGACAGCATTCATTACAACTTCACCAAACCACTAAAGCCCATAAAGGCGAGGGACATTAAACCGGCAGTGACCAGCGCAATGGCATTACCGCGAAACGGCGCCGGCACATCGGCAACCACCAGACGCTCGCGGATGGAGGCGAAAAGCACCATCACCAGCGAAAAGCCGACGGCGGCAGCAAAGCCGTACAGCGCAGACTGCAGGAAATTATGCCCGAGGTTAATGTTGAGCAGCGCAACGCCGAGCACCGCGCAGTTGGTGGTGATCAGCGGCAGGAAGATGCCCAACAGGCGATACAACGCCGGACTGGTTTTACGCACCACCATTTCGGTAAATTGCACCACTACGGCGATAACCAGGATAAAGGCCAGGGTCCGTAAATAGACCAGGTCCAGCGGAATAAGGATCCAGGTATCAATCAGCCAGGCGCAAATTGAGGCCAGCGTCATCACAAAGGTGGTGGCGAGCCCCATTCCCATAGCGGCTTCCAGCTTTTTGGAAACCCCCATAAACGGGCACAGTCCCAGAAACTTCACCAGCACGAAGTTGTTAACAAGAACGGTGCCAACAAAGAGCAGTAAATAATCAGCCATTATTCGACCTGAAATAGAAAAAGCCGTCTATTATCGAATAAATCGATACCGGCGACAACAGGTTAACTGTGTGGTTATTACGGATTCACAAAGGTCCGCTTAACCCGTTCAGAACGCTTGAAATAGGGAGCCAGCAGCGCCGCAGCGAGAAGGGGAAACAGCAGCTGGCGCAGCGCCAGAGCGTCTGATATTGGGGAAAAGGCAAATGCTTTTACCGCCAGCAGAAGCGTAATCAGCAGCCAGATAATGTAATGCTTTGGCACCCCTTTCCGCCGCTTGAAAAAGGCAATGGTCAACCACAGCGTGTAGTACCACATGGCGATCGCGAAGGCCAGCGAAGCAATCCACAAGGCGAGATGTTCAGTACTCATATTGCGCAGCAGGGTATACGTCTGGGAAGACGTCAGAGCATCAGCAAAAAACAGCAGCGACAATGAGGCGCTAAGCAGGGCCACCAGGAGCCATGCCAGCGGCGCCAGAAGCCATCCGCCAATACGTTCCACAGAGTCAGAGGACATTATTACTCCCGAATTTAACGCCAGTTATCAATAAAAGCAGGGCCGGAAGTATAAGCAACTGGCGTGAATGATGACAGTCTTTATTGCACGTAGCGCCAGACGGACTTGGGCACCTCGCCAATGTTGAACAATTTGCCGCCAGAAACCAGCTCCGCCCGACGATGGTCTGCGGCGCGATACATGTTGACGATCTCTTCGTTATCGGTCAGGGAATAGTTAAGGTGATCAAAAAGTTTTTCCAGACTTTCCAGCGTGCTGATTTTACGAAATTTTAATAAGTAGTCCTGAACGGTCATTTGCGTATCCATTTTATAATCAGAATAATTTAAGTTGAATATACCCATTCTGTGTAAACCTGTTCTCAACCGGCCGTTCCTTTTTTTCAGTAAACTGTATGGAATTATTTCGGTTGTAAATACCCGGAACAAGAACAGATGATGTTTCTGGCCTGGTAAAAAGGAATTTAAGAGTATTCCAGAACTGAATCAGGCGCCGGATGGCGCCTGGGAGAGAAGATTAACGCTGTTCGCCTCGGCTGGCAATAACGTTTTGGTACCAGAAAAAGCTCTTTTTACGTTTACGCGCCAGATTGTTCTGATGATCAACATAAACAAAGCCGTACTGTTTTTTATAACCGTTGAGCCAGCTTAATAGATCAATAAAGGACCAGGGATAATAGCCGCGCACGTCAGCGCCCAGTTCCAGCGCTTTTTCCAGCGCAGTTATGTGGCTACTCAGATAGTCAATACGCGGGTCGTCGACGATTTCGCCATCGATGATCGGGTCAATGGCCCCGAGTCCGTTTTCGGTGATGTAAATCGGTATGTCACCGTAGCGCGCTTTAATCATCATGATCCCGTCGGTTAACCCCTGAGGCCAAATTTCCCAGCCCCATTCGGTATAGGTACTTTGCGGGTTGCGTACAAAATAGAACAGCCCGTCGACGCCGGGTTCGCCGCCGGTCGGAACCTCCGGGGGCTGCGCTGAGACGGTTTCGCGGCGGTAGTAGTTCAGGCCGATAAAATCACAGCGGTTTTCACGCAGCAGCGCATCGTCGCCTGCGGCAAAAGCCGGAACGCCCCACAGCGCCTGGGTTTGTTGCAGGAGCTCTTCAGGGTATTGACCTTTTAGCACCGGATCGTAAAGCCAGTGGGTGTGAATAGCATCCGCCATCGCCGTCGCGCGCATATCCTCCTCGCTGTTGGTTAAAGGGGTATGCGGCTGCAGTACGTTGACAAAACCTATCTGCCCCTCGACTGCCATTTCACGAAACGCTTTCACGGCCAGCGCATGGGCGATAAAGACGTGGTGGCAGGCCTGAATCGCGCGCGCAGGGTCGCGCACCGCTGGCGGGTGGATGCCGTTAATATAGCCATGCCCGATAAAGACGATAGTTTCGTTGAAGGTCGCCCACAATTTGACCCGCGAGCCGAAGCGCTGATAGCAGAGGCGGGCGTACTCAGCGAACGCTTCCGCCGTACTGCGCGCTTCCCAGCCGCCTTCCTCCTGCAACGCCTGCGGAAGATCCCAGTGATACAGGGTGATCATCGGTTCAATATTATGCGCCAGCAGCTCATCAATCAGATCGCTGTAGAACTGAACCCCAGCCTCGTTAACCTCGCCGCGGCCTTCGGGCAGCAGACGCGGCCATGAAATTGAGAAGCGATAGCTTTGCAGACCCATTTCCGCCATCAGCGCAACATCTTCGCGAAAGCGATGGTAATGGTCTACGGCGATATCGCCGGTGGTGCCCTGAAAAGTGGTGCCTGGGAGATGGGAGTAGATATCCCAGATAGAAGGGCCTTTGCCGTCGGCATCGTGTCCGCCCTCAACCTGCCAGGCTGCGGTAGCGGCTCCCCATAAAAAATGCTGCGGAAATCCGGACATGAAGAAACTCCTTATCGATTGATAAGGAGAGTGTAATAAAACCCTGTACCGCCATGCAACCGGTTTCAGAAACCGGTTGCATAGTTGCGAAGCGGGTCACTGTTTATTTCGCCAGCGGCTTCGCCTGAACAGTATCAACGGTAGGTGGGGACTGGTAGTTATCAATATGATGAGCGATAACTAAAAGCAGGGCTGAGACGCCCAAAACAATCCAGCCAATAAGTTCTACAATACGGTTAAAAACGTTTTCCATAACTCTGTAGCAAATTGTGAAACCAGAAGGAAATGGTACTAGAGGATTGAAGTAACGCAAGTGTTACATGAACTTAGATGCGCAAATGACGTAATGCTGCGCGATAACGCGGGCAACATGCGTTAACAGAGGTCTTATCCGCAGCGTAACTGGGACACCGTTATTCTCGTTAAGGGGGTAAAAAATGAGTGATGCTATCCGGGTAGGATTAATCGGTTATGGCTACGCTAGCAAGACCTTTCATGCGCCGCTAATCAGCGGTACGCCAGGGATGACGCTGGCCGCTGTGGCCAGCAGTGATGAAAATAAAGTGCATGCCGATTGGCCTGCAATGCCGGTGGTTAGCGGGCCAGAGCGGATTTTGAACGACCCCAATATCGATCTGGTGGTGATCCCGACCCCAAACGACACCCATTTTCCGCTGGCCAAGGCCGCGCTGGAGGCGGGCAAGCACGTAGTCGTCGATAAACCCTTTACCGTGACACTGTCACAGGCGCGTGAGCTTGAAGCGCTGGCAAAAAGCGGCGGGCGGCTGCTGTCGGTATTCCATAACCGCCGCTGGGACAGCGATTTTCTGACGGTAAAAGCGCTGATCAACGAAGGGCTACTGGGGGAAGTAGGATACTTTGAGTCTCATTTCGATCGCTATCGACCGCAGGTGCGTAATCGCTGGCGTGAACAAGGCGGACCGGGGAGCGGCATCTGGTACGATCTTGCCCCGCATCTGCTGGACCAGGTGGTAAATCTCTTCGGCCTGCCGGTTAGCATGCAGGTTGATCTGGCGCAGTTACGTCCGGGCTCCCAGTCCACCGACTATTTTCATGCGGTTTTAGCCTGGCCGCAGCGTCGGGTCGTGCTGCACGGAACTCTGGTCGCTGCGGCGGAAACGGCGCGCTTTATTATCCACGGTTCGCGAGGAAGCTATGTGAAATACGGTCTCGACCCGCAGGAGGAGCGGCTGAAAAGCGGCGAACGTCTGCCGCAGGAAGACTGGGGATACGATATGCGCGACGGGGTGCTGACGCGAGCGGAGGGCGAGGACATAACCGAGGAGTCGTGGCTTACGCTGCCGGGTAACTATCCGGCCTATTATGCCGCTATTCGCGATGCACTTAACGGAAGCGGCACTAATCCGGTTCCGGCAAGCCAGGCGATTCAGATTATGGAGCTGATTGAGCTTGGCCTCGAGTCGGCCAGACATCGAACGACGCTGTGTCTGAATTAGGTCATCCCGCGACAACAACCGCCCGGCGTTGAATCACCCCCGTTTATCACGGGGGAGTCGATCAAGCCTGCTGAACGCGCTGCATCAGCGCTGCTTTTTCCCCGGCGCTTAAAAAGGCGAGTTCCAGGCCGTTGATCTGCGCCTGGCGAATCTGCTCGCGGCTCAGGCCGGCAGCCGGGGCGGCAACCGTATATTCGTGGATAATATCGACGCCCTGGACGGCGGGGTCGTCGGTATTAATGCAGGCCAACACGCCGTGCTCGAGGAAAGTTTTCAGCGGATGCCGGGCCAGCGACGGCACGGTGCTGGTCTGGATATTGGAGGTCAGACAGGACTCAATGCCGATGCGCTGCGCGGCGAGATAGTCCATCAGCACCGGGTCCTGCACCGCCTTCACGCCGTGGCCGATGCGTTCGGCTCCCAGCTCGCGAATAGCCTGCCAGATGCTTTCCGGACCGGCGGCTTCGCCTGCATGGACCGTGATCCGCCAGCCCGCATCGCGCGCGCGGCGGAAGTGCTCCATAAACAGATTCCCCGGGAAGCCAAGTTCATCGCCGGCGAGGTCGAGGGCGGTAATGCCGTCGCGGTGGGCGAGCAGGGCTTCGAGCTCTTCCTCGCACGCCGCTTCGCCGAAGGTGCGGCTCAGAATACCGATCAGACGGGCTTCAACGTTAAAGTCGCGGCTGCCTTCTTTTACCCCAGCGATCACCGCTTCGACGACGCCCGCTACCGGCAGCTGGTGGGTCATCGCCATATAGCGCGGAGAGAAACGCAGTTCGACGTAATGCAGTCCGTTGCGCGCGGCATCTTCAAGGTTTTCATAGGCAACGCGGCGGCAGGCATCCAGAGAAGCGAGCATTTTTACACCCCAATCCAGCTTAGAGAGGAAGCTGACCAGGTCGGGCTCATTGCTGGTGACCTGTACATGAGGACGTAATGTTTCGAGCGTATTTGCCGGAAGTGCGAGGTTATACTGGCGGCCAAGATCGAGAATAGTTTGGGCCCGGATATTACCGTCAAGATGGCGATGGATGTCGGTTAATGGCAAAGTTAAATCAATCATGGTCGCACTCTTTTTTTAGTTAAAGTGCGCGTCATTGTACATCAGAACGATAAATGGTTAAAAGAGGAGAAAAATACCGAATAAATCAGTGAAAAAGGAAGTGGTGAGGAAAGATTCCCCTCTCTCTGAGCCGCACGTCGCATTCGCTCATAGCAAAACGCTATTAATCATAGTGAATCAGTATTTAATTTCGCCCGTGTGATTTTCTATAGTCTCTGGCGCTGGTTTTCCTGCAATGAATGGCAGGCTATTTTAAAAAGGACCCTGGGAATATGATCTTTATGTTAAAAAAAATTGCAGTACCGCTGGTTGTCGCAGGCTCGCTGCTGCTGGCAGCCTGCAAACCTGGTGAGCAGGACCCTAACCACATCAAAGTGGGCATTAGCGCAGGCGTTGACCAGGAGGTCTGGGCGGTGGCGCAAAAAGTGGCAAAAGAGAAGTACAATCTCGACGTCGAAGTGGTGACGTTTAATGATTTCGTCCTGCCCAACGAAGCGCTGAACAACGGCGATCTTGATGCTAATGCTTTCCAGCATAAGCCTTATCTGGATAAACAAATTCAGGAGCGCGGCTATAAGCTGGTTCAGGTTGGCACGACGTTCGTTTATCCGATTGCCGCCTATTCGAAGAAAATCAGTTCGGTCGACCAACTGCCCGATGGCGCGCAGGTGGCCGTTCCCAACGATCCAACTAACCTCGGACGCTCGCTGCTGCTACTGCAAAAGCAGGGGCTGATTACATTGAAGGAGGGCACCGGTCTGCTGCCCACTTCGCTTGATATCATTAATAACCCGAAAAACTTAAAAATCGTCGAGATTGAGGCGCCGCAGCTCACCCGCGCGCTGGACGACCAGCAGATAACTATGGCGATAATTAATACCACTTTCTCAAGCCAGGTGGGCCTGTCACCGTCGCGCAACGGCCTGTTTGTGGAAAGCAAAGATTCGCCCTACGTCAATATCTTTGCCAGCCGCATCGAAAACAAAGATAGCGAAAAGGTAAAAAATCTGGTGAAGGCCTACCAGAGCGATGAAGTGGCCGCGGCGGCAGAACAGCTTTATAAAGGCGATGCGGTTAAGGGCTGGTAATCGTTTCATACCCGGTATGGCGTCAGCCGCCGACGGGCAAGCGCATATAACGGCCGGTAGCGTGCTACCGGCTTTTTGATGGCTATTTTTGAATCAAATAGCGGATGGTTGGCCCATCTTGCTGAATATCGAGCACGGTATAGCCGTGATTTTTGGCATCCAGCGGGATATTGTTAATCGACTGCGGGCAGTCGCTGACCACTTCAAGAATTTCGCCTTTCTTCAGCGAGGGCATCGCTTCAAGCGTGGCGATGGCAGGATAGGGGCAGGGTTCGCCAACCATATCCAGGCGATAGTCCGGGACCAGAGTTTTCATGCGCTTTCCTTAACCGTTGAGGTGGCGAGAGATTTGCGGCGGAAAAAGCGTTTTTCCCAGCCAATAACCAAACCCAGCGCGATCAGCAGCAGGAGATAGGTCACCAGCAGGCCGCCGAAAGGCCCGAATGTCGCCAGCAGGTTGATTTTATCCCAGCTTGTAGCCAGCGCCGGGGAGAGTCCGTCCCAGTAGTATGCCAGGATCGTTGAACCTATCACGTTGCCCAGCCCAACCCACCAGAAGTGCACCTGGCCTTCCACCGCGCGGTACATCCAGCCGGTTTCGCAGCCGCCCGCCAGGACGATTCCAAAGCCAAACAGCAGACCGCCGATGACCGCGTTGGGGCCGGCCCACATAATTTTTGGTTCCATGCCAAGCTGCACGTAGCTGAAGATCCCGATGGCGCTGGCCGCCATACCGAAAATGATCGCCTTCGCCATATTGGTGCGTCCGGTGATCCACATATCGCGAAAGGCAGAGGTAAAGCAGATCTGCGCGCGTTCGATAAGCAGGCCAAACCCGACGCCAAATAGCAGCGCCAGGCCGAGCTTCGGCTGGTTAGCCGCGGTGAGCAGACCCCAGGCGATCATGGCAAAAAAGACCACCATCCCGAGACGGAACCGGCGTCGCGCCTGGTCAGGTTTTTGCGTCAGCGGCGACGCCTGCGACACTTTTTGCATCCTAACCGGAATACGGAAGATGGGCAGCAAGGTAAAACGCGCGCCGAACCAGGTGCCGATAGCCGTGGCGATGGCAAAGAACCAGGCGTGCAGAGAAAACTGCGGGATACCGGTGAAGAAGGCGGCCAGGTTACAGCCCATCGCCAGACGGGCGCCGAAGCCGGCAATGATGCCTCCGGCGACGGCCTGCAGAATACGCACCCGGCTGCGAGGAAAACGCAGCTTCACGTTATTCGCCCATAGCGCAGCGGCGAAACAGCCGCCGAACATGCCGATGATCATCATGCCGTCGATGCGAGTGAGCGGGGTGCCCTCAAGATGAATGAGTTTGTAGTACCCCCACTCTTCGCTGTGCACGCCGATAAGTTGCAGCAATTGTCCGCCCCAGCGGGTAAATTCGCCGGTGACGGCCCAAAAAGTGCCGGTAATGCCGAAGTAGTAGGTTGAGAGAATCCCCGCGGCGATAACGGCGGGAACGGGTGACCAGAATTTAATCAGCCACGTCTGTTTGAATTGTTGCCATGTCATGAAGATGCCTCTGAACTCAGAAGGTATATTACCCGTAGCGGGTTGAAGAGGGGCGATACTACGCTGTTTAGTTCCTGAAAACGCTCGACAGGATCAAATTGACCGATAAAGAGAATATAAAAGGCCACGCGCTGGTGGCCTTTCACGACCGCTTATTCGCGGCCTGCTGTTAATGACGGTACGCGAATTCAGTTAAAGCCCAGACGAATCAGGTTCAGCGGGCTAAATAACCCTTCGTGTCCGTCTATTTCCACGCAATCAGCACGACGGATCTGCTCCGCCGTTTTACCTTCAGCGTGGATGGCCTTAATGACGCCCGTCGCGCCGCTATCGGCTACCATAACCATGCTGCCGGTAGAGATAGCATTACGGTTACGATCGTAAGTTTTCATAATTTCGTCCTCCTGATTAATACTTTGACGGGAATGAAAAGCGGCAATTAAATACACCTTTGCGGCGCGAATTTTTTTGCGTCTCGTCAAAATTTGGTCTCATTATGCCCGGAGACTCTTAGGTCGGGGGCAGGCAGGGGAGCGGGATTGAGACGGTTAATAAGCCAGAGGTTATTTTTCCCGCGGTCAGGTGAATCTCATCGGCGTGGCACAGAGAGAACTATAATTTTATTCGCGCTTAATGTTCGTACCACGCAAAGCGCCGGTGAAATAAACGCCAGCGGTAGCGGGGAGCCCGCTACCTGATTATTGAAGGGAAAATAATTAGCGCAGCGAACGCAGGGCGGCGATTAATCCCTGCACGCCTTTTTCCAGCTTCTCGCGTGGGCAACCGGCGTTGAGACGGACAAAGCCCTTACCCTCTTCGCCGTAAGTGTAGCCGGGCATAATAGCGACCTTCTGCTCCTCGATAAGTGCTTTTTGCAGAGCGCGATCGTCAACGGCCAGCGGGCGCAGGTCAATCCACGCCAGGTAAGTCGCCTGCGGTGGCTGCCAGCCTAGCTCCGGAAACGCCTGATTCAGTTCGCCAGCGATGAAGCGCATATTTTCCTGCAAATAACCGCGCAGGGCATCCAGCCAGGGCGCTCCCTCGCGATAGGCGGCAATATGGGCGACCAGCGCCGGCACGGAAGGTGATGAGAGGCCATCGCGGCTCTTCAGCGCGTGCAGATAGCTTTCGCGCACGGCGGGATCGTCAATCAAGCCGTATGCGCCGGTAAATGCCGGAATGTTGAAGCTTTTCGAGCCGGAGGTGAAGAGCGCCCAGGGGCTGCGGGCCACGTCGCACCACGGGATGTGCTGCTGCCCGTCCCAGACCATGTCCATATGGATCTCGTCGCTAATCACTTTTACCCCATGCTTCTCACACAGCTGCGCCATGGTTTCCAGCTCTTCACGGGTCCAGACCTTGCCGGTGGGGTTGTGCGGGCTGCACAGCAGCAGAATGGTATTACGCGGCTGAGCCAGTACCCGCTCCAGGGCCGCCATATCGCAGCGCCAGTGATGGTTGTCGAGAGAGAGCGGCACGGCCGCGACGCGCCGCTGGTTGCCTTCAATGGTTTTATAAAAGGCATCGTAGGCCGGAGTGTGTACCACGATGCCGTCGCCCACTGCCGACCACTGACGAATCATCTCCGCGACCATATAGATCACCGATGGCCCGTAAACAATCGCTTCGCGGTTGATTTGGCTATGAAAACGGCTGGCGAACCAGTGGCTCACCGCGCCGAGGAATTCATCATTTTTCCACCTGCTGTAGCCAAAAACACCGTGCCCCAGACGTTTGCTGACGGCATCAAGAATACAGGGGGCGGTGGCGAAATCCATGTCGGAGATCGTAAAGGGCAGCAGGTCGGCTACGCCAAAACGGTCGGCGACGTAATCCCACTGCGTGCACCAGCTACCGTGACGGTCGATCTGCTTTGAAAAATCAAACATCGCAACTTCCTTCATCCTGGCCCCCTGCCGCAAGGCGGGGGCGGAGCTTATGCCTCGACGGTATTCATCAGGACAGCCATTTCATCTTTTACCGACTGCACCTGCGGGCCAATCACTACCTGCAGGTTATGCTGGTTGAGCTGAACCACGCCGATGGCGCGATTCGCTTTCAGCGCGGCGCTGTCGACTTTGCTCATATCGTTAACCGACAGACGCAGGCGGGTAATGCAGTTATCGAGCGAAACGATATTTTCCGCGCCGCCGAGTGCGGCCAGAATCGCCGGAACGTTATACCCTGATTTGCCGGTCACGCCGGTGACAGCCTTCTCAAATGCGCTCGTTGTTTCAATATCGCGTCCCGGCGTTTTCAGGTTAAAGCGGGAGATCGCGAAACGGAAGATACCGTAGTAAACCGCAAACCAGATGGCCGCAACCACCGGTACCATGTACCACCTGGTGGACAGACCGTGCAGAATGCCGAATACCACAAAGTCGATAACGTTGCCGTCGGTGTTGCCGATTGTCACGCCGAGGATCGCCATTACGGTAAAGCCCAGGCCGGTCAGTAACGCATGGATAACGTAGAGAACCGGCGCGACGAACAGGAACAGGAATTCCAGCGGTTCGGTGGTGCCGCCTACCACGCAGGCGATAACGCCGGAAATCAGCAGGCCTTTAATCTTATGGCGATTTTCCGGACGCGCGCAGTGATACATCGCCAGCGCTGCGCCCGGCAGGCCGCCGAGGAATGCCGGCATTTTACCCTGTGACAGGAAGCGGGTCGCGCTCTCGGCGAAGCCGTGGCTGGTCGGGCAGCTTAGCTGGGCCTGGAAAATCGTCAGCGCGCCGCTGACGCTATGACCGCAAACGTCCAGGGTGCCGCCCGCTTCGGTAAAGCGGATCAGCGCCACCAGAATATGGTGCAGGCCAAAAGGCAGCAGCAGGCGTTCACCGGTGCCGAAGATCATCGGTCCGAAATCACCTGCGCTATTGATGACCTGGCCGAGTGCATTAATCCCCATGGCGAAAACGGGCCATATTAGCGGAATCACCAGACCGACCAGGCCGAGAACCACGGTCGTAATAATGGGCACAAAGCGGGTACCGCCAAAAAAGGCCAGCGCGTCGGGCAGGCGGATGTTATGGAAACGTTCGTGCAGCATCCAGACGATGATCCCGGCGATCACCGCGCCGAGGATCCCGGTGTCGATCGATTGAATACCGATAATGTTCTGGATGTTATTGGCTTTGAGGATGGCGGCATCGGTGGTCGGCAGAATACCTTTGGCCGTCAGCCAGAAGTTTACCGCCAGGTTCATTACCGCGTAGCCGACAAAACCGGCAAACGCGGCGACGCCTTTGTTTTCTCGCGCCAGACCTAGTGGAATGGCGATACAAAACATCACCGGCAGAAAGCTGAAGGCAAAGGAGCCGACTTTGCCCATCCAGACGAAAACGGCCTGCAGCAGCGGCACGTCCAGCCACGGCAGAAGCGTCAGGACATCATGGCTGCTCAGAGAGCTGCCGATCCCCAGCATGATCCCGCAAAAGGAGAGTAATGCTACGGGTAACATGAAGGTTTTCCCGAGCTGCTGGAAAAACTCCCACAAGGTAATTTTGTTTGCTGTTTTCGCCGTCATAACATGAATCCTGGTTCTAAAAGTTATCGGTAGGATGCAACGCCACGAAAAGATAAAACGTTTTACCAAACTTTAGTGCGATAAAAATCACATATTCCAGCGATAATAAAGTTTATAAAGAGGGCATCCTGATAAAACGTTTTATCGACAGCCAAAGGGAGTCGGCCTGCAGTTATGGCTATCGCGAAAAAAATTACCATTAATGATGTCGCGCAGGCGGCGGGGGTATCCGTCAGTACCGTCTCGCTGGTACTGAGCGGCAAGGGGCGTATTTCGTCGGCAACCGGCGAGCGCGTCAATCACGCCATTGAACAGCTGGGCTTTGTGCGTAACCGCCAGGCGGCGTCCCTGCGCGGCGGCCAGAGCGGGGTGATTGGCCTGATCGTCAGCGACTTGTCGAAGCCTTTCTACGCGGAGATGACCGCCGGATTGACCGATGCGCTTGAGTCGCAGGGCAGAATGGTCTTCCTCACCCAGGGCGGGCACAGCGGAGAAAAAATGCTCCAGCGTTTTGATACCCTGGTTTCACAGGGGGTCGATGGCGTAGTGATTGCCGGCGCCATCGATCGGGGGGGCGAACTGCGCGATCGCGCGGCGGAAGCCGGAATGCCGCTGGTCTTCGCCTCCCGCGCCAGCTATCTCGACGATGTGGACCTGATCCGCCCGGATAATATGCAGGCGGCGCAAATTGTCACCGAGCACCTGATCCGACGCGGTCATCAGCGCATTGCCTGGCTGGGAGGGCAAAGTTCATCCCTGACGCGCGCCGAACGGGTTGGCGGCTACTGCGCCACCCTGCTGAAATATGGCCTGCCGTTTCATAGCGAGTGGGTGGTGGATTGCGGCTCAAGCCAGAAGCAGGCGGCGGAGGCGATGACGGCCCTGCTGCGGCAAAACCCGACCATTAGCGCCGTGCTCTGTTATAACAGCGTGATCGCGACCGGGGCGTGGTTTGGCCTGATGCGCGCCGGGCGACAGAGCGGAGAGGATGGCGTTGAAAGCTATTTCGAACAGCGGGTCGCGCTGGCGGCATTTGCGGAATTACCCGAGGAGGCGCTGGATGATCTGCCGCTGACCTGGGTTACGACTCCCGCCCGGGAGATGGGGCAAAGCCTGGCGGAGTGTATTTTACGGCGTATGGAAGAGGGGCAGGGAGCGGCGCGAAACCAGATCATCTCTCCTCGGCTGATTACGCGTAAATAGCCCCTGGTGAGGGGCTATATATCATTTATTGCTGCGGCGCGACTGGCGGTACCACTTCTTGCGGCAGCGTCTCCTGCGGCTCAGCGGGCGCCGGGACAGGGGGAAGCGCTAAACCGAACATCCCGGCAAACTCATCCAGCGGCATTTTCTGCCCGTTCAGCGTCACCTGGCCGTCAGCATACTGCAGGCTGGAGGTGATGGCGTTATCTTCCATAGTGGTAATACGGAACATCTGTCCCATCGCCGCCAGGCCTTTCACCTGCTGCTCTGCAAGCTTAGCGGCGTCGGCGGGCTGATAGCCTTCCAGCCCGGCAATCTGAGTCATAAACGCCGTCGCCATATCGACCGGGATCACCAGCTTGCCGTCGAGAGATTTGACGCTACGATCCACTTCCTCGGCCAGCGTCTGCGGCGGAGTGGTAGTCAGCGACGGATCTTTGAGCAGAATCGATAGATTCAGGGTGGTTTCGCCCTTCGCGTTGCGCCAGCTCAGCGGAGAAATGGTCAGGGACGGGCTGCCTTTCAGCATCATCGGCAGTGAGCTAAAGAAGGTTTGCGTTAGCGCCTGCTGGTACAGCTCAGGATTCTGCGCCAGCTGAGGGTCCGCCATCAGCGCCTGGGCGTCGGCATTGTACTTCTGGCTGAACTGATGGAAAGCTTCACCATCAATATTGTCCAGCTTCAGGGTCAGCCTGCCGCTACCGATATCCTGATTTTGCAGCTTCAGGCTGTTGACGGTGTAGTCCAGCTGGCTGTTAATCCCTTTGCCGTCTGCGGTCAGCGAAGAGTTGCCGTCGATTTTCATCCCTTCAAACAGCGCCAGCTCTTTTCCTTCAACGCCAATCGCCAGTTTTTCCAGCGAGATGGCCTGCTTGCCAATACGCTCGTTGAAGCTGGCCATTTCGGTGGAACCGTCGGTTTTCAGATTATTAAAGGTGAGCTGTACCTTCTGATTGTATTCGTTGACCGCGTTAATTTGCCCGCTGCCCGCTTCGCCGCTCAGGCTGAGGGTTTTTCCCTCTCGATCGGCGTTAAGCTGGAACTGGCCGCCGCTAAAAGTGACTTTCTCGTCGTCTTTCGCGTAATCAAGCGGTTTCAGCACGATAGCGGACTGGTTGTCGCCGCTGTAGGCGATGCGGGTATCGATAGTAAACGGCGTTTCGCCTTTTGCAATGTCAAACAGCGACTTGCTGGCCTCGTTGTTCACTAAGGTGGTTTTGACGGATGCCATCGCCGGGGCGAGGTTAAAGGATTTCAGTGAAGCCAGCGGGAAGGGGCCGTGATCGACAACTTCGTCAAACACCAGCGACTGTCCGGCGGCCAGCCAGCGGGGCGCTTTGCCGGCGATGGGTTTCAGGACCAGTTGTAAACGGCTGCTGAACAGACCGCGCTGATAGTCCTGATAGGTGAGCTCTACGCCAGCCTGCGGCGCGCTGCTTTGCAGCTGAGCATTCGCCTGCTGCACCATATCGGCAATGCGGCTTTCCAGCTGCTTCCCTGTGTACCAGGCGCCGCCCGTCCAGACGACGCCCAGCGCGATGATAATTCCTGCTGCGACCAGCGATTTTTTCATAGCATTTGTCCATAAATGAAACCAGGCGGATTGGGCCGCCTGGTTGTGTTGTCATGATGAGTGAAAGTCTAGCAACTGTGGCTAAAAAGTTCAGTAACTTACTGGAGCTTATTAAACACGCGCGCCACGCGACCGCTGCCGCTGACCTGTACCGGTGATTCGTTGTGCGCCACGAAAGCCGACTCGCCCGGCTTCAGCGTCAGACGCTGTTCGCCTTTCACGATCGTTGCTTCACCCTCGACGCAGAACAGGATCGCCGCGCTATCCTGGGCGATGGTTGATGCCTGCGCTGAAAGGTCGTGCAGTGAGAAAGCAAAATCGTCAACCGGGATGGGGAAGTCCAGCTCCGCGCCGTGAATGACCGGCTGGGTCAGGAGTTCGCCAGCGGGTTTGGGTTCAAATTTGACGTTTGCCACCAGCTCCGGAATATCAATGTACTTCGGCGTCAATCCCGCGCGCAGGACGTTATCGGAGTTGGCCATCACCTCCAGCGCCACGCCCTGCAGGTAGGCGTGCGGCGTTTCCGCAAACAGGAACATCGCCTCGCCGGGATTCAGCTTGACCACGTTGAGCAGTAGCGGAGAGAAAAGGCCGCTATCGTCCGGATAGAACTCGGCGATCAGGCGGATAGTCTGCCACGGTTCTCCCTGCTCGCTGTCCAGCGCTCTCTGCAGTACGCTCAGGGCGTGCGCTTTTTCGTCGCCTTTCATGTTCAGCAGGCTGGCAAACAGCTGGCTCAGATGGGCGGCGTCAGGCTGCGCCAGGAACTGCGCTATTGCCGGATGCGCTTCAGCTACCGGCTGCAGCAGCTTCACGATTTCGGAAAACTCGCGGAAGGCGTTCATGGCAAGGAACGGCGTTAACGCGAAAACCAGCTCCGGCTTGTGGTTCGGATCTTTATAGTTACGTTCGGCGGCATCAAGCGGGATCCCGGCGGCATTCTCTTTGGCAAACCCGATTTCCGAGGCCCGTTTGTTCGGGTGAACCTGAATAGAGAGCGGCTGGGCGGCGCACAGCACTTTAAACAGGAACGGCAGTTCACCAAAACGCTCGGCAACTTTGGCGCCAAGCAGGGTCGTTTTATCGCTGTCGATTGCATCGCGCAGAGAACGCGGCGTTCCGGCGTCATCGAGAATTTGCGAGCTGCTCTTCGGATGCGCGCCCATCCACAGCTCCGCCATCGGCAGGTTGTTTGGGTTAGCAATGCCATAAAGTTCGGTTAAGGCGGTATGACTTCCCCAGGCGTAATTTTGCACTGAGTTGATGAGTTTTTGCATTCTCAATCCCTGTTTCCACTTGATAGTAATGGCACTATTAAACCAGCAAACGCCCGAGAAGCAACCGGTGCGAAGAAAAAGTCGTCCTTGTCTCAGTTTTTGTTAAAAAATTGTGTAGAATCGATCGACTCGCTTTTCTACGGGCAAATGGAGTGTCTGCCTGAAATATAATCAGCCAAGCAGTAAGTGAGAGTACAATGTCGAATAAACCCTTTGTATATCAGGATCCTTTTCCACTGAAAAAGGACGATACCGAGTATTACCTCCTCAGCAGTGATTACGTCTCCGTCGCCGAATTCGCCGGCCAGGAAGTTCTGAAAGTTGAACCTCAGGCGCTAACTTTACTGGCACAGCACGCTTTCCACGACGCCTCCTTTATGCTTCGCCCGGCGCACCAGCAGCAGGTCGCCGATATTCTCAACGACCCGGAAGCCAGCGACAACGATAAATACGTGGCGCTACAGTTCTTGCGCAACTCGGATATTGCCGCCAAAGGCGTACTGCCGACCTGCCAGGACACCGGTACCGCAATTATCACCGGCAAGAAAGGTCAGCGCGTGTGGACCGGCGGCGGCGATGAAGCCGCGCTGGCGCAGGGCGTGTACAACACCTATATCCAGGATAACCTGCGCTATTCGCAGAACGCGCCGCTGGATATGTATAAAGAGGTCAACACCGGCACTAACCTGCCTGCGCAAATCGACCTCTACGCTACCGACGGCGAGGAGTACAAATTCCTCTGCATCGCCAAAGGCGGCGGCTCGGCCAACAAAACCTATCTGTATCAGGAAACCAAGGCGTTAATTACTCCGGCGAAGCTGAAAAATTACCTCGTCGAGAAGATGCGCACGCTGGGGACCGCGGCCTGCCCGCCGTACCATATTGCTTTTGTGATTGGCGGCACGTCGGCGGAGTCTACTCTGAAAACCGTTAAGCTGGCCTCAACGAAGTATTACGATGGTCTGCCGACCGAGGGCAACGAGCACGGCCAGGCCTTCCGCGATATTCAGCTCGAAAACGAGCTGTTGCTGGAAGCGCAGAACCTTGGCCTCGGTGCGCAGTTCGGCGGTAAATACTTCGCCCACGATATTCGCGTCATCCGCCTGCCGCGCCACGGCGCCTCCTGTCCGGTGGGCATGGGCGTTTCCTGCTCCGCGGATCGCAACATCAAAGCGAAGATCAACCGCGAGGGGATCTGGATTGAGAAACTGGAGAGCAATCCGGGCAAGTATATTCCCGAGCATCTGCGTCAGGCCGGCGAGGGAGAAGCGGTTAAGGTCAATCTGAACCAGCCGATGAGCGATATTCTGGCGCTGCTGTCGCAGTATCCGGTGTCGACCCGCCTGTCGCTGAGCGGTACGATTATCGTGGCGCGCGATATCGCCCACGCCAGGCTGAAAGAGCTCATCGATAATGGCGAGGAATTGCCGCAGTACGTCAAGGACCACCCGATCTACTACGCGGGCCCGGCGAAAACCCCTGACGGCTACGCTTCCGGTTCTCTTGGCCCGACCACCGCAGGCCGTATGGACTCCTACGTCGATCTGCTGCAGGCGCATGGAGCGAGTAAAATCATGTTAGCCAAAGGTAACCGCAGCCAGCAGGTGACCGACGCCTGTCACAAGCACGGCGGTTTCTACCTCGGCAGCATCGGCGGTCCGGCGGCGGTACTGGCGCAGCAGAGCATCCGTAGTCTGGAGTGCGTGGCCTGGCCGGAGCTGGGGATGGAGGCTATCTGGAAAATTGAAGTTGAAGACTTCCCGGCGTTTATCCTCGTGGATGATAAGGGCAATGACTTCTTCCAGCAGATCCAGAGTTCGCAGTGCGCCCGCTGCGTGAAATAAGCTCAGCCGCCCTTCGGGGCGGTTTTTTATGCCGCTTAGCGGCACGAACCACCAAAATAACTTATAAATCTGACCCATACTTTACGCTTTAAGCAGGTGAGCTTTGTCGCTATTACGCACTTTGAATCCAAGGAGAAAGTAATGACAACGCATCGCAGTGAAAAAGACTCTATGGGCGCAATCGATGTGCCTGCCGATAGGCTTTGGGGCGCGCAGACTCAGCGCTCGCTGGAACATTTCCGCATCTCGACGGAAAAAATGCCGGTCGAGCTTATTCATGCGCTGGCGCTGACCAAGCGTGCGGCGGCAAAGGTGAATAACGATCTCGGTCTTCTGAGCGCAGAAAAAGCGCAGGTGATTATTCAGGCTGCGGATGAAGTGCTGGCAGGCAAGCATCCGGACGAGTTTCCGCTGGCAATCTGGCAAACCGGCTCCGGTACGCAAAGCAACATGAATATGAATGAGGTGCTGGCTAATCGTGCGAGTGAACTGCTGGGCGGGGTACGCGGGATGGAGCGTAAGGTGCATCCTAACGATGATGTTAACAAGAGCCAGAGCTCTAACGACGTTTTCCCGACGGCGATGCACGTAGCGGCGATGATTGCGCTTCGGGTAAAGCTGATCCCGCAGCTCAACATTCTGAAGCAAACGCTTAATGATAAATCCCTGGCCTTCAACGATATTGTCAAAATCGGCCGCACCCACCTGCAGGATGCGACGCCGCTGACGCTCGGCCAGGAGATCTCAGGATGGGTCGCCATGCTCGAGCATAACCTCCGGCATATTGACCATAGCTTGCCCCATCTGGCGGAACTGGCGCTGGGCGGCACGGCGGTGGGAACCGGGCTTAATACCCATCCGGAATACGCGGTACGCGTCGCCGCCGAGCTGGCGGCCCTGAGCGGCCAACCGTTTGTGACCGCGCCGAACAAGTTTGAAGCGCTGGCGACCGTTGATGCGCTGGTGCATGCCCACGGCGCGCTGAAAGGGCTGGCCGCTTCGCTGATGAAAATCGCCAACGATGTGCGCTGGCTGGCCTCCGGTCCGCGCTGCGGCATCGGCGAAATTGCGATCCCGGAAAATGAACCGGGGTCGTCGATTATGCCGGGCAAGGTTAACCCGACCCAGTGCGAGGCCCTCACTATGGTCTGCTGTCAGGTGATGGGTAACGATGTCGCGGTAAACATCGGCGGCGCTTCGGGCAACTTTGAGCTCAACGTTTACCGCCCGATGGTGATCCACAATTTCCTGCAATCGGTGCGGCTGCTGGCTGATGGGATGGCGAGCTTTAATGAGCACTGCGCGTCAGGCATTGAACCTAACCGCGAGCGCATCAGCCAGTTGCTCAATGAGTCGCTGATGCTGGTTACCGCCTTGAATACTCATATTGGCTACGACAAAGCGGCGGAAATTGCCAAAAAGGCGCATAAAGAGGGGTTAACGCTCAAGGCCTCCGCGTTGGCGCTCGGCTACCTGACGGAAGAGGAATTTGACCGCTGGGTGCGCCCTGAAGAGATGGTAGGCAGTATGGCTATTCGCTAGCCAGCCACAGGTGCAGTCGCGGAATCATTAGCCTGAGCGATTGCGCCTGCGGTTTATAACGATACTGCACGTTCCCGGCGTCATAGTTCAGAAGCTCTCCGAGGTCCGGCACGCTAACGCCCTGCGTGCCGGATATCAGCGCGATCATCGGCCCTGGACAGGCGTATTGCACCTGCTTTTGCTGCCCGCTATACCACACCCTGGCGATAGGCTGAACCTTTACCGGCCTCTTTATCTTCAGCTTCGCCCGCTGCGGCAGGGCGGCAATATCCTGGTACTCTCGCTCCAGCTTGCTTTGCCACTGTTCGCGCGTCCAGGGCGGAACCGCGCGGGGCGACTGAAGACTTTTTTCCAGTTGCATGAGAACCTGGTCGCGGGTGAGATTTTTAATCACATGCTTATTGGCCCAGCCGAAGCGGATAGTGCTCGGGTCAATTAACGGGGTGAGCGTGCGATAGGCGCTCAGCGTGATCAGTCCCGGCAGGTGGCGATGGACCCACTCAAATCGTGCGGTAGCGGGAAGACCGGAATCGACGGTGATAATCTTCTCGAAGGTCGCTTTAAGAACGTTGATATGGGCGATCTTGCGTAATAGTTCTGCCTGCTCGCTGGCCTCAGTTCGCAGGCAGATCGCGCCGGGCAAACGCACGGCAGCCTTACTGCTGCGGGTTTCCGACTGCTGCTGGATAAACAGGTGGCTATAGTGTTTGAGCGCCATCTCCAGCGCGGGTTTACCGGTGTGCTGAACCACGTTGATGTTCTCCAGCGGCTGGTGTTCGGCATCTTTGCTGACCGGCGGCAGCTCAAAGACGCGCGCAGCCAGCAGACGGCACTGGCTCAGGGCCTGTTTAAGCGCCTGCAGTTCACGCTCGAGCTGGCGAAAGGTGTCGTTCAGACGTTCAACGAGGTCATAGCTGGCCATATTTCTCCACCTTAGTTACAACATACTTTATGTTTTTTTAAACTATAGCAGACCTCAGCTCCTGCGCAAGGGCTCATCAGGCCGAGGTAAAATTCGGCAGCTGATGATAAACCGGCCAGCTAAAACAAAAACAGGCGCCACCGAGCCCGCTTGCCTGGCAATGGACTTCGCCAGCCATTGCCTGGGCAATACTGTGGACGATAGCCAAACCAAGACCGCAGCCGCCGGTGGCGCGATCGCGGCTGGGGTCGAGACGAACAAACGGCTCGAACACTTTCTCCCGCTCAGCGGGCGCGATACCTGGACCATCATCTTCGACGCGCAGCGTTGCGCGCGAACCCTGCAGCGTCAGGCTGACCTGAATACGCTGGTTACTGTAGCGCAGGGCGTTGTTCACGAGGTTATCCAGCACCCGTTCCATTAAGCGCATGTCCAGCGCGCCGTAATTTCCGTCCACGACTTCGCTTAGCGCAACGTCGCGCTGGGGATTCACCGCCTGAATATCTTCTACGCGATCGCCGAGCCACGCCGGGAAATTGGGGGTCGTCAGCTTCAGTTCATTCTGCGGGCGATCGAGGCGCGCATAGGTCAGCAGCTCTTCAATCAGGGCCTCCAGCTGGCCGATATCGCGATTTAACGCCTGTGATTCGGCTTCTGTAAGGTTCTCGCTCATCTCCAGGCGGTAGCGCAGACGCACCAGCGGGGTGCGCAGTTCATGGGCAATACCGTCGATCAGCTGTTTTTTGCTGGCGATAAGCGCGTTGATATTATCGGCCATCTGATTAAACGCCACGCCCAGCCGTTCGAAGCTGGACATGCTATCGAAGTGGATCCGCTCGCTAAGATGCCCGTCGCCGAAGCGCTGAGCGGCGGTTTCGATACGCAGCATATCCTGCCAGTGGGGGCGCATCCAGATGAATACGGGAAAGGCCAGCGAAATAGCGATGAAGGCCATCAGAGCCAGATCCAGCAGGCGCATCTCATGCAAAAAATAGAGATACGGTACCGGGCCGACGGAGAGCACGTAGTGGCTACGAGGGATACGCTGAATAAAGGTGTACTGATCGTCCAGGGCTACGATATCGCCAGCGCGCAGATGCTGCATCGAGTTTTCCGAGAGCTTGAATTTGCTGATAGGCTCGATATGCAGATCGAATGAAAGATTAAGGTCCAGCTCTTTGAGCGTTTTGCTCCAGTCGCGCGGCGGGATCTCGCGCAGCTCGCTGCGCATCAGATACAGCGAGCTCTTCATCAAATCATCCAGCGACTGGCGGCCTGCTCGCTCGGCGGTAAATTTGTACACCAGGCCGACCATCATCGTCATTACCAGAAAACAGACGAACAGCAGGAGGTAAAACTGCACAAACAGCTTTTTCATAGCCAGATCCGTAAATTAATTGTCCCACGCGTGCGGGGCGAATAAATAGCCTTTATTGCGTACCGTTTTGATGCGATAAGGCTCAGTCGCGTTGTCGAGAAGCTTTTTGCGCAAACGCGAAATGGCGACGTCGACGCTGCGGTCCATACCATCGTAGCTTACGCCGCGCAGGTTTTTTAATAGCGCATCCCGATCCATAATTTGTCCTGCGTGGGTCGCCAGCTCCCATAACAGATCGAAATCCGCGGTGGACAACGCGACGTTTTCCCCGCTGAGCATAACCTGACGATTGACCGGATCGATACTCAGCGAACCAAAAGCGATCGCTTTATGCGGCGTCAGCGAGGAGGGGACGCCGCTACTGTCCTGGGGGGGGACATGCTGGCGCAAATGCAGACGCAGTCGGGCTAACAGCACTGCGGGTGGCGTTGTTTTCAGAATATAATCGCTGGCGCCCATTTCGAGCGACAGGATATGGTTCATATCGCTATCCAGTGACGTAAGCAGCACGATGGGCCCTTGCCACTGGCCGCGTAAATCCCGGCACAACGTCATCCCATCTTTACCAGGCAGCATGATATCCAGCAGCACCAGATCGGGCTTTTCGCGCGCGATAACCTCTTCGGCACGGTCACCGCGAGGCTCAACCACGACGTCCATATCATGTTTCCCGAGATAGGCCGCAATCAGCGCGCCTACTTCGGCATCATCCTCAACGAAAACAATTTTATTCATAGCGTGTATGCTTACACTCATCTCTGGCTGATTGAATCTGTTGCCCTTAGGCGCGGTCAGTGCCACGCTTAAGGCATCATCAGGGCGTAGCCCGTTAATTCACTGTTGTCATTGTAAACTATTCGGGCATCAATATGAGCTATGAGTTAGCGATGAAATTCGCTATGATGGCTGAATTCGCGCAATGATTGATCAGATTTATGCTTTGCCGCGCGTTTAGCGCATCGTGCTGGATGCGGGCAGGACTGGCTGAAGAGCTTCTGCCCGTACAAAATAGATGCTGCTAAATTAAGGTGAGATCGAAGCTGCCTTATTCCATGCTCTTTTGCCTGGCGCCGTAGGGGCAGAGGACGAATTTGCAGATGCTTCTTCGGTTGCAAATTAGCAGCGTTGGATTTTGATTGCCGGGGCACTGGATAAACTTTGTCAGCGTTGACCATAGCTTTTCGCTATAGGGAAAAGCATGAATAACCTGTAAGTCGCCGGGCTCACCGTTTATGAAGACGTCATCTTGCGTGATGTTAATAACCGAACCGATGTTCAAAAAATAATCTCCATTATACCATATAATTAATTTCAGATTTCTGGCACTGGCCGCAACTGAAAATCCTGTTCCAGTTAAAGGACATACAAGACTATTTTCAATATTCCACTCCATGCTAGACGCTCTCCAGTAATTCACGAGCATTTTCGCGTTGATAAATATAGTTTAATGAGTTTCAGAGGCTTTTGGATTGTGTATAACGCAGGTCCGAACATGAAGATTCCTTTAGCTGGTTCTTATTCAGGCTAATATAAAATGATTGCGGTTATATGAGTGTCTAATACTAGTAAAGATAATAGCAACAAGTAAAAGATTCGAAAAACTCGGCAGGAGTGAACTAATAAACTGAAATGCATGTTATGAACAGAATTATATTCTGCAATGGATATTATGTTTAGATCGAAAGATCGTAAAATCAGTTAATTACGATCTTATTCACTGCGGTTGCTTTGATTAATGGCAAAGTATGCTTTTATATGAAATCGGTTTTATATTGATCTAAGTCAATAAATTATGCCTTATTGTGCTCTTTTTCTCAAAAAAGGCTACGTGCGCTATTTAAGGTTATGCGCAAGTAGAATAACGCAAAAGCAAGCGATTAAGATGAAAAACCATCCATGTCAATAAATGGTTTCTACCATATTTAGTAGGTATTGATGTGTATCATTTAGTTCCAGATAATAGCTCTATTTAACGCACGATATAATTGATATTTATTTCTTTTGTAGGCCCGTAAAAACGGAAGGCCGGCGTTCAGGAAGGGGGCTTTGCCTGCGGAGGCTGCAAAAAAGAAATACGCTAAATGGATGAGAAATAATGCTTGCGATAAATCTTAATCCGCTATAATGAACGAAAAATCGACTAATCCTTTACGCCTCGTTTGATAAAATAATTTATTTAAGCTCATGGGGTTAGCAGGCGTAAAATTAGCCGGAAATAGCAGACTCTGTTGCCTGGTAAATTGTCACTACGGCAAGCATTAATAACTGTTCATAAGGCATCAGAATGATAGGCGAGGCCATTGTGATGATGGGATTCAGGGCGCTGGCGGATTCTGCGCCATGGTGTCTGCGTTTGCACATTTATCAACAGCGGGACTTAGGTTATGCTGCAGGTTCTTGTTGTTTAAATGTTAAGGCAAAGGAATGGGGCTGTTGATAAAAGCGCTGCTCGGCGCGCTGGTCGTCGTCTTGATCGGCGTACTTTCTAAAACGAAGAATTACTATATCGCCGGCTTGATTCCGCTCTTTCCCACTTTCGCCCTGATTGCGCACTATATCGTTGCCAGCGAGCGGGGGATCGAGGCGCTGCGAACCACCATCGTATTCGGAATGTGGTCGATCATTCCGTACTTTATCTATTTGCTTTCGCTATGGTATTTCACCGGCATCATGCGCCTGCCGTTTGCTCTGGCAGGCGCGGTGGTGTGCTGGAGCCTGTGCGCGTGGCTGTTGATTATCGGCTGGAGCCGTTTTCACTAGCGCAGATGTCGTCCGCCGTCGACGGCAAACGAGCGCCCGGTAACGTAGTGACTGCCGAAGAGATACTCGATCAGATCAACGATCTCTTTTTCACCCGGCGCGATTTTCATCAGCGATTTGTCGAGGGCCTGTTTGCGGTACTCCGCATCATCGCCTTCATTAAATAAAATCAGCGATGGGGCGATGGCATTAACTTTGATTTCCGGCGCCAGCTTGCGAGCGAACGAGCGGCTCATATTATCCATTGCCGCCTTGCTGGCCGCATAGGCAATATGCTTGTCGCTGCCGCGCTCCACGACGTAGTCGGTAATGTGAATAATATCGCTGGCGGCCTGTCCGTGACCGCGTAGCAGGCTCTCCAGCGCATGGTTGAGCAGGTAAGGGGCGTTGACGTGAATTTGCATCATGCTGGCGAGCACCGTGGTTAACGGGATCCCCGGTTTTTCAGCCATCCAGCCGCTGGCGTTATGAATGACGGCGCGCAGGCCGGCGGCGGCCTGCGCTTTTACTTCTTCGGCGAACGCCAGAATGCTGTCGTCAGTGCTGAAATCCGCGTGCAGACAAACGGCACCCGCATTACGCAGTTCGTCGATGGCCGGATACCATGTGCGGTAGCTGATCATAACGGGCTGCTGCCGGGCCAGAAAATGGCGAGCCAGGGCGAGACCGATGCGACGGCCTCCACCGGTAATCAGGATCGGGCGAGGCTGGATGTCAGCCATGGGTATCTCCTATGAGTTCAGCGGCAGGGTAACCGCTTACCCTACCAACATCCACGTTGCCGGTACGGCGGCAACCAGCAAAAAACCAATTAATGCCAGGTCACGGCGTTTAAGCGGGCGATCGTGCTGGTGTGTACGACGGGCATACAGGAACACCAGAAGACCCGGAGCGTAAAGTATCACTGACAACAATAAATGCACAGGGCCGGACGCATATAATAACCATAAGCCATAAATGCAGGCTCCGACGCCTACCGCCTTGTGCAGCGGGCGCCGGGCAATCTTCAGCAGAAATGCGCCGACCAGAAAATAAGGGACCAGAATCATCTCGGAGGCGATCGTCAGCAGCGTGTTGTAATCCGAGCCGGTCAGCCAAATCAATACCAGTGAAGCCTGCACGCTAATATTGGTGAGCCACAGCGAAGACGACGGCGCATTGTTTTTGTTGGTGCGCGCGAACAGACGCGGAAAGGCTTTATGGGTTGCAGCCAGGTAGGGGACTTCCGCCGCCATTATCGTCCAGCTCAGGTAAGCGCCGCAGACGGAGATAATCAGCCCGGCAGCGATCACGATCTCGCCCCACGGGCCCATCATTTGCACCATCAGCCCGGCCATTGACGGATTGCGTATTTCCGCCAGCTCGCTCCGCGGTACGACGCCTAAAGAGAGAAGCGTCACCAGCAGGTAGACCGCCAGCGCGGAGAGTACCGCCAACAGCGTTGCGCGTCCGACATCCCGTTTATTACGCGCGCGAGCGGAAACCACGACCGCGCCTTCCACGCCGATGAATACCCACAGGGTGATCAGCATGGTGTTTTTCACCTGCTCCCATACCGGTACGCCCAGCGCCAGACCGCTAAAATCAATCCGGAAGGTCTCCATGCGAAACGCAAAGGCGGCCAGCGCGACAAATGCGCCGAGCGGTAGCAGCTTGGCAAGCGTCGCGGCGAGATTGATACCCGCCGCCGTTTGGACGCCGCGCAGCACCAGGAAATGGACAATCCATAGCAGCGCGGATGCGCCGACGATAGCTTGCCAGGTGTTGCCATCGCCGAACAGGCGTAGCTCGGGAGTATCGGTAAAAAAGCTTAGCGCCGAGAACACGATAACCAGATAGGAAACATTCGCGATAACCGCGCACAGCCAGTAGCCCCAGGCGGAGCAGAAACCAATCAGTTCACCGAAGCCTTCGCGGGCGTAGGTAAATATGCCGCCATCGAGGTCGGGGCGGATGCGGGTAAGCAGCAGCATAGCGAAGGCGAGGAACAGGATCCCCACGCCGGTAATGCCCCAGCCAATCAGCAGCGCGGAAGGACTGGCGACGGCCGCCATGTTTTGCGGCAGACTGAATACACCCGCGCCCAGCATCGAGCTGAGTACCAGCGCGGTCAGGGCGCTAAGGCCCAGTTTCTTTTCCATGGCGTTCCCGAGGTGACAATCATCAATCTAAGAATATTTATTTGGCGGAATCGCATAAAAATGGAGGATTACGCTAAGGCGCGGGATTTTACGGAGTGTTTTGTATGCATGCAATGGAGATAAATGAAAAAAAAAGAAAAGGCGACAGATCGCCGCCTTTTTGTTCAGTTCAGACGCCGTTATTTATACAGGTCGGCGCTGATAGTGATGTTGCCACCGCGCTCCTGCCACTGGCGTGTGATGTGATAGTACTTCGCGCCTTTCTTCGCGGCGCGCTTAGCCGTCTGGTAGGAGATTTCCGTCATGTTACCGAAATTACCGGTGAACTTGATGCTGTCATAAGGAACCATCTGCGCGGCGGTAATTTTGTTCACTTCCTCAACTTTGGTGCCGTCCGGGAGCGTGACGGTGTAACGTCCACCTTTAGAGGATTGCGTTTCAAAGAAACGGCCTACGCCAGTGCCGGAACCGACCGCTGCGGTCGTCGCAACGCCCGGAATTTCCACTTTCTTAGCCGCTTCTCCGCCTTCTGCCAGCGCGGCGCGTCCGGCTTCTGAATCGGCCGGGATCGCATCCGGGCTTTGCAGAACGCGCTTTTTGGCATCCGCTTTGTAGATATAAGCGGTGATACGCTGGTTGCCGCCCTGGTTAGCATCAACCTGGCGCACGATAAAGAAAGAGGCGGCGCCCTTGGCCTTAGCCGCTTTAGTGATGGCGTCGTTGACTTCCGGCTGGCTGCGGTAGAAACCTTGCACGGTAACGGTATCGAACGGTTCCAGCTCAACGGCCTGGTCTTTCGGTAATTCCATCACGCCGTTGATAATGCGATTTTTAGGCGCGTCGGCCTGCGGGGCGTTTTCTTTATAAAAATCGGCCGTTACGCGCAGGTTGCCGCCGCTGCCAAAATCAGACGTGTCGACAACATAAAAGGAAGCTGCGCCTTCTTTGTCCGCTTTACGGGAAACTGCCTGCACGGCGTCGCCAATGGCGTTAAAACGACCGGTGACCACTACGCGATCGTAGGGCTTCAGCGCCGCCGCCTGCTCCGGGGTCAGCTCGGTCGCTGCGTGGGCAGACAACGCGGTTGTAGCCAGAAGAGCAGACGCCAGGAGTGAGTTCTTAAGCTTCATAAAAATAATCCTTTGCCTTGCGCAAACCATGTACTGGTGTTGTTGTTGACTGAAAACGTTTGATTATTGCATTTATCGTGAGTGACTGTCTGCGTCAATTTTCAGTTGTCGCTCTAAACGTATAGTGCAGAAATATAACATTTTTCGATATGTTGAAAAAACAGCCGCTTGACCAGCAAAATCGATAATCAATATCACTTTCATAAGTTAACGTAATGTTAATACTATGATCCAGATGGCGATAAATGGTGAATTAACCCCTCATCCAGGCGAATTATCAGGTGCTGGCATGAAAATGAGGTAAATATTGCTGCCTGACACGGTTAGCCGTGCGTTTTACCAATAAAATCAAAATTTCTGTTTTATCGCTGTAGATCACAATCGGTATTTTCAGTAGGTTATAAAAAGTTTGTTACTGTTTCATTTTTTCAGACATATGTTGCCAGGTGCGTTCATCCGCCTTCGCAACGGTCGTTTGTAAGAAAAGTAAACCATCATCAAAAACCGATGGAAGGGAAAACTATGCGTATTGGTGTACCAAGAGAGAGACTCGCCCTGGAAACCCGGGCCGCCGCAACGCCGAAAACGGTGGAGCAGCTGCTGAAACTCGGGTTCAGCGTCGCGGTAGAAAGCGGCGCCGGTAAACTGGCCAGTTTCGACGACGAAGCCTTCGTTCAGGCTGGAGCGGAGATCGTGAGCGGTAATGACGTGTGGCAGTCTGACGTCATTCTGAAAGTTAACGCCCCTGATGACGATGAAATTCTGCTGCTGAATCCGGGCACGACGCTGATCAGCTTCATCTGGCCCGCGCAAAATCCGCAGCTGATGGAAAAACTGGCGGCGCGGAATATTAACGTGATGGCGATGGATTCGGTGCCGCGTATTTCGCGCGCGCAGTCGCTGGATGCGTTAAGTTCGATGGCCAACATCGCCGGCTACCGCGCGATTGTTGAGGCCGCCCATGAGTTTGGTCGCTTCTTTACCGGGCAGATTACCGCAGCAGGTAAGGTTCCTCCTGCGAAGGTAATGGTCATCGGCGCAGGGGTTGCCGGGCTCGCGGCCATCGGCGCGGCGAACAGCCTGGGCGCGATTGTCCGCGCGTTCGATACCCGCCCGGAAGTCAAAGAGCAGGTGCAGAGTATGGGCGCCGAGTTCCTTGAGCTGGATTTTAAAGAGGAGGCGGGCAGCGGCGACGGTTATGCCAAAGTCATGTCCGAAGCCTTTATCAAAGCCGAGATGGCGCTCTTTGCCGCGCAGGCCAAAGATGTTGATATTATTGTCACCACCGCCCTGATTCCGGGCAAACCGGCGCCGAAGCTGATCACCCGCGAAATGGTTGACTCCATGAAACCGGGCAGCGTAGTGGTGGATCTGGCATCACAAAACGGCGGCAACTGCGAATACACCGTACCGGGCGAAGTGGTCACCACCGCTAACGGCGTGAAGATCATCGGTTATACCGATCTGCCGGGACGTCTGCCGACGCAGTCGTCGCAGCTGTACGGCACTAACCTGGTTAACCTGCTTAAACTGCTGTGTAAAGAGAAAGACGGCAATGTCGTTATCGATTTTGATGATGTCGTTATCCGCGGCGTTACCGTGGTTCGCGAGGGTGAAATCACCTGGCCCGCTCCGCCCATTCAGGTTTCTGCTCAGCCGCAGGCGGCAGCGAAAAAGGTTGAAGCGCCAAAAACAGAGGAGAAACCGAGCTCGCCGCTGCGCAAGTATGCGCTGATGGCGCTGGCGATTATTCTGTTCGGCTGGCTGGCAAGCGTCGCGCCGAAAGAGTTTCTCGGCCACTTTACCGTCTTCGCGCTCTCCTGCGTGGTCGGTTATTACGTAGTCTGGAACGTCTCCCATGCGCTGCATACGCCGCTGATGTCGGTCACCAACGCCATCTCCGGCATTATCGTCGTCGGGGCATTATTGCAGATAGGCCACGGCGGCTGGGTCAGCTTTCTGAGCTTTATCGCGGTGCTGATCGCCAGCATTAATATTTTTGGTGGTTTCACCGTCACTCAGCGCATGCTGAAAATGTTCCGCAAAGGATAAGGGGTAACAAATGTCTGGTGGATTAGTTACAGCTGCATACATTGTTGCCGCGATTCTGTTTATTTTTAGCCTGGCGGGGCTTTCCAAACACGAAACCTCCCAGCAGGGCAACTACTACGGTATTGCCGGGATGGCGATTGCGCTGGTGGCGACCATTCTGGGGCCGGACAGCAGCAACGTCGCGTGGATCCTGCTGGCGATGGTCATCGGCGGCGCTATCGGTATTCGTCTGGCGAAGAAAGTCGAAATGACCGAGATGCCGGAGCTGGTGGCGATTCTGCACAGCTTCGTTGGCCTGGCGGCGGTGCTGGTTGGCTTTAACAGCTATCTGCAGCACGAAACCGGTATGGAACAGATTCTGGTCAATATTCATCTGACCGAAGTGTTCCTCGGCATCTTCATCGGTGCGGTCACCTTTACGGGTTCCGTGGTTGCCTTTGGCAAGCTGTGCGGCAAGATGTCCTCTAAGCCGCTGATGCTGCCGAACCGCCACAAGCTGAACCTGGCGGCGTTGGTCGTATCCTTCCTGCTGCTGATCGTCTTCGTGCGTACCGACAGCATTGGCATGCAGGTGCTGTGCCTGCTGGTGATGACCGTCATCGCGCTGGCCTTTGGCTGGCACCTTGTGGCCTCCATCGGCGGCGCGGATATGCCGGTGGTGGTGTCAATGCTGAACTCCTACTCCGGTTGGGCGGCGGCGGCGGCGGGCTTTATGCTCAGCAACGACCTGCTGATTGTCACCGGTGCGCTGGTGGGTTCTTCCGGTGCGATTCTGTCTTATATCATGTGTAAGGCGATGAACCGTTCGTTCTTCAGCGTTATTGCCGGTGGTTTTGGTTCTGACGGTACGGCGTCCACAGGAGATGAAGAAGTGGGCGAGCATCGCGAAATCAGCGCTGAAGAAACCGCTGAGATGCTGAAAAGTTCCCAGTCGGTCATTATCACTCCGGGCTACGGCATGGCGGTTGCGCAGGCCCAGTATCCGGTAGCGGAAATCACCGAACGACTGCGCGCGCGCGGAATCAAAGTCCGGTTTGGTATTCATCCGGTCGCCGGACGTCTGCCGGGCCATATGAACGTCCTGCTGGCGGAAGCGAAAGTCCCGTATGACATCGTGCTGGAAATGGACGAGATCAACGATGATTTCTCCGACACTGACACCGTGCTGGTTATCGGCGCTAACGATACCGTTAACCCGGCGGCGCAGGACGATCCGGGCAGCCCAATCGCCGGTATGCCGGTACTGGAAGTGTGGAAAGCGCAGAACGTGATTGTATTCAAGCGTTCAATGAACACCGGCTATGCTGGCGTACAGAACCCGCTGTTCTTCAAAGAGAACACCCACATGCTGTTTGGCGATGCCAAAGCCAGCGTTGATGCGATTCTGAAAGCGCTGTAGAGTCAGGTCTTTTAAAACCTGTGCTTCTTAAGCCGTCTCTTCTGAGACGGCTTTTTTATATAGCGAGCGAAGCCATGATTTGCTCATAAAATCATCAGTTCAGAGTGATATAATACGCCTGTTTTTCACCCAAACTGAGGATATTATGGATACCGAGTTAACCCCCACGCAACTGGCTATCGAATTTCTGCGTCGTGACCCCGCTGCACTAACCCCCGCGCAGTATCTGAAAAAGCTGAAACTACTGGAACTTGAGTTTGCTGATTTGATGGCGCTCTCATCCATGGAGCTTAAAGAAGAGATCGATCACGCCTGGCGTTTAGGTATCCACTAACGTTTTCGTTACCGATATAGCTGTTGAAATAAGGGCCATGAGGCCCTTTATTTTTGCTATCGACATGGCAAAAAAATCCCCCGCGCGGGCAGGGGAGGATTGTTATGACAGCGATAAACGGCGCTGGTTAATCGTCTTCTTCGTCATCAAGCTCAACCGGCGTCTGATACTGATCCGGTTTCAGCGCCAGTAGATCGCAGCGCAGGTGGTCGATAACCTGTTCAGCGGTATTGCCGAGGAAGGCCGCTGAAAGCCCGGTACGGCCAATCGTACCCAGCACCACGATCCCCGCCTGGAGATGCTCCGACAGGTCTGGAATGACCTCTTCAGGTAACCCTTTTTCAACATGAGTACGGTTTTCATCGATGCCGAATTTCTGCCGCAGCGCTTTCATGGCCAACAGGTGCTGGCCGCGTATGGCGTCGTTGTAGACGCTGGGGTCAAAATCCGGTAGCTCAATGGCAATATTGATAGGCGTAACCGGATAGGCGCCCACCAGATGGACCTCAGTATGGTTAACCTGTTCCGCCAGCTCAATGGTTTCTCTTACCAGCTTTTCATTGAGCGCGTTGTGGTAGTTCTCTTCACTGGCGAGATTAACCGCCACCAGCGCTTTGCCGCCTTCCGGCCACGGCTGATCTTTAACCATCCAGACCGGGCACGGACATTTGCGCAGCAGATGCCAGTCCGTAGGCGTGAAAATCACCGCTTCCAGCTTGTCGTGCTGGTGCGCCATCTTCAGAACCAAATCATGCTTCTCGCTTATGATTTCCTGAATAATGGCTTCGAAGGGGCGGTTATGCCACACCACTTTGATGTCAATGGGTACGCCGGACTCAATATAAAATTTGGCCTGCTCGCGAATCCAGGCGGTACGCTGCCCGATTACGCCCTGGCGCATAGCGGTACGCTCGTCCGGGGAGAGCAGGGTGGTCATTTCATAGGAAAAATCATAGATCGGCAAAAAGGCTTTGATGCGTCCACCAATCCGTTGGTGCAGATACACCGCACGCCGCAATGCAGGCTGGTCGTCCTGATTGGGGTCGATTACTACCAGCATGTTCTGATACTTCGCCATACAGGGTCTCCTTACAACTGTAACTACAGTCTGTAATTAAAAAGATAACCTATATGGATGAAATGAAACAGGGGATAAGCCTGGCCAGATCAACAAATGAGAAAAAAATTCGCGATCTGGCCGGATAGGAAGGAACTGTCAGGCGACGTTGCGGGCCTGACCAGCAAGCTGCGCCAGCAGGTCGCTGTTTTCGATGGTGATGTATTTTCCTTTAACCGCCAGCATACCGCTTTTCTGGAAACGACCCAGCAGGCGGCTGATGGTTTCAACCGTCAGGCCCAGATAGTTGCCGATATCGCCGCGCGTCATGGTGAGGCGGAACTCACGCGGGGAGAAACCACGCTGTGCAAAACGGCGGGACAGGTTGTAGATGAAGGCCGCCAGGCGCTCTTCTGCGTTCTTTTTAGAAAGCAGCAGGATCATATCCTGATCGCCTTTGATCTCACCGCTCATCAGACGCATCATCTGCTGACGCAGATTCGGCATCTTGCCGGAAAGGTCGTCGAGCGTTTCGAACGGAATTTCGCAGACCATTGAGGTTTCCAGCGCTTGGGCAAAGCTCGGGTGGTGGCCGGTGCCGATAGCGTCAAAGCCGACCAGATCGCCCGCCAGATGGAAACCGGTGATCTGCTCATCACCCTGTTCGGTAATGGTGTAGCTTTTAATGGTGCCAGAACGAATTGCATACAGCGATTTCAGCTCATCACCGGCTTTGAACAAGGTCTGTCCTTTCTGGATAGGCTTTTTCCGCTCGATAATGTTATCAAGCTGATCAAGCTCATGCTCGTTCAGAGTAAAAGGGATGCAAAGCTGGCTAATGCTGCAATCCTGGCAATGGATTGCACAACCGCCAGACTGAATGCGTCGTATAATTCGCTTTTCCGGGATCATAAGTCTGCTCAGGCTTTAATTGATATTGGTCAATTTTAACATCTTTTTGGTGAGCAGGTAAGCCTCGAACCTCTGAAACACGTAATATTAAGAGGGTAAATCCATTTTGTTAGTTATCCATTTGATTATTAATAAGTTATCTGGCTAATTTGGATTGTAAAGTTACCGGAAACTTCCAAAAAGGCACTTACGGTCAAAGAAGCAGATACCCCTCATGGCGCAATAACCACTCTTTTCTCTGTACGCCGCCGGCATAGCCGGTCATGGTTCCGTTGCGTCCGATCACCCGATGGCAGGGCACCACTATGCTGACCGGATTTGAACCATTAGCAGCGCCCACGGCGCGCGCTGCGCCCGGTCGGCCCAGCGCCTCCGCCAGTTGACCGTAATGCATGACCTGACCGCAGGGGATAGTGCGCAGCGTTTTCCAGACTTCCCGTTGAAAAGGGGTGCCTGCGGTGGCGGTAGGAAGCGTATCAATAATGGCGAGATCGCCCGCGAAATAATCACTGAGCTTACTGCTCAGGTTACCGGGATTGCGGGAATCAACGCGTTGGTAACCTTCATGCCGATAATGAACATCCAGCAGTTGCTCCATGCGCTCGCGATGCTGATCCCACTCAACGGCCCGCAGGTTGAACTGCTCATCGCAAATCACCCAGAGCGGCCCCAGCGGGGTGTCAATTTTATCTTGTAGCAGCGTCAGCATCGGTAATCCTTCATCGAGGTTAGTTTGACAGGACATCACCATAGCATGAGGCGAGGTTGGCAAACTATACCCCGAAAAGGTCAACAGAGAGGGTCAACATGGACTATTAATTATGATGTGAGTAAAGCGATGTTTATTGCGGTATTCACTAACTGGCGCGCGGGCAATGCGATGTTATCCGGCGGCGAATTTTCCTGTACAGAGAGGGCTATTTACCGGCAGGCGCCGGTACTCTTTATGAATTGACTGGCATTCTTTGAGGCCATATTTCCTGGCGTTTCTTCGCTGTTTTTTCAACAAAGGTGGTGATATGCAATATATGATGACTGGCGTTGTAGTAGTGATTATCAGCGGCTTAGCAATTCATCTGATCTCTTTGGCGATTGAGGGCCTGTATAAAGTTATCCGTAACCGCACGACCTGGCGCTAACGTTTGGCGGCCTTCCCTGGCCTTTGGCGACGTTAAGGCAACCGCGGATAAATACCCGGTCCGATAGGGAGTCCCGCGAGATACCAGACCACCAGCAACAGTAGCCAGACGACAAGGAAAATGAGTGGATAAGGCAAGACCAGCGAGTAGTAGGTTCCCAGTTTAGCCTCGGGCCGGTAGCGCTGTAAGAAGCCGAGAAATAGCGGCACAAACGGCGATACCGGCGCCAGCGGCAGCACCGATGAGTCGGCAATACGAAACAGAATTTGCGCGAATGCCGGATGAAAGCCCAGCAGCATAAACATCGGCACGAAAATCGGCGCCAGAATCGACCAGATTGCCGAACCGCTGGCGATGAACATACACAAAAAGGCGGATAGCAGCGCCAGGCCGACGAACGCCGGCACGCCGCTCATTCCCGCGCTCTCCAGCAGGTCCGTTAAACCGACGGCCATAAATTTTCCCATATTGCTCCAGTTAAACATGGCGACGAACTGGGCCAACGGGAAGACCATCACGATAAAACCTGCCATCTCTTTCATGGGTTCAATCATCAGTGGAGGCAGATCGGCCTGGCGGCGAATTTTGCCGGTGGCAATGCCGTAAGCCAGTGAGACGACGAAGAAGAAAAAGATGATGAGCGGGACGATCCCTTTTATAAATGGCGAAGGCATCACGGTATGCTTAATGGGGTCACGCAAAATACCGTTTTCCGGCACGACCATCAGCGCGATAACCGCCATGAATAACAGCGCGGCAATACCGGCCACGCGCAGGCCGAAGCGCTGTTCTGGCGTTAACGATTGCAGCGTTTCATCGCTTTTGCCTTGCCATTGACCTAAGCGCGGCTCGACCAGCTTATCGGTAATCAACCCACCGACCAGAGTGAGAACGATCACCGAAGTTGCCATAAAGTACCAGTTATCGATCACGCTGACGTGCAGCGAGGCGTCAAGGGTTTTGGCCGCTTCGGTACTGATTCCTGAGAGCAGGACATCGGTGGTGACGATGAGGAGGTTGGCCGTGAAGCCGCAGCCGACCCCGGCGATTGCCGCCAGCAGCCCGGCAACCGGGTGGCGGCCGACGGCGAGGAACATCAGGGCGCCTAACGGCGGCATAATCACCAGCGCGGCATCGGAAGAGATATGGCTAAAGAAGGCGATAAACAGCACCATATAGCTGGCGTAACGGGCGCTAACGTGTGATGACATTTTTGCCATCAGCGAAGGCAGCAGGCCCACTCGTTCAGCAAATCCAGCCCCCAGAACCAGAGCCAGAATGGCTCCCAGCGGCGCGAAACCGCTGAAGTTTTTAATCACGTTCGGCAAAAACCAATGTAATCCTTCAATGCTGAGCAGATTTTTCACCACCACTCGCGAGCCGTCGGTGGGGTTCTGGACGCTGACGTTCAGCGCCGACAGGATGGCGGTGGCGGCCATTAATACCACGATCAGATAGATAAACAGTAAAAACGGATGCGGGACCTTATTACCAATTTTTTCAACCCAGCCATAGAGCTTACCGGTGGGGGAAGGCGACGGTATGGATGACATACTCATGGGCGTTCCTCAGTTGTCGTTGTTGTGTTGTTTGTCTCTTAACCCCAGGGCGTGTCAGCAGTTGTTTTTTTTGCGCTTAACGCGTTGCTGTACTCCATCCGGAGGTCTTTTATTATTTTAAAATCGAAGGCTTGACGTCCTGCGGGATCGGACACCGGTAGGGCCTTTCGGCTAAAACCTGTGCCAGTTCCTGCTGACTGGTAGTCAGTAGCGACCTGTCGCTGAACAAACGAATGGCCGTTGCAGCCAGTATTTTCCCCGCCAGAAGCATTCCTTTGTGAGCGATGGAGGTTCTGCCCTGGCTCACCAGTTGCCAGGTATGCAGCGGCGTCCCGACGGCAAAGCAGGGGCTGAAGCATTGGGCTACGGGAGCTTTCCAGCTTACGTCGCCGACGTCGGTAGAGCCCGCAAGGATGTTATCGGTAGCCGCCCACGGCGCCACTTCATCGATAAGGATCGTCTCGCGGTGGCGGCGGGCGAATGCTTTCCCCTCGTCTCCGCTGGTATCGGCAATGTTTTTCAGGCTGTTATGAATATCGTTAGCGCTTAAGGTCGCGCGAATTTCGGCGGCGAAAGCGCGCTCTTCCTCGCTCCAGTGCGGCGTGCCGTAATGGCATACCGCCTGATACATCGCCGCTTCCAGGGTGCGGTTGGGGAGATAGCTGGAACAGGCTTTTTCGAAGCGACAGCTGACGCTGGTCTCGGTCATCAGCGCGGCGCCCTGGGCGATTTTTTCGATCCGGGCGAAGATTTGCTGTGCGTCGGCCATTTCCGGGGCGCGAATGAGATACAGCACTTCCGCCTGCGCCTGAACAACGTTAGGAGAGACGCCGCCGGTATCGGTGATGGCGTAGTGCACCCGCGCCTTTTCGATAATATGTTCGTTAAGGAAGTTGCTGCCGGTGGTCATCAGCGTCACGGCATCCAGCGCGCTGCGGCCAAGATGCGGAGAGTTTGCCGCGTGCGCCGCGGTGCCGGTAAACCGCCATGCCGCCTGAATGTTGGCAAGGGTACTGGTGCTGAACATCCCGGCCCAGGCTTCCGGGTGCCAGGTCAGGGCGGCGTCGATGTCATCGAATAACCCCTCGCGGACCATAAAGGTCTTCCCGGAACCGCCTTCCTCGCCGGGACATCCGTAGAAACGAAGCGTGCCGACGCCGCCTTGTTGCAGCAGCCAGTTCCTGGCGGCGACCGCCGCGGCGAACGCCGCCGTACCAAGCAGGTTATGCCCGCACCCGTGGCCGTTTTCCCCCGGCGTTGGAGATGCGGGCGCTGCGCAGTAAGCCTGCTGGCTGAGCCCCGCCAGGGCGTCAAATTCGCCGAGCAGGGCAATTACCGGTTGGCCTTCACCAAAGCTGGCGATAAAGGCGTTGGGGATCCCGCCCGCATTGCGGGTCAATTGAAAACCTTCCGCTTCCAGCGCATCGGCCAAACACGCGGCGGACCAGAACTCCTGAAAGCGGGTTTCCGGATGATCCCAGATATCATCGGCAATGGCGCAAAAATCGTTGCGCCGCCCCTCAATAATGTCATCGACAAATTGATAAACCTGTTCCATTACACACCTCGCTGCCAGGGAAAGTTCAGGGCGATGCGCGCTAACGTGGCGACGGCCTGGGTCATTACGCTTTCGTCGAAATCAAATTTTTCGTTGTGGTGGCCAGCGCTCAGTTCCGTGCCGAATATCATGTATGAGGCGAGACCGCCGCGCTCCTGGACCCGGGCCATCATCAGGGTGGCATCTTCGGAACCCGCCGGGGCAGCGATACGATCGACGGCCTGCTTAACGCCGGGGACCTGCGCTGTCTGTTGACGCAGATAGTCCACCCACGCCGGCGACGGGGCGCTGGAGGTGGCCGCGCCCATCAGGTGCAACTGGTAGCTGGCTGCATACATCGTCGCCGCGCCGGCGATAGCCTGCTTAGCCCGCTCAAATACGTACTGGTTAATAGCGTCGGTTTCGCCCCGGGTTTCGACTTTTAATAGCGCGGAGGAGGGAACTACGTTACGCCCGGTACCGGCCTGCATGACGCCGACGTTAACCCTTGATGCCCCGGCGCTATGTGGCGCGATGGCATGCAGGGCAAGGGCGGCTTGAGCCGCAGCCAGCAGCGCATTACGTCCATCTTCAGGTTTACCGCCAGCGTGGGCGGCGACGCCGCTGAACTGCACATCGAATTTGGTGGTGGCCATAAAGTTATCGCCGCCGCAAACGACGGTGCCGGCAGGGACGCCGGTACCGATATGAATGGCGGTGAAGTAGTCCACGTCATCAAGTACGCCCGCCGCCACCATGGCGCGAGCGCCGCGGGTACCTTCTTCTGCCGGCTGGAAAATCAGCTTAATCGTCCCGTTGAGCTGCGCGGCATATTCCTTGAGCACGTGCGCCAGCCCCAGGCCGATTGCGGTATGACCGTCGTGGCCGCAGGCATGCATCATGCCTTCGTTGCAGGAGGCAAAACGATCGCGATGCGGACGATGATTATCGTCGTGCTGCTCGTTGAGATCGAGCGCATCCATATCGACGCGAAACGCCAAAGTCGGCCCGGGCCGCCCGGTGTCGAGCGTCGCTACCACCCCGGCGAAGCCGCCTTCAAACGCTGGTAGCCAGCGCTCCGGCGCACCCTGGGCGCGAGCGCGCTGGAACGCCTGCGCCAGCGTCTCTTCATCAGGCAGACCCATACGGCTATCGGCATCGATAACGTCGCGCCCCAGCGCCAGCTGATAACCCAGAGTGTCTAATATCTCCGCCACCTTGCTGGCGGTGCGGAACTCCAGCCAGCCGGATTCCGCATGCAGGTGAAAATCGCGACGCCATTCGATCATTTTTGGCGCCAGCTGGCGGATGAATTCATTAAGTTGCGGCATAACCTTTCCTGTCATAATCAAAAACTGTGATAGTGTTCACGAAGTGATAGCGTTTGCTTATCGCTATGCCCTTTCATGCATACTCACCCTTAACCTGCCACAGCATGATCGATTACAGTAGATGTCATTTTCTTCTGTCTGATAAACATTGGTTATCACTTGCGATATGTCATTTCAGATTAAATTTCATCAGATTCGCGCCTTTGTTGAGGTCGCGCGTGAAGGCAGTATTCGCGGCGCCAGTCGGGCGTTGGCGATTTCGCAGCCGGCGTTGACTAAAGCGATTAAGGAGCTGGAAGAAGGGCTCTCCGCACAGCTGTTTGTGCGCCGTAGCCAGGGGGGGGCGCTGACTGAAAACGGCGAAAGCTTTTATCAACATGCGAGCCTGATTCTGGAAGAGCTACAGGCGGCGCAGGATGAGTTGCTGCAGCGCCAGGGAGAAAAGGCCGGGCAGATTAATATCGGCCTTGGCGCCAGCGTAGCGCGATCGCTGATGCCTTCGGTCATTTGCCGTTTTCATCAGCAGCATCCGCTGGTGAAGGTGCGGATTATGGAAGGTCAGCTGCTGGCGAGGATTAATGAACTGCGGCAGGGTGAGCTGGACTTCACTATCAATACTTACTATCCCGGTCCGTACGATCATGAATTCAGTTTTGAGAAGCTATTTGAGAAACCCTTTGCGATATTCGCCCGCGCCGGTCACCCGGCGGCAAAAGCGACTTCACTCAAGGCGTTGCTCGAACATCACTGGACGATGCCGACGCCGCGTGGCAGCTATTTCAAACAGTTACAGGAAATGTTTAACCAGGCCGGACTGGCGCCGAAAGTGGATATCGTTTGCGAGACTTTCTCTTCGTGCATCAGTCTGGTGGTGAAAAGCGATTTTCTCAGCATTCTGCCGGTAGAACTGGGTAACGACCCGATGATGGCGGATAAGCTGGTGATGATCCCCATCTGCGAAGCATTACCCAAAGCCACTTACTATCTGATTCAGCGCCGCGATATGCGGCAAACGCCTTTGACGGCATCATTAATCACCCTGTTTCGTCGCCAAAGCCGTCAACTGTTTCCCTAATCGCCTCGGGCCTCCGATTTGCCAGCATAAATGGCTAAACGCGTTGAGGAGGCGTCGTGAGGCGGCTATAGTACCCTCCCGGTAGTAGCTGGAGGAACGCGCATGAACCTTGACGACAAATCCCTATTTCTTGGCGCCATGGAGGACGTTCAGCCTCTGAAACGCAACAACGATGTTCACTGGCATCCCGAGCGGAAAACCCGCGCCGTACAGCGGGTTGACACCCTGCAGCTGGATAACTTTTTGACCACCGGTTATCTCGATATCGTGCCGCTGGCCACCGCGCTGGAGTTTAAACGCGAAGGGCTGCAAAGCGGCGTGCTGGAGAAGCTCCGGCGCGGCAAATATGGCCAGCAGGCGAGCCTTAATCTGCTGCGTCAGCCGGTGGAAAAGTGCCGACAGATGTTATTTGCTTTTGTGGTTCAGGGGCAAAAAGAGGGGCTGCGGAATCTGCTGATCGTTCATGGCAAAGGGCGCGACGACAACGCGCACGCCAATATTATCCGTAGCTACCTGGCGCGCTGGCTGGTGGAGCTACCGGAAGTCCAGGCGTTCTGCGCGGCGCTACCGCACCACGGCGGCAGCGGCGCCTGCTACGTGGCGCTACGAAAATCGCCCGAGGCTAAGCTGGAGAACCGGGAGCGCCACGCCAAGCGCAGCCGCTAGCGCATCAGCAGCGTTAATTCCCGGGCTGCCTTCTGGAGCTCGGGTAATACGCGTTCGAGCATCTCCTGGGCGGAAACCTGCCCGGCGTGCACCCCGACGTTCAGCGCCGCCTGAATCTGGCCCTGGGGATTAAACAGCGGTACCGCCAGCGAGCGCAGCCCCATCTCCAGCTCCTGATCGTTGAGCGCATAACCCTGCTGACGTACGCGTTTGAGCTCAGCGCGCAGCCTGGCGACCGAATCAACGGTTTGCGGGGTGTAGCGAATCATCGTAACCCGACCCAGCATATCGTTCAGCTTCTCTTCCGGCTGATAGCTCAGGAGCACGCGCCCCATTGACGTTGCCCATGCCGGCAGGCGGCTGCCGATGTCCAGGTCAATGGTCATAATTCGCGAGCTGGAGGCGCGGGCGATATAAAGAATATCGTCGCCGTCGAGGGTGGCGATAGAGCAGGATTCATTGAGCATTTCGCTTAAATGCTTGAGTACCGGCTGCGCCGAGCGCGCCAGCGGCGTGGAGGCCAGCCAGGCGTGGCCCAGCGCCAGAATTTTCGGCCGCAGCTGGAAATTTTTACCATCTTCGGCGTACACAAACCCCAGCTTGCTCAGCGTATACAGACAGCGACGTACCGCCGCGCGCGGAATGCCGGTTTTTTGACTGATTTGCGAAATAGAGAGCAGCGGGCGCTGCGGAGTGAACGCCTGGATCACTTCCAGCCCGCGCGCCAGCGAGGCCATGAAGTTGGGATCGCCCTTAAACGGCTCGCTATCGCCGGTCAATAAATCGTCTGGATGTTTCTCCATTTTCCTCTCCCAATTTGCCGTCGATCACATTCTTTCGCTAAACATACACGATGTTCGATTATCGCACCATATTTCGATTATCGCCCTTGACCAGCATCGTTAAGCGGGTCACATTTTGTGCGAACAACGAATAAAAGTGCGATTACCGCACATACGGGAGCGACCTGATGATTGATAAAAGCGTGTCGACGCTAAGTGATGCCATCGCCGGGATCCACGACGGGGCGACGATTATGATTGGCGGTTTTGGCCCCGCCGGCCAGCCAACGTACCTGATAGATGCCTTGATAGAACAGGGGGCCCGCGATTTAACCATTATCAACAACAATGCGGGCAATGGCGAAGTGGGACTGGCGGCGCTGCTGAAAGCCGGGCGGGTGCGCAAAATGATCTGCTCGTTCCCTCGGCAGGTTGACTCGCAGATTTTCGATGACCTCTATCGCCGCGGCAAAGTCGAGCTGGAGCTGGTTCCGCAGGGGAACCTCGCGGCGCGTATTCAGGCGGCAGGGGCGGGCCTCGGCGCGGTTTTCACTCCAACCGGCTACGGTACGCCGCTGGCGGAAGGGAAAGAGACTCGCGAGATCGACGGGCGTCACTATGTGCTCGAATATCCTATCAAGGCCGACTTTGCGTTGATCAAAGCCCATCAAGGCGATCGCTGGGGAAACCTGGTATACCGTAAGGCGGCGCGCAACTTCGGCCCGATTATGGCGACCGCCGCGAAAACCACTATCGTGGAAGTCTCGCAGCTGGTGCCCCTCGGTAGCCTTGACCCGGAGAGCATCATTACCCCGGGCATTTTTGTTCAGCGCGTCTTCTCCCTGGAAAACCTGATTGCCGCTAAAAGCGCCTGAGGACCCCGTTATGCAAAAACTGACTCGCGATGAGATGGCCCAGCGCGTGGCTCGCGATATACCTGAAGGCGCTTATGTCAATCTGGGGATCGGCTTGCCTACCCGCATTGCTAACTATCTTCCCGCTGATAAAGAAATCTTTCTGCACAGCGAAAATGGCCTGCTGGGGATGGGGCCGAAACCGCTACCGGGGGAAGAGGACCCGGAGCTGATTAACGCCGGAAAAGAGTATGTGACTTTGCTTGAAGGGGGCTGCTATTTCCATCACGGCGACTCCTTCGCCATGATGCGCGGCGGTCATCTCGATATCTGCGTACTCGGCGCTTACCAGGTCTCCGCCAGCGGCGATCTGGCGAACTGGAGTACCGGCGCGCCCGACGCGATACCTGCCGTTGGCGGGGCGATGGATCTGGCCATTGGCGCTCGTCAGGTCTTCGTGATGATGGATCATCTGACCCGCGACGGTGAATGCAAGCTGGTAGAGCACTGCACCTATCCGCTGACCGGCGTCGGCTGCGTAAGCCGCATCTATACCGATCTGGCGGTCATCGATATCAGCGAAAGCGGCCCGGTGGTACGGGAAATCTTTAACGGCCTCTCTTTTGAGGAACTGCAGCGCATCACTCCGGTGACGCTGACTTTTGCACAACTGGCGGAAAGCGCGTAAGGAACCTATGATGAATCAGGCATTTATCTGTGATGCGGTGCGTACGCCGTTTGGTCGCTTTGGCGGTACTCTTGCCACCGTACGCGCCGACGATCTGGCGGCACTGCCGCTCAAGGCGCTGCTGGAGCGCAACCCGGGCCTCGATCCGGCGCGCATTGATGATGTGATTTATGGCTGCGCTAACCAGGCGGGTGAAGATAACCGCAACGTCGCGCGGATGGCGCTGCTGCTGGCTGGCTTGCCGGAAAGCGTGCCGGGCAGTACCGTCAATCGCCTGTGCGGTTCCAGCCTCGATGCGATCGGCATCGCAGCGCGCGCGATTAAAAGCGGCGAAACTCAGCTGATGGTCGCCGGCGGCGTGGAGAGCATGTCGCGGGCGCCGTTTGTGATGGGCAAGGCCGAAAGCGCCTTTAGCCGCACGATGCAGATGGAAGATACCACCATCGGCTGGCGCTTTATCAACCCGCAGATGAAAGCGCTGTACGGCGTGGATTCGATGCCGGAAACGGCGGAAAACGTGGCCGGTGATTTCGCCATTTCTCGTGCCGATCAGGATGCGTTTGCGCTGCGCAGCCAGCTGCGCACGGCGGCGGCGCAGGAAGCGGGGCGATTTGCCGACGAGCTGATCGCCGTCTCGGTGCCGCAGCGTAAGGGTGAACCACTACTCTTTAGCCGCGATGAGCACCCGCGCAGCACCACGGCGGAGGCGCTGGCCAGGCTGCGCGGCGTGGTGCGCGCCGACGGTACGGTGACGGCAGGCAACGCCTCCGGAGTTAACGACGGCGCCTGTGCGCTGCTGTTAGCCAGCGAGCAGGCGCTGACCGCCAATGATTTACAGCCGCTGGCGCGCGTAGTGGGCGTCGCGACGGCAGGCGTTGCGCCGCGAATTATGGGATTTGGTCCGGCGCCGGCGGTGCGTAAAGTGCTGGCGCAAACCGGGTTAACGCTTGGGCAGATGGACGTCATTGAACTGAATGAAGCCTTTGCCGCTCAGGCGCTGGCGGTCACGCGCGATCTGGGTTTGCCCGACGATGCGGCGCACGTCAATCCTAACGGCGGCGCGATTGCCCTCGGTCATCCGCTGGGCGCCTCCGGCGGTCGTCTGGCAATGACCGCAGCGTATCAACTGCGTCGTACCGGTGGGCGCTATGCGCTATGCACTATGTGTATCGGCGTTGGTCAGGGGATCGCGCTGATAATTGAACGCGTTTAAGGAGCCATAATGAGTTTGTTGACCCCGATGCTGCGTACCAGCCCGCTGACAGACTGGTTCAGCGATGTACAGCGGGTGCAGGGGATGCTGGACTTTGAGGCCGCTCTGGTTCGCGCCGAGGTCGAATGCGGCCTCGTGCCGCAGACGGCGCTCAATCCCATCATCGAGAGCTGCCGGCACGAAAAAATCGACTTTGCCGCGCTGGGGCAGGCCGCCGCCAGCGCCGGGAATCTGGCGATCCCGCTGGTCAAACAGCTGACCGCTCGGGTCAAAGAGCGGAATGAGGCGGCAGCGCGCTACGTACACTGGGGGGCCACCAGCCAGGATGCTATCGATACCGGTTTTATTCTACAGCTGCGCGGCGCGCTGGCGGAAACGGAGTCTCTGTTACAGCGTCTGCTCGACGCATTAGCCCGTCAGGCGGAGCGCCATCAGGATACGGTGATGCCTGGCCGTACCTGGATGCAGCATGCGCTGCCGGTCACTTTCGGCCTGAAGCTTGCCGGGACGCTGGATGCGCTGCTGCGCTGGCAGGTGCGTCTGCGAGAGATGCGGGCAAGGGTGCTGGCGCTGCAGTTTGGCGGCGCAGCGGGCACCCTGGATTCCCTAAAAACGCAGGCGCCGCCGATCGCCGCCGCGCTGGCGAAAGCGCTCGACCTGCAGCTTCCGGACGCGCCCTGGCACAGCCAGCGCGACCGGCTGCTGGAAGTCGGGGCATGGTACGCAGGCGTCTGCGGTACGCTGGGTAAATTCGCGAATGATTTTTCTCTACTGATGCAAACCGAAGTGGCAGAGGTGGGTGAACCGGTTGCCGAAGGGCGCGGCGGTTCGTCAACCATGCCGCACAAACGTAACCCGATCTCCTGCGCCGCTATTTTGACCGCCGCTCAGCGAACGCCGGGCCTGGTGGCGACGCTGTATGCTGGCCAGATCCAGCAGCATGAGCGGGCGTTGGGCGGCTGGCAGGTGGAATGGGAAACGCTGCCGGAGCTCATCACCCTCGTCGGCGGCGCGCTGACGCAGAGCGAGGCGCTGGTCAGCGACATGCAGGTCTTCGCGCACAAGATGCGCGCCGACCTTGAGATGACCCACGGCCTGATTATGGCTGAGGCCGTTACCCTGGCGCTGGCGGAATTTATCGGTAAAGCCGAGGCCCATCACCGGGTTGAAGCGCTGTGTCGTCAGGCGCTGGATACGTCTCGCTCATTGCTGAGCGTGCTGGAAAACGATCCGCTGGTCAGCGAGCATCTTTCCGCCAGCCGCTTAACCCAACTGCTGGACCCGGCAACGGCGACCGGCAGCTCAGCACTCTTCGTGCGCCAGGTTGTGGCGCGATATAAGGAGCAACGTCTTGAATGTTGATTATCAGATTGACGGGCCGCAAGACGCGCCGGTCATCGTTCTCTCTAACTCGCTGGGCACCACCCGGGCGATGTGGCAGCCGCAGATCGAGGCGTTGACGCAGCATTTTCGCGTGCTGCGCTACGATACCCACGGTCATGGCGCCACGCGTAAAAATGGTAAAGTGACGCTGGCGCAGCTCGGCGAAGATGTGGTTGCGCTGCTCGATCATCTTAATATTGCCAAAGCCTGGTTTTGCGGAATTTCCATGGGCGGTCTGACCGGTCTGTGGCTGGGACGCTTTGCTCCGGAACGTTTTTACGGGCTGGTCGTCGCCAACACCGCCGCGCGTATTGGTGACCAGGCAAGCTGGCTGTCGCGCGCCCGCGCGGTGCGTCAGGAAGGTATGGAAGTGGTGGCCGCAGGCGCGGCGGATCGCTGGTTTACCCACGCGTTTCGTCAGAAGACGCCGGAAGTGGTGGCAGCGCTCTGTCACCAGTTGACCCATATCGATGCGGAAGGCTATGCGGTCTGCTGTGAAGCGCTGGCCGCCGCCGATCTGCGCGCTGAGGTCGGGCAGATTGCCGTTCCGGTGCTGATCGTTGCCGGTGAAAGTGACCCTGTCACTACAGTGGCCGATGCGAACTTTCTGCATCAGCAGATCGCGACCTCTGAGGTAGTGGTGCTGGCGGCATCGCATTTATCGAATATCGAAGCGCCGCGGGCGTTCAGCTCGGCGCTGCTGGGCTTTATTGAGGGGGAACAACAGCATGGACGATAAACAGCGTTATCAGCAGGGAATGACAGTTCGTCGCAAGGTGCTTGGCGATACGCATGTCGATAAGACGCTGCAAAAGCTGACGCCGCTGAATGAAGAGTTCCAGGACTTCATTACCCGCTACGCCTGGGGAGAAACCTGGACCCGACCGGGGCTCGATCACCATACCCGCAGTATGATTACCATCGCCATGCTGATTGCCCTGAATCGCGAGGCTGAGCTGAAAATGCATCTGCGGGCGGCGTTTAATAACGGTGTTACCCGCGATGAGTTAAAAGAGTTAATTATGCACTCCGCGCTTTACTGCGGCCTGCCCGCAGCCAACGCGACGATGCATCTGGCGCAGCAGGTGTTTGATGAGATGAATGCTGTTTAGCCGCCACCCGGCAGGTTTGTCGCTCATCTCAGGCCGTCACGCGACGGCCTTCGACAGTGACCCGCCGCCAGGGGCGGGTAATATCACCCTCTTTGCTGTGAACAGCCCGCGCACTGCTTATTCTGGATCTGCTGGAAGAAATCGTTGCCTTTGTCATCCACCAGAATAAATGCCGGGAAGTTTTCCACTTCGATTTTCCAGATGGCTTCCATACCCAGTTCCGGCCAGGCCACGCACTCCAGGCTCTTAATACTCTGCTGCGCCAGTACCGCAGCCGGGCCGCCGATGCTGCCGAGGTAAAAACCGCCGTGCTTGCGGCAGGCGTCGGTCACCTGCTGGCTGCGGTTGCCTTTGGCCAGCATGACCATGCTTGCGCCGTGGGATTGCAGCAGATCAACGTAGGAATCCATACGGCCAGCGGTAGTCGGGCCAAGGGAGCCTGACGCATAGCCTTCCGGAGTTTTCGCCGGGCCCGCGTAGTAAATCGGATGATCCTTGACGTACTGCGGCAATTCTTCACCGTTATCGATAAGCTCTTTCAGCTTCGCGTGGGCGATATCGCGGGCCACGATAATGGTGCCGTTGAGCGTCAGGCGCGTTGAAACCGGGTGGGCGGAAAGCTGGGCCAGAATTTCGCTCATCGGCTGATTAAGGTTAATGCTGACGACCCTGCCTTCACCCTGCTGGCGCAGGTGTTCAGGAATATACTGGCCCGGATTGCTCTCCAGTTTCTCAATCCAGATACCGTGGCGGTTGATTTTGGCTTTGATATTGCGATCCGCTGAACAGGAGACGCCCATGCCCACCGGGCACGACGCGCCGTGGCGCGGCAGGCGGATGACGCGAATATCGTGAGCGAAATATTTACCGCCGAACTGCGCACCGAGGCCGAGGTTTTGAGCTGCGAGCTGCAGCTCATTTTCCAGCTGAATATCGCGGAAGGCCTGGCCGTGCTCGTTGCCTTCGGTCGGCAGGCCGTCGTAATACTTCGTTGAGGCCAGCTTAACGGTTTTCAGCGTGGCCTCTGCCGAGGTGCCGCCAATCACAAAGGCAATATGGTACGGTGGACAGGCGGCCGTGCCGAGCGTGCGCATTTTCTCGACGAGATAGTTTTTCAGCTTCGCTGGGGTGATTAACGCCTTGGTTTCCTGATACAGATAGGTTTTGTTGGCCGAGCCGCCGCCTTTGGCCATACAGAGGAATTTATATTCGTCGCCGTCAACGCTATAGAGATCAATTTGCGCCGGAAGATTGGTGCCGGTGTTGACCTCTTTATACATATCCAGCGCGGCGTTCTGCGAATAGCGCAGGTTGTCTTCGGTATAGGTGTTATAGACGCCGCGGGTGAGGGCCGCCTCATCGCCGCCGCCGGTCCATACGCGCTGGCCTTTCTTGCCCATAATAATCGCCGTACCGGTATCCTGGCAGGTGGGCAGCACGCCTTTCGCCGCGATTTCAGAATTGCGCAGAAACTGCAGCGCCACGTATTTATCGTTGTCGCTGGCTTCAGGGTCGAGAAGGATTTGCGCGACCTGTTTCTGATGATCCACCCGCAGCATAAATGCCGCATCGTGGAAGGCCTGCTGCGCCAGCAGAGTGAGGGCCTGAGGATCGATTTTGAGGATCTCCTGGCCTTCGAACTCGGTCACGGAAACGTGATCCTTGCTCAGCAGATAGTATTCAGTCTTATCTTGCGCTAACGGAAAGGTTTCCTGATAGACAAAAGGTTTAGTCGACATTGCTTTGCTCCCTAAGAGTAAAACCGCCGGAGTTGGCCCCGACGGTTATGAATCAGAACATCATGGACATCCACGGATAGCCAATCAGCAGCAGGGCAGCCAGGAAGATGGCGCCGAAAATCGTACCAAGACGCCAGTAGTCTTTGGTCGGCAGATAGCCGCTGCCGTAGTAAATCGGGCTGGGGCCGGTACCGTAGGGGGTAATAATCCCCATCACGCCGAGCGAGGTCACCATCAGCAGCACGAAGACCTGCATGTTCATACCCGGGATGGTGGAGGCGATAGTCAGCATCGCCGGCAGCAGCGCGGTGGTGTGGGCGGTGGTACTGGCAAACAGATAGTGCAGCAGATAGAACGCCAGCAGGAGGATAACGGTAGCCACGCCCGGAGAGATGCCGCTCATTAGCGCGCCGCCTTCTTTACCCAGCCAGGCGATAAAGCCGGTGGAGGAGAGACCGTCGGCCAGCGCCACCAGGGTCGCAAACCAGGCGAAGGTATTCCATGCCGCTTTATTACTGGTGATATCGTTCCATGAGAGTACGCCGGTCCATAGCATCAGCACGATAACCAGCAGGGCGGCCAGCGCCGGTTCAATCCACTCGGCGGCGAAGATCCACATCATCAGCGCGAAGCAGACGAAGACCAGCAGCAGGATTTCATTGCGCGACAGGCGGCCAAGTTTTTCCAGCTCGCGGGCGGCCCACAGCGGCACTTCATCGTTGACTTTGACTTCTGGCGGATAGAACCAGTAGGCCAGCAGCGGCATTGCCAGAATCAGCAGGATACCCAGCGGCAGGAAAGCGATAAACCAGGTGCCCCAGGAGATATTGATTCCAACAATGCTTTTCACCAGCGCCAGAGCCAGCAGGTTCGGCGCCAGAGCTGAGAGAAACATCGAGCTGGTGATACAGGCGGCGGTGATCGCCACCCACATCAGGTAGGAGCCGATGCGGCGCGCGCTTGGGTCATTGGGTTTTGAGCCATAAAGCGGCGGCAGGTTAGCGATAATCGGGTAGATGGTCCCCCCGCTGCGCGCGGTGTTGGAGGGGGTGAACGGCGCCAGTAGCAGATCGGCGAAGGTGATGGCGTAGCCCAGCGTCAGGCTACGGCGGCCAAGATATTTCACCAGAATGAGCGCCAGACGGCGGCCAAACTGGGTCTTATCGTAGCCTGCAGCAAACATAAAGGCGCCGAAGATCAGCCACACGGTGGAGTTACCGAAACCGCTCACCGCCCATTTAAAGGAGGCGCCGGCAAGCTTAAAGCCGGGTGCGGCGAGCTGTTCAGGACTGAACAGCAGCCACTGGCTGCACAGGGCAATCACCACCACGCCGGTAATACCGATGACCGCGCCGGGCAGCGGTTCAAAGATTAGACCGACGATGACGCCGACGAAAATGGCAAAGTAGTGCCAGGCGTAAGGGGGCAGGCCCTCGGGCACCGGGATGAACAACAGCAGGACGGCAACGATAATGGGCATCGCCATCATCAGTAGACGTTTATAAGCAGCCTGGGGGGCTGCACCGGCAGGCGGTATGGTTGTCTTTTTCTCTTTCATAATGAGTATCTGCAAGTAGTTAAAAATTGGGTTTTGTCACCGACCAACCTTTCGATTTCTTTAGTTGCAAAACTTACTTTAATTATTAATCGTCGATTCTGGTTATGCCGATGACCATTATTTAACGCTTTTTGTTGGGCGCTAAATTAAAAAGATTGGTTATTTATATATTGCGCTTTCATGCGGTATTGCAATTGATTGAGATCAAAAAAAGCGGGTTGTTGAGCAAATTTTTATTATCTCTAATAACCCTGTTTAGTGAGGTGTTTATTTGTATGAAATATAGATAGATGTTAAATATAAATTGAGCTCGATAAAGTAATTAAAATTTATATTGTTGAAATATATGTCTATTTATTGGTTTCCTGGTGGGGGCTCATGTTAACAATGGTTTCCTGATTGTTATGATTAGTCCTGTTTTTGTGAATAATTTATTTTTAATTAATAATACAAAGGAGGTATTGGTGTTATTGCTGGTATTAAATAGTTTTTTAACTAACGTAATATCTTTGGTAACTAAAAAAAGCGCTATATTATGGGCATGACTTAAGGGATTACTAAATACAAGCAAAAACAATTCCGTCGCCTGATTCTCAATTTTTAATATTTATAATCTGGAGCGTCATTATGACCAGTTATCCACGAATTTTGCGTCCTTTTACTTTACCGAACGGTACCGAGCTTAAAAACCGCCTGTTAATGGCGCCGATGACAACCTGTACCGGTTATTTTGACGGAACCGTAACCAGCGAACTGGTGGAGTACTATCGCGCTCGCGCCGGCAGTATCGGCACCATCATTGTTGAATGCTGCTTTATCGATGATTACGGCCTGGCGTTCCCGGGCGCTATCGGCATCGATAACGATGAAAAAATAGCCGGACTGGCGAAAATCGCCGCCGCTATCAAAGCGGAAGGCTCAAAAGCGATTCTGCAGATTTACCACGGCGGCCGGATGGTCGATCCGCAGCTTATCGGCGGACGCCAGCCGGTCGCGCCCAGCGCCATTGCCGCGCCGCGCGATGGCGCTGCGACGCCGCGCGCGCTGAGCGGTGATGAAGTTGAAGGCATGATCGCGAAGTTTGGCGACGGCGTGCGCCGCGCCATTCTGGCCGGGTTCGACGGCGTAGAAATTCACGGCGCGAATACCTATCTGATCCAGCAATTTTATTCGCCAAACTCTAACCAGCGCGACGACGAGTGGGGCGGCAGCCGCGACAATCGAGCGAAATTCCCGCTGGCAGTGCTGGATATCACTCATAAAATGGCCCGCCAGTACGCCGACGATGCCTTTATCATCGGCTATCGTTTCTCCCCGGAAGAGATGGAAGTCCCGGGCATCCGTTTTGATGACACCCTGTATCTGCTGGAAAAGCTGGCCGCCCGCGGCGTGGATTATCTCCACTTCTCCGTTGGCGCAACGCTGCGCCCGTCGATTGTCGATACCACCGATCCCACGCCGCTAATTGAAAAATATTGCGCCATGCGCTCTGAAACCCTGGCTCAGGTGCCGGTGATGGGCGTGGGCGGGGTCGTTAACGCAGCCGATGCGGAGCAGGGGCTGGATCATGGCTATGATCTGATGGCGGTGGGGCGTGCCTGCATTGCTTACCCTGACTGGGCGGCGCGCATTGCCGCCGGCGAAGAGCTGGAATTGTTTATTGACAGCACCCAGCGTGAAGCTCTGAACATCCCGGAACCGCTGTGGCGCTTCTCGCTGGTGGAGGCAATGATCCGCGATATGAGCATGGGCGACGCCAAATTCAAACCGGGGATGTTCGTCGAAACCGTTCAGGACGACGCCAACGAGCTGGTTATCAACGTCAGCCTTGAAAACGACCGCATCGCCGATATCGAGCTGGCGGCAAGCCCGGTGCAGACCGTCGAGTTCACCACCAGCTTTGAAGAGATCCGCGAACGTATTCTCAGCGCTAATACCCCGCACGTGGATGCGATTTCCGGCGCAACCAGCCAGAGCGAAGCGGTGAAAAAAGCGGTGTCCAAAGCGATGCTGAAGTCCAGTAAAGCGCTGGCCGCCGAAGAGGGCGCGGGCGAAGCGGCGCCGAAAAGCTACGATGTGGTGGTGGTCGGCAGCGGCGGAGCCGGGCTGGCGGCGGCGATTCAGGCGCACGATGAAGGCGCGAGCGTGCTGATCGTTGAAAAAATGCCGACCATTGGCGGCAACACGATTAAAGCTTCAGCCGGGATGAACGCCGCAGAGACCCGCTTCCAGCGCGTGAAAGGTATTGAAGATAGCAAAGAGCTGTTTTACCAGGAAACGCTGAAAGGCGGTAAGAACAAAAACGACCCGCAGCTGCTGCGCCGCTTCGTGGAAAATGCGCCGGAAGCCATTGAGTGGTTGGCGCGTCGCGGCATTATGCTTAACGATATCACCACTACCGGCGGGATGAGCATCGACCGCACCCACCGTCCGCGCGACGGGTCGGCGGTCGGCGGCTACCTGATCAGCGGCCTGGTGCGTAATATCACTAAACGCGGGATCGATGTCCTGCTGGATACGTCGGTTGAAGAGATCCTGATGACCGACGATGAGGTGAGCGGCGTACGCCTGCTTAACGATGAACAAGAAACCGTTGTGGTACAGACGAAGAGCATTGTCGTGGCTACCGGCGGCTTCAGCGCCAACAGCGCGATGGTGGTGAAATACCGCCCGGATCTGGCCGGCTTCGTGACCACCAACCATAGAGGGGCGACAGGCGGCGGTATCGCGCTGCTTGAACGCATCGGGGCCGGGACGGTGGATATGGGCGAAATCCAGATTCACCCGACCGTCGAGCAGCAAACCTCGTATCTGATTTCCGAGTCGATCCGCGGCGGCGGGGCGATTCTGGTGAACCAGCAGGGCAACCGCTTCTTCAACGAAATGGAGACCCGCGATAAGGTTTCCGCCGCGATTATCGCGCTGCCGGAGCACTTCGCTTATATCATCTTTGACGAGCACGTCCGGGCGAAAAACAAAGCCGCCGACGAGTACATTGCTAAAGGTTTCGTCACCAGCGCCAGCTCGCCGCGCCAGCTGGCGGAGAAACTGGGGATGGATTACCATGCCTTCCTCGATACGCTGGAACGCTATAATGGCTTTGTTGAAAAACAGCATGACGATGATTTTGGCCGCACTACCGCGCTGCGCGCGCCGATTAATGAAGGCCCGTACCATGCGATTCGCATCGCCCCGGGGGTTCACCACACGATGGGTGGCGTGACCATCAATACGGAAACCGCGGTATTGAACGCCGGTCAACAGCCGATTGCGGGCGCTTTTGCCGCAGGTGAAGTGGTTGGCGGCATCCACGGCGGTAACCGCATCGGCGGTAACGCAGTGGCCGATATCATTATCTTCGGTACCCTCGCGGGCCATCAGGCGGCGAAACGCGCCAGAGGTTAAGCGTCAGCGACACCTGCCGGGCTGGCAAATAGACGGCCCGGCTTCTTATCTCTCAGGAGTATGATATGTCCGACAACCGCGTCTACAGCTACTCCGCCGTGCTGATGGGTTCGCCCATTCTCCTCAAGCTCTACGTTCACGATGAACCGCTCGCTTCACGCGTTTTTCAGCTGATTAAGGGCTACGAAGATCTTTTCACCGTTAACCGCGCGCACTCCCAGGTGATGGATATCAACCAGGCCGCCGGGCGGCATCCGGTGACGGTAAGCCGTCCGGTCTACGCGCTGATCAAATGCGCCAAAGCCGCCAGCATGGTGCGCGACAGCGCGTTTAACCTGGCGATTGGCCCGCTGGTGAAGCTGTGGCGCATCGGCTTTCAGGGCCGCAGCGTGCCCGCGGCACCCGATATTGCCGCCCGGCTGGCGCTAACGCGTCCGCAGGATGTGATCCTCGATGATGCCGCCAGTAGCGTCTACCTTGCGCGGACGGGGATGGAGATCGATCTGGGGGCCATTGCCAAAGGCTATATCGCCGATCGGGTGCGCGACTATTTGCAGCAGCAAGGCATAAACGCCGCGCTGATTAATCTCGGCGGCAACGTCCACACGCTCGGTGAGTGGTCTATCGGGCTGAAAAAGCCGTACTCAGCGGCGGATGCGCTGATCGGCAGCATTGCGGTGGCGGGGCAGTCGGTGGTGACCTCGGGCATTTACGAACGCTATTTCGAGCAGGATGGCAAACGCTGTCACCATATACTCGATCCGCGCAGCGGTTATCCGCTGGATAATGAGCTGGAAAGCGTAACCATTATTTCCGCCGACTCGCTGGACGGCGATATCTGGACGACCCTGATTTATGGCCTTGGCGTCGAGAAAGGCTGCGCGGCCCTGCGCCAGCGTGAGGATATCGAAGCGATTTTCGTTACCAAAAACCGCGACGTTATCCTCTCTTCACAGCGCCGGTTCCGCTTTCAGCTGCTGGATGACGGCTACCGGCTTAGTGACTGTACTGCTTAAGCAGATTGTACTGCTCGGCTATCAGGTGATAGCGATACACTGGACGTCCGGTGGCGCCATAATGAATGCTGGTATAGAGAATGTTAATTTGCGCCAGCCAAATCAGATATTTACGGCACGAGACCCGAGATATGTTCACCGCCGCCGCCAGTTCGTCGGTGGAAAACTCTACGTCCGGGTGGGCATCAATCCACTGACAGAGGGTGCGCAGCGTCTGCGGGGTTAAGCCTTTCGGCAATTTACGGGCATCCGCGGCATCCGGCACATTGCCGTGCAGCAGCCGGTCAACGTCCGCTTGTTCGTAATAGGGTTGACCGGTCATCAGCTTACGTTTTTCGCGCCAGGCAGTCAGGGCCTCTTCAAAACGCGGAAACTGGAAGGGTTTGATCAGATAGTCCACCACGCCGTAGCGCATAGAAGCCTGAACCGTCGCGGCGTCAGCGGCTGAGGTGATCATAATCACGTCGATGGCCCGTCCCGAGGCGCGGATAGCGGGCAGCAGATCCAGGCCGCTATCCTGCTGCATATAGACATCCAGCAGCACCAGGTCTATCTCCAGATCCTTGTCGTTAATCATCTCCCTGGCTTTACTCAACGTAGACGCGGTGCCGCTACAGCGGAAGCCGCTGACTCGTCCCACGTACAGGCGGTTCAGTTCAGCAACCATGGCATCATCGTCAACAATTAACACATTTATCACGCACTTTTCCTTTTACTGTCCCAGGGGAGGTGAACAAAAAATTGGGTAAACACACCGGGCTCGGATTCTACGGCCAGCGACCCGCCCAGTTCACGAAGCTGCTGGCTGGCGAGAAACAGCCCGACGCCGCGATTTTCGCCTTTGGTGGAGAAGCCTTTATTAAAAATATCCTCGATAAAGTCTGCCGGGATGCCGGGGCCATCATCGCTGACTTCGCCGCTCAGCCAGCCGTTCTGATAATGCAGCAGCAGGCCGACTTCGCCTTCGGCCTGGCCGCTCATAGCATCCAGCGCGTTCTCGATTAAGTTGCCCAGCACCGTGACCAGCACGGTGACCTGTTTTTCATTCGGGCAGTCCGGCACCAGGCTCTCTTCGGCAAGGGTGAGGGTAAAACCTCGCTCCTTGGCGCGCTGTATTTTGCCGATCAAAAAGCCGGCCACCACTGGCGATTTGATCCGATGCTGGATTTCGCCGATATCCGCCTGATAGGTGTGGGCGGTCTGCAGCACGTACTCTTCAAGCTTATCGTAGCTTTTCATATTCAACAGGCCGAGAATTACGTGCAGCTTGTTCATAAACTCATGTGAGGTGGTGCGCAGGGCGTCGACATAGTTCACCATCCCGTCAAGCCGCTGCAGCAGCTGGCTGACTTCGGTCTTGTCGCGGAAGGTACTAATCGCGCCGACCACCTCATCCTGACTGCGGACCGGCACCGTATTACTGATCAGCAGCAGACCATTACAGCCGAGCTCCCGATCGTAGATCGGCTCGCCGGTATGTAAAACTTCCTGCAAATCAGCCAGCAGCGGCGTTTGCGCGATATCGCGTCCAGGGCCGCTAAACAGAACGTCGCGCGCGGCGGGGTTAATCAGCGTCACCTTGCCGTCGGCATCTACCGCCACCACCCCCTCTTTTAATGAATGCAGCATCGCCTGGCGTTGCTGGAACTGCGTTGAGATCTCCTGCGGCTCGAGGCCCAGCAGAACGCGCTTCAGGCCGCGAACCAGGCTCCAGGTACCGACGGCGCAAACCAGCGCGCTGAACAGTACGGTGAGGAGCACATCCCAGCGGCTGTCGGCGATCTGCGTATCGACTTTGCTCAGCGAAATACCAATCGCCACCACGCCGATTTGCCGGCGGCTATCGTCAAAGACCGGGGTGAATACCCGCAGCGCGGGGGCCAGCACGCCGTGATTGACGGCTACATTCTCTTTGCCCTTCAGCGTAGGCAGGATGTCATCGCCGATAAAGGGTTTGCCGATAATCTGGCCATCAGGATGCGAGTAGCGAATCCCGTCCATATCGGTCACGACGGCAAACAGCAGGCCATTGCGTTTGCTGACGGCCAGAGCCAGCGGCTGAATGATTCCGCGTTCAGGCGGCAGCGTCAGACCCCGCTTAACCTCAGGGGAGTCGGCCAGCGTCCGCGCCACCGCCAGCGCCGTATCCTTGACGCCATCGCGGGTTGCGCCGCTTATCTGCATAAACCACAGGGCGTAGACCAGAATCAATACGGAACCGATGACGCTGCCAATCATTAAGGTCACGGCGGTGCTCAGCTTCATACTCATCGGGCGTTTACGCGCGGGCGCTGCCTGCTGCGCTAATTCATTCATACCGACCCCAGGATAAAACGGTTAGATAGGTATTATCGCTGAATGCGTGGCTTTCATAAAGCCGTGTAATAAAAGCCAAATAACTCTGATACGCCAGCGTTGAAGATCGCGGTGGGGTTTATTCCGGATGTTTCCTGCGGGCGAAGCGTGCCGGATATTTACCTGGCTAAAAATCATTGTGCTCACCGGACCATTGCCTGAATAACGACCAGTCGATGGCTGAATGGCTTCAGGGGGGCAAAACTGTGACTCCCGTGGCGGTAAAGCGCGTCATGAAAGCTTTACACTGCAATTAATAGCCATGGTCAATGAAAGGGTTTGCCGCAGGCCAGCGCTTTCGCCCCCGAAGGTTCTTTCGGTTCTAAACGGAGGTTTTTATGAGCAGTAAGCCAACCGCTTCAATGATGGAACGACGCCACCCTGAAACTACCCATATAGAGAGTCTTGCCACCCTCGATATGCTGACGCTGCTGAATAAGGACGATCGGCAGATTGCCGAAGCGGTCGAAGCATGTTTGCCGGAGATCGCGCGTCTGATTGATAACGCCACGGCGACGCTGAGTCGGGGAGGGCGACTGGTGATTATCGGTGCCGGGGCGTCAGGTCGTGCCGCCGTGCAGACGGTAAGTGAGTTTACGCCGGAGGGGAAACATTCGCTGGTCGGACTTATCGCCGGCGGCCCTGCCGCTGCGCTGCAGGAGATGGAAACCGCAGCGAATGATTACGATCTTGGCGCCTTTGAACTACAGGCGTTACAGTTCAGCAACCAGGATATGCTGCTGGCGCTGACGGTAAGCGGCAAGACGCCGTGGGTCTGGGGGGCGATGCGCCATGCCTGGTCGCTGGGCGCGCCAATTGCGGTTCTGACGCAGCAGGCCAATAGCGAAGCCGCCCAGCTGGCGGATATTATTATCGCCCCGCAAACCGGGCCGGAAGCGGTGGCTGGCTTTGGCAATCCGAAGGCGCAAATTGCGCAGCGTCAGATCCTCAATATGCTGACCACCGGGCTGGCTATTCGTAGCGGGCGAGTGTATGAAAACCTGCGCGTCGATCTGCAGGCCAGCACGCCGCGCTGGGCCGAGCGGCAGATTGCCATCATAATGGCGGCGACGGCGTGCTCGCGCAGTGAGGCCAAAGCCGCGCTGGCCAGCTGCAACCAGCACTGCCGGACGGCAATCTTGATGCTTCTCAGCGGGCTGGATGCCTGGCAGGCGCGCGAGCTGCTGGCAGAGCATAACGACAGTCTGCGGATTGCGCTACGGGCAGCGCAGCCGGTGGCCTGAACTTAACCTGGCGGCGCGTATTTCCTCAATACGCGCCGATGAAGGCAATATCATTCCTCCGGTACGGCAATTTTATTCCTCACTAACCATCCGTTTACTCTGATTTAATTTTGCGGGTTGTAAATATACCATCCGATGCATATTTATTGCTTTGGGCAATATTTTACTTTTTTAAGTTAAAAAACCAGGTTAACAATAATTAGCTATGCGTGCGAATGTGTAAATGACATTTTAAAATAAAGTAAAAGTGCGTTAATATGCAGGCTCTTATTACACTTGTGCTATGTGATATTTCTATTATGCCTGCAATTAAAAATACGATTATATCTATGACCGCATTAGCGATGTTCGTCAGCTCGGCGACCTTCGCAAATGACGATACCTCGAAAAAAACCGATTTCCTGCTGATTGGCGGCGGCATCATGAGCGCGTCGCTGGGAACCTGGCTGCATGAGTTACAGCCGGACTGGAATCAGGTCATGGTTGAGAAGCTGGATGGCGTCGCCCTGGAGTCCTCTAACGGCTGGAACAATGCCGGTACCGGGCACTCCGCGAATATGGAGCTGAACTATACGCCGGAACGCCCGGATGGCACCATTGACGTCAGCAAAGCGCTGGATATTAACGAACAATTTATGATTTCCCGCCAGTTCTGGACGGCGCAGGTCAAACGCGGCATTTTGCACGATCCGCACTCCTTTATTAACTCCACCCCGCATATGAGTTTTGTCTGGGGCGATAACGTGGATTATCTGCAAAAGCGCTATGCCGCGCTGCAGCAAACAACCTTATTCCAGGGGATGAAATTCTCCACCGATCACCAACAAATAAAACAGTGGGCGCCGCTGGTCATGGAAGGTCGCGATCCGCAGCAGCGCGTGGCGGCGACCTGGACACCGGTGGGTACCGACGTTAACTATGGGGAAATAACCCGCCAGCTGATCGGTAGTCTGAAGAAAAATAACAACTTCACCCTGCAAACGTCTTCTGAAGTGACCGCCTTTAAACGCAATGCTGATAATTCCTGGCACGTGACAATCAAAAACGTTAATAGCGGCGAAGAGCGGGCGATCGATGCGAAATACGTATTTATCGGCGCCGGCGGCGGTGCTCTGAAATTACTGCAAAAAACCGGTATTCCGGAGGCGGATAACTACGCCGGTTTCCCGGTGGGCGGCTCCTTCCTGATGACCGAAAACCCGGCGGTAACCAACGAGCATCGTCAAAAAGTTTACGGTCAGGCTTCGGTTGGCGCGCCGCCGATGTCGGTGCCGCACCTTGATGCCCGCTTCCTCGACGGCAAGCGCGTGGTGCTGTTTGGGCCGTTTGCGACCTTCTCAACTAAGTTCCTGAAAAACGGTTCCTTCCTCGACCTGCTGAGCACCACGACTACCAGTAACGTGCTGCCGATGACTCATGTCGGTCTGGATAACTTTGACCTGGTGAAATACCTCATCAGCCAGGTGATGCTCAGCGACGATGACCGCTTTGCCGCGCTGAAAGAGTACTATCCTGGCGCGCGCAGAGAGGACTGGAAGCTGATTCAGGCTGGCCAGCGCGTGCAGATCATCAAAAAAGATGCCGAGAAGGGCGGCGTACTGAAGTTGGGTACCGAAGTAGTGGTGGATGAACAGAAAACCATCTCCGCGCTGCTGGGCGCTTCGCCGGGGGCTTCCACCGCCGCGCCGATTGCCCTGAACGTGATCAAGCAGATGTTCCCGGCGCAGTTTAATTCCCCGGAATGGCAGAGCCGCATTCGCGATATCGTACCGAGCTATGGCCAGAAGCTGAACGGCAACGTCGCGCTGACCCAGCAGGTGTGGGATGATACCGCAGCGGCGCTACAGCTCACCAAACCGCCGGTGATTGAAATGAACGTCTCCGCTCCGGTAATGACCGCCAAACCGGCAGAGCCGAAGGCGGAAACATCGCCGCAGCACGATATGGCGCTGTAAGCCCACGTCGTTGACATTGCCCGGTGGCGGCTGACGCCTCACCGGGCCTACTGGCCTCTCTTCGCTGCCCCGGCGAAAACGCTAAATTGCTAAAATCTCTTCCCCCGGCGATATCCCCCTTCCGGCTAATCCTTCAATTGTGAATTGCGGTTATACTGTCTTGAAATCACAAGAGAAAATGCGAATGAAGACCGAAAAGCGGAGCCCGGGGCAATGAAAGACGATATTAATCAGGACATCACCTTCCGCAAGCTGTCGGTATTTATGATGTTTATGGCAAAGGGCAATATTGCCCGAACCGCAGAATCAATGCAGCTGAGCGGCGTCAGCGTCCACCGGGCGCTGCATACGCTGGAAGAGGGCGTTGGCTGCCCGCTGTTTATTCACAAAGGGCGCAACCTGCTGCCCCTCCCGGCGGCGTGGACGCTGCTGGAGTACTGCCAGGACGTGATCAGCCTGATGACCCGCGGACTGGAAGCCACGCGTAAAGTTGCGGGTGTCGGACAAGGGCGGCTGCGAATCGGCACGCTTTACTCTCTGACCCTTGAAACCGTACCGCGCATTATTATGGGCATGAAGCTGCGGCGGCCGGAACTGGAACTGGATCTCACCATGGGTTCCAATCAGATGCTGCTGGATATGCTGGAAGATGACGCGCTCGATGCGATCCTGATCGCCACCAACGAAGGTGAATTCAACAATTCAGCTTTTGATGTGGTCCCGCTGTTTGAGGATGATATCTTTCTTGCCGCCCCGGCGACGGAACAACTGGACACCTCAACGCCCGCCGAGCTGCGAGACTATGCGCGGCGTAAATTCGTTTCTCTGGCGGAAGGGTTTGCCACCTATGCCGGATTTCAGGACGCTTTTCAGGTGGCGGGATTTCAACCTGAAATCGTCACCCGAGTTAACGATATTTTTTCGATGATTAGCCTGGTGCAGGCGGGCGTGGGCTTTGCGCTACTGCCGGGACGAATGAAAAAGGTGTATGAAAATGACGTTCAGCTGTTGAAGCTGGCGGAGCCCTATCAGATGCGCCAGCTGATCTCCATTGTCTACTCACACCAGCGCGAGCGCGACGCCGACCTGCTGGCGCTGGCGGCGGAAGGGCGGATGTACGCCCGTAGCCTTAGCCATTAAGCCGGTTTGCCAGGTGACGGGCGACGTCGATACCGCTGCGCTCCAGCGAAATGCTCTCTCCCCGCCAGCCCGCCTGGCGGGTGAGGCAGGTTAGCACCCCGCCGGGCGGCATCTCGATTGCCAGCCGCGCGTCCCGTTCATCAGCGGCGATCATCGCTTCCTGCCAGCGCACGGTTCGCGCCATATTCAGCGCCAGATCGTCGGCGATTTTTAATGGGTCCCATAAAACGCGCGCCGTGGAGCCGCTCAGATACGCACAGCACGGTCGTTGCAGCGTGACGTCAGCGAAGGCTTTTGCCAGCTTAGCCGCCGGTTCATTCAGCAGCGCGCAGTGGGAAGGGACGCTAACCGCCAGCCGCTGAGCTTTACTGGCGCCAGCCGCCAGCGCCAGCTGGGCCACGCGGGCCATCTCGTCGTCGCGTCCGGCAATGACAATCTGCGTTTCAGCGTTAAGGTTGGCAATATAGAGGTCGCTATCGGCAATCAGCTTTTCCACGCGGTTGACCGTCAGGCCCATAATCGCAGTAAGCCCGTAGCCGTGGGGATAAGCCTGCTCCATTAAATCGCCGCGCAGCGCCACCAGCCGCAGGGCGTCGGTGAAATCCAGCGCGCCGGCAATGACCGCCGCCGGAAAAGCCCCTATCGACAGGCCGCTGACCATGTCCGGCTTCACACCTTGACGCTGTAGCTCCCGCGCCCAGGCTGCGCCTGCGATCAGCAAGCACAGCTGCACTGCACGGGTATGTTTTAACGCAGCGGCGGTATCTAAATGGTCTACTTCATCGCCGAGCACGGTACGCGCCTCGGCAAGGATGTTCTGGCGGTCGGGAAGGGCGGCGAGCATATCCGGCCGCTGGTTTCCCTGACCGGGAAAGGTAAAGAGAATTTTCATGCTTCCTCCCTGTTCCATGGCGTAGCGGTCAGGCGCGCGCCGCGGGACGTTTTCAGCAGGGCGCGGCCATCTCGCAGCCACTCGTTTAACGCGAATGCCCCTGCGGGCGTTTCGACCTGGGTATCCGCCCGGCAGGGCAGACGGGCGACGCGGGACTGCCAGGCGAGCAGCGCTTCGCGGTCGAGCGGCTGCGGCGCGCGGATCAGCAGATCGAGATCGCTGGCGGCGTGAAGCACGGGAATTTCGGTGGCCAGCGCATAGCCGGTACTGCCGGTAATGCCCCAGCGCCACGGCCAGTCGTGCAAGGTCAGTGATATCGCCGCCTGTACCGGCGGCTGAGAGACAAACGGCGAACGCAGAAGCAGCAGGCGATCGGCGAGCGTTTCCGGGGTAATGGTTCGGACGATATTCTCCCTCCGTACCCACCCCGCAGCGCGCTGTTCGCGCTTCATGCCCCGCACGCCTACCGGAATGCGGGCGCTGATGTCAACGTCGCGTCGTACCACCACCGGCAGGCTGGTGCGCCAGTGCTGAGCGACCCAATGTTCCTCGATCGCCTCCAGCGCGGCGGCACTATTCAACCAGACTAAATCGTGAGGACGCGGCGTTGATAGCATCGTTAGATCCCTGAAGTTAAAGTGATAAACAGCGGCAGCGACAGGATACACAGAACCGAGCTTAACAGCAGCACCGCTTCCGCATCCGGCGACTGTACGCCAAAGCGGTTGCCGAAGACCACGCCGAAGAAACCGGCCGCCAGCGCAATCATCAGAATGGCGGTAATGGCGATAGAACCGTGCAGTCCCAGCAGCATCACCAGACCCCAGGCGATAAACGGTTGAACCAGCAGTTTGACGAGAGTGGAAGTGGCAATCAGCGCATTGAGCTGCAGCTTACGCGCCGACAGAATGACACCGGTCAGGAACAGCGCCGCGGCGGTCGCCGCCAGGCCCAGCGGTTTAATAGAGGCCAGCAGCAGATCCGGCATTTTGAGACCGATCGCCGAAAGGACAACCCCCAGCAGAGGCCCCCAGACTATCGGTTTTTTCACTGAACGCCACATCAGTACCGGCAGCATCGCCAGCGTCGAACCGCTGTTCTCGCCGGCGGCAAGCGCTTTTTCACGCTCCAGAATCAGCAGACAGAACGGCGTCATCAGTACCGAGCCGCAAGCGATGGAAACGGCGACGGAGAGGGAGGTTGATGCGCCTTCGCCGAGCACGCTGCCCAGAATCGGCAGACCAAGAGCGGCGTAGTTAGGCAGCGCTACGGTCAGGGTCAACACGGCGGCATCCTGCGGCGAGCGCTTGAATACGCGGGTAGCGAGGAAGTAGATGGCCGCATAGGTAATCCACATGGCCCCGGTCAGTACCAGTACCAGCGGCGATTGCGCGACGATACCGTTCCATGGGGTTTGCACCGTGGCGCTAAACAGCGTCGCGGGGAGGGCAAAATCCATCACGAAAATATTGAGTAAAGAGACGTTTTTGTTATCGACCATTTTGGCCTTGCCGGCCCAGAAGCCCAGCAGCATGATGACAAAAATCGGCGCGAGGGCATGAATAATCACATAAGTCATATATCACCTGTAAATGAAAAAGAGTACTGGCGCGATTGTTATAATTTCTAAAAGCGGTTCCTTCCCGGAGCGCTCGATGGCGCCCCGGGTGGCCGCTTCCGGCAGGTTTTCTTCTACTTAGGGACTGACTACCAGCTGGCGCGCATGCGATCGCGTACTAGTTGGGAACTACGGCGGTTCTCCGCGCCAAGGCGGCACTTCAGTGAGGCATCCCGACGGGCGTCAGCGATGGCGTCGCGCAGGGTATCGGTGACCAGCGTCAGATCGCGGGCGTCCGGTGCGTCAGGATTACTGATATCCAGCAGAGCGGAGAGCAGGCCGAGCGTCGCGTAGTTGCTGACGTCATAGGCCATAGGCGGAATGGTTGCCGCCAGTTTCTCCAGCGCTTCAACGGTACGCAGGGTGATCCGCGCGGCCGACTCTTTACCCATCGCATGCACCAGTACCCCGGCGTCGTTAAACGCGATCAGTCGATTAGCCTGGTAGCCGTGGGCGAGAAACGCCCCGGACATCGCTTTGCCGACGATCAGGCCAATCACCGGATGCCCGGCAAGACGCGCCTTCGCGTATGCGCCTGCGGCGCCAGCCAGCGCCTGATGAATACCAAATGCTTCTTCGCGACGGCCATAGGCCTGGCTGGGGACATCGATAACCGCGATAATCGGGCGCTTCACCGTTTTATCGGCATCGGCGTCGAGGGTTTCGTTGACCACTTTTGCCAGCGTCCAGCCTTCGAGCAGGCCAACTTCACCCTGAGCGGCGCGTGGGTAATGGTTATTAGCATCCGGTACCACGGCGATAAAACGGGCGCTTTCACCGTTAAAATCGGCGTCGGCAACCTGCACCGATGGGCACAGACCGGTCATTAGCGGGGCATTCGGCGCCAGCTGATTTAGCCACAGCGCGGCGCGATTAGTGAACTGGCTCATTATTTCACCTCCCGGGCGAATAGCTGTTTGATCTGCGCGGTGTCCGCCTGCTGGCGGGTATCGAATCGGGTCAAACGGGTCAGGAAATCTTCATATTTGTCGCTGCGATGCTGCGCGGGCACGCCTTTGGCGATCGCCTCGTTCATCGCGCTTTTCACCGCGTTGATACCATCGCCTACCAGGGCATCGACCAGGCCGCTGGCGTAGCGAATTTCGCCGCCGGTCATGCTCCAGATAAACGGACGGTCGCGGGAGTCATACTCTTCAATCCCCGCTTCCTGTTCGATAACCTGCGGCCCGTTGAGGCCCAGACGCGCTTCACGGGTGACAATCAGGTAGCTACACAGCGCCGCGGCGATGGACATTCCGCCGAAGCAGCCGACGGTGCCGGCAACGATGCCGACCACCGGGGTATAGCGGCGCAGGTCGACTATTGCGGCATGAATATCGGCGATGGCAGCAAGGCCCAGGTTGGCTTCCTGCAGGCGCACGCCGCCGGTTTCCAGACACAGCACGGCCTGAGTGGGAATACCGTTGCGGTTATCTTCCGCCGCCAGCTCAAGGGCGGCGGCCATTTTCGCGCCGGAGACCTCACCCATGCTGCCGCCCTGGAAGGTACCTTCAATGGCAATCACCACCGCCGGCTGGCCATTGATGGTCCCTTTTGCAACAACCATACCGTCGTCGGATTGCGGGACGATGCCCTGCGCGCCGAGCCACGGCGACATGATGCCGTCGAAAGGATCCAGCAGTTCGCGATAGCTGCCGTCATCCAGCAGGGTGCGGGCGCGTTCACGAGCGCGGAGTTCAATAAAGCTGCGATCGTTACGCATGAGCCACCTCCTCAAAAACCTGTTCAATACGGATCCGCGCGACGCCGGGCGTGGCGCCGAAGTCGTGGATGATCAGCTGTCCGCCGGGCAGGCCGTTAATCAGGCTCAGCCGTTCGAATAGCGCGTTCCAGCGCGCCTGGCTGTTGTCCACGGAGGTGGTGATTTCTACGTTAAGCGTATCGCTCTGTCCGGCGGTATAGAGCACTTCCATATCGCCGGAGCCTACAACGCCTGCCAGCGCTTTGCCGCTGAGGGCGCGGTTGGCAGGGAATGACAATTTAATCTGTTCCATAACATCCTCTGAATGCGTTAAGCGGAAACCCGGTCGAGAAACAGGGTGGCGGCAAGAAGATCCGCCGCGCCACCCGGCGAGGCGTTCTGCGCCAGCATCTGCGCATCAAGACGCGCCAGCGCGGCGCGTCCCCTGGCTGTCGCACATCCTCCCGCTGCCAGCACCTCGCCAGCGCCTTGCCGCATCGCTTCAAGGCCCGCCATTCCGGCGCGGGAGAGCACGCAGGTATCGCTAAGCGAAGTCATAATCGCCATCAGCGCATCAAGCCGGGCCTGCTCTTCACTGGCTCCCTCGGCCCGGCTGCGCAATAGCCGCGGCAGGGCAAGGGTAGTGACGTGCGGAAAAGCGCGCTGCGCTTCTTCCCGCGCGCCCGGAACCTGCCAGCGGCGGCTGGCGCGCAGGCCTTTACTGAAAGTTTTCGGCGCGCAGGCATCCGGCAGACGGGCGAGGGCGGCGGCGGTTTCCGCAATCCTCTGTGCATGACCCTCTCCTCCCAGCATCGCCGTCGCGCTGACCAGCAGGCCCAGCGCCCAGATAGCGCCGCGATGGGTATTGACCCCGGCAGTCGCCTGCATCATCTGCGCTTCGCCTTCGCGGCCCAGCCGGCCAACGGTTTCACGCAGGGCAACGTCCGCCGGCCGCAGCCAGCTCTGCTGGGCCAGCGCATGAAACGTTGGCTGCAGGCTGCGGGCTGAACGCTCCATCAGCGCCAGGCTCAGATCCTGATGCGCGCCGTTGCCGCGGCTATCGACCAGGCCCGGTTTAGGGCTGAGTCGCGCCTCGTCAACGAGGCAGGCGCTGGCGGTATGGGCCAGCCAGCGGGCCCGGGTTTCAGCAAACTGGGGAGAGAGTTTTTTCATTACCAGCTCCGGAATTTTGCCGGTGGGTTGTACAGACCGTCGGACCACTCAACCAGATCGGCCACGCTACCGGCGGCAAGCAGGGAGCGGGTGGCATCGCTGCGGCGGATACCGATATCCTCCGGATACACGACTTTGCCGCTTTGGCGCAGTGCGGCCACGCGTTTGGCATCAACGCCGAGACCGATATCGGTGATCCCGGCCACGGCGGCTACCATAGCCCGGCGCTCTTCAAGGCTTTCCGCCCGATAGAGATAGGCGATGCCTTCTTCGGTCAGTACATGGGTAACGTCATCGCCGTAAATCATTACCGGCGCCAGCGGCATCCCGGAGGTTTTGGCGACTTCAACGGCGTCAAGTTTTTCCACGAAGGTCGGTTTCACGCCCGCCTGGAACGTTTCCACCATCTGTACCACCAGCTTTTTACCGCGCTGCATCGGGTCCGGTTCGGTAATCATGTTGAGCCATGCCGGCGTGGCGTGGCGGCGACCGTGCGGATCATGGCCCATATTCGGCGCGCCGCCGAAGCCGGAGAGGCGGCCGCGGGTCACCGTGGAGGAGTTAGCGTAGCCGTCAACCTGAAGGGTCGAACCGATAAACATATCTACCGCATACTGTCCCGCCAGCTGGCAGAAGGCGCGGTTGGAGCGCATGGAGCCGTCGGCGCCGGTAAAGAAGATATCCGGACGCGCGCGAATGTACTCTTCCATCCCCAGCTCGCCGCCGAAGCAGTGGACGCTCTCTACCCAGCCGCTTTCAATCGCCGGAATCAGCGTCGGGTGCGGGTTCAGCGTCCAGTGTTTACAGATCTTACCCTTCAGACCGAGCTGTTCGCCGTAGGTTGGTAGCAGCAGTTCGATGGCGGCGGTGTTAAAGCCGATCCCGTGGTTCAGGGATTGCACCTGATGCTCGGCGTAGATGCCTTTAATCGCCATCATCGCCATCAGGATATGTTCCTGTTTAATCAGGCGCGGATCGCGGGTAAACAGCGGCTCGATAAAGAACGGTTTATCCGCGACGACTACGTAGTCAATCCACGAACCGGGGATATCCACGCGCGGCAGATCGCATTCGTCATCCACCAGTTCGTTAACCTGGGCAATAACGATGCCGTCATGAAACGCGGCGGCTTCTACCAGCGCCGGAGTGTCTTCGGTGCTCGGCCCGGTGTACAGGTTACCCTTGCGGTCGGCTTTATAACCGGCTATCAGCGCGACGTTCGGCGACAGGTCTACATAAAGACGGGAATAAAGCTCGATATAGGTGTGGATAGCGCCGATTTCCAGCAGGCCATCTTCCAGCAGCTGCGAAATACGCAGGCTCTGGGTACCGGAGAAGGAGAAATCGAGCTTGCGGGCGATACCTTTTTCGAAGAGGTCCAGGTGCTCGCTGCGCCCGACGCTCGGCATAATCATATGCAGGTCGTGAATTTTTTGCGGGTTAACTTCCGCCAGCATCCGCGAGAGGAAATCAGCCTGTTTCTGGTTGTTACCTTCCAGCACCACGCGGTCGCCGGGGGCCAGCAGCTGCTCAAGGGCCGCAACCAGCTGGTCGGTGGGGATCACTTTGCCTGAGACCCTGGCCTCGGCCAGTCGCCGCTGTTTTTCCGTACGGCGACGGTTCCAGACGCGTCCCGTCGTTTGTTCGGCACTCATTATTAACCTCCTGATTCGACGAATCGTTTTGATTGTCCTGGTGTGGGAGTAAGTGTGCGTCGCGACGTGGCGGGCATCAATTAAGGCCGATGGAGAATCGTTAGCGTAAGAGTAATGATTGGTGGAGCAGAGATGTGATGGCGATCAATAATGATAGTGAATGATTGGTCTACGAGGAGGCGACGTAGAGATAAAAGTGAAGAGTGGGGGAATTTTCCGGTGGCGCAGCTTCTCCCCGGCTCACACTGCGTTTAGCCGGGCTACAGGTTCACAGCCGTCTGCAGGCTGGTAGCCCGACAGATGCGCCAGCATCGCCTCCGGGAAGTTTTGCCACTCCGCAGTCAGTCCCCCCGGGGCGGCGCAAAGCGCCTGCCCGGGCTACAGGTTCACAGCCGTCTGCGGGCCGGTAGCCCGGACAGATGCGCAGCATCGCCTCCGGGAAAAGCGCGTGCAATGTCGTTAGTTTTTACTCAAATCACTCAGCAGAAAGGCAATACTCTGCCCGGCCACCGTCTGTTCGAGGGCGATTTTGACAATGATCGTCAGCGGTACCGAAAGCAGCATCCCTACCGGACCCAGCAGCCAGCCCCAGAAAATCAACGACAGGAAGACCACCAGCGTCGATAACCCCAGCCCGCGGCCCATAATGCGTGGTTCAAGGATGTTGCCGAACACCAGGTTAATCACCAGATAGCCCGCCAGGACCACCAGCGCTTCGTACAGACCGCCGAAGACCAGCACCTGTAAAATCGGCGGGATCGCCGCGAGGACCGAGCCAATATTCGGAATATAGTTGAGAGCAAAAGCCAGCAGCCCCCACATAAAGGCAAAACGAACGTCCAGCAGCACCAGCATTCCCCAGACCACCAGTCCGGTCACCAGGCTGATGGCGGTTTTTAATACAAGGTAGTGGGAGACGCTATCCAGCGCCCGTTGAATCGCGCCCATGCCTTCCACCGGCCGCGACATCAGCTGCTGCAGCTTTGCCGGAAGCTGCGGGACCTCCAGCAGCATAAATACCACCGTCAGCAGCAGCAGGAAGATAGAGGACATGGCGTTTGAAAGCTGGGTAAGCAGACTGGTCACCAGCGTCATCACCGCGTTAGGGTCAATGTACTTATTAAGCTCTACCACCGAGACGGTAAAGCCGAAGCGCTGCAGCCATGGCGCGATAGTCTGCATCGGTTCATAAAGATAATTGCGGTACTGCGGCAGCGTGCGCGCCAGTTCGTTAAGCGAGGTGCCCAGCGAGGCCAGTAGCACCACGGCCAGCAGGACAATGACGCCGACCAGCAGCGAAATAGCCAGTACCCGCGGCACCCGACAGCGCACCATGAGCTGAACCAGCGGGTTAATCACTACCGCCAGAAAGATCGCCAGAATAAAAGGAACGATAATATCCGCCGCGAAGCGAATACCAGTCAGGATGATCACCATCATGCCAAGCATGATGACAATTTTTAAGCCGTTAAGCGTAATGATGGGTTTGGCCATACCGCTCCCTGCGAGAGAAAAAATGGGGTCTAATATGCGTTTATTGTAGACGCTGGCAAAGACAGCGTCTCAACGCGTCGCGTTGGTTAAAATGAAAAGCGCGACCCATGAATAAATAATTGACGAAACGCTATCATAATGGCGAACACCCCAGTAAAAAGCTAATCCAAATCAAATATCCGAGGTAAAGAACTGCAAAGACTTTGAGTTAAATGTGGCGTTATGGTACAAATCTGCGTGTGTATAACTACAGAGGACAATTTTCATCCGCAAATGATGAGAAGCAATACCGCGGATAATTGTAATTTTATGGACAATCAGTTCAGGATGTATATTTCTTATCACCCTGCAGTATCCCTCTTCAACTCCCGCTTCCTCGGCGAGCAGCACTGGCGCTCGGCGCTTTAGTTTTCTTCTCTCTGCCTGAGCTGGCGCGCTGCGCACGGCTAAATTAACGTCAGAATTTTTCCGGTTTACTTCGCAGTAAGCCGTCATGGATTATATTCTCAAGCAGGAGAAGGAATCATGTTTTATTGGATTTTATTAGCTTTAGCTATCGTTGCTGAAATTACCGGCACTTTGTCGATGAAATGGGCAAGCGTAAGCGGCGGGCATACTGGTTTTATTTTAATGCTGGTTATGATCGCGCTTTCCTATATTTTTCTCGCGTTCGCGGTGAAAAAAATCGCCCTCGGCGTAGCCTACGCCCTGTGGGAAGGGATTGGGATTTTACTGATCACCATTTTTAGCGTCCTGTTGTTTGATGAGACGCTGTCGATGATAAAAATCGCCGGGCTGGTCACCCTGGTCGCCGGGATTGTCTTGATCAAATCCGGGACGCAGAAAGCGGTAAAACCAGGCAAGGAGAAAGCGCATGCAACAGTTTGAGTGGGTCCACGCCGCCTGGCTGGCGCTGGCGATTGCGCTGGAAATTATCGCCAACGTTTTTCTTAAGTTTTCCGACGGCTTTCGCCGTAAATTCTATGGCGTGATGTCGCTGGCTGCGGTGCTTGGCGCCTTTAGCGCGCTCTCGCAGGCGGTCAAGGGGATTGACCTGTCGGTAGCCTATGCGTTGTGGGGCGGTTTCGGTATCGCGGCGACCATTGCCGCCGGCTGGGTGCTGTTTGGCCAGCGTTTGAACCATAAAGGCTGGATCGGGGTGATCCTGCTGGTGGCCGGCATGGTGTTAATTAAACTCGCCTGATATGATGCCGCCTGCGAATGCGGGCGGCAAAATCTGCTCTCTGTATTACGCTTAAAAAATGAGCCTGTTCGGGCAATTTAGCCACCGGCCGTGATGAGGGCAGAACATGATTCACTTGCCAGGTTGGCGCAATATTCCCTCCGCCAGAACGCTTTCCATCATGATCTTTTTCGCCGGGATCGGCCTCATCGTGTCGGTGGTTTTTCTGCTCTATCTCTCCCAGCATCTGATTGGCCAGAAAGCGAACGAAATTGATAAGCATCGCTCCGTTTTATCGGTTAATGGCGCGGTGCAGACGTCGGTTAACCGCGTGCTGTCGCTGGTTCTGGATAATTCCGTCTGGGATGATGCCGTGAGTCAGACCTATGCCGGAAGGCTCGATCCGCAGTGGCTCTATAATTCCTGGGGTTCTGGTTTCAAGATTAACAATCTCTATGACGGTACTTTCGTACTCGATCAGCACTACCGCGTACTGTGGGGATCGTTTCGCAGCCAGCCCTTCCCCGGGCAGGATACGCAGTTTCTCGGCAGCGGCTTCCACGCGCTTATTTCGCAGCATGCCGCCGCGCTGCGCAGCGGTAAAAGCGCCTGGGCTGGCATTACCGGCACCCGCGCCGGTATTGCTTTTATCGGCATCGGCCTGATCCGTCCGACGGTCGGACGCCTGCAGGTGTTTGATGATACCCGCCGCTATCTGGTGATTACCCGCCATATCAACCCGCAAATGCTTGAACGTCTAGGCGATACGTTCCAGATTCGCAATCTGCACGTCACCCAGACCGGCGGCGAATATAGCATTCCGCTACGTACCCAGGCCGGGGAAACCGTGGGCTACCTGAGCTGGCAGCCCGGCCTGCCCGGCGCCGAAGCGTCGCGGGCGGCATCGAACAGCATTCGGCTGATTGCAGCGGTGGCGGCAGGGCTGATCCTGCTGTTTATCCTGTTCAGCTGCCTCGGGCTGTACAAACTGGCGCGTGGCGAAAGCGTGGCGCGTCATACCGCCATGACCGACTGGCTGAGCCGCCTGCCTAACCGGCGGGCGCTGATCGAACGGCTTAATCAGGTTTGTGAAAATTCGCGCTATCAGACGCAAAGCGTGGTGTTTATCGATCTCGACGGCTTTAAGGACGTTAATGATAACTACGGTCACGACGTCGGCGATGCGCTGATCCTGCATATTGCGAAGGCGCTGCGGGAGCGGGTTCCCCCGGAAGGGATGCTGGCGCGGATGGGGGGCGACGAGTTCGCAATGACGATAAGCGGCGCAGAGGCGGCCAATCAGGCTTCGGTCTTTGCCCGCGCGGTGCTGGAACTGTTAAACGCACCGATTATCCTGAGCGGACGCAAAATCTATATCAGCGCCAGTATCGGTATTGCCAGCGGCGTGCCGGCAAGCTGCTCCAGCACGGAGCTTTTTCGTCGCGCCGATATTGCTATGTACCACTCTAAAAAGACTGGCAAAGGGCGTACCACCTGGTATGACGACGCGCTCAGCGACGCGCGGCAGTATCAGCTCAATATCGAGAATGGCATTCGTCAGGGACTGGAGAACGAAGAGTTCGATGTCTGGTATCAGCCGATCGTCAACGCTGATACGCTGGTGATGGAAGGGGTAGAAGCGCTGCTGCGCTGGCCGCGACGCCCGCAGGGGGCGCTGCCGCCGGATGCGTTTATCGGTATCGCCGAAAGCAGCGGCCTGATATACGCCCTCGGTCAATTTGTCCTGCATCGCGCCTGCAGCGATCTGCAGCCGTTAGGCGATCTGCTTCTGTCGGTAAATATCTCCCCGGCGCAGTTCCGCGATCCGGAGTTCGAGTCGCGGGTGGTCCAGGTGCTGGGACGCTGCCATTTTCCGGCCCGTCGCCTTCAGCTTGAGGTTACCGAGAGCTATGTTCTGGAGAATCCCGACCGCGCGAGAACGGCGATTAAAAATTTAAAATCGCTGGGTATCGCGGTAGCGCTCGACGATTTTGGTACCGGCTACTCCAGCATCGGCTACTTACGCAGCTTCAGCTTCGACAGCCTCAAGATCGATAAATCGCTGGCCGGATTGGTGGATGTTGATACCCAGGCCGCAGAGCTGGTGCGCGGTACCGTGAGAATTGCCGGGGCGCTGGACATCACGGTGGTGGCGGAAGGCGTAGAGAATCAAAAACAGCTGGCGCTGCTGCGGCGGGCGGGATGCGACAGATTGCAGGGCTACTATTTTAGCGAACCGATGCCCGTCACGTCGTTACTGCAACTGCGCCAGCAGCAGGGCTGACCGCTTACTGGGCGGCCAGGGCTTCCAGCTTATCGCGAAAACCGGTCACCGAGATGGCGCGGTTATCCGCTCGCCAGCGATCTTTTGGTCCAGGCGCCGAGCTTTGAACCGCAATCACCTGCCAGCCATCATCAGTTTTCAGCAGCAGCGGCGAGCCGCTATCGCCCGGCAGCGTATCGCACTGATGGGAGAGCACCGATGCCTGCGCCCAGCCGGTGACCACGCAATCCTGATGGGTGTAGAGATTATCCAGATGATCTTCCGGATAGCCAGACTGAGTCACTTTTCGTTCGGCGGTTTTTAGCGCGGCGGTCAGATCGGCTTTGCTGCCGCTAAAAATCGGCACCGGCGTAATGCCGGAAGGGGCGTAGCGCAGCACGATAAGGCCAAAATCCCACGGCGCCGCGGCGCTGGGAACTATCCAGCCATCGCCGTCTGCCTTAAGCCGTTTGCCCAGTGAAGGATCTACCCGACCTTCGATACCGTGAATTTCGTACACCCAGCCGCCTTTACGCGAGATAAAACGCAGAGCGACGGGTTTGTCTGGCTTACCTTTAGGTGGCGTAAGCAGACAGTGCCCGGCGGTGAGCGCCAGATTGGGGGAAATCAGCGTGGCGGTACAGAGATTACCGCTGGCGGTTTCCAGCTGCCCGATAGCATCCCAGGGATCGTCTGTGGGATTGCTGACGGGTTTACGGTCGTCATGACCAAAAAACAGCGTCTTAATATCTTTCGCACTCATGCCATCATCATCGGCCTGCACCAGCGCAGGGAAAAGACAGATCGAACACAGTAATAACAGTACGTCTCTACGCATATCACTCTCTGGGGAGATAATTATGTCTATTGAAAGTAGCAGCAGATTTAAGTTTATGAAAGTTAAGAACAATTTTAATTAAGCCAGACGGCGGGCTAATCCAGCCAAAAACGCGCCTTCATGACGGATCAATGGTGTTATTTCAAGATGTTAACGCTGTTTGGCCGCGGCGCTATTTCCGCAGAAAAGGGCGGCGGAAGCAACATAAATCGTGTATCCGAACGTACATCAGATGAGGGAACATAACCTGATTTCCGCTTCAGCTTATTCTTAAGTCCATTCAGAAAAAAAAAGCCGCTATTGGGTAAAATATGCAATTTCTTCACAGGAAAAACGCACTTCTTTACCTGTTTCTTACTTACTTTCAAAGCGAAACATTTTCTCACCGTAAACGTTGTTATTGCTACCCGCTTGTTGAGCAAACAGAGATGTTATCCCGGCGATGATATCTGCAATGTCTAACACCCGATGTACGGGAGGATTTATGTCTAAACAAGGTATTCGCGCATTAGTTTATGTTTCGGTCGTATCCGCGATGATCTGGGGCGCTACGGGCTATCTATTAGTTGCCGCGGTTCACGTTCTCTAATTCGGGCTCCTCTCCCCGGCGGAGAATATTATCGGGGAGCGGGCCGGGGATATGCTGATTTAAAAAGTGATGCAGTAAAGCGATGGGCTGTGGGCTGAGAGGGTTTTTCGGCCAGACAAAATAGTAGCCTTCGCCGGTAGTTACCGCCGTCGGGAAGGGTAAGGCCAGCAGCCCGGCGCGTATCGCGGGTAGATTAAGCAGCAGATCGCCAATGCTGACGCCGTGCCCGCTCATCGCCGCCATGGTGCCTTGCTCAAGGGTATCAAAGACGATGCCCTGAGCAATATCCGGCGCAGGTCGCTCATAATGCTCGAGCCAGCGCCGCCAGTCACGGCGATCGGTGGACGGATGTATCAGCGTGCAGGCCGCTAAATCTTGCCTGGCCTGCTGCATCATCCCCGGTGCGCAAAGCGGGATTAACCATTCGGCAAAAAGCAGGCTGCAGCAGTTATTATTGCCAAAATTGCCATCTCCCAGGAGGATTGCGCAGTCGAATGGCTCCTGAGTAAAATCGACGCTGTCGCGATCCATCCACAGGCTGCTCATTTCCACTTCCGGTCGCTGGTGCTGCTGGCGAAACTGTTGCAGGACGTCCAATAGCCAGCGCATCGTAAGCGTTGACGGCGCCTTCAGCCGTAGCTTGCCTGCCTGACGACGCAGGGTCTGGCAGGCCCGGTCTATCGATGAAAAACTCTCATTCAGCGCCTTCGCCAGCTGATAGCCGGCATCGGTAAGCGTGACCTTTGGGCCATGGCGAACAAAAAGCCGGCATGCAAACCATGACTCCAGGGTGCTGACGTGGCGACTGACGGCGCCGGTCGTGACGTGCAGCGCCGCGGCGGCCTGACTAAACGAACCAAGCCGAGCGGCGGTTTCAAAAGCGCGCAGTGCGTAGAGCGGCGGCATAGACATTGGCACAGATTTTCAATATTGAGTAAAACTCACATTCAAACTCACTATAAGTCGTTTTTCAACTCTGAAATCAGAGAGGAAGATAGGGTTTTAATTGGGAAATGGTGAGTTTAAATCATGAATATCTCTTTGCTGACGGCCTACTCTTTGACGGTACTGGCGCTTATTGCCACCCCGGGGCCGGTGGTGGTGTTAGTGACCGGCGCGGCGGCGCGGGAAGGCTTTGCCAGTGCGGTGCGCACGATGATTGGCGGGAATCTGGCTTCTTTAGTGCTGCTGGCCGCTGCTGCTGCGATGCTGAACGGCATAGTGGCGCTTGATCCACGCGCGCTAACGCTGATGGCGACGATCGGATCGCTGTTTATTATTCGACTTGCGCTGGGGATGTTGCGTGCAGAGCCGGTGACGCAGGATGCATCGAAAAAGCGTAGTGGGGTGATGGCAGGATTTGCGACCGCGTTAAGCAATCCCAAAGATATCCTGTTTTTTGCCGCGTTTTTTCCGCAGTTTATTCCTGTAACCGACAGCTTCGGTTTTAGCCTGGGGCTCCTGACGGCGGTATGGGCGATGATCGACTTAGGCGTGCTTACGCTCTATATTCTGGCGGTTCGTCGTTGGTTAACGGCGCGTTACGCCCAGCGATTAACAACGGTGTCGGCGTTTTTCCTGCTAATTCTGGCGCTTTACGGCCTGGGCTACAACCTCTGGCAGCTAAGTCTTCAGTAGAGGAAAAAACGGCTGGCGACCAGCGCGCAGATAATCAGCAGGATCAGGATGAGCTCAAAACGGTAGCGCCGCAGCATAGTGCTCTCCGGAAAAAAACGGCGCTGAAGCCAGCGCCGGTATTATATCAATCAATCTCACCCGGGAGATTAAGCAGCCGGTTGGGCAGCAGCTTTAGCGGTATGGTGCCTGGTGGTTTTGTGGTGCTTTTTCGCAGCCTGGGCTTTCTGAGCTACCGGTTTAGCGGCGGCCTTTTTGTGTTTTTTGGCGGCCTGAGCCTTCTGGGTGGCAGCCGGTTTAGCTTCTGCTTTCTTGTGCTTTTTAGCCGCCTGCGCTTTCTGCTCTGCAGCCGGTTTAACAGCGGCTTTATGGTGTTTCTTGTGATGGGTCGCTTTAGCGGTGGTGCTGTGAGTTGCAGCAGCCGGAGCCGGAGTGGCGGTGGTGGCGGCATCGGCAGCGAAAGCGACAGAAGACAGACCCATAGCAGCGGCAACGACCAGAGCTAATACTTTTTTCATTCTGATATCCTCGAAAAGGTTTCTTGTTTCAACCCCACTGCGGGGCCGTTGAAAGAACTATATGCTTGTCTTATCGAGGTTTCCGTGAGTGTTTGGTATCGGCGTGTAACCGTATGTACAACCTGCTCTCACCGGGGATAATTGGGCGCCGGGAGCGGCCCGACGCCCGTAGCTTACAGATACCGCGAGGTGAGGTGCTGGCGGAAAAAGTCGCTGTTAAGGTCTTCCCCGGTCGCATGCTGTATCAGCTGCGAGGTGGTGAAACGGCTGCCGTGCTGCCAGATATTCTGCCGCAGCCAATCGAAGAGGGCGGTAAAGTTACCGTTGGCGATATCGCTTTCTAGCTGCGGTAGCGCCCGTCTGGCGGAAGCCATCAGCTGAGCGGCGTACATAGCGCCCAGCGTGTAGGACGGGAAGTAGCCAAAACCGCCATCGGTCCAGTGGATATCCTGCATACAGCCGTCCCGATAGTTGCCGGTAGTAGACAGTCCCAGCCAGTGCTGCATTTTTTCATCCCACAGCGCCGGAATATCATCAACCTCGATATCGCCATCAATCAACGCACGTTCAATTTCGTAGCGCAGAATGACGTGCGCCGGATAGCTCACCTCGTCGGCGTCGACGCGGATAAAGCCCGGTTTGACGCGTTGATTCCAGGCGATAAAGTTGTCGCGGCTAAAGGCCGGCTGCTCGCCAAAGTACCGGCGTACCGTTGGCAGCAGGCGTTGAAGAAAGGCTTCGCTGCGGCCGAGCTGCATTTCGAAAAACAGGCTTTGCGACTCGTGGATTGCGGTAGAGCGGGCGAGAGCGATGGGCTGATCGATCCAGTTACGCGGCAGATTTTGTTCGTAGCGTGCGTGACCGGTTTCATGAATCACGCCAAACAGCGCGCTGAGCAGATCGTTCTCGTTGTAGCGCGTGGTGATACGCACGTCCTGGGGCACGCCGCCGCAGAAAGGGTGGGCGCTGATATCCAGCCGTCCGCCATCAAAATCAAAGCCCAGTACACGCATCGCTTCCAGCCCCAGTTCGCGCTGGTCAGCAATCGGAAACGGCCCTTGAGGTTCGAGAAGTGGCGTTTGCGCCTGCTTTTCAACCACTTTCTCCAGCAGCGTGGGAAGCCATGACTTGAGGTCAGCGAACAGCACATCAAGACGCGTACTGGTCATATCCGGTTCAAAAATATCCAGCAGCGCGTCATAGCGGGAGCAGCCTTTTGCCGCGGCGCGAATCTGCGCCTCTTCGCGGCTCAGCTTGACCACTTCCCGCAGGTTATCAGCAAAACCCTGCCAGTCGTTCGCCGGACGCTGGCTGCGCCAGGCGTGCTCGCAGCGGCTACCCACCAGTGATTTCGCTTCCACCAGGCTTTCCGGCAGCAGCGCCGCCTGCTCGTACTGGCGGGTCATCTCGCGCAGGTTTGCCTGCTCAACATCGTTCAGCTCTTCCTGAAGCGCATTGCGCAGCCATTCGCCCACTTTTTTATCGGTCAGAATCTGATGTTGCAAAACGCCAAGCTCAGCCAGCGCTTCGCCGCGTGCCGCGCTGCCGCCGGGCGGCATCATGGTGAACATGTCCCAGCCGGCGATGGCGGAGAGATGCGAAAAGCGGGAAAGGCGCTGAAAGGTCTTTACAAGTGACTGATACGGCGATCTTTTTTCCATATTGTCGGATCCTGTTGGCTGTGTTTGCATAGGTGAGAATGAGGAGTATTCCATCACAATTCCTTTACCTTTCCCACAATGAAAAACCGGGGTGATGCTGACCTGGACGTCAGGCAGCGCTGGAATTGACCATCTGACCACAGCTACCCCAATGGAGTAAGGTGGTACAGACGGGTAAGTGATTGCCCGGACGGTTCATCAGCATAATGTCATGATTAATCGATTGCGTATTTTATGTTTGGCTCGAAATAATCCGGATGTGCGCAAAATAGCAGTTTCTTTCTCTGTGGTCGGCTAAAATATAAACATAGACAGGCCGCTGATGTGAGGTGGATTATGAATCCGTTTACCTGGCTGTTTATCGCACTGCTTTCTATGGACGCCGTCAGAGAACTGATGGGCATGTCGTCGGTACTGGGAATGTGGTGAACTGCGTGGCCCGCTTCAGACCACGCAAGCCCGCGTTACTTCAGGCGCTTGTGCAAACAGGCGCCGGTAAGCAGCGCAGCCAGCAGCATCAGCGCAATAAACCCGCCAACGCCGTTCCAGCCGTAGTTATGCCAGAACACGCCGCCTAATGTCCCCGCCATGCTGGATCCCAGATAGTAGCTGAATAAATAGAGCGACGAGGCCTGGCCACGCGCGCGGCGGGCTCGTGGGCCGATCCAACTACTGGCGACCGAGTGGGCTGCGAAAAATCCCGCAGAGAACAGCAGCATGCCGATGAAAATCAGCCACAGCGATGAGAATAACGTCATCAACAGCCCGCCGAGCATAACCGCCGTGGAAAACAACATCACCGGGCCGCGGCCATAGCGCACGGTCATCGCACCGGCTTTTGGCGAGCTCCATGTTCCGGTTAAATAGGCCACCGAAAGCAGGCCTACGACCGCCTGGCTTAATGACCACGGCGAGAGCATCAGGCGATAGCCAATATAGTTAAACAGAGTGACGAAAGACCCCATTAACAAAAAACCTTCGAGGAACAGCAGGGGCAGCCCGCGATCGCGCCAGTGCAGACGAAAGTTGATCAGCAGCGTTTTTGGTCGCAGCGAGGTCGGACGGAAGTGGCGCGATTCCGGCAGGATGCGCCAGAACATCAGTGCTGCGGCAAGGGCGAAGCCGCTAATGACCGCCAGCGCAATCCGCCAGCCGAAGAAATCGGTGAATACACCGGTCAGCAGACGACCGCTCATGCCGCCGATGGAGTTACCGCTGATATACAGCCCCATCGAGAACGCCACCACGCTGGGATGGATCTCTTCGCTCAGGTAGGTCATGCCGACCGCCGCCACGCCGCTCAGCGACAGACCAATCAGGGCGCGCATAATCAGGATCCCGTGCCAGCTGGACATCATCGTCGACAGCAGGGAGCAGCAGGAAGCCAGCACCAGCGCCGTCACCATTACCTGTTTGCGGCCAATCGCGTCAGAGAGCGGGCCGGTAAACAGCAGGCCGACCGCCAGCATGGCGGTGGAGATGGACAACGAGATACTGCTGCTGGCTGGTGAGACGCCGAATTCAGTGGAGAGCACGGGCAGGATCGGCTGAACACAATAAAGCAGCGCGAAAGTCGCCAGTCCGGCAGAGAAGAGCGCAAGCGTAACGCGAATAAATTGCGGAGTGCCGCGTTTGATAAACTGGTTTGGCTGAGGAGTGATGGTGTCGCTGACGTCGCTTGCCGGGACGGCGTCAGCGGTAGTTGTACGGCTCACGGAAAAATCCTTGCTGATATACAGAGTTAAATGACCTTGCAGGGCACTTATTAAGGGTATGAAAATGTAAATATTCTGTCTAATATATTAATAATCTCAAATAAGACGTTTTAAATATGAATATTGAGCTGCGTCATCTGCGCTACTTTATTGCGGTGGCGGAAGAACTCCATTTTGGTCATGCGGCGGCGCGGTTGAACATATCTCAGCCGCCGCTTAGCCAGCAGATTCAAATCCTTGAGCAGCAAATTGGCGCACGTCTGTTTGCTCGTACCAACCGCAGCGTTAGCCTGACGGATGCCGGCAAGCAGTTTCTCGCCGATAGTCGGCAGATCCTCTCGCAGGTGGAAGATGCCGCCGCGCGGGCCGCTCGTCTTCACCACGGCGAGACTGGTGAACTACGCATTGGCTTTACTTCGTCGGCTCCCTTTATTAAGGCGGTATCGGACACGTTGTCGACCTTCCGCCATCGCTATCCGGATGTGCATATTCAGACGCGGGAAACCAACACTCGCGAGCAGATTGTGCCGCTAAACGAAGGGGCGCTGGACCTGGGGCTGATGCGTAACACCCAACTGCCGGAAACGCTGGTCTGGGAAAGAGTGCTGCGTGAACCGCTGCTGGCGATGGTGCCCCGGGACCATCCGCTGGCGAGCCAGCCTGGCGTTAGCCTGCGGGAGCTGGCGCGGGAGCCGTTCGTCTTTTTTGATCCTCATGTTGGTACCGGACTGTATGACGATATTCTGGGGTTAATGCGCCGCTACGACCTGACGCCGGTCATCACCCAGGAGGTGGGGGAAGCCATGACCATTATCGGCCTGGTTGCCGCCGGGCTTGGCGTGTCGATTTTACCGGCCTCATTCCGGCGGGTTCAGCTGTCGGAAATGTGCTGGTTGCCCATCGAAGAGCAGGATGCGGTCTCGGAAATGTGGCTGGTATGGTCTAAGCATCGTGAGCAGGGTCAGGCGGCGCGCCGTTTTCGCGAATCGCTGCTGGCCAGCGCCAGGTGATGCATTTAAGACAAATCAGGGCTAAAAATGTGCGGTAAATCACAAGGCTAAGTAAAAATTTGACGAGTACCGTTGAAGTGCTTCACCATAGCCCTCAGTTTATTTCGAAGCGCGAAAATAAAGGGAGTCAACGGTGGTAGCGGACAGTCAGCCAGGCCATATCGATCAAATAAAGCAGACCAACGCGGGCGCAGTTTATCGCCTGATTGATCAGCTTGGCCCGGTGTCGCGCATCGACCTCTCGCGCTTCGCGCAGCTCGCGCCTGCCAGTATCACTAAAATCGTCCGCGAAATGCTGGAAGCGCATCTGGTTCAGGAAACGGAAATCCAGGAGCCTGGAAGCCGTGGAAGGCCCGCCGTAGGGTTGATGGTGGAAACCGAAGCCTGGCACTACCTCTCAATCCGCATCAGCCGCGGCGAAATCCACCTCGCGCTTCGCGATCTGAGCAGCGCGCTGGTGGTGGAAGAGCAGCTGGAGCTGGCATTACAACACGTCCAGCCCTTTGCGACGCGGCTCCTCGATCACGTAGACCAGTTCTTTATTCGTCACCAAAAGAAGCTGGAGCGTTTAACCGCCATTGCCGTCACTATGCCGGGAATTATCGACACCGAGCACGGTATTATTCACCGGATGCCATTTTATGAAGACGTTAAGGATATGCCGCTGGGCGAGATTTTAGCCAATCATACCGGCGTATCGGTCTATATTCAGCACGACATCAGCGCCTGGACCATGGCCGAATCGCTGTTTGGCGCCTCCAGGGGGGCGCGCGATGTGATTCAGGTGGTTATCGATCACAACGTGGGGGCGGGGGTGATCACCGACGGTCGTCTGCTGCACGCGGGCAGCAGCAGTCTGGTTGAAATCGGCCACACTCAGGTCGACCCGTATGGGAAACGCTGCTATTGCGGCAACCATGGCTGTCTGGAAACCATTGCCAGCGTCGAGAGCGTGCTGGAACTGGCGCAGATCCGCATGGCCAAGTCGATGAGCTCAATGCTGCATCAGCAGCCGCTCAGCGTCGAGTGGCTATGTGAGGCCGCGCTGCAGGGGGATTTACTTGCCCGCGACATTATCAGCGGCGTCGGGAACCACGTTGGGCGGATTCTGGCGATTATGGTTAACCTCTTTAACCCGCAGAAAATCCTTATCGGTTCACCTTTCAACCTCGCCGCTGATATTTTATTTCCGGCAATATCTGATTGCATTCGACAACAATCGTTACCGGCCTATAGCCGACATATTGCCGTTGAAAGCACGCAGTTTTCTAACCGGGGAACGATGGCTGGTGCGGCTCTGGTAAAGGATGCCCTCTATAACGGATCGTTGCTCATACGACTGTTACAGGGTTAACATTTTTTCATATTCACACCAAAAATTGCGCTATCTCAAGCCCGCCCTCGATGGCATCGCGTAGACTTTTTCCACAGTTGATTATTTCTCTCCCGTATATTTCATCAACATAACTGTGGGGTTAGTGATGTTTAAGCGTTTCTTCATAACAGGTACTGACACTTCTGTCGGCAAGACAGTCGTTTCCCGTGCGCTGTTGCAGGCACTCGCTGCCAGCGGCAAAAGCGTAGCCGGGTACAAGCCTGTGGCGAAGGGCAGTAAAGAGACGCCGGACGGACTGCGGAACAAAGATGCGCTGGTTTTACAGAGCGTGTCATCGCTGGTGTTACCGTATGATGCTGTCAATCCCATCGCGTTAAGCGAAGATGAAAGCAGCGTGGCGCATAGTTGCCCAATCAACTACGGTCTGTTGTCGGACGGCCTGCAGCGCATGAGCGCGCAGGTTGAGCATGTGGTAGTCGAAGGTACCGGAGGCTGGCGCAGCCTGATGAACGATCTGCGTCCGCTGTCGGAGTGGGTGGTACAGGAACAGCTGCCGGTGCTGATGGTGGTGGGGATTCAGGAAGGCTGCATCAACCATGCCTTGCTGACCGCACAGGCTATCGCTAACGACGGCCTGCCGCTGATTGGCTGGGTTGCCAATCGTATTAATCCGGGCCTGGCGCATTATGCTGAAATTATCGATGTGCTGAGCAAAAAACTGCCAGCGCCGCTCATCGGTGAATTGCCTTACTTGCCGCGCGCGGAACAGCGCGAACTGAGCCAGTATATCGACTTATCGATGCTCGGCGAGATGATGGCGGTAGATAGAATCCCGGCGTAACGTCCGCGACAGCACCGATGCCAGTACGCTAGCAATCAATAAACCGGGCAGTAAAACGTACTGTCCGGTCATTTCACAAATCATCAGCGTGGACATAATCGGCGCATGGGTTGTCGCCGCCAGAAACGCCGCCATGCCGGTTAAGCCTATCATTATCGCGATCTCCTGGTAATCAGGTAGCCACAGTCCCGTCAGGCTGGCGAACAGCATGCCGATCCCCAGGCCAACAAACAGCGTTGGCGTAAACACCCCCCCCGGCGCGCCGGAACCGCTGCTGGCCAGCACGGCGAGCAGCTTGCAGACAAAGACAAGAATGATAGCGCTGAAGAGCGGCGGCGAAAGCAGATAGCTTTGTACGACACTGTAGCCATTTCCCCAGACGGCCGGCGCGAGAAGCGAGAGCAGGCCGACAATAAGCCCGCCCAGCGCCAACTGCCAGGGGGGCGACAGACGCAGCCGGACAAAGCACTGATGGCTATAGCTCATCAGCCAGATAAACAGCGGCCCGCAAAGCCCGGCCAGCAAACCCGTTGCCAGCATTAACCCATAGTGGGTCGCGCGCAGGGTGGCGTGAAACTCAACGTGGTAGAGCGGCGCCGAACTTCCGTTCAGCAGATTGGTGAGCAGCAGGGCGGTTACCGCAGCAATGACGACCGGACCAAGCGACGCCAGCATCAGAGTGCCGAATAAGATCTCGGCGATAAACAGGCTGCCGGCAAGCGGCGCATGGTATGCGCTGGCCATCCCGGCGGCGGCGCCGCAGGCGACCCACAGCTTCCACTCATCTTTTGGCGTAAACCGGCGGGCGAACAGCGAGGCGGCCAGCGCGGCCAGCAGGATCATCGCCCCTTCCCGGCCAATAGCGCTGCCGGTGGTGACCACCAGCAGAGAGGCCAGCGATTTTACCAGGCTGGCCGGGGTATCAAACCCGCCGTCGCCGGTCTCGAGAGCTTCCATGTAGTCGGTTGGCGCGTGCGGACGTTCAACACTGCGGCGCTGCCAGAACCATAGCAGGGCGCCTGCGGCAAGGCCGCCCAGCATTGGCGTTAACAGCCGACGCCATCCGGGCATAGACTCAGCGGCGTTCACCAGACTTCCGCTGTCATTGCTCAGAAACAGGCTTTCCAGTCCCGCCATTGCATGGCGGAACAGGGCAACCGCGAGGGCGGCGAAGACGCCGACCAGCATGGCAATGACCAGACGGCGAAACATAACCTGGACATCAGGATAAGCGTGAAGACGATGCATTAGCGAATACGATTAGCGAAACAGATGGCTTATTTTCTCTGGATATAAAGATATAAGCAAAAGCGATAAGTGCGAATGAAGCGGAAAGGTGACATTGTCACTTGCAGGTGATGCCCGGCTGGCGGGCATCAGCTGAGGGAGTTAACGGTAGAGCGGTTTCTCGGCCACCGCACAGGGCAGCCGCGCCTGCCATTGCGCCAGCGTCTCTTGCGCCAGATGGCCAAGAGCCTGATAAAAAGGCTGATTCGCCTCGGCCACAAATACGCTCAGAAAGCGGCCGGACCACGGGAGGAGATGCCAGGCCAGAAGCTGGTTAAAGGCCTCATCCTGAGCAGATTCGCACAGCCAGGCTGCCAGCAGTAGCAGGGTGCCAAAGTGGTCTTCCGGCTCCGAACGTTGTTCGGACAGCGCGATGCCGGTTACCCGCATCCATTCACGAAGCGCCAGCGTTGAGTCGCCAAACAACACGCTTTCTTTATCCAGCCAGACGGAGCCCCACGGCGGCGCAGGCAGCGCCCACGGACCGATAAACAGCCGCTGCCAGGCTTCCGGCAGCGGTTCATCGTCCTCGCGAGCGAACAGCGCCGCCAGGCCGTCCGTCACCGCGTAGGGCCACTGACTTCGCCAGCTGCCGTCGCGCAGGGCCGCAACCAGCGGAGCAGCCTGCTCGCTGTCCGGCGCAAAAGAGAACAGAGCGCCCAGCGTGCGGGCGCTGAGTGCGACAGCGTCGCGGTCTTGCGATTGCATCATACCATTCCTTACAGCAGAGGGTGCCGCAGCACCCGTTTATTAACCGGCAATCGCCGTACCCACGGTCATATGGAGACCATAAAACAGGCCGCGGCCGATAAACTCGCCGAGCATCACCAGTGCCAGTCCGAGCAACAAGCTGGCGATGCGCGGATTCTGGCGTCTTGCCAGCGGGCAGATCCAGCAGCCGAGACCCAGCGCCAAAAGAACTAACCGCAGGATTTGCAGCCAGCCATAATAAGGCAGCAGTGCGCTGGCCTGCTGTACGGAGCTGTGGATCTCCGCCAGCTCGCTGTTCTGCAATATGACGACCGCCAGGCTTGCCAGCAGCGCGAGCACGCTCATCGAAGCGAAAACTCTGCCGTTAAACGGCACGTTGGCTACGCGCAGCAGCAGGGCGGCGAAAAGCGGCCCGCACAGCACCATTGTTAGGAAAAATGCGGCGGTGGTGTAGGCATTATACCAGGTCGGCACGGTATCAATCTGGTACACCATGGTCATCTCAAGGACGAACAGGCAGCCGAGCAGCATAGTCAGCAGGAGCCAGGCTTTCGCCAGAACCCGCGGCATTTTCCCGAGAATCGTCACCAGCCACCAGAAACCCCCGACGGCGAAAAACAGCGCGCCGCTGGCAATTTCATTGCTTAACGCCGATGATCCCACCCGGTTAAGGGCGTTAAATGCCCGCAGTGGCGAGCCGAGGTGAATGATTGACGCGAGAAAGCCAATCCCCATTATCAGCCAGATAAAAAACATGCCCCGCACCAGGCGCTGCCGGGCTTCGGAGTTGTTATTCAGCGAAAGCCAGCCCAGCCCGCTGACGATAATCGCCCCTGCGACGCTTTGCCCCAGCACCGTAAACAGCACCAGCGGCCATTCATGCCATCCGTTTCCCATTTTATACCTCCTTCGGGTTGGCCAAATAGCCGGTGGTATCGCCGCACGGACGCGCATTGGCGTTCGGTTTGATCACGATACTCGGCCTGGTGAAGTGCGCAGACGGCAGCGGAGCGACGGCGGCCAGCTGACCGTGTTTTTCGCGGAGTTCTTCGATGGGGCCAAAGTCGAGAGCCCTCAGCGGGCAGGACTCGACGCATATCGGTTTTTTACCTTCGGCGACCCGGTCATAGCAGCCGTCGCATTTAGTCATATGGCCTTTTGCCGCGTTGTACTGCGGCGCACCGTACGGGCAGGCCATATGGCAGTAGCGACAGCCGATGCATACTTCTTCGTTCACTACCACGAAACCGTCATCGCGCTTGTGCATGGCGCCGCTGGGACATACTTTCGTGCAGGCCGGATCTGCGCAGTGGTTGCAGGCGATTGACAGGTAATAGGCGAAGACGTTTTGCTGCCACACGCCGTTATCTTCCTGCCAGTCGCCGCCCGCGTATTCGTAGATGCGGCGAAAGCTGACATCAGGCGTTAAGTTTTTATAATCCTTACAGGCCAGCTCGCAGGTCTTACAGCCCGTGCAGCGGGCGGAGTCGATAAAAAATCCATACTGAGCGCTCATGGTTTACTCCTTAAACCTTCTCGATTTCGACCAGATTGGTGTGCTGCGGGTTGCCCTTAGCCAGCGGCGAAGGGCGGTGCGTCGTCAGCGTATTGATACAGGAGCCGCGATCGATACGATCGCCATTCATATTGGCATCATGCCAGGCCCCCTGGCCCATCGCCGACACGCCGGGCATGATGCGCGGGGTCACCTTGGCCGGGATCCGCAGTTCGCCGCGGGCGTTGAATACGCGCACCATATCGCCGTTCTTGATCCCGCGTTTTTCGGCGTCCAGAGGATTTAGCCACACCTCCTGACGGCAGGCTGCCTGCAGTATATCCACATTGCCGTAGCTTGAGTGGGTGCGCGCCTTGTAGTGGAAGCCGAACATTTGCAGCGGGAACTTCTCGCGTAAAGGATCATCCCAGCCTTCAAAGGTTGAGGCGTAGACCGGCAGCGGGCTAATGGTTTCGTCCTTTTCGAGCTGCCAGTTTGCGGCGATCTCCGCCAGACGGCTGGAGTAAATCTCGATTTTACCCGACGGGGTTTTTAACGGATTGGCGGCCGGGTCTTTACGGAAGTCGCGATAGGCGACAAAGTGGCCGTTGGGGTCTTTACGTTTATAAATCCCCATCTTTTTCAGTTCGTCATAGCTCGGGAGCGCCGGGTCTTTCGCCAGCATTTTCGCGTATAAATGCTGCAGCCACTGCTCCTGGGTACGGCCTTCGGTAAACTTCTGGTGGACATCCTCGCCAAGCCGTTTTGCCACTTCGCTAAGGATCCAGTAGATAGGTTTGCGCTCAAATTTGGCGGAGGTGACCGGCTGAATGAAAATGAGATAACCCATATTGCCGGCGTAATCGTTGGGAATAATATCTTCCTGCTCGACGGTCATCAGGTCCGGCAGCAGAATATCGGCATATTTGGCCGATGAAGTCATAAAGTTTTCGATAACCACGATCATCTCGCATTTGCTTTCATCCTGCAGGATCTCGTGGGTTTTATTGATATCCGAGTGCTGGTTGATGATGGTGTTGCCGGCATAGTTCCAGAGGAATTTAATTGGCACATCCAGCTTCTCTTTGCCGCGTACGCCGTCGCGGGTGGCGGTCATTTCCGGGCCGCGAACGATGGCGTCAGTCCAGCTAAAGCAGGAGATGGCGGTTTTCACCGGATTGGTCAGCACCGGCAGGCGTTCAATAGTGATGGTATAGGTGGATTCGCGGGCGCCGCTGTTGCCGCCGTTAATGCCGACGTTGCCGGTCAGTATCGGCAGCATGGCGATCGCTCGGGCCGACAGTTCACCGTTAGCCTGGCGCTGCGGTCCCCATCCCTGGCAAATATAAGCCGGTTTCGTGCTGCCGATTTCCCGGGCCAGCTTGATGATGCGGTCGGCGGGAATGCCGGTGATCCGCGATGCCCATTGTGGGGTTTTCGCCGTGCCGTCGTCACCCTCGCCGAGAATATACGCTTTGTAATGCCCGTTCGCCGGGGCATCTGCCGGCAGCGTTTTCTCATCGTAACCGACGCAGTATTTATCGAGGAATGGCTGATCGACCAGATTTTCATTAATCAGCACCTAGGCGATGCCGGCCACCAGCGCGGCGTCGGTGCCGGGGCGAATCGGGATCCACTCATCTTCCCGCCCGGCGGCGGTATCGGTATAGCGCGGGTCGATAACGATCATTCGCGCGTTAGAGCGCTCGCGCGCCTGTTCTAAATAATAAGTGATGCCGCCACCGCTCATGCGGGTTTCTGCCGGGTTATTACCGAACATCACCACCAGCTTGCTGTTTTCAATATCGGAGGTGCTGTTGCCATCATTGCTGCCGTAGGTGTAGGGCATGGCGCAGGCAATTTGCGCTGTACTGTAGGTTCCGTACTGATTCAATGAGCCGCCGTAGCAGTTCATCAGGCGCATTACCGGTGAGGCGGTGGGTGACGAACGCGTCATGTTGCCGCCGACAATCCCCGAAGAGTAGTTAATATAAACGGCTTCGTTGCCATAATCTTTGACGATGCGTTTGAGATTGCTGGCAATCGTATCCAGCGCCTCTTCCCAGCTAATGCGGACAAACTTGCCTTCGCCGCGTTTACCGACGCGCTTCATGGGATAATTAAGGCGATCGGGATGATTAATGCGCCGGCGAATGGAACGGCCGCGCAGGCACGCGCGCACCTGGTGATCGCCATAAATATCCGCGCCGGTATTGTCGGTTTCGACCCAGACGACTTCATCGTCACGCACGTGTGAACGCAGCGCGCAGCGGCTGCCGCAGTTGACCGAGCAGGCCCCCCAGACAATCCGTTCTTCACCGCGCGTAGCGTCTTGCACAGCGGCGGCGGCATTGCGGAGGCTGAAAGGCAGCGATAAACCGCCGGCGGCGAGGGCCAGCGAACCAAGGGCGGTTGATTTGATTAGCGTTCGGCGGGTAAGGCCGTCGGTATGTTCCTGGTTAGACATTGCTCACTCCATGATTTTGTTATAATGGCGTAATGCCAACGCCTGCTTAATGTCGGCGTGGAGAGTGAGGGATCTTACTTAAAACGGAGTAGAGAGATCTTATCCCCGGTCAACCAAGGGATAAGACTTCTCCAGTCATGCGGTGAGGTTACTGCGCGCCGCTGTCGCGGGTGTAGATGATCTTAAAGGTATCGTTGGCGCAGTGGCCGACCACCTGCTCGCCGGGCCGATCGGGCTGGTCGTTCGGGACGATCGCCAGGCTAAAGCCCGATTCCGGGACGCCGTTGTTGATGATTTTCTGCTGAATATCGCTTTTTACCCGCTCGCAGGAATCCGGCGCCGCGAAAGCAGCTGTCGAACCCAGAAGCAGGGCCGCACAGAGCCAGGGGGATAGTTTCATCATAAACTCCTTATTGACGTTATCCAGAATTAAGCATAGCAGAAGTGGTGTAAACAATTGTATTTGCTAATATGATTGTACTATGCACAAAAGGAATCGCGCGTGAAAAAACGGTTTTTGCTGTTACTGGCTGTCGGAGCGCTTAGCGCCTGCGATGAAAAGGGAGCACCTCAGGCCTTCACTCCCGAAATGGCGAGTTTTTCTAACGAATTTGAGTTCGATCCGCTGCGTGGGCCGGTTAAAGAGTTTAGCCAGACGCTGTATGACGAACATGATGAAGTGGTGAAGTGGGTTAAAGGGCGTTTATCCAGCGAAGGGTGCTTTGACCTGCTGGCATTTGAAGACCTGGAGAACAAAACCGGCGCGGCGCTGGTGCTGGACGCGAACTACTATCTGGATGCGCAAAGCCAGGAAAAACGCCTGCGTTTGCAAGGAAAATGCCAGCTGGCGGAAATGCCTTCGGCGGGCGTGTCGTGGGAAACCGATGATAACGGATTTGTTGTGACCGCTCGCGGCAAGGAGAGCACCGCGACCTACCGCTATGATAGCGAAGGCTATCCGCTGGGTAAAACGACCACCGCTAAAGGCGAGCGTTTTACGGTAAGCTCAACGCCGTCGTCCGATCCGCGCAAAAAGATGGACTACACCGCAGTGAGCATCTTTAATGACCGCACGCTGGGCAACGTAAGTCAGACCTGCGATTACGACGACCACGACAACCCGGTAAGCTGTGAGCTTAAGGTTGTCGACGACAGCGTACAGCCTGCGCTGATCCGCCACTACACCATCAAAAGCACCATTGACTATTACTGAGCCGTCGGTTTCAGCAGCGTCTGGCCCTGTGGTTTATGCTCGGCCAGATACTGGTGTTGGAACAGGCACATACGGATGGTATTGCGATATTCACCGTTAATAAAGAATTCGTGGATCAGTTCACCTTCCACCATAAATCCGAGCTTGCGGTAGATGTGGATCGCTTTTTCATTTTCTTTATCGACGATAAGGTAGAGCTTATATAAGTTGAGCACCATAAAGCCGTAATCCATGGCGAGCTTCGCGGCGCGGGTGGCCAGTCCTTTGCCCTGATAATCAGGGGAGATGATGATCTGAAACTCAGCGCGACGGTGCACGTGGTTGATTTCAACCAGCTCAACCAGTCCGGCCTTTTCGCCGTCGCATTCAATAACAAAGCGGCGTTCGCTCTGATCGTGAATGTGCTTGTCGTACAGGTCGGAAAGTTCAACAAAGGCTTCATAGGGCTCTTCAAACCAGTAGCGCATAACGCTGGCGTTGTTGTCGAGCTGGTGGACAAAGCGGAGGTCTTCGCGCTCAAGCGGGCGGAGTTTGACGTGATAAGCGTCAGTCATGGGAATACCTGTGTGTTATAGCGAAGTTTTACTGATTATGGCGCCCGCAGGCGCCATACATTACGGAGTAATAGTGCGGCCAGTGCGGCGGTCAAGGCAGCGCAGGGTGTTAGGTTCCCAGTACGCGTTGACGTTCGCGCTCTTCTGGCAGTTGTCCTGGGCATCAAAAGCCACGTCGGCTTTGTCCCACTCTTTTTCGGCGCGCTTGTTGACCTTCTGGCGTAAAGAGCGGGTGTCGTTCCACTGCTCTTTTTCCATCGCGGCCTGCTGGCGGCTCTGGGCGCTGTCGCCGGACTCAATGACCAGCTTGTCCGTTTTGGCGAACGACGATGCGGTAAAGACCATCGCGCTCAGCGCCAGCAGGGCGGTCAGACACCAGCGTTTGTTCAGTGTTGTGTTCATCACGATTTCCTTTAAGTGATCCCCGTGGTGTGAGTTTACTACATCTCCTTTCGACGGCATACCCGACAAAATAGAGTTAACGACGGCCATTATTGCGTAGAATGAGTTAACGCTTGCTCAACTTACGACGTTTTAAATGGTAAAAACCACGCTGCTTTTCTTTGCCACCGCGCTGTGTGAAATCATTGGCTGCTATTTACCGTGGCTATGGTTAAAACGTGGGGCGACGCCCTGGCTACTGATTCCGACCGGCCTGGCGTTGGCGCTTTTTGTCTGGCTGTTGACGCTGCACCCGGAGGCAAGTGGGCGGGTGTACGCCGCTTATGGCGGGGTATATGTTTGCACCGCTCTGCTATGGTTGCGTTTCGTCGATGGCGTCAAACTGAGCCATTATGATTGGGCCGGGGCGCTGGTTGCGCTGTGCGGCATGCTGATTATTGTGGCCGGCTGGGGACGCGCTTAGCCCTTCTTTTCTGTTAAAAAAGCCGGGGTAAATACCGCTATCCCGGCCTCTTTGTCTTGTGCATTAGCCCATTCCTTCTCCGTTTATACCCTCCCTGACCGCGCTGAGATAATGTGATCTGTCGCGTCTTTTTCGATCGTTATACTTGTATGGTAGTAGGTCTGATGTTTTAATTTTGTTCACTAACCGCATAGAAGTAAGGAAGAAGAAATGAAGATCGTTGCCGCTGAAGTTTTCGTCACCTGCCCGGGACGCAACTTCGTCACCCTTAAGATCACCACTGATGATGGTATCGTCGGTTTAGGTGACGCGACGCTAAACGGCCGCGAGCTGTCCGTTGCATCGTATCTGCGGGATCACCTCTGCCCGCAGCTGATTGGCCGCGATGCGCACCGCATAGAAGATATCTGGCAGTTTTTCTACAAGGGCGCCTACTGGCGTCGCGGCCCGGTCACGATGTCGGCGATTTCCGCTATCGATATGGCGCTGTGGGATATCAAAGCGAAGGCTGCGGGTATGCCGCTGTATCAGCTGCTGGGCGGGGCTTCGCGGGAAGGGGTCATGGTTTATTGCCATACCACCGGCCACTCTATTGACGAAGTGCTGGACGACTACGCGCGCCATAAAGAGATGGGGTTTAAAGCGATTCGCGTGCAGTGCGGCGTGCCGGGAATGAAAACCACTTACGGTATGGCGAAAGGTAAAGGCCAGGCCTACGAACCGGCAACGAAAGGCCAGTGGCCGGAAGAACAGCTATGGTCCACCGAAAAGTATCTCGATTTCACTCCACGCCTGTTTGCCGCCGTGCGCGAAAAGTTCGGTTTTGACGAGCATCTGCTGCACGACATGCACCATCGCCTGACGCCGATCGAAGCGGCGCGTTTTGGCAAAAGCATTGAAGAGTACCGCCTGTTCTGGATGGAAGACCCGACCCCGGCAGAAAACCAGGAGTGCTTCCGTTTAATTCGTCAGCATACCGTCACGCCGATTGCCGTTGGAGAAGTGTTCAACAGCATCTGGGACTGTAAACAGCTGATTGAAGAGCAGCTGATTGACTATATCCGTACCACCATCACTCACGCTGGCGGGATTACAGGAATGCGGCGGATTGCCGATTTCGCCTCGCTTTATCAGGTGCGCACCGGCTCGCACGGGCCGTCCGATCTCTCTCCGGTCTGCATGGCCGCCGCGCTGCATTTCGACCTGTGGGTACCGAATTTCGGCGTACAGGAATATATGGGCTACTCCGAGCAGATGCTGGAAGTTTTCCCGCATAGCTGGACATTTGATAACGGCTATATGCACCCGGGGGAAAAACCAGGACTCGGTATCGAATTTGATGAAAAACTGGCCGCGAAATACCCCTATGAACCGGCTTATCTGCCTGTCGCACGTCTGGAAGACGGCACGTTGTGGAACTGGTAACGAAGGAAATAACAAATGAAAAGTATCGTAATTCGTCAGCCGAATGAACTGGTGATTGAAGAGCGTCCGCTCCCGCAACCTGCCGCAGGAGAAGTACGGGTTAAGGTGAAACTGGCGGGAATATGCGGTTCCGATAGCCATATTTACCGTGGACATAATCCGTTTGCCAAATACCCGCGGGTGATAGGCCATGAATTTTTTGGCGTTATCGACGCCATTGGCGAGGGCGTTACCGACAAAGCCATCGGCCAGCGCGTGAGCGTTGATCCGGTCATTAGCTGCGGTCATTGCTACCCCTGTTCCGTGGGCAAGCCGAACGTCTGCACTTCGTTAGTGGTGCTTGGCGTGCATCGGGACGGGGGGTTTAGCGAATACGCGGTGGTGCCGGCGAAAAATGCCTGGCGGGTGCCTGACAACGTTTCCGACAAGGATGCGGTGATGATTGAGCCTTTCACTATTGCGGCCAACGTTACCGGGCACGTTTCGCCGACCGACCAGGATATTGCGCTGGTATACGGCGCGGGTCCTATGGGCCTGACGACCATACAGGTGCTGAAGCGGGTGTACCGCGTTAAGCAGGTTATCGTTGTCGACCGCATCGATGAACGCCTGCAGATGGCCGAGCGTAACGGAGCGGATTGGGTAATTAACAACAGCAATGAGCCTCTGGCTGACACGCTGAAGGCGCAGGGGATCCTTCCGACGCTGATCATTGATGCGGCCTGCCATCCCTCTATTTTACAAGAGGCGGTTACCCTGGCCTCGCCGGCGGCGAGAATTGTCTTGATGGGCTTCTCGACTGAGCCTTCGCAGGTGGCGCAGCAAGGAATTACGGGGAAAGAACTGTCGATTTTCTCATCGCGGCTTAACGCCAATAAATTCCCCGTGGTCATTGATTGGTTAAAACAAGGGTTAATTGATCCGCAGGAGTTGATTACCCACGAATTTGCGTATCAACACGTTGTTGACGCTCTTGAGCTTTTTGAAAATGACAGAAAACGTTGCTGCAAGGTTTTATTAACCTTCGGGCAATAATAACAGGTGCGGACTTTGTACCCTACAATTAGAGATAATCATTATGACTACCGTTAAAAATGAGAGAACCACTTCCGATCTCATTCGTGCAGCCGTATCTGGTTGGTTAGGTACTGCGCTGGAGTTTATGGATTTCCAGCTCTATTCCCTGGGCGCAGCGCTGGTTTTCCACGAGATATTTTTCCCGGAGCAATCTGCCGCTATGGCGCTTATTCTGGCGATGGGCACCTACGGCGCAGGCTATATTGCGCGCATCGTCGGCGCCTTTATTTTCGGTAAAATGGGCGACCGTATTGGGCGTAAGAAAGTCCTGTTTATTACCATCACGATGATGGGTATTTGCACTACGCTCATTGGCGTGCTGCCAACCTATGCGCAGGTGGGGATTTTAGCGCCGGTATTGCTGGTCACATTACGCATTATTCAGGGACTGGGCGCGGGCGCTGAAATATCCGGTGCGGGCACCATGCTGGCGGAATATGCGCCGAAAGGTAAGCGCGGAATTATCTCTTCGCTGGTAGCGATGGGAACCAACTGCGGTACCTTAAGCGCTACGGCTATCTGGGCGGTGATGTTCTTCGTGCTGGATCGCGAACAGCTCGTCGCGTGGGGATGGCGTGTGCCGTTCCTCGCAAGCGTAGTGGTGATGATCTTTGCCATCTGGCTGCGCCTCAATCTGAAAGAAAGCCCGGTATTTGAAAAGGTGAGTGAAGAAGGCAGTCTGCAAAATGGAGTGGCCGCTCAGGAAGGCTCCTTCAGCGCAATGCTGAAAAGTAAGTCTTTCTGGCTGGCCACGGGGCTGCGCTTTGGGCAGGCCGGAAATTCAGGGCTGTTGCAAACGTTCCTGGCGGGCTATCTGGTTCAAACCTTAATGTTTGATAAAGGTATCCCCACCGATGCGCTAATGATCAGCTCCGTGATTGGTTTTATCACCATTCCATTCCTGGGCTGGCTGTCAGATAAAGTAGGGCGCCGCATCCCTTATATTATCATCAATATTTCAGCCATTATTCTGGCCTGGCCGATGCTGTCGATTATTGTTGATAAAAGCTACAGCGCGAGCACCATTATGGCGTCATTAATCGTTATTCATAACGTCGCTGTATTAGGCCTGTTTGCGCTGGAAAATATTACGATGGCTGAAATATTCGGCTCACGTAACCGCTTTACCCGCATGGCAATCTCTAAAGAGGCGGGTGGTTTAGTCGCGGTTGGCTTTGGTCCTGTTCTGGCCGGTATCTTCTGTAATATGACCGGTTCATGGATGCCCATTGTTGTTATGCTGGTGTGCTACTCAATCATCGGCTTAATTTCTGCCATCCTGATGCCTGAAGTTCGCGATCGCGATCTGAGCTTGCTGAATGATGCAGCGGATTGCGCACCGCAGAATAAAGCGGTGGGCAACGGACAATATATTTAAGCAGCATACATTCCGCACCGAATGATGATAGCCAAAAATAACAATCTGCCGGGCCTTTAGCCCGGCATTTTTTACGCTTTTAGTGCCTGAAATAGCACGGTAAATAACCCACTCTGTCTTGTATGGTAGTTGATAAAGGTCAAGGATATCATACCGGTTGCATGAGAGGGTTTATATCAACAGCCCATTCTCACTTCACGTGGGGATTCAGAAATCATAAATATGAGAGCCACCATGGAAAATATGCTTTTAACAGCGCATGCCACGCTGCCATCCTACGATCGTAACCGTCTCGTTCCGCGCATTGTCCATCTGGGCTTTGGCGCATTTCATCGCGCGCATCAGGCCGTATATACAGATATTCTGGCGACGGAGCACGACAGCGACTGGGGTTATATTGAGGTAAACCTGATCGGCGGCGAACAGCAGATTGCCGACCTGCAGCAGCAGGATTTACTTTATACCGTCGCGGAAATGTCGGCCGATGCCTGGACCGCTCGCGTTGTTGGCGTGGTTAAGCAGGCGATACATGCCCAGGTGGATGGCCTGGAAAGCGTCCTGGCGAAAATGTGCGAGCCCCAGGTCGCGATTGTGTCACTGACCATTACTGAAAAGGGCTACTGCCACTCTCCGGCCAGCGGCCAGCTGCAGCTGGACCATCCGTTAATTGCTGCCGATTTACAACATCCTCATCAACCGAAATCTGCGCCGGGCGTGGTGGTTGAAGCGCTGGCGCGGCGCAAAGCAGCAGGACTGCCGCCGTTCAGCGTCATGTCCTGCGATAATATGCCGGAAAACGGTCACGTAATGCGTAATGTCGTCTGCGCCTATGCTAACGCTGTCGATGCTGAGTTAGCCGAGTGGATTGCGCGTAATGTCACTTTTCCCTCCACTATGGTGGACCGCATCGTTCCGGCGGTAACGGCCGATACATTAGAGAAAATTGAGCAGCTTACCGGCGTTCGTGACCCGGCGGGCGTCGCCTGTGAGCCGTTTCGCCAGTGGGTCATCGAAGATAACTTTGTCGCCGGTCGTCCAGAATGGGAGAAAGCCGGCGCCGAACTGGTCTCTGACGTGCTGCCGTTTGAAGAGATGAAGCTGCGTATGCTAAACGGCAGCCACTCTTTCCTTGCCTGGCTGGGCTATCTGGCCGGCTACCAGCATATTAATGACTGCATGCTGGACGACAACTATCGCCGCGCCGCGCATGCGCTGATGATGACTGAGCAGGCGCCGACGCTAAGCGTGCAGGGCGTTGATCTGGCACGCTATGCCGGCCTGTTGATCGATCGCTATAGCAACCCGGCGCTGCAGCACCGTACCTGGCAGATAGCCATGGACGGCAGTCAGAAGCTACCGCAGCGGATGCTGGATTCGATTCGCTGGCACCTGGTTCATGGCAGCGACTTTACGCTGCTGGCGATGGGCGTTGCCGGCTGGATGCGCTACGTCAGCGGGGTGGACGACCGGGGGCAGGAAATTGAAATTTCCGATCCGCTATTGCCGATCATCCAGCAGACTGTCCAAAATAGCGCGGACGGAGAAGAGCGAGTTAAAGCGCTGATGGGCATTGAGGCTATTTTCGGCCAGGACCTGAGCCAGGAGCCCCGGTTTGTTAATGAGGTTACGCGCGCTTATCTGTCGCTGAAAAAACACGGAGCCAAAGCGACCGTTGCCGCCTGGGCTCAGGAGAACTAAACATGGTGCCGCCGATGATGGCGGCATTACTGTTACATACCATTTCTGAACACTATTTTTATGTTCAGGGAGGGCTGTTTAAATAATAAATCTTGATCCAGATCGTTGAATATACATAACTTTATCTAACAACAATTAAGTATAAATAATTGGCGTTTATTTTAATCTCTAAAGTATTTATTTGGGTGATTTATCATTCACCTGCTGAAGTAACTATGGCATGATGAGTTAACTTACTAAGTTTCCTCAGAAAAAAGGAGAACGGTCTATGTACAAAAAAATTTTGTTGCCAGTAGACGTTTTTGAAATGGATTTAAGTGATAAGGCGGTGCGTCATGCCGAGTTTTTGGCCTCAGCGGATGAAGGTGAAATAACGCTGCTCAACGTTCTGCCGAACAGCAGTAGCTCAATATTGCGCGGCTTTGCGGCTGATATACGTAAGTTTGAAGCCTATATGCGCGAGGAGTCGGAGAAAAAAATGAAGACGATATCCCGTCTGTTCTCGATTCCCGCCGGGCGAATTCACTCCAGGGTGGTGTTTGGCAACGTACGTGATGAAATCCTGGCGGTGAGCAGTAATGAAGAATTTGATGTTATCGTTATTGGTTCCCGTAAACCGGGAATATCAACCCATCTGTTGGGCTCTAACGCCGAGTCGATTTTACGCCACGCCAAAATACCGGTTTTGGTTGTCAGATAATACCGATCATTTTGTTTCTGGCGGCAGAGAAACGTTCTGCCGCTACGCATTTTACTCTTCGCTAAACCAGTCGCTATTTTCCTGACGTACCAGCAGCACGGATTCGCTAATTTCTTGCAGATGCAGGCTCATCGCCTTTTCAACCGCATCCGGGTTGCGGGCCACCAGCGGCTGGAAAATATCATAATGCTGGCGCAGCATCATATCGGGAGGAGTGACGTGATCGAGGCTCATGTAGCGCACCCGGTCAATGGTGGCTTTAATGTTTTCAACGGTATCCCAGGCGAGCTGGCAGTCGGCAATTTGCGAAAGCTTCTGATGAAACTCATCATCCAGCTGGAAAAAATCGGTTAACTGCTGGCGCTCAACCGCCGTGCGCTGCTGATTAAGATTTTCCTCAAGCTGGTAGAGCTGCTCATCATTCACCATTCCGGCAGCGCGTCGCACCACGGCGCATTCGATAGCCTGGCGGACAAAACAACCGTTGCGTACCTGCGAGAGAGAGATCTTATTTACGTAGCTGCCGCGCTGCGGACGGATCTGGATCAGGCCATTTTCAGCCAGTTTTATAAAGGCTTCGCGCACCGGCTGGCGAGAAACGTCAAAGCGCACGGAGACTTCTTTCTCCGAAAGCGGGGTTCCGGGCGGAATCAGACAATGGACGATATCCCGACGAAGGATACGATAAATTTGCTGATTTACGGGCTGTGTCGGATTCAGTTGAGCTTCTGCGGCCATTGATGGTTACTTTTATAAGGTAGTTGCGCTATTTTACGGGATTTTTACCGTCCAGCCCAGACCCGGCCTGCAGGCCGGGTCACGGAGCTTAGCCCTGACGGTGAACGTTCAGTCCGGCAAAACTTTGGCTGACCGGCATCATTTCCAGGGTGTTGATGTTGACGTGTTTTGGCAGGTTCGCGACCCACCAGACCGCTTCGGTGACGTCTTCCGGCGTCAGGGCTTCGGTATTCTCGTAGGCTTTACCCGCCTTCGCGTCGTCACCTTTAAAGCGCACGTTAGAGAATTCGGTTCCGCCAACCAGGCCCGGTTCAATATCGGTCACGCGCAGGGCCGTACCGTGCAGGTCTGTACGCAGGTTCAGGCTGAACTGGCGCACAAACGCTTTGGTCGCGCCGTAGACGTTACCGCCTGCATATGGCCACGCGCCGGCGACCGAGCCGATGTTAATGATATGGCCGCGATTACGTTCAACCATTCCCGGCAGAACGGCGCGGGTCATATAAACCAGCCCTTTGTTATTGGTGTCAATCATGTCTTCCCAGTCTTCAATGCTGGCTTTATGGGCGGGTTCAAGACCCAGCGCAAGCCCGGCATTATTGACGAGAACATCAATCGCCTGCCAGTCAGCCGGCAGCCCGGCAATCATCTCTTCGATGGCTGCGCGATTGCGTACGTCCAGCTGGGCGGTATAAAGATTCTCGCCCAGCTCATCCTTAAGAGTTTTCAGGCGTTCTTCGCGACGCCCGGTGGCAATCACTTTGTGACCGTTAGCGATAAAACGGCGAGTAATGCTTTCACCAAAACCCGCGGTTGCTCCGGTAACCAGGATAATCATCTTACTGTTCCTCAACGCTTTTTGTGTCTTCATACCATAGCACGCGATCCCGGCGACGGGTAATGGAAATCATCAGTCAGACGTTGTCGATCGCGGCGATACACAGAGTATTGATTGCGGTCAATCAATGAGTTGCCTAATCTTACAGGATAATCGTTTTCAGGAGATGAAGATGTCGGAGAACAATCCTTTTTTCAGCGTTAGCCTGCTGCCTTATCAGGCGCCGCGTTTCGATCTGGTTGACGTCAGCCATTACCGACCCGCCTTCGACGAAGGCGTTCGTCGCCAGCGTAAAGAAATTGCCGCTATCGTTAATAACCCGCAGCCGGCTGATTTTGCCAATACCCTGGAGGCCCTGGAGCAGAGCGGTCAGCTGCTGGCGCGGGTAACCAACGTCTTTTTTGCGATGGCAGGCGCGGAGACTAACCCGACCATTCAGGCACTCGATGAGCAGTTTTCCGCCGAGCTGGCTGAACTGGCTAACGATATCTGGCTCAACGATGCTCTTTTTCAGCGGGTGAAGCTGGTGTGGGAGCGGCGAGAATCGCTCTCCCTTGACGCCGAGTCCAGACGTCTCCTTGAGGTAACCTGGCAACGCTTTACCCTTGCGGGAGCCACGCTTGCGGAAGAGCAAAAAGCGGCGCTGCGCGCGCTGAATACCGAAGCGGCGGCGCTGCAAAGCCAGTTCCAACAGCGCCTGCTGGCGGCGGTAAAATCGGGTGGCCTGGCGGTGGATTATGTTCATCAGCTCACAGGTCTCAGCGATGATGAGATAAGCGCAGCGGCAGAAGCCGCGCAGGAGAAAGGGTTAAGCGGACGCTGGCTGCTTTCTCTGCTCAATACCACCCAGCAGCCTGCGCTGCTTTCGTTGCAGGATCGGCAAACGCGAGAAAATCTTTTTGCAGCTGGCTGGACGCGAAATCAGAAGGGCGATGCGAATGACACACGCGAGCTGGTGCTGCGGTTGACGGCAATCCGCGCGCGCAAAGCGCAACTGCTGGGCGCAGATGACTTTGCCAGCTGGTCGATGGCCGATCAGATGGCGGGCGCCCCGGCAGAGGCGTTTGCCTTTATGCGGCGAATCGCTCCGGCGGCGCGGGCGCGAGCCGAACAGGAGCTGGCGGATATTCAGCAGGTTATCGATCAGGAAGGCGGCGACTTCCGCGCGGCAGCGTGGGACTGGCTCTATTACGCAGAACAGGTGCGCCGGGCGAAATTTGCTATCGATGAAGCACAGCTTAAGCCCTATTTTGCTCTCGAGCGCGTTCTGCGTGATGGCGTATTCTGGGCAGCGACACAGCTGTTTGGCATTCGCTTTGTGGAACGATTCGATATCCCGGTTTATCACCCTGACGTGCGGGTCTGGGAAATCATCGACGCTAGCGGCGAGGGTATCGCACTTTTTTATGGCGACTATTTCTCGCGGGATAGCAAAAGCGGCGGGGCGTGGATGGGCGTATTTGTCGAACAATCCACCCTGCGTGCGCAGCATCCGGTTATCTACAACGTCTGTAACTATCAGAAACCGAAAGCCGGGCACAGCGCGTTGCTTTCCTGGGATGAAGTTATCACTTTATTTCACGAGTTTGGCCATACGCTGCACGGGCTGTTTGCCAGCCAGAAGTACGCCAGCCTGTCGGGAACCAATACGCCACGCGATTTTGTTGAGTTTCCTTCGCAGATTTATGAACATTGGGCCAGCGAGCCGCAGGTGTTTGCCCACTATGCGCGGCATTACCAAACCGGCGAGGCCATGCCGGCAGCGCTTCGCGACAGCATGTTCCGCGCGGCGAAGTTTAATAAAGGCTACGATATGAGTGAGCTGCTCGCGGCGGCGCTGCTGGATATGCACTGGCACAGCGTAGCCGTGGATAAGCTACCCGATGATGTTGATACTTTTGAAGCCGCAGCCCTGCATGCGGAGAAAATGGATCTTCCCGCCGTGCCGCCACGCTATCGCAGCAGCTACTTCTCGCATATTTTCGGCGGCGGCTACGCGGCAGGCTATTACGCTTATCTGTGGACGCAGATGCTGGCGGATGACGGCTACCAGTGGTTCGTTGAGCAGGGCGGTTTAACCCGTGAAAACGGCCAGCGTTTCCGCGAAGCGATTTTGTCTCGCGGCAATAGTACTGATTTAGCTGAACTTTATCGCCAGTGGCGCGGACACGATCCGCAGATTGAGCCGATGCTGGAAAACCGCGGGCTGAGTTAGTCGAGCGTTTTGGCGAGTAGAAGAAGACCGGGCGCAGTTCAGCAGAGCCCGGTTTTGTGTCTATTTTTTTCTTCCCCAAAATCCCGCCAAAACTTTTCCCCAAAATATCATGAGGCATGGCCCATTTGATTCCACTGAAACCTATAAATTGACTTTGTATTATATATTTGATTTCTTATCTGCGATTCCTTTGGCATCGCTTGCAGAGTTCTGCAATCGAAGGAAGCCATTATAAAATAATAATAGCTTTGTATTGGTTACAAAACAAAATTGGTGTTAAATAGCGATAATTTTGTTAGCTTCTTCTACGATGGTATCGTTAACGATAGCACCAATTCCAGCCATAATTAAGCCACATCCCAGCACTCCTACCGGACCAGACAAAACGGCGGCAAAAGCTAATGCTGCGAGATGCGTGGCGGCAAAATCGATAGCGATTGTCTGCACTTTAACAAAGAAAGGATGCCAGTTATCAGTCTCAACTCAGCGCCCGGTTCTCAAGGTACAGGTCGGCAAACTAGTTGGCCGACTGATTATGACGGAGGATCTCTAAATGTGAATGGCACGATTATGCGGGATACTTACATCAATAGCCTCAAAATGTTCATTTCCGGCACAAGGTTTTCAGCAGGGAGTCCCAGACTTATTTGTGAAGATCTTTGCAAAATGGATGGTCAATTTTGAAGACCCTTCGGCTGTGCGCTTGAACCTTTGATTAAGTTGTTCATTCCAAATAAGAATGCTCCATGAGCCAACATCCCCCATATGCAGATACTTAATCCATCGATGCTCCACTTACGGCTTAAAAGATAATGACAAATTGCAGCTGATGGCTGATAATTACTGGTTGTTAAGTAACATCATGGCTGAAAGATGCTATGTGTTACTATAACGAAAATGGGGTATTGAAGGTTTAGGGATTATAAATTTATGAGATTTTATGGCATCGATTATCTACAAATGCAGTCTAATATCAATGATTATTTAAAATACATTATTATATTTAGTACATTATTTATCCTGATCGTTGTTTTTAGCCTGTATATGCGCCATCGTTTACAAACTAAATACCGTGACTTAACGATCATTGCGTTCTTATTTTTACTCTTCATTTCTGGTGTTCAGTATGCAGATTATACCGATAGCCAAAATATACACTCCAGGTCATCACAAATGGTCAACTTTATTAGGTTGTTGTCACAAGAAAAAAAAGTGAGTGTTAATTCTATATTCTCCAGTTCAGTACAACTTTCGGATGGCATTATCGTTAAAATTAATGATTTTTATTATCGTGTCAACTTAAGTCTGGATCAAAAAACATACAGCCTGGTAGAGGTTTCGTTAGTAACCCCAGATGTTGAAATCGTGAAAAACTGAGGAATAGAAATGATAATTTATACACCTATCATAATAAAGTTGGGACTGGGAATACTGTGCTTAATTGTTCAAATAAATCTCATGGGAAAGGGAAATCTGGCCCCTTCATCCGCAATGGATCAGGTTCAGAACTATGTGCTGGGGGGGATTATTGGTGGCGTAATTTACAATGAATCAATAACAGTACTACAATTTGTTCTGGTATTAATTATATGGACTTTTCTGGTTTTTGTTCTTAAGTTTTTAAAAGAAAATAATCGGTTAGTAAAAAGAATTCTTGATGGAAAGCCTATTACTTTGGTTCATAATGGAAGTGTCAATGTTAAGGAATGTTTACGCAATGGTGTTTCAGCTAATGATTTGATGTTCAAATTAAGAGCAAGTGGTATTTATGAAATAGAACAGCTTAAACGAGTGATACTTGAACAAAATGGTCAGTTAACCATTATACAAAATGGTGATGAAAATATACGTTATCCAATCATAGTGGATGGTTTGGCCAACCATGATCTGCTCGAAATCCTTAACAAGAATAGTGACTGGTTAGAAAACGAAGTTATAAAGCAAGGCTTCAATAAAATCAGTGAAGTGTATTTAGGTGAGTATTTATCAGGTAGAATCAATTTATACGGATATGAAAAATAAAACCCAAAACTAATGCCCTTGTTATCAGCATCCAACTGATATTGGTGATTTTTTGTAGAGGGGTAAGTATCAGGAGGCTGCCATTTCTGGTGTACCTCTATCTCAGGTCTTTAGCATCAACATCCGCTTCTGACGTATAGCGGACGTTTTCAAAGCTATAGGCTATTGGTAGCATCATCAGTTCTGGCCATTTTTTTCATGTTACTAACCGTGCGAACAGGGCGCCAGGTGAAATGGTTTGCTGACAGAGCGCCATTTGCAATTATCTTCCCCGCTTATCAGAGAACTTCATTTTGGTGAGATCGCCGCGTCTTTGTATGGTGACTATCGCCATCAGCATGGGGTTTTGAACACAAAGGGCCATGTTGTTGTGCCTCCCTGAACATGACGAGCGCGGCATATTCAGCGATATCCATGCCGAGCGGCATGCCCTTTGTGATGGCCGACAGTTGGTTATAATCCCCGATATTATCGCCGATTTTCGCAGGTTACCTTTTGAAGCCTCATCGTTTTCTGTGGTGGTTTTTGATCCCCCACATCTTGAACGTGTCGGACCAAACGGATGGCACGGTAAAAAAATATGGAAAGCTGGATTGGGACAACTGGGGAGATGATCTACGCGCTGGCGTTAGAGAGGCATTTTGAGTACTGAATCCTCATGGTGTTTTAATTTTTGGCCTGGTTTTAAATAAATGTTGAAGTTGATAGTTTTTGGTGATATACCATAATAATAGTATATTTAAAGATTTAGAGGCCATATTATGGCAAATGTTAAATCTTTGATTTCAGATAGTTAAAAACCATCAGTATCTCAACAAGAGCCGTTGCTTTGATATTTAAAAGAAATGCTCGTATTAGGTTCAAATATAGATCAAGTAGTTCAATGCAATATATTCCGTGCTTTTGCAAGAGCAATGGATTTTAAAGCTCGAGAACCTGTATGCGTTTAATGTATACATTGTCTTGAAATTAATTGTAAAAGTAGTATGCATTAATGAAATTAGATTTTTTTATATTGCAAATTAAAATAAAAATTATCACATACCGAGGAGTTAAAGTATATGAAGCCAAAAGAAGTACTTTGCCAATGGGTTGACGCATTTAATAATGCAGATATAGAAACCATCTCAGAATTATATGATGATAATGCAATAAACCATCAGGTTGCCAATGAGCCAGTTGTTGGGAAAGAGGCTATAAAGAAAATGTTTGAACAAGATTTTTCTTACGCACAAATGGTTTGTATCGTTGAAAACATTTTCGAAGATGGGCAATGGGCAATTTTAGAGTGGCGTGACCCATTCGGTTTGAGAGGTTGCGGTTTTTTTCAAATAGTAAATAATAAAATTTTATTTCAAAGAGGCTACTGGGATAAGCTATCTTTCTTGAAATTGCGCAATTTACCTATGGAATAAAATAAATATTTACCCTATGTGAATAGTTTGCAAATTTCTTAAAATTTTCGTTAAGGGAAGTGTAATAACTTCCCTTTATAAATTGTTATAATATCAACTCTGTATTAAAACATAGCCTAATTTTAAGTGGAACGAGATTGCTGGCTGGGTTATGGCATTGATTATCGCGAGCTGCGCGCCTGCGACTATGGTGCCCCAACGATAACTGACCAAATTCCGAACCGGAGCTACCGGGCAGCAAGTAACGGATCCGTTGCCGACGGTAACCGTAGGGACATCAAAACGCCCGGCGGGAATGGTCATGCGTGGGGGATTGTCGAGGCAGATTTTTCTTCCCCAAAATCAATCTTTATCCTTAAGACACCCTTTTACACTGTGCAATTATTGATGAAATAGCTTCATACATATCCTTGTTATGGCGGGCATAATAAAAACTTACGGTGCTTTGCTTTCCGCTAAAATCTGCTATATCGACCCATGCTACGGTGTTTCCTCCTGCGTCCAGAATGTTATATCTATAGGAACCGTCTGGCAGCGAGTCATCCTGTTGCATCAATAAGTCGTTGTTCACCGCTGCGGATTGTAAGCATGACGCGACTTCATTTTTATAACCATTAAAATAACTCGTGCGTAATTCTGGATGTATCCCGACAAGGCCGGGGTCCACACAGCCGGTCAGGGTGATAAATATAAATTCTAATAATGATATCTTCATTGGGAATAAACTCCTGATATGAGGCTTTAGGGTAAGCCGCAAAAAATAACTATGCAAATGTTTACCTTTAGTATCTTGATATTATCAATTGTTGTAATTGTGTTATTTAAAAAAGCAAATTTAAATAACATCCGTGGTTGTCAATTCTTATATTTGTTATGTTTATCATCCATTGAATAAAAATATATGGGGCAGGTCACAATCAATGATGATTTTTACTTAGTCAGATACTGATTTCCATGCTTATAATTTAACTGGTGAGTTCAGTAATTCAATGGCTAATACATTTTGTTACAAAAGCAGGCAGTCATCTCATGCTTTATAATAAAATATCAAACGTCCCTCTTTTCTTATTTAAATGTTCTGTGTGATGTGCGCCCACATCAAAATGTGAGTTTTTATAAGATTTAAGCTAAAGGGATGAAATAAGCGATAAATGTATTGTAAATAGCATGAGTGTGACTTAACCTTGCTGTGTTGTCATGTTAGTACCTGTTCTTAAGTTTTTAGCGTTAGGGATTATAATGTTCTCCAGGAAAATTAAAATTTTTAGTCTGTTTCTATCTTTAATGGCCGCCGGTCAGGCGATTTCCGCCGTTAAGTCCCCAGACGTCACTGTCTATGCGCAGAAAGAGGGGGCCGGAAGTGTATGGAACAGCGTGACGGGGAAAGCTGAGCATTTGCTATCATATCAGGTTACGGTTAACAACAACTCCAGTGAACCTTTGGTTCCTGGTAAAGATAATAAAATGTGTTTTTACCTCGATGATAATATGGGGAAAACCTTAATGGGGCATGGGATACAGTTAGAACTTTTATCCCCATATAAGCCAGGAGAGTCCCGCACTGGCGTCATTTACTTTTCCAGTACTGAACCCGATATGCTGTCATTACCTTATGTCAAACTTGGTTTAGGTTCCCAGTGTAAATAACTCTTTTTTAGGATTATTAATGTCGGATAAACAGGTCAGGGGATTTACCTTTAGCGGCCTGTTTTCCTTTAATATAAATAATTAAAGCAAAACAGATTGCTCTCCCTTTTTTATCCTTTCTTTTCCTCGTCAGCAAAGTATAAGCATGCGGCGGGCTTCCGGGTTAACCGACTGGATTAAGCAGATAGTGGACCAGGGCTGCCGGTGATTCGTTGAGCAGGGCGGTTTAACGCGAGAAAACGGCCAGCGCTTGCGCGAGGCGGTGTTGTCTCGCGGCAACAGGACTGATCTGATTTAGCTGAGCGTTATCGCCAGCGACGCGGGCAGGATCCGGATATTGAGTGGTGCCGGAAAACCGCGGGCTGAGGTTCGTCGAGCGCTTTGTCGATTCATCGAGAACCGGGTGCCAGAGCCCGGTTTTCTGTTCTTTTTCTTCTCCAGCATCAACCCTTAAACGCATCAATATTGGCCTGGAGATTCTGTTGGGGGGGCTAAAATGCATGCGCATTCGATTTAACCTTAGCAATAAACTTCTCCGTAAGGGACAGCCCTTCGATGATTTCCTTATCTACTACAGCAATTCCATACTGGATGATTAACTCAAGTAGCCCTTCATAGCTCTGTATGAGCTCCTGAAGGCTGTTGAGCGTTTTGCGATCGGAAACTGAGGGGCTCCGGGAATTCGCAGTCGTTTGATTAACAATCCACTCGAGGTTGGCTTTAATTATTTCTATATCATTGTAACTATACATATTTCATGGGCTTAAATCCTCATTTCAAGATTTTTTTGAGAAAACGTGTTTCTGCCTTCACAGCATGAAGCTGTTGAATAACATTCAAAAACGCTATTACTGAAGGTGTCGATGACCTGGTCAGACTGGGGGTGAGCTGCAGAAGCGGTTCCTGTTGAATAGCGCTGCTACTGGCATATCCCGTGAAGAACGGCGCGACGCGCATTATCTTAATTATGCAACGGTTCGCCGATATATCAAGAAATGCACGGTACAAACTGCGGAAAAGTCATTTTCCCTGCGGGATCAGTTTGCTCACCTGCGAACCGTATGCAAGAGCTGCAGGTGAGCAATTTGCTATGAAGGCAGAACCATAGCGACAAAATTTTATCGTCGCACTGCTGGCAAAACCAACAAACAGTTTATCGCCGGGAACACTTTAGGACTTACCTTACTCGTTACATCAATATGTTACGACAGTGAGGTAAATTGATAGACGGAACCTATATTGATATGTCGCCGGGTTAAATCTACTGTATGTATAAACAGTGTGCGCCGGGAGACCGGTAGAGATCAAGGGGTGAAAGTCCCCGACCATTGA